>OGZI01000016.1_pt1 | contig 212813 bp, 197 predicted proteins | sample 1576711 | NCBI WGS metagenome assembly OGZI01 (sample SAMEA3541482, study PRJEB24748) | human gut metagenome | biome: human gut; feature: human-associated habitat; material: faeces | place: China | collected 2012
CCCTAAGAAGCATTGACGCCATGCATCCCACGAAAATAATTTTCTATTTAGTTAAATATCGTAACCGTAAATCAGGAGCCGGAAGGCTCTTATTTTTGCGCTCTACCGCACAGAAAGGATGTGATTATTTTGAAAACCATTTTCAACGATGGACAGGAACTGCAAATACAGCAGGCTTCCTTACAGCCAGATGGAGGCCTGCTGGTCAAGACGATCTCTGCAACCGAAGAGCAGTTGAGGGCAATGTTCTCGGATGCATTCGCCACCAGGCGGATGACGATCCAGGAGAGGAATGCCACGGTAGCGGAGTATGAGAACTATACCAGATTTGACGCGGTAGTCAAGTATACGGCCGGAATCATGGGCGTGCTGATGTACAAGGAGGGCGAAAGCCCGGACGACCGCATGAAGGCCCTTGAGGCGGCTAATGAGGCCTTAATGGAGAAGAACGACATGCTTGAACAGTGCATTCTTGAAATGTCGGAACTGGTATATCAGTAATGGTAACTCTATTAACATATCTAATTATATTTTTTCAGAGAAAGGAAGGTAAGGAAATGATGGCAATGTTATGGGCACAGCAGATTATGTTAGGGAAAAAGACGTATGAGCAGGTACCAAGGCTGCTTAAGGAGCAGGTCAAGGAGATACTTACAGACTCCGGCATGGAGGAACTTGCAAAGGAAGTGGGGTAAATGAAGAAAATGGACAAGGTATTTAACTGGGTTAGTATCGCCGGCGGGATCGTCGGCGGTTTTTTGTCCTATCACATGGGAGGATGGGACGTGATGCTTAAGACAATCGTGACACTAGCAATTCTTGATTATGCGACAGGGTGGATCAAGGGTATCTACAATAAGCGGATGTCATCAGAGATTGGATTCAGGGGAATCCTGAAGAAGGCTCTAATGTTCATCGTGATCGCGCTTTCATTCAAGATTCAGGAACTTATAGGCGGAACGATACCGCTGAGAGAGGTGGTGATTATGTTCTATATATGCAATGAGGCATTGAGCCTACTAGAGAATGCGGCAGAGTTCATACCGATACCGGAGAAACTTAAGGAAATATTATTGCAGTTAAGAGACAAGGACGGGAAGGATGAATAATGTACACCTGGGAGATAGATGATCTTGTGCGGTCAAGAGGCAATATCCTGTCCGTGCAGGAGTACATACAGGTATGCCGCAGCCCGCAGGTGGATCACGTCAAAAGAGACGGAGACAGAGTCCAGATCTGGACGAAGGACGGCGGCTTCTGGGAGATTGAAATCAAGAAGTAGGATCCAGAGGGCGAGCAATCGTCCTCTTTTTAGTGCGACATCGCACAGGAAGGAGAATATGATATGGGTTGGACAGAATACAAAAATGTATTAGATTCATGGTTCGGATACAGCGAGGCGAGAGGTCAGGATGATATCATTATTGATATCTACAATTCGCAGAGAGTGGAATCCTATAAGATGTCCCATCAGGATCCGTGGTGCCACGCTACCATATCCGCGGCGGGGTACCAGTCAGGAAACCAGGGGAAAGTGCCTAACACAGCCTACTGCCCGTATGGAATCAACTGGTTCAAAGCAAGGGGATTATGGACAGGCCGATATGCAGGAAACTACGCTCCGGCTGTAGGAGATATCATCTATTACGACTGGGGCGGAGACGGAGTGTCAGATCATGTTGGAGCGATCATTAAGGTTAGTGGGAATACCCTCACCGTCCGCGAGGGAAACAGAAATGACATGGTATGCGACCGCACGATCAGCAAGTGGAGCAATCTAATCATGGGCTATGGGCGCCCAAATTGGGGAAGCGCCACTATCATTATGCCATCTCTGGTTGTTGTGGAATCCGGAAGCAATGGAGACTATGGAATCCACAGAAAGGACCTTATCAGGCAGGGACAGCAACATGCAATCAATTTCACAGGCGTTAAGATTGGCGTGGATGGAATCCGCGGACCTGAGACCAAGAAGGCGGCGATACGCTGCGTACAGCATGCCATGAATATGGACTACAATGCTGGATTGAAAGAAGACGGCATTTGGGGGAAAAAGACAGATGCGGCATTTGCGCAGCATTATGTGTGCGAGGGCGAGACTCAGTACATGGTTACTGCATGGGAGATACTCTTGCTGCTTAACGGATATGATCCTAATGGCGTGGAGCATCCGGGAGAATTCGGAAGCGGATGCGCAGCGGCTACAAGAATGTTCCAGGGGGATAAGTCTCTGGCGCAGGATGGGGTTGCCGGAAGAAAATCATTCCTTACTGCAATCAATTAATAATATCACTAAGGCCCCGGGGCGTCAAAACTCCGGGGCCTATTATTTTTCGCTCAAAAAAGGCCTACCCCGCATAAGCAGGATAGGCATGCCCTTAAGGGCACAGCCACTTGTCGTGGCAGTTGAAAATAAATATTTTATTGCAATCCACACCCTGAACCTAATCAAGATAGTTAATATATAAGCATAATACCCCAGTGATGGGAAAATATCAACAAATATAATAAGTATAACCTGACTTTTAGTTGAAAAATGCTTGACTATTGGTAACCAATGAGTTATACTATAATTAAAGCATGGAAACCGAGGATCATAGAATGGAGGATATAGATATGGCATGGTATTATGGAACATATTCCTGTGGCCATGAAGGAAGAGTGAACATCATAGGGCCTACCAAGGATAGGCAGTGGAAGGCAGACCGTCATTTTGGCCGCATGTGCCCTGAATGCTATGAAAAATGGAAGGAAGAAGAGCGCGATAGAAAGAGCCTGGAGGCTTCTGAAAAGTCTAAGGAAATGGAACTTCCAGAACTTGCGGGAACGGAGAAGCAGGTGAAATGGGCCGTTGCATTGAGGATATCCGCCATAGAGTCAATGCTAAAGATGATTGACAGGATTAAGGACAGCGTCATGGTTGAATACGGAGATGGATCCAGAGAACGAATGGACAAGGCAGAATTGGCCGAGGCAGTCGATTACGGATGCATGGCGCATACGGACGCAAGATTCTGGATAGACAGGAGATCTGAAATGCATGAGACACTGGTCATCTTTGCAAGGGAATATCTGAAAAAGAAAAGGGATGAGGAGATTCCGGCGGATGTGATGGAAGAGATGCTCGATGAGGACAGCCGGCTTACAGTGGCGCCGGAAAATCCAAGCAAGGCCGGTATCGTCAGGCTGTCAGAATCGAATTCCGGAAGCCTTGAAGCGCGCTATGTGAGGGATGATGATTTTCTGGGGTTCATGAAGGAAAAGGGATTCCGGTGGAATGGAAGCGCATGGGGAAAGGCGATAGATGAATTCACCGGTGCCATAGATGACAGGGCGGCAGAGATCGGGAACGCGCTCCTGGCAAACGGATACACGGTAATGTTCTACAGCGATAGGACAAGGCAGATGGCTATATCTGGATGCTTCGAGGAAGAGTCGGGAAGATGGATCAAGTGGAACGCGAAGCGTCAGATGTTTGCCATATGCTGGGACGGATATAATGACACGCTGTATCAGGCGGCCAGAAAACTCCCGGGAGCAGCATGGAGGGACGGCTGCATGATGGTTCCGGCAGAATTTTATAGGGAACTGGATGATTTTGCCGAGACAATGGGATTCCGATATTCGAAGCGTGCAAGAATGGAAGAGAAGCGCAAGGCAGATGAGACGAACGGATACCGGAAAGCGGATGTCAGAGAGCCGGACAGGAAGAAACAAACGGATGAGGAAAGGCTTCGCAAAGTCCTTGAATCATCCAGGACAATCATAGAGGATCTGAAAGATGAGGCTTAAAAATGAACTCCTTCCGCACCAGAAGGAAGCGGTAGACAAACTCATAGGGATCAAGGTAGGGGCACTGTTCATGGAGCAGGGGACAGGAAAGACGATCACTGCCCTTGAGATTGCCAGGATCAGATACGAGAAGAAAAAGATAGATGCCGTGATATGGCTATGCCCATGCTCGGCAAAGGAGAATATAAAGACAGAGATCATCAAGCAATGCCCGGACGAGATGCTGGACATCTTCACAATCTGCGGAATCGAGACGCTCAGCACGAGCATACGGGCGATATCATACCTGATATCCGCCAGCGAGAGGAAGCGGTGCTTTCTCGTCATAGACGAGAGCCTGCTTGTGAAGAACAGCCGCGCATATCGGACAGAGAACATACTCAGGATTGCGGAGAAATGTCCGTATAGGATGATCCTGAACGGAACGCCGATATCAAGGAACGAGGCAGATCTGTACGCTCAGTTCTATTTTCTGGACTGGAGGATATTGGGATATAGGAGTTACTGGAGTTTTGCGGCAAACCATCTGGAATATGACGAGTACGGGAAACTGAGGAACGTCCTGAACACGGACTATCTGGCAGAGAAGATAGGACCGTACACGTTCCAGATCACTAAGGTGCAGTGCATGAAACTTCCGAAAAAGCATTATGAAACCTCTTATTTCTCTATTACGGAAGAGCAGCTGCAAGAGTATACGGAAGTTGCAAGCAGGCTGATGTTCGAGGTGAACGAATGGAAGCCGGAAACGATATACAGGCTTTTTTCAGGGCTTCAGGCTGTCATATCAGGGAAGCGGCTCATATTCAATAAATCCGGAACGCACTTCGATACTGTCGAGATGTTCCATGACTCGATGGACAATCCAAGGATAAAAAGGGTAATGGATATCCTGACAGAAGAGAAGACGATCATATTCTGCAGGTACGAGTCAGAGATCGAGCAGCTTTGCAGGATCATTCCGGGAGCGGTAAGATTTGACGGAAAGGTGCCGCAGAGAAAGAGGGATATCGCGCTTCGCCGGTTCGCCGGAGACAGCGACTACCTCATTGCGAACCGGAACTGCGCGGGATTCTCGCTGAACCTACAGTTCTGCCACAATATCATATACATGTCCAACGACTGGGATCTTGGGAAACGGATGCAGTCAGAGGACCGCGTTCACAGGCTCGGCCAGGACCATGACGTATATATCACGGATATATGCGCCGAGAATACGATAGACGAGCAGATCTTGAAATGCCTCAGCAGGAAGGAGAATATCCTGGAATGCATCAAGAGCGATATTAGTAAGTCTGGAGACAGGATGAAGGCTCTGGAGAGATATGTGTATGGAAGCCGATACAGCCATGAAGTATTCGACTGCAATGAATTGGAGGACAAAGATGCCAAAGGTATATAAGGATATCAATGTATATGATGCAGCAATCCTGAGATACCAGACCGTATTAAGGGAGTTTGACAACTATTACGTGTCAGTGTCGGGAGGAAAGGACAGTTCGATCATGCTGCAGCTGATGGCGCAGGAGGCGCGAAAGGCGGGAAAGAGATTCTCTGTCCTGTATATCGATCTTGAGGCACAGTACAAGGCCACGATCGACCACGTGAACGATCTGATAGATGCAACAAGGGATGTCGTGGATGAGTGGTACTGGGTGGCAATGCCACTATCGCTCAGAAACGCGGTCTCTGCAATACAGCCAAAATGGATCTGCTGGGATAAGAAGGACCGGGAGAAATGGGTGCGCGACTGCCCAAGCCGCAGGGACGATATCATTTTGTGCACGGAGGACGATCACCCGGAAGGCTGGGACTGGTTCTTCCGCGGGATGGAATTCGAGGAATTCATCCAATGGTTTGCGAAATGGTATAACGAGAAGCATGGCGGGAAGACCGCGGCGGGAATCGGCATACGGTCAGACGAGTCGCTGAACAGGTTTCGGACGATCATAAGCGGAACAAAGGAGCGATACAAGGACTACGGATGGACTACGAGGGCGCACTGCAAATCAGAGGCGCTGGACTGCTGGAACTTCTATCCGCTGTATGACTGGAGGACGGAAGATGACTGGACGGCGGTGGCAAGATACGGACTCCTGTTCAACGAGATCTACGAACTGATGAATAAGAACGGGGTATCCATATACGAGCAGCGCCTATGCCAGCCATACGGGGATGACCAGCGGAAGGGGCTTGACCAGTTCCGAACGCTTGAGCCGGAGACGTGGGAAAAGGTCCTGGACCGGGTGGAGGGCGTAAACTTCGGAAACATCTATTGCAGATCCTCACTTCTTGGGAACATCAGGTCGGAAAAGCCGGATGGAATGACATGGGAGCAGTACGCAGTATTCCTGCTTGAGAGCATCGGGATGTACGCACCGGAAGTGCGGGACCACTACTACAGGAAGATATCAACGTTTCTTGGATGGTATGAGAAGCAGGATGGCATATCGGCCGACAATATCCCGGATGAGGCAGACAGGAAACTAGAGTCAGCCAAGAAGGCCGCGTCATGGAGAAGGATAGCGCGGGCAATCGAGAAGAACGACTTCTGGATGTCGAGGCTTTCCTTTGGCGAGACCAAGTCCGATGTGAAGCGCCTGTTCGAACTGAAGAAGAAATACAGCAACATCATCAGGCCCAGGGACACGGACAGCAAGAGGCTCAAGAGGATAGCGGAGAAAATGGAGGCGGAAGAGCATGGAAAAGAGAATGGATAGGATAGAGGAACTAGCGCACGAATTGTCAGAAGAGATCGGATGCCTTGATGATAAGGAAAAGGTAGAGGCGCTGAATCACGCAAGGAGATGCCTGCACGAGGTCAGCCCGTTCAGGGATGAGCCGTGCGATTGCATACAGTGGGTAAGGCAGGAGGACGTACATGCGAACGAGTATAATCCGAATCATGTCGCTGGCCCTGAAATGAGGCTTCTCTACGAGTCGATAAAACTTGACGGATACACGATGCCTATTGTAACCTATGACTTAGGGGATGGAACCAGGGAGATCGTAGACGGGTTCCATAGAAACCGCGTGGGAAGAGAGCATGCAGACATCCGAAACAGGGTGCATGAATATCTTCCTGTGTCCACGATAGACAAGACGGAGGACGAGAGAATAGGATCTACCATTCGCCATAACCGGGCGCGTGGAACTCATGGGATACGCCCAATGTCGGAAATCGTCCTGGAACTATCGCAGATGGGATGGGATGACGAGAAGATATGCAGGCGGCTTGGAATGGATCTGGACGAGGTCATAAGGCTGAAGCAGATCACGGGCCTGAAGGAAGCGTTCATGAACCATGAGTTCAGCAGATCTTGGGAAGAGTTCAAGGGGAAATACTATGAAGGAGAATAGAAGGAAGGTGATGGCGTGGTAGAAAGGAATATAATAATCGGGAGGGCTGGAGGGACAGCCGGGAAGAATTCCGTAAACTACAAGGTTTGCCTTCCTGCCGAAATGGTGAGGGTACTTGGCATAACTCCGGAAGAGCGTGAGGTCGTCCTGTATATGGACGAAGACCGGATCATAATAGAGAAGAAGAGGAGATGATAGGATGAGAAGAAGCCATGAAGGACTAAGCGGAATCACGAAGGACAATTATACGGGAATTCCAGATGAACTGAAGGAATTCAACTATTATTATAACGATATGGAAACCGGCCACGTGATTATGGCAATACCAGAATGCCTGCTTTCAGAAGCCGAGGATAATGGAGACCTTGACATGTATGAATGCCCATTCCCATGCAGATACGTGCTGGAAAAAGGGTATCGGATGCATAAGGGGCATGCGATCTGTGATGGAGAATATGATTTGAGCCTTGGATTGATGATTGGAGAGGAATGGTTCGAGGTATAAATAGCGGCCTATCCTGTTCAAGCGGGATAGGCCGTTTCCATCTAATGAAATAAATCGATCCTTTTAAGGTACTCCTTCATTTCCTTGCAGTCGTCTGTGACCACATAGCGGAATTCATCTATCTCGATTTCCTTATCTGGGTCAAAATAATCTTTCCCATCATCCTCCTGAGAGAGTTTATATAAACTTAATACAGATCCATAAGTATAAGTATTGCAATCAAGCAGCTTGTCATAGATAAGCCGTCCGGGCTTGAATGCATAGCAGTACTTATATCCTACCTCTTCTCCGCATTCCCAATTTTCCTCCCAACTTATATCGTGCTTTTCATAACGCATTTCCGTGATGACTTCATAATCATTATATTCCTCAAACTCAGCGTTTAGGGATGACAATGCTATGGGGTTTCTTTTCATCCTATAAATCCTGTTTATAATAGTATCTATCTCGCTCATTTTTGTTCCTCCTTCATTTTCCTTTCCTTGTAATTACATTATAAACTATAGCGCCCTATATTTCAATTGACAAGTCTACTAAAATTAGCGCACTAATTTAGTGCATTATGCATATAGTGCACTAATGTATTGTATGTTATACTTTACATAGAAAGGGAGGTGGGAAAATGTCCTACAATGAAAAGCAGAAAGAGTATACAATGAACTACCTGGATAAATTAAAGGAGATAAGGTTTCGCGTAAAGCCAGAAGAATTCGAGCGATACGAAAAGGCTGCAAAAAAAGCCGGATATCCAAGCATGAGACAATTCTATATGGATGCGATCAACGAAAAAATTGAGAGAATTTAAAATTAGTGCGCTAATGATATTGATATATAGTGCGCTATAGTATATAATAAAGATAGTTAAGAGAGGCAAGCAACACTTAACAATATCGGAAAGGAGATAACATGGAAGAGATGAAAGAATTCGTAGCATACCTAAGAAGGCTCAAAAGAGACCTGGACAAATTAAATGAATTGCTGGAAAAGGGGGATATAGAGACGGCTAAGAAGGAGTTAAAAGAACTTCGAGAAGATACACAAAAAGATATAGAGAGTTAGCAAAGGAGGGCGGGCTTGCCACCGCTCCCCTGCAAATAAATTATAACATGAAAACAATTAGTAGAAAAGAGGATTATATATGAAAATAACAATAAGCAAAGAAGGACAAAACTATAGGTTAATAGGTGTCATATTCTATATCCGCCGCCGCATAAGAGTCATTGGATGTAACGTTAACGCCACCATCTAAGGCAATCTCGGTACGCGAGACTCCGGGAAAAGACCCAGAAGGGCCTACGCTGAATATCCGAGTTTTTGGGTGTACTGCCTCAGGCAATACGAATACAGTAGCAACCTGATTGGCTTGCAACCCTTGTATGCCCAGGTGCACATGTACTCGGCTTCCTGACTTATAGTAGTAGCATCCACCCCAATTAGGATAGTTTTGTCCGGCCAAAGGAGTAATACTGACAATATCCGATGCACTGACATTCAATTTTCTATTTAGTTGACCAATAAAAATTATATACAACACGAAATGCAACACGGATTTCACAAGCCAAGTAAATACGCTATGTTTACGTTATTTTCAACTGGTTCGAATCCTGTTACCCCGACTTCATAAGGCATAACTTCTAGAATTAGGAGTTATGCTTTTTTTGTGCGACGGAATCTTTTTAGAGACAAAAAAGGCAGAAAAGACAGAATATTACATTAATTTGCTTGTTTGTTACAAAACTTTCGAGTATAATACAAAGTAATTAAATATACATTCAGGAGGGGATTTATATGAAATGGGGGAGAAGGCTGAAAAGGTCGGTCCTTGCCATAGGCTTGGGCTTATTTTTTGCTGTCCTTGGAAGCGGCAGCGTGGTACAGGCGCAAGAGCCGGATTACGGAACTATGTACATATTTTCAGGGGGAGAGATCAAAGGATTCCAGACAGCATATCTTAACAGCATTCCGGAGGAGAACGGTTATAAGTATGTAGATATCGTGATCCCGGATTCTATCAATGGGACAGCGGTAACCGCCATCGGGGACTCGGCGTTTCTGGGAAGCAAAAGCGAGTATGCCAATGTCAAAGTAAGGCATATTGATCTTTCGAATGCTGCGCATCTTATTGACATTAAGAAATGGGCATTCTATGCGTTTGGAAGCATGTATACGGAGATGGAGCCATGTACGCTGACATTTCCGCAGACGCTTGTGACCATCGGCAATAACGCGTTCTCCGGGCAGAAAACGCTTACGGGGTCTTTGGATATACCGGACAGCGTCACATTGATTGATGACAGCGCATTCATGGGATGCGGCTTTAACGGGACGCTTAAGCTTCCATCAAATCCGCAGTTTACGGAGATAAAGCAGCAGATTTTTAAAGACTGTTCTTTTACCGGGATATTGACCATACCCGAGGCAGTGACGGTGATCTCGTCGAATGGGAACTATGCCTTTTCAGGCAATCAATTTACGGAAGTGATTCTGAATAATAACATAACGAAGATTGGCGGCAGCGCGTTTAACAAATGCGAGCAGCTTTTGAAGGTCAGGGTTAGCGGGAAGCCGGATGACTATTCCGTGGTTCTCCCGGATGCTTTGACAGAACTTAAGAATATGGTCTTTCAGTACTGCAGCAGCCTGGAAGGATGCGTGAAACTTCCGGACGCGCTGGCCAGCATCGGATCGCAGATGTTCCAGGATACCAGGATTGGGACTATCTATATGCCGAATAACGAGAATGCGACCTATTCTTCTAATTTTTTACAAAGTACAACGGTCAATGCTGCTGTATTCCCAACGAAGGAATTGTATGATAAATATGCAGGCAGTTTTTCCAGTTCCAGCAGAAAATATTTCTCCTATCCGGTTACCGTGACTTATCTGGGAAAGGATGAAGCGGTTCTTGGAACCAGGGATGTTCTCTATAACCGCCCACTTAATTACCATGAGACGGAAAATGGCTGGGAAGAGCAGGCGGATTTTACATTCCCGGATACAGGGGAGAGTGAGGCTGGCTATGACACCGGCTTTAGCTTTACCAAAGGAGGGAAGGTTGCAGGACCTAAGGATTTGGTGACGGGTACTACGCTATATTTCTCCCAGTCCCTTTCCAAGCCGGAAGTAACGTTCCAGGAAGTCAAGAATAAGACGTATGATGGCAAGACGGAATATATCCGATGCGAGGCATCCCACCCGCTGGCAGGGGAGGATGGACAGTATGCCTTTCTCTACTGTGCGTTAAAAGGCGACAGTAATTCCTTCTTCTATGTCAGCGAAGAGCCTTTTGAGTATCCAATCACGGATGTAAAGGATTCTATGCGGTATGTGTGCTATGTGCAGATGTATGACCGGGCGCACCCGGAATACCAGGGGAAATGGAGTCAAAGCGCATGGTACGACTATTTCGCTACCTATGTGACGATCAGCAAGGCAGATCCTGTGGTTACCCCATCCTGCAAGGCGAAAGCGCTGGAAGGGACCAGAATGTCGGATATTTTGCTGGAATTATCCCAGGGAGATACGCCGGGGACGCTGTCCGTTGCTAATGCAGATGCGACGATCGGCCTCGGTGAGAACATACTCAGTTGGACTTTCGAGCCGGAAGACACTGATAACTATAATACAGGTAAGACCGGGCAGATAACGATTACCGGGGTAGAGAAGGCAGAGGCGCAGGATGTCAAAGACAGTATTGAGAAACTTCCGGATACCGTGGAGAGCGCGCAGGATGCAAGGGATGTCCTGAATGCATGGAAAGAGTATTCCAGTTTGGCTCCGGAAGAGAAAGAGGCTTTGGACCCGGCTTTAAAACACGATATTCTGCATAAGATCAGCCAGGTGCCCGGGGTAGAAGTAAAAGATGAGACGGCAGGCAGCACGGCCAAACTTATGGGCGGACAGGAAGAGAGGCTTCTGGGATGTATGACAGGCGAAGAGGCAGGCAAGCTTCTGGATGGCACGATTGAGAAATACGTGGTGGTGATCAATTCCAAGGAAGCACAGGATATTCAGGAAGAGATCTGGCAAAGCGTGGCGGGAGTTCTGGAAGACCATGAGTGCGGAGTGCATTATGATATTACGATGGAGAAGCAATTATATGAGAAAAGCGGCGATGCCGAGCCGGTTTTACGGGAGGCGGTTACACAACTTCCGCTGCCGATAAAAATCGCCTTTGCTGTTCCTGAGAATCTCAAGGCGCCGCAAGGGATGGCCAGGGAATATGCCATATTCAGGACACATGGACAAGAAGGAGGATTTTCTTCCGTCCGTCTGGAGACGGAATGCACAGAGGAGGCCATCTATGCAGAGACAGGCCAGTTCTCAATCTATACGCTGGCATATAAAGACCGCCAGGTGCCAGAAGAAGGCATTGCTCCAGGGAATACGCCGGGTGGACAGCAAGCAACCGGAACAGGCAGAGCGCCTGCCGCGGGCAAGGTGGCTGTCACAGGAGACGAAAGCCCGATGCTGCTGTATCTGGGATTGGTCATTTTGGCAGCAGTAATTATCATTGGAATTATCGTCTGGAATAAAAAGAATCGAAAACGATAGGATTAAGATTGTATAAATTTTCCTTTTTCCGGGTAAGATATATGGGAAGAATGAAATCGATGTATGGTAACGGCTATGGGCTGGATACATATATAAGTAATGAGAGAAAGGAGTATTCCACATGAGCCAGGTAATCATTCAATTCCAAAACCCGGATGAAGTAGTAGAATTTACAAATACAGTAGAACGCTTTCCATATAACATGGATATTCTGCGAGGCAGCAACTCGGTGGCAGATGCCAAATCCCTGCTGGGGATTATAGCGCTAGGTCTGGGCAACCGGTTGAAACTGCGAATATACAGTGAAGACTGCGATGAGATGCTGAAAGAAATCAGCAAGTATATCGTGGCGGCATAGCCAGAGGATGAATCAGAAGGCAGGGCGATGGCCCTGCCTTCTTTATATGGGACGGTTTTCGGCATCCAGCGTGTAGAACGTTATGGGAAGATGCCTTTCTTCCAGGAGTTTTGCAAAGACATCCATAAAAACGCCGGGCCTGTACTCCTTATCCAACTGGCAGGGGGCATCCTTGCCTCCAAGCTCGCCGCCCCAGTCGCCATCGTAGGTATAGTCTACTCCGCAGCTGGGACTGCCATTGATGCCGTAGACGCCCAGAATGTCGTAGCGGTCCGGATAGGCTGCGTATTCCTCCAGCTGCATAACGATCGGCAGCAGCATATTCCGGGCTTCCTGGCGAAAATGTGGCGTATCGAACTGGGAAGCGGCGTGGCCCCAGCGGTTACATCCATACAGGATGAATTCCGGGCAGGGCAGCTGGATAACTTCAATTCCTCGTTCCAATAATTCCCTCAGAAATGATCGCTTTTTTGTTCTTTCCTGCTCCATATCCGCAGCATCCTGATTGCGTAGTTTGGCAGCATCATTTAGAAAGCAATGGCTGACTATAACAATTTTCTGTTTCATGAGATACTCCTTATAGCACATGCATGTGCTGGCTGATTTTCATTTATCGACAGGACTATTGTACCAGTTCTTGAACCGGAAAGGCTATAGAAAAATATTATATAGTTCCCTATCTATTATAAATAATGATTGGAAAACTATGAGACCTGCTGATACGATTACAGCGTAGCAATGAAATATACAAAGGAATGGGGAATCACTATGAACAAAGAAATTTCTAACACAATGAAACTTATGATGTGCGGGCTTGCGATCGCCATTAATATTGTCCTAGGGATTGTAATGGCAATGATCAAGTTCCCGGTCTACCTGGATACCATCGGCACGATCTTCATCGCCATCTATTTTGGCCCATGGTATGGCGCTGCGGTTGGCGGTCTTACGAACTTTCTTACCGCGATCTTAAATGGAATGACGGACATGCCATTTATGCTGGTAAATATCGCAATCGGCCTGGTTATCGGATTTATTTTCCGCAAGGCGAGGTTTACGCTAGTCAATGTAGTGATCGCGGGAATCGCGGTTGGAATTATCGCTCCGATTATTGGTACGCCGATTGGAATCGCCGTATATGGAGGACTTACGGGAACGATTTCCGATGTGGCGGTTGTCTGGCTTAAGCAGAGTGGCGCAAGCATATTTGCCGCTTCTTTCCTTCCAAAACTTGCCAATAACCTGGTAGATAAGATTGGCTCATGCCTGATCATCTATCTTCTTATTAAGTCTATGCCGGCGACATTGAAACCAGCCTGCCTTCTGCAGAGAAAAGCAAAAGCATAGTTCCCTGCGCAGTTCAAATCCAACATTGCATTTTCTATAGAAAGATACTATAATTTTCTTATGTTTCACGATAGTATTTTTCAAAAAAGCAGAGGTATAGACGATGAAGAAAAGAGTTGTAGTTGCACTAGGACACCGTGCCCTTGGCACCACCCTGCCTGAGCAGAAGGAAGCGGTAAAGAAGACAGCAAAGATAATCGCAGATCTGATCATGAATGGCTGCCAGGTGGCAATCACACATAGCAATGCGCCCCAGGTAGGAATGATTCATACGGCTATGAATGAATTTGGCAAGGCGCATCAGGACTACACGGCGGCTCCTATGTCCGTATGCTCTGCCATGAGCCAGGGATACATTGGATATGACTTGCAGAATGGCATCCGGGAGGAACTTCTGAACCGCGGGATATACAGGACGGTCAGTACGATTCTTACCCAGGTGATTGTAGATCCTTATGATGAGGCATTCTATACGCCGACGAAAGTGCTGGGGCGCTATATGAATGCAGAAGAAGCCAATGAAGAGCGTAAGAAAGGCAATTATGTGGTGGAAGAGCCGGGAAAGGGATTCCGCCGCATCGTATCTGCGCCAAATCCGGTCAGCATTGTAGAAATTGATGCCATCAAAGCGCTTCTGGATGCCGATCAGATCGTTGTGGCCTGCGGAGGAGGAGGAATTCCGGTACTAAAGCAGGACAATCATCTAAAAGGCGCCAGCGCAGTCATCGAGAAGGATCTGACGGCCGGCAAGCTTGCGGAAGAGGTCGATGCGGACGAATTGATCATCCTGACCAGCGTTGAAAAGGTCAAGATCAATATGGGAAGGCCGCAGGAAGAGGAACTGGGCGAGATTACCATAGAACAGGCCAGGCAGTATATGGAAGAAGGCCATTTCGGCGAGTACAACATGCTTCCGAAGTTCAGCGCATCCGTATCATTTCTAGAGAAGCGGGAAGGAAGAAGGGCGCTGATTACGTCCTTTGACAAATTGAAAGATGCGCTGAAAGGCAGAACCGGTACCATTATAAAATAATGGACACGAGTAGAATTGGAAAAATAGGGCATACTACTTGAAAAATGCAAGGAGGAATGATCTATGAAAGCCAGAGTGAATGAAGGCTGTATCTCATGCGGGGCTTGCGTGGCAGCCTGCCCGGAAGTGTTCCGGTTTAATGATGACGGTGTTGCTGAAGCATACGCGGATGTAGCGCCAGAGTATGAAAGCGCGGCGACGGAGGCAAGGGACAGCTGTCCTGTATCCGTAATTGATATTGAAGAATAGGAAATCTGCCGGAGATGAAGCATTGATATGCTGCATCTCCGGTTTTTCTTGCGGAACTATTGACAAAATGGGCAAAATATAATATTATTGTACTAGTTTACTAGTACAATGAAACTACGTGACAAGGATGATGTGAGGAGAGAGCAATGATTGAGATTAAGCATTTAACCAAGGTGTATAAGCTGAATAAAAAGCAGATGGCCGAATCCAAGACGAAGAATTCGCTGAAGACAGCGGTGGATGATCTGAGCCTGAAGGCAGAAGAAGGGGAGATCTATGGGCTTCTGGGTCCCAACGGCGCGGGAAAGACTACGACTCTCAGGTGTATTGCCACATTGATAAAGCCTACCAGGGGAGAGATCTATGTGAATAGCCACGAGGTTCAGAAGGAACCGGAGTCGGTGCGCGAAAGTATCGGATTTTTGACCAGCGATATCAAGCTGGATGAGCAGTTTGATGTAGACTACATGTTCGGCTTCTTCGGAAGGTTGCATAATATACCGAAAGACAGGCTGGAAAAGCGCAAGGAAGAACTATTTTCCTATTTTGGAATCCAGGATTTTGCCCACAAGAAGATTAAGGAACTGTCTACAGGCATGAAGCAGAAGGCAGCCATTGCGGTCAGCCTGGTTCATGACCCGGATATTGTAATATTTGATGAGCCTACCAATGGCCTGGACATCGTTACGGCAAGAAGCGTGACGGATTATTTAAAGAAATTAAGAGATGATGGCAAACTGGTGATCGTCTCTACGCATATCATGTCCGAAGCAGAGAAACTCTGCGACCGGATAGGCATTATCATTGACGGGTATAAGGTCGCGGAAGGAACGCTGGAGCAGCTTCTGGAACAGACCAATGCGGCAGACTTGGAGGACGCGTTCTTCGAGTTCTACAAGTCAAGAAAGGGGGAAGAGTAGATGAGCGGAATTAAGCAGATATTCAACAAGGAGATGGCCAGAATATTTAAGGACAAGAAGATGGTGTTCTCCGTATTTCTTCTTCCAGTCTTGATTATGGTGGTCATCCTGTCGATCGTAAATGGGCTGGCATCCAACATGAAGGATGATATTGAATCCCATGTGGCTCAGGTATACATAGTGAATGAGCCCGAGGCGCTGAATGATATTCTGGATGCTTCTAAAGCGAAGTTCAAACTGAAGAGCATTGACGGCGCGAAAGAAATGAAGCAGGCCAAGAAAGAGATTCTGGATGGAGAGGCAGATCTGATTGTGGAATTCCCGGATAACTTCCAGCAGGAGATCGAAAACTATCAGGAAGGCAGCCAGATTCCTCAGGTCAAGACATACCAGAATCCGTCCGAAGATTATTCCAGGACAGCAGCAGACAATATGGACGCGGCGCTGGAAGCCTATCGGCAGTTCCTGCTGTCCCAGAGGGTGAGCGACATGGAACAGCTGACCGTATTCCAGATAAATTCAGACAATGATGAAATGTACATCCAGGATGAGAAGAAGGCCAGCGGCAAGGCAATCGGAACGATGCTCCCATATTTTATTACGATTCTTCTCTTTGCGGGGGCAATGGGAATTGGAACGGATATGATCGCGGGAGAAAAGGAGAGGGGTACTATGGCCAGCCTTCTGGTATCTCCGATCAAGAGAAGCTCCATCGTACTTGGCAAGGTATTCTCTCTGATGACGGTATCCGGCATTTCCTCATTGATCTATGTGATCGCCATGGTGATATGCGCGCCAATCATGATGGGCTATATGGGCGGCCTTGATAAGCTGAGCATCAGCTTAAGCCCGCAGCAGGGAATTATGCTCGGCGCGATGCTGGTGGCACTTTCCTTCCTTTATTCCAGCATTATTGCTCTGTTTTCGGTGTTTGCCAAGTCGACCAAAGAGGCAAGCACGTATGTGATGCCGGCCTATATGCTGGTGCTGATCGTAGGGCTGCTCACCATGTTTACGTCAGGAGAGCCCAGCCAGACGACCTATTTCATCCCATTTTACAATAATGCGCTGGTGCTGCAGGGAATCTTAAGCCAGGAGGTCACCATGTTCCAGTATGGAGTAACGCTGGCTGAGACGCTGGCGATAGGCGCAATCCTTCTTGGCGTCATTGTAAAAGCGTTTGAAAGCGAAAAAGTGATGTCCGCATAAGGCAAGTGACTGAGGTTCCGCATATACTATGTAGTAAGTAGTATATGCGGATTTTTAGATTGGTCCCATATGGATAAAAGGAGGTGCCGGCATGCGCCTGTGCGAACTGGAGAATAAAGAGGTAATTAATGCGTGCGACTGTAAGAAACTTGGATATGTTGTAGACCTGATCATTGATGAGTGCAAAGGATGCATCGAGGCCCTGGTCATTCCCAAGGGCGGAAAACTATGCGGCTTCTTCAGCGATGGGGCGGAATATATTATCCCGTACAAATGTATACGGAAGATTGGACCGGATATAATCCTTGTGGAAATCCATGAGGAGAGATGACCGAAAAAAGAATTAAAAGAGATTTGACTTCTGAATATTGAGCGGATATACTATATGTATTAAGAAAAGAAAGGATCAAGTCGAGATGAAGTGCCCATATTGTAATCATCCAGATACCAGAGTTATTGATTCCAGGCCAGCGGAAGATGGCAATTCCATACGCAGGCGCCGGTCATGCGATGTGTGTGGCAAAAGGTTTACGACCTACGAGAAGGTGGAGACGATTCCACTGATTATCATTAAGAAGGATAATAACCGGGAGCAGTATAATAGAAAGAAGATTGAGAATGGGGTTCTGCGCGCCTGCTATAAGAGGCCGGTATCTGCAGAAGACATCCAGCGTTCCATCGACAGCATAGAGACGAAGATATTCAGCCTGGAGGCAAAGGAGATTCCAAGCAGCAGGATAGGCGAGATCGTCATGGAAGAGTTAAAGGGGCTGGATGAGGTTGCATATGTAAGATTTGCATCCGTATACAGAGAGTTTAAGGACGTGAATACCTTTATGGATGAGTTGAAAAAGATATTGAAGTAGAATGTAAGAAGGTATTTGCTAAGCGGGCCATAAAGTGATAGAATAAAAGGGAGAAGCAAAAAAGAGTCGATTTGCTTCTTCCTTTTTCTTACATAATTTTGGGGAAACAGAAGATGCTTATAAAGAATACGATTTTTAGATTGGGTGAGATATATGAGAACGTACAAATTAACCATTGCTTATGATGGGAGCAGATATCAAGGGTGGCAGCGCCAGGCCACGACGGACAATACGATCCAGTTCGTGCTGGAGTGGAGCATCGGCAAATTAGTGGGATACCGCGTGCATGTGGATGGCTCCGGCAGGACGGACGCGGGCGTGCATGCCCGTGGCCAGGTTGCGAGCGTAAAACTTTCCAAACTCTATGATACAAAGGAACTGAAGGATTCGCTGAACCGCTACCTTCCGGAGGATATCCGGATTGTAAAAGTAGAACTTGTAAAGAACGGGTTCCATGCCCGCAAGAGCGCAAAAGGGAAAAAATATGAGTATTATATAGACTGCCGGGAGAAGCCGGATGTATTTTCGCGCCGCTACTGCTACCATTATCCGGAGAAGCTGGATATCGAGGCAATGAGGGATGCGGTGCAGTATCTCATCGGACCTAAAAATTTTACCAGTTTTACAGATGATAAGGAGTGCAAAGATCCAATCCGCCGTATTACCAATATCAAGATTGTCAGCACCGGCGAGAAGGTAAGGATCACTTATTATGGGACAGGCTTTCTCTACCATATGGTGCGTATCCTGACGGGAACTTTGCTGGAAATCGGTACCGGGAAGAGGGAAGCATCCATGCTGCCGGTGGTAATCGCCGCAGAAGACAGGAGCCTTGCAGGATTCCTTGCTCCGGCAAGAGGCCTTTTCCTACGTAAAGTGTATTATTAATAGAGAGCATACTATATATTTTGGAGGAAGATAGATGAAGTTTGTTTCATGGAATGTTAATGGAATCCGGGCCTGCGTGCAGAAAGGCTTTATGGATTTCTTTCAGGAGGCTGATGCGGATATTTTCTGCATCCAGGAATCGAAGATGCAGGAAGGCCAGCTGGAACTGGAGACTCCTGGCTATCATCAGTACTGGAATTACGCAAAGAAGAAAGGGTATTCAGGAACCGCCATATTCACAAAGCAAGAACCCATATCCGTATCTTACGGAATTGGAATCGAAGAGCATGACCAGGAAGGCCGCGTGATCACCCTGGAATTTGAAGATTATTATTTTATAACGGTATATACGCCCAACTCCCAGAATGAGCTGGCAAGGCTTCCCTATCGTATGCAGTGGGAGGATGACTTCCTTGCATATCTGAAAAAACTGGAAGAGGCAAAGCCTGTGATCTTCTGTGGGGACTTGAATGTGGCCCACAAGGAGATTGACCTAAAGAATCCGAAGACAAACCGCAAGAATGCTGGGTTTACAGATGAAGAGCGGGCTAAGTTTACTTCGCTGGTAGATGCCGGGTTCATTGATACGTTCCGGTATTTTTATCCGGATGCACAAGGGATCTATTCCTGGTGGTCTTACCGCTTTAGCGCCAGGGCCAAGAACGCAGGCTGGCGTATCGACTATTTCTGCGTATCAGAATCGCTGAAGGAGAGGCTGGTGGATGCGAAGATCCTGACGGATGTGATGGGGTCTGACCACTGTCCGATCGTATTGGAAATAAAATAAATGATAAGGCCGGCATCACTTAAGATGCCGGCTTTTTCAGTCTTGTATGAAGCTTACAGATACCCGCCGTCAATCCCGATCACCTGTCCCGTCATATAAGGAGACGCATTGGCGATATCCCAGATAATGCTTGCCACTTCATCGGTGGTACCGAACCTTCCCATCGGAATCTCTTCCTCCAGATCTTTTCGCTCTTCTATGGTAAGCCTCTGGTTCATTGCCGTATCAATGACTCCGCAGGCCACGGCATTTACCTGGATATTGCTGGGAGCCAGTTCCTTGGCGAGCGCCTTAGTAAGGCCGTTTACTCCTGCCTTGGAGGCAGAATACGCGGCTTCGCAGGAGGCGCCGGAGGTTCCCCACATGGAAGATACATTGATGATCTTGCCGGACTTCCTGGCTACCATAGGAGGGATGGCGTGTCGGCAGCAGTAGAAGACGGAAGACAGATTCGTCTGAATGATATGTTCCCACTCCGAATTGCTCATATCCGTAAGCAGTCCGATATAAGAAACGCCGGCATTATTGATCAGTACGTCCAGATAGCTGCATGTGCTGTAGATGCGCCGAAAGATCCGATCCGTCTCTTCCGGATTGCCCACATTGCCAAGCACGATATCGCAGGAGCCGTGATAAGTAGTTTCTATGGTATGCTTTACCTTGTTCAGATCAGAAACGGAAGTGCAGCAGTTTAGAAAAACATGATACCCTTTTGCCGCGAAATACAAGGCAGTGCTTTTTCCAATTCCCCTGGAAGCACCTGTAACCAGAACCGTTTTTTTATTCATCTATATTGCCCCCTGTCCGAGATTCTAAAATAATTATAAAATTCCCTTTTTCTACTTATTATTATATACCAGAATCATTGCTAATTAAAGTTCCAAGTGATATGATTTACATATGAGCCGCCATGCATATTTCGGGCGGCAATAAAAGTATAGGCGAGAAAGTAAAGACGAGAAAGAGGACGAGTATGTTATCAAAATTCAGTGTAAAAAGACCCTACACAGTAGTGGTGGGAGTGGTTCTGATTATTATCCTGGGAGTAGTCTCATTCGGCAATATGACGCTGGATCTGCTTCCCAGCATGAACCTGCCATATGCGATAGTAATGACCACCTATACCGGCGCAAGCCCGGAAGAGGTGGAAGAAGTCGTAACCAAGCCCGTCGAGCAGACGATGGCTGCGGTCAGCAATATCAAGACAATTCAGTCAATATCTAATGAAAATGCATCTACGGTCATATTGGAGTTCGAACAGACAACGAACATGGACTCCGTTACCATAGAGATGAGAGAAAGCCTGGATCAGATCCAGGGATTCTGGCCGGATGCAGTTTCGAATCCCATTATTATGAAATTAAATCCAGATATGATGCCTGTACTGATTGCTGCAGTCAGTGCCGGTGGAGATAATGCGGCCGAAACCAGCAAAGTGATCGAGGAAGAGGTTATTCCAGAAGTAGAAAGCGTAGAAGGGGTAGCTTCCGTCGCTGCTTCGGGAAGCATAGAGAATACGGTGGAGATTACCGTCAACGAGCAGAAGGTTACGGAATTAAATGATGATATTAAGGCAGAACTGGAAAAAAAGATAAATGAAGCCAAATCGGCCCTGGATGATGCCAAGGCGCAGGTGGAAAGTGGAAAGGCGGCCCTGGCGGCAGGTACTTCCCAGGCGTCACAGGGGCTTGCCCAGGCGGAGTCCCAGATATCTACAAAAAGCGAGGAGATTAAGCAGGCCCAGTTGGAGATCACGGAAAAAATGGCGGAGCTTAATGTGACTGAGACCCAGCTTAAGCAGAGCCTTGCTACCATACAGGCGGCAAAGGCAGCAGCCCAGGCCCAGCTGACGCAGTTGGAGACGGCGAAAGCAAGTTACGACCAGATCATTGCAGCGTTGCAAAGTCCAGATCTTACTACAGAGCAAAGAGAAGCATTGGAGGCGCAGAAGAACGAATTACAGCCAATCATTGATTCCTACGACACGAGTCATTCAACCTTGGAAACTACTATCCAGCAACTAACGCAGCAGGAAGCAGCGATTCAGCAAGGACTTGATCAGGTGGCTGCGGGAAAGGGACAGCTGGAATCTATCCAGGATCAAGTGAATAACGGAGCCATGACGCTGGCGCAGGCCAGAGGCCAGCTGGCATCCGGCCAGTTGGAGGCAGCAGTAGGCATCGGGGAAGGAACAGCCCAGCTTGCAGCAGGAGAAGCAGCAATCCAGATGCAGGAAGCACAGATGGAATCGGCACAGAGCCAGGCGGCGGGAAGCACGGATGTAAGCAGCATCCTGTCTGCGGATATGGTCAAGACGATTCTGGCCGCGGAGAACTTCAGCATGCCTGCGGGGTATGTGACGGAGGATGGAATTGATTACCTGGTCCGCGTCGGTGACAAGTTCAAAAGCATTGAAGACATCAAGGATCTAGTGCTGATCGACATGGAGGGCATTGATCCGGTCAAACTGTCGGATGTCGCGAATGTGGAACTGGTGAATAATTCGGATGAGACGTACGCGAAGATTAACGGCAAGCCCGGAGTCATGCTGAGCGTTCAGAAGCAGACCGGGTACTCTACCGGCGATGTGAGCAAGCGGGTGCTCGAGAAGCTGGAGAGTTTAAAAAAGGATAACGCGGGAATTAAGACGGTGACGCTGATGGATCAGGGCGTATATATTGACCTTATCGTCCATTCCGTACTGCAGAACCTGATCTATGGAGCCATATTGGCGGTGATCATCCTGCTGGTATTCTTAAAGAGCCTTCGTCCTACATTTGTTATTGCGTGCTCTATCCCGATCAGTATCATGACAGCGCTGGTTGCCATGTATTTCTCCGGGGTAACCCTGAACATCATATCCTTATCAGGGCTTGCGCTGGGCGTCGGTATGCTGGTGGATAACTCTATCGTCGTAATCGAGAACATATACCGCATGAGAAATGAAGAAGGCGCTTCCGCCAAAGAAGCGGCCATAGAAGGCGCAAGACAGGTAGGCGGGGCGATCATGGCCTCTACGCTGACGACGGTCTGCGTATTCCTGCCAATCGTGTTTACCAGTGGAATCACCAGGCAGTTGTTTGTAGACATGGGGCTTACCATCGCATACTCGCTTCTGGCCAGTCTGGCTGTGGCTCTGACTCTGGTTCCTATGATGTCCGCAGGATTGCTGAAGAAGACGGAAGATAAGGAGTCAAAAATATTCGCCAAGATCAGGCAGGGATATGGCAAACTGCTTGAAAAGGCGCTGCATAGGAAGCTTCTGGTACTGCTGGGGGCTCTGGCGCTGTTCATAGCAAGCATTGCATTGGCTCTGTCAAGAGGAACAGAATTCATGCCTCAGATGGAGAGCAACCAGATTGCTATGACGCTGGAGACGGAAGAGGGAAGCAGCCTTGACGATACAGCCAAGGTGGCGGATCAGGTAATGGACCGGATTGGTAAGATTGAGGATATCAAGGATATCGGCGGACTGGTATCTGCATCTGATATGATGGGGACGCAGACGGAATCGAATGTAATTGAATTCTACGCGATCACAAAGGACCATCCGTCCATGAACAATGAACAGCTTAAGAAAAAGATCGAAAGCGTAACAAAGGATATTGACGGCGAACTTACCGTAAATATGTCCAATATGGATATGAGCGCTCTTGGCAGTTCGGGGATTAATATTCAGATAAAGGGGAAAGATCTGGATAAGCTACAGAAAGTAGCAAATGATGTCAAGGGAATCGTAGAGAAGACAAAAGGAACTCAGAATGTACTGGATGGAACAGAAGACAATAACGAGGAACTGCGGGTCGTAGTGGATAAGACAAAGGCAACGCAGCATGGCCTTACGGTGGCTCAAGTATACCAGCAGCTGTATGGGAAACTCGCAGAAGCCCAGACGGCCACCACGTTGGCAACCGATACCAATGACTATGATGTCTATGTACTGGATGATGCTAACGAGAGCCTTAGCAGGGAGGATATCCGCAATCTGACCATCACTGCCGAGAAGCAGGATGGAACATCAGAAGATGTGAAACTGTCCGACATTGCCACATTTGAAGACGCCTCCGGCCTTAGAGCAATCAGCCGGAAGGATCAGAGCCGGTTCATGTCGGTTACGGCAGAGATTAAGGATGGGGATAATATCGGCCTGGTCAGCAGCCGGGTGAAGAAGGCGTTGAAATCCTACGACGCGCCGGAAGGATACGAGATAAAGATGACTGGAGAGGATGAGACCATCAACGAGGCGATGATAGAACTCTTTAAGATGCTGGCGCTGGCAATCGTATTTATGTACCTCATCATGGTGGCACAGTTCCAGTCTCTGCGCTCTCCGTTCATCGTTATGTTTACCGTGCCGCTGGCATTCACCGGAGGCCTTCTTGCGTTATGGATGTCGGGAATGGCAGTCAGCGTAATCGCGATGATCGGATTTGTAATGCTGTCAGGCATTATAGTCAATAACGGTATCGTATTTATTGACTATACCAACCAGTTGATTGCAGTCGGCATAGAAAAAGAAAAGGCGCTGGTAGAGGCAGGCAAGACCAGGCTTAGGCCAATCATCATGACGGCTCTTACAACAATCCTTGGCTTGTCAACCATGGCAATCGGCTTCGGAATGGGTGCGGATATGGTGCAGCCTATGGCAGTTGTTACCATTGGCGGATTGATATATGGAACTATATTAACCTTAGTAGTTGTTCCTTGTATCTTTGATCTGTTTCATAAAAAAGAAAAGGCAAGACTTCGTGAAGGTATTGAAGAAATCGAAACCACGTTGGATCAATAATGATAAGAGAGGTACATTATGATTGACAAAGCAATTGAATTTGCAACCAAGGCACACGAAGGACAATACAGGAAGGGAACCAAGAGGCCATACATTGTGCACCCGGTAGAAGTTGGGGATATCGTGGCGACAATGACCGACGACGAGGAAGTGATCAGCGCCGCAGTGCTGCATGACACGATCGAAGACTGCGAAGGCATTACTCAGAGAATTCTGGCTCAGGAATTCTCTGAGCGGGTGGCCTTTATGGTCGCCCAGGAAAGTGAAGATAAGTCAAAGACCTGGATGGAGCGAAAGCGTGCTACCATTGAGCATCTCCGCACAGCCCCCAGGGAAGTGCAGATGATAGGATTGGCGGACAAACTGTCTAATATGAGGGACATTGACAGGGACTATCCTGCAGAAGGGGAAAATCTATGGAACCGTTTTCGAATGAAGGACAAGGAGACCATTGGATGGTATTATAAGGGGATCCGGGATGTGCTGGCAGGCTCCTTTAAAGAGGTACCGGCATTCCGGGAATATTGCAGGCTGATTGCTAAGAATTTTGGCTAAGAGGCAGAAGGTTTGCGTTATAAGATAGGCAGAAGTGAAACAGGAGTGCGAAGATGATAATCAGTGCAAGCAGAAGGACAGATATTCCGGCTTTATATCCGGAGTGGTTCATTAACCGGCTAAAAGCCGGCGAGGTGTTGGTCCCAAATCCATATAACCGCAAGAAGATAAGCCGTATCCAGCTGTCGCCGGATACGATAGATTGTATTGCCTTTTGGACGAAGAATCCAGAACCTCTGATTCCCTATCTGAGTACGATCGACAAAATGGGATATTCCTATTATTTCCAGATGACGATTACGGATTATGAAGAGGATATTGAGGAAAACGTTCCCTGCACAGAGGAGTCCATGGCCACCTTCCTGCTGCTTAGCGAGCGCTTGGGAAAAGAGCGGGTGGACTGGAGGTTTGATCCTCTTCTGCTGACGGAGAAGTATTCCATATCTTATCATCTGGAGCGGTTTGAAATGATGTGCGAGTGGCTCCACAAGGCGACGACCAGATGCATCATAAGTTTTATCGATTCCTATAAGGACAGCCCGTATCTGGAGATGGAGCCGGAGGATATATTGGGACTGGCGGAAGGACTGGCGCGGATTGGCAGAAAATATGGCCTGCCGCTTTATACCTGTGCGGAAAAGATAGACTTAAGCAGATTGGGAATTCAGCATGGAGCCTGTATTGACAAAGAAAAGATCCACAGTCTGATCGGCTATAAGCTGGATCTTAAGAAGGATGCAGGACAGCGGCGGGAATGCGGCTGTGTTGAGAGTATAGATATCGGGATGTATGACACCTGCATCAACGGCTGCAAATATTGCTATGCGACAAGCGGCCTGGAAGGCGCCCGGCGGAGGATGCAGCAGCATAATCCACTTTCGCCGCTGCTGATTGGACAGCTCAAGGGCGATGAGACGATCACGGACCGAGAGGTGAAGTCCGACAAGGACAATCAGATTTCTTTGTTTGATTTGCCAGAAATGTATATGAAATTTTAGTGAATATGTAGAAATGATGATGGAAGGACGGAAACCGGTTGTTAAATACTTGACAACCGGTTTTGTTTTTGTTATTTTAGACTAAAGTACAAACTATAGTCTAAACGGATGACACAAAAAAGAGAGGTGGCAAAATGAGCCTGATCACGAGTATACAGAAATACTCTATCCATGACGGAGATGGTATCAGAACAACCGTTTTTTTCAAGGGATGCCAATTAAGATGCGTATGGTGCCATAATCCGGAAACCCAGAGTTATAAGAAACAGATGCTGTATGACGCAGAAAGATGTACGGGATGCAGGAACTGCGAGCCAGCCTGTCCGAACCAGGCGATTCGAGGCGAGGAAGGGAAGGTGTTCACGGATATGCGGCTCTGCGATGGCTGCGGCACATGCGTGGACTTTTGCAATCAGAATCTGAGAGAGATCGTAGGAAAAGAATACTCCGTAGATGAATTGGTAAAGGAATTAAAGAAAGATGAGATGTTCTATGAAGAGTCCGGCGGCGGTGTCACACTATCCGGTGGCGAGGTGATGACAGCGGATATGGCCTACGTAGAAGAACTGGCGAAAAAACTTTCCCGATATGGAATCACTGTAACGATTGATACTTGCGGCCAGGCGCCATATGAGAATTTTGCCCGGATACTGCCATACGTCGATACCTTCCTGTATGATATCAAAACGATGGATAGCCAGGTACATAAAAAGTATATGGGAACAGGGAATGAGACGATTCTTTCCAATCTGGAAAAATTAAGCGCGGCGGGCGCAAGAATCTATATCCGGATTCCCACCATCAAAGAGGTTAATGGAACGGATGAGGATATGAAAGCGATTATCAGATATCTTCAAGAGAAGAATATCCGGGTGGCCAATATTAATCTTCTGCCCTATCATAACACCGGCTCAGGAAAGTATGAGAAGATCGGAAGGACATACGAAGGAACAAATCTTCATGCACCGGAAAAAGAAGAAATGGAACATTTTGTAGAATTATTCAAAGAAGCGGGATTTCACAATATTAAAATAGGAGGTTAGCAGTATGGAAGAAAGAGGAATGAATGAACGGATCAGAAAACTGAGGAAACTAAGCCTGGAGACGCCGGCGCACATTGATATGGAACGGGCGAAGAGCATGACGGATACCTATGAGAAATATGAAGGAGCACTCTCCATACCGGAACTTCGTGCCCAGGTTCTGAAGGATTACTTTTCGACCAAGACTCTGTACATTGGCGAGGGAGAATTGGTTGTAGGAGAAAAGGGAGACTCTCCGCAAGCATCCCCGACGTTTCCGGAATTATGTTGCCATACCATGGAAGATATGCATGTAATGAACGACCGGGAACTTATCAGTTTTAAAGTAAAGGAAGAGGACTTTGAGATTCAGGAGAGGGTAATGATCCCATACTGGGATAAGAGATGCATCCGGAATAAAATACTCAGGCAGATGACGCCGGAGTGGAAGAAGGCATATGAGGCTGGGCTTTTTACTGAATTTATGGAGCAGAGGGGACCAGGGCATACGGTAGGTTCTGTGAAAATATATGAAAAAGGATTTCTGGACTACAAGCAGGACATCCAGGAGGCAATTGACCGGCTGGATTACTTCCATGATCCAGAAGCCCTGGATAAGAAGAACGAGTTGGAAGGCATGAAGATTGCCTGTGATGCTATTATGATTCTTGGAGAACGCTACGCTGCATACGCCAGGGAACTGGCAGAAAAAGAGAGCGATCCAAAACGCCGGGAAGAGTTGTTTCAAATCGCTGCCAACTGCGACGTCGTGCCAGCGCATAAGCCCCAGACTTACTGGCAGGCAATTCAGATGTACTGGTTCGTGCATTTGGGCGTGACGAGCGAGCTGAATCCTTGGGATGCATACAGCCCGGGTCGATTAGACCAGCACCTGAATCCATTTTATGAGCGGGATGTAGAATCGGGAATCCTGGATGATGAGAAGGCTTTGGAGTTACTGGAATGCCTGTGGGTAAAATTTAATAACCAGCCAGCGCCCCCGAAGGTTGGAATAACTTTGAAGGAAAGCAGTACCTATACGGATTTCGCCAATTTGAATACCGGAGGAATCGCGCCGAACGGAGAGAATGGCGTTAACAATGTAAGTTATCTGATATTGGACTGCATGGACGAAATGAAACTGCTCCAGCCAAGTTCCAATGTGCAGATCAGCAGAAAGACGCCGCAGAAGTTCTTAAAACGTGCCTGCGAGATTTCCCGCAAGGGGTGGGGACAGCCTGCTTTCTATAATACCGAGGCAATCGTGCAGGAACTTCTAAATGCCGGAAAATCCCTGGAAGACGCAAGGCGGGGAGGAACCAGCGGATGCGTGGAGACCGGGGCGTTTGGCAATGAAGCCTATATCCTGACCGGATATTTTAACATTCCGAAGATATTTGAACTGACCTTGAATAACGGCTACGACAAGATGACAGGCCAGCAGTTGGGACTGAAACTAGGGTATGCCACGGAGTTTGAAAGTTATGAAGAATTGTACGATGCATTTAAGAAGCAGATGAAGTACTTCATTGACATTAAAGTCCAGGGAAGCAACGTGATTGAGAAGATTTATGCGGAAGAGATGCCGGTACCGTTCCTTTCCATTATCACCAACGACTGCATTTCCAAAGGGAAAGATTACAATGGAGGTGGCGCAAGATACAATACCAAGTATCTGCAAGGCGTAGGAATCGGAACCATCACGGACTGCCTGGCATCAGTGAAGTATAATGTATATGAAAAGAAGAACTTCTCAATGAAAGAACTGATGCAGGCTCTGGATGATAATTTCGAAGGGCACGACAGAATCTTGAACCTTGTAAGCAACAAGACCCCTAAGTATGGAAATGATGACGAGTATGCAGACAGCATCATGAGGGATGTATTCGAATATTACAGGAGCCAGGTGACAGGGCGGCCGAACATGCTGGGAGGGACCTATCGTATTAATATGCTTCCTACTACCTGCCATGTATATTTCGGCGATGTAATGATGGCAAGCCCCAACGGACGTCTGGCCCACAAGCCGGTATCCGAGGGAATCTCTCCGGAAAAAGGCGCGGATACCAACGGGCCGACGGCAGTCGTAAAATCCTGTGCCAAGATGGATCATCTCCAGACAGGCGGAACGCTGCTGAACCAGAAGTTCACCCCAAGCGTAGTCGCAGGCGAAGAAGGGCTGAATCAGATGGCAAATCTGGTACGTACCTACTTTAACATGGACGGACACCACATACAGTTCAACGTCATAGACAAAGAAACCCTGATCCAGGCCCAGAAACATCCGGAAGACTACAAAGACCTGATCGTGCGTGTGGCCGGATATAGCGATCATTTCCGCAATCTGAGCAAGGCGCTGCAAGATGAGATTATCGAAAGAACCGAGCAGTCGTTCAATTAGACACACCAGTTTTTTAATTTTGCGCACCAGTTTTTCAAATTGACACGTAACACTTTTTACTTTGACACGTAACATTTTTTAAAAATGTTACGTGTCAAAGTTTGCTTTTCCCATGCAATCGGATTACAATAATAAAAAACTTTACAAGGGAAATGGTGAGAATATGGCAGATGTAAGAAAGCGCCTGGTCTTCTACGGCAGGGTACAGGGCGTAGGATTCAGATATACGGCCAAATACCTGGCTAAGTCCCTGGGACTTACAGGCTGGGTAATGAACGAATATGACGGAACGGTAGTGATGGAGATTCAAGGCAGGGAGCCCATGATACACAAACTGATGGAAGGGCTTAACAGGAACGGCTTCATTTCCATCGACTGGATTGATTCTAAAGACATACCTACGGTTGATGAGAGTTGTTTTTATGTACGCTAGTGTGGTAAGATAGAAGAAACAGACGACGTGGAGAGATAGGGATGGAAAAACAGACAGAGAAAAAGAGCATAAAGAACAGGATTGTCTCGGCAGCCTGGCAGCTCTTCTATGAGAAAGGGTATAATGGAACGACAGTAGACGATATCATCGAACTGTCCGGGACATCGAAGGGTTCGTTTTATTACTATTTCAATACCAAAGATGAGCTTCTTAATACGTTATCCCTGATTCTGGATGACTACTATGAAGAATTGGAAGCAAAGATGGATCCGGAAATGAATAGTTTCTTCAAACTGCTATATTTAAACTGTGAGATGCATACGATGATGGAGGAGAAGATCAGCATTGATCTGCTGGCCTCCCTTTATTCCACGCAGCTTGTGGCAGAAGGGCAGAGCCATCTGCTGGACAGGAACCGCAATTATTATAAACTGATCACCAAGATTGTGGAAGAAGGGCAGAAGCGCGGACAGATACGGACGGATGTAGCGGTCAGCCAGATCACAAATTATTATGCCATGTGCGAGCGCGCCCTGGTTTCGGACTGGTGCCTGAACAAAGGGGAATATTCTCTGGGGCAGTACAGCAAGGAGTGCATGCCGATCATGATGGAGCATTTCAAGGCATAGGGAGGGACAAGTATGGTTATACAAGGGCTTCAGAAACTGACGCTTCTGGACTATCCGGGGAAGGTTGCATGTACGGTATTTACGGCGGGCTGTAATTTTCGCTGCCCGTTCTGCCACAATGCATCTCTGGTAATTGACACCTATAAGAATGAGGAGATTTCGCTTGAGGAGGTGTACTCTCATCTGAAGAAACGCCAGGGAATCCTGGACGGCGTATGCGTCACAGGGGGAGAGCCGCTGATCCAGCATGGGATTGAAGAGTTTCTTGGAACTATTAAAGAGATGGGATATGCGGTGAAACTGGATACCAACGGCAGCTTCCCGGAGAAGTTAAAGAAGATCGTCTCGGCAGGGCTGGTGGATTACGTGGCTATGGATATCAAGAATTCCAGGGAAAGTTATGGGAAGACGATAGGCATTGAAGGCTATGACACCGGAAATGTAGAAAAAAGCATTCAGTACCTGATGAGCGGATCAGTACCCTATGAATTCAGGACAACGGTGGTACAGGAGTTTCATCAGCGTACTGATTTTGAGTCTATCGGAAAATGGATCGAAGGAGCCGATAAGTATTATCTCCAGCAATTCGTAGATTCCGGCGATTTGATACAGGATGGGCTCCACGGATATAATAAAGATATTATGAACCAGGCGCTGGAAGTCGTGAAGAAAAGCGTGCAAACGGCGGAATTGCGCGGTTTATAGTAAAACTATACAATAACAATATATTGTGCGAAAATGTATTTTGTGCACAATATATTGTTATTTTTGTTGACGCAAAAACACAATAAGTGGTATCATAAAAGAACCGGACGAAATAGAATTAATAGTTGAGATGAAAAAGCATGGAAGGGGAGCGCAGATTATGTATCGAGTAATGAAACGCGACGGACAGGTAGCAGAATTTACCCTGTCCAAGATAGGCGTTGCAATTGAGAAAGCATTCAAGGCACAGGAGAAAGAGTATAACCAGGACATCATAGATTTGCTGGCATTGAAGGTCACAGCTGATTTTGAGCCAAAGATCAAGGATTCTTTGATTAATGTTGAGGATATCCAGGACAGCGTGGAGGCTGTTTTGATCAAGGCCGGATATGCAGACGTGGCAAAGGGGTATATCCTGTATAGAAAACAGAGGGAGAAGATCCGTAACCTGAACTCTACCATGCTGGATTATAAAGAGATTGTGGACAGTTATGTAAAGATCACGGATTGGAGAGTCAAAGAGAATTCGACCGTCACGTATTCCGTAGGCGGATTGATCTTAAGCAACTCTGGTGCCATCACGGCCAATTATTGGCTGTCTGAGATCTACGATGAAGAGATTGGACAGGCACACCGGAATGCGGATATCCATATCCACGACTTATCCATGCTGACAGGATACTGTGCAGGATGGTCGCTAAAGCAGCTGATACAGGAAGGGCTTGGCGGGATCCCTGGCAAGATATCCTCCTCTCCGGCCAAACACTTAAGCGTGCTGTGCAATCAGATGGTTAACTTCCTTGGAATCATGCAGAATGAATGGGCAGGCGCTCAGGCATTCTCATCCTTTGATACCTATCTGGCGCCTTTCGTGAAAGCAGATAACCTGTCATATCAGGAAGTGAAAAAGTGCATCGAATCCTTTATCTATGGAGTAAATACACCATCACGCTGGGGAACCCAGGCACCATTTTCCAACATTACGCTGGACTGGACCGTTCCCAATGACCTGGCGAGCCTGCCGGCCATCATAGGCGGAAAAGAGATGGATTTTACCTATGGAGACTGTAAGAAAGAGATGGATATGGTCAACAAGGCATTCATCGAGATCATGATCGAGGGGGATGCCCACGGAAGGGGCTTTCAGTATCCAATCCCGACCTACTCCATTACCAGTGATTTTGACTGGTCCGATACAGAGAACAACCGGCTTCTCTTTGAAATGACAGCCAAATATGGAACGCCATATTTTTCGAACTATATCAACAGCGACATGGAGCCAAGCGATGTCAGAAGCATGTGCTGCCGTCTCCGCCTGGATCTGCGAGAACTGCGCAAGAAGTCCGGCGGCTTCTTTGGAAGCGGCGAGAGTACCGGCTCTGTAGGAGTAGTTACCATCAACATGCCAAGGATTGCTTACCAGTCTGCGAATGAAGAGGAATTTTTTGCCCGCCTGGATAAAATGATGGATATATCTGCACGATCCCTTCATGTAAAACGCGTGGTTATTTCTAAACTGATGAACGAAGGCCTGTATCCATACACCAAGCGCTACTTGGGAACGTTTGACAATCACTTCTCCACCATTGGACTGATTGGAATGAACGAAGCCGGGCTGAATGCAAATTGGATTGGCAAGGATATGACTCATGAAGAGACGCAGGAATTCTCTAAGAAGGTTCTGAACCATATGCGGGAACGCCTGTCTGCTTATCAGGAAGAGTACGGTGATCTGTATAACTTGGAGGCAACTCCGGCAGAGTCCACGACTTATAGATTTGCCAAGCATGACAAAGCACAGTTCCCAGATATTATCACAGCCGCGGAAGGCGATGGAACACCATATTACACTAACAGTTCTCATCTGCCGGTGGGCTATACGGAAGATGTTTTTGAGGCCCTGGATATCCAGGATGAACTTCAGACGCTGTATACATCAGGCACGGTATTCCATGCATTCCTGGGAGAGAAACTTCCAAGCTGGAAGGCAGCCGCCTCTCTGGTCCGTAAGATTGCCGAGAATTATAAATTGCCATACTATACCATGTCGCCGACCTATTCCATCTGCAAGAATCACGGATATCTGAACGGCGAACAGTATAGTTGTCCGGAATGTGGGGAGACTACGGAAGTATACAGCAGAATTACTGGCTACTACCGTCCGGTCCAGAACTGGAACGATGGAAAGGCCCAGGAATTCAAGGACAGGAAGGTATATGACCTCAGCCATTCCAAACTGCAGGTAAAAGCAAAAGCAGAAGAACATATAGATGAAGTATTAAAGCAGGAAGCCCAAGAGCCAAAGAAGCTTCTCTTTACCACCAAGACCTGTCCGAACTGCGTCATGGCCAAGACCATGCTGGAGAAGGCTAACATTGATTACGAGATCGTAGATGCGGAGGAGCATGCAGATCTGGTGGAGAAATATGGAGTAAAACAGGCGCCGACTTTGATCGTGATTGAAGAAGGCAAAGTAGAAAAACTTGCAAATGCATCCAATATTAAGAAATATACCGAGAGTAATTAACAATACTCTATGAGGAGGTAGTCCAATGTATGATATTGTGATTGTCGGAGGCGGAATCGCCGGTATGACGGCTGCAATCTACGGGCTGCGCGCGGGGAAAAAAGTAATGCTCATCGAAGGAACAACCTTCGGTGGGCAAATTACTTTGTCGCCCCATGTGGAGAATTATCCGGGGATTGCCAGCATGAGCGGAAATGAATTCGCGACAACTATGATGGAACAGGTTTCGGCCTTTGGCGCGGAACTAAGCTATACAAAAGTAACGGCTGTCAAGAAAGACGGAAACCATAAGATCGTGGCAACGGAAGATGGAGAGATTCCTTGCAAAAGTGTTATCCTGGCGACAGGAACCACTCATCGCCATCTTGGGATACCGAAGGAAAAGGAATTGATAGGCGCCGGCATATCTTACTGCGCGGTCTGCGACGGCGCATTCTTTAAAGGAAGCGATGTCGCCGTCGTGGGAGGCGGAAGCACGGCATTGCAGGATGCTGCCTTCCTGAGCGAATACTGCAGCCATGTATATGTCATTCACAGAAGAGACGAGTTCCGTGGAGAGAAACGGCTCGTGGAGACCTTGAGGCAGAAGGAAAATGTCACTTTCGTGCTGGATAGCGTCGTGAGCGGGATTCTGGGTGCTGACGTGGTGGAAGGAGTCAAGATACAGAACAAGAAAACAGGAGCGGTAACAGAACAGAAGGTAGAGGGTATCTTTATCGCAGTTGGACAGGTTCCCAATAACCAGGCCTTTGAAGATACTGTGAAGTTGGATGACTATGGCTATATCCTCGCCGCGGAAGACTGCATGACCTCTATGCCGGGCGTCTTTGCCGCTGGCGACTGCCGCACCAAGGAGGTGCGCCAGCTTACAACTGCCGCGGCAGACGGGGCAGTTGCGGCACTGGCAGCCTGCAAGTATATAGAAGAGATGGATGAATAGGGAGAACAAAAAGGACAGGCAAAGACCTGTCCTTTTTGATATTATAATATGCATTTAAGGGTCAGAAAATCAACATTATAGGGTCAGATCCCCACAAAATCATGATGTCTATGGTATACTTATTTTAAACGGGAAGACAGGAATTGCAAGGTTTCAAGAATAACCTTCTGCTTCTCCTGTGAAAATTTTTCCACCTCGATTTTTATTTGTTCGGGAACGGAAGTACTTTTATCCGGATAGATAAAAATATCACATAGGATATCCTGAGGCGTGAGTTTCAGAGCACCGGCAATATTGCAGATACAATCCAGATTTGGATTGGAAGAGCCCTTCTCTATGCGGTTCATAAGGCTTGCTGATACGTGAATGGAATCGGCCAGCTTCTTCTGGGTCATTCCCTGTGATTCGCGTAAATATTTAATACGTTCTCCAATCGTCATAATGCTACCAAACTCCTTTATATAGTACATTTTACCAGCAGGAAAGGAAAATGAGAATTTACTAATATGCAACTGATTTACTAATGGTAAATTTTGCGCGCTATAAAATGAAAAAGGGGGAAAAGTACAATGTTGTATAATACGGTTCAGGTTGAAGTAATTAAACTAGGGATATGTAACATAGAGGGCTTGGGACTTTCGAGCAAAGATATCTTAATTAGAAGTGTTGCCTGGCTGCGGGAAAAATATGAGATGTTTCACGAAGAGTTATATCTACAGAAAGCAGTGTGGCACATATACGCATATTTGGATTTGGGATTTCCTTATGAAGAAGGCCAGAAAGAATTCCAAAAGATACTTTCACATTTGAAACTGACTGTAGAGGAAGTCTTTCCTTTGACAAAATGGAATTATAAAAAAATGCCATTGAGTAAAACCAATGTCAGGAATTTGCTGGGAAAATGGAATCCGCGGATGCATTCTATGAAGATAACTGACGCGGTAGAAGATATAATAACAAAGGTGGCTGGAAAAGAAGAAGGCGAATATACCTATTATTGTGGTAAAATGTTAATACAAGAGGGAGAAGAGGCATTATGGGAACATACCTTCCGTTTATATATACGGAAGCAAGAGGCAATATTCTATGATGTCAATAGAAACCGACATTACATATTTGTTTAGGAGTTACTTATGATAAGAATTGCGATCATAGAAGATGACGATGATATGATGAGAATCGTAAGCAAGTGCGTGAAAGAATCAAGCATGGGAGTGGCTGATTTGGATATTTGCTGCCTGACAAATGCAGAAGACTTTCTGGATAAAGCGAAGCAAGAAGAATTCGATATCCTCTTTTCAGATATAGAACTGCCGGGTATGAATGGGATCAAGTTGGGAAAAATGGTCAGAGAGAAATATCCAGAACTGTACTTAGTATATTTGACATCCCATTCAGAATTCGCCGCAGAAAGTTATACAATTGAAGCTTACCAATACATATTGAAGAAGGATATGGAGTCGCGCTTCCCGCTAGTTGTTAAACGCCTGGTAGATAAGATCAGCAAGGAACACGAGCAGTACAGATGGATCGGAACATTTTCAGACAAGAAAAAGATATATTATAAAGATATTATCAGCATCAGTAAGTTAAAAGGGGCTAAATATGTGGAATATGTGACGGTAAATGATATTTTCAGGGAACGTATACCATTGGAGTGCTTGCTGAGAGAATTAAACAGCAAAGAATTTATAGTGGTTGAGCGAGGGTTCGTTGTTAATATGAAGCATATTGCCAGAGTGGCTGGAAATACATTGTATCTGGATAATGGAGACAAGGCCATGATCAGTAGGGCCAGGATTGCGAAGGTTAAGGAACAGATTCACCTGTACTGGAGGGGGCTTTAATGTATGATGCGGTTCTGAGAATCATCCGGCTGGGGATATCCATCGGCGAGGTGTGGCTCTGTTACCAGTTGATGTATCTTATAGTATTAGAAAAAGAGTATCTTAGAAAGAAAGACAAAGTTATTATCTGGGGCAATATTTTAATCTTGGGGTGTTTGCTTGCAATAAATAGAAACGCGGTGTTTTTTTCGATTATAATGCTTTTATTTTGTGTTATTGTAACGGTAACATGTGTGTGGATTGTTAATCGGAAAAATGTTCTATTGATATTTTCAGTTATTTTCTTGTATTATACATTAATTTCTTTGATGGATTTTGTTTTTGCGTTTGTTAGCATGGAATTTTTAAAACAAAATTTTCTTAATATGATTTTTGCTCATGCTGATACATGGTGGCCTCAGTTGATATATATTTTTTCTCGGCTTCTGATTGGAGGAGGAATACTTTATTTATATAAGAAAATTGATGATATTCATAAAGTAGTTAAGGAATTTCGCAATACTATGTTGGGAATAGGCGCAATTCTAATTATTCTATTGAGAAAATATCAAATCATGATGGATCAAATGATACAGAACACTCAGAAAATGCGGGGCGGAGCCAGTAGCCTTTCCTTACTTTTTATTGCTATAGTTATTATGTTTTGCGGAATATTGCTTTTTCAATATAAGAATTTAAAGAAGGAAAGAGAAGTCTTGCTTTTAAGGGACAAAATGATGGAAGAAAAATATCAGGAGATGTTGAAAAGTCACCAGGTAATTCATGATATGAAAAATCATTTGATTGTCCTTAGAAATTATGAGAAGGAAAAAGAATGGGGGAATTTGCACTGCTATCTGGATAGTATCAGTCAAGAAATAATGAATACTTCTGATCAAATGTGGACCGGTAATGTGATGATTGACTTGATATTGAACCAGAAGTCGACAGAGGCAAGAGAAAAGGGAATAAAAATGAACATACTAACGGTTCCTGTTTCAGGATTTCCTTGTACGGACAGAGAGATTATTTCGCTATTTGGAAACCTTCTGGACAATGCAATAGAGGCCTGCGGACGGATGGATGTGGATGATACATGGATCAATTTTAAAATGGAGAAGCAGAACCAGATGCTATTTATTGAAATCGCTAATAGTATTGGTGAAATACCCCGGTGCAAAAACGGTGAATTTATTACGTCGAAAAAGGAGGCTGGTAGCCACGGGTATGGATTAAAGAGCATAGAGCGCATTGTTCGTAGGTACGATGGGACAATCTCTTGTCAAGTAGATAAGAATCAGTTCTGTGTGGAAATTTCTTTTTTTGACAATGAGAATTCTAATTAAAAATGAAGAAGGGAGGGATTTTATGAAGGAAAAAGTTCAATATGATTGCGCAGGCAATCTGATGGAGGAAATTACGGAGGTTGAGAATTTGATTTCTCAAGAAAATGAATTTGCGGAAGCAGCTTCGTATACGTTTAACTGTACTCATTTTTTAACGATATTATGTTGTTAAAAAGCAAAAACCACAAAGGCAGAATGTCATAGGTTTTATGGCATTCTGCTCTTTTGAAATATAAAGATAAAGGGGCCAACAATGGAGAATAGCAGTTATTTATTTGAGAGGCATTATATAAATGAACAATCCTCTAAGCTAAATAAAGAAAAGTATGAATATTGGGCCAAACTGCTGGGGGAAGATACAATACAGCATCTGATAGAATGCAAGGAGGACTTTAAAAATTATCTGAGCGACGAGCCATATACAATTAATGATGGGGATGCGCTGGATAAATATAATAAAATACTTACCGCTTCTAAAAACCAAATGAAAACTGTAAACGTAGAAAAAATCAAACCAACAATATTTTTTGCGGAACTTTACGTAGGCATACTAGATTCTTCTTTGAAAAGATTGAAAAAAGCATTGGAAGGGAGCGAGGGATGTTTTGAACAGAGCATTTATGATGACTTTGCATTTCATTTAGCATCACAATTACAAAATATTTGTTTGAGGTCGCTTATTGCAGAATTAAATGCTTACAAAACTAAAAAAATGTTAAAAGGCCAGGATACAAGGGAAGAGTACAGATACTTTTGCGAAGAAATCGTAGGGAAGCCAGGATTTAAAAAGACATTATTTGAAAAATATCCTGTTTTATGCAGATGTATTGGGGAACGAACGGAGTATCTGGAAGCCTATTATGTAGAAATCATAAACTATTTTGAAAAGGATAGGGCGCAGATACAGTCCATTGTAGGTTCGAATAGCAAAGTCTGTAAGATTGCGCATATGACAGGCGGAATTGCAGATGTGCATAATCAAGGACGACAGGTTATTAGGATTCAGTTAGATAATGGGAAAGAGATATTGTACAAGCCTCGTTCAATGGAAAATGAACAGAAGTATATGAGGATGCTACGATGGCTGAGTAAGAAGACGGGAGTCAGCCAGTATGAGTATGATATCCGCTCCTTTTCAGATCATAGCTGGTGCTCCATCGTAGAGTATAAAAGTTGCAATTCTCAAGAGGAGTTAAGAGAGTATTATAAAAGGCTGGGAGTCCAGTTGTTTCTGACTTATTTCCTTAGCACAAAAGATTTGCATTACGAAAATATAATCGCCTGTGGAGAATATCCGGTATTGATTGATCTCGAGACGATAGTCACGACTACATATAGCCACAAAAGAGAAACGGCCGATGAAGAAATATACTACCGATTGTCACATTCCATGCTGGCAACAGGCTTATTGCCTTATTCACATTGGAATAGGGAAGGAAAAGGGATAGACAGCAGCGGAATTGGAGGAAATGAAGGACAGACGTATCCATTTAAAGTTCCGACGGTTATAAATCCAAAGACATCGCAAATGCATATTGAGTATCGGTATCCACAGACTCAAAAGGCACAAAATCTGGCAACAATGAATGGAAATTTTGAGAGTCCTGTTAGATATGAAGAAGAGATACTTTCCGGCTTTACACAGGCATATCGGGCAGTGCTTGATTGCAAAGAGGAATTCAAGATGAGGCTTAGGGATCTAGAAGATACAAAAATTCGATTTCTGGCAGCGGACACGCAGCGTTATAGCATGCTTCTGTCGAGTTCCTATCATCCCAGCCTGCTGAGGGACGGTGCAGACAGAGAGATATTTTTATATTCCTTATGGAGAGGAAGAGATGACGAAGATAAAGAACTGGTAGAAAAAGAAGTGCGTTCTCTACTGAAAGGCGATATTCCATATTTTGAGCGCTGTCTATATGAAAAAGATATGGAAGAACTTTATAAAAGGCTGGATTGTATTGATAGCAATGACTTAGAGCAACAAAGGGATCTGATTCAAGTCGCGCTTGAACTGACGCCAGAAAATAAGGACCAATATATAAATAACGTATATCGAGTAGAAGAATGCAGTCAGATAGGCTGGGAAGTAGAGATAATACAAAAGGAAATAAAAAGACTAACGGATAGGCTGATACGAGATGCCGTATGGAATCAGACAGGAACAGAAGTAAGTTGGTATATCGTACAGTTTACATCAAAGACGGGAATGAGATGGAACATCAAGCCCATGAATATGTATCTGTATGATGGTTTGGCAGGAATGCTTCTGCTAATGTATCAGTTACAGCAGTTTGATGGGTGGGAAGAAGTAAAAAGGATGTATCAGGTGTTGAAAAAGATGCTTTTTGATTACACGGACAGGGGGACTGGTTCGATTGAGAACTTAGAGTCTATGAATACCGGGGCATATGAAGGAGAGGCGTCCATTGTATATGTCTATCTCATGCTGTATCAACAGAGTTGGAAAAATGAGTACTTAGATTATGCTAAGAAACATGCAGTAATTCTGCGCCAGCTGTTAGAAAAAGACGAACACTATGATCTTCTGTCCGGGAATGCGGGAGCAGCATGGATTTTATTGAAACTCTATGATATTGCCGGGGATAATAAATATCTGGAAATGGCTGAAAGGGCGGTTGGAGTTCTGATAGAAAAGGCTGAACTACAAGAAAAGGGCATTGGCTGGCGGATAGAAGAAGGGACTGCGCCGATGGCAGGAATGGCACATGGTAATAGCGGAATTCTGATGCCTATCATTATCTTGTGGGCTCGAACAAAAAAAGAAAAATACAGGGAATTAGCAGAAGAAGTATGGAAGTATGAAGAATCACTATATAATGCACAAATTAATAACTGGCTGGATATACGGACGAACGAAATAAGCGTAGATGAGGCGGGAGCAGTGGCGTGGTGCCATGGCGCTGGCGGCATATTGCTATCCCGACTTTTATGCTATAAGGAAGTAGGAGATATTTGCTGGAAATCTAGGTTTGAGACGGACATTGCACGGGCATACGCAAAGATGAAAAATTACTGGAAACGTGACAGCTGGTGCTTGTGCCATGGGATATGCGGGAACATGTGGATATTGGAGGAAGCGGAGAGATTCTATGGAGAAGTGGAAGGAGAGGGGAAAAGATTGCCGGGGGATTCTGTTAGATTGCTTCCTCAAGAAATAGTAAATCCTGGGCTGATGAACGGATATGGAGGGATTTTGGGGTACTTGATAAATGTTATATTTGCATTATTTAATGAAGAAAAAATATAATGATTATATTTTAGGGTCAGAAAAATGTATGCTTGTGGTCAGAGTCTTGAAATTTTCATATAAACTGGGCAAGATGAAAATAACAGAAAGTGTAATAATACCTTGGGACGAAAAGAATTCAGTAATAAACGAGGTGAAAATGTTGGAAAGCAGGAGGTATGTGGTAAAATGATCCAAATTAAGGAGGAACATCATGAAACCTTTGATAGTTTTTAGTATACTTGTCATAAGTTATGGTGGATATAGCATTATCACAGGAAGAATTCCCTATGCCAGGAAGCATTATGATTTTAAAAAGCCTGTATTATTTGCTAGAACTAGTGGGGGAGCCCTGGTAATTCTGGGCATTTACTATTTTATATTTGGATTTATCAGGCTTCCAGGATGGACGGTAATTGTTGTTCCTCTGGTACTCTTTTCTATAAGTTTTATATTACAGAAAATCATAGATATAAGATGAGAATATAGGGTGAGGAAAGGAACGGAACGTTTAATTCGTGCTAATTTTAGAAGGTTGGACGTTTCCGTTCTTTTATATGTTTCCTACGAGGTTTAGAATAGAAAATGTAAGATAAATAGTAAGTGACGCATAAAAGGACGGCTAGTTTGCGATCCGTCTTTATGCAATAATTATCGCAGTTGGAGTATTCACTTCATATTCCATTTCGGAATCTGCGATATTGGAGCATTTCGCTCTAAGGTCTTTCTCAGACGTCTACGCTCCTGGATCTGCTATCGTAAAACCATAGACTATTTCACTCCAGCAGTTGTGGAGGATTTATCAGTGACAAAAAGAAAAATGTCCAATGAGCAATGGATGGAAATAATCCAAACTTGCAGAAGCAGTGGACTCAGTGATTATTAGTGGTGCAAAGAAAACGATGTTGCTGTCAGCATTTTCTATAAGTATGCAAAGGCTTCCGGGCTGGGTGTCCCAAAATACTTGGAGCACTTATTAGTGAAGATGCCGGGGTATCTGAATGAACCCGAAGGTATCGAGGGATTGCTGCCGTGGTCTAAGTCCGTAAAGGAATTATGCGCTTCTAATCAAAAATAGAAACTTAGAGCATTTCACTCCATAAACTTGGAGAAGGAATACTTTCGTATATTTTGGACGCATTGATATGCGTCACTTACGGTTTAGCAGGTATGTTGTTAATAAGTTGTTTTTTGCAAAAATATCGAAATAATCGCGAAATTGCCGAGATAAATAGGATACTATTATTGTATCTTATTATATATCAGTACAAAAATGAAAAGATATATTTAGATTATGCTAAAAAACATATAATAATAATGGAACAGCTGATACAAACGGATACAAATTATGATGTTCTTAAGTGGAATGTAGTTGCTGTTTTGGTGGTTTTAAAACTATATGATATATGCCCTGAAAAAAAGTATTTAGTACTAGCAGAAAAGCAGTAGATAGGTTGCAGGAAAAAGCATTAAATTTAGAGCATGGTGTAGGTTGGTAAATCGAGAAACAAGTGCCGATGACAGGAATGGAGCATGGGAATAATGAAATTTTGATGGCATTTGTAGGGGGTGGAAGAAAACAAATAAAAGTAAATACTTTGAATTTACAAAAAAATATTAGATTATGAAGATTTTTATATAATCCTTCACGGGAAAGATATGCGAACATATGAGTGCGTACAGGATACTGTGGGAGCCATAGCATGGTGCCATGGAGTGTCGGGGATCCTGCGGTCAAGAATGTATTGTTAGGCTCAAAATACAGATGCAGATATGTTTCGAGCATATCAGAATTGGTGAAATATTGGAGAAGAGTTAGTTGGTCTTTATGCCATGGAAATTGTGGGAGTTTTTTGGTTTTAGAAAAGGCAAAAACATTTTTTGAAGAATGCTCAATTGATGAAAAATATATTTTTAAGAGAAAAGATATTACATTGTTATCACAAGAAAAATGAATCCGGGTTTATTTAATGGTTATGGAGGTATTATATATAATATGTTGAAAAAGCAGGACAAGAATATTCCGGATATTTTCTTGTAAATAACCGATAATGGTCAATATATATATTCTTGAGGGTCAAAGTCTTGAAATAAATAGTCTAAATAGTTAGAGTATAATTATAATCGATTATAAAAAATGATATGGAAGGAGGGGCTAATATGAAAACACCAAAAATTGTAGCTAGAGGATGGACCTGTTTGGGATGTGCGGGCTGTACAGCGTGTTGGGCAAGTGCAACTGCAATAAGTCATGTATCAGCAGCTAATATATTTGGATAAGTTAAACGCGACAATGTTAAATAAAGTTTTACATTGTCGCGTATTTAAAAATAATCGTATTATTCAGGGAGAAAAATTATGAAAGAGTATTTATTTTGGGACGATGAAATTTTAATTGAATCAATAAATGCAGATATAATTTGTTTATACGTTTTCAAAGGGAAAGAAATAGAAAAAAGAATGATTAATAATATAGCAAAAGAAATTATTCTTAGAATTAATGGCATGTATACATTTGATGATATAGTAAAGTATTTTTCGCAAAAATACGAGACAAGTATAGAAGAAGTTGAAGGGAAGTTAGTTCCTTTTCTGGAAGAATTAGAAGAAGAGTATGGACTAAGTATTCGGACTAGTTCACATCCTAAAGAGAAAAAGGTCGAAGAAAAACGACAGAATTTGTATCCACATGTAGCATCTTTAGAAATTACTCATAAATGTAATCTTAAGTGTTTGCATTGTTATGGGAGTTTTGATTGTTTAAATCAGAAAAGTATGCCAATAGAACGGATAAAGAAATTACTTAAGGATTTAAATGATATTGGAACATGGGTTATTGAACTTACAGGAGGAGAGTGCCTGATTCATTCTCAATTTAAAGAAATTCTGCTATATGCCCTTTCGCTAGACTTTCTTCATATTAATATATTGACAAATGGCGTTGCATTAACCAAAGAGATAAAAGATATTATTATATGCAATAGAGATAGGGTGTTTGTACAAATTGATATACATAGTTTGGAGGATGAATATTTAGAGTGGTTTACAGGAGTAAAAAACATAGCAGAAATAATTAAAAGCAATGTGAGAGAGTTGGCAGGCAATAATGTTAAAATGAGAATTGCAACAACTGTAACTAAAAGAAATATAGATGAAGTGGAAAAGATCGCAGATTGGGTGTATTCTCTTGGAATAAAAATGTATGTCCCGTCTTCGGTTATAGAATTAGGAAGGGCTGTGTACTCTGAACAAGACATTTTATTAGATCAAGAAATGCAGATAAAGTTGTTTAAAACAATAGAAAGGATTAATGAAAAATACGAGGGAATTATAAATACTCTAAATAGCGACGAATTTAGACAGAGCCCCAATTGTGGTTGTTTATCTTCACACGTAACTATTGCTGCTACAGGAGATATAAAAATATGCACAATGGATACCGGAGAGTATACAGATTATCAATGGGGAAATGTTTTTGAACAGAATATAAAAAGTATATATGATGAAAAACAAAGTGATTTCATTACATTTTCGGAATTAGAAGCGCCAGATGCATTGTCAGATGAGTGCAGTGAGTGTGAAAAAAGGCTTTTTTGCTCATCATGTATACTAAGAGGAATTGTGGCAGGAAAAGAGAAGGCTGGAAAATGTAAATGGATAAAAAATGTGCCATTTGTGTAAAAATTAAAAGAAGTAAACAGATAGCATAGAGGAAGAATAGATATGTTAAGTGTTAAAAATTTAAAAAAGGAATACGGTAAATTCAAAATTGATAAAGTTAGCTTTTCGGTTGAACGTGGGAAAATTACAGGGCTTATAGGAAATAATGGGGCAGGGAAAACAACCGTATTGAAATGTGTGATAGGAGTTCTACACTATGATTTCGGGGAAATAATTATTGACGGGTTAATGCTTGGACATCATGAGGAAGAGTACAAAGAAAAAATAGGAATAGTTTTTGATAGTGGATATTTTTATGAAAATTTAACGTTGGAAGAAATGAAAAAAATTATTTCAGCAGCCTATCGGAACTGGGATGAAGAAGTATATCAAGGATATTTAAAGAACTATAAGTTGGACTCAAAACTAAAAATAGAAACGCTTTCCCAAGGAATGAAAATGAAATATGCTTTAGCACTTGCGCTATCTCATAATGCGGAAATTTTAATATTTGACGAACCAACGAGTGGTTTAGACCCAAAAACACGACAATTATTTTGCAAAGAAATGATAGATCAAAAAAAGCAAGGAAGAACTATTTTGTTTTCTACGCATATCACATCAGATCTGGATAAAATAGGAGATAATATTATTCTTATGGATAGAGGGAGAATTTTAAAGGAAGCTACAAAACAAGAGTTCCTCATGGGTGAATCAACTGTGGAAGCCGCGATGGCGAACTTAATAACTGAAGGAGGAAAAGCATGAAAATATTAACCTTGATAGAGAAAGAGATAAAACTAGCAGGGAATTATTTTTGGCTATCCATAATAGTGTTAATTGGTATTCCTATTTTTTTGAATCAGCAGAGTGGTGGACAATATAGTGGGATTTATACATTAATGATTACTCTAAATTTTTCAATATATTTTCTTTTTAATAATATTTTTTTAAACGAGGATAAATATAAAGGGAATTTATATATGCTAGCATTGCCCTTTGGTAAGAACAGACTTGTATTGGCGAAATATATATTAGCGATTCTGATTTTCATATTTGCTATAATATATTATAAAGGAATGGAAAATGTAGGAGTATATTTAAATATTGTATTTTCTCAATTAAACTATTCGGAGATGTCAATTGTATTTTTTGTGTTTAGTCTAACAATAGGTATATTCTTCCCGATTTATTACAAGTTTTCTTATGCAAAAATAAAAGTTCTTTTGGCGGCAATCATGATTTTTTTACCAACATGGGGATTAGTGCTACTCAAATATATTTTAGATATTGAAGTGGTATATCAAAAATTTGTGATAAGTGCGTGTGCTTTGATTAGTATTAATATTTTAAGCGTTATAGTTATATTATGTTCCGTATCTATTTCCATAAGATGTTTGAATTCTAAAAATTAAAATCGTTATATGATTGTGTAGGATGGAATAAATGAAAAAAAGTAATATAAAAAAAAGAATATATCAAATAGTAGGAATAACAATATACATATGCATAATTTTTTTAGTGGGTAAAATGACAAGAGTTTTTTTGAAGGAATTCAAATATGAGATGGGGGAGTTTAATATTGCTACCTTAGGGTGCTTTATAGGGGCTTATGTTGTATGCGTATTGGTCCATGAACTAGTGCATTTAATCAGTTTTTTATTGACGGGATTTTCAGTTGTAGCAGCGGAAATATGTGGTATACTTCTGCTTTTTTTGCATAGAAAAATCAAAGTGAAAATTAATTTTAGGAGAATTATGTCAGGTGGTTGGATATTGCCATTAATGAAGAAAAATATAATTTCGTTACAACAGTACAAACACTATAAAAGAGGTTTTTCATTTGCTTTAATTATGGGGCCGGTGGTTTCTTGTGTGATGATGGTATTTTCACTCCTGATTAATATAAAATTGAAAAATAGTGATATTTGGTATAGGCAATTTTTCTTTTTGCTATTTTTCTTCTCGGCAGGGTTCGTGATTTCAAGTGTTTTGAAAAAAGGAAATAGTCGTGGAGATGTTTATTCATTTTTTTTACTACAAAAAAGAGAAATACTTTTTTTGGTACAGATATGTGAAAATATAGATACGGAAAAAGAAAAAAATATATTTAAAATATCTGATTACTTGGTGGGAGAGCTAGAAAAAGAATTGCAATTTCAAGCGAAGAAAAACAGTAATCTCTTAGAAGATGATATAATAGTTAGCGCAATAAATATTATATTGATGAGATATATTATATGCGGCGATATAATAGATTCATCTACGAAAGAGCTATTTGAACATTGCATAAATACGTTGGAAACAGATAAAATTCGGTTCATGGAGGAAGAATGTAAAATATTATTTATTCATCTTATATATTATTTGAAATATGAAGATGATAATAGATGGGAAACATTGGTTCCATATACCATAAATATTTTTGATGATGACGGAGTAAACCAGTATTATAAAGCACAAATAAATCAAATATGTTATTTGGAAAACAATTTGGAATTTCTAAATGAGAGGGAGAATATAAAAACTTCGTCTTTTTGGGAAATTGAACATTTGCTGAATATACAACAACAAGATGAGAGAAATTTACTTGAAGTTTTTTGTGAGAGTATTAATTAATCATAAATCAATCTAAAATGCCGGATGAATTAAAAAGTTTAAGAAAGTTTTAATGGAAAAAATTTATAATATATTCGCATAATATCTGGTGGAGGGGCATATTAAAATGGACTTATTTCATGTTTAATATGCTCTAATTGTATATTAACGGGAATACTTCTAAACTGTAAATATTATTTATTTTTGATTTTAATTATCTTGACCATCGAGATACTTTATTCTATATATCTTTATATTGCTGAACCAGTCGGAACTAAAAATAGAATAGTTATTGGATTATAACAGGAAGTATGAAAGATTTGCCTTATTTTCAAAAGGAATGCGAATATATATATGAAAACAATTGTGAGTTAAGAGGGTTGATTAAAGATACTCAAATCAAAGGAATACCAAAAGGTATAAAACGCAAAAAGGCGAATTTGGAGGAAATAGTTTTTTTTATTCAAAAAGGGGATATAAGTATGATAAAAGTACTTAAACTTGATTATACGTTGGTCTGTTCGCAGTTAATTACAATAATTTGTACGATATGTTTTTCTTTTGTTGTCAGTATTGTTTTAAATATGCCTATAGTGGTAATAGGGGCTTTGTTTATGATGAACATGATTTTTTCAACTATACCATTTGAGATGGATAAAGATTATAAATTTTGCTTTTATAATATGCTTCCGATCTCTAGAAAAATAAAAATTGTTGCTAGATATACTTTTTTAAGCATAAATACATTATTTACATCGGCTTTTTCATTACTTATTCTTTATATTTCTGCACAGAGAATGAGGGTAGTGATTAAAGGTATTTTTTATGTTGTTTTTGCATTTATGGTTTCTGTTTCATTTGTTTTAGCCTGTCTACAATATTTAATTTATTATAAAGTAGAGGCTACTATAAGTAAACAAAATAGTTTGTGGTTAAGGTTTATTCCGGCATTTGGAATGATGATGTTAGTTAATTTATTTGGAGAAAAATTGATTGATTCTAGCCTGCTAAGAGTAGTAAACAATAATATAGGACTTAGTATTGTGTTTATGCTGGTGGTTGATTTGAGTGTATTATGGATTAGTATTAATATTTCTATTTTAGTAGAGAAAAAACGAAAAATATAAGGTGGATCGAACAGATATCAAAATTCTGATTTGTTTTTAGGTCCTTAGGATTGAAGAGAGTTGAGCAAAGCATGATAGCGAGTTTCTCGAAAATAATTTTAGCATTTTAAAAAATAATCTTTAATATGCCATTTTTGATAAAATCTAGTAACAATTGTATATAAAAGGTGGAGGGACTTACGGTCATTTAAAGCCTTCACTCATACAAGATAGCGATAGTGTATTTTAATCGTATTTGTCAAAGAAGGAAGATAGGGATCACATATTTATCAATTAAATCAAGGCATTAATAATTAAGTAACAACAAATTATACAATTAATAATTTATAACCACAGATGTGTATAGTCATGGACACACTGTTGAAGTCTTGAAATAAATAATGCATAATTGAAATAACAGAAAATTATTGAATTTAATTTGAATTGTATACTAAAAATGAGCCGATAGAGAGGATTAATAATGAGTATTGTGTCGGAAATACTATAAAATTGAGGAACAGAAACTAAAAACATGTCTCTTTCTTATTATGTATAGCATTCTTTTCAGCAGTATCTTGACATTGCTTGTTTTTGCTAGTTCCCTAAGAAGGCAGGCATGGTATAGAGACATATATCACGATAATACCAAAAGGAAAAGTAATCTTTGTTGATGTTGACGAGGGAGGGGGAGTTAATGAAGTATCAAATCAGAAGAATAATTTCTTTCATATGCATTCTTGCCTGTGGATTCAATCTAGTATCGTGTGCTAAGAATCCAGAGAAACGTATCGTTGTGGACAAGGCAGAGGGGCTGTCCAAGGAAAGCGTGCTGCCGAATGAAAAGGATGTCCCTAAGGATCTGGGGGCACCGGAGCATTGGCAGGAGACCATGGACAGGAGCAATGGCTTTGTCACTATAGAGGCAGACTGCCAGGTGCGGATACCTGAAGTATATAATACGCCCGTGTATCTCTATAAAATGCGTCCCGTGACTAACAAACTTCTGAAGAGACTGTGTGACTATTTCTCCGGAGGCGACAGACTATATGAGGAGCCGGCGATGACGAAGGAAGCTCTTCAGGCTCAGAGAAACAGCATGGTTAGCCTGAGCGGTGATTGGTCATGGTATAGTGAGAGAAGTTTAAAGCCAATGCTGGAAAGAGTAGATGAATTGATCCAAAAGGCTCCAAAAGAGGAAGAACGCCATTATATCAAGGCGGAACTCATGGCTCCATACCAGACGGAAGAAGAGTATGTTAAGGAGAAGAGCATGTACGTATCCCGCCAGAACAGTGATTATTATTTTGATACGGGAAAAAAGCTTGGCTTTATGGCGAGGGTTGACAAAGGGCGGACTGTCAACCCGATCATACGAGCGATAGATTATGATGAAGAATTAGGGAGCACATCGAATTTTCTTTATAGGCAGGGGACGTTCGTTGACGAGAAGTGGATGGAGCATACGTTAAGCAATCAAGAGATTTTTGGATACGAAGGCGAGGCTTACAATGAATATCTAAATCGCTTGAACGATGCACTTGGCCAGACTGAGAGCGACATGTTTCAGAGAGAGGATGCATTAAGGGAAGCGAATAAAATATTAAAGGCATTGTCTCTGAAGGGGTACAGGGTCGCGGACTGTGTTAAGGCAGTGGGAAGCCCCGAGAGCGAGAGCTGGGCGTGTCTTGATGAGGCGGATCTGAAAATGGTCAGGGGCTATTCAGTTTATCTATCCCTTGAAGCAGGGGATCTTGTAGGTTATGCGCAGCCATTCCAACAGCCATATTTGGAACTGCCGGAGACCACTTATGCGCCGTCCTTTTCGACAGAACAGATACATATGGTTTTAACGGAAGAAGGAATCCAATTGTTCGAGTGGACGAACCTGGGAGAACAGGAAGACGAGATTGCAGAGAACACAAAGTTGCTATCCTTTGATGAGATAAAGGAAGAGATGGCAGATCATCTGTTATATAGGGCAGTGGCTGATGGCGGCGAGGAAGCCAAGGCGCTGGGGGATCGGTATCGTTACACTGTAACTGATGTACAACTAAGGGCAGTCAATATTTCGGCTTATGAAGAGCCTAAAGCGGTATGGCTGGTTCCGGCATGGGTATTCAGTTTGAAATATGATGTAACCTTTTCCCAACAGACAACTATGAAGGGGAATGATATTGAACTTGTACTGAATGCAATTGATGGAGGCTATGTAATGCCAAGGCTTGACCCTCGAATTATTATTCCGTAAGGCTGATAAGCTGTACCTGGTTCCTTTTAGATGAAAAACCACATATGAGAATGAGGAGGGATTGATGTGACGGATTATCTGAGGAAAAGAATTGTTACCGTAGTATTTATCCTGGCAGCTGGAGTCTGTCTGATCTCATGCGCCAAAACCCCGGAAAAGAAAGTCGTTGTGGATAAATCAAAGGGCTTATCCAAGGAAAGCATCATCCCCAAGGAAAAGAACACCCCAAAGGATCTGGGGGTTCCGGATTACTGGCAGGAAACGATAGAAAAAAACGATGGTTTCGTTGTCCTGACGGCAGATTATAAGATGCAGATTCCAAAGATCTATAACACGCCTGTCTATTCCTATGAAAGAGTGGAAATGACAGATAAGTTTCTGAAGAAACTGTGCGAATATTTTGCAGATGGGGATAGGTTATACGAGAATCCGCCAATGACAAAAAGCGAACTGGTCAAGGAGAAAGACAAGATAGCTGGATATAAAGGGCTTTGGGGGCGTTATACGGGTATACATGGCGCTGATTTGAAAAAGGTTGAGGCAGATGTGGATAAACTGATTGAAAAGGCACCGGAACAGAAGCCGGAACACAAATACATAGATGCCAAACTAATGACTCCACAGCAGTTGGAAGTCGAAAACTTTCGGACATGGGATTATACCAGCGGTTGGTATAGTTGGTACTATGAGACAGATAAGAAGATAGGATTTACAGCGAGAGTGGACAGAGGAAGAGCCGTTGATCCTATTATTCGTGCACTTGCCTATAATGAGGAGGTGGGAAGTAACACACAGTTCGTGTATAGCCAAGGAACCTTTATAGATGTGATGGATTTGGAAAGCGATTATGACTATCAGAAAGCCTTTGACACGCAAAATAAGGAATATCTGGACTCTTTAAATGTAGAGATGAAGCGAGAGGCCGACGAAGGTTTTTCCCAGGAGGATGCATTAAAAAAGGTTAATGAGATGCTGAAAGATTTATCAATCAAGGACTTTACCGTAACGGACTGCGTGAAGGCAATCGGCACAGAGGACAGTGAAAGCTGGGCGGGGCTGGAAGATGGAGAACTAACGAAAAGCGTAGGCTATTCTGTATATCTATCGCCAAAGGCGGGAGACGTTGCGGGATACACTTTACCTCGAAGGATGGTCTATAATGACTTGCCAGAAACGATGTATGCTCCGTCATTTCTGACAGAACAGATACGAGTGATCATTACCAAGGAAGGAGTCCAGAGATTTGAGTGGAGAAATATCTCAAAGCGAAAGGACACTGTTGCAGAAAACACAAAGTTATTATCCTTTGAGGAGATTAAGGAAAAACTAGCACAGCATCTGCTTTATGTGGGAGTTTCCGAAATGGGAGGAGAAAAGCAGGAGGGGAGTCAGAACCTTTATAAGGTGGCAGGCGTACAGTTTCGTGCAACAAATGTCAATGCTTATGAAGATTCAAAAGCGGTATGGTTGGTTCCGGTATGGATATTCGACTTGGAGTATATAAGTAAGGCGGAATCGGCTGGTCAAGCCTATGAACAGAGGCTGCTAACGGAAACCGTCATCTTGAATGCCATCGACGGCGGATATGTGACGCTAAATTTTGACTAGCCAAAGAAGCATCAGCGAATAAGGGAGCAAGGTGATAGAGCGCGTGAGCGGAGGAGGGAGCATATGATGAGGTATCGTATAAGAAAGCAAGTGATTTCCACCATCTGTATTCTTGCCTGCGGAGTCAATCTGGCAGCGTGTGCCAAGACCCCGGAGAAGAAGATTGTGGTAGATAAGTCAGAAGGACTGTCCAAAGAGAATATTCTTCCAAAGGAAACGGATACGCCGAAAGACCTGAAGATTCCGGAGCATTGGCAGGAGCGGATAGAAAGAAGCGACGGATATGTCACGGTAGAGGCAGACTGCCAGATACAGATTCAGGAGATTTATAATACGCCGGTTTATTCTTATGAAATGAGACATATGACGGATAAGCTTTTAAAGAAATTATGCGACTATTTCTCCGATGGCGATCCATTATATAAAGAGCCGGCGATGACCAAGGAAGCACTGCAGGCCCAAAAAGACGATATCATCAATATGAGAGGACAATGGGCCTGGGAGGAAGGGAATGATATATCCCCCATGACAGCCCGAATAGATGAGCTGATTGAGAAGGCTCCAGAAGAGGAAAAGCGCCAGCATACTGAGGCGAAACTGGTGGAGCCGCAGCAGTTAGAAGTAGAATCTGTCAATGAGAAGGGCACGTCAGCATCCCGGATGTATAGCAAATACTACTATGAGACGGAGGAAAAGATAGGATTTGCGGCACGGGTAGATAAGGGACAAGAGGTAAATCCAATGATCCGTGCGATTAATTATAACGACAAACTGGGAAGCACCTCTAATTTCCTCTATAGCCAGGGAACTTTTATAGACGAGAAGTGGATGGAAAAGAATATCACCAGCCAGGAAATTCTGGAGTTCCACAATGAGTATTACGATAACTATCTGGAACGCTTGAAAATCGGCCTGGCGCAGGAGGGAGATGGAATCATTCAAAAAGAAGATGCGTTAGAAGAGGCCGATAAGGTGCTGGAAGCGCTGTCTTTAAAAGGATATGGGGTTACGGACTGCTTCAAGGCGACAGGAAGCCCTGGGAGTGTCAGCTGGGGCTATCTGGATGAGGAAAATCAGACTTTGACTACGGGGTATTCGATTTATTATGCGCCTAAGGCAGGAGACCTGGTCGGCTATGAGCAGCCGTTCCAGCGGCCTTATGAGGAAGTTCCGGAGACTATCTATGCTCCATCTTTTTCGACAGAGGGAATACATATGATTATTACCAAGGAGGGGCTGCAGCTGTTCGAGTGGACCAATCTGGCGAAGAAGAAGGAAGCGATTGCAGAGAATACGAAACTATTATCGTTTGATGAGATAAAAGAAAAACTGGCAGACCATCTGTTTTACACGATAGTATCCAGTTTTAGCGAAGGCAAGGAGCAAGGATGTAGTTTTCATTATAAGGTAGCGGATGTACAACTGAGGGCGGCCAATATCCCTGCATATGAGGATCCAGAAGCCGTATGGCTTGCTCCTGCCTGGGTGTTCAAGGTAAAATGCGACATGGTCCTCTCTGCGCTAGGAACGAAAAAGTATGAGGAAACCGTCGTACTGAACGCAATTGATGGCGGCTATGTGATGCCAAAGGTTGATCACCGATTGGGGTGGCCATAGGAGAACGAATCGTTTGAAGAGGAGGCCTTTAAGATGAACAGAATATTTAGAATCGAATTTAGGAGGGGCTTCTATTCTGTGGGCTTTTATTTAAGCATCCTCCTGCTTGCCGCAGCCGGGTGGATCGGCGCGGGGGATATCCTGGGATATCTGGCAGAAGTGGAGTACATAGAAGGCGGAATCCGGTTCCTGGAGGCAGCGTATCAGGCACTTTGTTCGGAACCTTTTGCGCTCCTTGTGCCGGTTGCGTGTACGCTGGCTATGAGCGCCGCTTACGTGGAGGATCTGCAGAGCGGCACCCTGCAATATATTCTGCTTCGCACCACGAAGAGCAGATACCGGTGGAGCAAGGTGGTTAATTGCGCTATTTTTGGCGGGATGGCTGTGGCAGCCGCCATTTTGATCCTGCTTGTAGCCTGCTTTGCAAGATGCCTATTTACCAGCGCGGAGGCTGCACAATGGAAGACGGTGGGTGCGGCTTATTTTCTCTCCTTTTTGCGGCGGATACTCATACTATGGCTCAATGGCTCATTCTATGCCCTAATGGGAGGCTTGATCGCAACATTTGTTAACAACAGGTATATGGCTTATGCAGCCCCGTTCATCTTTTACTATGTGATATCCACGCTGATGGATGCCTACCTTTCAAATCTGCGGCTGATCAATCCGAAGGAATGGCTGCTGGAGAGATCTGCATCGCCAACGGCGATCCTGGCAATTCTGATCGTTGCGAATATTGTGGCGGCCCTGGCGTATTCAAAGGCGATAGAAAGAGGGTGGAGATATGACTAACGCGCGACTTGTATGCTCGATAACGAAGTTGAATTTCCTGGAATGGAAGAAGAATCCGAAGATTATTACCGCGTTTGTCCTGGCATTCGTGTTCTGCGTCATGCTGTCCGGACGGGCGATCATGTTTGCCAATAGTTATGATACCACGATGCAGATATTCGAGCCCTTTATCTGGGCTTTTGGAAATGGCAGGTCCATCCTGCTTGCATCTCTGCTTCTGATCTTCTTCTTCGTAGATATGCCGTTCATCAACGACGCGACGCCTTATTATCTGCTGCGGATTAGCCGGGCTGTGTGGGTCAGCGCGCAGCTTCTGTATGTAGTCCTGGTGACGGTCATTTATATGGCATTCCTTCTGGGAACCTTCTGCCTGCTTTGCGCCCCGATCTCGTTTCCGGGAAATATGTGGAGCGAGACGGGAGCCATGCTGGGATACTCCGGCGTAGGAAGCCAGATTGCTCTGCCAGCCTCGGTAAAGACGATGGAGATGTCTAATCCCTACAAATGTACGGCTACCATCTTCCTGCTGATGACTCTATATACGCTGCTTGCAGCGACTCTGATGATGATGTTTAATCTGATGAAGAATAAGTTTGGCGGCGTACTGAGCGTATTCATCCTGAATCTGTACGGGCTGCTTCTGGATCCCCGGACGATCGGGAAGATTTTGAATATTCCGGAAGAGGTGCAATATAAGAGCAATGTGATCAGCGGCTGGATCTCGCCGCTGAATCATGCAACCTACTACATGCATAATTTTGGATATGACCTGTTGCCGCGGCTGTGGCACAGTTACCTGATCCTGGGCGTGTGGATTCTGCTGAATATTCTGCTGATCAGAAGGCTGGCGAGGCGGTACCAGTTCAACTTCTCTTAATGTGCTAGGAGGTGCGACGATTGAGTGATGCGATTGTAAAGGTAGAGAATCTTAGAAAGACCTTCCGCGAGGAAGAGGTGCTGAAAGGAATCACCTGTGAATTCTCCAGAGGAAAGACTCATGCCGTAATTGGGAATAATGGCTCCGGAAAGAGCGTGTTCTTTAAATGCGTCTGTGGGTTTATCGAGCCGACAAAAGGCCATATTATCGTAGGTGGGAAAGAGATCGGAAAGGACATAGACTTCCCGGAATCCGTGGGCGTTATCATTGAGCGTCCGGGATTTTTGCCAAATCTGTCCGGCTATAGGAATCTGCAGCTGCTGGCAAATATCCGGAATGCCATTACCCAGGACCAGGTAAAAGAGGCGATACGTAAGGTAGGACTGGATCCGTCCTCCAAGAAGGCGGTTGCGAAATACTCTCTGGGAATGAAGCAGCGTCTGGGAATCGCCCAGGCCATAATGGAAGATCCGGATATGCTGATCCTTGACGAGCCGTTCAATGGACTGGACAAGGAGGGAGTGAAGGAGATCAGAGAACTGATTGGGGAACTTAAGAAGGCCGGTAAGACGATTATGCTGACCAGCCATAATAGCGAGGATATCAAACTGCTGGCGGACGATGTGTGGGAGATGGACGGCGGGCGGCTGGAACGGATCGGATAAGGCTGGTGCTGTATGGAGTAGATTGGAGGGAATGCAATTGAGTCAATCTATAAAGAAACGATTAGGGGTTATAGTATTGGTGCTTATTAGCATATTAGGAATTACATCATGTGCGAAGACTCCAAAAGAGAAAGTAGTTGCGGATAAGTCCGAGGGGCTTGCAAAAGAGAGCATCCTTCCCAAAGAGACGGATAAGCCCAAGGATCTGGGGATTCCGAAGCATTGGAAAGAAACCCTGGACAGAAGCGATGGGTTCGTCACGCTGGAGGCAGACTGCGATACGAATATCCCTGAGATCTATAACACCCCGGTATATTCTTATGAGATGGCATCCCTGAAAAAGGACTGGCTCTCCCGGCTGTGCGGCTACTTTGCAAAAGGGGATAAGTTATACGAATATCCGGAGATGACGAAGGACGAGTTGCGTAAAGAGAAAGAAAAGATAGCCAATTATGAGGGAAGATGGGCGACCTGGAGCAAGGGAGGTCAACTGACCACTTACTGGGAAGGCATGCTAAAGACGATGGATGAACTGATTGAGAAAGCGCCGCAAGAAAGAGCGGAGAATAAGTATATCGAAGCCAATCTTGGGGTGCCGTACCAGACGGAAAAGGATTATTTTAACGAGGTCAGCGATTACTATTACGATACGGATGACAAGATTGGACTTACGGCCAGGGTGGACAGAGGAAGGGAGTGTGACCCGGTCATCCGGGCGGTGGATTATGACGACAAGGTGGGAAGCACGACGAAGTTTGTGTATTCCCAGGGGACATTCGTTGATGAGATTGATCTGGCGGAACTTGAGTTTGATAATGCCGAGAGTACCGAGGCCTATGACGAGTGGCTTGGCCGTCTAAGAGAGGAGGCGGACGCTGACGTAGGATTAACGCAGGAGGAAGCATTGAAGAAAGTGGATAAGATGCTGAAGGATCTGTCGATCAAAGGGTTTGAAGTCAGCGACTGCGTCAAGGCTGTCGGGAATGAGGATACGGAGAGTTGGGCCCTTCTGGAGGAAGCCGGGCTGGAAAAAAGCGTGGGCTACTCCGTATATTTATATCGGAAGGCGGGGGATGTCATAGGATACAGCCAGCGTTCGCCGATGATATATGACGATCTGCCGGAGACGGTATATGCGCCATATTTTTCAGCAGAAAAGATACGCGCTATTATTACGGAGGACGGAATCCAGAGATTCGAATGGACGGACATATCGAAGAAGAAAGACACGATCGCCGATAATACTAAGTTATTATCCTTCCAGAAGATTCAGGAGAAGCTTGCAGACCATCTGCTTTACGGCGCGCTTGCTGACGGAGGAGAGGAACTAAAAAGCGAAGGAGCAGGCTACCTCTACAAGGTGAGGAAGGTGCAGCTGCGGGCAGCGAATATCAACGCGTACGAGGAGCCATCGGCGGCATGGATGGTTCCGGTATGGGTATTCGACCTGGAGCGCACCGGCGTGACAGGGACCGAAGAGCAGCTGGGATGGGGCACGGAGACGGTCGTGCTAAATGCAATTGACGGCGGTTATGTGACAATACCGAATGAATAAGGAAAATCATCTGCCCTTAAGCGCGCTGTCCTTTCCCGTGCCAAAGTGGTCTGCCTTTAGAATGGCATAGGCTTTCTCGTAGTCTCCCTTTCTCATATGGCGGACCATCTTTTTGAGATTTTCATTGGTCTTTGGAATATGCATTCCATTTTTAACAGAATACTGGCCCATGCGGATCAGTTCGGACAGATTGTTTTCGTAGATGCGGTTGATTCTGTCATTGTCAAAGATACTGACGATCTCCATGTGCATGGCAGTATCTGCCACTTCCCATTCATAGAGGTCATTGGCAGCAGCGCACATGCGGACTACCTTTTCCTCAATGCGGTAAGAATATTCCTCGTTACGGCCGGTAGTAAAGATCAGCTTGAATGCGGCCCCTTCCAGCAATTCCCGTAGCTGGTAGATTTCGTTGATATCCTTATCCGTGATCTCTTTGACCGTCATGGATTTATAATAGTCGGATACGATCAAGCCTTCTGTCTGCAGTCTGTGAATCGCTGCGCGGACAGGACTTCGGCTCATTCCCAGCTGGCTGCAGAGCAGGGCTTCGGTCAAAGCCATGCCGGGAGGATAGGTCAGGTTTAGAATATTCGTTTTTATGTTCTCATAGGCCTGATCTGTGAGAGAGACACTTTTGTTATTGTTAGCCATTGGATACCTCCTTGTGTTTTGCCTGAGTATACGAAATGCAATATTGTATACAAATTATAACGTATTTATAGGAAAAAAACAAGATGATTATTGACTTTCTATGAAATGCATGATATAGTCGTTGCAAGAAGAAAATTGTATACAAATTAAAAATATGTATACAAAGGAAACTCGTACAATTCATGAGCAAAGGAAGGTATGGAAGATGAAATTAGGATTTATTGGTACAGGAAACATGGCATCAGCAATTATGGGCGGCATTATAAAGAAGCAGATTATACCGGCACAGGAGATTATTGGGGCGGATCTGTTTGCTCCGGGAAGAGAACGCGCAAAAGAGCAGTTCGGCATTCAGGTGACAGACAGCAATAAGGAAGTCGTAGACAAGGCGGAAGTCATCGTGCTGTCGGTTAAGCCACAATTTTATGAAGATGTGATCAATGAGATTAAGGGCGATATCAAGGATGAGCAGATCATTATTACGATCGCTCCAGGCAAGACGCTCGCATGGCTTGCCGAGAAGTTTGGCAAGGATGTGAAGATCGTGCGTACTATGCCGAACACGCCTGCAATGGTGGGAGCTGGCATGACGGCGGCATGCCCCAACGAGCACATAACGGAAGAGGAGCTGGCATATATCCGTACGCTGCTGGAAAGTTTCAGCCGTGTCGAGATTGTTCCAGAGCGCCTGATGGATGTGGTAGTATCCACCAGCGGAAGTTCCCCGGCCTATGTATTCATGATGATTGAAGCGATGGCTGACGCGGCTGTTTCCGGCGGCATGCCAAGACCACAGGCATATCAGTTTGCGGCACAGGCAGTTCTTGGAAGCGCTAAGATGGTTCTGGATACAGGCAGGCATCCTGGGGATCTCAAAGATATGGTGTGCTCTCCGGCAGGAACTACGATCGAGGCAGTACGCGTACTGGAAGAACGCGGATTTAGAAGCGCAATCTTTGAGGCCATGAAGGTATGTGAAGAAATTTCAAAGAATATGTAGCATAAATATTGTATAAATATCAGTACAATGTCCCAAAATCTTGAAAGATGAGTTAAGATAGTATCAAGTTTCAATCAGGGGCGGTTCTGGTTCAACCTTTTTGCGGCGGGCTGGCAAGGGATTTGACCGGAACTGCCCCTGATTGCGTTGGGAGGCGACAGAATTATGCATAGTAAGAGACTCGATTATTTTACGATAGAAGAAGCCTATGGGGGCAGCCAGGATTGGTTTACAAATGTAGTTATGAATATCGGAGGATGCGGCGCTGCGACTGCCTGCGACAGTTGTATCTACTTTGCCCTCTATATGGGCATGGATGCACTCTATCCTTTTGACAAGATGCATCTTAATAAGGAAGAGTATAAGCAATTCAGCCAGATTATGAAGCCCTATATCCGGCCGAGGGTCGGCGGCGTGAAGAAGCTTGAATGGTACATTGAAGGATTCCAGCGGTATATCCAGGACGTAAATGACAAGACGGGCGCCGGGATACAGATTGCTATGGAAGGCTTGAAAGGAAGCCGTTCTTATGAAGAAGCGGCTGAAAAGATCAGGCGGCAGATCAATGCGGGACTTCCTGTGCCGTATTTGATGCTGAGGCATAAGAATGTTGACAAGTATAAGGACTTTATCTGGCACTGGTTTCTCGTGGTGGGCTACGAAGACGGGCCGCAGGAGATGTATATAACGGTGGCTACCTATGGGCAGGCAGTGCGGATGTCCCTGAAGGAACTGTGGGACACCGGATACGAAGAAAAGGGCGGTATAATATTATATTCCATAATTTGAGATATTTTCATGAAATGAACACAAATTCCTGTTAAAATGTGAGTATAGCAACCCATAATCAAGTTAGAAAAGGCGGGGTATAAATTGAGAAAGAGAAATAAGATATTGGCCTGTGCCCTGGCGGCTGCGATATTTATCGCAACGGGCGTAGGGGCGAAGGTTATGGCAACTTCGGAGACAGGAGACAGCACGAAGCAGACGGATACGGAGACAACGAAGCTTACCAAGACGCAGGAAGAATCTCTGAAGAAGATTAAGGCTGCCTACGATGTGAAGAATCAGGATAAGATAGCAGAGGAACTGGAAGAGAAGAAGTCTTCTCAGGAGTACACGCTTAGCAATATGCTGATAGAATACAATCCATTCGGCACCAACACCCAGTCGCTCTATGTGTATTTCAACACGGATGAGCCAGTGAGCGTAGCCTATACGGTTCATGCCGAAGACCCGAAGATTCAGGATTTTAACCGGACGGTGTATCAGGAGGAGACATACCAGAAAGAACATGAATTCCAGGTGATCGGCCTGATACCCGATATGGAGAATAAGGTTACGTTTTTCCTGACAGAGGAAGATGGCTCCACGGACACCAAGGAGATCGTATTTGAGATGGGCTCCCTTATAGGAACGGAAGATGTACAGCTGGATACGGATGTGGCAGGCGATGCAAGCCAGCTGGAAGACGGGCTCTATGTAGTCTTGGGAAATGACAGCACTGCTCTGGACTTTATGTATTATTACGACAATAATGGAACGCTCCGGGGAGAGGTGCCGCTTCTGGGATACCGAAGCCACAGGCTGATCTTTGATAAGGATTCTATGTACTACAGTATTTCTGAGACGAAGATGGCGCAGGTAAGCAGGACGGGACAGGTGACAAATGTCTTTGATCTCGGAGACTATGAAGTCCATCATGATTATGTATTTGATGACAACGGCAATATGCTGATTCTGGCATCAGATAAGAAACAGGACAGCACGGAAGAGGTTGTGGTCAAGCTGGACGTAAATTCCGGAGAAGTCACGAAAGTGCTGGATCTTGGCGCTCTGTTTGGGGAATACAAGGCGGAATGCCAAAGAAGCGAAGATGGAGAGCTGGACTGGATGCATATCAATACGATCCAGTGGATGGGCAACGGATCTGTGCTGTTAAGCTCGAGGGAGACTTCCTCTATTATAAGGGTCAATGATATCTATGGAACTCCAACGTTGGGCTATATGATCGCAGAGAAGTCCTTCTGGACAGGGACGCAGTATGAAAGCCTGGTGTTTGCAAAGGATGGAGAGTTTACCATCCATGGCGGGCAGCACTCGGTTGCCTATGTAGAAGATGATAGCCTGCCGGAGGGACAGTATTATCTGTATATGTTTAACAATAATATTGGAATCAGCGAAACCAGGCCGGATTTTGACTGGGCTGCGGTGGGACTTGTACAGAACAGCGCCAAGGAGGGGACTTCTTCTTATTACTATAAGTATCTGGTGGACGAGAATGCAGGAACCTTTAAACTTGCAGATTCCTTTGAAGTTCCCTATTCAGGCTATGTAAGCAGCGCCCAGGATATTGGGGACAATACGGTGATCGATTCAGGATTCCAAGGCATGTTTGGCGAGTATGACAAGGATCATAGACTGATCGCAAGTTATAAGATGGATATGGAAAAGTTTATTTACCGCGTCTATAAGTATGATTTTGACGGATTCTATTTTGAAGACGGCATTATAGGGCAATAGATGGAAGCGATGCCGGAGCACATGGATGCTCCGGCATCTTTTTGCCTAGTCGTCTATGCCGAAGGTCCATTCCAGCTGGTCCTCGGCAGCGTCCAGTTTATCTTCCAGTTCTTCCAGCGCCTGATCCTGGCTTTGGTATTCTTCCCGGGAAAGTTTTTCCTGGCGGTACTGGTATTCCAGATAATCCTCGTAGGCATCCAGACGGCTGTCCATACTCTTCATCTCTTTTTTGAGGGTAAAGAACTGTTCCATTTTTTCCTCTTCAGTACCGTCTGGCTTTGCTTCGTTGGCCTTTGACACCATGTCATCCACAGCCTGGGTAAGAGATGCGATAGAGTCATCGGATGCGGAGACTTCATTAATAGAAGCCTTATCCTGAGAGGATTCGGCAAGATTATTATTAATCTCCATATCAGCCAGTTCCTGTTCCATCTGGTCTACCCGTTTTTTGAGGGCGTCCACATCATCCGTATTGTTTTCGCACCCTGCAAGCGCGAATACCAGCATCATGGCCGCGGCAGTCCCCAATATCTTACATTTTTTCATCATATCATCCTCCCTGTCTTACTTTGTCTTGATTAGTATTCCTGATTCTATGCATATCATTCCAATCAAGATACTTTACGAATGGAAAAATATCCGTTACAATAGATAATACGGTTTAAATATTTGAAAAAAGAGAGGAAGTAAATTATGGAAAATCCAATTATTACGATTGAAATGGAAAATGGAGACATCATGAAGGCAGAATTATATCCGGAGATTGCACCGAACACGGTAAATAACTTTATCTCGCTGGTGAAGAAGGGATATTATGACGGACTGATCTTCCACCGCGTAATCAGTGGATTCATGATTCAGGGAGGATGTCCGGAAGGCACCGGCACGGGCGGCCCGGGATACAATATCAAAGGGGAATTTGCACAGAATGGTTTTGCCAATGACCTGGCGCATACGGAAGGCGTCCTTTCTATGGCAAGAGCAATGCATCCGGACAGCGCAGGCTCTCAGTTTTTTATCATGCACAAGAATTCTCCGCATCTGAATGGCTCTTATGCAGCATTTGGAAAGATTATCACGGGCATGGATGTAGTGAATAAAATCGCGGATACGCCTACAGACTACAATGACAGGCCATTGGAGGCACAGAGGATGAAAAAGGTAACGGTAGATACCAAGGGCCAGGACTATCCGGAGCCAGAGAGGGCATAATGGAGAAGTTTTATCAGAATACGACGGCCAGAGTCTTTCTGGCATTGGTGTGCTGCGCCTTATGGGGCAGCGCATTTCCTTGTGTAAAGATAGGCTATGAGATGTTTCATATAGAGGGGGCGGGCAGCCAGATATTGTTTGCGGGCTACCGCTTCTTCCTGTCGGGCGTATTGACATATGCGGTGGCCAGCATGCTGGAGAGAAGACTGATCACTATGAAGTGGTCTTCCGTTCCTTATGTATTCGGGCAGGGGCTTTTGCAGACGACGATCAATTATGTGTTCTTCTATATCGGACTTGCCCACGTTACTGGGGCCAAGGGTTCCGTCATCAATGCATCCAATGCCTTCTTTGCGATTATCGCGGCCCATTTCCTCATGAAGGAAGAGAAGATTACCTGGAAGAAAGCCATAGGCTGCCTGATCGGATTCGCGGGCGTAATCGTCATCAATGTGGTGCCGGGCGCATGGGGCAGCGGATTTTCATTCCAGGGAGAGGGAATCAGCCTTCTGTGCGCGATCACCTATGGGATCAGTTCTGTGACGATGAAACTGATATCCCACAGGGAAAGCCCGATGACAATCACCGCCTTTCAGCTGCTGTTTGGAGGCGCGGTGCTGATGATTGCGGGCTATCTGACGGGCGGCAGCATGTATGGATTTAACGCCAGATCATCCGCGCTATTCTTTTACCTTGTTCTGCTGTCAACAATCGCATTTACCTTATGGGCAGAATTGTTGAAATATAATCCGGTGGGCAAGGTTACCATTTTCGGATTCAGCATCCCAGTATTCGGAGTGACGCTGTCAGCGCTTCTGCTGGGAGAAGATATATTCACGGTACAGAATCTTGCGGCCCTGGTGCTGGTTAGTATTGGTATTGTGGTGGTGAATTCTGCACCTTGCAAAATGCGTAGCGATAACGTACAATAAGAAACAGTAAAATACACAGGTCGGAGGCGGAATCCATGGATATGGTTCAGACAGATAAACTGATATTTGAATATGAGAAGCGGGACGAGGAAGGCAATGTGATCGGTAAGTCACGAGCGATAGACGAAGTGGATATCGACGTAAAGGAAGGGCAGTTCATAGCGATTCTCGGCCATAACGGCTCCGGGAAATCTACGCTGGCTAAGCATATCAATGCAATTCTGGTACCGACAGAGGGCACGGTATGGGTGAATGGCCTGGATACGAAGGACCCGTCTGAACTATGGAACGTGCGCCAATCTGCCGGCATGGTATTCCAGAACCCCGACAATCAGATCATTGGAACCGTGGTAGAGGAAGATGTAGGATTCGGCCCGGAGAATCTGGGAGTTCCTACGGACGAGATCTGGCAGCGTGTAGAAGAAAGTTTAAAGGCTGTCGGCATGATAGAGTATCGGCACCATTCACCGAATAAACTCTCAGGGGGACAGAAGCAGAGGGTGGCGATTGCCGGCGTGGTAGCCATGGAGCCTAAGTGCATCGTGCTGGATGAGCCGACTGCCATGCTGGATCCAGTAGGGCGCAAGGAAGTCCTTAAGACAGTGAAGAAGTTAAGAGAGCAGAAGAAAGTTACGGTGATTCTCATTACCCATTATATGGAAGAAGTCATAGATGCGGATAAGATCTATGTGATGGATCACGGGCGGGTGGTAATGGAAGGAACGCCAAAGGAAGTATTTTCCCAGGTAGACGAACTAAAAAAATACCGTCTGGATGTCCCCCAGGTGACAATCCTGGCAGATGAGCTTAAGAAGCAGGGTCTGGATATCCCGTCAGGTATTCTTAGGAAAGAGGAATTGGTGGAAGCATTATGTCAATTAGATTAGAACATCTTAACTATGTTTACAGCCTCGGAACGGCATATGAAAAGCATGCGCTTAAGGATATTTCCCTGACGATTCCCCATGGGGAGTTTGTCGGAATCATCGGACATACCGGTTCGGGAAAGTCTACGCTGATCCAGCATCTGAATGGCCTTATAAAAGCCACCAGCGGCGCGCTGTATTATAATGATGAGAATATATATGAGGAAGGGTATAACATGCGGGAACTCAGGAACCAGGTGGGCCTGGTATTCCAGTATCCCGAGCATCAGCTGTTTGAGATAGACGTGATGACGGATGTGTGCTTTGGACCAAAGAATCAGGGACTTGGCCCCAAAGAATGCAAGGAGCGGGCGCTGGAGGCGCTGAAACTTGTAGGACTTAAGGAAAAGTACTATAAGTCTTCGCCTTTTGAACTGTCCGGAGGACAGAAGCGGCGCGTGGCAATAGCCGGCGTGCTGGCTATGCGGCCTAAGGTTCTGGTGCTGGACGAGCCTACCGCGGGGCTGGATCCGAAGGGAAGGGATGACATTCTGGACCAGATCGCCTATCTCCACAAAGAAAGCGATATGACGGTCATCCTTGTGTCCCATAGCATGGAGGATATTGCCAGATATGCGGACCGCATTATCGTTATGAATAGAGGCTCTGTCATGTATAATGATGAGCCGAAGAAAGTATTTGCGCATTATCAGGAACTGGAAAAGGTTGGGCTTGCGGCGCCGCAGGTCACATATATCATGCATGATCTTAAGGAGCATGGGCTTCCTGTGAAGGTGGACGTAACCACGGTGGAGGAAGCAGCCAGAGAGATCATGCAGGCACTGGAGAGAAAAGAATGATTCGAGACATTACAATCGGACAATATTATCCGGCAAAGAGCGTGCTTCACAGGCTGGATCCAAGGGTGAAACTGGTATCCACGCTTCTGTACCTGATCTCTTTGTTTCTGTTTAAAAGTATACCCGGCTATATTGTGGCAACCGTATTCCTGGTAGCCGTCATACGGCTGTCAAAGGTACCATTTTCCTACATTGTCAAAGGCCTTAAGCCCATTGTCATGCTGCTGATGATAACGGTATTGTTTAATCTGTTTCTGACCAGGGACGGTGAGGTGCTGTTCCATGCTTGGATATTCACCATTACGGAAGGCGGGCTTCGAACGGCTGTCTATATGGCGATCCGGCTGATCTATCTGATCATAGGCTCTTCGCTTATGACATTTACCACGACGCCGAATGAACTGACGGATGGAATAGAGAAGCTGCTGCACCCATTGAACAAGATCCGCGTTCCTGTGCACGAGGTGGCGATGATGATGTCTATCGCGCTGCGGTTCATTCCCATACTTCTGGAAGAGACAGATAAGATTATGAAAGCACAGATTGCCCGGGGCGCTGATTTGGAGAGCGGCAATATTATTCAGCGGGCTAAAAATATGATTCCTATTCTGGTCCCTTTGTTCGTATCGGCCTTCCGGCGCGCCAATGACCTTGCAATGGCTATGGAGGCAAGATGCTACCGCGGAGGTGAGGGAAGAACCAAGATGAAGCCTCTGAAGTACCAGTCAAGAGACCATATGGCATATATCGTGGTCGTGGCATATGTGGTGGCGGTATTCTTTATTGGAAGGTACGTACCGCTGCATCTTTGGATATTCTGATGACAGGACGTAACATGGATAAGGAGGACGCGGTGCCTTTTGAGAAGAATCAAACTGACCATAGCCTATGATGGCACAGATTACTGCGGCTGGCAGATCCAGCCTAATGGAATTACGGTTGAAGAGGTGTTGAATAAAAAGTTAAAGAAACTGACTGGGGAAGACATTCATGTGATTGGAGCCAGCCGGACCGATTCCGGAGTGCATGCATTAGGCAATGTGGCTGTATTCGATACGGAATCTTCCATTCCGGCAGAGCGAATGGCTTATGCCCTGAACCAGCGGCTTCCGGATGATATTGTGATTGTATGTTCAAAGGAAGTTCCATTGGACTGGCATCCCAGATATCAGGATGAGATCCTTAAGACGTATGAATACCATATTTATAACGCGCCGGTACCCAACCCTTTAAAGCGCAGATACAGCACTTTCGTATCATTTCCTATGAATGTAGAGAAGATGAGGGAAGGAGCGGCTTATCTCCTGGGCGAGCATGATTTCGTCAGTTTCTGCAATGTTCGGACCAGTGTGGAAGATACGGTCCGGACAGTGAAAGAATTAAAGATCGAGCAGGAAGGGCCGGATATTACCATACGGATTACAGGAAATGGATTCCTCTATAATATGGTTCGGATTATCGCAGGCACTCTGATCCGGGTGGGAAGAGGGTTCTATGAGCCGATAAAGGTGAAGGAAATCCTGGAAGCAAAGGAGCGTACCCAGGCTGGAGTGACGGCTCCTCCGGAAGGACTTGTGCTGGTTTGCATAGAGTATGACCGTGCACGAAGCAAGTAAAAGTCGTATAAATATATGAAAAATTAATTGTGAGAATATTGGGCGAATATACTGAACAAAAGAAGGAATTTCTTCATTTGCCTTTTTACCAAAGTTTGCAAAAAAAATTATGGAATGTGCAAAAAAATTGGGAATTCTGAAAAAATCTGAAAAAAATACTATACAATCCACATTTTTATGATAATATAAGAATTACAATAAATCTGTGGGAGGATTTTAATTATGGAGATGTTTTTAAACATTGTTCCGGTGCTGGGCATTGCAGCCCTGCTGTTCGCGGCCCTGCTGGCAGCAAGGGTAAGCAAGCAAAACGCAGGAACAGACAAGATGAAGGAGATTGCAGCTGCAATCAGCGAAGGCGCCCAGGCCTTCTTGACGGCAGAATATAAGATTCTTATATTCTTTGTCGTCGTATTATTCGTTCTTATCGGCTTTGGCATTGGCAACTGGGTAACTGCCATTTGCTTTGTTGTGGGAGCATTATTCTCCACTCTGGCAGGATATTTCGGAATGACGGTTGCTACAAAGGCAAATGTCAGAACTGCAAATGCTGCCAAAGAAGGCGGAATGAACAAAGCGCTCTCAATCGCATTTTCCGGCGGGGCAGTAATGGGAATGTGCGTGGCAGGCCTTGGCGTTCTTGGAGTGAGCGTCATCTATATTATTACTAAGAATGTGGAGGTATTGTCAGGATTCAGCCTTGGAGCTTCATCCATCGCTTTGTTTGCGCGTGTTGGCGGCGGTATCTATACCAAAGCGGCTGATGTGGGCGCGGACCTCGTGGGTAAAGTAGAAGCGGGCATTCCAGAAGATGATCCTCGTAATCCAGCCGTTATCGCTGATAACGTAGGCGACAATGTAGGCGACGTTGCCGGAATGGGCGCGGACCTTTTCGAGTCCTATGTAGGAGCGCTCATTTCTTCGCTGACCTTGGGAATCGTATATTTTAAAGTGGCGGGAGCCATCTTTCCATTGATAATCGCAGGCTGCGGCCTGCTGGCATCCATCCTTGGAACCTTCTTCGTAAAAGGCGATGAGAAGGCCAATCCGCACAAAGCACTTAAAATGGGATCTTATGCATCCAGCGTGATCGTACTGATCGTAGCATTTATATTCAGTAAGTATTTCTTCGGGGATTTCAATGCGGCTATCGCAATCGTGGCTGGCCTTATTGTCGGCCTGCTGATTGGAATCATCACCGAAGTCTATACATCGGGAGACTATAAGTCTGTTAAAGAGATTGCAGAGCAGTCCGAGACGGGCGCTGCAACGACGATTATCAGCGGCCTTGCAGTCGGCATGAAGTCAACTGCGATTCCGATTCTATTGATCTGCGCCGGCATCTTTGTGGCATATCAGTTCTGCGGCTTGTATGGCATCGCTCTGGCAGCCGTAGGAATGCTGTCTACGACAGCCATTACGGTAGCGGTTGACGCTTATGGACCGATTGCTGACAATGCAGGCGGGATTGCGGAGATGTCCGGGCTTGAGCCGGAAGTCCGCAAGATTACGGATAAATTGGACGCTGTTGGAAATACGACGGCGGCAATGGGCAAAGGATTTGCCATTGGATCAGCTGCACTTACGGCTTTGGCGCTTTTCGTATCTTATGCAGAGGCTGTGCAGCTTAAGAATATCGACATTCTTAACAGCAGGGTTATCATCGGAATGTTTATCGGCGGCATGCTTCCATTCCTGTTTTCTGCCATGACGATGCAGTCAGTGTCTAAGGCGGCTTATCAGATGATCGAGGAAGTAAGACGCCAGTTTAAGACCATGCCTGGCATTATGGAAGGGACAACGAAGCCGGATTATAAGTCCTGCGTCGCAATCTCTACCACCGCGGCATTAAAAGAGATGCTGGTTCCTGGAATTATGGCAGTGCTTGCACCCCTGGTAGTAGGAATTTTATTAGGGCCTGCGGCCCTGGGCGGACTTCTGGCCGGCGCGCTGGTTACCGGCGTTATGATGGCGATCTTCATGTCTAACGCGGGCGGCGCATGGGATAATGCCAAGAAGTTTATCGAAGACGGCAACCATGGCGGCAAGGGCAGCGACGCGCACCATGCGGCGGTTGTAGGAGATACGGTAGGTGATCCGTTTAAGGATACTTCTGGCCCATCTATCAACATTCTGATCAAGCTGATGACGATCGTATCACTGGTATTTGCGCCATTGTTCTTATCAATAGGCGGCGTGCTGTAAGAGAAAAATAATCATTTATGCAAACGGCAGTATTTTCAGTAGAGAACTGGGAATACTGCCGTTATAGTTTGACTGGGTATAACTGGAAACTTGGAAGAGTTTGTGTTACTATATGTGTCGGATGTGTATATCAATCAATGAATGAAAATAGAAAAGGGGCAATAAGGATGACGAAAGTAGATATTATTTCCGGTTTTTTGGGAGCAGGAAAGACCACATTTATCAAGCAGTTGATCAATCAGGCATTCGCGGGAGAAAAACTGGTGCTGATCGAAAATGAATTCGGCGAGATTGGCATTGACGGCGGCTTCTTAAAAGATGCAGGAATTGAGATTACAGAGATGAACTCCGGCTGTATCTGCTGTACGCTGGTGGGGGATTTCAGCGAGGCCCTTAAAAAAGTGCTGGAGGAGTATCTGCCGGACCGCGTGATTATAGAGCCCTCGGGAGTCGGAAAATTATCCGACATCGTGAAGGCCATAGAAGATGTAAAAAAAGACGCGGATATTGAGATTGATGGAAGAATTACGGTTGTAGACGGAAAGAAGGCCAAGTTATACCTGAAGAACTTCGGAGAATTCTTCAAAGATCAGGTGGAGCATGCATCCACCATCGTTATCAGCCGTACGCAGGCCATGAGCGATGATAAGATCGAGGAATGCGTTCATATGCTGCGGGAAGAGAATAAGGAGGCGGCCATCATCTCTACGCCCTGGGAACAGCTAGGCAAAGAGGCGATCGCCCATGCTCTGGAGAAGGGAAGCAAGTTGGAAGGATTGCTGGAAGAGACAGGCGGACAAGAATGCTGCGATCATGAGCATCACCACCATGAGCACGAGGAGTGCAGCCATGGGCATCACCACCATGAGCATCACCACCATGAGCATGAAGAGTGCGGTCATGAGCATCACCACGGTCATGGGGAATGCTGCGGTCATGACCATAGCCATGAGCATCACCATGCGGACGAGATATTTACCAGCTGGGGAAGGGAGACGGCGCATAAGTACACGGAGGAAGAACTGGACTTCATGCTGAAGGCATTATCGGAGACGGAGGCCTATGGAACAGTGCTTCGGTCAAAAGGAATTATCCAGATGTCAGACGGCTCTTGGAGGCAGTTTGATCTTGTGCCGCAGGAGTATGAGGTGAGAGAAGGACAGCCAGATTATACGGGACGTCTATGCGTAATCGGAACGGATTTGAAAGAAGAGGAACTTCTGGTCCTGTTCCATTTGAAGTAAGAAAAAGAGGAGAAAGGAGGGGACGATATGGTAACACCGGTGTTTGTGTGTACAGGCTTTCTGGACAGCGGCAAGACTACGCTGGTGAAGGAGACGCTGATGGAGCAGGAGTGGATCGAGCCGGGACTGACACTGCTGATATTGTGTGAAGAAGGGGAGGAAGAATACTCCAAGGAATATCTGGACAGCAAGGAGATGATCCTGCTCAAGGTGGAAGAATTTGAACAGTTAAATTCTGCGTTCTTTAAGAACTGTGAGAAGAATTATCATCCGACCCAGGTTGTCATCGAATACAATGGCATGTGGAAGCTGGAGGATCTGCTATCCATCAAATACCCCCGCAATTGGGAACTGCAGGGGGTGTACTCTACCGTGGATGGAACAACGCTGGACATGTATCTGGCCAATATGCGTAATATGCTGATGGAGCAGCTGGCGGAATCGGAATTGATCGTGGTAAACCGCTGCCCGGACGGAGTAGACCGTTCTGGATTCAGACGAGCTTTAAAGGTGCAGAATCCTATGGCCCAGCTTATCTTTGAGGGAATGGATGGAAAGATTATCCAGCCATCGGCGGAGGATCTGCCTTATGATGTAAAAGGAGACAAGATTGTTGTAGAAGATGGTGATTTTGGCATCTGGTATGTCGACGCATATGACCATCCGGATCTGTATCTCCACAAAGAGATCGAGTTTACTGCTCAGGCGTTCAGGCCCAGGGGCATGGATGAAAAGATGTTTGTTCCGGTCCGCAAGATCATGACTTGCTGCGCTGCTGACATTCGTTTTTATGGATATCCCTGCAAATCCGACGAGAAGATCGAGTTCAAGAAAAATGAATGGATCCGCCTGCGTGCAAGATTTGAATGGGAGCCAGCAGTATCTTTTGGAAATGAGCAGCCGGTGCTGCATCTGATCGGAATGGAGCCCGCGCAAAAGCCTCAGGAGGAAGTTGTTTATTTAGGATAAGCCAGCAGTTGGGATTCATTAGATCATAACAATAGAAAAGGCGCCCCGGATAACGAAGATGTCGTTTCCGGAACGCCTTTATAAATGATCGTTTGCTTTAGTTAATAAATCCGAAGCAGTTCAAGATTACGACCAGCATCAGCGCCGGTACGATGACTGCGTATACCACCTTCTGGAATTGGGAGAACTTTCCGTCTCGTCCATTGACGGTAAGCTCCTTCTCGAAATCTTTAAAGCCCCATACCTTTGCCACATAGAAGCAGGTAAGCAGGCAGCCAAGAGGCAGAAGGATGTAAGCGGTAAAGGTATCCAGCCAGTTATAGATGTTGTAGTATGCCACTCCATGTACATCCAGGAATGGAAGCTGGACATTGCTCAGAACTCCAAACCCAAGGGATACGATGATACCGCCTGCAAAGATGATGAGGGAGGTGATCGTCGTTGATTTCCGGTGGGACATATGCGTGGATTCTTCCAGCCACTTGTTTGGGATCTCGATGATCGTAAACAATGTGGAGAGCGCTGCAAACAGCAATGCTATGAAGAAGAAGATGCCAATAAACCGTCCGCCCGGAAGTTTGGAGAATATCTGAGTCATAACCACGAAGATTAAAGAGGGTCCGCTGGCCATATCTACACCTGCGCCATAGGCGGAAGGAATGATAACGAAGCCTGCGGTCAATGCAACCACCGTGTCACAGACTGCAATCCAGACAGAGTCCTTTTTGATGTTGTTTTCCTTTGGAAGGCTTGCGCCCAGAGTTACGAAGATTCCCCAGCCAATTCCGATGGAGAACAATACCTGCGTGGCAGCGTCAGCGAACACCTTTACGCTCATTTTGCTGAAGTCCGGAATAATATAATACTTAAGGCCTTCGGCAGCGTTTGGCGTAGAAAATACAGCCCATATGCCGCATATGACCAGCAGCAGGAACAAGACAGGCATCATGATCTTGGTGACTTTTTCTACCAGGTTGGTGATGCCAAAGAACAATAGAACGGCAACTACGATCATGACGATTGCCGTATAGACCAGCGGCTCGACGCTGGATGCGGTAAATCCGTCAAAAAATACCTGCGTGTCGGAGCCGAAATCTTCCCCGATAATGTAGGCGACTGCATATTTCAGAACCCATCCTCCGACGATGACATAGTACATATCAATCAAAGTCGTACAAAGAATGGCGATCCAGCCGACAAATCGGTACTTTTTCTTTACTGCGCCAAAAGAAGCGGCCACATTGGCTCTTGCAAAACGGCCGATGGCACTCTCGGCCTTGATCAGCGGATATCCCATAAGGGCAGCCATGATGATGTAAATGACGATAAATACGCCCCCGCCTCCGCCATATGCAAGATATGGGAAACGCCAGATGTTACCAAGACCGATAGCAGCGCCTGCGGCTACCATGATATACCCGAAACGCGACCCCCACTGTGCATGCTCTTTCGTGCTTTTTCCAGTACCTGCTTCATTACTACTCATAAAAACACCCCAATCTCTATAATATTTGAGATGCAATGAATTAAAAAAGGATGCTCTCACAAGTTTTGTGAGAGCATCCTCGCTTAATTCAATCCTCTTTTACAGTATAACCGATAGATATATTTTTGTCAAGAAAATACGGTGCCGCAGGGGGCATCCAGACGGTCTCCAAAGAAGCAGATGTATGGAAAAAGGAACAAAATAAAGCCAAGAATCACTAGACTTTTAAGGGGTTAGGGACTATAATAATTACACACGTCAAATTACAATGATTTGTATCATATTTTAAGGAGGAACAACAAAAATGGCAAGAAAAATGAAGACCATGGATGGTAATCAGGCAGCAGCTCATGCATCATATGCGTATACCGAAGTTGCAGCTATTTACCCAATCACCCCATCATCTGTTATGCCAGAACACGTGGATGAGTGGGCTACCGAAGGTAGAAAAAACATATTTGGACAAACTGTTCAGGTGACAGAGATGCAATCTGAAGCAGGTGCAGCCGGAGCGGTACATGGTTCGCTGGCAGCAGGTGCTCTTACAACGACATTTACGGCATCTCAGGGATTACTGTTGATGATTCCTAACTTATATAAAGTAGCAGGCGAACAGCTGCCGGGCGTATTCAACGTATCAGCACGTGCCCTTGCAAGCCATGCGCTGTCAATCTTCGGAGACCATTCCGACGTATATGCCTGTCGTCAGACTGGAGCAGCAATGCTTTGCGAATCAAGCGTGCAGGAAGTTATGGACCTGACGCCAGTTGCACATTGCGCAGCATTAAAAGGAAAACTTCCTTTCATCAACTTCTTTGATGGATTCCGTACATCTCATGAGATTCAGAAGATTGAGACATGGGATTATGAAGATCTGAAAGACCTGGTTGATATGGATGCAGTAGATGAATTCAGAAACCATGCATTGAATCCAAATCATCCATGCCAGAGAGGTTCTGCACAGAACCCGGATATCTTCTTCCAGGCAAGAGAAGCATGTAACCCGTATTACGATGCACTGCCGGCTATCGTACAGGAATACATGGACAAGGTTAACGCTAAGATCGGAACGGATTACAAACTGTTTAACTACTACGGAGCACCAGATGCAGAGAAGGTTATCATTGCTATGGGTTCTGTATGCGATACAATCGAGGAGACAATCGATTACCTGGTAGCAGCTGGAGAAAAAGTAGGCGTTGTTAAAGTTCGCCTGTACAGGCCATTCTGCGCACAGGCATTGATTGATGCAATACCAGAGACCGTTAAGACAATTAATGTTCTTGACAGGACAAAAGAGCCAGGAGCACAGGGAGAGCCATTATACCTTGACGTTGTTTCTGCATTAAAGGGAACAAAGTATGATGCTGTTCCTGTATATTCAGGACGTTATGGATTAGGATCCAAAGATACGACGCCTGCACAGATCGTTGCAGTATTTAATAACGCAGAGAAGGCTAGATACACGATCGGTATCGAAGATGACGTGACAAATCTTTCTCTTGAAATCGGCGCTCCGCTTATTACGACTCCAGAAGGAACGATCAACTGCAAGTTCTGGGGACTTGGAGCAGATGGTACTGTTGGTGCGAATAAGAACTCTATCAAGATCATTGGCGACAACACAGATATGTATGCACAGGCTTACTTTGATTATGATTCCAAGAAGTCAGGCGGCGTTACAATGTCTCACCTGCGTTTTGGAAAGAAGCCGATCAAATCAACATATTTGATCCATAAGGCTAACTTTGTTGCATGCCACAATCCTTCTTATGTAAACAAGTACAATATGGTACAGGAACTGGTAGACGGAGGAACATTCCTTCTGAACTGCCCATGGGATATGGAAGGTCTTGAGAAGCATCTGCCAGGACAGGTAAAGGCATTTATCGCGGATCACAATATCAAGTTCTATACGATCGACGGTATCAAGATCGGTAAAGAGATCGGACTTGGCGGACGTATCAATACTGTACTTCAGTCAGCATTCTTCAAACTGGCGTCCATCATTCCGGAAGAAGAAGCGATCGACCTTATGAAGAAAGCAGCTAAGGCTACTTACGGAAGAAAGGGAGATAAGATCGTACAGATGAACTATGACGCTATCGACGCAGGCGCTAAGCAGGTTGTCGAGGTTCAGGTTCCAGATTCTTGGAAATCATGCGAAGACGAAGGACTGTTCTCACCAGAAGTTAAGGGTGGAAGAGAAGATGTTGTCGGATTCGTTAAGAATATCCAGGCTAAGGTTAATGCTCAGGAAGGAAATACGCTTCCAGTATCAGCATTCAAGGATTATGTAGATGGATCTACTCCGTCAGGCTCTTCCGCATATGAGAAGCGTGGCATCGCAGTTGATATTCCGGTATGGAAAGAAGAAAACTGTATCCAGTGTAACCGCTGTGCTTATGTATGCCCGCACGCAGTAATCCGTCCTGTAGCGCTTACAGAAGAAGAACTGGCAAAGGCTCCGGAAGGAACTAAGGCAATCGATATGATTGGCATGCCAGGAATGAAATTTGCAATCACTGTATCAGCTTATGACTGTACGGGATGCGGATCTTGTGCAAATGTATGCCCAGGCAAGAAGGGCGAGAAGGCACTTCTTATGGAGAATATGGAAGCAAATGTTGCTTCTCAGGATATCTTTGATTTCGGCAGAGAGATTGAAGTTAAGCCAGAGGTTGTTGCTAAGTTTAAGCCAGAGACAGTAAAGGGAAGCCAGTTCAAACAGCCACTCCTTGAGTTCTCCGGAGCTTGTGCAGGATGCGGCGAGACACCATACGCTAAACTGGTAACTCAGTTATTCGGCGATAGAATGTACATTGCCAATGCGACAGGATGCTCTTCTATCTGGGGCAACTCTTCACCGTCTACGCCATATACGGTAAACGACAAGGGACAGGGCCCAGCTTGGTCTAACTCTTTGTTCGAAGACAATGCAGAGTTTGGCTATGGCATGCTGCTTGCTCAGAAGGCAATCAGAAAGAGACTGAAAGAAGAAGTGGAAGCTGTTGCAGCATCTGCAGAGGCATCAGCAGAAGTTAAGGCAGCCTGCCAGGAATATCTGGATACATTTAACTGCGGCGCTTCTAACGGAGACGCTTCAGACAAGCTGGTGGCAGCATTAGAAGGATGCGATTGCGAGACATGCAAAGACATCGTTAAGAATAAAGACTTCCTTGCTAAGAAATCTCAGTGGGTATTCGGCGGAGACGGATGGGCTTACGATATCGGATTCGGCGGTGTTGACCATGTATTGGCCAGCGGCGAAGACATCAACGTAATGGTATTCGATACAGAAGTTTACTCCAATACCGGCGGACAGTCTTCCAAGGCTACAAAGACAGGCGCGACAGCACAGTTTGCAGCTGGCGGAAAAGAGACGAAGAAGAAAGACCTTGCAAGCATCGCAATGAGTTATGGCTATGTATACGTAGCACAGATTGCTATGGGCGCAGACTTCAACCAGACTGTTAAAGCGATTGCCGAGGCAGAGGCTTATCCAGGACCATCACTGATCATTGCTTACGCTCCATGTATCAACCATGGTATCAAGAAGGGCATGAGCAAGGCTCAGACAGAGGAAGCATTAGCTGTAGAGTGCGGATACTGGAATAACTTCAGATTCAATCCAGCAGCTGAAGGCGCTAAGTTCACGCTTGACAGCAAGGAGCCAACAGGAGATTATCAGGCATTCCTTGACGGCGAAGTTCGTTACAACGCCCTGAAGAGAGCAAATCCTGAGAAGGCAGAGAAGCTCTTTGCTAAGAATGAGGCTGAGGCGAAAGAAAGATATGCATACCTGAAGAAACTGATCACTCTTTACGGAGAAGAATAAGAATCGTTTGGTATTGTAAAAGTATAATATGATGAAAGACTCCCGCTTTCGGTATAGTACCGGAGGCGGGAGTCTTTTTTGCTGCCATGGAGCCTTGAGGGATTGGTATTAAGTGTTGAAGAACGGAAAGAATTCGGCTGTTTTTTTCTGCTTTAGAAATAAAAAACTTTGATAAGAGTATATGTTGAATAAATGGAAAAATAATGGTATAATAATGGAAATAAAGTGATGCATATAACTTGGAGAAGGAGAAGATGCCGATGACTGTGGAAGAGATGAAAAGGCGTAAAAAGGTACTAGGATATTCATATGAAAAGATTAGCGAACTTTCTGGAGTGCCTCTTGGTACTGTGCAGAAGATCTTCTCAGGCGTAACCGAATCGCCACGGTATGACACGCTTCAGGCGCTGGAGAAGGCATTTAAAAGTCAGGAAGAAGACAGGGTGAAAGAGGCGGCAGCGATGTATCGGGCAAAGAATCAGGGGGAGTATACCATGGAGGACTACTACGCTTTGCCAGAGGAAAGAATGGCCGAACTGATTGATGGAATCATCTATGATATGGCATCTCCTACTTCTGTACACCAGCTGATAGGAGCAGAGATATGGGAGCAGTTGAAATCCTATATCAGGAACAGCAAAGGAAAGTGCGTGCCAATGCTAGCCCCACTGGATGTACAGCTTGACTGCGACGACAGGACGATGGTACAGCCGGATGTACTTGTGGTCTGCGATCGCGAAAGAATTCATATGAACTGCGTATATGGAGCGCCGGACTTTATTGTTGAGATTATGTCCAAGGCTACCAGGAAGAAGGACTCAATTATAAAACTTAATAAATATATGAATGCGGGAGTCAGAGAATATTGGATGGTGGATACGGAAAGCAGAAAAGTAGTCGTGTACGACTTTGCGCACGAGGAATACCCAGTTATTTACGGGGGAGAAGATAAGGTGCCGGTTGGGATTTTTGATGGGGAGTGCAAAGTTGATTTTGGGGAGATATATGAATATATGAATTTTCTTTATGAATAATCGGGAGAAACTTTGCTAAAAATCTATCATTTATTGACAATTCCATTGAAAAATGATACAAATGTACTATATGAATAATGGACTTGATAGAGGCGCGGATTTCATCAGTACTCTAAAGCCATAGCCCGGGCGGCTGCTTTAGAGAAAAGGGGAGGCCGCCGAAGGATGTGCATGGCCCGCATGCATGTTCTGGGACGTATGCATAAGATGCTGCGGACTGTCACAACAGTGGAGCGCTATCAGAGTATAATACAAGATTTTAGGTAGATTGAAGATTATGCCATGAGCGCGCCCGGATTAGCGTTGTTCATGGCATTTTTATATTCAAAGGAAAAGAGAGGAAATTTTACGATGAGAGGAAAGAAAAAAGCGGTATGGGGGATTCTGACACTTGTTTGCATTCTTGCCTGCAGTACGATGACGGTATTTGCGGCTGATGAAGCGGCCGAATATGTCCCAAAGATGTATGCCTCCTTCTGGGCGCTGGTTCCGCCGATTGTTGCCATTGTGCTGGCATTAATTACGAAGGAAGTCTATAGTTCATTGTTTGTAGGAATTTTGATAGGAGGCATATTCTATTCAGGATTTACGTTTGAGAAGACGATTACGCATGTATTCCAGGACGGAATCGTAGGCGTGCTGTCTGACAGTTACAATGTGGGAATCCTGGTGTTCCTGGTAGTTCTTGGAATCATGGTCTGCATGATGAATAAGGCTGGCGGATCGGCGGCATTTGGACGTTGGGCCAGCACGCATATCAAGAGCCGGGTAGGAGCGCAGATGGCAACCATCGTTCTTGGCGTGCTGATCTTTATTGATGATTATTTCAACTGCCTGACCGTAGGAAGCGTTATGCGGCCGGTAACGGATAAACATAATGTATCCCGCGCCAAACTGTCTTATCTGATCGACGCTACGGCAGCGCCTGTGTGCATCATTGCTCCAATTTCATCCTGGGCGGCAGCGGTTACTGGCTTTGTGGAGGGAGAAGATGGATTCTCCATATTTATCCGCGCTATCCCTTATAACTATTATGCCCTGCTGACGATCGTCATGATGGTTGTCATTGTATGCTTGAACATCAATTATGGGCCGATGAAGCTTCATGAGGATAATGCGGTGAAGGGAGATCTGTATACCACGCCGGACAGGCCGTATGCCACGGCAGAGGAAGTTATAGATGAGACCAGAGGGAAGGTAATAGATCTGGTGCTTCCGATTATTGCCTTGATCATCTGCTGCGTAATCGGAATGATCTATACAGGAGGATTTTTCTCGGGTTCAGGATTTGTAGAAGCTTTCTCTAATAGCGATGCATCCGTTGGCCTTATGCTTGGAAGTTTCTTTGCATTTATCATAACAATTATCTTCTATGCAGTAAGAAAAGTACTGAGATTCAGCGAATCTATGTCTTGCGTGCCGGAAGGATTCAAGGCCATGGTACCTGCAATCCTGATCCTGACATTTGCATGGACGTTAAAGGCTATGACAGACAGCCTTGGCGCCGCGGAATACGTGGCAGGAGTAATGGATTCTGCTGCCAGCGGATTTGTGAATCTGCTTCCAGCCATCATTTTCCTGGTAGGATGCTTCCTGGCATTTGCAACAGGCACATCCTGGGGGACGTTCGGCATCCTGATTCCGATCGTTGTTGCCGTATTTGCCGGAACCAACGAAAGGATGATGATCATATCCATCTCCGCTTGCATGGCAGGCGCAGTCTGCGGAGACCACTGCTCGCCAATCTCTGACACTACGATTATGGCCTCTGCCGGAGCACAGTGCAACCATGTCAACCATGTGACGACTCAGCTGCCTTATGCAATAACGGTAGCGGCGGTTTCCTTCGTAACCTATGTGATTGCGGGATTTGTTCAGAATCCATTCATTTGCCTTCCGATAGGAATTGCCTTGATGGTGGCTACACTTCTGGTGATTAAGAATACAATAGGCAAGGAATAGAGAAAATAAAGCAAAGAGATTGAGACGTTATATTAAAGTCGTAGAGAAGGCCCGTAAGACGGGCCTTTTTCTAATACAGCGAAAAAGAATAATAAATCCGAAGAAAGACATGATATACAAAGAAAAGCCATGGAATCAGGAGAAAATAAATGTTGCGCCTTCAACCATGTGCGAAAAGGTGTTATAATTGATAGAAATGAGCGCGATGAAAGGAGATAGCAGAAACTGTATGGGTGTCAAAGACTTAAATGCTTATCAAGTATTAAAAGAAGAGGACTTAAAGGGTATCAAAGCAAAGGGATGCCTTCTCAGACATAAGAAAAGCGGGGCGAGGATCCTGCTGGTAGAAAACGATGATGACAACAAGGTGTTCAGCATAGGCTTCAGGACGCCGCCACAGGATAGCACAGGCGTGCCGCATATTATGGAGCACTCCGTCCTGTGTGGTTCCAGGAATTTTCCGGCTAAGGATCCATTTGTAGAATTGGTGAAAGGATCTCTGAATACATTTCTCAATGCCATGACCTATCCGGATAAGACGGTGTACCCGGTAGCAAGTTGTAATGATAAAGATTTCCAGAACCTGATGCATGTTTATATGGATGCGGTGCTTTATCCTAATATTTACAAGCATGAGGAGATTTTCCGCCAGGAGGGATGGAGTTATCAGCTGGATTCGGTGGATGATAAGCTTAAATATAATGGCGTGGTCTATAATGAGATGAAGGGGGCCTTCTCATCGCCGGAAGGCGTGCTGGACCGGGTAGTCCTCAACACACTCTTCCCGGATACCTCTTACGCCAATGAATCGGGCGGGGATCCGGAAGTAATACCAGAACTGACCTATGAGCAGTTTCTTGATTTTCACAGAAAATATTACCATCCATCCAATAGTTATATTTATCTGTATGGCGATATGGATATGGAGGAAAAACTGGATTGGCTGGATAAGGAATATTTAAGCAAATTTGATTTTGTATCGGTAGATTCAGAGATAAAGTACCAGGATCCTTTTGATAAAATTGTGGAGAAGGAGATTCCATATTCCATAGCAAGCGATGAATCTGAGGAGGATAATACCTATCTTTCCTACAATAAGGTAATCGGCACCAGTCTGGATAAAGAATTGTATCTGGCATTCCAGATCCTGGATTATGCATTACTGTCCGCACCGGGAGCGCCGCTTAAGAAAGCGCTTACAGATGCGGGGATCGGAAAGGACATTATGGGATCCTATGACAATGGGATCTACCAGCCTATTTTTTCCATCGTATCTAAGAACGCGAATCAAGAGCAGAAAAACGCTTTTATCCAGATGATTGAAGATGTACTCAGAGAGTGTGTGGATAGGGGGATCGATAAAAAAGCGCTGGAGGCAGGAATTAATTACCATGAATTCCGTTACCGGGAAGCGGATTTTGGAAATTATCCGAAGGGTCTGATGTATGGCCTTCAGATGATGGACAGCTGGCTCTATGATGATGAGAAGCCGTTCATCCATATCGAGGCGCTGGATACGTTCGAATTCCTGAAAAAACAGATTGGGACCGGATATTATGAAGAATTGATCCAGAAATATCTTTTAGACAACACCCATGGCGCCATCGTGATCGTAAAGCCAGAGAAGGGCCGTACGGCTCAGATGGACAGAGAACTGGAGGAGAAGCTGCAAGTTTACAAGAACAGCCTCTCAGCAGGGGAGCAGGAAGCACTGGTGGAGCGTACCAAAGCGTTGGAAGCATACCAGTCTGCGCCGGATGATGAAGAAGACCTGGCAAAGATTCCAATTCTTAAGAGAGAAGATATTTCCAGGGATATTGAGCCGATCATTAATGAGGAGATGAATATTTCCGGTATCCCAGTAGTCTTCCATGAGATAGAGACCAATGGAATCGGATATGTGGATGTGATGTTTGATCTGTCGGGAGTGTCAGAAGAGATGCTTCCCTATGTTGGCATCCTGCAGTCAGTGCTTGGAATCATTGATACAGAACATTTTGAATATGGAGCATTGTTTAATGAAATCAATATGCATACAGGCGGCATTGGCACATCTTTGGAACTTTATTCAGATGTGACGAACGTGAGGGAGAAGGCCTTTAGAGCCACCTTTGAAATCAAGGCAAAGGCGCTGTATGCCAAACTTCCGGTGGCATTTGATATGATGGCGGAGATTCTGACCCAGTCGAAACTGGAGGATGAGAAGCGCCTGAAGGAAATTCTGGCGATGCTTAAATCCAGGCTTTTAATGAAGTTCCAGTCGTCCGGACATACGACTGCGGCGTTACGGGCAATGTCTTATTCGTCTCCATCGGCCAAGTTAAAAGATATGACCAATGGAATCGAATTTTATGAAAAGGTTGCCTATATCGAAGAACATTTTGAAGAAGAAAAAGGCAAACTGGTCGAGAATCTTAAGAACCTGGCAAGACAATTGTTCCGGGCGGATAATATGATGCTCAGTTATACAGCTGCAAAAGAAGGACTTCAGGATATGGAGACGATGATATCATCCATGAAGGCAAGCCTGAATCATGAAGAGCCAAAGGATTCTCCGTGTATGATCCACTGCCAGAAAAAAAATGAAGGGTTCAAGACGGCGTCGAAAGTCCAGTATGTAGCGAGAACCGGTAATTTTATCGACAATGGCGCATCCTATACGGGCGCTCTGCAGATATTAAAGGTCATCTTAAGTTATGAGTACCTGTGGCAGAATATCCGCGTAAAAGGCGGCGCATACGGCTGCATGAGCAATTTTAACCGTATCGGGGAAGGGTATTTCGTATCTTACCGTGATCCGAATCTCAGACGTACTCTGGAAGTATATGACGGAGTCGTTGATTACCTGAAAGATTTTACCGTCAGCGAGCGCGATATGACGAAATATATCATTGGTACCATGAGCAACATCGATCAGCCGATGACGCCTGCAGCCAAAGGAGACCGTTCTATGAACCTGTATATGAACAAAGTCAGCGCCGAGATGATCCAGAAGGAAAGAAGAGAGATCCTGGAGGCAGGACAGGACGATATCCGCAGGCTTTCCAAGGTGGTAGAGGCAGTGTTAAAGGCAGACCAGCTGTGCGTAATCGGCAGCGAAGAAAAAATCGAGGAAGAAAGAAACCTATTTGGAACTGTGACAAGTTTTTAACGGGACACGTAACATTTTTCACTTTTGCACGTAACACTTTTGAAAAATGTTACGTGCAAAAGTGAAAAATGTTACGTGTTAAATTAAAGGAGAACATATGAAGAAGGATTTTAAATCAGGATTTGTGACATTGATCGGCCGGCCAAACGTAGGCAAGTCTACGCTTATGAACTATCTGATCGGCCAGAAGATCGCCATCACGTCCAACAAGCCCCAAACCACCCGAAACCGTATCCAGACGGTGCTGACTACGGAAGAAGGGCAGATCGTGTTCGTGGACACGCCGGGGATCCATAAGGCCAAGAATAAACTGGGGGAATACATGGTAAATGTGGCCGAACGCACTTTGAACGAGGTGGATGTGGTATTGTGGCTGGTGGAGCCTACCACATTCATAGGCGCGGGGGAAAAGCATATTGCGGAGCAGCTTAGGAAAGTCAGCACCCCGGTCATTCTGGTCATCAATAAGATTGACAGCGTAAAGAAAGAAGAGATTCTGCCGGCTATCGCGGCTTATAAGGATATCTACGATTTTGCCGAGATTGTTCCAGTGTCTGCGAGGAACGGGAATAATACCGAGGAACTGCTCAAGATGGTGATGAAGTATCTCCCCTACGGTCCACAGTTCTATGATGAAGATACGATCACTGACCAGCCGGAGCGCCAGATCGTGGCAGAACTAATTCGGGAGAAAGCGCTGCATTCCCTGCAGGAAGAGATCCCTCACGGGATCGCCGTGGCGATTGACAGCATGAAGATGAAAAATAAGGTCATGCACATCGATGCCACGATTATCTGCGAGCGCGATTCCCACAAGGGGATAATTATTGGTAAACAAGGAAATATGTTGAAAAAGATTGGCAGCACCGCCAGGTACGAGATCGAGAAAATGCTGGATTGCCAGGTAAATCTGAAACTTTGGGTGAAGGTAAAGAAGGACTGGCGGGACAGCGAATACTTGATGAAAAATTTTGGATATCGGGAAGACGAATAAAAAAAGGCTTCCATGGGAGACCCTAAACTTATCAACAGAGGATGAGGTGATTCTATGGAAGACAGATACTGGAAAAGTTTTACAGAGACTGGCAGTGTGACAGACTATCTTTATTACAGAGGAATGGACATCTGCCGACAGGTAATAGAACGCCGGGAGGCGGATGATGCAGGACAGACAGGTGGAATAGACAGTGAATCAAGTTACCGTGACAGGGATGGTGCTGAAAGCATCACCTATAGGTGAATATGACAGGCGGGTAGTAATTCTGACGAAGGAAAGAGGCAAGATAACAGCCTTTGCCAGAGGGGCAAGGCGGCCTAACAGCGCGCTTGTAGGCGTGACTAGCCCCTTTACTTTCGGAGAATTTTCGGTATATGAGGGGCGGACATCTTTTACGCTGGTGTCGGCCTCTGTTACCAATTATTTTGCGGAATTGAGGATGGATGTGGAAGGAGCCTATTATGGATTTTACTTTCTGGAATTTGCCGATTATTATGCCAGAGAGTATAACGATGAGACCCAGCTGCTGAAACTTCTGTACCAGACGCTTCGGGCTCTGACCAATCCGCATCTGGATAACCGTCTGGTTCGGTACATATATGAATTGAAGGTGGTGGCAATCAATGGCGAGGCGCCACAGGTGTTTGAATGCATCTGCTGCGGTGACAGGGAGCGCCCAGCTCTATTCAGCATCCGCAAGGGCGGGCTGGTATGCAGCGCCTGCTCTGGCAGGACTACGGACGGTGTGGCGCTTAAGACGTCAACGCTGTATGCAATGCAGTATATCATCAGTTCCAATATTGAAAAATTATATACATTCACGGTAAAAGAAGAAATATTAGAGGAACTGGGCAAGGTGGTGCGAGCGTATCTGGACGTTTATGTGGACAGGCACTTCAAATCCTTGGAAATACTGGAAACAATTGTGGAATAAGACTTGAAAACCCCCGTGGTTAACTGTATAATAATTAACAATTATGAAACTATAGAAGGCGAGGAAGAGGATATGGTAGAAAAGACAATGGACAAGATCGTAGCGTTGGCGAAATCAAGAGGATTCGTATACCCTGGGTCTGAGATTTACGGCGGGCTTGCTAATACATGGGACTATGGAAATCTCGGCGTAGAATTGAAGAACAATGTAAAAAGGGCATGGTGGCAGAAGTTCGTTCAGGAATCCCCGTATAATGTTGGCGTGGACTGCGCAATACTGATGAATCCGCAGACATGGGTAGCCAGCGGGCATCTGGGAGGATTCAGCGATCCTCTGATGGACTGTAAGGAATGCCATGAGCGTTTCCGTGCGGACAAGATGATTGAAGAGTATGCGCATGCGAATGGACTGGATATCGGAGACAGCATTGACGGATGGAGCCACGAGCAGATGGAAGCCTATATAAAAGAGCATGAGGTTCCATGTCCATCCTGCGGAAAGCATAACTTTACCGAGATCCGCGAGTTTAATCTGATGTTCAAGACCTTCCAGGGCGTTACAGAGGATGCAAAGAGCGTAGTGTATCTTAGGCCTGAGACTGCCCAGGGCATTTTCGTAAACTTTAAGAATGTACAGCGTACGTCAAGAAAGAAGATTCCATTTGGCATCTGCCAGATCGGTAAGTCCTTCCGTAACGAGATAACGCCTGGAAACTTTACTTTCCGTACCAGAGAGTTCGAACAGATGGAACTGGAATTCTTCTGCGAGCCGGGAACAGATCTTGAATGGTTCAACTACTGGAAGAGTTTCTGCCTGAACTGGCTGGAGACTCTGGGACTTAAGGATGATGAGGTACGCTACCGTGACCACTCGCCGGAAGAATTAAGCCATTACAGCAAGGCAACCACTGACGTGGAATTCCTGTTCCCATTCGGCTGGGGAGAACTGTGGGGGATCGCCGACAGGACAGACTTTGACCTGACCCAGCATCAGAATACTTCCAAGCAGGATATGTCTTACTTTGATGATGAGAAGAAGGCCAAATATGTTCCTTATGTTATTGAGCCTTCACTTGGAGCGGATCGTATGGTGCTTGCATTCCTTTGCAGTGCATACGATGAGGAAGAACTGGAAGGCGGAGACGTAAGAACCGTCCTTCATTTCCACCCGGCGCTTGCGCCAATCAAGATCGGCGTGCTTCCGCTGTCTAAGAAGCTCAACGAGGGGGCGGAGAAAGTATATGCCCAGTTAAGCAAGAAGTACAACTGCGAATTTGATGACCGTGGAAACATCGGCAAGCGTTACCGCCGTCAGGACGAGATTGGAACGCCATTCTGCGTAACTTATGACTTTGAGTCTGAAGAAGACGGAGCAGTTACCGTCCGCGACAGGGATACCATGGAGCAGGAGAGAATCAAGATTGAAGATCTGGATGCTTACTTTGCAAAGAAGTTTGAGTGGTAAGAAGAAAGTGTCGCAGATGGATACGGCGCGATAAAGGCAATAAATAAAGAAAGAGGCAGAAATCCTTCCGTAAAAGAAGAGATTTCTGCCTTTTGTGGGCTTAACGCGATTTTGGGCTGGTTTTTGCATCTCTATATAAAGAAGGCGGCATACTATATCTAAGAGCCTGTAGAGGCATTTTAAAAGGTATAAAGGCTATCCTGGGACGGAAAGATGTACAGGCGGATAGAAAGGATCAGGAATAGCGGACAAGGAGTAGCAACATGAGAAAAGCAGGGTTATTGATGCCAGTCTCTGCATTGCCATCGGATTATGGCGTTGGAGATTTTGGAAAGGGTAGCAGGGAATTCATTGATATCATGAAGGAGTGCGGGCTGCACATCTGGCAGATACTTCCATTGAATCCTTTGGGATATGGCAATTCGCCTTATCAGCCTTATTCTTCCTTTGCCGGAGATGAAATCTATCTGGATCTGGATATATTGATGGAAGAAGGACTTTTAAACAGGAAGCCGGCTCCATTTCGTAGAGAAGAGGCAAGAGTGGATTATGAAAAGGTGAGAGCATATAAGCGAAAATATTTGTGGGAAGCCTTTCAGAATTTCAGCCCGAATTCTGAATATGAGATTTTTAAGACGCAGGAGTGGGTATATCCTTATGCGGTATTCCTGACACTTAAAAGGCAAAATGGCATGAAATGCTGGAATGAATGGAAGGAAGAACACAAAAATTGGATCAAAGACCAAGCGTTTGATATCAGCATCTATGAGGCGGAAATTTGCTTTGAGATGTTTGTCCAGTATGAATTCTACAGACAGTGGAAGGCTCTCAAACATTATGCAAATGTCAATAAGATAGAAATAATGGGCGACATACCATTTTATGTTGGATTAGATTCTCTGGACGTATGGATGAATCAGGATGAATTCCTGCTTGGAGCAGATGGAAAACCGACGTATATTGCAGGAGTTCCTCCAGATTATTTTAGTAAAGACGGGCAGCGCTGGGGCAATCCGATCTATGATTGGGAGCGTATGAAGGAGAATGGATTTGTCTTCTGGAGAAAGCGGTTTGGCTATAATGCAAGGCTGTTTGATATTATCCGCATTGACCATTTCCGGGCATTTGATACCTATTGGAAAATTCCTGCGTCTTCCCCTACCGCGAGAGAAGGAGAATGGATCGAGGCGCCGGGCTACGCTGTGCTTGACGTACTCTTAAAGGATAATCCGGATGTCAAGATTGTCGCGGAAGACCTGGGAGATATGCGACCACAGGTATATGAACTCAGGGACGCGTATCATCTGCCGGGCATGAAGATTATTCAGTTTACATTCGATCCTATGGAACATAACAATCTGTTCGAGGATAGGGAAAATATGATCGTCTATACAGGGACGCACGATAATGAGACTATAAAAGGATGGTTTCAAGGACAGCCTCGAAAGGTCAGATTGGCAACGGAAAGAGAATTATATGCATGGGGGTATGAGGAAGATTCCGTGGCGAAAAACTTTATCTGCTATACGCTGGACAATAAGGCGGATATTGCGATACTCCCAGTACAGGACGTGCTGGAACTTGATAATGCGGGGAGGATGAATACTCCGGGCACGCTAGGAACGCCTAATTGGGAGTGGAGGCTTGTAAGTCTGGATGGATTAATGAATAAAAAGGCATTTATAAGAAAAGCGCTGGCCAAAAGCGGGCGCGTAGAGGGAGGAAAGATGCCAGTTAGAAAAAGAAGGAGGCCTGATTGCAAAGAAGATAAAAAAGGAATATAATATACAATAGATTATTCGTATATGAGAGGGAGAGGGTCATGCTTCGAAAATTGACACGGGAAGAACTGGAAGAGAAAATTAGGAACCGGAAGACGGCAGAACAACTGGATCTGCACGGCATTTTGCTGGAGGATATGGATTTGTCAGGCTGGGATCTTCACAACATCAACTTTAATAAAAGCGATATCCGTAATGTGAATCTGGATGGAGCGAATATGGCTTATATTAAGGCTGACAATGCATTTTTCGGAGGCTCGACCCTGCGGGGTACGAACCTTTCCGGAGCAGATCTGCACTCGGCTGACCTGCGGGGATGCAATATGGCTGGCGCGGATATCAGGGGGGCAAATATGCTGGCATCGGCCCTGGAGCGGGCAGATCTTACGGATATAAAGACGGATGATAAGACAAAATATTTTCATCTTTATTGTCCGGAGACGGAGCCATTCATTGGGTGGAAGGTGTGCTATGGCAGACGGATCGTGCAGCTGCTGATACCAAGAGATGCAAAGCGCGTATCCGGCACCACCAACGAGGTACGGTGCGACAAGGCCAAGGTGCTTACCATCAAGAGCGTGGATTACAAAGAGAACTACGAAGATGCCCATGCCTACGTGGATGAGAACTTTGTGTACCGGGCAGGCGAGATGGTATATGCAAAGAACTTTAACCCGGACCGCTTTGTAGATTCCGGAGGCGGAATACACGTGTGGATGACCCGGGAAGAGGCGATTGCCTATCTGGGATAGGACATTCATTTTGAGGAAGAGTGCGACCGATGCTGGTCATGCCCTTCCTCTAACTTTTTCAAATGATTCAAAAAAGAAAGGGGCTAAAATCGGTATTGAACCGACAGCCCCTTTTTGGATATTCTTTTGTAATCTGGCTTTTATGCTTCAGTTTTTCTCTTTTTTGCATGAATGTTAATTTCGGTCGTGTATCTTTCCGGATGTTTTCTTCTATCTCTCAATTCAGCACATGCCGTATAGAGAACGTCGGTAGAAGAGTTCAGTCCTGTCTCGCAGGAATCCTGAATAACGCCTACAATGAAACCAACGCCTACAACCTGCATTGCCACGTCATTGGAGATACCAAATAAACTACATGCCATAGGAATCAGAAGAAGAGAACCGCCTGCAACACCGGATGCACCGGCAGCACTCAGCGCAGATAATACGCAGAGGATGAATGCGGTCGGGAAGTCTACGGAGATACCCATTGTATGTGCGGCAGCCAATGCCATTGTTGAGATGGTGATAGCTGCTCCGGCCATGTTGATGGTTGCTCCGAGAGGAATGGAGATAGAATAAGTATCCTCATCCAGACCCATATCTTCACAAAGTTCCATATTTACAGGGATATTTGCTGCGGAACTTCTTGTAAAGAATGCAGTAATAAAACTCCTTGAAAGACATTTGAATACAAGCGGGAATGGATTTGTCCTTGTGCAGAGGAATACGATAATTGGATTCATAACCAGTGCCACAAATGCCATAGAGCCTACAAGTACCACGATCAGTCTTCCGTATGTAAGCAGAGCACCCAGTCCCTCTGTGGAGATCGTTGCGAAAATAAGACCCATAATACCGAACGGCGCACAACTGATGATCCATTTAACAGCCTGTGCAACAGCCTCGGAAATGTTATCAAGCGCTGTCTTTGTACCGTCGCTTGCTTTTTTAAGGGCAATACCGAAGATAACCGCCCACGCAAGAATACCAATATAGTTTGCATTTACGATGGAGTCTACCGGGTTTGCCACAACGTTCATAAGCAGGTTGGTCAATACTTCTACTACACCGCTCGGAGGTGCGACGTCACTTTCAGCAGCCTCGGTAAGCGTCAGCGTAATAGGAGCGACGTAACTTGCCAGTACGGCTACAAGCGCAGATAGAAGGTTGCCGAGAAGATACAGAATAACAATAAATTTCATGTTTGTCTTCTGACCTTTCCCCATACGGCATAAAGCACTCATAACGAGGAAGAATACCAGGATTGGAGCAACACCTTTCAGGGCTCCTACGAATAATTGACCCAGAATAGAAATTCCTGATGCCTGTGGAACAGTCAGACCGAGAATAATACCAAGAATTAATCCGCAGATGATCCTGAGTACAAGGCTGACACTGTTCCATTTGTTAATAATGTTTTTCATGTTTCTCATTTCGCAGATATATGTACAATAAATATACCTGCTTTCCTCTCTTTCTTTTTAGTTTCGTTTTCCCCAACGTATAACCATTATCTCATAAACTTGTGGATAATGCTACATAAATTAAAATTTAACAATCTTTTTTTGTAAATTAATGACATCAAAAAATGGGCGATTATGCAAAAAATAGGGAGTATTGTACAAGGAAAATTAGAATCCGTCATTGTATATGGAGAAAATGGGTGCTATAATTAACACGAAAAGAATCGTCTGGGGTAGACGAAAAAAATTGGGAGGTTTTAATCATGGTAGAAATTAAGAATGATGGAATGATGTGGGCACTCGTAAAAGAAAAGCCGGAAGAAGGCTTGTGGATGAAGAGAGTCCCAATTCCAGAAGTTGGGCCGAATGATGTTAAGATTAAGATTCACAAAACCGCGATTTGTGGAACAGATGTACATATTTACCAGTGGAATGATTGGGCACAGCATACAATTCCGATTGGACTTACTGCAGGACACGAGTACGTTGGAGAGATCGTGGAAGTAGGAGACGGCGTACAGGGATTTAAGATTGGGGATCTGGTATCCGGCGAAGGCCATATTACTTGCGGCAAATGCAGGAACTGCCTGGAAGGCCATAAGGAAAACTGCAAGGATGCAAAGGGCGTGGGCGTTAACAGAAACGGAGCATTTGCCGAGTATCTTGTAATTCCTTCCTCCAATGTATGGCCATGCAACCCGGCAATTCCGGAAGAGATGTATGCAATTTTCGATCCATTTGGAAATGCTACGCATACAGCCCTCTCTTATGAAGTTCTGGGCGAAGATGTCCTGATCGCAGGAGCAGGCCCGATCGGTATCATGGCAGCGGCAATCGTAAAATTCTCTGGAGCAAGACATGTTGTTGTGACAGACTTGAACGACTACCGCCTGGACCTTGCAAAGAAATTGGGCGCGACCAGAACCGTTAATCTTAAAGAAGAGAAACTGGCTGATGTTATGAAAGAGATCGGCATGACAGAAGGATTTGACGTAGGACTTGAAATGTCCGGATCTCAGGCAGGACTTGGCGATATGATCCATAATATGAAGCACGGCGGAAAGATCGCTCTTCTGGGACTTCAGAGAACAGATGCTACGGTAGACCTTGAGACGGTAATCTTTAACGGACTGAACCTTAGAGGAATCTATGGAAGAAAGGTTTGGGATACCTGGTACAAGATGTCCACAATGCTTCAGGCAGGCCTTGATATCTCTGATATCATCACGCACCGCTTTGATATCAAAGACTACGAAAAAGGCTTTGAGGCAATGATTTCCGGAATGTCCGGAAAAGTCATCTTAGACTGGGCGCATGTTAATGATTAATAAATAAGAAAAAGGAAGGGTTGATACCAATGGCACGTAAAGACGATATTTTAAGCATTTATACGAAAGAAGTAGAGGATATTAAAGAAGCAGGCCTTTTTAAGGGCGAGGCTCCGTTCGTATCTCCTCAGGGAGCTAAAGTAACGATGGAAGACGGCAGAGAACTTCTCTGCATGTGCGCGAATAACTATCTTGGACTGGGCGACAGTCCGCGCCTGATCGAGGCAGCAAAGAAAACATATGATGAAAAGGGATATGGAGTTGCCTCCGTTCGTTTCATCTGCGGAACGCAGGATATACATAAGAAGTTAGAGAAAAAGATTTCTGATTTCCTGGGAACCGATGACACGATTCTTTATTCTTCCTGCTTCGATGCTAACGGAGGATTATTTGAGACAATTCTTACAGCAGAAGATGCGGTGATCAGCGACGAATTAAACCATGCTTCCATTATTGACGGCGTACGTCTCTGCAAGGCAAAACGTTTCCGCTATAAGAATAACGATATGGAAGATCTGGAAGCAAAATTAAAAGAAGCAGATGAAGCTGGAGCAAGAGTTAAATTGATCGCCACTGACGGCGTATTCTCTATGGACGGAATCATCTGCAACTTAAAAGGCGTATGCGATCTTGCGGACAAGTATAATGCGCTGGTTATGGTAGACGACAGCCATGCAGTAGGATTCGTAGGAAAGACAGGCCGTGGAACACCGGAATACTGCGGAGTACAGGGACGTGTGGACATTATCACAGGAACCCTTGGAAAAGCATTAGGCGGAGCATCCGGCGGATATACGTCAGGACGTAAGGAAATCATCGACCTCCTTCGCCAGAGAAGCCGTCCGTACTTATTCTCCAACTCCCTTGCACCAGCAATCGCAGGCGCAAGCATCGAATTGTTCGATATGCTGGATGAAAGCACGGAACTGCGTGACCATCTGGAAGAAGTAACCGCATACTACCGTAAGGAACTGGTAGACAACGGATTCGATATTATACCAGGAACCCACCCATGCGTACCGGTTATGCTGTACGATGAGAAGACTGCAGCAGAATTTGCAAAACGCATGATGGACAAAGGCGTTTATGTAGTTGCATTCTCCTATCCGGTAGTGCCGAAGGGAAAAGCAAGAATCCGTACCCAGGTATGCGCAAGCCATACAAAAGAGGATATCGATTTTATCGTTAAGTGCTTCAAAGAAGTGCGCGAAGAGATGAAATAATGGAAATAATGAACACGTAACATTTTTCACATGGACACGTAACACTTTTAAAAAGTGTTACGTGTCCATGTGACATAACAGGTGTGTAATATTTCCTAAACTGGTGTGTAAATATGAAAAATACCCTGTGTAATAATGAAAGAAGGGGTATTGTGAAAAACAGAAGAAGGCGGGAAAGTTTTACCGGCTTATATCATGTGGTAGTAAAAGGAATCAATAAAGAAAGGATATTTGATCAGCAACGCGAAAAAGTTTATCTGAAAAAAATTATTCTGGAGTTTAAAGAGAAATACGGCATAGAAATTTATGCTTATTGTATCATGTCTAATCATGCCCACTTTATCATCAGGGCAGAACTTAATGAATTATCATCATTTATGGCCAGAGTCTTGGCAAAATACGCATTTTATTACAATTTTAAGCACAATAGAAACGGTCATGTTTTTCAGAATCGTTTTATGAGTGAATGTATTGAGAGTGAGTCATATTACTGGACTTGTCTCAGATATATCCATTTGAATCCAGTAAAGGCAAATATGGTAAAAAGGGTTGTCCGATATAAATATAGCAGTATGGGCGAATATTTTACAGAAACCAAAGGATTGATCTGCGAAAAGGCATTTGAAATGTATAAAAAACATTTCAAAACGTATAACGATTTCGAAGAGTTTCATGAATTTAGTTATATTCATAATCAAATTTTTCAAGATATTACTAGCGAAGTTGAGGAACAAAGAATAGAAGTAGCTTTGAACTTGGCAAAGGAACTATTTGCAAAAAAAGAACTTCTTCTATTAAGCCAAATATTTGAAGAAAAAGAAAACCGAGAAGAATATATTCAACAGATAAGGCAAACGCTAAAAGTATCAATGCGCAAAGCGCGGGATATATGCATTATGGTGAAGAATCAAGTTGATAATGGATAACAAAAGTGCACAGGGTATTTTTCATATTTACACACCAGTTTGAACAGAAAAGTACACCAGTTATGCAGGTGGAACACGTAACATTTTTTAAAAATGTTACGTGCTAAAGTTAAAAGTGTTACGCGTTCATGTTAAAAATGTTACGTGTCATATGGTGCTATCCTGTGTTATACTATAATGAACGAAAGGAGATTAAAACAATGGACAGAAAAAATGCATGGAAAACATACAGTCCTGCACAATTGCAGGAATTAGAACAGACCAATGAAAAATACAAATCCTGCCTTGACGCAGGAAAGACTGAGCGCGAGTGTATAAGACTGACGGTCAGCATGATAGAAGAAAAAGGCTACAAAAGCCTGGACGAGGTTAAAAAATCCAACGCCGGCCTGAAACCAGGCGACAAGGTATATGCAGTATGCATGGACAAGAGCATTACAATCTTCAATATAGGGGAGCAGCCGCTGGAGAATGGAATGAATATCCTGGGCGCGCACATTGATTCCCCGCGTATCGATGTAAAGCAGAATCCTCTTTACGAAAATGAAGAATTGGCTTACCTGGACACGCACTACTATGGCGGTATTAAAAAATATCAGTGGGTAACGCTTCCTTTGGCTCTGCACGGTGTTATCGCCAAGAAAGACGGCACAATTGTGGAAGTAAATATTGGGGAAAAAGATGACGATCCGGTATTTGTGATTACGGATCTTCTGGTACACCTGGCATCCAAGCAGTTAGAGAAAAAAGCGAATGTCGTGATAGAAGGCGAGAAACTTGATCTGCTCTTTGGCAGCCGTCCTATCGAACAGAATGACGATCTGGACAAGGAAGAAAAAGAGGCGGTCAAAGCCAACATTATGAAACTTCTTCAAGAATATTATAATATGGAAGAGGAAGACTTCGTTTCCGCTGAATTGGAGATTGTGCCTGCAGGACGCGCAAGAGATTGCGGACTTGACCGCAGCATGATTATGGCCTATGGGCAGGATGACCGCGTGTGCGCATTTACCTCTCTATTTGCCATGCTGGATGTAGAAAAGGTTGACCGCACCGCTTGCTGCATTCTGGTAGATAAAGAGGAGATTGGAAGTGTTGGCGCGACAGGCATGCATTCCAGATTTTTTGAAAATGTAATTGCAGAACTTGTGGCATTAAGCGGAAGCGAGTCCGAACTGAAAGTAAGAAGAGCCCTCCAGAACTCCAAAATGCTTTCTTCTGACGTGAGTGCTGCTTATGATCCAATGTTTGCAGAGGCTTTTGAGAAACGCAGTTCTGCATTTTTCTCCAAAGGACTGGTATTTAATAAATTTACAGGGAGCCGGGGAAAGAGTGGGTCTAATGATGCCAATGCTGAATATTTAGCCGTGATCCGCAATGCCATGGATGCCGAAGAAGTTGCATATCAATTTGCTGAACTGGGCAAGGTGGATATTGGCGGAGGAGGCACCATTGCCTATATTATGGCCAATTATGGCATGGAGGTCATTGATAGCGGCGTTGCAGTGCTGTGCATGCATGCGCCCTGGGAAGTGACCAGCAAGGCGGATGTCTATGAAGCCTATAAAGGATACAAGGCTTTTCTGGCAATTAAATAGAATATTGGAAGATAGCAAAAAAGGAAGTGACAGAGACAGCCGCTTCCTTTTCGTGACTGTAATAAAGTGTTAAAAATAGCAGGATTCCAGATAGAGGAGGAAGAAGAAATGAGTAGACAAGTAACCGTAGCGATTGCAGGATTAGGAAATCGCGGAAGGGACGTATATGCTCCTTTTGCGGAAATGTTTCCTGAGCGCATGAAGATCGTGGCGATAGCCGACCCTATTCCTGAAAGGATAGAAGAGGTGGCTGGGCGGTACCATATTCCTTTGGAAAAATGTTTTAGCAGTGCGGAAGAAATGCTGGAGCAGGATAAATTGGCAGATGCGGCCTTTATAACAACCCAGGATCGCCAGCATGCGACGCAGGCAATAAAGGCAATGGAAAAAGGATATGACATCCTTCTGGAAAAGCCGATATCGCCGAACCTTAAGGAGTGTCGGATGGTGGCGGAGGCAGCAGAAAAATATGGAAGGAACGTCGTAGTATGCCATGTTTTAAGATATACGCCATTTTATCAGGAAATAAAAAGAATCATCGATTCTGGAACTATTGGTGATGTAGTCAGCGTCATGGGGATAATGAATGTAGGATATTGGCATCAGGCCCACAGTTTTGTGCGAGGCAACTGGGCAAATTCTGATGTTACCAGCCCGATGATTCTGCAGAAATGCTGCCACGATATGGATCTATACCTTTGGCTTACTGGCAAGACTTGCAGATCCGTATCTTCATTTGGAAATACATATCATTTCAAGAAAGAAAATGCGCCCGCAGGGGCGGCAAGCCGATGTACGAAAGGCTGCAAAGCAAAAAAAGATTGTATCTTTGATGCGGAGAAGATCTATTTAATCAATGAAGATACAGGAGTGCTGGCCGGAAATGTAGGGTGGCCGGCGGAAGTACTGTCCTCTCGCCCAGATGAGGCCAGCATTAGAAAGGCTATAGAGGAAGGGCCGTATGGCAGATGTGTCTACGATTGTGACAATAATGTAGTTGACCATCAGATTGTCAATATGGAGATGACGGATGGAGCAAGTATGAGCCTTGCTATGAGCGGATTTACGCCGGATGTTTCCCGCTATACCAAGTTTATGGGAACCAGAGGGCAGATTATCGCGGACATGGGGGCAAACATGATTACGCTTTCAAGATTTGGCAAGAAAGAAGAGATAATTGATGTATCCAAACTCGCGGAAGACTTTTCAGGGCATGGCGGAGGCGAAAGAAGGATGGTAGAAGCATTCCTTGACTTGATTACTGGAGAGGGGGAAGCAGATGACACCATAACCTCTGTTGCGCGTTCCGTAGAAAGCCATGTCATTGCGCTTGCGGCGGAAGAGTCCAGGCAAAATGGAGGAAAAGTAATTTACCTGGATGAGACGCGTCAGGAACGGGAGGGTGGCATGTGAGAAATGTATGCCAAAGTGCCGGAAGATTAAGCAAAACCCCTTGACGAACCCTGTCAAAACCAGTACAATATTATGTGCGACTTAGAAAGTAAAATTAGTTTAGGAGGTCATGACAAATGGCAAAATGGGTTTATATGTTTACAGAAGGTAACGCGACCATGAGAAACCTTCTGGGTGGAAAAGGTGCCAACCTTGCTGAAATGACAAATTTAGGTCTTCCAGTACCACAGGGCTTCACAATTACCACAGAGGCTTGTACTCAGTACTATGAGGATGGAAGAAAAATTAACGACGAAATCATGGCACAGATCATGGAATCCATCACAAAGATGGAAGAAATTACAGGTAAGAAATTCGGAGATAAAGAAAACCCGCTTCTTGTATCTGTTCGTTCAGGAGCAAGGGCATCAATGCCGGGTATGATGGACACAATCCTGAACCTTGGATTAAATGAAGAAGTTGTTGAAGTATTGGCTGCTAAGTCCGGCAACCCACGTTGGGCTTGGGACTGCTACAGAAGATTCATCCAGATGTATTCTGATGTAGTTATGGAAGTAGGAAAGAAATACTTTGAAGAACTGATCGATAAGATGAAAGCAGAAAAGGGCGTTACACAGGACGTTGACCTTACAGCAGAAGACCTGAAAGTGCTTGCTGAGCAGTTCAAGGCTGAATACAAAGAAAAGATTGGCGAAGAATTCCCGACTGATCCAAAGGAACAGCTTATGGGAGCTATCAAAGCCGTATTCCGTTCATGGGACAACCCAAGAGCTAACGTATACCGTCGTGACAATGATATCCCATATTCCTGGGGTACAGCTGTTAACGTACAGATGATGGCATTTGGTAACATGGGCGATACATCAGGTACAGGTGTTGCATTTACTCGTGACCCAGCTACTGGCGAGAAGAAGCTTATGGGCGAGTTCCTTATGAACGCTCAGGGCGAGGACGTTGTAGCAGGTGTCCGCACTCCTCAGAAGATTGATCAGCTTAAAGAAGTTATGCCAGAAGTGTACAACCAGTTCGTAGAGATCTGCCACAAACTGGAAGACCATTACAGAGATATGCAGGATATGGAGTTTACAATCGAAGATAAGAAACTCTACATGCTGCAGACACGTAACGGTAAGAGAACAGCCCAGGCTGCTCTGAAGATTGCCTGCGATTTAGTTGATGAGGGCATGATTACAGAAGAAAAAGCCGTTGCAATGATCGATCCTAGAAACTTAGATACATTACTTCATCCTCAGTTCGATACTGCCGAACTTAAGAAGGCAGTGCCGGTTGGAAAGGCACTTGGCGCTTCTCCAGGAGCAGCTTGCGGTAAGATCGTATTTACTGCAGATGATGCAAAAGAATGGGCTGCAAGAGGCGAGAAAGTCGTACTTGTACGTCTTGAGACTTCACCGGAAGATATTGAAGGTATGAAAGCTGCACAGGGAATCCTGACAGTTCGTGGCGGTATGACATCACACGCTGCCGTTGTTGCTCGTGGAATGGGTACATGCTGTGTATCTGGCTGTGGCGATATCGCTATGGATGAAGAAAACAAGAAATTCACCCTTGGCGGAAAAGAATACCATGAAGGAGATGCTCTTTCCCTTGATGGATCTACAGGAAACATCTATGATGGCCTGATTCCTACTGTTGATGCTACAATCGCAGGAGAGTTCGGAAGAATTATGGGATGGGCTGACAAATATAGAACAATGAAGGTTCGTACAAATGCAGATACTCCTGCAGATGCTAAGAAGGCACGCGAACTTGGAGCAGAAGGTATCGGACTTTGCCGTACAGAGCATATGTTCTTTGAAGGCGACAGAATCGATGCATTCCGTGAGATGATCTGTTCTGATACAGTAGAAGAAAGAGAAGCAGCGCTTGAGAAGATCCTCCCAGTACAGCAGGGAGACTTTGAAGGACTGTTTGAAGCGCTGGAAGGAAATCCGGTTACTATCCGTTTCTTAGACCCGCCGCTTCATGAGTTCGTTCCAACAGAAGAAGAAGACATCAAGAAACTTGCAGATGCTCAGGGCAAGACTGTTGAGCAGATTAAGACAATCATTGATTCTCTTCACGAATTCAACCCAATGATGGGACACCGTGGATGCCGTCTTGCAGTTACTTATCCAGAGATTGCTAAGATGCAGACAAAAGCAGTTATCCGTGCTGCAATCAATGTACAGAAAGCACACGCTGACTGGAAGGTTTGCCCAGAGATCATGATTCCATTGGTTGGAGATATCAAAGAGTTCAAATTTGTTAAGAAGATCGTTGTTGAGACAGCAGACGCTGAAATTGCAGCAGCAGGAAGCGACCTTAAGTACGAAGTTGGTACCATGATCGAGATTCCTAGAGCATGTCTGACAGCAGATGATATCGCAAAAGAGGCTGACTTCTTCTGCTTCGGTACAAATGACTTGACACAGATGACATTTGGATTCTCTCGTGATGATGCTGGCAAGTTCTTAGATGCTTACTATGATGCTAAGATCTTCGAGAACGATCCATTTGCTAAACTTGACCAGACAGGCGTAGGCTCATTGATGGAAATGGCTATCGCTAAGGGAAGACCAGCAAATGAGAAACTTCATGTTGGTATCTGTGGCGAGCATGGTGGAGACCCATCTTCTGTAGAATTCTGCAACAAGTTAGGCCTTAACTATGTATCTTGCTCACCATTCCGCGTGCCGATCGCAAGACTGGCTGCAGCACAGGCTGCAATCGCAGAAAAGAATGCATAATTAAATCACAAGATATTTTGACGCAGGGGCAGTACGCCTCTGCGTCTTTTCGATATTGAGGAAAATATATTTTAATAAAGTTCAACAAGGATAGCAGTCAGCAACGTAATGCACTTAAGAAAATTCGCAATCGAAGCCATTCTTGAAGCCTTAGATATTAGAAAGGCTTATCAACGTCTTGGAAAAATAAAAAGTAGTAGAGAAGATTGAAAGTTAGACAGCAATTTGGTAGTGCGAATATGGAGTATACATAAAAATCCCAGGAGATTCGCACCAAAAAAGTTGCACAAAAATTGAGTATTGTATTACAATATAGATTAAAGAGGAAAAGATATTAAAAGAAAACCGTAATATGTTACGAAAATAATGTTGTTTAATATTGATATTTGGATATGTTTGCTGTCGTTCCCTGTATAGGGAACGTGGATTGAAATACCATCTCCCTGTCTGATTAAATAGCAACCGGATTCGTCGTTCCCTGTATAGGGAACGTGGATTGAAATAGGAGCAATATTAATATATAATGCCTCCTGATATCGTCGTTCCCTGTATAGGGAACGTGGATTGAAATATCTGCAAGTTGTTTTTGAGTAAAACCGTTAACGTCGTTCCCTGTATAGGGAACGTGGATTGAAATTTCCTGTACCGGCCCAGAATTGATATAGCCTTCCGTCGTTCCCTGTATAGGGAACGTGGATTGAAATGTCAGAAAGAGTGTTTTTCCTATGCTTGACACAGGTCGTTCCCTGTATAGGGAACGTGGATTGAAATACCGCCAATATTCCGGCTAACCTTCTGGAAGAATCGTCGTTCCCTGTATAGGGAACGTGGATTGAAATGCTGGATGCGGATCTGGATGCGCAGTTGAATAGCGTCGTTCCCTGTATAGGGAACGTGGATTGAAATATCCTGTAATTCTACTGGTACGACTGTTGTAATGTCGTTCCCTGTATAGGGAACGTGGATTGAAATGTCTTTCTCGTCCATAACATCACAATAGTATTCGTCGTTCCCAATGCAGGGAACGAGGATTGAAATTGACAGGACGAGGCATTGGTACCAGTGCAGGGTCGTCGTTCCCTGCATTGGGAACGTGGATTGAAATATTCCTACACCCGTTTTCGTTTCAACAACGTCTGCGTCGTTCCCCTTGCGGGAACGAGGATTGAAATCATGTGTCCAGGGCATTGATGAGATTCTGTACTACGTCGTTCCCCATGTGGGAACGTGAATTGAAATTAAAGCATAGCCAGCAATGCTACAAAGTCAAATGCGTCGATCCCCACATGGGAACGCAAATTGGATTATTACCATAGTAGATATAGGCGCCCCTGTACAAGGTTGATCCACTTGTGAGAATCAGAATATAGATACCTCTTAATGGGCATAATAGTTTGATTGTTTACCACAACAAAAAGCAAGGCCTATTTTAAACAAACCATACTACGAAGTTATTAAAAATTAACTAACATGTTTAATTCATAATGATACATTTAAAGGGGAATAAAAGTGATTTTACGCAGAAATGCGAAAAGATTTATCAGTTTTGCATATATAGAGCAAATGCCCATAGTTCAGGGCGGCGGAGATTTTTCTCCGCCGCCCTGATTACAATACCAAGCCAAGCACCTACATCGCAGCATTAATTGCAGCCACAGCGCCATCTGCCACGGCTGTTGCAGCCTGGCGTACCTGCTTGACGCGGATATCGCCAGCAGCATATACGCCGGGAATGGAGGTTTCCATTTTTTCATTCACCGGAATATATCCGTTGTCTAACTTAAGTTCCGTATATAATTCGGTATTGGGATCAGCTCCTGCATATACGAAGATGCCACAGCCATCATCTTCGATAACATTAATCGTCCCATTTTTCTCATTAAGTATCTCCAATTTTTCTACATGGTTTTTTCCGTATACTTTGTTTAGCCTGGAAGCAAGACAGACCTTGATATTATCTGTCTGGCGAACTTTATTTAAGAATTCAGGAACACATCCTAACGTATCCTCAAAATGAATGATTGTAAGTTCTTTTGCAAACTGAGATAGATACAATGCTTCCTTAACCGCGCCGTCTGCGCCGCCTACTACATATATATTTTTGCCTTTATAGGATGGGCCATCTTTTGCAGCATTAAGGCCGATGCCTTTCCCGGAGAGTTCAGCCTCCCCTGGAATGCCAAGTGTTCTGGGGGTGGTTCCGTTTGCGAGGATGATTTTGGGCGCTTCATAATGATTACGGGATGTGGTTACCGCCTTTATATCACCTTCCAGAGTTACTTTCTCGACGTTTTCGTAGATGATTTCTACACCTGCCTCCAAAGCCTGTCGTTCCATTCTCTTGGCAAAGGTGGCCCCGGTTTCGCCGGGTACGATAGCAGAGTAGTGGGTAACGGTAGATACCTTTCCGATGATTCCGCCTACTGCATTTTTTTCAATAATCACTGTCTTTTTACCGCGGCTTACCGCATAGATTCCGGCACTGATACCGGCCGGACCGGCACCTATGATGATAATATCGTACATGAAGATACTTCCTTTCCTGAATAGAGGGTCAGAGAAGGGACTCCCCTACAGAATCAAGAGTTCCTTTAAGTTCCGTAAAAAATATATCACAATCAAACCATAATGTAAAATTATAGTTTTTTATATAATGATAAGAAAAATAAATAGACGCCCCGAAACAAGGCGTCTATTTAATGGAGCATATATAAAGAAAAGTGTATTTTTAGGCCAAGTACCAATTAAATACAATGAATCATATATAACTGTAATATATAATGACGCATCTACAATACGCTAAGCGCGATCGCATGAAGCTTATTCCTGGCAGAATCCGACCGGGACGTCATGACGATAGGGACGCCAGCGCCGATCACGGCGCTTCCGGTATTGAGTTCGGCAAAGTAGCGCAGAGACTTATCCAGGGCATTGCCGGTACACAGGTCCGGCATGAGCAGAATATCTGCCTTACCGGCAACTGGGCTGGTAATTCTCTTGCTGGCGGCAGCCTCCGGTGAGATGGCATTATCCATGGCCAGAGGGCCATCTATACGGCAGCCTTTAATCTGTCCTCGTTCACTGGCCTTGCTAAGCATAGCGGCATCAATGGTTTCCTGCATTTTTTCATTTATGACTTCTACCGGCGCAATGCAGGCCACGTTAGGGCATTCGATTCCGAGCCTATAAGCCAGAGCGACTGCATTTTGTATGATCTGCACCTTTTCTTTATAGGAAGGAGAGACATTAATGGCACAGTCGCTCAGCAGCACGAGCCGATTCTGTGCTGGGAACTCAGTGACTGTAATCTGACTAACAAGAGAGCCTGGGGCAACCAATCCGCATTCCTTGTGGAAGATTGCCTTTAGGAAGGCGGAAGTATGGAGAAGACCCTTCATAAGGGCATCCGCCTTGCCGGTAGAGGCCAGAAGGACGGCATGCTGGGCCGCTTTGGAATCATCGGGCTCATTGATAATGGTCCAGTCATCCGGCACTTCACCTAACTCCACCAGGATCGTACGGATTTGCGCGATCTGGCCAATCAGGATGAAGTCGGCAATCCCTTCCTTTCTGGCAGCAGACGCAGATGCAAGGACTTCTCTGTCATGAGCAGCAGCAACGGCAATCGTCTTTCGGATCGTCTTCTTTTTTATATCTTTTAACAGTTCCTCAAAATTATGGTACATAGTTTGCCTCCTTATGCTGTCTGGGAATCGTAATTCTGGAGTTCCTCTTCTTTGCGAAGCACGCGCAGTGCTCCTAAGGCCAGAGATTCTAGTTCATTCTCCCCGGGATAGGCAAGGACTGGAGCAAGAAAGGATACCCGGCTTTTAATCAGGCCCACGAAGTATTCCCAATAGGCCAGTCCGGCTGTGAGAAGGATGGCATCCACTTCGCCGCACATGGATGCAGCGATGCCTCCGATCTCTTTAACTACCTGGTAGGCCATTGCTTCGGTAACAGAGCGGGCCAGATCATCGCCGGAATCGATCCGGCGCTGTACTTCCTTTCCATCCACAGTACCGAGATAGGCCACCATGCCGCCTCTGCCATTGACGCGGCGCAGCATCTCATCCAGCGTATATTTGCCACTATAGCACAGTTTGATAAGTTCGCCTACCGGGAGGTCTCCGCTTCGCTCAAGAGCAAACGGGCCATCCCCGGCCAGCCCATTGTTTACATCAGTGATTTTTCCTTTTTCGTGGGCTGCTACGGTAATACCGCCTCCCATGTGGGCCACAATCAGATTTACATCCGTATACGCAATATGATGATCCCGACAGTACCTGCGCGCGGTTGCCCTGTGATTCAGCGCCTGAAAGGACGCAATCCTCTGGATCTCCGGAAGGCCGGAATAGGTTGCTTCCGGCCGCATCTCATTGCAGACGGGAGGATCCACAGTTAAGGCAGGAATCTGATATTTCGATGCAAGATCATAGGCAATCTGGCCGCCGATATTGCATGGGTGGTCGCCATAGAGGCCACATTGGGAATCCTTAAGCATCTGGGATGTAATCGCATAGGTGCCGCCTCTGACCGGACGAATGGTTCCTCCCCTGCTTACGATAGCATGGAAGTCTTCCAGGCGTTCTCCTTTTTCGGCCAGAAGCGTCTTAATAGCACCCAGCCGGTACTCATACTGATCCATGAAATGCAGATAGCGCGCGATATCTTCCCTGGGATGGGTGATCGTGTGAGTCCAGACTGGAGAATCGTCCAGATAGACGCCTACCTTTGTGGAAGTGGAGCCCATATTGATGATTAATAGACGATAGTTCATAAACGCCTCCTTATCCTATATTTAAAATGATACCAAAAAGTTCAATATAGAAAACGGCGTTTTGATATGTGAATTGTTATGGAAAATATAGCACAGAAAAAGAAGACAGTCAATAGAAAAGCAAAAAATAAAAGGGCTACATTACTGCAGTCCTTTCTGAATCTGTTCTGCGGCAAGATGAAGCGCCTGCAGATGTTTTTCTTTATTGGCAGCCATTCTGGTGGTCGGGCCGGAGGAACTGATTGCTGCTACCGGGCGGCCGGAGAAAGTTAGAATAGGAACCGCATAGCAGGTGAGTCCCACTTCAGCCTCCTCATTATCGCAGGAGTAGCCTTGTTCTTTTATCTGGCTGAGAATATTCAGCAGTTCCTTGGCATTTCGGATAGAATTAGGCGTCTGCCGGTCGAAATTGGCAGAGCGGATATACTGGTTGATGAATTGATCTGATTCATAGGCAAGTATGGCTTTTCCCGTTGCCGTAATGTGCGCATACTGAGTATAGCCAAGCATAATGTCCATTTTAAGCCAAAGAGTCCCAACGGATTTGTCTATGAAGGTAACATGGGTGGGATTATCCATAATGACCAGATGAGAGGATTCTCCAGTATCTTCCGAGATTCTGCAAAGGTGAGGGTGGATCAGGCTGATCAGTTCCATGCGGTTGTGAGCGATCTGTCCCAGGGTGGATACTTTGGCGCTGAGCCGGTATTTTGCATTCTCGCCCTTGGAGATGTAGCCGCATCTCTCTAAAGTAACGAGAAAACGAAAAGCCGTGCTTCGATTGATTCCCAGATAACGAGTCACGTCCGACGGGCTTAGTTCCTCGTATGCGAAGAATAAATCCATGATGGAAAGCGCATTTTCTACAGAGTGAAGAATATACTTGTCATTATTTTTCGCAATGGAATCGCTGGTGTTTTCTTCTTTCATATGGAATCCCCCTTTAATATTATAGGTACAGTTTAGCAGGAAAGAAAAATTACGTCAATGTCGTTTCGTATAATAAAACGGCGTTTATTAGTAATTGCTAAAAATGTGACTGAAAATTCTTGCAATTTGCCATATATAATTCAATTGACAATACTATAAACTGGATGTACTATAAAAATACAAAAAGTTCGATATAGGTAACAATGTTTTGTAAAGAGAAACAAAAGCGAAGAAACATGGCGGCGGCCTAATGAAAGATCATTTAAGTGGGACATCAGGTGAAAAGCAAGTAAAATGCAGGAAAAGGAGAGAATGTCATATGAAAGAAATCCGTTTGCACGGCCGGGGAGGCCAGGGAGTAGTCAAAGCTTCGCAGATTGTGGTGAAGGCAGTCGTACAGGAGAAGAAGCAAGGCCAGTTTATCCCGTTCTTCGGAGTAGAAAGAAAGGGTTCGCCGGTATTTGGATATCTAAGAATATCGCAACAGCCAATTAGAAGGAAGATGCAGGTCTATGAGCCGGATATTCTGATGATACTGGATGACTCCCTCGTTGTTCTTCCAGCCACCTATGAAGGCTTGAAAGAGGGAGGAACGATAATCATGAATACGGTAAAGCCGCTGGAGGAACTGAAGATTCCTTCTCAGGCAGGAAGCGTGGCTGTGGTGGATGCAACGGGCATTTCGGAAAAGATACTTGGAAGAAATATACCCAATACTGCTATGCTTGGAGCATTTGCCAAAGTTACAGGGCTTGTGGACAAGGAAATATTGTTCCAGGAGATAGAGGCTTCCTTCGGGGCAGCCAACAAGGAAGCGGCACAGATGGCATATGATCAGGTAAAGAGCGTGGAAGCGTAAGGAGGGAACAGAATGACAGAACATTTACATATTACACCGATTGGCAACGATGGGATGTATATTCTTGATACCGCCAGCTGGCGGGTATTGCGTCCGGTCCTTGACCAGGAAAAATGTATCAGGTGCGGCATCTGCCTTTCCTATTGCCCGGTGAATTCTATTCATAAGGATGAAGAAGGGAAGTATGAGATTCATTACGACTACTGCAAAGGCTGCGGCATCTGCGCAAATGAGTGCATCAAGGATGCCATAGAGATGGTACCGGAAGGAGGAGTTAGATAATGGGAAATGTGAAAGTGCTTACTGGAAATTATTCTGCGGCAGAGGCTGCGGCTTTATGCCGGCTGGATCTCATTGCCGCTTACCCAATCACCCCGCAGTCATCCGTGGTGGAGCATTTGGCGGAACTTGTGCACAATGGGGAGATAGATGCCAGCCTTGTACAGGTTGAATCCGAACATTCGGCAATGAGCGTTGTCCAGGGAGCCGCGGCAGGAGGAGGAAGGGTATTTACCGCAACTTCCGCCCAAGGGCTGGCTCTGATGTACGAGCCTTATTTCAGAATGTCTACCCTGCGTCTTCCTATGGTGATGGCACTGGCTACCAGGGAGATGACGTCCCCTGAGACGGTGTGGAGCGGGCAGCAGGATGCAATGAGCGTCAGAGATGCAGGGTGGATTCAGATGTTCTGCGACAATAACCAGGAAATTGCAGATATGATTATCCAGGGATATATGATTGCAGAACATCCGGAGGTGTTATTGCCTGTGAATATTTGCTACGATGGATTCTATAGTTCCCATCTGACAGAGGGAGTGAATCTTCCAACTCAGGAAGAAGTGAATCGTTTTCTGCCTGCACCGTCTTTTGACCATGCAGTTCTGGATCCTGACAATCCGTTCGCACTGGATCCGCTGACGCCGGGGCCGATTCTGATGAAGTATAGGAAGACCCATCTAGATGCGATGGCGAACGCCTTGGATATCATCGATGAGGTTGACCAGAAGTTTGGAGATGCATTTGGCAGGTATTATGGAGGAACTATCTCCGAGTACAGGATGGAGGATGCGGAGGTCGTCATTATCACGATTGGAGGAATGACCGGCACCGGGATGGACGCGGTAGATCAGGCAAGAGAGGAAGGAATTCGCGCCGGACTTATCAAACTGCGCTTTACAAGGCCATTCCCGGCTAAGCGGATCAAAGAAGCGCTTAAAGGAAAGAAAGCCTTTGCCGTGATTGACAGAAGCGTATGCTTTGGTTGGAGCCAGGGACCTATGCATATGGAAACCAAAGCGGCACTGGCGGATGCCAAGGACGATTATTGCCACTTTAGCGTGATCGGCGGACTGGGCGGAGCAGATATCTCCATTGATATGCTGCTTGGAACGATCCGCAGCCTGGAGGCGTCCAAAGATGATCCTGGAGAAAAAGAGACCCAGTGGTATATGGCAGACTAGTATACAAGGAGGAAGGTACATGAGTTATATTGATGTTTTAAATAAAGCAGAAGATCAGGTGACTCCGGGCATGTCTGCCTGTCAGGGATGTGGAGGAGAACTGGTCTTAAGGACGGTATTAAAAATCGCGGGGGAGAATACGATCGTAGGGATTCCGCCGGGCTGCATGGCGGGAGCCGGAGTGGTAGGATGGAATTATGCCAACGGATTAAAGATTCCGGTGCATATTCCGCTACTTGACAATACCGCGTCTTTTCTCACCGGGCTAAGCCAGATCTATGAAAGAAAGGGAAGGGCGGACGTTAACATCGTAGCAGTGGCAGGAGATGGCGCTACGGCGGACTGTGGATTCCAGAGCCTGTCAGCATCAGCGGAAAGGAATGAGAAGATGCTGTATGTATGCTATGATAATGAGGGATACATGAATACCGGATATCAGAGAAGTTCGACTACTACGAAGGGGTCCAGGACTTCCACCACGCCGATCGGAACGGTTATCAATGGAAAACAGCAGCAGCAGAAGTACCTGCCGCTCATCCTTTCCATGCATGGCCTGACCTACTGTGCGACGGCTTCCGTATCCCACATGGCTGATCTGGTGATGAAGGTGGAGAAAGGCTTGGAAGCCAGCAAAAAAGGATTTGCCTATCTCCATGTATTCTCGCCATGTCCTACGGGCTGGGCATATCCGGCCGACAAGGCCATCGAGGTTGCCAGAAATGCGGTGAAAGCCAATGTATTTCCGCTTTGGGAGATGGAAGATGGAACATATAAGATCAACGTGGCAAATAAAATGCCGATATCAGTAGAAGAGTTCGTGAAAGGGATCGGCAAATTCAAGAATCTTTCCAGAGAAGATGTAGGCAGCATACAGAAGGCTGTCGATGAAAGATATGAATTACTTAAGCGTCTGGCCGCGGTATAGGCAACAGGCTTAAAGGCAGCAGGGTGCCGGAAAGGAGAATGCAATATGAAACTTGGAGTAATCGGAGGAGCAGGGCGTCTGGGAGCAACCACAGCCTTTTGCGTAGGACTTAGAGATTGTGTGGATGAAATCAAATTGATGGATGTAAAGGAGAACTTTGCAGCAGCCAACGTTATGGACATGAGTCAGGCGTTCCTTCCGGTGGGAAGAACGAAGGTATCGCTGGCAAGGGATTATTCGGCTTTCTCGGATTGCGACATTATTCTCAGCGCGGCGGCCAAGCCATTTTCCAAGGATATTAAGGACAGAGCGCAGGAACTGCAGATGAATGTGGAGATTATCAGGCCCATATGCGAGCAGTTGAAGAAATATTGCAAGCCCACTACGGTAGTCATTATTTCAGCCAATCCGGTTGACGTGTTCGTATATATCTACCAGAAGCTTCTGGGCTGGGATAAGAAACAGTTCCTGGGACTGGCAGGCAATGATACCATCCGGCTGAAGTGGGCGGTAGCGATGGCGACCGGGAAAGAATATTCGAATATCGGGGCCGCCTGTATCGGAGAGCATGGAGGAGGCGCGATCCGGCTCTATGAGTCCATGACATATGGAGAAGTTCCCCTGAAGCTTACCGAGGAGCAGCAGGCACAGGCAGAAAAGGAGTGTGCGGACTGGTTCGGGCATTGGACGGATCTTGAGACAGGTACGACGACCGGCTATACGTCAGGCGTGACAATGTCCATGATGATCGAGTCCATTGCCAAGGACGGCGATCTCATCATTCCATGCTCTACGCCTCTGTGCGACCAGATGGGATATGACAGCTGTGCCATGGGGCTTCCGGTGAAACTGGGTAAAGGAGGAGTTAAGGAAGTGATCATTCCGGCTCTTACGCCGGAGAGAAAGGAAGAATTAAATAAGGTTGCGGATAAGATAAGCGAGATGATAGCCCAGGCCGGTTATTAAGTATTGACCGGAGAATAAAGAGGGGGTGGACATAATGTCCCTTGTTTTAGCAGTGATTCCCATTTTAATTGTACTGATCGGCATTATTTTTCTTAAGAAGCCGGCCTGGATTGTAGCGCTGATAGGCGCCGGAATCACATTCATTCTTGCGGTTACTGCTTTTTCAGGCAAGATCCCGGCGATGGCCGCCACCGCGAAAAGCGGGGTCATATCAGCCTTGCAGGTTGCATTCCTGGTATGGGGAGCATTCGCGCTGCTGGAACTGATGCAGGTCAGCACAGGCATGAACCGGATCAAGACGACAGTCAGTTCTTTGACCAAGGACAGGCGCGTGCAGATCGTCCTGATAGCTTTCTGCCTGGGGGTCTTTATTGAAGGTGCCACAGGAAACGGGGCACCAGCAGCCATACTGGCGCCATTTCTCCTGGGGCTGGGATTTGAGCCGCTTGTGGCAGCGGCGGCCTGCCTGATCAGCAATGGGGTGCCGCCTTGCTTTGGAGGAGCCGGAGTTCCCACGATTGCAGGCATGAGCGCGATAACAGACCAGATATCCCTGGCGTCTATCGTTGCCATGACAGGCAGATTCCTGGCAGTAGGCTGTCTGCTGGTTCCGGTGGTGCTGCTGGTGGTTCTATATGGAAGAAAAAGCCTGAAAGGCATGTGGGGATATCTGGCGTCCGTAAGCATATGCATGGGAGCTTCCATGCTGCTGGTGACGAATTTTATCGGAGCGGAACTTGCGGATCTGATTACCGGCGTAGTCGGGGTGGCCGCATCCGTGGCCTATTTAAAACTGGTAGGAGTCAAGGAGAATGAAGCCTATGTGAATGAGTCTGACGCAACGTTTGAGACCAGCCTGACAAACTTCAAGGCTTTCCTGCCTTACATACTATTATTGATCCTCTTGCCGGCGGTAAGATTCAGCTTTCCTCTGTCAGCCTTGACAAAATATGGCTATGCCACATGGATTGGAGCGGTAATTCATCTGGTAGTCCTGATTAGCTCATGCGCGATGGGGTGCGGCAGCAAATTCATCTTATGTGAGAAAAATGCGATTCTCAAGCTGATCAAGCCGATTATTACGCTATGTGCGCTGTATGCATTGGCTAACCTGATGAACAGTTCAGGAATGATATCCAGAATTGCCAGGTTTCTGGCAGACGTGGCAGGTGGCTTTTATCCGGCAGTATCTGTTATAATAGGAGCAATCGGAGCATTTATCACAGGCTCCTGCCTGGGCTCCAACAAACTATTCTGCATGCTGCACCTGGAGGCGGCATCCACGCTTGGCATCAACCAGTTTGTAGCGGTGACAGCCAGCAGCGCCGGAGGGTCTCTTGGCAATATGATATGTCCGAATAATATCATTGCGGTCAACGCCACATTGGAACTAAAAAATGCAGAAGGGGCGGTATTTAAGCGGACCATCAAGGCATTTCTGATTATGACGGCTGTCTACTGCGTGCTGGCTATGGTCTATGCATACATACTTTTCCCGGAATTCGGATTGTAACTGTAAACGATATAGTTTAGGAGGTAGAAAATATGGAAGATTTTTATCCTGTAGTAAAAGTAGCAGCTGTTCAGGCTGCACCAGAGTATCTGGACAGGGATGCGACGGTCGAGAAGGCCTGTTCGCTGATTGATAAGGCGGGGAGCGAAGGCGCGAAGCTGGTTGCATTTCCGGAAGCATTTATTCCCGGCTATCCTTGGTGGATCTGGTTTGATGAGCCGGCGGCAGGCATTCCGTTCTTTATTAAGCTGTATAAGAACGCCGTGACCGTTCCAGGGCCGGCAGTTCAAAGCCTATCGGAAGCGGCGAAGAGAAATGGCGTCTATGTCTGCATTTCCGTAACAGAGAAAGATGGAGCCTCCCTTTATCTGACCCAGCTATGGTTCAATCCTAACGGGGACTTGATCGGCAAGCACCGCAAGTTAAAGCCGTCCGGAGCAGAACGTTATATCTGGGGCGAGGGTGATGCCAGCATGATGCCGGTATTCGACACGGAGATTGGACGTCTGGGAGGTCTGGAGTGCTGGGAGCATATGGTTCCGGCCAATATGATGGCAATGATGAAGAAGAATGAGCAGATTCATGTACAGGCGTGGCCGTCCTGCTTCCCGCAGGAAGAGCACCTGTTCTCGAATTATCCGCTGGAGACGGGCGCAAAGGCCTATTCCATCATCAATCAGGTTTATTCAGTCGTGGCATCCCAGATCTACACGGAACAGATGCGGGATATGCTGTGCACTACGGAAAAACAGCGGGAGATCATGCATCCGGGATATGGGATGACTATGATCGTAGATCCGGCAGGCCATGTGATGTCCTCCGTCCCCAGGGATGAGGAAGGCATCTGCTATGCGGAGGTTGATCTGACCCTTCTGATCGGCGGAAAGTTCCTGACAGATCCGGCAGGCCATTACTCCAATCAAAGCCTGCGGCTGGTTATAGATGAGAATCCACGCCAGCCAGTGACCATAGTGGGAAAGGCGGACGATCAGTCGATCTGCTATGAGGAACTTAAGCGGTTGGCAGAATAGTACAGATATGCTAGAATGTGGTTAAGGCACGTAAGCGGTCATGCTTACGTGCCTTTTGCTATTAAAAGATGAACAGGGCTTTAAGAGATAGTTACTTTAAGGAAACTATCCCACCTGAAAGTGCGTACTTTCCCTTGCCTGCAGGGCAGGATATACTGGGTTTATAAGCCAAAGGAGGAATGATTTATGGAATTGAAAGATTGTCTTCAGATACTCAGAGATATAAAGGATGTGGCATTCGCAACGGTTGATGATAGAGGGATGCCTCAGGTGCGTATCATCGATGTTATGCTGGTGGAGGATGAGAAACTCTATTTTTGCACGGCAAGGGGCAAGGAATTCTATCATCAATTGATGGTTTCTGGATATACTGCTATTACAGGAATGAATCAGGAATACCAGATGGTCCGGCTAAACGGGAGAGCTAGAAGGCTGGAGGATCAGAAGAAATGGATCGACCGCATTTTTGAGGAGAATCCATCCATGCGAGCCGTATACCCGGAGGACAGCCGGTATGTGCTGGAAGCATTCTGCATAGCCAGCGGCCAGGTGGAATTCTTTGACCTGGGGAGAACGCCGATTTACCGTGAGACCTTCGCCATGGAAGACACAAAGGAGGAACAGAAGGGATATCGGATAACAGAAGCCTGCACAGGCTGCGGGGCATGCCTGCAGGCTTGCCCGCAGAAATGCATTGAGGAAGGGATGCCCTATAAGATTCGCCAGGAGCACTGCCTCCACTGCGGCCTGTGTTACGAAGAATGCCCGACTGGGGCTATCATCAAGATGGGAGGAACAGAATGTTAAGAGATATGTGCGCCTTGTTTTTGGAGCGAAAGGAATTCTTTTTAAAACTGCTCTGGGAGCATCTTGAAATCTCGATGATTTCTATATTGATCGCGATCGTTTTGGGTGGACTGGTAGGAATCCTGATCAGCGAATACCAGCAGTCGGCAAAGCCTGCTATGGGGGTCATTAACTTCCTGTACACGATTCCGTCCATATCCATGCTGGGCTTCTTGATACCGTTCTCAGGGGTAGGCAATATGACGGCTGTCATCGCGCTTACCATATACGCGCTGCTGCCTATGGTGCGCAATACGCATACGGGAATCACCAACGTGGACGCGGCGATACTGGAGGCCGCAAAGGGGATGGGTAGCACGAGAATGCAGATCCTGTTTAAGATCAAGCTGCCTCTTGCCATGCCGGTTATCATGTCCGGAATCCGTAATATGGTAACGATGACGATCGCGCTCGCCGGCATCGCTTCTTTTATAGGAGCGGGAGGACTTGGCGTGGCCATCTATAGAGGGATTACCACCAACAATGTGGAAATGACGATGGTGGGAAGTCTTCTGATTGCCCTGCTGGCCCTGCTTATGGATTTCATACTTGGATTTATTGAGAAGCGGATGAAGAAAAGAACGGCAAAAGCCAAAAGAACGAATCATATTCTTGCGGCTATTGCCCTATTGGCCTGCCTGGGAATCATTGTCGGGTCGGTATTTGCCGGCAGGGAGAAAGACACGCTTAAGATAGCCACGAAGCCAATGACAGAACAGTACATCCTGGGCGAGATGCTGGATATAATGATTGAGCAGGACACGAATATGAAGGTAGAGGTTACGCAAGGCGTTGGAGGCGGCACGTCCAATATCCAGCCGGGGATGGAAAAAGGAGAGTTCGATCTGTATCCGGAATATACAGGGACCGGATGGAATATGGTGCTGAAAAAAGACGGACTGTATAACGAGGATCTGTTTAAAGACATGCAGAAAGAATATAAAGAGAAACTGGATATGCAGTGGGATGGCATGTATGGATTCAACAATACCTACGGGCTGGCTGTCCGGCGGGAAGTTGCAGAGCAATATGATCTTAAGACCTATTCGGACTTAAAAGACGTAGCCAGTCAGCTGGTATTTGGGGCCGAATATGATTTCTTCGAGCGGGAAGACGGCTATGATGCCCTGTGCAAGGCCTACGGGCTGGAGTTTAAATCTACCATGGATATGGATATCGGGCTCAAATATCAAGCGCTGAACCAGGGGAAGATCGATGTCATGGTCATATTTACTACGGATGGGCAGCTGAGCGTGTCGGATGCCGTCGTGCTGGAAGACGACCAGCATTTCTATCCTTCCTATCTGTGCGGCAATGTAGTTCGAAGCGAGGTACTTAAAAAGCATCCGGAATTGAAAGATGTGCTGAAGAAACTGTCTGGAACCATCTCAGACCAGGATATGGCGCAGATGAATTACGCAGTGGAGTCTGAAGGAAAAGAGCCAAGAGCAGTAGCAGAGAAATTCTTGCAGGATGCAGGCCTTTTGAAGTGAGGAGAGATGCAGATGAATAAGGCGATTGAGTTTAAAAATATAAAAAAGGCGTATGGCAGCCAGGTGATTCTGGAGAATTTTGATTTTTCCGTGGAGAAGGGCGAATTCGTAACGATTATCGGCTCTTCCGGCTCGGGGAAGACGACGGTGCTTAAGATGGCCAATGGCCTCGTGAAAGCGGATGCCGGGGATATTTTTATCAATGGAGAGAATATCCGGGATAAGGATATGATAGAACTGCGGAGGAATATCGGATATGCGATACAAGGAAGCGTACTGTTCCCGCATATGACCGTGGAGCAGAATATATCCTATGTGCCGAATCTTCTGAATAAGAAGGATAAAAAGCGTACCAGAGAAGCACTGGGCAAATGGATGGAAATCGTTGGCCTGGAAGAAGAACTTAAGGAGCGGTATCCGGCGGAATTATCTGGAGGCCAGCAGCAAAGAGTTGGAATTGCAAGGGCCCTGGCTGCTTCCCCCGATATTCTTCTCATGGATGAGCCTTTTGGGGCAGTGGACGAGATTACCCGGGGCCAGCTTCAGAATGAATTGCAGAGAATCTATGCACAGACTCACATTACAATACTCTTTGTGACGCATGATATATCGGAGGCGCTGAAGCTTGGCACAAAAGTGCTGGTTATGGATCAGGGAAAGATCCATCAGTATGACGTGCCGGAACAGATTCTGAGGTCTCCTGCTACTGAGTTTGTAAAGCAGTTGGTAGAGCGGAAATGCAGAACTTGTATAAGAGTGTAAACTTATCTGTCTTGTCATATGTAAAGAACGGTGGTATAATAGTGAGAACTCAAGTTAAGGAGAAAAATGCTATGGATATCACGGAAAAGATTAAAAAGTTAAAAGAGGAAAAGAACGCGGTCATTCTGGCCCACTATTATGTCAGGCCCGAGGTGCAAGAGATTGCTGACTACATTGGGGACTCCTTCTATCTGAGCAAGGTGGCCGTAGGCCTAAAAGAACAGACCATTGTATTTGCCGGCGTGTCGTTCATGGGCGAGAGCGCCAAGATCCTGAATCCAGGAAAGACGGTCCTTATGCCGGATGCCTCGGCGGATTGTGCCATGGCGCATATGGCAGATGCCCAGATCATAAGCAAAATGCGGGATACATACGAGGATCTGGCAGTGGTGTGCTACATTAATTCAACGGCGGAACTGAAGCGGCATTCCGACGTATGCGTGACCTCTGCCAATGCGGTGAAGATCGTCAAAGCGCTGCCCAATAAGAATATTTTCTTTATCCCTGACAGGAATCTGGCACATCATGTGGCGGAACAAGTGCCGGAGAAGAATTTCGTCTATAATGAAGGATACTGTCCGGTACATGAGAAGATGCAGATCGCGGAGATAAAGGAAGCCAAGAGGCAGCACCCGGAGGCATTGATCTTGACACACCCTGAATGCCCGGAAGAGATCCGAAAGATATCGGATTATGTAGGAAGCACCTCCGGCATTATCGCATATGCAGGAAAGAGTGAAAATAAAGAATTTATCATCTGCACGGAAAATGGGGTACGCTATGAACTGGAAAAGCAGAACCCGGAAAAAAGGTTCTATTTTACGAAGACGGAGCCAGTCTGCGAAGATATGAAGACAATCACGCTGGAGAAGATCCTTCAGGTTCTGGAGAATGGGGACAATGAGATCCATGTAGACGACGAACTACGCAAGAACTCTAAAAAGCCGCTGGAAAGAATGCTGGAGCTGGCGAAATAGATGGCAGGTTATGAAGAAGATGGTTCATCCAGGGAGGATTGGAAAATGGAGTTAAATACAGATGTAGTTATCATCGGCAGCGGCGTGGGCGGGCTGTTTAGCGCTTTAAGCCTGCCGGCGGATAAGAAAATCGTGATGATAACGAAGTCGGACCTTGAAAGCAGCGATTCATTTCTGGCACAGGGAGGAATCTGCGTGATGCGGGGCTTGGATGACTATGACAGTTATTTTGAGGATACGCTGAAGGCAGGGCATTATGAGAACCGCAAAGAAGCGGTGGATATTATGATACGCGGTTCCCAGGAAATTATTAAGGACCTGGTGGGATATGGCGTGGAATTCGAAAAAGAGGACGGAGAATTCGCTTACACCAGAGAAGGCGCCCACTCAAGGCCACGCATACTGTTTCATGAAGATATCACAGGCAAGGAGATTACAGGCAAACTGCTTGCGCAAGTGAAAAAGTTAAATAACGTTACAATCTACGAGTATACGACGATGACGGACATCATAGAAGAGAATGGGCGATGCAGCGGCATTGTAGCAGAGAATTCTAAAGGAAGAGTGATCATCCATGCGGCGGATACGATACTGGCAAGCGGAGGGATTGGCGGAAGATACAAGCATTCTACGAACTTTCCGCATTTGACAGGGGATGCGCTTGAAATCGCAGGAAAGCATGGAATACGGATGGAACATCTGGACTATGTCCAGATCCACCCCACTACCTTGTATTCTACCAAGCCAGGGAGGCGATTCCTGATATCCGAGTCTGTAAGAGGAGAAGGGGCCGTTTTATATAATAAAGATAAAGAACGCTTCGTCAATGAACTGCTCCCAAGGGACGTGGTTACTGAAGCAATCCACAGACAGATGGAAAAGGATGGTACCGATTATGTATGGCTGTCTATGGAGCACATTCCCAGAGAGCAGATATTGAAGCATTTCCCGAATATATACCAGCACTGTCTGGAAGAAGGCTACGATGTGACAAAAGAATGCATACCGGTAGTTCCGGCCCAGCACTACTTCATGGGGGGCATCTGGGTAGATCTGGACAGCCAAACCAGCATGGAGAATCTGTATGCGGTGGGAGAGACCAGCTGCAACGGAGTGCACGGCGCCAACCGCCTGGCAAGCAATTCTCTCTTAGAGAGCATGGTATTTGCCAAGCGGGCAGCCAGAAAGATCGGACATGCTATGGAGAAGGAAGAAGCGGCGCAAGAGACGGCGTAAGAAGGAAGAAAAGGAGATTGGAAGACATATGAACAGTATCACGATGACCCTGCAGGTAGACCATCTGATCAGGGAGGCGCTAAGAGAAGACATTTCAAGCGAGGACGTTACGACGAATGCCGTAATGAAGGAAGCGGCAGAAGGAGAAGTAGATCTGATCTGCAAGCAGGATGGTATCATTGCAGGCCTGGAGGTATTTGGCAGGGTGTTTGAACTTCTGGATGCAAAGGTCAGGGTAGAACTTTACTGCAAGGATGGAGATGAAGTAAAGAAAGGCCAGCTTATGGGAAAGGTGAAGGGGGACATCCGTGTCCTGCTGTCCGGCGAACGGGTTGCACTTAACTATCTGCAGAGGATGAGCGGCATCGCCACCTATACCCATTCCGTGGCAGCGCTGCTGGAAGGCAGCGGGACGAAACTTCTGGATACCAGGAAGACGACTCCTAATATGAGGATCTTCGAAAAATATGCAGTCCGCGTAGGCGGCGGGTATAACCACCGCTACAACCTGTCAGACGGCGTCTTGCTCAAGGACAACCATATCGGAGCAGCAGGCGGCGTAGGAAAGGCAGTACGGATGGCAAAGGAGTATGCGCCTTTTGTGAGGAAGATAGAGGTGGAAGTAGAGAATCTTAATATGGTCAAGGAAGCGGTGGAAGCCGGCGCGGACATAATCATGCTGGATAATATGTCCCAGGAAGAGATGGAAGAGGCAATCCGCATCATAGACGGGTGCGCCGAGACGGAATGCTCAGGCAATGTGACGAAAGAGAATATCAGCCGCCTGACATCCCTGGGGGTTGATTATATTTCCAGCGGCGCATTGACCCATTCTGCTCCAATATTGGATATTTCTCTTAAGAACCTTCATGTAGTATAATAAGACGGAAATATTTCAGGAGGTGACAGAACGAATGACGGGTTCTGATAGAAGGGCGGATATTATCCAACAGATAAAGGAAAGCAGGACTCCGGTATCGGGAACGAAGCTGGCATTAAGATATGAGGTGAGCCGCCAGGTCATCGTACAGGATATCGCGCTGATCCGGGCTTCCGGCTATGATATTATATCTACTAACCGGGGGTATATTCTGAATGCCCCAAAGTCGGTGAGCCGGGATTTCAAGGTTCAGCATACGGATGAGCAGCTGGAGGAAGAACTGTGCGCCATCGTCGATCTGGGCGGATGCGTGGAGAATGTCATGATCAACCACCGGGTCTATGGCCATATGGAGGCAGTGCTTGGCGTGAATTCCAGAAGGAAGGTGGCAGAGTTCATGGAAGATATCCGCAGCGGCAAGTCAAGCCCTCTTAAGAATATTACTTCGAATTACCATTACCACCGTGTGAGCGCCGATAGCGTGGAGACGCTGGATATGATAGAAGAAGACTTGAGACAGCGGGGCTTTTTGGTTCCTAGTGACAAATAATATGACAGACTGTATATAGAAATTCCCTGAAGGCAAAATACATGTTACGCTGCCTTCAGGGGATTTTTTTAGAAAGAAAATTATGAAGAATTGTTAAAGATATGCCGCTTCTTGCTTAAAGTCTGCTATAATATCCTGTAGGCAGGCAAGAAGGAGAGAGAAGATATGGTTGACAAGAGAAGGAAGAAGCAGCAGTTCCTGCCCCTATACGCGGTTTTTCCGCTGCTATCCTGCGTGGCGGTGAACAGCCTGGTTTATTTCGGAACAGAAGCCTTGACAGGAAACTGGAAGCACTATGACCTGACGCTTCCAATAGATAGGGCAATTCCGCTGGTGCCAGGGTTTACTGTCATTTATCTGGGCTGTTATATATTCTGGATTATAAATTATATATTGATCGCAAGGCAGGGAGAAGAACACTGCTTCCGGTTCGTGACGGCAGATATGCTATCGCGGATTGTCAGCGGCATCATATTCATCCTGCTGCCGACTACGAATGTGCGTCCGGTATTGGCGGGAGACGATATTTTTGTGAAGCTTCTTGGAATGATATACAGTATCGATGAGCCGACAAGACTATTTCCGTCCATCCATTGCCTGGTGAGCTGGTTCTGCTATATCGGAATCCGGGGACGGGCGAATATCCCTAAGGCCTACCGGGGCTTTTCCTGTATATTTGCGCTGCTGGTCTGCGTCTCTACGCAGCTGACGAAGCAGCATTATATCATAGATGCGTTTGGAGGAATTGCGATAGCCGAACTGACTTACTGGCTGGCATTCCATACGCAGGCCTACCGCGGCCCAAAGCGGGTATTCGACTGGCTGTACAGGGGAATCTTTGACAGGCAGGGAAAAATAAGCAGGAAAGAAGGGGAAGCGTGACAAGCAAAAAGAAAAAGATTGCCAATACCGCATTCCTTCTGCTGGTATTCGCGCTGACGCTATACAGCGTGTTCAAAGGCGAAGATTTTAGAGCGGTCATGCGGGCAATCCTTAAGGTGAACCCCTGGTACATCCTGCCAGGAGGCCTGGGAGTCATCATCTTCATATGGGGGGAATCCATAATTATCTGGTATATGTTTCGCACGCTGAAGATCCATGAGAAGAAATGGACCTGTTTTTTATACTCCTGCGTGGGGTTCTTCTTCAGCGCCATCACGCCATCGGCAAGCGGCGGCCAGCCAATGCAGATCTATTATATGCGAAAGAATAAAATTCCCATTCCAGTATCGACATTGGTTCTGATGATTGTTACAATAACATATAAGTCAGTACTGGTAGTGATCGGTCTTTTTGTGGCGTTCTTTCAGAGAGGATTTGTTCACCGTTACTTGGAGGGGATTCTTCCGGTATTCTATCTTGGGGTAGCCCTGAACGTAGGATGCTGCATTGCCATGTCCGTTCTGGCGTTTCATCCGGCCCTGGCAAAATGGATCATGATGAAATGCCTGAAACTGCTGGAGCGATTAAGAATTCTAAAGCACAAGCCGGAACGGACGCGCAGGCTGTCCGCATCCATGGATCAGTATAATGCAACGGCGGTGTATCTTAGAACGCATGGAAAGGTTATTATAAATGTACTGGCGATTACATTTCTACAGCGGTTTGCCCTGTTTTTTGTTACTTGGTTCGTATATAAGGCTTTCGGCCTCCATGGCGCCCATATGTACGACGTGGTAATGCTGCAGGCAGTAGTATCCGTATCGGTAGATATGCTCCCGCTTCCGGGAGGGATGGGAATCAGCGAGAACCTGTTCCTGATTATTTTCAAGGGAGTATTTACAGCGGGGCTGCTGCTGCCGGGAATGGTACTCAGCAGAGGAATCGCATACTATATTCAGCTGCTGCTCTGCGCAGGCCTGACATTATTCGCCCATTTAAGGATTGGCCGGGATCCGGCTGTGGAATAAGAGAAAAGAATGAAGAAAAGAGAGAAGAAGAATGATAGGATATTATAATTACACGGTAGTATTAACGTATATAAGCCTTGCCTCTTCCGTATTCGGAATGACGCAGGCAATTCACGGCAGGTTCAAGACGGCAATCCTGTGCCTTGCGATCTCGGGACTGTGCGACATGTTTGACGGGAAGATCGCACGTACTAAGAAAGACAGGACCGAGGATGAGAAGGCCTTTGGAATTCAGATCGACTCGCTGTGCGATGTAGTCTGCTTCGGCGCGTTCCCGGCGCTGATCTGCTATCTGCTGGGAGTGCGCGGACCGATTGGAATTGCGGCGATCATCCTGTACTGCGTTAATTCCGTAGTAAGGCTGGCATATTTTAACGTGATGGAAGCCAAGAATGCGCTGGTGACGGAGACTGGGGAGAAATACTACCGCGGGCTGCCGATTACATCCATGGCGATCGTGCTTCCGCTGGTATTTATGGTACAGTTCTTCGTGCCAGATTACATATTCCGGCTTTGCCTGTTTTTGGCGCTGATTATCGTAGGCATCCTGTTTGTAGTAGATTTCAAGCTGAAGAAGCCCAATAATGCCACCTTGGCAGTCTTGGTAGCAGTGGTTGGCGTTGCCGTGCTGATCATGCTGATTTTTACCAATTACCGGATCAGTTTTCACGCAGGATGGCCCTGGTTCACAAGATGGGTGCACTAGGCTTGCATTACAGGTATGGAGCGTGAAGGAAATGATGAAATATATTGACAGAGACGGAAAAGAGACGATAGAAGAATCCGGCCAGGACAGACTGCTTCGGCATCTGTATACCAGCCGGCTGGGAAGAATTCTCCTGAAAGCCATGATACGTCCGGAGATATCCCGATTAGGGGGCTGGCTTCTGGAGCAATCCTGGTCCCGATGTCTGATCGGGCCATTTGTGAGAAAAAACGGGATTGATCTTTCCTGCTGCCTGAGGCAGGAATTCTCGTCCTATAATGATTTCTTTACCAGAAAGCTAAAGCCGCAGTATCGTATGCCTCAGGGAGATGAAGAGACGCTGACCAGCCCTTGTGACGGGAAGTTAAGCGTTTATCCTATCAAAAGCGGAAGGTCAGGAGAAGGCGCATTTGTGATTAAGGATACGCCCTATACGATTGAGAGCCTGCTCCGTTCCAGGAGGCTTGCAGAACGGTATGATGGCGGATGGGCCTTCGTGTTCCGGCTTACGGTGGACGACTATCACAGATACTGCTATATTGACGAAGGAAGAAAATCCCGTAACATTCGTATCCCCGGGGTCTTTCATACTGTTAATCCAGTGGCCAATGATATGGTTCCTATCTACAAAGAGAATACCAGGGAGTATTCTCTTTTAAAAAGCCGGCATTTCAAGACAGTGCTTATGATGGAAGTAGGCGCCCTGATGGTAGGGCGCATCACCAACTATCATCAGGCCTGTGAAGTAAAGCGGGGCCAGGAGAAAGGACGGTTCGAATTCGGGGGCTCCACGGTGATACTGCTGTTTCAGGAAAACGCGGTGCATCCAAATGAGCAGCTGGTTTTGAATACGGCCAGGGGATATGAGACGATCGTAAAGATGGGGGAACGAATTGGGGAATCTGTATAATACTTGAAACATTTTCCAATTTGTTCTATAGTCTAATTATAAGAATAACATAAGGAAGGTCATGAACAATGATATACAATGATGTATTAGAAGCAGTGGGAAATACTCCCCTCATCCGCCTGAACAGGATGACGGGGCCGGATGAGGCAGAAGTTCTGGTAAAGTTCGAAGCGGTGAATGTAGGCGGATCCATCAAGACGCGCACAGCTATGAATATGATTGAAGCAGCCGAGAAGAAAGGGCTTATTCATAAGGACACGATTATCGTAGAGCCGACCAGTGGAAACCAGGGGATCGGCCTGGCTCTTATCGGCGCGGTAAAGGGATATAAGACGGTGATCATTATGCCGGATTCTGTCAGCGAGGAGAGAAGAAAGCTGGTGAAGAATTACGGCGCGCAGGTCATCCTGATCCATGATGCGGGGAATATAGGCGACTGCATTGCAAAGTGCATGGAGACGGCGCTTTCTATGGCAAAGGAAGATCCAAACGTATATGTGCCACAGCAGTTTGAAAATGAAGCGAACAGCGCAGCACACAGGGAACAGACGGCAAAGGAAATCCTGGAGCAGGCAGGAAAGCCGATCCATGGCTTCTGCTCCGGCATTGGAACAGGCGGAACCATCACCGGTATCGGCGAAGCCCTTAAGGCAGCAAATCCGGATATGGAGATCTGGGCCATCGAGCCTGAGAATGCCGCGATATTGTCCGGCAAAGAGGTGGGATCCCATCTGCAGATGGGAATCGGCGATGGAGTTATACCAGCCATACTGAACCAGAAGATCTATGATGATATCGTGATTGTCACAGATGAGGAGGCAGTGAAGACGGCAAAGGAGCTGGCGGCAAAGGAAGGCCTTATGTGCGGCATCTCCAGCGGAACCAATGTGGCAGCAGCCCTTCGCCTCGCGAAAAAGCTGGGGCCCGGAAAGACGGTTGTGACCATATTAGCAGACACTGCCGAGAGGTATTTCTCAACGCCGTTGTTTGACTAGCCAAAGGGCGCTGTCAGACAACAGAACAGAGAAGGTAGGAAGAGGGTATATGGCAAAGCATGAAGAGAGAGAAGATTTAAGAAAGCAGATTATAGATGCAGCCTGGGAACTATTTTACAAACAGGGATATGAAAACACCACCGTCAATGATATTGTAAAGAAGGCCAATACGTCAAAAGGGGGATTTTATTATTATTTTAAGGCGAAGGAAGAACTTCTGAATTCCCTGTATGCCATTTTTGACCGGGAATATGAGAAATTCTATGAGACGATGGACAGAAGTCTGGACAGTATCGTGCAGCTTGAGCAATTGAGCCAATATGTTTCATACTTCATTGAGGGGAATGTATCTGCGGAACTTCTGGCGGCATTATATCAGTCCCAGCTGGCCAAGAAGAAGCAGGACTGCTTCCTGAATCCTGACCGGTTTTATAACAGGCTGGTAAGGAAGATTATTGCCGAGGGTCAGAAAAAGCATGAGATCCGGGAGGATATTTCGGTAGAAGAACTTGCACATCATGTACTGCTTTTGGAAAGAGGCATCATTATGGATTGGTGCGTGCAGAACGGTTCCTTTTCCCTGGGGTATTTTGGGAGCAGGAACTTTGATCTGTACATTGAATTCATGAGGCCAAGAGACTAGGAATAAGATATCAGAAGATAATATAAGCCTGCAAAAAGGATGGAAGGCGCCAGAAACCGGCACTTTCGTTTCTTTTGCAGGCTTTTCCATTATGATTCGTCTATGCGGATCGAGATTCTTGTAATATATTCTCCCGCATCCTGGACGGCGATTTCATCCAATACTGCCTCTTTGTAGGCAAATTCGCCGGAGGAAAGAGCGTTTTCCCGCATAAATGCGAGCATCTCCTGATACGTATGCGCCGCATCATAGTAATCGCCCTTCAGATAAGCGGTGACATAGCGGCCTGCCTGCTTGACATGACAGGGATGGTCCTTGACGGGGGAGGGGACCTTCGTGAAAAAGAATGCATACTGATCCCACTTGTCCCGGGCCAGATCCTGGGTTCGCTGCATGGCTCCATATGGGTGGCCTGCATTCAGCTGGTTATGGCTGCAATAGCGGATGTGGCTGCAAAGCGCCTGGAATACAATGTCGTGTTCAGAAGCATCTATTCCGGGACTGGTCACCAGATATTCTTCCGGCATCTCTTCAATGGATACCGGGCTGGCAGGCGTCTGTACTTTGGGGGTCCGGCTTAAGTCCACCAATGAGATCTTGGTCTTTATCACCTGGTCGATCCTTTTTAGATGTTCTAATTCCGCGCAGACCCTTTGATGCTGCTCCTCAAGCAGTACCTTCAGCTTGTCGGGATTCCTGTGATCAATATACATTTTAATATCCTTAAGCGGCATTCCGATTTCCCGCAGGCAGGTAATGGTAAAGAATACGTCGCATTGACTTTCACTATAATAGCGGTAGCCCTTTTCATCGGTATAGGCTGGCTTGAGAAGGCCAATGTCATCGTAATGGAATAATGTCCTTTTGTTTGTATTGCATAATCTGGCAAAATCCCCTGTTTTTATACAGGGATTATTAAATTTCTGCATAAATATACAAATCTCCTTGACTATAACGTTACGGTATACCTTATTATAAAATCGTTGTGTCAATAAGTCAATCAAACCGTTTAGGAAAGGATGTAATAGATATGCCACAGTTAAGTAAAAGAGTAGAAAACTTTACAGATTCTGTAATTCGGAGAATGACAAGGATCAGTGATGAATACGGGGCGATCAACCTGTCCCAGGGATTCCCGGACTTTGACCCGCCCAAGGAGATTATGGATGCGCTGGCAAAGGCAGCCTATGCCGGGCCACATCAGTATTCGGTTACCTATGGAGCAGACAATTTCCGGGAGGCACTGGCACGGAAGCAGGAGAAGGCCATTGGGCGCAAGATTGATCCGGATAAGGAGATCGTGGTGACCTGTGGAGGCACGGAAGCCATGATGTGCGCCATGATGACCATCTGCAACCCGGGGGACAAAGTGATGGTCTTTTCGCCATTCTATGAGAATTATGGAGCGGATGCAATACTTTCAGGCGCCGAGCCTATCTACATACCACTGGTTCCGCCGACCTATGAGTTTGATATCCGGCTGGTGGAAGAAGGATTCCTGCAGGGGGCGAAGGCAATTATTGTCTGCAATCCGTCCAATCCTTGCGGAAAGGTGTTCTCAGAAGAAGAACTGATGGCGATTGGGAGCCTTGCCGTAAAATATGATGCCTTCGTAGTGACTGACGAGGTCTATGAACATATGGTTTATGCGCCCAACAAGCATGTGTGCATGGCAGCGCTGCCGGGAATGTATGAGCACACGATTACCTGCAACTCCCTGTCGAAGACATATTCCATAACCGGATGGAGGCTGGGATATCTGATCGGCCCGGAAGAAGTGATCGAGGCGGCCAAAAAGGTCCATGACTTCCTGACAGTGGGAGCGGCTGCGCCGCTTCAGGAGGCGGCGGTGGCCGGGCTTAATTTTCCAGAGTCTTATTATCAGCAGCTTCTTAAGATCTATACGGAAAAGAGGGATTATTTCCTGGCAGGCCTGGATAGAATCGGGCTAGAGCACAATGTCCCGCAGGGAACTTATTTTGTTCTTATAGATATTCAGAAATTTCTTGACCTTCCGAAGTTCCAGGGTTGGACAGATCTGGAATTCTGCGAGTGGATGATTCAGAATATTGGCGTGGCAGCCGTACCGGGCTCCAGTTTCTTCAAGGAAGAAGTCAATCATCTGATCCGCCTGCATTTTGCAAGAGAGAAGGAAACCATCGATGAAGCGATGGAAAGGCTCGCGAAATTGCAGGAACTGTTTTAGAACTTTCAGAGGAAGACGGGAAAGAAGAGGTGACGGAGAATGAATTCATATACAGTATGTTTTGCGAATTATACCATTGGCGCGGATGCGTATGAGAATGTGGCTGACCTATGCCAGATCTATGGAACGCGTATTCTGCTGATTGGAGGGAGCAAGGCCCTTGGGGCGGGGAAAGAAAAACTTGAAGACGCAATCAGGGAATCCGTCTTGACAATCGCAGAGACGGTTGAGTACGGAAACGACTGCACCTATGCGTGGATAGAAAAATGGGCGGATTATGCCAGGGAATTAGACGTAGACATGATCTTTGGAATGGGCGGAGGAAAGGCGCTTGATACAGCCAAAGGAGCAGCCGAAAAAGCCGGCCTTCCTGTATTTACGTTTCCTACTACCGCAGCCACCTGCGCTGCTACGACAGCACTGTCCGTGGTGTACAGGGAGGATGGCAATTTTGACAGTTTTTACTTCTATGAGCGTCCAGCCATACATTGCTTTATTGATACGCAGATCATCGCAGAATCACCGGCTGCCTATTTAAGAGCCGGGATGGGGGACACGATAGGGAAGCATTTTGAATGTCATTTTGCGGCCAGGGGAGATAAACTCTCGCACAGTTCGGCGTTGGGGCGGGAGATCAGCAATCTCTGCTATGGGCCGATTCTTGAACATGGCGAGCAGGCATTGGCAGACTGCAGAAAGAATCTTGCGACGCATGCGCTGGAACAGGTCATACTGGCGAACATTGTAAGCACAGGGCTGGTGTCATTGCTGGTGATCGACGATTATAACTGTGCGGTTGCCCATTCCGTATACTATGGACTGGTGCTGCTTGAGGGATTTGAAGAGAGGTATCTTCATGGAGACGTGGTTGCCTATGGCGTCCTGGTACAGCTGGCGATCGATGGAGACGAGGCAAAGATGATAGAACTGAAGCGGTTTATGGAAAGGCTTGGGATTCCATCTACGTTAAAGGACATGGGCGTAGAAGTAAAGCGGGAGCATCTGGAGGCAGTGCTCAAAGAGACGGTCGCGGGGCCGGATATGGAGCACATTCCCTATGAGATAACGGAAGACATGGTGTTTGAAGCGATGCAGAAAGTCGAGCGAATATAAGGAGTAGAATGATGGAAATTACAATGGAGACTAGAAAAGTTAATACAAAAAACCTGCTGAAATTCATCCTGTGCTCAGGATTTGGCGTTCTGATGTTCCTGGTGCCTATTCCGCAGGGGGATTCCTTCACTACGCTGCTGGATTTCCTGAAGTCCGGCCTGAAAGGCCTCTTTGGCGAAAGCCTAAGCTATATCGTAGTGGGCACTCTGGTATTGTCGGCAGTGGTAAGTATCGTGGACATGATTGCCAAGCCGGACGTTATTCGGAACAATCATTATCTGAAGAAGGCATTTTCAACCACGCCCTTTTACCTGGCCTCTAAGATCGTGGGGGCAGTCATTGCCTGCATGGTGGTGTTTGGAGTTGGGCCTGAGATGATTATTTCCGCAGATACAGGGACGTCCATTATTGATCTGTGCGGCACGCTGTTCTGTATCGTAATCTCCTTTAGCTTCATCCTGCCATTTCTGACTGATTGCGGAATTATGGAGTTTCTCGGCGTCCTGCTAAGGCCTGTAGTGCGTCCGCTGTTCCATGTGCCGGGCCGGGCATCCGTGGATCTGATGGCATCCTGGTTCGGAGCCTCCAACGCGGCGGTCATACTGACCAGAGAGCAGTATATGAAAGGATTTTATACTAAGAGGGAGGCGGGGTACATTATGACCAACTTCTCGATCGTATCTATCCCGTTCTGCCTGCTGATTGCAAATACAGTCGGGATTGACTATCTGTTTCCGGCCTTTTATCTGTGCATCTGCGTGGTTGGAGTCGTTCTTGCGATCATCATTGCCAGGATACCTCCGATCAGCAGGATACCAGATACCTATCGCAAGAAGACGGGAAAGCAGCTCAATGAAGAAGTGCCGGACGAAAAAAATGTATTTGCCTATGCAGTGGAGATGAGCTGCGCCCGCGCGGAAAAGTTCAGCTTAAGGACGGTGCTGTCCGGAGGATTTGAAGTGGTTATGGGCATGCTGTTCGATCTGATTCCAATTGTGGCGGCATGGGGAACGATCGCCCTGATTATTGCCACCTACACGCCTGTATTCAAATGGCTTTCCTATCCGATGGGAATGTATATGAGCCTGTTTGGCGTGGAAGAGGCATTTGCCGTAGCGCCTGCCACCCTGGTGGGATTCGCGGATATGTTCATTCCGGCCCTTTTGATCACAGGCATAGCATCTGTAAAAACGAAGTTTATCATTGGCGTGCTGTCCCTGGTGCAGATCATTTATCTGACGGAGGTTGGGACGATTATTATCAAGAGCGAGATACCACTGAATCTGTGGAAGCTTTTTGTCATATTTCTGGAACGGACGCTGATTGCCATTCCGGTAATCGTCCTGATGGCGAACCTTCTGATCTGAGAACTTCTGGCTGGCGAAATTACTATGTCGAAAATAGAAAGAGACTCCGAAAGGAGTCTTTTTTTGACAAATTAAAGACTTTGGTCTGTACAAAATAAGAACAAAAGGATTGTATACAAGTACACAAAAGACTGTGAATTATAAAATGTTACAAGAATATTTCTAAAAATTAATAATAAATAAGTGAAATGAATAATAAATTTGTTGACATATTACAGTGAAGATTGTTATTATAATAACTATAACAGACCGCGGTTTCTAATAACGAATGATTCACCTTAGTGATTGGAGGTAGGGATATGCTTTACACGGAAATATGTAATGCCGTATGGATGTTTTTATGGGTGGGGCTGCTGCTGCTGGCAGTTATATTCCAATGTCTTGTATTTATGAAGAGGGCATGGAAGCATGCGCTTGAACTTGGGCTTCAGCCGGCACAGATTAAGAAGGGGCTGACAACGGGAATTACCATCAGCATCATGCCGACGCTGCCTGTGCTGCTGGTGCTGCTGTCTTTGATGCCGCTTCTGGGAACGCCGCTTCCATGGCTGCGGCTTTCTATTATAGGCTCGGCCTATTATGAGACATACGCGGCATCGACGGCTCTGGAGTGCGTGGGAGAGACCTTGCAGGTCAACGGATACAGTGTTGTCGGATGGGTTGCGGCCGCCTGGGTCATGACGATCGGAGGCAGCGCCTGCGTATTATGGTCATCCCTGGCAATCAAGCCGATATCCATGATTTATGAAAAAGCGGAGAAAGTGGATATGAAGCTGGTGCTTTCCATCGGAAGCGGATGTCTGGCAGGCGTTATGGCATACGTATCTGTATCTTATGGATTCAGCGCTATGTCCACAAAAGGCGTAGTTTTCTGCATCAGTTTCGCTGTAGGGGCAATTTTGGTATTCATCCATAATAAGCGGCCGAAAGCCAGGTGGCTGTCGGATTACCTGATGACCATCAGCATGCTGGTTGCAATGGCTGCCGCCTGCTTCATCTTTTAAGAAAGGAAGTGCATCATATGAAACAAAACGGATATCAAAGCTGGATACATAAGTTTGGAATTATTTCAAGTCTTTTGCTGTTTGTAGGAATGACCGCATTTCCGATCGTAGTAAGCGCGGTATATGGCATATGGCCGGACTTTAAGACATTATGGCCCGGATTTGTGGCTGTCATCTTGTTTATGGCGCCATACTGGCCGGCGGAGACCATCGGATATATGTCAGTAATGGGGCCAGGCGCTTTGTATATGTCCTATATTACGGGGAATGTAACGAATCTGAGAATGCCGGCTACCGTTGGCACCATCAATTCCCTTGGCATTAAGCCCAATACGGATGAATGTCACACGATGGCGATCATCGCCTGTGGAGCGTCCATTATCACCACCGTGGTTATCGTGGCTCTGGGAGTCGTGATCGCGGCGCCGCTTGCCCCGGTTCTGGAGTCCCCTGTGATCCAGCCGGCGTTTGATTATGTGGTTCCCGCACTGTTTGGAGGCCTTGTGGCACAGACAATCCTGAAAGGAAAGAAACAGTTCCTGTTTTTCCTGGCGCCTTTGGCCATCTGCCTGTTCTTCTGCTACTTTACGACTATGAACAGCGCGTATTATATGCTGATAGCCATTGCAATATCTGTGGTCATATATGTAGTCGATTATAAGAGCGGAAAGAACAAAGGGAAGGAAGAAGCTAATTCATAGTAAATGTTTTGAAAAGGAGAAGAATATGGATAAATTAACCTATATTATTTGTGGAAAATTATATAATGGAATCGACGCAGAATTTAAAGAGAACTATAAGATCTTGGTAAAAAACGATTTGATAGAAGCCGTAGGGCCGGATATTCCGCAGCCAGAGTCGGCAGAGGTCATTGACCTTTCGGATGCCACGGTCACGCCGGGAATGATCGATGCCCATATGCATATGGACTATATTGACTGGCATACCATTCGGGAAGAAGTCTACACTACCTCGGAAGAGGCTAAGACGCTGGCAATCGTAAGAACTGCGCAGAAGACCTTATCAAGAGGTTTTACGACGGTCAGGCATCCGGGCGGAATCACATCCAACGGACTGGGGGTCCTGGATGTAAAGAGGGCGATCGAAAATGGATATATTACAGGTTCCAGAATTGTAGCGGCACCGAGGTTCTTATGCGGAGCAGGAAGCCACGGCGACCTGTCACAAGGATTTTCAAGGAATCCGGAACTGTCCAATATGCTGCAGAACATCCGGCTTACGCTGGGAGCAGGAAAAGACTTTTTTGTCAATGCCGTTCGGGAAGAGATTAAGTATGGCGCGGACTTCATCAAAATTATGGCTACAGGCGGATTCTTTACTCCGAATGACAACCCATCCCAGCAGCAGTTAAATGATGAAGAACTTCAGGCGATCATGAATACCGCCCATGAATGGGGCAAGACGGTAACTGCCCATGTATACAGCGTGGATCATATGCAGAAACTGATCAAGTACGGAATTGATGGCATGGAGCACTGCTCTTTGATGGATGAAGAGACGGCCCAGATGATAATTGATCATGATGTCTATGTAGTTCCTACCTTCTGTCCGTATGAGGAGGCCGTGCACTATGATCCTGTGATGATACAGACCAAGCAGAAGGAATACAGGATCAAGCTGGAATATTATAAGGATGCTCTTCAGGCAGGCCGTGAAGTAATTAAGAACTGCAAGTGCAAGCTTGGGTATGGAACAGATATGGTTGCGACCCACCAGAACTATGAGAGCGGATACGAGTTCAAGGCATGGATGGAAAGCGGGATGGGAACCTTTAGGACGCTGCATGCCGCGACCCAGGTGAATTCCGAGATCCTTCAGCTGGAAGATAAGATTGGCACGCTTGAGCCGGGAAAATATGCGGATATCGCTGCATGGAAGAGAGACTTGATGACAGATCCATATGCGCTTCTTGACTGTGCTTTTGTCATGAAGGAAGGAGTCGTATATCCGACGGAACGCTGCGAAGAACTGACGGATTAGAAAAAGTTACGTTTTTAGTGGCATTTCCCCTTGAAAGAGATGTATAATAAAGATAGATAATAGTCGTTGTTATAAAGTCTTCTGGAAAGGGAGGGATCGGTATGGCAGAGCATAAAATAGTTACGATCGGCCGTCAATTTGGCAGCGGTGGGCATGAGATTGGCAATCGGCTGGCTACACGGCTTGATATCCCGCTGTATGACAATAATCTGGTGAGGATGGTAGCCGAGAAACTGGATATCCGGGAGGAGACCGCGCAGGCCGTGGATGAGACGACGCTGAACAGTTTCCTGGCAGGCTATGTGATTGCGCCGATGGAGTACTCCACTTATATCAATGCCACGGAATACATACAGCCGCTTAGCGAGCAAGTGTATGAACTGCAGTGCGAGATTATCCGCAAACTGGCTGAGAGAGGATCTTGCGTCATTGTCGGGCGCTGTGCGGACTTCGTGCTAAGAGATAATCCTAATTTAATCAATGTCTTTATCTGTGCAGATAAGGAAGACCGGATTAAGAGGATTGCACAGCGGTATGACCTGTCGGAGCGTAAGGCAGCGGACCGGATCAAGAAGATTGACCGTGAGCGCAAGTACTATTATGAGTCCCATACAGGACTTGACTGGGGAAGCGTGCAGGCGCATCAGATGCTGCTGAATGCAAGCCGGCTTGGCATGGAGAAGACGGTAGATATATTAGAAGAACTGTATAAAGGCTGGTAGTCTTAGGATGTACGAGGGGCGTAGTATTTGGATGAATACTACGCCCCTGCTTGCATTTGGATGAATTGTAAATTAGCATAAGCAAGGGAAAAGGAGTGGATATTATGGCAATAGAAGCAGGCTATATGGTACCGCATCCTCCGCTGATCATTCCAGAAGTAGGACGTGGGGAAGAAAAACGAATTGGCGCTACCATCGGGGCATACCAGAAAATTGCAGATGAGATTGCGCAGATAAAGCCAGAGACGGTGATCCTTATCTCGCCTCATAGCATCATGTACCGGGATTATTTTCACATATCTCCGGGAGTGCGTGCATATGGAGATATGGGGGGATTTGGGGCGCCACAGGTTTCAAGGGAAGTTGTCTACGATCAGGAACTGGCAAGAGAGATCGAGCGGCTTGCCTCCTTGGAAGGCTTTCCGGCAGGCACCAAAGGAGAGCGTGATCCCAGGCTTGATCATGGCACGATGGTGCCGCTGTACTTTGTCAGCCAGGAATGGCAGAATTATATGCTGGTTCGTATCGGCTTATCAGGACTTTCTTTAAAAGTACATTTTATGCTGGGAAGATATATCCGGCAGGCGGTAGATAAGATCGGCCGGCGTGCCGTGCTGATTGCCAGCGGAGATTTGTCCCACAGATTGCGAAAGGAGGGACCTTATGGATTTTGTGAAGAAGGGCCGGAGTATGACCAAAAGATTATGGAGGTTATGGGGAGCGGAACATTTGAGCGACTGCTGGAATTTGACGAGGATTTCCTGGAAAGGGCGGGAGAATGCGGTCACCGGTCTTTTGCGATATTGGCCGGCGCGCTGGAAGGATTGGATATCGTGCCGGAAAAACTCTCCTATGAAGGGCCGTTTGGCGTAGGGTACGGCGTCTGCAGCTTCTGTGGGCGGGCAAAAGACCCTTATGTGGCGCTTGCGAGAAAGTCCCTGGAAACCTATATCCGCACAGGCGAAGCGATGGAGGTGCCAGAAGGCCTCCCGGAAGAGATGCTTAAGAATAGGGCCGGAACCTTCGTTTCCCTGAAAGAGGGAGGAAGGCTTCGCGGATGCATCGGGACGATACAAGGCGTCCAGACCTGCATTGCCAGGGAGATCATCGAGAACGCCATAAGCGCCGGAGTCCATGACCCCAGGTTTCCTCCGGTGATGGAAGAAGAACTAGGCAATCTGACGTATAGCGTGGATGTATTGGAAGAGCCAGAAGAAATCGATTCTCCCAAATTCCTGGATGTAAAAAGGTATGGCGTGATCGTAAGCAAAGGTTTTCGAAGGGGACTTCTGCTGCCGAATCTGGAAGGTGTGGATACGGTAGAAGAGCAGATTGCGATAGCCAGACAAAAAGCAGGAATCAGGGAAGACGAGGAAGTAAAGCTGGAGCGCTTTGAAGTAGTCAGGCACAAGTAGAAGGATTGGGGGTTAAAACATGAAGCAAGTTTGCCAGGTATGTAATAATTACTGTGAATTGGAAGAGGGGCAGGCAGGAAGATGCCGTGCCAGAAGGAATATAAATGGAAAGATCGTGTCTGAAAATTATGGGAAGATTACTTCCATGGCTCTGGATCCTATTGAGAAGAAGCCTCTGCGGCGTTTCTATCCAGGGAGCCAGATCCTGTCGGTGGGAAGCTATGGCTGTAATCTGAATTGTCCGTTCTGCCAGAACTACGAGATTTCTTTCAGTAACGGGAGGGATGTGCATATTGTGGATGTTATGCCGCAGGAACTGTTAAAACAGGCATTGGCGCTTAGAAATAAAGGAAATATTGGCGTGGCTTTTACCTATAATGAGCCGCTGATCGGATATGAGTATGTAAGAGATGCGTCATGCCTTGTACATGAGGCAGGGATGAAGAATGTGCTTGTGACAAATGGCGCTGCAACCATAGAGACGCTCTGGCAGGTCCTGCCCTATATCGATGCCATGAATATTGATCTGAAGGGATTTACCCGCGAATATTATGAGATGCTGGGAGGCAGCCTGGGCGCAGTAAAAGAATTTATCAGGACAGCGGCAGAAAACTGCCATGTAGAACTGACGACTCTGATCGTGCCCGGGGAGAATGATTCTCCAAGAGAGATGCGGGAACTTTCGGAATGGATAGCGTCGGTAGATCCAGAGATCGCGCTGCACGTGACCAGATTTTTCCCAAAATGGAAGATGAAGGACAGAAACGCTACAGACATAGGCCAGGTATATGAACTGGCAGAGATTGCGCAGAGGAACCTGGCCTATGTATATACCGGTAATTGCTGACCGGCGGGAGCGTGACCTGCTATATGCCTACAGCATCAGCACTATTTGTGGCGCGGGCCGCTTTTCGTTCTGCCTTTTCTTTGGCGATGGTGGGCTGGAAGCGCTTGACTTCGGATGCCACAACATTGCTAAGAAGCAGTATGCATATCAGGTTTGGGATTGCCATCAATGCGTTCATGATATCTGAGATGTTCCATACCAGATCCAAGGTCTGGGTGGCGCCTACGTATACAACCAGAGAAAAGATGACGCGGTAGATGATGTTAAATCTATGGTTCTTGAACAGGTATTCAAACGCTTTTTCCCCATGGTATTCCCAGCCCAGTATGGTAGAAAACGCGAATAGGATGATGCCGATGGCAACCAGATAGCTGCCGACAGGTCCCAGGACGCTGCCGAATGCAGCCATGGTCAGCTGGATACCCTGAAGAGGCTCGCCTGCAGCATTGGTGGTTCCCAGTACGCCGGAAGCGGCGATGGAAAGCCCGGTAATAGTACATACGACAATCGTGTCAAAGAAAGTTCCTGTCATATTGATATATCCCTGCCGGACCGGATCATCCGTTGTGGCGGCAGCAGCTGTGATGGCAGCGGAACCCAGGCCGGCTTCATTGGAGAATACGCCTCGGGCGACTCCATAACGAAGAGAATTCATAACTGATACGGTGATGGTTCCGAGTACGCCTCCTCCGATAGCCTGGGGATGAAATGCCATGCCAAAGATCAGATACAGGCCGTGCGGCACGTTAGTAATATTACCGCATATAACAATTAGGCCTGCGATGACATAGAAGATAGCCATGATAGGGACAACTACGGAAGATACCTTGGATATGCTGGTGATGCCGCCCAGAATGATGATTAAGGCAAGCACGGTTAATGCGATGCCTGTAATCCAGGAGGGCACGCCGAAGGTTTCTGTCAGAGAACCAGATATGGAGTTGGCCTGGGTCATATTTCCGATGCCGAAGGAAGCCAGAACGGTAAATAATGCAAATAGGAAGCCCATGGAATGGCCAAAGGCCTTATTTTTAAAGGCATTCTTCATCGTATACATAGGGCCTCCGGACATCTCGCCTTTTTCATTAGTCTCGCGGTATTTGATAGCCAGCATGCATTCGCTGAACTTGGAAGTTAGGCCGAAACATGCTGAGATCCACATCCACACCAGGGCTCCAGGGCCTCCTGCAAACATTGCCGTGGCTACGCCAATGATGTTGCCGGTTCCAATAGTGGCAGCAAGCGCGGTCATTAGCGCGGAGAATGGAGATACGTCTCCGGTGCCTCGTTTTGTGGTTCTTGCCTCTTTGCTCAGAACGCTGTGGAGCGCATACCCCAGATTCCTCCATGGAAGGAATCTCAGACGGATGGTCAGGAAGATTCCAGTACCAACCAGAAGTACCAGCATGACGGGGCCCCATACAAAAGTGTCAATTAAACCTACGATTTCATTTACTTTTTCCATTACTCTCTCCTTTCCTTGTTTTCCTATTTTCTAAAGAAAAACAAAAAAAGACAACGTCTGTGACAACGTCGTCTTTTATGGTACTATTTTACCCTATGAAGGGGAAAAGTCAAGTGTAAATTAAAAAAATATTCAGTTGTCTGTCAATTTTGGTCGATTATTAGTGAGCATTAGAAGGCGTGTTCTTTTAAATTGTCCTTGATAATTACTGGATAAGCATCTAAAATAAATCTATTAGGCTTATTGAACAGAAAGGATAGGATATATATGAAAATGTTAGTGGATGCTATTGTGGATACCACTTTTGACTGTCTGAAGATGCTTCCGTTTTTATTTGTGGCATTTATTTTGATAGAGGCGTTGGAACATTACTCTAGTGACTTTACTGCAAAGGCATTGGCAAAAGTAGGGAGGGCAGGCCCGGTTGTTGGGGCAGTCGCGGGATGCGTTCCTCAATGCGGATTCTCGGTTATGGCAGCGAATCTGTATGCAGGCGGAATTATATCGGTGGGAACCCTTCTGTCTGTATTTATTGCTACATCAGATGAGGCCATCTTGATTATTATGAGCAACCCGGAAAGGATCCGGGAAGTGGGAATTCTCCTTGCTGCAAAGGTAATTATTGCGGTTACGGCAGGATATATCATAGACATTTTCTTCCGGAATCAACTTGCTACAGTCAAGGAAAGCGGGAATCTTTGCAAAGACTGTGGATGCGACGAAGAGGATGCAGGAATATGGAAGCCTGCATGGCATCATACAATAAGAATATTTATTTACCTCTTTATATTTACAGGAATTTTAAATCTTTGCATAGAAATCTTCGGGATTGAACAGTTATCTAAGTTCCTACTGGGGAATACTATATTTCAGCCGGTGATTGCGGCTATAATCGGCCTGATCCCTAACTGTGCGGCATCCGTTATCCTAACTCAGCTGTATCTGAACGGAGCGATTTCTTTTGCTTCAGTGATCGCCGGACTATGTACGGGGGCGGGCATTGGACTTGTGGTGCTGTTCAAGATGAACCGGAATAAAAGGGAAAACCTTAAGATTGTTGGAGTCCTGTTCTTGGTGGCAGTGGCAGCCGGTATGATAATTGCATGGGTAGCGGGCAGTTAGAAGGGAAATTGGCAAAATTTGATTAATATGCAGGTTTGAATCGTCGGTATACTGGCAATATCATGGAATTTTTGGTAAGAATTGCAATTTCGGAAGAATGTGCTATAATATTCAGGACTAGGTGATGAGGCTTAGGAGAAATGAGGAGGAATTATCATGGCCACAAAAAAAGTAACATCAGCAACCAAGAAAACCGAAACTGTGAACAAAACTGCGGCGGTGACAACTGCATCTGCTGATATGGCGGCAGTCAAAGAGGAATCTGTAAAACCTGCGGCAGCAAAAGAGCCAGTCAAGCAGGCTGCTGAAGCAAAACCGACAGTCAAGCAGGCTGAGCCTGAAAAAACAGAGCCAAAGAAAACACCGGTAGCAGATAAGGCTGAGACGGCTAAGACTCCTGCAGCCGAGAAAGCAACGGAAAAGAAAGCACCTGTAAAGAAAACAACAATCAGAAGAACAGCGACGAAGAAGGCAGCGGCAAAGACGACAGCTGCAAAGAAGACAACAGCGAAAAAAGAGATAAAGGTAAATGCCTTTGTTGAATATTATGGGAAACAGGTAGAAGAGAAAGATATCATAGCCAGCGTAAAGAAAGCCTGGACAAGTACCGGGAAGAAGGTTGGAGATATCAAGTCTATGGATCTATACATAAAGCCGGAAGAGGGCGCCGTGTACTATGTTATCAATGGAACAGAGACAGGAGCGGTTGCATTTTAAGGCAAATGTATGACCGGGAGTACCTTTTTGCTGAAAGGTACTCTATTTTTAACGAGAAAATTAACAGAAAATTAGAAAATAATATAAAAACATATTGACAAATATGGAATTTAATGATAGTATAATGACATAAATAATAAACGAGATAAGAAAACAGATAAAACATTTGTTGGAGGTGAGTTTATTATTACAGATTTGAAGATATGATACATATCTATCAGATCACAACTTATTGAAGGGAGAATGCAAAACAGTATTTAAAGTTCAATAAGATATAGTTTAAGAAAGGAAGGTACGGACCACCAAAAAATTAAACTATCCAAACTGATTAGTAATCAGTAAAAAACTTTACCAAAAGAAAGAGGTAAAAGAATGATTGAAGAATCAAAGTAAAGATGGGTGTCATTTATTTCATATAATTGATGCCCATCTTTACTGTTGTATTATAGAACGCTATCACAGGAACAATTTTGATGGTTACAGGAACTAAAAAAGATGCTATAATGGTATCGCTCGGGAGGATTGCAAGGGAGTGGCAGGACTTTCCGGGAGAATTATGGATTCTAACAAATAATTGACAAGGGACAAAGGAGACAGAAGATATGGATGAAGTAATGAGCATGGGAAATGAACTGATAGGCAAGGTTGGAGACAACAGCAGCATATTTCTGGCAGGCACCTATCGGCCAAGTATGGCAGCCTTGATCGTAACGATAGTGGTAGGGCTTTTGATTTGCCTGTTCGGGTTGAAGTTAATGAGGCTGCTGGCTGCGGTCGTGGGGTTCGTGCTGGGAGCAGCGGCGGGAGTTGCCGCGGCTGTAGCTATGGGGCTTACAGGAACCACATTTTTGATTGCGGTACTGGCGGGCGCGGTAATCATCGGGCTGTTATCCATATTCTTGCGAAGGATTGGTATATTTTTGCTGGTATTGTGCTATGGATTCGGCGTGTGTGCGGCAGTGATCCATCCATCATCTATGATAATGTATATCATATGTCTTGGGATTGCAGTTGTATTGGCGGTGCTGTCTGTTCTTTACATAGAGCCCATCGTTGTTGTCGTAACCGGAATATCCGGAGGCCTTTGCGCTGGCATGGCGGCAGCATCTTTGATAGGTATGGAGAAGAATATTCTGGTAGGATATGGAATCAGCATCGTTCTGGCAATAGCAGGGATTATTGTTCAGTTTATGATGCATTCCAGAAAAATTGGAAAGAAGGAAGAAGTATATTCCAAAAAGGTGAAAGAAGAGGTTTCCAGGGAGTCGGAAGTTGAAAAAGCAAGGATGATCCTGGAAGAAGATGAGGAAGATGAAGTTTCTGCGCAAGAAGAAAGCGATGATGATATCGAAATAATTGAAGAGGACATTTAAGGAGTCCTGTTTATGACACACCTCCCCTGATATAGTAAAGTCTATAGAAGGAGAGGTGCTTTATTATGTATAAAAAAACAAGAATTTTTTTGATGATAGCGGGGATTATTCTTCAGGTATTGGCGATGATCCTATACAGTTTCACAGAGACGGATGCACCGGGATTTCTTTATATGGCCATATGGATTCTATGCGCGGCGCTGGTGAGATACTCTATCAATACTATGAAGGTAATATAACCCAAGAGCGGCTGCCTTGGTTGTATTTTGAGCCAAATGTGATATAATAATCCTAAGAATAGCATAAAGGAGGCTTACTTATGAAATTAGATATGCATTGTCATGTAAAAGAAGGCTCTATTGACAGCAAGGTAAGCTTGGATGAATATATCACGAAATTAAAAGAGAATGGCTTTGACGGAATGCTGATTACAGACCATGATACTTATAAAGGATATCGGCATTGGAAGTACAATATGAAGGGCAAGGCTCACGAAGATTTTGTGGTGCTCAAAGGGATCGAGTATGATACCTGTGACGCGGGCCATATTATCTGCATCATGCCGGAAGGCGTTAAGATGAGGCTGCTGGAATTAAGAGGCATGCCTGTGTCGGTGCTGATAGATTTCGTACACCGCCATGGAGGGATTCTTGGACCGGCCCATCCATGCGGGGAAAAATATCTGAGTTTTACAAATACAAAGAAGTTTTATAAATCGCCGGAAGTTATCAAGCGGTTTGATTTTATTGAGGCATTTAATGCATGCGAGTCCGAGGAATCAAACGAAGGAGCCATGAAGCTGGCACGCAAGTATAAGAAGCCAGGAATTGGGGGAAGCGATGCCCATAAGCTGGATTGCGTGGGGAAAGCATATACAGAGATTCCAGAGTATGTCACATGCGAGACGGAACTGATTTCTTTGATCCGCCGCAAAGCCCCGGTAGAGGCAGGAGGCGTCCTCTACGGAAAGACGACCAAGGACAAGATGGGGAAAGCGAATAAATTGCTGGTATATTCGTTCTGGTTTTATAACAAAGGTGGAGAATTGCTAAAACGTCACAAGAGAAAATTAAAGGGACAAGTCGAGAATCCGGTAGATCCCATTGACCCTATAGAGATACAGTATCTACAGAAATAAGATATGCAAGAGGATAGAAGAAGAACGGGCATAGCCAGCATGCAGGCGGCGTACCCGTTCTTCTTGCTTTTATCTTGTTAGCCTGGAAGGGCTTGATTTAGAATAAAAGCCCAATATGATAAACGATCGTACTCATTATCCATGCGACTGCCAGTTGGAAAAGAATGATGCCGAATGTGGATTTCCAGCTCTTTAACTCTCTGTGTATGGTAGCAATCGTAGCAGTGCAAGGAACATAGAGCAGGCAGAAAACCATCAAGGCATAGGCGTTGGCAGCGCCGAAGCCTATGGAGCCTAAAGTGGCCACCATGGCATTCATGCCGTGGGCGGTAGTGATGTTCTGAATGCCGAATAGCACGCTGCAGCTGGATACCACAACCTCTTTTGCCGCAATTCCTGCGATCAGCGCCACGATGATCTGCCAATAGCCAAGTCCGGCAGGCGCGAACAGAGGAACGATTGCTTTTCCGACAAGGGAGCCAAAACTCTGGGAGATATCCGTTACATATCCATTCGGGCCAAAGTTTAAAATGCCCCACATGATGACAGAGGCAATGAAGATTACAGTTCCGGCCTTGGTAAGGTAATCTTTAATTTTCTGCCATACGTAGATTGCTATTGTACGCGCGTTGGGAGATTTGTATTCCGGAAGTTCGATCATCAACGCGTGCTCGGCCTTGCTGCCATCAATTTTTGAAAGAATATAGGCAGTGCCGATGGCGATCAGGATTCCCAGCAGATACATGGAATAGCATACCAGCATGGCGTACTTCCCAAAGAACATGGAGGAAAACAGCACGTATATAGGAAGCCTTGCACTGCACGACATAAAGGGCGTTACCAGGATCGTTTTAAAGCGGTCTCTCTTATGTTCCAGCGCCCTGGAAGCCATTACTGCGGGCACAGTACAGCCAAATCCAAGAAGCAGCGGAAGAAAAGCACGGCCGGACAGCCCCAGCCTGCTCATGATATCATCCATGACAAATGCGACCCTGGCCATATATCCACTGTCTTCCAGAATAGCAAGGGCGAGGAAAAGGATAAATATATTGGGAAGAAATGTCAGGATCCCGCCTACGCCCGAAATAATTCCGTCTACAATAAGAGACTGCAGCATGGCATTGACATGAAGCGCTTCAAGGCCGCTGGAGGCCATGGAAGAGATTTGATCAAGCCCAATCTCGAAAAAACCTTTTAGCCAGTCCCCAATAGTAAATGTAAGAAAGAATACCAGCGCCATGATGCCAAGGAATATGGGAAGCCCCAGCCATTGATGGGTCAGATAATGATCAATCTTGTCGGTGGACGCTTCTTTTTTAGATTTATTTACCAGGACCTCGCCTATAATCTCTTCTATAAAATCATATTTTTGATTGATAATGTCCTTTTCATAACTGCGGTCAATGACATCTCCAAGATCTAATGGATGGCGGGCCGCAACATTCTTGTCCTTTTCCAGAAGCTTGATGGCATGCCAGCGGGCATTCTGGATGTCAGGATAATTTTTCTCAAGTTCATTCATGATAATATCAATCTTGTCTTCTATGTAGTCTTCATAGACCATGGCATACTCATCATGATGGTTATGCTTATGGGTAGAATGCCGGCCATTGTGATGATGGATGAAGGGCCCTTGCTTTGCATATTCTTTGTGGTGCGCCACTGCGTGCATGAGGATGGATAGTCCGGTCTTCTTGCGGGCAGAGACTGGAATGGCAGGTACTCCAAGCATCTCAGGGAGACGGTGAAGATCGATCTCCATTCCACGTTCTTCCACAATATCCATCATATTAAGGGCCAGAACGACGGGCTTTCCCAGTTCGATTAGCTGCAGGGTCAGATAGAGGTTGCGTTCCAGCGAGGAGGCATCGATGACATCCACGATGACGTCCACCTCATCGCTCATGATGCATTCGCGGGAGACGGTCTCTTCCATTGTATAGGAGGTCAGGCTGTAGATGCCGGGGAGATCGATGAGTTTGAACTCCTGGCTTTTATACATGGCCTTGCCTTCCTTTTTTTCAACTGTGACGCCGGGCCAGTTGGCAACCTTTAAGTTGGCTCCTGTAAATGCATTAAAGAGAGTAGTCTTGCCGCAGTTGGGATTGCCGATGAACCCTACATTAATGATATTGCCCATTATGCCTGCACCTCCATCACTTCAATATGATCAGCGATCCGCCTGCCGAAAGCGAAGCGGGTGCCCCGGAATTTGGCGGTAAGAGATCCTTTTTTATCATTATTCAATATGGTGATCAGGGATCCTTCCGTCAGGCCCAAGGCCTCCAGGCGCCGTTCCAGCTGCGTTTCTATATCGATAGACCGAACGCGGTAAGTGTGGTTGTTTTTCCCTTGTTTCAGCGTCATAGCATGTACTCCTTCGTAATGTTATTGATAATTATTCTCTATTATCCTTTTACATAATATCACTATTTGACGCTGATGGCAATGTGAAGTATACTGTATTTTAGAAAATAATAAAGATGGAGTCTTGCTTATGGAAATATACTATTTCATTCTATACTTTTTTACATACGGGTTTCTTGGATGGTGCACAGAGGTGGCATTTGCAGCCGTCAAGCAGGGAAAATTCGTAAACAGAGGATTTCTTAACGGTCCTATATGCCCGATATATGGAGTGGGTGTCAGCGTGGTTGTCTCATTTCTCGCTCCTTTGGAGGGAAGCCTGATCCTGCTGTATGCTGCGTCAACCATATTGGTAACTTTCATTGAATGGCTGACAGGATACCTTATGGACAAGATATTTCATCATAAATGGTGGGATTATTCCAGCCAGCCGTTGAATATCGGAGGCTACGTCTGTCTTTTGTTTTCACTGATCTGGGGTGTCGCTTGCGTGGCGATCGTCAAAGTGATTCATCCGCTGATATACAAGGCGCTTTCTTTTATCCCGGTAACCCTTGGAATCGTGATCGCGGTGATATTGGCGGCAGTTCTGTTTGCGGATCTGTACGTAACCGCATCTGGCATACTGAAACTGAACAAGAGACTGGATGCTATGGAAAAGATTGCGGCCGAACTTCGGGAGGTATCCGACAAGGTAGGGGAGAATATATACGAAAGCGTTATGGATACGCTGGAGTTCCAGGAGGAAAAGAAAAAGATGCTGGCGGCAGCGTCCAGCGAATTCAAGGAGAAGCTGGAGGCTGCGTCTGAACTTCGGGAAAGGATTGGAGCAGCCACCGAAGAGCAGAAGGCTCGTATAGAAGAATTGAAGAAAAAGTATACGGAACTGGCAGGCCGCAGCACCAAGGTCTCCGTCCGTCTGATGAAGGCGTTCCCAAAGATGGAATCCAGAAACCACAGGGAACTGCTGGATGCGATGAAACTTCGACTGAAAAGAGACCGGAAATAATCCGGTTTCTTTTTTTCGTATTGACAAATGACGCAAATATGTATATGATAATTGCACTCGTCTAAGATTTCTATTAATGGGGTATCCCCGCAGGGAAGAGTCATTCCCGTATTCCAAAACGAGCAAAATACAATAAGGAAAGGAGGAGCGGAAAGTTCGTAGCTTTTTGTTTATTTTTCGTACGTGAAAGGAGTTAATTATGAAAGGAAAAAGAAGTAGCAAAGTCCTGCTTTTGGGGGCCTTATTGTTGTGCCTGATACTTGGAATCGCAGGAAAAAGCAGCAAGATGACAGTATGCGCAGGCGAGGCATCGCTTGTGCAAGGGGAAGCAGTACAATATATGGGATACTCCACCCATTATTACTATGTAAACGGCAATCTGGCATATTGTCTCGAGCCGGATATGGCATCGCCGGGGAATGGGAATTATCCGTCTGAAGAGATAGACCCGGCGCAATTGCTGGGAAAGGCTATGTATTATGTCTATGGGGGACCGGGTTACGACGCTTATATGAAGCCGTCGCTGAATGGAGGCTGGGATCAGCCGGACCGGGCATATTGCCTGTCTCATTGCATACTGTCCTACATTTACGACGGATGCAATCCGCAAAGCGCAGGATTTATTGGACTAAATGAAGATATCCGTAACGCAGTCATTCAATTTACGGATGCAATCAAAGGATGGCCCCAGATTCCCAGCACGGACATCTCTCTGTCGGATACGGAACTGACGGCGTATTTCAGCAAAGAAGAAGGCTGGCAGAGGACATCATCTGTCACCTGCAATGGAGATGGAACGAATTCGCTGGTCTTTTCCCTGCCCGAAGGAATAACACTGGTAAATGAGTCCAGGAATGTCAGGGAAACCATCCGTGCGGCTGTCCATGGAGGAGAACGTTTCTATCTTGCTGCAGATGTAACATATGACAATGGAAAGACTTGGTCAAGCGGTCAGGTGAAAGGAACCCTTGACCAGGCTTGGCGTACTCTGGTGATAAAGACAGGCAGCGGAAGCCAGGATGTAGGCGCGGGCCATCTGGCAACTGTGGAGGCAGGGACGGTGCAGATGAACGTAAGATGGATTCCGCGTCCGGAAATCGTGGTAGATAAGAAAGCAGACAAGGCTAAGAAGAAGTATCAAGTGGGGGATATTATCACGTATTCGATAGATGTCACCCAGCAGGTGAAGGACGCGGTGGCCAAAAATGTAGTCATAACCGACACCATACTGACAGAAGGAGTCAAGCTCCAGAAGCATTCTATTACGCTGCTTGATGGGGATCACAGCGTCATATCTGACGCAGTCATTGCCGTTTCGGGTAATTCCTATACCATACACGCTGGAGAATTCCTGCAAGGGATAGAATCCGGAGAAAGATATATTGTAGAATACCAGGTAGCCATTACGGATGAAGCGTTGATAGGGAAAGAAATTGAGAATGAAGTGGTGGTGCGCTCGGATAACACGGAAGAAAAGAAAGACAAGGAAATCGTGGTCGTTGACAAGCCAGAAGAGGAAAAGCCGGAAGTTCCCAAAAAGGAGCCGGAAATAGAACCGAAAGAACAGCCCCAAATGACGGAAGCCTCTATCGTAAAAACCCCATCCGTCAAGACGGGAGATAAGGAAAACCTAAGCGTTCTTATCCTCTTGCTGATTCTTTCTTGCGCCGCCATATTTATCTGTGTTAGAATATCCTGTAAGACTAAGTGAAATAAGGAGGCATAGTAGTTATGGGAATGACAATGACACAGAAGATCCTTGCAGCCCATGCAGGACTTGACAGCGTTGAAGCCGGACAGTTGATCGAGGCGAAGCTGGATGTGGTTATGGCAAACGATATTACAGGACCTATGGCGGTCCCTGTATTCAGGCAGATGGCAGATAAAGTGTTCGACAAGGATAAGGTGGTTCTGGTACCAGATCATTTTACGCCGAACAAGGACATCAAATCCGCCGAGAACTCCAAATCCATCCGCGAGTTCGCGAAAGAACAGGGTCTGACGCATTATTATGAAGTGGGACAGATGGGAATCGAACATGCGATCCTGCCGGAAAAAGGAATTACAGTGGCAGGAGAATGTATTATAGGCGCAGACTCCCACACTTGTACATATGGAGCATTGGGAGCATTTTCTACCGGAGTCGGAACGACGGATATCGCGACAGGAATGGCTACCGGGGAACTGTGGTTCAAGGTGCCAAGCGCGATCAAGTTCGTGCTTACAGGCAAGCCTGGGCCCTATGTAAGCGGCAAGGATATCATCATCCATATTATAGGAAGGATTGGCGTGGACGGCGCACTGTACAAATCAATGGAATTTGTAGGAGACGGCATTGCAAATCTTACCATGGATGATCGATTTACCATGGCAAATATGGCGATTGAGGCAGGCGCAAAGAATGGAATCTTCCTGGTTGATGAAAAGGCCGAGGAATATATGAAGGAACATTCCGATAAGGAATACAAGATCTACAAGGCAGATGCAGATGCCGACTATGACGCGGTGGTGGAAGTAGATCTGGCGAAGGTCCGTCCTACGGTAGCATTCCCGCATCTTCCGGGCAATGCAAAGACGATTGATGAAATAGAGGCAATGGAGCCGATTAAGATTGACCAGGTAGTCATCGGCTCTTGTACCAACGGAAGAATGGAAGATATGAGAAGAGCGGCGGCAGTGCTGAAAGGGCAGAAGGTACATCCGGATGTTCGTGTCATGGTCATTCCTGCGACTCAGAAGATCTATAAGCAGTGTATCAAAGAAGGGCTGGTAGACATCTTTATTGATGCAGGATGCGCGTTCAATACGCCAAGCTGCGGACCTTGCATGGGCGGGCATATGGGCGTCCTGGCAGCAGGAGAGAAGTGCGTCTCTACAACGAACAGGAACTTTGTTGGAAGAATGGGGCATGTAGATTCCCTGATCTATCTTGCATCCCCCGAAGTAGCAGCGGCCAGTGCGATCGCGGGATGTATTGCGAATCCAGAGAAAGTAGGTGACAGATAATGAAAGCATCAGGAAAAGTATTTAAATATGGAGACAATGTAGACACTGACGTGATTATTCCAGCCAGATATCTGAATTCTTTTGACGGAAAAGAACTTGCCACCCATGCTATGGTTGATATTGATCCGGAGTTTGCCGGGAAGGTACAGCCAGGAGACATGATCGTGGCGAGAAAGAACTTTGGCTGCGGCTCATCCAGAGAACATGCGCCCCTCTGCCTAAAAGAGGCAGGGGTTAGCTGCGTGATCGCCGAGACATTCGCGCGCATCTTTTTCAGGAATGCCATTAATATAGGCTTGCCGATCATCGAGTGCCCGGAGGCGGCAGCAGGGATTGAAGCCGGCGACGAAGTGGAAGTGGATTTTGACAGCGGAATCATCTATAACAAGACTAAGGACGCGCAGTATAAAGGACAGCCATTTCCGGAATTCATGCAGAAGCTGATTGCGGCCGGCGGCCTGGTGAATTACACCAACAGTAAGAAAAAAGGATAGGAGAGTACATAGGTATGGGAAATGAGAGAGGAAATGGGGCAGCACTCCTGCCCATAGGGGTATTTCTTGTAATATTCCTTGGTTCAGGCATTATCACGGGGGATTTTTATGCAATGCCTGCGATCGTAGCCTTTTTGATTGCGCTTCTGGTGGCATTTATCCAAAACAGAGGCCTAAGTTTTCAGGAAAAGATCAGCATTATATCAAGAGGCGTGGGAGATGAGAACATTATTACCATGAGTCTGATCTTCCTTAGCGCTGGAGCCTTTTCCGGCGCGGTCACGGCTGCAGGAGGCGTGGAAAGTACGGTTAATCTGGGCCTTTCCATACTTCCGGCGAAAGTGGCGGTAGTGGGATTGTTTGTGATTGGCTGCTTCATCTCCGTATCAATGGGGACAAGCATGGGGACGATCGCGGCATTGGCCCCAATCGCGGTAGGAATCAGCGAGAAGACAGGGTTCTCCCTAGCTATCTGTATCGGAGCGGTTGTATGCGGGGCAATGTTCGGCGATAACCTGTCTATGATATCGGATACGACGATTGCCGCGGTAAAGACGCAGGGATGCGAGATGAAGGATAAGTTTAAGGAGAACTTCTTTATCGTGCTTCCGGCAGCTATTATCACGATCATCATATTCCTGGTGATTACCAGGAATGCGAATTTTAAACTGACAGAAGAACTGACGTACAATATATTCCGTGTGCTGCCATATATTCTGGTACTGGTTGGCGCGCTGATTGGAATCAATGTATTCGTGGTGCTCATCGGAGGAACGGTGATATCCTTGATCGTGGGAGTCGCGACAGGCAGCCTGGCGGTCGGGGAGATGTTCTCTTCTGTGGGCGAGGGAGTTACGGGGATGTATGATATCACCGTCATCTCGATCGTGGTGGCATGCATTGTGTCGCTGGTTAAGGAATTTGGAGGAATACAGTTTATACTGAATCTCATCAAGAAGAGCATCAAAGGGCAGCGCGGCGGCGAGGTCGGCATTGCGGGATTGTCGCTTCTGGTTGATATGTGTACGGCCAATAATACGGTTGCGATCGTAATGGCAGGACCTATCGCAAAGGAAATCAGCGATGAGTTTGAAATATCTCCAAGAAGATCAGCGTCTTTGCTGGATATTTTTACTTCCGTGGGGCAGGGGCTGATCCCATATGGCGCCCAGCTGCTGTCGGCAGCCAGTCTTACAGGGCTGACGCCGTTTAATATCATGCCATATCTGTTCTATCCGATATTGATGGCGATCAGCGCTGTACTTTTTATTCTGTTCAGGAAAGCAAATTAAAGTATAAAAGAAGGGTGAAAAGAGATGAATCTACATTACAAAAGTACTAGAAATTCAGATAGAAAGGTGACGGCTTCTGAAGCAATTCTTAAGGGACTTGCGCCGGACGGAGGACTGTTCGTTCCGGAAGAAATACCAAAACTGGATATTTCTTTGGATGAGCTTAAGGATATGACCTATCAGCAGACCGCTTATGAGGTCATGAAACTATTCCTGACGGACTTTACAGAAGAAGAGTTGAAAGACTGTATCAATAAGGCGTATGACAGCAAGTTCGATACGGAAGAGATTGCGCCCTTAGTAAAGATTAAAGATACCTACTATCTGGAATTGTTCCATGGGGCGACCATCGCCTTTAAGGATATGGCCCTGTCTATTCTGCCGCATCTTATGACCACATCGGCCAGGAAGAATCAGGCTGACAAGGAGATCGTAATTCTCGCGGCAACTTCAGGAGATACCGGAAAGGCTGCGATGGCGGGGTTTGCGGATGTGGAAGGGACAAGGATTATCGTATTCTATCCAAAGAACGGCGTCAGCAAAGTGCAGGAACTGCAGATGGTCACTCAAAAAGGAAAGAATGTAGATGTAGTCGCGATTCACGGTAATTTTGACAATGCGCAGAGCGGCGTCAAGGCCATGTTTGAAGACGTGGAGCTGGCAAAGGAATTGGCTGGCAAGGGATATCAGTTCTCCTCCGCTAATTCCATCAATATCGGACGGCTGGTTCCCCAGATCGTCTATTATGTCTATGCCTATGCCAAGCTTCTTGCCAACGAAGAGGTACAGGACGGCGAAAAGATCAATGTGGTAGTGCCTACCGGTAATTTTGGAAATATTCTGGCAGCATATTATGCAAAGAATATGGGGATTCCGATAGACAAGCTGATCTGTGCCTCCAATGAAAATAAGGTGCTCTTTGATTTCTTTGAGTCTGGAACCTATGATAAGAATCGGGAATTCGTGCTGACCACATCTCCATCCATGGACATCCTGATCTCCAGTAATCTGGAGCGATTGATATATCTGGTGGCTGGCCAGGATTCGGAAAAGACGAAGGCGTTGATGGAAGAACTGAAAGCAGATGGAAGTTATACGATCACAGAGGATATGAAGGAACGTCTTGCGGATTTTGCAGCGGGATACGCGGATGAAAAAGAGACAGCCGCGAACATCAAGGCGGTCTATGAGGAGACGGGCTATGTCATGGATACCCATACGTCTGTGGCATCCTATGTATGCCGCAGTTACAGGGAAGAAAGCAAGGATGATAAGAAGTGCGTGATTGCCTCCACTGCCAGCCCGTATAAGTTCGTAAAAAGCGTGATGACAGCCATCGATGATAAATACGAGGGGGCCGATGAATTCAGCCTGCTCAATGAACTTCAGGAGATCTCCCGCGTAGATATGCCGCAGGCGATTCAGGAGATACTGGATGCAAAGGTGCTTCATACGCTGGAATGTGATGTGGACATGATGAAGGATACGGTGAAAGGCATACTGAAGATATAGTAAAAGGAGTGCATTAGATGTTTGAAGGAATATTTGGATTCATTGGGCTTGCCTGTGGAATTTATTGTCTGTATGGATTTTTCATGCTGAAATATAAAAAGATTATCAACCGGACGATCCTTCTGCCGAAAGGCGTGGATGCAGGAAAATGCAAGGATCTTGAAGGATATAGCAGGGAAGCCTCGCTGCCGCTGCTCCTTTTGGGAATCATAGTTACGGTTTATGGAGCGGTAGATTTGTATAACATATATGTAGAAAGGATTCCAAAGGTCTTTATAGTAATGATCACAGTCGTAATCCTGGCCCTCTTCGGATTTGCCGCCGCAATACGAAAGTGTAATAAAAAATATTTTGGCATTTGATGAAAAATGCAGGATTGTTTACACAATCTTGCATTTTTGCAATTTTTTATACAATTATACAGCGCAAATATTTAGTAAATGAATTCTAAAAAATATAAACTTTCGTTAAAACATTGTTAAAGTATTGACTTTTGCGCGAAAAAATGAGATAATGAATCAAATTTCGAATTTTAAGGAGGAAAAGAAGATATGGCAACAAAAGCGTATTATCCAATTGAAGAAATAGGAAAAGGCAAGCCGGGATTCTCAAAGACAAGATCTATTATCGAAGCAGCATTTTATGGAAATAATGTTGTACCGGTTAACACATTAAAAGAGGCATATAATCTGGCAAAGAATTCACCAGGAACCGTAGTTACAGACATGCCTGTATATAGAGGAGAAGAATTTGGCCTTGATGCTGATGCAAAGGTTCTTTTATTCAATGATGGAGCAATTACAGGCCGTTACGCTACCGCCCGCCGTATCGCTGGCGAGCCGGGAGTAGACTGTGACGCGCTGGATAAAGTTGCTATGGATGCAATCTATACATCCCGCTTTAAGAAGATGTATCATGCAACCGTATATGCAGGACTGGATCCGGAATTCATGGTAAAAGCGCACCTCCTGATTCCAGAAGGCGAAGAGAACATCATGTATAACTGGATGCTGAACTTCCAGTATATGTCTGATGAATATGTAAAGATGTATAAGGAGTCAAAGGCGGTTGGCGATGGCAAAGAGCCAGACATCTATATCTTCTCTGATCCTCAGTGGATACCAAAGGAAGCGCCTGGCGTCAGCTTCGATTGCTTAAGCGATCCTGCAAAGAAGACTCTGTGCTATTTTAACACAGAGACTAACTGCGCATGCATCCTTGGCATGAGATACTTCGGAGAGCATAAGAAAGGAACCCTTACCATGGTTTGGGCAATTGCAAACCGTAATGGATATGCGTCCTGCCATGGCGGACAGAAAGAATACTTACTTCCGGACGGAAGCAGTTATGTTGCATCTGTATATGGATTGTCAGGATCCGGAAAATCAACGCTTACACATGCGAAGCATGGTGGTAAATATGAGATCAAGGTACTTCACGACGATGCGTTCATTATCAATACGGATACATGCGCATCCATCGCGATCGAGCCTACCTATTTTGATAAGACAGCGGACTATCCGACAGGATGCGAGGACAATAAATATCTTCTGACCGCTCAGAACTGCTCTGCTACATTGGATGAGGATGGAAAGATCCAGCTGGTAACGGAAGATATTAGAAATGGCAACGGACGTGCGATCAAGTCCAAATTGTGGTCTCCAAACCGCGTTGATAAGATTGATGCTCCGGTTAACGCTATCTTCTGGATTATGAAAGATCCAACGATCCCGCCGGTAGTAAAACTCAAAGGCGCTTCTCTGGCATCCGTAATGGGAGCTACTCTTGCAACGAAGAGATCCTCCGCAGAGAGACTTGCTCCTGGCGTAGATCCTAACAAGCTGGTCGTTGTGCCATATGCGAACCCATTCAGAACCTATCCTCTGGCAAACGATTATGAAAAGTTCAAAAAACTCGTAGAGGAGAAGAATGTAGACTGCTATATCGTTAATACAGGAGATTTCATGGGCAAAAAGGTACAGCCAAAGGATACGCTTGGAATTCTCGAAGCAATCGTAGAGAAAAAAGCAGATTTCCATAAGTGGGGTCCATTCTCAGATATCGAGATATTGGATTGGGAAGGATTCATTCCGGACATGAACGATCCTGAATATGTTACGCAGCTGAAGGCCCGCATGAATGACCGTGTAAACGAGATCAAGGCATTTGAGACGGCAAAAGAAGGCTATGATAAACTTCCTGACGATGCGCTTGCAGCTATCCAGAAGGTTGTTGATGAATTAAACTAATTGAACTGGAACAATCTGCTTATCAGAAAGACTTGTAAAATCCATGTAAATGGGTTATAATAATTCCAGTAGAAACCTGGAATGCACGACAACTTCTGTAATTTTGAACCTACAAAACTTTAAACGGGACTCTTATATCTCTGTAATATGTCAGGCCTCCGATATCGCAGGGGAAGACAGAAAAACAGATGCGGACACCCACCTAGCTGTGGCTAGGAGTCAAAATACAGAAACCGGCATTTTGGGGAAATACAAAAGATAAAGGACAGTCGTTTTGCGGCTGTCTTTTTGTTGCTTAGCATCGGAAAAATTGCCGCTGGCATTTTCTTTCGATGCCAGGAAGGTTATCAAGAGAATATGGCGGACATTCGGGAGGCAGAGACGGTGCATAAACCACAGCAGCTAAGCATACATTTAGAAAAAGACATGGACAAGAGGGCACGGATAGATTGAATCAAGACAAGTGGAGCCGAAATAGACGGAACCGGTATAATTGGAATAAGAGCAGCAGGAATAAGTATAGATGGAACAGGCTGCTATGCAGCGTAAGCAGATGGACAAGGGGAAGAAGCTTATACTATGGACTGGCTATAGCGGCCAGCCTGCTGATTATCAGCGGCCTGCTCTCTTCCTTGTCCTCGCGGGAAGAAGAAAAGGTGAAAAAGCAGCCGGATACATCCAGGCAGCATGCGGAAGAGGGACAAGAACCGCAATTGACGGAGAATCCCAACATTCGCGTGCTTATTATGACTACCGGACATGCAGGAATAGTGCATCCGGGCGTGGAAGTGTCGTCTCCAGCAGGCCTGGTTCTGTCTTTCGGTGAGGAGCAGCAGGAGATCGAGCCAGGCCAGAAGGCGGCATTTGCGCCGGATGACGAGCGGTTTGCCAAAGGCAATCTTCGCATACAGGCAAAAGATGGAGGGGAAGTTACGCTGGACAGCATTGAGAGAGGATATGGCGTGCCTTCCTATGCCGGGACGCTGGAACTTCGGACTACGGCGGAAGGTATTGTCATCATCAATGAACTTCCGGTTGAAACGTACCTGTGCAAGGTCGTGCCCAGCGAGATGCCGGCATCCTATGAATTGGAAGCGCTGAAAGCGCAGGCAGTCTGCGCAAGAAGTTATGCCTATCAGCAGATGGCAGAGTATGGATACCCGGAATACGAAGCGCACGTAAACGACAGCACGGATTACCAGGTATATGGCAATTCCCAGGCTCAGGAGGCGTCAAGCCAGGCTGTGAGTGAGACGCAGGGGCAGGTGGCAAGATTCAACGGTCAGATCGTGACCACCTACTATTATTCCACTTCCTGTGGAAAAACGACAAGCTTGGAGGCCTGGGGAACGGAAGCGAATGAGCAGAACCAGTATCTTCAGACCGTTGAGGTAAAGGACGAAGAGGGTGACTATGAAAGAGAACTGCCATGGTACCGGTGGGAGGCCAGAATACCAGTACAGACTCTCTCCAACCTGGTAGGCCTTAATACCGCAACCGATGTAGGCATGCTGCAAAACGTAGAGGTGACCAGGACAGGGCCGGGAGGCGTTGCGCTTCAGATCTGCGCCACCGGAGATAAGGGGAGCGTAACGGTGGACACAGAGAATAAGATCCGCAGGGCATTAGGAGGCAGCGGCTATGAGATTCAGAAGCAGGATGGAAACACCGTGGCGAGTTCCGCGCTTCTGCCCAGCGCATTCTTTACTATAGGGAAAGAGGGGGATACATTTGTTATAAAAGGCGGCGGATATGGGCATGGTATAGGCATGAGCCAGAATGGCGCCAATGAGATGGCCAAAAAAGGCAAGACCTACATAGATATACTTACCCTTTTCTTCCCGGGCATTACCGTAGAATAAGCAGCCGGAATACAGGCCTTGATTTACTTTCAATAGACAAACCATGAAAAATCAGGTAGAATATAGGGCAAGTATATGGGAGAGTACAATGAAAAGATTAAAAGAGATATATCAGAAGATCCTAAATATGACTGCTGATGTTACGGAAGATCACGTAGGGGCGTATGCGGCACAGTCCGCATACTTCTTTATGCTGTGCATGATTCCGATCATTCTGCTTCTGATTACCATGGTGCAGTATACCCCGGTAACCAAGGCGGATGTCATGACCGCCGTGATCCAGGTGTTTCCTACCTCCGTGGATTCTATGATTACTTCGATTGTGAACCAGGTGTACAACCAATCTTCCGGAATCATTCCGATTACAGTAGTAGTAGCATTGTGGTCCGCTGGAAAAGGCGTTCTTGCGATGACCTCCGGGCTGAACTGCGTGTATAAATGTAATGAGACACGTAATTATATATTTTTGAGAATCAGGGCAACCATCTATACGGTGATGTTCATACTTGTAATCATATTTCTGCTGGTACTATCCGTATTTGGTAATACGCTGAATATATTCATTGCGGCACATGTACCTATTCTTAAGAATCTGGCGGATAGATTGATCGCGATGCGTACCATCATCACCCCCATTGTATTGATGATCTTCTGCCTTCTGATTTATAAATTCCTGCCAAACAGGAAGGACAAGCTGCGCAAGCAGCTGCCAGGGGCGGTATTTGCGGCTATTGGATGGATGATCGTATCCTGGATATTTTCTGTATATGTAGATATATTCAAAGGGTTTTCCGATATGTATGGAAGTCTTACCACTATCGTGCTCATCATGCTGTGGATGTATTTCTGCATGTACTGCATATTGCTTGGCGGGGAACTGAATATGATGATGTATGATAAGATGTTTACCGGGAAAGGCAGGGAAAAGTTGTAATTTATTTCTTGACATCCCCAATTGTTATGATACAATAATTAAGTATTCATAGATAAAAAGCAATGACCGCGTAAGTAGAGACCCATTTCCCATTAGAGAGAGGAGACCCCCGGCTGAAAGTTTCCTTTGGTTCGGATGGCAATCGAATTTCCCGCGCGAGCTGCATTTTTGAAATATCAGTAGGAAATGCCGTAGGTGCACGTTACGCATGCGTAGAGTGCCTGTGTGAGGATAGCACGCAGGAAGCAGGGTGGTACCACGGGTTATGCCTCGTCCCTTTTGGGATGAGGTTTTTTTTATCTTGAAATGAGATAAGGCTCCCACCGCCATAGGTTGAGAGTTGTTCTAGAGAATATATAAGAAAGGGAGAAAAAAGATGAAAGAGAAATTACAAAGCATCAAGGATGAGGCTCTTAGGGCCATTGAAGCAGCAGATGTGCCTGAAAAACTGAACGATGTGCGCGTGAAGTTCCTTGGAAAGAAGGGAGAACTTACCGCAGTCCTCAAAAGCATGAAGGATGTTGCCCCGGAAGAGCGGCCTAAGGTTGGCCAGCTTGTGAATGAGACAAGAGCGTCTATCGAGAATGTCTTGGAAGAGAGCAAGAAAAAGATGGAGCGGGCTATCCGTGAAGAAAAGATGAAGCAGGAAGTCATCGACGTGACGCTTCCGGCGAAGAAGAATATGGTGGGGCACCGCCATCCAAATACGATCGCGCTGGAAGAAGTAGAGAGAATCTTCGTTGGCATGGGCTATGAAGTAGTAGAAGGCCCGGAAGTGGAGTATGATCTGTATAACTTTGAAAAACTGAATATTCCTGACGGGCATCCTGCAAAGGACGAGCAGGATACCTTCTATATTAATAAAGATATCGTGCTGCGTACCCAGACATCGCCGGTACAGGCACGTGTCATGGAGCAGGGCAAGCTTCCAATCCGTATGATTGCCCCGGGACGCGTGTTCCGTTCTGACGAAGTGGACGCGACCCACTCCCCGTCCTTCCACCAGATCGAAGGACTGGTCATTGACAAGAATATTTCCTTTGCGGACTTAAAGGGAACGTTGGAAGTATTTGCAAAAGAATTATTCGGCCCTGAGACCAAGACCAAGTTTCGTCCGCATCATTTCCCATTCACTGAGCCAAGCGCGGAAGTGGACGTAACCTGTTTTAAATGCGGCGGAAAAGGCTGCCGCTTCTGTAAAGGCTCTGGATGGATCGAGATTCTCGGATGCGGCATGGTGCATCCGCATGTATTGGAAATGTGCGGCATTGATCCGGAAGAGTATTCCGGCTTCGCTTTCGGCGTAGGATTAGAGCGTATTGCCCTTCTCAAATATGAGATTGACGATATGCGATTACTGTACGAAAACGATATCAGATTCTTGAAGCAATTCTAATTGGAGGGAGAAGTAAGATGAATACATCATTATCATGGATAAAAGCGTATGTTCCGGACCTGGATGTGACGGCTCAGGAATATACGGATGCAATGACCTTATCCGGAACAAAGGTAGAAGGATATGAAGAACTGGACGCGGATCTTTCTAAGATCGTGGTAGGCCAGATTGACAAGATTGAAAAGCATCCGGATGCAGATAAGCTGATTATCTGCCAGGTGAATATAGGAAGCGAGTCCGTACAGATCGTGACAGGCGCCAACAACGTGCATGAAGGCGACAAAGTGCCGGTGGTACTGGACGGAGGACGCGTGGCAGGCGGACATGAGCCTGGAAGCCGCGTGGCGGGCGGAATTAAGATCAAAAAAGGAAAGTTAAGAGGCATAGAAAGCTGCGGCATGATGTGCTCGATTGAAGAACTGGGCTCTGACCGGGATATGTACCCGGAAGCGCCGGAAGAGGGAATCTATATCTTCAAGGACGATGTAGAAGTCGGAAGCAGCGCGATTGAAGCATTGGGGCTGAATGACGTAGTATTTGAATATGAAGTCACCTCCAACAGAGTGGACTGCTTTAGCGTCATCGGAATTGCAAGGGAAGCGGCCGCTACGTTCGGAAAGGAATTCCACCCTCCGGTAGTTACAGCAACCGGTAATAATGAGGATGTGAACGACTATATCAAGGTGTCGGTAAAGGACAGCGAGCTGTGCCCGAGATACTGTGCAAGAGTCGTTAAGAATATCAAGATCGGGCCATCCCCGAAATGGATGCAGAGACGCCTTGCTTCCGTAGGTATCCGTCCGATCAACAATCTGGTGGATATTACCAACTATGTGATGGAAGAATACGGACAGCCGATGCATGCCTATGATCTGGATACGATCGCTGACCGCGAGATTATTGTCCGCACGGCAGCCAAAGGCGAGAAATTTACGACCCTGGACGGACAGGAAAGGGAGATGGATGACACCGTGCTGATGATCTGCGATGGCAAGAAGTCCATTGGTATTGCAGGAATCATGGGCGGAGAGAACTCCATGATCACAGACGATGTTAAGACAATGCTTTTCGAGGCTGCCTGCTTTGACGGAACCAATATCCGCAAGTCCAGCAAAAAGGTAGGACTTCGTACAGATGCTTCCGGAAAGTTCGAGAAGGGGCTGGATCCGAATAATGCCCAGGCGGCGATCGACCGTGCCTGCCAATTGGTAGAAGAACTGGGAGCCGGCGAAGTGGTCGGAGGAATGGTGGACGTTTACGGCAAGAAAAAAGAGCCAGTAAGAGTTCCATTTGATGCAAATGAGATTAACAATCTTCTGGGAACGGATATTTCTAAAGAAGAGATGATCGGCTATTTTGAAAAGATTGGCCTTTCTTATGATGAAGAGAGCAGCGAGGTCATTGCGCCTACCTTCCGTCATGACCTGTATCGTATCGCCGATCTGGCGGAAGAGGTTGCCAGGTTCTATGGATATGACAACATTCCTACCACCCTTCCAAGGGGGGAGGCTACGACAGGAAAACTGTCCTTTAAGCTCAGAGTAGAAGAGGTAGCCCGCGATATCGCGGAATTCTGCGGATTCAGCCAGGGCATGACCTATTCTTTCGAGAGTCCGAAAGTGTTCGATAAACTGATGATACCGGAGGATTCGCCGCTTCGACAGACCGTAGAGATCATCAATCCTCTTGGAGAGGATTACAGCATCATGCGTACCACATCCCTGAACGGAATGCTGACTTCTCTGGCCACCAATTATAATAGAAGAAACAAAGGAGTAAGACTGTACGAACTGGGAAATGTATACCTTCCAAAGGCGCTGCCGCTTACAGAACTTCCGGAAGAAAGAATGCAGTTTACGCTGGGTATGTACGGAGATGGAGACTTCTTCAGCATGAAGGGCGTGATCGAGGAATTCTTTGATAAAGTGGGAATGCATGGAAAAGAGACCTATGATCCCCAGGCAGGCAAGCCATATCTGCATCCGGGGCGTCAGGCTAATATCATTTACGACGGAACCGTTGTGGGATATCTCGGAGAAGTGCATCCAGATGTAGCCGATACTTACGGAATCGGGACCAAGGCATATATTGCAGTGATCGACATGCCTGAGGTTGTAAAGAGAGCCACATTTGACAGGAAATATACCGGAATTGCCAAGTTCCCGGCCGTGAACCGCGACATCAGCATGGTAATGCCGAAAGAGATCCTGGTTGGCCAGGTAGAAGAAGTGATTGAGAAAAAGGGCGGAGCCTACCTGGAGAGCTATGCGCTGTTTGACCTTTATGAAGGCGCGCAGATTAAGGAGGGCTATAAGTCCGTGGCATACTCCATCGTATTCCGTGCTAAGGATAAGACACTGGAGGATGCGGAAGTAGCTGAGGCAATGGAAAGAATCCTGAAAGAACTGGAAGGCATGGGAATCGAGCTTCGCAAATAGAAGATGAGGGATAAAATATGAAGAAAAAACAGATAATCGGCCTGGTGATCGCAGCGGTATTGTTTATTGCCGTAGGAGTATCCAGCGTGCTGACGAATACATTTTCCCAGAAAATGCTGAATGACAGCGTAGAGCATATACTCACCGGGGATTATAGATTCAATGCGCCGCTGAGCGATTATATTGCCATCGTAAGAGTAGAAGGAACTATTCAGGAGCAGACCCAGACCGGCATATTTGATTCGCCGGAAGGATATCAGCACCTGACGACAATGGAGTACATTGATGATTTAATGGAAGACTCCAATAATAAGGGCATCCTTTTGTATGTGGATTCCCCGGGTGGAACCGTCTATGAGAGCGAGGAACTGTATCTGAAGTTAAAAGATTACAAAGAGGCCACAGGGCGTCCAGTCTGGGATTATATGGCACACTATGCAGCGTCCGGAGGATACATGGTATCAATGGCAAGCGACAAGATCTATGCAAATTCCAATACCGTTACCGGCTCCATCGGCGTGATTATGTCCGGATTTGACATGACCGGGCTCTATGAGAAACTGGGGATCCGATACTTTAGCATCACCAGCGGCAAGAATAAGGACAGTTCCCAGATGACAGACGAGCAGATGGCAATCTATCAGGCGCAGGTAGACGAGTACTATAATAAATTTGTCAGCATTGTCGCAGAAGGCCGGGGCATGTCCGAAGAGGCAGTGAGAGAACTGGCAGACGGCCGTACCTATACCGCCGATCAGGCAATTGACAACGGGCTGATCGATACGATCAGTTCATTTGAAGATATGCAGGCAGCCATGAGCAAAGAACTGGGAGTCAATAATTACTACGAGCTGGAGAGCCCATCCGGCACATTTGCCTCCTTATTCGCCCAGGTAAAAGACCTGATACCGAAGTCAGAAGCCCAGATACTGAAAGAAACCGCAGCAGACATGGAAAGCGGGGTGCCGATGTATTATGCAGAACAATTGCAATAGACCTGATGTAGCCTATGCAGGCTTCTGGGTACGTCTGGCAGCTTATTGTATCGATAGCGTGATCGTGTTTGCAGGACTTTTGGTCGTCAGGCTGTTTCTATCCGGAATTACTGCTGTAGTGGAAGGCACGGCCTTTGGTGGCAATGTGCTGTTCCACTATACGCTGAAAGACATTATACTGTATGTATTCCATGTCCTGTACTTTATTCTGTGCACCTACCTTACCGGGACCACGCTTGGGAAAAGGGCCATGAACCTGCGGGTAGTAAGCGCGGATTGGGGGCAGAGGCTGAGCCTTTTGGATGTCGTGTACCGGGAGACTGTGGGAAGGTTCCTTTGCAGCCTTTCCATTGGAATCGGCTATATTATCGTAGGATTTGACGGGGAGAAGCGGGGCATCCATGATATGCTGTGCGATACCCGGGTCATCTATGCTAAGAAGATCAAGGTATTCCCGGTATACCAGATGCCAAAAGGATATCCGGGGCCTCAGGGATATGGGGCGGCACCGGGGCAGATGCCTCCGATGGGCGGACCAACGCCAGCACCGGGAAATCCAGTACCGGGGCAGATGCCGCCGACAGCCGGGCCAAAGCCGGCGCAGGAGGAAACCAAGAATAATCTGCCTGAGGATAAATAAGAAAAGAAGGGATTCATATTATGAAACGTCAAGATTTTTACTATGAATTACCCGAAGAATTGATCGCCCAGGATCCGCTAAAGGATCGTTCCAGCTCCAGGCTTCTTGTACTTGACAAGGAGTCTGGGGCTGTTTCCCATCATGTATTCAAAGAGATTACAGACTATCTGCATGAGGGAGACTGCCTGGTGATCAATGACACGAAGGTAATTCCGGCAAGGCTGATTGGTTCCAAGGTTGGGACTGAGGGCAAGATAGAGATACTATTATTGAAACGGAAAGAAAATAATGTATGGGAGACTCTTGTCAAGCCGGGAAAGAAGGCTAAGATCGGAACGAAGATCAGTTTCGGGGAAGGGCTTTTGATTGGCGAGGTTGTGGATATCGTGGACGAAGGGAACCGTCTGATCCAGTTTACCTATGAGGGAATCTTCGAAGAGATTCTGGACAGGCTGGGGCAGATGCCGCTGCCGCCATACATTACCCATCAGCTGGAGGATAAGAACCGCTATCAGACGGTCTATGCAACCCATACCGGCTCTGCTGCAGCTCCTACGGCCGGCTTGCATTTTACGCCGGAGCTGCTGGACGAGATTGAGCAAAAAGGCATAGAAATTGCGAGAGTCACGCTGCATGTAGGGCTTGGCACGTTCCGTCCAGTGAAGGTAGAAGAGATTACGGAGCACCACATGCATTCCGAGTTCTTCCAGATAGACAAGGAAGCCGCAAGGAAGATCAATTATGCCAAGGATTCCGGGAAAAGAGTTATCTGCGTGGGAACCACCAGCTGCCGGACCATAGAATCCGCAGCAGATGAAACCGGACACTTGAAGGCTTGCAGCGGATGGACGGAGATATTCATATATCCGGGCTACCAGTTCAAGATCCTGGACTGCCTGATTACGAATTTCCATCTTCCCGAGTCCACCCTTATTATGCTGGTATCCGCGCTGGCAGGCCGGGAGCACGTGCTGGCTGCCTATGAAGAGGCGGTGAAGGAACGGTACCGGTTTTTTAGTTTTGGGGATGCGATGCTGATAGTATAATGTCAGGTGGTATCGCATCAAAAGTTAATATTGGAGTTTGAACCTGACAACGGCTGCCTTTTGGATGAGGCAGCCGTTTGTGCATGTAAATGTATTCCTTGATTGATCCTATTTTTCTTCGCTTCCCTTAACCTTCCCTTAACCGAACGCCTGCTATACTGTTTTTTATAATACAAGATCATGCAAAAGTAAGAGAAAGGTGGATTTGACATATGAAGATAAGAGTAATTTCCTGCCTGCTGGCAGGCGTTCTGTCACTAAGTATGGCACTTGGGGCATGTTCCCAAAAGCCAGGAGAAACAAAGAAGGGGCCTGCGGTTACGTTGAGCGATGAGGAAGTAGTGACAATGGAAAAAGCGGCTGATTACCTCTCCTATGCAGCCGCGGGATATAACAAGGAGGTGCCCGGGAAGAAGGAACTGATGGATAATTTCCTTGGACTTTCAGAAAAAGACGATGCCACGCGTATTCAGGTATTGATCATGACAAGCAGGGCTTTTGGAGAACTGCCAAAGCCCATAGGGAACAATGCCCGCCTGGCTCCCTCCGGTGTGGAGTTATCCGGTGCCCCGCAGTGGGCCATGGAGGATATCGAGAAACTTAATGAAGCAGGTATTCTTGTTCAAAATGACTTGGGAGAAACAGTTGGGTCTAAGGAAAACAGAACGGATGGAAAGACAGAGGACGCGCAGACAGGGGATTCCGGCACGGACAGCGATGCCGTCAGCCAATCGGACAGCGTGAAAGACAGCGTGTCAGAACCTTCGGGAGAAAAGGAAGCAGTTTCGCAGGAAAGCGCTGACCCTAGCGGGACAATTACCGGTAAAGAGCTTAAGACGCTAGTACGGCGGATTTACGCGTTATATGGAACGGAATTAAAGGATGATTTTTATGCGGCGGTCAATAAGAAAGATTTAGATACAAAGGAAATCCCCAGCGGAGAGACGGATGCGGGAGGGACCTATGACCAGCGGATACTGGTTCAGAAACAGGTGAATACTATTATCAAAGAAATTGTGGAAGGGGATGGATATGCGCCTGGCAGTATGGAACAGAAAATCAAAGAATATTATGAAAGCGCCCTGGACTTTAATACACGCAATGCCCTGGGCGCAGAACCAATAAGGAAATATCTGGAGGCTATTGAAAATGCGCGGAGCATGGAGCAACTAAGCGACGCGCAGATTATATTCATGAAGGAAGTCGCAAGCGGAAGTTTCTTGGGAGTGATGTATATGACCGATACCCGGGATACGCAGAAGACCATTCCGACGTTGATGCCGGCGATAGAGCCAGAAGAAGAGACAGACGAGAGTCAGGAGAAACTCAACCAAAGGCTCCTGGTCTTAAGCGGAGAGAGCGAGGAACAGGCAAAAGACCACATAAAGGCTTATGAAAAATTGAAGCAGGCAATGAAGGCGTACGAAGAAGGCGGGAAGGAAAAAACTGATCCAGGCGCGGATGTACGTTATGTGAATCTGGATGAACTGCAGAAACTGTATCCGGGGTTTGATGTGAAAGCGATAATTGAAGCAAGCGGAGATGATATCCCAACAGAATTCTGCCTGATGTCGCCGGCTATGTTTGAAGGTTTCGCCGAACTTATGCAGGATGAGCAATATCTCCCTGGCATCCAGACTGCCTTGAAGCTGAACCTTATCACTTCCAACTATACAAGTTTGAGCCAGGATTTTCTGGATGCATTTGACGAGTACAATCAGGAAACGATGGGACAGGCGCCCAGTGAAAATACGAAGGAAGAGACGGCGTATGCCCTGGTTCAAAATGCTCTGGGAACATATATTGACCGCCTGTATGCCAAGCGGTATTTTTCTCCCGAAGCGAAAAAATATGTAAACGGCATGGTACAGCAATTTATCCGCATTTATAAAGAGCGGATTGAGAAACTGGAATGGATGAGCGGGAACACAAAGAAAGCGGCAATCCACAAACTGGAAAGCATGAAATTCTTTATAGGCTATCCGGACAAATGGGATACCACTTTGGACAGCCTTAAGATAACGGACAGTTTCTTTGACAATCAGGTGGCTGTTTCCAAACTCAGCGCCCAGAGAAACCGTAAGGAAGCTGAGGCAAAAAACAAGGGCGGGCTGGAAGCCTATATGAAAATTCCCGTAGCTGATGTCAACGCCTATTATGACCAGTACAGCAACACGATGTGTTTCCCGGCAGGAATTCTTCAGGCGCCCCAATTTGACGTAAATGCTTCTCTGGAAGAGAATCTGGGCGGAATTGGCACGACGATTGCCCACGAAATTACCCACGCGTTTGATAACACGGGAGCAAAATTTGATGCAAAAGGCCTTCAGAAAGACTGGTGGGAGCCAAAGGACTATGAAAGATTCGAGGCGCTGTGTAAAAAAGCGGCTGAATTCTATGATGGCTGGGAGTCGGCCCCTGGTATTGCTATGAATGGAGAGCAGACATTGGGAGAAAATATCGCGGACATAGGAGGAATGGCCTGTGCTCTAGAGGCGCTTGGGAAAACAGAAAATCCTGATTATGATGCATTTTTCCGGGCCTATGCCAGAGGGTGGCTGAAATGCACCACCCGGGAAAGAGCCGGCAGCCTGGCGGAAATTGATGAACACAGTTCCAGCAATCTACGGGTAAACCGGGTATTATCCAACTTCCAGGAATTCTACGATACTTATAACATTAAAGAGGGAGACGGCATGTTTGCAGCCCCGACGGAACGAATTACTATCTGGTAAGCTTTTCTATACAGAAAAATGGAAAGCATAGTATAATTAAATAAAAGCAAACGAAAATAGGAGGTGCAGCAGATGAAACTGCTTTTAGTAGAGGATGAACCGATTCTGTCAAAATCTATTGCCAGAGGGCTGAAGAAACGCGGCTATATGGTAGACTGTGCCTATGACGGGGAAGAAGCGCTGGAATTATACGCAGTCAATGAATATGATTTGATGATTTTGGATTTGAATCTTCCAAAACTCGATGGCATGGAAGTTCTGCGACAGGTAAGGCAGGAGGACGACGCCATGCGGATATTGATTCTATCAGCCCGCACAGCGGCGGAAGACAAGATTGAAGGCCTGGACGCGGGATGCAGCGATTACCTGACGAAGCCATTTGACTTTGGAGAATTGGAGGCACGGATACGCAGCCTGCTGAGACGCCAGTTCATCCACCGAAGTACGGAACTTTGCTGCGGACGCATACGGGTTGATACTGCTGCCAGGCGTGTCTTCGTAGGCAAAGAGCCGGTGGAGCTGGCTCCAAAAGAATACAGCATTCTGGAATATCTGATGCACCACCGCGAACAGGTAGTCAGTGCGGAAGAATTGATTGAACATATCTGGGAAAGCGATGCGGATCTTTTTTCTAATTCTTTCAAAGTGCATTTGCATACGCTGAAGAAAAAACTGGACGGCGCAGGCGGCGCCGGGCAGTATATTGTGACCAGGCGGGGCCAGGGATACCTGATCAAGGAGTTAGGAGAGGATATGCTATGAGAAGAAAGTCTCTGAGAATACAGATTACAGCAGCAGTGGGAATCATCGTCACGCTGGCCTGTCTGGCGCTGACGGCTAACTCCATCTATTCTGCCAACAATTACTATGCAGGCTATCTGGAAGACCAGTCATCTTCCGAAGCCATGGTACCGCCTCCGGGGACTTATGAGGAAGATATCCCGGAAAGGGATGGGCAGATCGTGGCGGATATTACCCGCAGTTTTTCGGTGCAGGGAGTGGCCGCCATGGCGCTTGCCATACTGGCCTGTGTCTTGTTCGCCTGGTGGGCCTGCGGGCGCCTGCTCAGGCCATTGGAGGAATTAACCGGGAGAATCCATGCCGTTGATCAGGAAAAATTGAATCAGCCGCTGCCGATCCCTGGGGGAACAGCCGAAGTACGCCTGCTGGCGGAATCCTTTAATGGAATGCTTGACCGCCTGAACCAGTCCTTCCAGATGCAGCGGCGTTTTGCGGCAGACGCGGCACATGAGTTAAAGACGCCTCTGGCGGCAATGAAAACGACCCTCCAGGTACTGCAGATGGAGGAGGCGCCCAGTAAGGAAGAGTATCAGGAGTTCGTTCAGGATACGCAGGAGAGTTTGGAGAGGCTGATTTGTACGGTAGAAAATCTTCTGGCCCTGGCCAGCAGAGAGGCCAGGAATGACGACGAACCGGTTTCGCTAAAGTCGCTGACTCTGAATGTAGCCAGGGGACTTGAGCCTAAAGCGGCGGTACAGCATATTACGGTATCCGTCGAGGGCGAAGAAGTGGTGGCGAAAGGAAGTCCCGCTTTATTTTACCGTGCTATTTACAATGTGATAGAGAATGCCATTAAGTATAACCATCCGGGCGGGCAGGTGCAGGCAAGAGTAATGAAAAGCAATAATGGACAGGCTGCTATCACTGTCACGGATACGGGAATCGGGATACCGCAGGAAAGCATGGAATCTATCTTTGAGCCTTTTTACCGCGCCGACCCTTCCCGTTCCCAGAAGATTGAAGGATCGGGCCTGGGACTTTCGATTGTACGCCAGATTATGGAACAGTATGGCGGATCAGTTACGGTGGAGGATTCAAATGAGACAGGGAGCACGATTGTGTTACGGTTTATATGCTGGGATGAAACGTAAGACTTTGGCTTCATATATATGAATAGAACAAATAGTTAACAAAAGAGAGCACGAAAAGCGTGGAATAATATTTTCTAAACGGATATGATACTTAAAGTAAGGAGGGGGATCCAATGGAATGGCTGAAGAAATTAAGCGATGCAGTCACGTATATTGAAAGGAATCTGGATAACGAGATATCCTTAGATGAGGCGGCGCGAATCGCCTGCTGTTCACCATTCTATTTCAAGAGAATGTTTTCTTATGTGGCTGGAATCTCCTTATCGGAATATATCCGCCGCCGCAGGATGACGCAGGCCGCTTTTGAACTACAGAGAACCAGTCAGAAGGTGATTGATATTGCGCTGAAATATGGATATTCGTCTCCGACATCCTTCAACCGTGCCTTTCAGAGCGTGCATGGGATCAGCCCTGCCGCTGCCAAAAGCGAGGGAAGCACATTGAACACGTATCCGGCTATCAAATTTTCGGTTACAGTCACAGGAGGTACCGCTATGTCATTTCACATCGAACAGAAAGAAGAAATACGTGTTGTCGGCATCCGCAGGCCTTTGGCAGAGGAAGCGGAAGAAAATCACCGAAAGATTCCACAGTTCTGGCAGAAAGCGTTTGCGAAAGGCCAGGTTGAGAGAATCTGTTCTTTCGGCAATCAAAAGCCCAGGGGAATCTTAGGGGTCAGCGAATATAAAGGGCCTCAGGCCTTCCATTATTATATTGCGGCGGCAACGGACAGCCCTGTACCCGAGGGCATGTATGAGTGTGTCATTCCGTCCGCGACTTGGGTTGTCTTTGAAAGCGATGGCCGCTTCAAGGAAAGCGTACAGGATATATTCCGCCGTTTTTATACCGAATGGCTTCCGCTTTCCGGCTATGAGTACGCAGGCTTACCGGATATCGAAGTATACCCGGCGGCTGAGAGCACGCCGGCGGCAGGGCATTCGGAGGTATGGATCGCGATAAAGAAAGAAAAGGAGAACTAGAATGTATGCGATACAAGCACAGAAGGTGACAAAGCGATATAGGAATGGCGCGCAGGCACTGGAGAATTTTAGCGTGCAGGTTCGGGAAGGAGAGATCTTTACCCTGCTGGGGCCAAACGGCGCGGGAAAATCTACATTGATCCGGATACTTACCACATATCTGAAGCCGGATTCTGGTGAAGTCCGGATGCTCGGGAAGGAACTTTGCCGGGATGCTGCATCAATACGTCAGGATATTGCCTGCGTGGCTCAGCAGACATCCATCGATACCTATCTGTCACTGGAAGAAAATATGCTGTTCCAGAGCCGGCTGTACCGGATTCCCAAAGCAGAGGCAAAACATAGGATGGAGAAACTGATCTGCGATTTTGACCTGCATAGTTTCAGAAAATATCCGGTGGCTTCCTACTCGGGAGGAATTCGAAGGCGGCTCGACATTGCGCTCAACTTGATGTCAAACCCCAGGATCTTGTTTCTTGACGAGCCCACCGTGGGTATGGACATCCAGTCTCGAATGGCTATGTGGGATATGGTGAGGAAGATCCGTGACGACTTTGGAACAACCATTTTTTTGACTACGCACTATCTGGAGGAAGCCGACAATCTTAGCAATACGGTCTGCATTATGAAAGAAGGCAGGGAAGTGGCGCAGGGAACTTTGGCAGAACTGCGTTCCTATATCAGGCAGGATACGCTTCTGATCCATTTTTCTACAGACGCTGAGGCGAAAAAGCATAGGAAGGATATGAAGCCGGCATTTCCGGAATCCCAAGTGACGATTCGCAATGGGGATATCGTGGTCAATACCAAGGAGGGGCATTTGGATATGGAGCGGGCATTGGGGATTCTGCTTAAGCACAATATCCCGTTTCGCGGCATAGAGATCTCACAGCCTACCTTAGAGGATGTGTTTTTACGCCTGACGGACAAATGGAAAGCAGGTGAACAAAAGTGAGTGTTGCCACAATTTTTTATCGGAACATCAAATGGCGCTTTCATAATGCTTTTACCATAGTGATTACAATATTACAGCCTGTTTTGTGGCTGATTTTTTACAGCCGGGTTGCAGAAGGAACTTTGAGAGGTGCCGGAATAGATAATTATACGGCCTTTATCTTCCCAGGCCTGATCATGCTAGTCTGTTTCTCGGCCTGCAGCAGCAGCGGGATCATGAATTACCTGATGAAGACGGATGGCAGCTTTTACCGGGTTCTGATCGCTCCCGTTCGGAGGGGCTCCATTGTATTGGGGCAGCTTCTGGAAGCAGTATGCTGTACTTTTATAGAAGTGGGGCTTCTGGCGGTAATCAGTCTGCTGCTTTCTGCAGATGTTATGCTGGATATGCGCGGAGTCGTTCTCATCATCCTGCTGATTGCCTTGATGGCATTTTTCATGGCTGGGGTTTCTTATAGCATCAGCCTGATCCTTCCCAATGAAGTACTGTATGAAACGGTTATGAACGCAATCGTGCTTCCTGTTTTCTTTCTGAGTACGGCACTGTTCCCGGCTGATGGACTTCAAGGAGCGCTGGGGGCAGTCATCCGGCTGAACCCGCTTACACATGCCATTAATGCCATACGCTCGATGATTCTATATGGAGCCATCGACATGAAGACCATAGGGTCCGTTGGGGGGCTGTTTCTATTATTGGGAGCAGGCAGTTTTGGATGGGCGCTCTGGAATCTGAAGAAAGAGATGCGCTTGTAGCACAATCGTGCAATGTTATGGTATAATAGACATCATGCTGTCCATTTGCTGCTGGCAGAGGAGAGGCTTGAATTTAAATACCAGGAGGTAAATGAAATGAAATATGAAGGCGTATGTATTGCGGTAAAAGATGTAGAGCGTTCTAAAAGGTTCTATCAGGAACTATTTGAACTCGAGGTGTTTCAGGATTATGGCATAAATGTTTCCTTTGGCGGCCTGTCTCTGCAGCAGGAGTTTGACTGGCTGATTGGAATTCCGAAGGAGAGTGTGGCAGAAAGGTCCCATAATATGGAACTGTACTTTGAGGAAGATAATTTTGACGATTTTCTTGTTAAATTAGAAGGACGTGACGATATTAACTATATTGGAGACGGCGTTAAAGAGGCTGGGTGGGGACAACGCTCGATTCGTTTTTATGATTTGGATGGCCACATTATAGAAGTCGGCGAGAACATGAAAATGGTTGTGAAACGTTTTCTGGATTCTGGAATGTCAATGGAAGAGACTTCCAAACGGATGGATGTATCCATAGCGGATTTGGAAACGCTTCTGCGCAGTTAGCCTTCAACCGGGCGATGGTAGAAAAGGGGAAAGAATAATGAAAATAAAGAACTATATGCTGTTGGTGAAAGATCTGGAGAAATCGAAAGATTTTTATTGGAAAGTCTTGGGCCTGCGTACACTGGCTGATATGGGGATTCATGCGGTATTGACCGGAGGACTGGCATTACAGACAGAAGGAAGTTTTAAGGAATTTACCGGCAAAGAGATTTCCTATCATGGTAACGACACGGAGATATATTTTGAAGAAGATGATTTTGACAGCTTTGTGGAGAAACTTTACAGTATGGAGAAGATCGAATATGTGCATCCCGTCATGGAGCATAGCTGGGGACAAAGAGTCGTACGCTTATATGACCCGGATCACCATATCATAGAAGTAGGAGAAAACATGAAGACTGTCTGCAGGCGTTACTTAGACCAGGGAATGACGATGGAAGAGATCGCTGAAAAAATGGGGATACCGCTGAAAGCAGTTAAAGCATATGCCAGATAGAAGAGACGCTTTAGCCGAGTTTTTTCTTTATTCTTTCAGGCTTTGAATCCTTCTGCTATAGGAAGACAAACAAGGTCCTTGTCACTTTCCTGTCACTTTTCCTGGCTATTATGTTAGTATCGAACAGGAAAGGAGATACACGACTATGGAAATACTACGCTGCAGTCATCTTACAAAAATATATGGCAGCGGTTCGAATACCGTAACTGCGCTTAAGGATGTCAGTTTTTCTTTGGAACGGGGAAGCTTTACCGCAATTATCGGGGCATCCGGCTCCGGCAAATCAACGCTGCTTCACATGCTGGGAGGGGTAGACCGGCCCACCAGCGGAAGCATTTATATTGAGGATACAGACATCTCGAGCCTTGGACCGGAACAGCTTGCCGCCTTCCGGAGACGGAAGGTGGGGCTGGTGTACCAGTTCTATAACCTGATTCCCACGCTGAATGTGCGCAAGAATATCCTGCTTCCGGTATTGCTGGATAACCAGAAGCCTGATGAGGAACGGTTCGAGCAGCTTGTCACGGCGCTTGGAATTGCCGACCGCTTAAGCCATCTGCCAAGCGAACTATCAGGAGGGCAGCAGCAGAGAGTTGCGATTGCCAGAAGCCTGATTTACCACCCGGCGATTCTGCTGGCAGATGAGCCGACTGGCAATCTGGATCGGAAGAATTCGGAAGAGACGATCGAATTGCTGAAATTGTCTAACCGCCGTTATGGGCAGACGATTCTGCTGATTACCCATGATGAGAAGACTGCCCTTATGGCCGACCGGGTTATAACGCTGGAAGACGGAAAGATTCTGCATGACGAGGTGGTGGGCTGATGAAGATTCTTAGGGAATATGTGTGGGATTCCATACGGAAGAATAAAAGAACGAGCCTTGCCATAATGATCGCTTTATTTTTAATGACTACCATGATGTCTTGCTTCTGCGGGTTTGTCTATACAATGTGGACGGATGCGATTGCCCTTTCCATCAATGAGGATGGCAACTGGCACGGAGAACTGTTTGATGATACCAAAGGCGAAAGTTTGAAGCAGATAGAGAATTATGCGTCTGTACAGGCTGTACTATTAAAAGGCCCCTGGGAAGTGGCAAAACTTGAAGATACAGGGAAACGGACCTACCTGATATCCAGAGGCGCAAACAAGGAATATTGGGACTCCATGCCGGAGAAAAGCCTGATAACCCAGGGGCGCGTTCCGGCTGCGGAAGATGAGATCGTTCTTTCAAAGCAATATTTTGATGACCACCCGGAAGCGACTGTGGGAGATACGCTCACCCTTCCTACGGGGAACCGCATCTATGAAGGAAACGTGTGTATGGAGACAGAAGGCTTTCATGAGGGGGAAGCCTTTCAACAGACAGGTACGAAAGCATACAAGATTGTAGGAATTATGGATGTTGCCACATCTTCTTCGGTTCCGGCATATACCGCCATGAGTTTTCTAAACGAAGAATCGATTCAGCCTGAGGATAGCCTGACAGTCTATCTGCGGTTTGATCCTATGAGAAGTACCTATAAGGAACTTCCTGCTCTTGCAGCATCCATTGGATATGAGGCGGATGAATACGAGACGTATAATCTTAGATATAATGCAGGACTTCTGTCCAAATATGGAATTCTGCCGCCAGAGCAGATTCACAGTATAGACAGTCTGAAGATGCTGACGGTTCCCTTATTTTTTCTTGTCCTGGCCGTGCTTTTGATCGGGGTATTCGTACTGGTGATCCATAATGCATTTGCCCTGTCTGCCAATGAAAAACTTGCCCAGCTGGGCACGCTGGCGGGAATCGGGGCATCGCCGAAGCAGATCAAGGCGGCAGTGACATTGGAAGCCTTGATGCTGCTCGTGGTGCCGCTTCCTCTGGGAATCTTATGCGGCTGGCTTCTGGACGTGGAACTGATGCGCCTGATCAATCAGGCAAATGATATAGGAAGGAGCGCGCCGGATATCGTGCTGACCTTCGGGCTTCCTGCCATAGTACCGGCTATTCTTCTGTCTGTTGCCACGGCCTGGATATCTGCCAGGATACCGGCACGCAGGGTAGCCAGGCTGACGCCGGTAGAGGCGCTTAGGCAGGTGGAGACGCTAAGAGGAAAGAAGATACGAAGAAGCCGGATTTACAGCCGATTCGGAATCAGCGGGGAACTGGCCGCCAATGCGTTAACGGCGCGCCGCAGATCCTACCGCACAGCTACCATTTCGCTGTGTATGTCTTTCCTTCTGCTAACTGGGTTTCTGTATATTGTTACAACCCAGAACGCTGCCAGAGAGATCTATCAGACGCAGGAGGAAAAAGAAGGACATATTTTTCTTACGATCAGCGATGGAAGAGTGCCGGAGCAAAAGGCGCTGGATGAGATAAAAGAAGTCTCTGGAATCAGCCAGTCCGTTCTTTATAACAAGATGCCCTGCGCCACCTGGGTGACCAAAGAGCAGGCTGCGGATGATATAGACACTTATCTGGGAGGCTTTGATGAGATTGTATCGGAGAAGAAGTATACGCCGATTAAGCGGGACGGAAAGTACAGAATCTATTCCCAGTTGATTGGGCTTGAAGAAGAAAACTTTCGGGAATACTGCCGGGAACTTGGGATAGATCCGGAGCCATACCTGGAAGATGGGAGCAAGGCGCTGATTTATAACCAGACTGCAGATCCTCATGCCAGTACGAGAAAGAAAAAAATTTACAGAGAAATGCTAAAAATCCAGACAGGACAGGAGATTCCATTTACGGAGAAGGCATATGATGAAGATAAAGGCGATTATCAGTTCCAGCTAACAGCAGGGGAGATTGTAGAGAAACTGCCGACAGAAGGACTGGGACTGCCCAGGTTTACGCTGATAGCAATCTTGCCGATGAAACATGTCAGAGAAATTGCGGCAAACTGTAGCGAAAAAAGGCGCTTTACCGCAACGGCGGTCTATGGAAACTTTATGACGGATAGTTCCACAGGCGTGTCTTATTCCAGAATCCAGGAGGTATCCAAAAGCATCGAGGAGATTGTGGGACGCTACTATGGCAGCGGGGACTATATGGTCTCAGACTTGGCACAGAAAAAGGAAATGATGGATCAGGCAAATGGGGTCATATCTACGGTCATCGCTTTCCTGACGGGACTGCTGGCGCTGATCGGACTGTCCAATGTATGGGCCAGCATATCAGGTAACCTTCGCCAGAGGAGCAGGGAGTTTGCCATGCTTAAGTCGGTAGGGCTCTCACCGCTAAAACTGCGCCGCATGCTGCTCCTGGAGGGATTGAATCTGGGCCTGAAGCCCTTGCTCTACAGCCTTCCATTCCAGGCGGCCGTTCTGGCAGGCTTCCTGTATCTCAATGAAGTAAGCCTTGGGGAATACCTGCCCTATGCGCCTTACGCGGCCGTCCTTGGCTATACAGGCCTCGTCCTTGCCTGCATCATTGGGGCATACGTTGCAGGTGACAGGAGAATCCAGAGACAGAATATTATTGACGCGATCAAGGATGAGACGATCTGACAGGGTCAGTCCTTGTAGAATCTTATAATGAAGCGGGCATGTCCGGCCGGAGAGTTTTCGGCGTGGACATGTCCGTTCTGCGCTTCCAGGATCAGCCGGGAAAGAGCAAGCCCGATGCCGGCGCTGTCTTTCGCTGCGTGTTCTCCGCGGTAGAATCTGTCAAACAGATGGGGAAGATCCTTTTTGGAGAAGCCGCAGCCGCCATCCTCTATAAGAATCTGAGTATAGATCGGGTTCTGTCCGTATTCGATCTGGATAGTGCCTTGATCCGGCGTATGCTCGACGCAGTTTTTCAGGATATTGATGAACGCCTCCGAGGTCCATTGCATGTCTGCGTTTATTCGAATGTCTGCAGGTGCCTTCTGGCCTTCGCAGACCGCCCTTTGAATCGTCAGTTTGATCTGCTTTTGATCCATCATCTCTTTTAGGGGACCGGCAGCCTCATAGAGCAGTTCCTCTACGCCCAGATCCTGCCGGCAGAATTCCAGAGTGTGGGAATCCAGTCTGGCCAGAACCAGAAGTCCGTCTGCAAGTCCTTTCAGACGCTCAATCTGGCGTCTCAGACGCTCCAAGTATTCTTCCTCCTCCTTGCGGGAAGGTTCCAGAAGTTCTGCCATCAGAGACATGGAAGTAAGAGGGGTCTTTAACTGGTGGGCGATATCCGCAATCCTTGCGGCCAGGATCTGGTGGTCTTTTACCGCGTCTTCCTTTGTCGAGGCAAGGGAGGCAACCGTTTTATATATGGCGTCTTCCAGATGGGAGAAGGCGTCCTCCCTGCGGGTAAGCAGCACGGCCTTTCCGCTGTCTGCAGCCTGCAAGTAAGCGGCCAGTTCCCGGATCCTTTTCTCCTGGTACTTCCAATCCCGTCTGCGTATATAGAACACGGCACATCCTGCCGCTTCAAAAAGTATCAGGCAAAAAACGATGGTGTAAGGCAGAATCAGCGGCATCGTACCCCATCGGTGATGGCCGTACTGTTCCAGATAGCGCCTTCCTTCCTTAAAGTCCTCTTTATTCTCCGTTTGAAGCCTGTCCTTCATCGCCGCCGGGAGAGATTGCCCTTCCAGAATTGCTCCCGTTAAGCGGGCGGTGAAGCCGTATTCATGGGAACTTAAAATAGCGGCGCAAAGAAAGCCTGCTGCCAGGCCGGGAAGCAGCCAGAGCAGGCAGGAGGCAAGAAATGCTTTCATCCCTTGTTTCTTCATACAATCTCCTCCATCCGATAGCCGATGCCGCGGATCGTTACGATATGCCGCGTGTCATTCAGTTTTTTCCGCAGCCGCCTCATCGTTACCGTCAGCGTATTATCGTTAACAAAGTTCCCGTCTGCATCCCATAGCCGTTCCAGAATCAGATTTCGGGGCAGCGTACGGCCCTTGTTCTCCAAGAGTATATGGAGAAGGCGGTATTCAAGGGCAGTCAGAGTGACCGGCTCTCCGTTAAGATATCCCTGCATTTTATCCTTGTCGAGGGAAATATCCCCGCAGACGAGTACCGGCTGCCTGTCCTCCGGAAGCCTGCGAAGCACGGCGGCAATCCTGGATTCCAGCACAGCGATATGAAAGGGCTTGGTGATATAGTCATCCGCTCCCATGTCAAGTCCCCTGGTAATATCCATTACACTGTCGCGCACGGTCAGGAAGATAATCGGGGTATCTGCCTGCTCCTTCACCCATCTGCAGAAATCGTACCCGCTTCCGTCGGGGAGATTTAAGTCCAGCAGGATCAGACGAATATCGGAGGAAAAGAGTTTCCTCCCTTGCTCGATCGAAGGGCATGTGATGCAATCATATCCTTTTCGCTTTAAAGCCGCCTCAATGCCAAAGGAAATCGTGTCATCGTCTTCCAACAATAATATTTTAATCAAAAGTTCCACCACCTGAGAAATGAAATGTACGGCAAAGCCGCCATACTGTATATTATAACGCATAGGATGGGAATTGCCAGAAGGGATATAAAATACGCAGAATTTTCTGGTTGACTCTCACGCTGCGTCATAGGGTATGATAAAATCATCAAGAACAGGAGGAACACGGTATATGAGGACAGTAAAAGAAGTTTCAAAGATCACAGGTATCAGCGTACGTACGCTTCATTATTATGATGAGATCGGACTATTTAAGCCGACTCTTGTCAGCGAGGCGGGATACCGGCTTTATGACGATAAGGCATTGGAGATCTTACAGCAGATACTGTTCTTTCGAGAATTCGATATGCCCCTTAAGGAGATTAAGGCGGTCCTTAAAAATCCTGATCTTGATAAGAATGAACTGCTGAAGAGCCAGCAAAAACTGCTGATCTTAAAAAAAGAAAGGCTTGAGCGGATCATCGGCAGTATCGATGACATTCTGAAAGGAGAGAATAAGATGGATTTCGAGGTTTTTGATAAGACGGATATCGAGCAGATGTATAACGATATGTTAAAAAATATGACAGATGAGCAAAAGGATATATTTATTAAGGAATACGGGAGTATGGAGGCGTTTGAGCAGCATTTCCTTGACAGCGCCGCCAGCCCGCAGGCCCAGAAGAACTTTGAAAAGGTGGTGGAATGGTACGGGGATAAGGAGAGAGCCATGACTGCTGCCGCCAATCCTGAAAACCCTGAGATTTTGGAAGCATACCAAAAGAGGCTGGATGCGGCGACGGAAAAACTCGTATCCAGAATGGGAGCGGACGTAGATTCATTTGAAGTAAAAGAGGTTGTGGGGGAGATAGATTTTGTATCAAAACAGTTATATCAAATGAAAGATGTATCTGCATTTATGCTTGATATGGCAGACATGTATCTGAAAAATGAAACATTGCAGAAGAGTACGGATCAAAAATATGGAGAGGGAGCGTCGGTATTTATCGGAAGGGCGCTGAGAACGTTCTATAAAGGATAGTATAAAGGCGGCTGGCGGATGTCAGCCGCCTTTTGACGCATGAGAAGCCTGGTAAATCAAACAGTATATTTTTCTTTCGAAATTTGCTATAATAGTATTGGTTTGATGATATTGGAACTGGCTAAGCAATTTTAGCAAAGAAAATGTGAAAAAGGAACGGGATGAAAATGGGATTGTTAGGATTCAATTCAGAACCAGAATTCCAGAAACTCTCTGACATGGTTGCCGGATGCCAGAACAGCGAAGCTGCCAGGCGGCAAGGCGGATTCTGCATGCCGGAATGGAATCTGGCAAAGGAATACGCAGAATTTACGACGGACTATCTATATGCGTCCTGGACTCTGGGCGATAAGAAAATATTTGAGGATTATGCCCGGTGGCTGTATCAGCTGCTCTGTCCTGTGATTGCATCGGATGAAAGAGGCAGGGTATGCGCGCTGCTGATGGAGCATTTCCAGGCAGTCAAGGAGTGCGTGGGGAAGACAATGTCCGGAAGCAGGCAAAGGGAACTGGAAGAAATTGTAAGCAAAGGGATGGAAGCAGTGCTGGCCGAGGAGGCAAAAGCATGCACGCACAGCGAGTGGGAAAAGGGGAAATACAAGGAAGAAAGAGCCTCCTATCTGAATTCGCTGATGGAGTCAGACACCAGAAAGGCGGTCGCTTTGGTAGGAAACTTTCTCCAGTCCGATATCCCGCTTCCGGATATCTGTGTGGATATTCTTGGAAAAACCATGGAGGAAGTGGGCGAACTATGGCATAGCCATAAGATATCCGTAGATATGGAACATTACTGTACAGCCACGACCCAGACAGCGATGTCGCAGATGTATCCGGCCATCTTTCAAAGCAGTCGCAAAGGAAAGAAGATGGTGGTGGCCTGCGTAGGCGGCGAACTGCATGAGATGGGAGCCCGGATGGTGGCGGATCTCTTTGAATATGCGGGCTGGGACAGCGTCTATCTTGGAGCGGCGTCATATGAGGAGTTACATAAGGCCGCAGAGGAAGAAAAGCCGGCTCTGATAGCGCTTTCGATTACCATGCCTCAGTACTTGGTGGAGTGCATGGATAGTGTGAAGAGGCTTAAAGAGGCATTTACGGATATTCGGATTGCGGTTGGAGGACACGCATTGGAAAGTTTGAGCGAAATACAAAAGGACTGGAGGATTGACGTATATACCCGTGATGCAAGGGAACTGGTGGCATGGGCGGAGAATATGCCGGAAGAAAAGATATGATGGTCTATATTGCTTTATGCGATGCACGTTGGAATATCAGAAAGGTGATCCGCAGCATCCCCGCGTGCCTGGCCCGGGAAGGACAAGACGCGCGGGAGATCTTTACAGATCAGGACTGTCTGGACAGGCTGATGCAGAAGAGTGCGGGAGGAAGCGCGACGCAGCGCCTTAAGCTTCGGGGAGCAGATGGCAGGATGGCTTTTGCAACGGTTAAGGCAGTAAAAGAACAGGTTCTGCTGCTTGTGTATGAGATGGAAGACAAGAGTCAGCTTCCTCAGATGACGGAAGCCCAGCTCTGCGCGCTGGATGAACTGCCGGGCATGAACACTGGCCCATATGGAAATGAATTCTATGAGATTCAGAAGATGAATAACCGCCTCGTTGATTCCAAGCGTTCGCTTGCCAAGGCAAACATGCAATTGAAAGAAACCTTGGAGCAAATACGCAAGGCTGAAAATATCATTGAGATACTAGAACGGGATCCGATCACGAACCTTCTTACTGAAAAAGCCTTTTATGAAAAGGCAGATAGGATACTGAAAGAGAATCCCGATCAGGATTTCGATATCATAGCCGTGGATATTGAAAGATTCAAAATTGTGAATGATGCGTTCGGAACGGCCGCGGGCAACCAGCTGCTTTGCGATCTGTCCGCCTGCCTTCTGGATGTGGGGGGAGGGGAATTATCGCTGTCTGCCAGAATCAGGGCAGATCTGTTCGCCGTGCTGGCGCCCCATCAAGAAGCGCGGTACAAGTCGCTGGAGGACAGCCTTGGAAAATTCGCTGACAGTTATTCACTGCCTGCCCGTATCGAAGTTAAGGCAGGAATCTACAGGATTGAAGAACGAGATATCTCTACGGCAAGAATGTGCGACCGGGCATTTATCGCAGTCGAAAGCATTAAGGGAATATTTTCAAAGAGGCTGGCCTACTATGACGATTCCATGCGCCGCAAGATGCTTATGGAACAGAAGATATTAGATACCATGGTGGAATCTCTTTTAAGGGAGGATTTCCTGGTCTATCTGCAGCCCAAGGTACAATTAGGGACTGGGAAGATGATAGGAGCGGAGGCGCTGGTAAGATGGCGGCACCCGGAACTGGGAATGATCTCCCCGGCTGAGTTCATCCCTGTCTTTGAGAAGAACGGATTCATCTATTCTCTGGACATGTACGTATGTAGAAAGGCCTGCGAGATACTGGAAAGATGGAAAGCGACCGGTATGCACGGAATTCCTATAGCGGTAAATGTATCCAGGATGGATATCTATCACGGAGACCTGCCGGAGCAGTTTGGCAAACTGATTGAAACTTATGGACTGAAGCCGCAGGATCTGCATCTTGAGATTACAGAGTCAGCTTATATATCGGACTCCCAGCAGCTTCTTGCGGTGGTGGAAAGGCTTCGGGATTCCGGGTTTGTAGTTGAGATGGATGATTTCGGAAGCGGATATTCCTCTCTCAACACGCTGTCCGAACTTCCTATAGATGTTCTGAAGCTGGATCTTAAGTTTCTGCGGGAGGAGACGGAAACGAAGCGCAGGCACGCGACGATGCAGGCGGTCATCAATCTGGCGCTGGAGCTGGGACTTCAAGTGATCGCCGAAGGGGTCGAGACAAAGCAGCAGGCGCAGCGCCTGGCTTTAATGGGTTGCCAGTATGCCCAGGGCTATTATTATGGGCATCCAATGCCACAGGAGGAATTTGAGGAACATTTCATGGACTGCTGCATATGATGTTGCAAGGAGTGTGATGAAATGTTTAAAGTGATTCAAGGAATACCGTCTGCTCATGCAGCCATCAAAGGCAGCGAGACATATGAATCGATCCGGGGAAATGTCTATCTGTATGAAGTATACGGAGGGACGGTTCTTATGGGTGAAATCTATGGAATCCCCCCGGAACTGGAAAGGGAGAGCGGCGGCTTCTACGGCTTCCATATTCATGAAGGAGGCAGCTGTACGGGAAATTCACAGGATGAATTTGCGGATGCCAAGAGCCATTATAATCCCAAAGGGGTGCCTCATCCCAGGCATGCGGGTGATCTTCCGCCGCTAATGAGTCACAACGGTATTGCATGGATGGAGGTATATACCGGGAGATTTTATCCGGAAGAAGTGATTGGAAGGACGATCGTTGTCCATGGGATGCCGGATGATTTCAGAAGCCAGCCATCCGGGGACTCGGGAGACAAGATCGCCTGCGGAGAGATCATGGCATGGGAAGAATAGGATAAGAGCCATATAACAGGCAGAGGATATACAAGGAGGGAAGGCAATGGCACAGAAGAAGCTTGCCTGGGGATATACGACAGGAACATGTGCCCAGGCAGCAACCAAGGCGGCAATGCAGATGCTGTTTACCGGGGAGCAGGCAGATCATATACAAGTAGGGCTTCCCAACGGGGAGATGCTTACCCTTGAACTCTATGACATAAAAATAGCGTACGCCGCGCAGGAAGACAGATTACCTTCCAGCGTATCCTGCGCGGTTAAAAAGGATAGCGGGGATGACCCGGATATCACCGACGGCGTGCTGGTATATAGCAAGGTACAGCGGACGAAAGGAAGAGAAAGAGTCCTGCGGGGCGGACAGGGGATTGGCCAAGTAACGAAGCCAGGGCTGGAGCAGCCGATAGGAAGCCCGGCCATCAACCAGGTGCCGCGGAAGATGATCCTGCAGGAGGTGGGGGAAGCCTGTGAAGAAGCAGGATATAGCGGTGGCATCGAGGTAGAGATATCCATCCCGGATGGAGAGAGGCTGGCACGAAAGACCTTTAACCCAAGGCTTGGCATTACAGGCGGCCTGTCCATACTGGGGACAAGCGGCCGGGTAGAGCCGATGAGCGAGCAGGCACTGATCGATACGATACGGCTGGAGATTCAGGTAAGGATGGCCGGGGGAAGCCGGCATCTGGTCATTGCGCCGGGGAATTATGGCCTTACGTTTTTGAGGGATGCCTACGGCATCGAAGAAAAGGCTGTTATCAAATGCAGCAATTATATTGGACAGACCCTGGATATGGCATCGGAACAAGGCTGCAAGGGAATTCTGGTGGCAGGCCATATCGGAAAATTGATCAAGGTGGCGGGCGGGATCATGAATACCCATTCCAGATGGGCAGACTGCCGGATGGAGATTCTGGCATCTGCGGCTCTTCGGGCAGGTCTTTCTGGGAAGCAATCCAGGAGGCTGCTGGAAGCCATGACCACGGACGATGCCCTTGCCATGCTAAGCGACGGGGAACGCCGTATGGTGATGGAGCAAGTCATGGGCCAGATACAAAGATACCTCGAATACCGCGCAGGAGAGGAAATGGAGACAGGAGCGGTCGTTTTCTCCAATGTATACGGAATATTGGGCAAGACTGATCTTGCGGATGACCTTCTAAGAAGAGCGGTGGCAGACCTGGAACAAGACGGGAAAAAATAGAGAAAGACAGTTGAAGCGAGAGAGGGATACAAATGGCAGGAAAGTTATATGGAGTAGGAGTAGGGCCCGGGGATCCGGGACTTCTTACGTTAAAGGCAGTTCAGGTGATAAAGGCATGCGACGTTATTGCGGTCCCGGGGAAAGAGCCGGAAAATACGGTGGCATACCAGATCGCGTCAGGTGCCTGCCCGGCAATTCGAAAAAAGGAGATACTGGGAATCCATATGCCTATGACGAAGGATAAGGACAGGTTAAAAAAGAGTCATGCAGATGGAGCACGAATATTGGAAGCGTATCTGGATCAAGGAAAGGCGGTGGCATTTCTGACCCTTGGCGATCCTACGGTTTACTCTACCTACATCTATCTGCACAATATTGTGAAGGAGGCAGGATATGAGACCGAGATTGTGAGCGGTGTCACCTCTTTTTGCGCCGCTGCCGCGCGGCTTGAGATGGATATTGCCAGCAAGGCGCAGCAGATCCATATCATACCGGCTTCCTATCAGATCGAGGAGGCGCTGCGGCTTCCAGGCACCAAAGTGCTAATGAAGGCAGGAGGAAAGCTTCCGGAAGTAAAAGAGGTATTAAAGCATCATCCGGCCGAAGTGACGATGGTTGAAAACTGCGGGATGGAGCAGGAAAGAATTTATTATGGGGCAGAGCAGATACCGGAAGATGCCGGATATTACACGCTGCTGTTTGTAAAAGAAGAAGGAGAGCCATTATGATACATTTTGTTGGAGCAGGCCCGGGGGCGGAAGATCTGATTACCGTCCGGGGCCAGCGTCTTCTTAGAGAGGCGGACGTAATCATATATGCAGGATCCCTTGTAAATCCGGGACTGCTAAAAGAAGCGGGGGAAGCGTGCAGAATCTATAACAGCGCGGTAATGACGCTGGAGGAAGTGATAGCGGTCATGAAGCAGGCGGAGGCAGAAGGGCTTAAGACTGTCCGGCTTCACACCGGGGATCCTTGCCTGTATGGCGCGATCCGGGAGCAGATGGATATTCTGGATCAGCTGGGGATCTCTTATGAATCCTGTCCTGGCGTCAGTTCATTCTGCGCGGCAGCGGCAGCATTGAACCTGGAATATACATTGCCGGAAGTATCCCAGAGCGTGGTGATTACCAGGATGGAGGGAAGGACGCCGGTTCCGGAGAAAGAACGGATCGCATCCTTTGCATCCCATGGCGCGACTATGGTATTATTCTTAAGTACAGGACTGCTTAAGGAACTGACGGATCAGCTGATTGCGGGAGGATATCGCCAGGATACGCCGGCGGCAATCGTATTCAAAGCCAGCTGGCCGGAGGAAGAGACGCATATCTGTACGGTTGGAACATTAGAGGAGACAGCAAAAAAATACGGGATTACGAAGACTGCGCTGATCATCGTAGGAGAAGTGGTGCTTCATCAGGACTATGAAAGATCCAGACTCTATGACCCATCATTTACGACAGAGTACCGAAAGGCCGGACATCCATGGAATCAGCAGGAAGCGGGCGATGGGAAGGATTGAATCAGGGAACGAGGAAGGACAGGCAGGATGCAGATAGCAGTGATCAGTTTTACCAGAAATGGGAAAGAACTTGCGGACAAGATTGCCGGATATTTATCTGAAGAAGGATATGAAGTAACAACAGATATCAAATGCAATGGAGTACAGGGTTCCATAACAGAATCCCTGGGCGAATGGACGGGGCGGATGTTTCGAAAGCGCGATGCCCTGATCTATGTTGGCGCAGCAGGAATCGCCGTGCGCGCGATAGCTCCTTATGTGGAATCCAAGACGAGCGATCCGGCCGTGCTGGTGGCAGACGAAAAAGGCAGCTACATGATTCCGATTCTGTCCGGGCACATAGGCGGCGCCAATGAATTGGCTGTTTCGCTTGCCGCCAGAATAGGAGGAACGCCTGTGATCACTACGGCTACGGATATTCATCACCTGTGGGCAGTGGATAAGTTTGCCCAGGAGAATCATCTGTGGATTGAGGACATGGCGAAGGCTAAGCGGATATCGGCCAGATTATTGGCGGGCGAGGAAATCATCGTGGATTGTACCTGTGAAGAGAACCAGATAAAGGGCGAACCTCCAAAGGGAATCCGGATGATGGATGTACAAAGCCAGGAGAAAGAGCCGGACATATGCATCGGCATCCGCAAAAATCCCGGCTGGAGGCATACGCTGTATCTGGTGCCCCGGGCAGCGGTTGTTGGAATCGGATGCAGAAAGGGGACGGACGCGGGAAAGATAGAGAAGGCAATTGAGCGTACTTTAAATAGAGAAGGCATTTTTCAAAGCAGCCTTTGCAAACTGGCAAGTATCGATATAAAAGCTGGGGAAGAAGGGATTCTGAGGTATTGCAGAAACCATTCCCTGGAATTGGAAACTTACAGCGCCGGAGAACTTCTAAAGGCAGAAGGGGAATTCCATGCTTCTGCGTTTGTAGAAAAGATTACAGGAATTGATAACGTATGTGAAAGAAGCGCCGTATATGCCAGCGGCAATGGCAGGCTGGCGGTAGAGAAGCAAGTGGATGACGGAGTTACGGTAGCAATTGCGCAGAGGGATTGGGGGATTATGTTTGAATAAGATCTATGTAGTGGGAATGGGCCCGGGTGCCTATGAGCAGATGACGGTGAAGGCCGTTCGGGCTATAGAAATGAGCCAGGTAATTGTTGGATATACTGTGTATACGGATTTGCTGAAAAAGGAGTTTCCGGACAAGGAATATCGGAATACGCCTATGCGGCAGGAAGTAGAGCGCTGCCGCATGGCTTATGAGGAAGCGGCGGCAGGAAAGAAGGTGGCCATGGTATGCAGCGGAGATGCCGGCATCTATGGGATGGCAGGCCTGATGTATGAGGTTGGGACGGAGTATCCCCAGGTGGAGCTGGAGATTATTCCCGGCGTCACGGCCGCGCTGGGAGGGGCGGCTGTATTGGGCGCGCCTTTGGGGCATGACTGCTGTATGATCAGCCTGAGCGATCTTCTGACCCCCTGGGAGCAGATTGAAAAAAGAATTGTGTCTGCCTCTTTGGCAGACTTTGTAATCTGCCTGTACAACCCTTCCAGCAAGAAGCGGAGCGACTATCTGCGGAAAGCCTGTGATCTGATGCTTTCCTATAAAGAAAAGGATACGGTCTGCGGCATTGTAAAGAATATAGCAAGAGAAGGCGAGAGCATGGAGATATTGAGCCTGCAGGAACTCAAAGACGCAAAGGCGGATATGTTTTCTACCGTGTTCATAGGAAACTGCAAGACAAGGGTTATTGACGGCAAGATGATAACGCCGAGAGGATACCAGTATGAAAGAGAGTAAAATTCTGTTGTTCGCGGGAACGACAGAGGGAAGAGAATTAGCAGAATATCTGGTGGAGCGTAAAGTCAAAGTCCATGCATGCGTGGCAACGCCCTATGGGGAGAGCCTGCTTCCTAAAAACAGGCTTTTGAGCATATCCCACCAAAGGCTGGACGAATGCCAGATGCGGGAGCTTATAAAGGAATTTGCCCCCCGCTATGTGGTAGATGCGACACATCCTTTCGCAAAGGAAGTGACAGAGAATATCAAGCGTGCCTGCATAGAGGTGAAAGCTCCATATATAAGGCTTCTCCGGGAGGCAGGACAGGCAGGGGAGTCTGTGTGCGTAGAGGATGTGGAGGCAGCCGTGGAATACCTGGAGGGTACCAGCGGAAATATTCTGGTTACGACAGGAAGCAAAGAACTGGAGAACTATACCAGGCTGACCGATTACCAGGAACGTATCTTTGCCAGAGTCCTGTCTGTAGGGGATGTGGCAGTTAAGTGCGAGGAACTGGGAATCCGGGGCCGCCACCTCATCTGTATGCAGGGACCGTTTTCTGTGGAAATGAACCTGGCGATGTTAAGAGAATACAAGATTTCCTATCTGGTAACGAAGGAATCCGGCATTGCCGGCGGATATCCGCAAAAATGCGAGGCAGCAGCCATGGCCGGCGTTGGCCTGGTGGTGATAGGAAGGCCCCAGCAGGAAGCGGGAATGAGTCTGGAGGAAGTTATTAAGTTTCTTAAAAATGAAATAAATTTACAGGACAAGTGGAAAGTTTCTCTGGTGGGTATTGGAATGGGAACGGCGGAGACCTTGACGGCAGAGGGAAAAGAGGCGTGCAAGAAGGCCCGGCTGCTGATCGGTGCAAAAAGGATGCTGGAAACAGCCGATCAGCGGCAGCATACGTATGCTTCCTATCAGCCGGAGGAAATCGTCAATTATATCAAAGAACATCCCGAATATGAGAATGTAGCCGTGCTTTTGTCCGGGGATGCGGGATTCTACAGTGGGGCTTCCAGGCTTCTTAAGAGGCTGGAAGACGAGCCTCAGATAGAGGCCAGGGTCATTCCAGGCATTTCTTCCGTGGCGTATTTTTGCGCGAAACTCGGCGTATCCTGGGAGGATGCGGCACTAAGAAGCCTGCATGGAAGGCAGGATAATATCCTTGCAGCAGTCAGGGAGCATGAAAAGACGGTGATCCTGGCAGGATCAGCCCAGAGTGTTCGAAGCCTTTGCAGAAAACTGGCAGAATACGGATATGGGAGCCTGAAGGTCTGCGTAGGCGCAGATCTTTCCTATGACACCGAGAAGATCATAGAAGGAACGGCAGAATCCCTTCAGGAATACCAGGGGGCAGATCTTGCCGTAATCTATGTGGAGAATCCGGATACTTGCAAAGGAATGGCAGTGCATGGATTGCCGGATGGCGAATTTATGCGGGGAGATGTCCCCATGACGAAAGAGGAAGTAAGAAGCATCTCTCTCTCAAAACTGCGTCTCGCGAAGGATTCCGTGGTCTACGATGTAGGCGCGGGCACCGGTTCCGTAGCGGTGGAGGCTGCGCTTAGGGTGACGGATGGAATCGTATATGCCGTTGAGAAAAAGGAAGAGGCCATTGAATTGATTGAAAAGAACCAAAAGAAGATGAAGGCAGATAATCTGGTGATCGTAAAGGGTGAGGCCCCGGATGCGCTTTTGGGCCTTCCGGCGCCGGACTGCGTATTCATCGGCGGCAGCACGGGGAATCTGAAAGGAATCCTGGATACGGTCTATCAGAAGAATAAAAAGGCGCGGGTAGTCATTAATACGATCACGCTGGAAACGTTAACGGAAGCAAAACACTGTATGGAGGAACTGCCAGTCGCGGAAGAAGAGATCGTCCAGATCTCTGTATCCAGATCGAAGAAGGCCGGGAGGTATCACATGATGCTGGGGCTGAACCCGGTGACGGTGATTAGTTTTACATTGCATGGGAAGAAGGATGAAGAAGCATGAGCGTAATACGTGTGCCAAGACTGATGATGACAGCCTTAAGCAGCGCAACGGGAAAGACGATGATCACCTGCGGGATTCTACAGGCGTTGAAGAATCGAGGCGTAAGATGTGCTCCCTTTAAGTGCGGCCCCGATTACATAGATCCGATGTTCCATAAAGCGGTGCTGGGGATGGACAGCGAGAATCTGGATACGTTCCTGTGCGGCAGGGACGAAGTGCGCTCCATCCTGGCAAGAAGAGGAAGGGGAATGGAGATTGCCCTGATCGAAGGGGTGATGGGGTATTATGACGGCCTGGGAGGAATATCCTGCGAGGCCAGCGCCTATGACGTGGCGGATGCCACGGATACGCCGGCGGTATTGATCGTGGACTGCAAGGGGGCAAGCAAGTCTGTCATACCTGTGATCCAGGGGATTCTTAACTACCAGGAAGACAGCCATATCAAAGGAGTTATCTTAAACCGCCTGTCCCCGATGATGTATGGGCGGATGAAAGAGATGATAGAAAAAGAAACGAGGATAGAAGTCCTGGGGTATGTGCCTGTCCTTGAAGACTGCGAACTTGAGAGCAGGCATCTGGGATTGAAGATGCCGCATGAAGTAGATGGACTTGAAGAGCGGCTGCTTCGGATCAGCCGGACGCTGGAAGAGACGCTGGAGATCGACAGGATGCTTAGCCTTGCAGAGACTGCGCCAGAGATAGAGGTGCAGGAAGAACAGGCAAGCGGCAGGAATAGGAAGACAGGCAGAACTGAAGAAGTCCGGGTCGGACTTGCCAGGGATGAGGCTTTCTGCTTTATGTACCAGGAGAATCTCCGCCTGCTTCAGGACTGGGGGATCCGCCTGGTTCCCTTTTCTCCGCTCCATGATGCGGCTTTGCCGGCAGATCTGCACGGCCTTCTGCTATACGGCGGCTACCCGGAACTTTATGCCCAGACCCTTAGCAGGAATGTCGGAATGCGTGAGAGCATTCGCCGGGCAGTCACGGGAGGGATGCCCTGCATGGCAGAGTGCGGAGGATTCATGTATCTGATGGAAGAGATGGAGGATGCGGATGGAAAACGCTATCCCATGGCTGGAGTCCTGGAAGGGAAATGCTATCCCACTCCAAGGCTTAAGCGGTTCGGATATATTACATTGACGGGCGGGCAGGCATTTGGAAAAGATGTCGGCGATATACCGGCCCATGAATTTCATTATTATGACGCTGACAGATGCGGGGAAGGGTACACGGCCAGGAAGCCGCTGTCTGAGCGTTCCTGGAAATGCATGGTCAGCACGGACACTATGCTTGCAGGATATCCCCATATCCATTACGATGGAAACCAGGAAGTTGCCAGAGCATTTCTGGAAGCATGCAGAAAGAGGAAGAATGATGACCATAGAGAAGATAATAGATAGTATAGAGCCCATTGACAGGAAGGCGATGGAAGAAGCGGGGAAGCGCTGGAATTCCATTGCCAAGCCCCTCCACAGCCTGGGAAGGCTGGAAGAAGATATAATAAAGGTTGCCGGCATGACCGGAAATGCAGATGTGCGCCTGGACAAAAAGGCGCTGATCGTGATGTGCGCAGACAACGGCGTGGTAGAGGAAGGCGTGACGCAGACCGGTCAGGAAGTGACGGCGATCGTAGCAGAGAATTTCCTTACCGGCAATACCAGCGCGGCGATCATGTGCAAGAAGGCAGGAGTGGATTTGTTTCCGATTGACATTGGAATGGCTGCGGCTACGAAGGTTCCGGATTATAAAGTTGCCTATGGAACCAGGAACATTGCCTTGGGACCGGCCATGTCCAGGGAAGAAGCCGTACAGGCAGTGATGACAGGCGTCAAGCTGGCCGGGAAGGCAAAAAATGAAGGCTACCAGATTCTGGCTACCGGCGAGATGGGAATCGGCAACACCACCACCAGCAGCGCCATAGCCAGCGTGCTTACCGGATGTTCGCCAGAGCAGATGACCGGGCGGGGAGCCGGACTTAGTACGGATGGACTGAGGCGAAAGGTTGAAGCAATCAAGAAGGCAATCGCTGTGAACCGGCCAGATAAGGCGGATGCGCTGGATGTCCTTTCAAAGGTAGGCGGATTCGATATCTGCGGTATGGCAGGGATATTTTTAGGCGGCGCGTACTACAAGGTTCCCGTGGTGATGGACGGATTCATATCTGCGGCGGCAGCCTTGGCGGCAGTCCGGATGTGCCCGGCCGCAGGCGGATACATCCTCGCATCCCATGCGTCGAAAGAACCGGGGATGCAGGCCCTTCTTAAGGAACTTGACATGTCGGCGCCCTTGTGCTGCAGCATGAGCCTAGGGGAGGGAACCGGCGCAGTGGCGTATCTTCCAATTCTTGAGATGGCAGCAGAAGTGTACCGGAAGATGAGTACATTCAGCGACAACAAGATTGAAGACTATAAGGAACTAGGAGAAGAGTCATGATACATCTGATCACAGGAGGGAGCGCAAGCGGCAAGTCCGCCTATGCAGAAGACTGGCTTCTTGGAGCGGAAGGCGAAGCTAGAAAAAGTGCAGCCAATGATTATGCCTCCAAAGACGTATATCTTTATGTGGCGACTATGATCCCCTATGGCAGGGAGACAATGGAAAAGATCCTGCGCCATAGACGCCTGCGGGAAGGAAAGGGATTCGTCACCCTGGAGTGCCCGAGAAACCTGGCAGACGCCAATATTCCCGGGAACCGGGGAGTCCTGCTGGAGTGCGTCTCCAATCTTGCGGCAAACGAACTCTATGGACAGAATGGAAGGATAAAGGACGTAAAGGAAACCCGGGAAGCAATTCTAAAAGGCATCCGGCATCTGGCGGAGTATACGGATCGTCTGGCTATCGTGACGAATGAAGTGAATTGTGATGTGAATGACTATAGCAAGGAGACAGAAGAATACCGGATGCTTATAGGCCAGGTCAACCAGAAGATCGCTGACATGGCGGATATGGTAACAGAGGTCGTCTATGGAATACCGGTGGAGATAAAAAGATCATGAAACGATTATGGAACAGTTTTAAAATAGCATTTTCCATGTATAGCAGGATTCCCATGCCGCACAGCGAATGGACAGAGGAAAATACATCCTATGCTATGTGTTTTTTTCCATGGATAGGCGGTATTATAGGGATCGTAACATGGGGGATTTATCATCTGGAAGAATGGCTCGCAAGTTATGGGATTGATTATGGAAGCCTGTTTTTCACCATACTGATGGTAGTGGCGCCAATCATCATTACTGGGGGCATCCACATGGACGGCTTTTTGGATACTCAGGACGCCCTCAGTTCTTACCAGCCGAGGGAGCGCAGGCTGGAGATTCTGAAGGATTCCCATGCAGGAGCCTTTGCGATCATATCCTGCGCAGTCTATCTAATGCTGTATGTGGCAGTCTATTCTGCCTTGACTTCCCGCGCTGTCGTAGTGATTGGATTCGGATTCATGTTATCCAGGACCTTAAGCGGACTGTCGGTCATCACATTTCCGCAGGCGCGTCAAAAGGGGCTTGCCGCCACATTTTCCCAGAATGCGGCGAGGAAGGCCACCAGAAGCGTTCTGCTCTTATATCTGGCAGGACTGATCGCAGCGATGCTGGCGGCAGGAGGGCTTGCAGGCGCAGGCGCGCTTCTGGGGGCAGGAGGAATGTATCTGTATTATTATCGCATGTCCCTTAAGAAATTTGGCGGGATTACCGGGGATCTGGCGGGATACTTCCTGCAGATGTGTGAATTGATTATGGCGGCCTGCGTGATTCTTGTGGAAGGAGTGTTAAGATGATACTGATTGTTGGCGGAGCATACCAGGGGAAGGCGGCATTTGCAGAGAGCCTGTTTCCAAAGATCAGGTGGACGGACGGGGAAACTTGCGACTTTGCGGATCTCTATGAGTGCCAGGGCATTTTACGATTTCATGCTTATATCCGGCGGATGCTGGAAAAAGGACAGGATGTGGATGATCTTGCGGAGAAGCTGATGCGAAGGAACCCCGGGGCGGTGGTCATAACCGATGAGATCGGCTATGGAATCGTGCCGGTAGACGCCTTTTTGCGGGAGTACCGGGAGGCAGCCGGGAGAGTATGCACGAAGCTGGCCGCGAACGCAAAAGAGGTCTGGCGGGTATCCTGTGGAATTGGAACGAGGATCAAGGGATGATGAAAATCTATTTGATCCGCCATTCCATCACCGAGGGCAATCGACGGAAGCGGTATATCGGACGGACAGACGAGCCTCTGTGCACACAGGGCGTAAAACTTCTGGAAGGCAGGACATATCCCCGGGTGGACAAGGTCTATGCTAGTCCTATGAAGCGATGCCTTCAGACGGCTGGCATCATCTATCCGGATATGCGGCCTTTGGTTATTGAGGAACTGGCAGAGTGCGATTTTGGCTTGTTTGAGAATAAGAATTATCAGGAACTTTCCGGATACCCGTATTACCAGCAGTGGGTTGACAGCAACGGGACACTGCCTTTTCCGCAAGGAGAGAGCAAAGAAGCATTCACGAAGAGGAGCCTGAGGGGATTTGATAAAGTGCTGGAAGATATGAGAGAGACACAGAAAGAGACGGCGGCTCTTATCGTGCATGGAGGCACGATCATGAGCATTATGGATGCTTACGCCTGCCCGAAAGGCAGTTATTTTGAGTTTCAGGTGGGAAATGGAGAAGGATATGAACTTGTTATTACGAATGATTTGCCCAGTGCTGATGGGATTTGTGCTGGATCTGATCCTGGGCGATCCCAGGTGGCTTTATCATCCGGTGCGGATGATCGGATTGCTGATTACAATATTAGAAAGAATTATAAGAAACTGCCTGCCGAAATCTAAGTGGGGCGAGAGGATTGGAGGAGCCATACTGGCGGCGGCATGCGTAGTCATAAGCGTGGCAGTGCCCATCCTGATTCTTGCCGCAGCCTATCGGATACAGTGGTGGCTTGGAATATTGGCGGAAGGCTTCATGTGCTACCAGATTCTGGCGGTAAAGTCCTTAAAGACAGAGAGTGACAAGGTATACCGGGCATTAAAGGAAGAAGGGATTGAAGCGGGAAGGAATGCAGTTTCCATGATCGTGGGAAGGGACACGGACAGCCTTGACGAAGTAGGAGTGACAAAAGCCGCTGTAGAGACGGTGGCGGAGAATACCTCCGATGGCGTGATCGCTCCTTTGTTTTATATGATGATCGGAGGTGCCGTGCTTGGCTTTGCCTATAAGGCTGTCAACACGATGGATTCCATGATCGGATATAAGAATGAGAAATACCAGTACTTTGGAACGGCGGCAGCCAGGCTGGACGATGCGGCCAATTACATTCCAGCCAGGCTTTCCGCCTGGCTGATGATCGGTGCGGCTGGCATTTTGGGCCTGGATTGGCGCAACGCCATCCGTATCTATCAGAGGGACCGCCATAATCATAAAAGCCCCAATGCGGCGCAGACAGAGTCTGTGATGGCGGGAGCCCTGGATATCAGGCTTGCGGGAAATGCGTGGTATTTTGGAAAATTGTATGAGAAGCCCAGCATTGGCGATGCGATAAGGGCAGTGGAGCCGGAAGATATCAGAAGATCCCATAAACTGCTATATGGCACGGCAGTGTTGGCGGCGGGAGTATTTCTGACGGCAAAGGTTGTCATACTGGCACTGCTGATGACCATTTAAAGAGTAAGAGAAGGGAAGAGACAAGGTGGAAAAGGAAAGAATGAACGGCCAGGCCAGGCAGATACAGATTCATGGAGGAGACATATACAGGAACAGGAACGTAACAGACTATTCCGTCAACAGCAATCCTCTGGGACCTCCGGACGCGGTGCTGGAAGCGCTTCATGAACATGCAGGGGATATTGTGCATTACCCGGATGTATGCTGCCAGGAATTAAAAGAAGCAATCGGGCGCTTTGAGGGGGTATCGTCCGGCGAGATCATCTGCGGCAACGGGGCTGCGGAACTGTTTTTTGCGGCGGTGCTGGCCGTTCGTCCGAAAAAGGCGCTGGTCTGCGCGCCATCCTTTGCCGAATATGCCCGGGCGCTTGTGGCATCAGGCGCGGATATCCGGTACTATAGGCTGGCCCAGTCTGACGGATACAAGGTAAAGGAGGATATCCTGGAGGAGATTACAAAGGACATTGGCATGATGTTCCTGTGCAATCCCAATAACCCGACGGGAGAATTGACGGATCAGCCATTGCTTCTTAAGATTCTGGATAAATGCCGGTCCTGCGGCGTGCTTCTGGTGCTGGACGAATGCTTCCTGGACTTTCTGCCAAAGCCCCATAAGTATGAGATGGCCGGGGCAAGAGGAGCCTATCCCAACCTGCTCCTGATCAAGGCATTTACCAAAATATTCTGCATGCCGGGCCTGCGGCTTGGCTATGGGATCAGTTCTGATAAGGGGCTGCTGTCTAGGATGACAGACGTCATACAGCCATGGAACGTGTCGGTACTGGCCCAGGCCTGCGGAGTCGCGGCCCTGAAGGATTGTAAAGAGTATCTGGAAAAGACCAGGGACTATGTGGAAAAAGAGAAGAGAGGACTGATCGAAGTGCTGTCTGGCAATGGCTGCCCCGTGTTCGGATCCAAAGCCAACTACATCTTCTTTCAGGCAAAAGAAGGGCTTTATGAGGAGGCGCTTAAGGAAGGCCTCCTGATCAGAGACTGTGGAAATTATGAAGGACTTGCGCCGGGATACTACCGGATTGCGGTCCGAACAAAAGAAGAGAACGAAAGGATGGCAGCATGGCTAAGACGATTATGATACAGGGGACCATGTCCAATGCAGGCAAAAGCCTGATCTGCGCAGGATTGTGCCGGATATTCAGACAGGATGGATATAAGGTGGCGCCTTTTAAGTCGCAGAATATGGCGCTGAACTCGTTTATCACGGAAGAGGGACTGGAAATGGGAAGGGCCCAGGTGGTGCAGGCAGAGGCGGCAGGCATTGCGCCTCAGGTGCAGATGAACCCGATACTCTTAAAGCCAACCAATGACATGGGCTCCCAGGTGATCGTCAATGGAGAAGTTCAAAAAAACATGAGCGCAAGAGAGTATTTTGCCTATAAGAAGCAGCTGATACCGGATATTAAGAAGGCTTTCCGCCAGCTGGAGGAAGCGTATGATATTATCGTGATCGAGGGGGCGGGAAGCCCTGCCGAGATTAATCTGAAGGAGGATGATATCGTCAATATGGGGATGGCAAAGATGGCTAAGGCCCCGGTATTGCTGGTAGGGGACATTGACAGAGGCGGCGTTTTCGCCCAGCTGCTGGGAACCTTGATGCTGCTTGACGAGGATGAGAAAGAGATGGTCAAAGGGCTGATTATCAACAAGTTCCGCGGCGATAAGACGATTCTGGATCCGGGGATAGACATGCTTGCAGAACGCGGGGGGATCCCGGTGGTGGGAGTCGCGCCGTACCTTGACGTGGAGATTGAAGATGAGGACAGCCTGACAGAGCGGTTTCATGGACAAAAAGAATGCGCGCGCGTTGATATCGCGGTTATACGCACGCCCAGGATTTCTAATTTTACGGATTTTATGCTCCTTGAGAATCTGAATGGGGTGTCCCTTAGATATGTGGATCATCCGTCGAAACTTGGCTCTCCGGACATGATTATCCTTCCCGGAACTAAGAATACAATGGAAGATCTGCGCTGGATGCGTCAGAACGGGCTGGAAGCCAGAGTGGTGCGGGCAGCGTCCCAGGGAACGGCAATCTGGGGAATCTGCGGCGGATACCAGATGCTGGGCGATATTTTAAGAGACCCGGAGGGGATCGAGGCCGGCGGCACGATGAAAGGAATGGGGCTGCTTCCGTTGGAGACCATATTTACAAAGGAAAAGACCAGAACCCGGGTGGATGGAAGATTCCTGAAGGTGGAGGGGATTCTGGCTGGATTGGAGGGCATATCTTTTGAAGGATACGAGATCCACATGGGCGAGACGAGATCAAGCCTGCCAGCCATGAGCGAGATCAAGAACTGCGCCAGAAAGCAGGAATTCAGCCAAAGGACACGCCAAAGCATGGATGGAGTCTCTCTGGGGAACGTATATGGAACGTATATCCATGGAATCTTTGACCGGGAAGACGTGGTGACAGCCGTTGTTCGGGCGCTGGCGGCAAGAAAGGGAATTGCCCTGGACGATCTGAAGGCTGTAGATTTAAAGGAATTCAAAGAAAGACAGTATGATCTGCTTGCAGACGGCCTTCGGAGGCATCTGGATATGGAGAAGATATACGAGATTCTGGAAGGGGGGATTTGACGGGATGAAGATCGAAATTGAAAACGTTCTGCCACAGGACATAGAGGCCAGAAGTTTTGCCATCATCACAAAAGAATTAGAGCAGGAAGGAATCTGCCTTCCGGCGGAGCAGGCGCCGGTCATAAAGCGATGCATCCATACCAGCGCGGATTTTGACTATGCAAGGAATCTGTCATTCTCCGAAGGCGTGATCGAAAAAGCCCTGCATGCGATTCGAAATGGAGCGTCTATTGTCACGGATACCCAGATGGGCCGCTCCGGCATCAACAAAAAACGACTGGAACAATATGGCGGAAAGGTATATTGCTTTATGTCCGATGAAGACGTGGCATCGGCAGCAAAAGAGAAGGGAACCACAAGGGCTGTGGCAAGCATGGAAAAGGCCTGCGCCTTAGAGGAGAGACTGATCTTTGCTGTCGGGAATGCGCCCACGGCGCTGATCCGTCTCTATGAATTGATTCAAGAGGGAAAGATTCGACCGGAACTGGTAATCGCAGTTCCGGTGGGATTTGTGAACGTGGTGCAGTCGAAAGAGCTGATCCTGAGTCTTGAAGATACGCCCTATATTGTGGCGAGGGGCAGAAAAGGCGGAAGCAATATTGCCGCCTGTATCTGCAATGCGTTGATTTATATGCTGGACAGATCCTGATCCTGGCTTTGGCCTACGCTAGACAGGAGCATCTGCTTTAAGGCATTGGCGGCAATGCTTAAAGGCGCGCTTCTGTCTTCAACCAGGCAGATGTTGCGCTGTGGGATCTGTTCGATTAAGGGGATCTTGACCACTTCCCCTTTTGAGATCGCGTCTCTGGCCAGTTTCTCCGGCAGAAACCCGATTCCCAGATTATGCAGGATCATCGGCAGTATCTGGTCGATAGTGGCCACCTCTGTATCCGGAGACAGGATCAGGCCATGCTCCAGATAGAATTTGGAGTAGAATTCATAGGTGGTCGTATGCTTGCCCAGGCAAATGAAAGGATATCGGACGATCTCAGCCAGATGTACCGGATCTTTTGCCAGAAAATCGTACTGTCGGTTGCCGACCAGGATATCCGAGGCCTTTAAAAGTAACCGCGCCCTTAGCGGGTCATGGATATCCGTAGGTGTGGATACCACGGCCAGGTCCGCGGTCCCGGACTTGACGGCCTGTATCGCCTCAGGCGTAGAATGGTTGGAGATCCGCAGCCGTATGCCCGGATAGGTCTGGTGAAATTTGCTTAGGACAGGCAGAAGCAGTAAGTGGAGCGCGATCTCGCTGGCGCTTAGGGTCAGGATTCCATGTTCCAGGCTTCGGTCCTGAGCCAGTTCCAGCTCGGCGGCCTGAAGGTGCTGGAAGGCGATGGAGACATGGTGGTACAGTTTCTGCCCTTCCAGGGTCAAGGTCACTCCGCGGTTGGAACGAATGAAGAGCTTGCAGCCAAGCTGGCTCTCCAGATTGCTCATAAAGCGGGAGATGTTGGGCTGGCTGCCCATCAGTATGGTGGCCGCTTTAGAGAAACTTTTGTATTTGGCCACATAATAAAATATCCTGTAGTAATCATAGGTGATTTCCATAATACCTCCGTTATGCATATATGATATATCAACTATTTCATATATGTATTATACAATTTCTGAATCTCATTATATACTACAAAAGGTATAAGGAAAAGAGGAGGTTATCAGGATGGTAAAAAAGACGGTAAAGTTTGTCACGCCGGGACAGATATTAAGTTTCTGCAAAGCGTGCCAAAAAATGAAGTCAGATATAGATGTAAAGGATGTTTCGGATAAGAGAGTCGTCATTGACGGAAAATCTTTAATGGGAATGATGACGATCCAGATGGGGATGCCGATGCATCTGGTGGTAAACGGGGAGGATGAAGGCCTGACGGACAGGTATTTCGGGAACTTTGAATTGCATTGACAGATAGTGGAAGATGGTGTAAACTCAAAAGCAAATAAATTAGGAACTCATTGTGGTCATATTGTGGTAGCAGCAATATGAATGGACAAGGGAATCAGGTGCGAATCCTGGACGGTACCGCCGCTGTATGCGCCGAGCCTGTCATTCGTTGGCGAAAGCCAGTCATTGGGAAACCGAGAAGGCAGAATGCAGGCGCTGGGACTTCAAGCAAGTGTCGTAAGCGCGAGTCAGAAGACCTACAAGAAGAGGGATTGCTGATTGTTTCATAGAATGGATGGAGCAATTGGTTTTGTTTGCATAGAAATACGGCTATGGCAATAAATGTAGAGATTGCCATAGCCTTTTTGCATGCAGAAATATAGATTCCTGCGCATAGAAGGAAATCCCTGACTATAACATGAAGTAGGAGGAATGAAGCAACATGAAAAACTGGACAAAATTAGAAAAAAGGCTATGGCTCTTTTCCGCATTTGCCGCTGGTCTATATTTGTGTGGGTTCGATTCGCAGGCCATGCATATAATGGAGGGGTATCTGCCAGCCGGTCACTGCATTGCCTGGGGGGCCGTCAGTATCCCGTTTCTGGCTGCGGGCGTGATCAGCCTTCGCCATACCATGCTGAAGCAGAGAAAGGCGCTAATTCTGCTTGCTATGTCAGGCGCATTTATCTTTGTCATATCTTCTCTGAAGATTCCGTCCGTGACGGGCAGCTGCAGCCATATGACAGGAACCGGGCTGGGAGCCATTCTGTTTGGACCGACGGCAGTCAGCGTGCTTGGCATCATTGTGCTGCTATTCCAGGCAATCTTGCTGGCGCACGGCGGTCTGACCACGCTGGGAGCGAATACTTTCAGCATGGCAATTGCGGGACCGTTTTTAAGTTTTGGCATTTATGCAATTGGTAAGAAATTAAACTGGAACAGGAAGGCAACCATATTTTTAGCAGCATGTCTGGGAGATCTGCTGACTTATTGCGTAACCAGCATCCAGCTGGCAGTGGCATATCCAAGCGCCAGCGGAGGCGTGGCTTTAAGCGCCGTCAAATTCCTGGGCGTTTTTGCGCCTACGCAGCTGCCGCTTGCAATCTTGGAAGGAATTCTTACCGTATTGATCATCATGGGCATGGAGAGTTTCGCAGCACCTGAACTTCGCGCGATCGGATTTATGGGAAAGGAGAAAGCAGATGCCAGATAGTAAGAAATCAAACAAGACACTTGTAATTATTTTAATCATTGTAAGCCTTCTGCTGATTATCGTTCCCTTTATCGCCAGGAAAGGAGCGGAGTTTGGAGGCAGCGATGATGCGGGAAGCCAGATGGTCGATGAAGTGACAGGCAGGGAATATACGCCATGGTTTACGCCAGTTCTTGAAAGGTTTATTGGAGGAGAGATTCCGGGAGAGATCGAAAGCCTGATCTTCTGCGTGCAGACAGGGATTGGAGTAGGCATTATCTCCTACTGTTTTGGGTACCTGGTGGCTCGAAAGAAATATATGAAGCAGGATGAGTAGAAGATGATTATCACGGGATTCCTGGCGGCCAGCGTGGTCTGGTGCCTGTTTTATAATTACATATCAAATGGAGCCTTGCTGCTGCTATGCGTCTGCGCGGCAGGACTATTCCTGTGGAGCGGGCATGGGCACGGCAAAGAAAATAGAGTCGAGATTGACCAGCTGGCAGGAAGGTCCCGGCTATCCCAAGTGCCTCCTCTTCTTAAGATACTGCTTGCCATCAGTCTGATGGCAAGCAGTATCTGTGCAGGAAAACCGGTGATAGGGATCCAGATCGCGGTTGTTCTTGCGCTGGCAGCCATATTCGCAGGAGGAGTAAAGATAAGTACCTACCTCCAGCTGATTGCCGTGCCGCTGTCCTTCCTAATGCTCAGCGGCCTTGCGCTTTTGTGGGAGTATAGCCCTTCCGATAAAGGGGATCTTAGTATTTTCATCGGAATAGGTTATCTGTGCGTGACGAAGGCGGCACAGGCAAGGGCTATGCTGGTAATGGCAAGAGCGCTGGGAGCGGTCAGCGCATTATATTTGCTTAGCCTGAGCACGCCGCTGTCAGAGATCATTGGCGTGCTTAGAAGGCTGCGTTGCCCGGATGTGGTGACGGAACTGATGTATCTGATCTACCGGTACATCTTCCTTTTGTTCCATATGCATGATGCTATGAAGAACTCGGCGATGAGCAGGCTGGGTTATCTGGATTATCCCACCGGCATCCGGACGACAGGAAGGATCTATTCGAACTTGCTGGCATACAGTTATCGTCAGGCCAGCCGTAACTTTGACGCAATGGAAAGTCGATGTTTTGACGGAAGCATCCGGTTCCTGGAGACGAGGAGAGAATGGAAGCCCATATATGTCGCAGGCGCCCTATTCCTGGCAGTCTTGGAACTTGCGTTGTGCGTGATGGCCAGATAGGTCTGTGATAGGAGAAGATGATGGCAGAAATATTACGATTTGAAAAGGTTTCATATAGTTATGACGGAGAACGGGATGCCTTAAAAAATGTGGATGTTACGATCTACCAGGGGGAGAGGATTGCCATCCTGGGGAATAATGGGGCAGGGAAAAGTACCTTTTTCCTATGTGCTAACGGGATTCTTAAGCCTCAGACAGGAAAGATATTCCTGGACGGGGAAGAAATTCATTGGAAAAAACGGGAGATTCTGGAATTGCGCCAGAAGGTAGGACTGGTGTTTCAGGATGCGGACAGTCAGCTGATTGCAGGCACCGTTGAGGCTGAGGTCAGTTTTGGCCCGATGAATTTGAAGATACCGGAGGGCGAAGTAAGGGAAAGAGTAGAAGATGCAATTGGCAGCATGGGACTGGAGGACTTTCGCCGTAGAGCGCCTCATTACCTGTCCGGGGGCGAGAAGAAGCGAGTGAGTATTGCGGATGTACTGGCTATGCGCCCACGGATGCTGCTGCTGGATGAGCCGGCATCCAGTCTGGATCCTTCCAACTGCAGAATGCTTAAGAGAAATCTTGATAAGATGAGCCAACAGGGAATGGGACTTGTGATTGCAACTCATGATGTTGATTTTGCTTGGGAATGGGCGGATCGGATTTTGGTTTTTCATGATGGAATGCTGGAGGCGGACGGCAGGCCTGAAGAACTATTTGCCCGGGGAGGCTTGCTGGACAGATGCGGCTTAGAGAAACCTTTATTATTCCAGATTGGACAGATCTATGGCCTGCATCCGCTTCCCAGAACGATTGGAGAACTAAGAAGCGGCGCAGGGAAAGAATAAGTCGTCCAAAACAGACAGCCTTATGGATTCAGGGCGCTAAAGAGATGGCGGATGATGAGGCGGCGGATAGCAGGATATTCGCCAAGTCCGGTCAGATGGCAGGCTACGTCATATCCGGCATCTTTGCATATGCTGGCCCAGGATTCATTGGAATCTCCGGCCATATCATGGATGGCGTGGTCTCCGGCAACGATCATGAGCGGAGTCAGGTGGATTCTGCGTACTTTCTTTTTCGGCAGCCTGCAAAGGATATGATCCAGAGAGGGATAAGCCTCTACCGTCCCCACATAGATGTTGGGGTGGCCCTTCTCCTTAAACATATAATCAAGCGCCGCGTAGGCTGTATTGGTGTAGTGGTCGCTTCCGTGGCCCATCAGGATCAGGACTTCGTCATCTGCCAGTGATGGAAATGCTTCTGTGATTATATGGATCAGTTCTTCCATATCCTGCGTGGAAGATAGCAGCGGCATTCCAAAAGAAATGGAGTGAAAGGAGTCCTTAAGCGCCATGGCATCTGCCTTCATCTGGTCATTTTCGATTCCGTTAATTACGTGGGTGGGCTGGATATATACATCTGTGATCCCGTCCTCAGCCATCTGGCAAAGGGCCTCGCTTACGGTGGGGATTCTTTCCATCGTGTTTTTCCTGATCTTGGCTATGATCATCTTGCTGGTCCAGGCCCGATAAACCCGGATATGGGGAAAGGCCTTGCTTATGCTGTCTTCGATCGCGTCAATCGTGGCAGCCCGGGTTGTGGGATGGCTGGTTCCAAAACTGACCACAAGAATTCCTTTTTTTGCATCCATATATTCGTCTCTCCTTACTAAAGTCGTGGTAATATTCGCGGAGTCCTGCCGGACTTGGCCGCTGCTGATTGTTATCATACAATAAGGGAGAGAAGCTGTCAAACGATTAATGCCGGAGTTGTTCCAATAATTGCGGCAATTGAGATATCTGTACATTTTCATAGATGCGTCCGTCTATTTTCAGATTCGGGCCATGCATGCAGTTGTGCATGCAGTATTCGGTATTGAGCAGAAAAACGCCGTCTTTTGTCACTTGGCCAGGCTTGATCTTGAGGAGTTCTTGTAGTTTTTTCAAAAGATCGGAACCTCCTCTGGCCTTGCATCTGTCGGAGATGCAGACACGGATCTCATGGCGGAATGCCTGTGCATGCAGATGGGGCAGGTTCTTGATGATGGCAGCCACATAGCCGCGGTTTACTCCCGCGAGCCGGGCCACCTCTTCCTGAACGTCTTTGGATACGTATCCAACAGCCTCCTGTATCCGCGTCAGCATGGAGATGATCAGTTCCGACTGGGAAAGAGAAGGGTCTTCTTTATAATAATCGTAGAGTTCCTGTAATATAGCATTGTCCATAATAGGTATCGTCTCCGTTTAGTCTGTAATAATCGTACTGCTGTTAGTATGCTGAAATTTTATAAAACATATGCTATGATAGTAAAAGTGATTGAAAGAAAGGAATGCGTATGAAAAAGCCATTTTTTCCCATGTTTGTGGATTTGTCAGAGAAAAGAATCGTTATTGTAGGCGGAGGAAAGGTCGCTGCAAGGAGAGCGTGCACGCTGGCTGCATTTGCGTCGGACATATTGGTGGCCGCCCCGGAAGCAGAGCAGGAGATCCGTCAGCTTGAGCAGGACGGAGTCTTGCAGTGGTACAGGGGTACTTATCATGAAAGCCTGCTGGATACGGCAGATATCGTACTGGCAGCTACCAACGATGCGGCCCTTAATGAAGAGGTTGCCAGATGCTGCAGGAAGAGAGGGATTCTGGTTAATACATCGCACAAGAAGGAACTGTGCGATTTTTACTTTCCCGCAGTTGCCATCCAGGGCAATGTTGTGGCCGGAATCACAGCCAGCGGCCAGGATCATGCCAAAGCCAGAAAGGCGGCAGGAAAGATCCGGCTGGCGTTAAAAGATTTAGAAAAAGAGGATATAAGTATAAATGAGTAGAAAGATCGTAGTAGGAAGCAGAGAGAGCCGGCTGGCAATTATCCAGACGGAAAAGGTAATGGAGCATATCAGGCGCAGCCATCCGGAGATAGAGCTGGAAATGATGACGATGGAGACAACCGGCGATAAGCGTCTGGATGTGACCTTGGATCAGATCGGAGGCAAGGGCCTGTTTGTGAAGGAACTGGATAAGGCGCTGCTTGACGGACGGATAGACCTTGCAGTACATAGCTTGAAAGATATGCCAATGGATGAATCAAAGGTGATTCCAATCGTGCGGTATTCCCCCAGGGAAGATGTGCGTGACGTGCTGGTGCTTCCAAAAGGCGTGGAAGAATGGGATGGACGCGGGATCATCGGCTGCTCCTCCTTCCGGAGAAGGATCCAGGCAGAGAGGCTGTTTAAAGAGGCAGAGTTTAGAAGCATCAGAGGGAACGTGATCACCAGGCTTGAAAAACTAGACCGGGGAGAATATGACGCGCTGATTCTGGCAGCGGCAGGCCTGAAAAGGCTGGGCCTTGAGTACCGGATCAGCCGGTATTTTTCCACGGATGAGATCCTTCCTGCTGCAGGACAGGGAACGATGGCGGTGCAGGGGAGGATAGACATGGACTATGATTTTCTGGAAGGATACGGAAAAAAAGAAGATGCATATATTGCCAAGGGGGAACGGGCTTTTGTCCGGTATCTGGACGGTGGCTGTTCCTCGCCGGTCGCAGCCTATGGAGAAGTGATAGATGGCCAGGTCTTGATGAAAGGCCTTTACTATATGGAAGAGACAGGGAGTTATGCCATCGGTTCGAAAAGGGGCCCGGTAGAAGAAGCAGAGAAGATCGGAAGGGAGCTGGCTATCAGCATGGAAGCAGAATATGGAAATCCTGATTTAGAACAAAGAAGGAAATGCCAGGGAAAAGTATGGCTGGTAGGAGCAGGCCCGGGAGATATCGGACTTATGACGTTGAAAGGGCAGGCAGTGCTTGAGGATGCGGATGTAGTCGTATACGATCATCTGGTCGGCAAGGATATCCTGGCGTCGATCCGGAAGGATAAGACCTTTATCGACGTTGGGAAAGTGGCGGGCCATCATCCCATACCACAGGAGGAGATCAACCAGATTCTGGTCAGGGAGGCGAAAAAAGGCTGCAAGGTAGCGCGGCTTAAAGGGGGCGATCCGTTCCTGTTCGGAAGAGGCGGAGAAGAATTGGAGGAACTGGCGCGCCATAAAATTCCATTTGAGGTAGTGCCGGGAGTGACCTCTTCCCTGGCAGTTCCGGCATACAATGGAATTCCAGTTACCCACAGGGATTATGCATCTTCCCTGCATATCGTGACTGGGCATCAGAAGGAAGGACAGGAACAGCCGGTCAATTACCGGGCACTGGTGGAATCGGAAGGAACGCTGGTATTTTTGATGGGGGTAACAGCGCTTCCACAGATCATGGCCAGCCTTCTGGAAGCAGGGATAGATCCCGAGATGCCTGCGGCGGTACTCCAGGAAGGAACCACTGCCAGCCAGAAGAAGGTGGTGTCCACAGTAGCGCGCCTGCCGGAGGCTGCAATTGAGGCAGGCATACGTCCGCCCGCGATTATCGTGGTAGGAAAGGTGTGCGCGCTGTCAGGGATGCTTTCCTGGTATGAAGAACTTCCCCTGATGGGGATGCGGGTTCTGGTGACAAGGCCAAGGGAACTGGCGTCATCTATGGCAGAAAAGTTACGGCTGCTGGGTGCGGATGTGCTGGAAGTCCCGGCAATCGATACGATTCCGGTGAAGAAGAATCGCCGGCTTAAGGAGAGTTTTGAGAAGATCGAAGCATATGACTGGATTGTTTTTACCAGCCAGATTGGCGTGCGTATATTCTTTGAGGAGATGGAAAAGGCGAAGGTGGATGTCCGCCGCCTGCATGCGGCAAGATTTGCCGTGATCGGCGAGGGGACGGCGCGGGCCTTGAGGGAGAAAGGCATTCATGCAGATCTGATGCCCAAGGTCTATGACGGAGTGTCCCTTGCAAGACTGCTGGCTGGGCAGGATATAGAGGAAAAGAAGATACTTGTGCCAAGAGCAGCCATAGCAAATCCGCAACTGGTGCCGATTTTGCAAGAGGCAAAAGCCATAGTGGATGATATTCCGATTTATACCACTATATACCAGCAATGCAAAGGGTTCGACCTGAAGGAAGAGATTGAAAAGGGAAAGATCGACTGCGTTGCGTTTACCAGCAGTTCCACGGTCGAAGGATTTGCCGCCGTCAGCAAGGGCGCGGACTATTCGAAGATCAAGGCTGCATGCATCGGGGAGCAGACAGCCCGTACGGCCCAAAAATATGGCTTGGATTGTTATGTGGCAAGCAAGGCCACGATTGACGACTTGATAGCACTGATAGAAAGGATTAAGACAGAAAGATGATAAAGAGACCCAGAAGATTAAGGCAGAATGAAGCACTAAGGAAAATGGTGAGAGAGACGAGAATAGACAAATCCTCGCTGATCTATCCAATGTTTGTAAGAGAAGGTGAGGGAATCCGGGAAGAGATTCCTTCCATGATCGGCCAGTACAGATACAGCGTTGACCAGATGTTCTATGAACTCGAACAGGTAAGCGATGCTGGCGTTAATGCGGTTATGCTGTTCGGGATTCCCGGACATAAGGATGAGAAGGCGAGCCAGGCATACGCGGAGGATGGAATCATCCAGAGGGCGCTGAAGGAGGCAAAGAGACGCTTCCCGGACTTGTACTATATTACGGATGTATGTCTGTGCGAATACACCTCCCACGGCCACTGCGGAATGCTATGCGGCAGCAGCGTAGAGAATGACTCCACGCTTAAAGTACTTGCCAAGACGGCGCTGTCGCATGTGCAAGCCGGTGCTGATATGGTAGCGCCTTCCGATATGATGGATGGGAGGGTAAAGGCCATAAGAAAAGTTCTGGATGAAAATGATTATGTAAATACGCCGATTATGTCCTATGCCGTTAAATATGCGTCCGGGTTCTATGCCCCGTTCAGGGACGCGGCGGATTCTGCGCCGGCTTTCGGAGACCGGAAAAGTTATCAGATGGATTATCACAATAGCAGGGAAGGCATCAAGGAAGTGCTTTTGGATGAAGAAGAAGGCGCAGATATTATTATGGTGAAACCGGCGCTTGCGTATCTGGATATGATTGCCCGCGCGAAAGAGGCCACAAATCTTCCAATTGCCGCCTACAGTGTCAGCGGAGAATATGCCATGATCAAGGCGGCGGCGCAAAAAGGCTGGATTGATGAGGCGCAGATTGTCTGCGAGACTGCAGTTGCCGCGTACCGCGCAGGCGCCCAGAGTTATCTTACTTATTTTGCCAAAGAGCTGGCCGGCTATATGGAAGAAGGGCGCATAGGATAGGAAAAAAGCAAGACAAAAATATCGGTCTAAATGGAATCTTAATACGGATTCCTCAATATTATTACCGTCTTAATGCAAAGTAGATTATGCTATAGGTAGAAGAAGAGGGTGATGATATGTTGACAAATATTCTATTAATTTTAATTATGGCAGCTGCCGCCGGATACGGATACTACCTGACCTTCCGGCTGGATCACTGGGTAGGAGAAGAAAAGAAGCTACAGGCAGAAGAGGCGCAAAACGAGTCGCAGGAACCCTGCGCGGTTGTGTTTGGAGAAGACGAGTGGACAGAAGAGATTGGAAGGTGGCTTAAGGGCAGGGGGCTGAGGCCGATATTTATTGAAGAAGCATGCCTGAAAAAGGACTGGAAGAATGTCAGTCTCGTAATTGCCATATCTTCCTCGGATGAAGACAATCTTTCCGTCTGCAGCCTATTGCGAAAGATATACCATACGGAGCAGCTGTACGGCATCTGCAATGACCATGTAAATTATATTGTATACAAGCGTTTTCATATCCAGGTGCTGAACCGGGATATCAAGATCACAGAGCAGCTGGAAAACGCCATGTCGGGAAACGAGGTCGTGATAGCATGAAAGTTATGATTCGTAAACTGACGCAGACACAGATGATCGTGATTGGCTATGCGCTGATCATCCTAACAGGAGCGCTGCTTCTGATGCTTCCGGCGGCCAGCAGGGACGGACTTGCAACTTCATTTCCGGATGCCCTTTTTACAGCCACGTCGGCGTCCTGCGTGACGGGCCTGGTAATCGCAGACACGTTTAGCAAATGGACGATGTTCGGACAGTGTATCATTCTTGCGATGATTCAGATTGGCGGCCTGGGGTTTATGACCATTGGCGTATTTTTTGCCATCATCCTCCGAAGGAAGATTGGACTATGGATGCGGGGGACGCTGCAAGAGAGCGTCAACATTCTGCAGATTGGAGGAATTGTCCGGCTGGCAAAAAAGATCATGCTGGGAACCCTCCTGTTTGAAGGAGTCGGAGCCGCGCTTCTTACTCTTCGCTTCCAAGAACAGATGGGATGGGGAAAGGCCGTCTATTATGGGATATTCCACTCCATTTCCGCGTTCTGCAACGCCGGATTTGATCTGATGGGAAAAGACGCTCCCTATACTTCATTTACCGGATATTATGATGACCCGCTTGTAAATATCGTGATCATGGCTTTGATTATCATAGGCGGCATTGGATTTTTCGTCTGGAATGACGTATCCACCCACCGCCACCATATTAGCCGATACCGTCTTCATACCAAGATTGTGCTGGTGACAACGGCAATCCTGGTAATAGGAGGAGCGGCGCTTCTATATCTGTTTGAAAGCCAGAACACGCTGGATGGGATGTCCACCCAAGGAAAGGTGCTAAGTTCCTTGTTTGGTTCTGTGACGGCAAGAACGGCAGGATTTAATACGGTAGATACGGCAGCGCTGACCGATAACAGCAAGATGCTTACCATATTCCTCATGTTTATTGGGGGCAGTCCTGGGTCTACGGCAGGCGGAATTAAAACCACCACATTCGTGGTATTGCTTGTCTACGTAAGCGCCAATCTAAGGAATAAGACCTATTGCAATGTATTCGGACGCAGGCTGGATGACGGCGCGATCCGCAAAGCCAGTACGGTCCTGTGCACGAATCTGTTCCTGGTATTCATGGCAGTGATGATTCTGGCAGCAGTCCAGCCGCAGCCAGTGATGGATATCGTATTTGAAGTAATATCGGCCATCGGAACGGTAGGAATGTCTACCGGAATCACGCGGGATCTGACGGAGGTTTCAAAACTGGTATTAGTATTCCTGATGTACTGTGGAAGGGTAGGAAGCCTGACGTTTGCCCTTTCGCTTCGGGGGCATAAAGCCGAAGTGCCGGTGAAAGTGCCGGTAGAGCCGATTACCATAGGCTAGAATAAAATAGATTGGGGAGAGAAAGATGAAATCTGTATTAATTATTGGCTTAGGAAGGTTTGGGCATCATCTGTGCAAGAATATGATCCGCCTAGGAAATGAAGTGATGGTTGTAGACAAGGTGGAGGCGAATGTGGAGGATTTGCTTCCGATAGCGACGACAGCGAAGATTGGAGACTGCACCAATGAAGAGGTGCTGAGGAATCTGGGCGTGGGGAATTTTGACATCTGCTTTGTATGCATCGGCTCCAACTTTCAAAGCAGCCTGGAGATTACCAGCCTGGTTAAGGAACTGGGCGGGAAATATGTGGTAAGCAAGGCAAACCGCGACATTCATGCCAAATTCCTGCTTAGGAACGGGGCGGACGAGGTGATATATCCTGACAGGGATATTGCGGAGCGGCTGGCAGTCAAGCACAGCGCCAACCATGTGTTTGACTATATCGAACTGGCAGAAGGATACTCCATCTTTGAGATTCCGCCAATGCACAGCTGGATAGGGAAAAGCATCCGGGAGGTGGATATCCGCTCCAAATATCACGTAAGCGTGCTGGGAATCAAGGAGAACGGGCATCTGCAGCTGCTTCCAAGGGCTGACTACAAGATGAACGACAGCATTCATCTTATGGTGATCGGCCTTAAGAAAGACGTAGACAAGATATTGGCAAATATCAAGTAAGATGCTATGATGGGTAAATGGAGAAGATAAGAGTACTGTTAAAAAATAAAAAAATAGCATACGTGGCAAAGACCGCGGCGATCGTGATAACAGCCAGCATACTGGGACTGATCCTGAATCACTTTGGCGTGGCCAAGGAGAACGTCCTTATGGTATTCATGGTGGGCGTCCTTCTGGTCAGCACCTGTACCTGGGGGTATGAATATGGAATTTTTGGCGCAATCTCCAGCGTGCTGATATTCAATTATTTCTTTACGGTACCAGTTCATACATTTGCCATCATGAATCCCAACGATGTGGCACTCATGGCGTTCTTTTTGATTGCCGCATTTATATCGTCCAGCCTTACCGTCAGGTTCCAGAAGCAGCTGATTATATCGAAGAAGAATGAGGAGACTGCCACCCGCCTGTACGAGATGTCGGAACAGTTCATCAATGCTACCGGCAAGGAGAAGATCATCGAGCTGGGCATCCGGCATATCTACGAGCATACGGGATACGAGTGCATCGTGGAACTGCTGGATGAGACGGTGGTATCCGGGGCGGGCAAGGAGTATACCTCCAGGGATTATATGATGTTTCCTATCATAGGCATGGTGAAGCAGATAGGAATACTGAAGGTATTAAACCACAATCAGGGACTCAGCGTGGAGCAGGAGCTGATCGTCAAGACTGCGGCTAACCAGATCGGGATCGCGCTTGACCGGGAGATGATCTATGCGGAACAGGAGCGGATCAAGGTAGAGGTAGAGAGGGAGCATATGAAGAGCAGCATGCTCAGAAGCATATCCCATGATTTTCGTACGCCTTTGACCGGGATCATGGGCGACTGCGGGCTGATCCTGGAATCCGAGGATATGGATTCGCCTGAGCGCGCCCAGCTGGTACAGGATATTATGGAGCAGTCTATGTGGCTGATGAAGATGATGGAGAATATCCTGAGCATGACGAAGATCGAGAGCGGGCAGCAGTTTATTAATAAGAGTCCGGAAGTCGTTGATGATGTGATTAATGAAGCATCCCTTCACGTGATCGGCTTAAGGGACAGGCGGAATTTCCAGGTATCGCTGCCAAAGGAGGTTATCGTGGCAGATATGGATGCCAGGATGATTGCCCAGGTGATCATCAACCTGCTTGACAATGCCATGAAGCATACAAAAGAAGGCGGAAGCATATCTCTTAGCGTGTCCTACCGGGATCATAAGGCATATTTTGTCATAGAAGATGACGGGGATGGCGTTCCGGAAGAACTGAGGGAGAGAATATTTGATGAATTTGTCTCCGGCGGTGATAAAAGCACGGACCAGAAACGCGGAATCGGGCTTGGACTTACCATTTGCAAGGAAGTGGTGCATGCCCACGGCGGTGATATATGGGAGGAGAACAGGAATGCGGGGGGAGCCAGATTTATATTCTGGATCCCGGCCAAGCAAGTGGAATAAAAGATATGGAAGACAAGAAGACATTATTAATCGTAGAAGATGACAAGTATATTATAAATTTTATCAGCATGACATTGAAAAAGGAAGAATATGCGTTCTTCGTTGCCAAGTCTGTGGAAGAGGCAGTCAGTTTGTTTTATGCCAATCAGCCGGATCTGATCATTCTGGATCTGGGGCTTCCGGATGGAGATGGCATGGAAGTAATCAAAAGCGTGCGGGAGGTTTCGGATATTCCCATCATCGTAGTGTCAGCCAGGCAGGAGGAAGGGGAGAAGATCCAGGCCCTGGATGCGGGGGCGGATGATTATGTGACGAAGCCTTTCTATATGGGAGAACTAATGGCAAGGATACGCGCCGGCTTAAGGAAAACCGGTACGGCCCGGCAGGAAGAGATCATGACCGTGTTCTCTACCGGTAGCCTGACGGTGGATTATGAGAAGCGGAAAGTGCTGGTAGAAGGAGAAGAGGTGCATCTGACTCCGATCGAGTATAAGATACTACTGCTGCTGATCGCCAACAGAGGGAAGGTTCTGACCCATAATTATATTATCCGTGAGATATGGGGGTATGCGGAGGATATCGATGCCGGAAACCTGCGCGTATTCATGGCGACGTTGAGAAGAAAGATTGAAAAGGATCCGGCAAATCCTGAATATGTGCTGACGGAGATCGGAGTAGGCTACCGTTTCCGGGAGAAATAGCGCTAGGCATGCCGTAAGAGCCCGGCCAGAATATCGGGTATGGATCGGGACTCGGAATACAGCTGATAATAGGGTTCATTTATATCTTCAAGATAGTGAGCATCCGAACTGCTGACAATGTTACATTGCAGAAAGTAAGGGTGCTCTTTTTGTATGCGATGAAGGTTGCCCATATTGTGAATTTCTGCACAAAGAAAGGTGCTGTCAGGGGGAACGAAGCCAAGATTGGACAGCAAACTTGTTGTAGTTTTGTCAATGTGGGCCGGATATGCGATGCCGTGGTAGGAAGAGGCCAGGGCGAATATGCGGTCAAAGGAGATATCTGTGGCGCTGATCAGCAGGCGCTCGACATTTCCGATAACATGATCCTGTGCATCCATGATCTGCTGCCTGCCAAAGATATGTTCCTTGTTCTTTATGGGAAGGATATGGTCATAAACATAGGCATCAAAAGAAAGCGCATCATCAAGGGTCGGAAAGAGGCAGACCACATGGACTTCCTCTGATGTGGTCAGTTCCATCCCAGGAATGACGATAACGCCATATTCTTCTCCATGCTTCATAGCAGCCGGACAGTTCTTGCAGGAATTGTGATCTGTCAGCGCAATCACGTCCAGTCCCTTGACGGCGGCCATGCCCACGAGATTGGCAGGGGTCATGTCATCGTCGCCGCAAGGAGACAGGCAGGAATGCATATGAAGATCATAATACAGGGGAATCATGACAGCAGCTCCTGAATCTTAAGCGCAGCGTCAAAGACCGGAAGTTCCGTCTCAAAGACGGCAATTCTTTCCTTTTTGGCACAGGCGAGATCCTCGTCTGAAAAGGTGATTCCCTCTGCCAGGATAATGCAGGAGACATCCGCTAGGGAAGCCACGGCCAGCGTGTTCTTGTTCCCCATGACGGTGACCCAGGCGCCGTTTTCCGGCGCTTTGCTCATGGCTATGCTGAGGAGGTCGCAGCAGAATACCTTCGCGATCTCCAAGGATGCATTGCCAGGCTCCTTTAAGGCAAATAATCCGGCATCGATCAATGTCTGTACAGTCGTCATAATCATCGCTCCTTTTTATCCAGCTCTGTTGTAAGCTTCTCTATGTAATCCTCCAGAATCCTTACCGACTCGTCATTGTTGCCGCAGCTTAGGTTCAGCGAGCGGGTGAGGAATGAGATCTCCTTGGAGAGCGTGTTGATATACTCATGGAGTTGGTCAAGAAAAATAAAGTTAATAAAATAAATGGTAACCAAGCTGTAGTTACTTTTTTTAGAGAGAGTTCTTGTTTTTCTTCCAGTATATTTTGTTCTATTGATAAAATATTTTTTGGACTCCAGAATCTTAAGAATATAACTAATGAAAGTAAACTAATAATTGCAGAAACTACATCAACTAATTCTGGACCAACAAAATTTAAGAAAATAAACTGTGTGATAGCGAAAGATCCACCTGAAACTAAAATTGCAGGAAGAGTTTCTTTTATTCCTTTAAGTCCATCTACCATAAATACCAATAAGAAAGTTACGATAAGTGTTACTAGGCATAAAATAACCGAAGTAGCTTTCCCTAGAGATACTGCATCTAACTCAGTAAGACTTGCTGGAATTGTGACGGGAATACCCATTGCACCATAAGCACCACCAGCAATATTTGCAACTAAACAGATAGCAGCAGCTTGTAAAGGTTTAAAACCTAGACCGACTAAAATAGCAGCAGTAATAGCAACAGGTGCTCCAAAACCGGCTGCACCTTCTAAAAACGCATTAAAAGAAAATGCAATAAGAAGAACTTGAATTCTTTTATCAGATGATATTGATGAAATACTTTGTTTTATAATGTCAAAACATCCGATTTTGACAGTTAGTTTATATAAAAATATTGCGGATAGAACAATGCTAGCAACAGGCCATAAACCTGAGACTACTCCTTGTTCAGCTGCACCAGCAATTTTGTCGACTGGCATTTTATAAAAGGTATAAGCTATAATGGCTGAGCTCAGAATACTTAAAGCCCCTGCTGTATAACCTTTTAATTTAAAGATAACTAATGAAATAAGAATAATAATAATAGGAAGCACAGCGATGGCGGCAGATACCCAAATATTGCCGCTTGGATTGTATTGCTGACTCCAAACAGTATTTAAAAACATTTTAATACTCCTTCTAAGTTTTTTAGTACATAGGATTATACACCCAAAAAATATATTTATGCAATAGCTTTGCTTGAATTCTGCAATATAAAGTTTACATATTTTTAAGAAAATTACTAATTAAGTGCAATTTTCATAAAATACTA
>OGZI01000021.1_pt1 | contig 182555 bp, 187 predicted proteins | sample 1576711 | NCBI WGS metagenome assembly OGZI01 (sample SAMEA3541482, study PRJEB24748) | human gut metagenome | biome: human gut; feature: human-associated habitat; material: faeces | place: China | collected 2012
GCCGTTCCCAGAAAATATATTTAAAAATCGTGTCTTTTTTATTGACTATAGTCCAATGTGCCATTTTTACCTCCTATTTTGATCTATCCAAAACTACTCTAATAGCTTAATACATTTAACCTATATACCTATTTCATACATTTTCTCTTTTCTAAACAGATAATTTATTTTACTACACAACTGTAAATTTTTCTACCCTACACTTAATGAAGCAATCCTAGCTCTCAAGCCAATCAAAATTCCCGTCATCGTTTAATAGGATTCATCTATTCCCACGATTTCAGTATATCCTCCCACCGCTTTCTGCATTGCTTCCAATGTATTTTTCTTCAGGATGTTTATGCGGCTTTACTTTTAGCACTTTAATGACATTTTCCTTCAATATTTTTACCCCCTTCCAAAATTTGTCAAAAAAATTTTTTCAAAAAATGGTTGTTTTTTGAAAACCACTTTTTGTCGATTTTTAGAAATAAAAAAAGGCAGTGGGATTTACGTATCTCACTGCCCAAAAAGCGTTTTTTGAATCCAAAAACGCCATATCATCTATTTTGATCACTAGTCCTAGTATGCAATTTATTTTGCATATACAATAGCTCATTATTTACTGTGCCAAGACTACCATTGCATACATAATCAATGTAATCGCTCGGTAAAGATCTTTTAAATCTACTGACTCGTTTGGTTGATGGATCTTATTTTCTTGAAATGGAAAAATGGGGCCAAAAGCTACCATATTAGGAAAAGATTTTGCATAGGTACTGCCACCAATAGCAATCGGTGCAATTTCTTCCCCCATCTCACTACAATATAAATTCATGAGTTTTCTCACAATCTCAGTATCTTTTGAAATGTAAAGTGGAGGATTATTTTTTTTATCTGCTATTGTCATTTCATATTTACCTGAAAGTTGACCCATTTGATCTATCACATCTGCTGCATTAATTCCATATGGATATCTGATATCAAATTCGTAAAAAACCGATTCTTTCTTTTTGTACACCTTTCCCAGATTAATCGTTATTTTACCCAAATCTTCTTCAAAGGATCGAACACCCTTCTCTAATTCTCGCGGAAACATCATCAGACTTTCCTGTATAAAACAACTCATTCTCTTAATAGCTTCAGGAACATCGCCAAGAGTCAACAATTCCTTCGACGCTTTTAGAGCAGCATTGATTCCTTTCCATGGCTCACTGGCATGAGCATTTTTCCCTTCAAAGTTTTTTTGATACCTTGTTTTCGTTTGCTCATCAAAAAAAGCTATTGAAAAGTTTGACATTACCGCATTTATAGCTTTGCCCCCATTACATTCCTCAAATAACATATCCTCTTTTGCTGTAAGTTTCTGTTCAATAACAATTTGGATGGCTCCTTTTTCCGAATAAATAACTGGAAACTGTGCATCTGGTGTAAATCCGCAAGACGGCATTTCCTCTTTACTTGTTATATAATGCTTTACACACGAAGACCCGCTTTCTTCATCTGTGCCTAAAATGACACGAATCCTTTTATTTAGCTGTATACCACTATCTTGAATTGCTTTTAATGCGTATAATGCCCCTATTATAGGGCCTTTATCATCTAAGGCACCTCGTCCCCATAAAATCCCTTCTGAAATGACTGCTTCATAGGGAGGATGTTTCCATTCACCCTCTGCCGGAACTACATCTAAATGTCCCAATACTGCAATCATTTGATCTCCTTTTCCAATCTCAGCGTAGCCTATTTTATGATCAATATTTTTCACACGAAGTCCCAGTTCTTTTGCCTGCAACAAAGCATCCTCTAAAGCCATATTCACAAATTTCCCATAAGGTGCCCCTGCTTCTGGCTTACCTTTCACACTTGGAATACGCATATTATTTTGAATTCCTTCTATCATTCTGTCATAATACCGTTCCAAACATAAATCTAAAATTTCCTTTTGTACCATTACAAAGCCTCCTTTAAATAAAACGCCATGCTAAATATACAGCATGGCGTTTTCTCACACAATTTTCTTTTCCATCAATTTACTTAAGCCATAATACAGAACAACCGTGAGAATAATCGCAGTGATTGTTGTAGAACCAAACTTGGAAATATATGCGATTCCTCCACCTAAAACAACTGATACAAAGGCAAGTGGTTTATAAGAGGTCGTCTGATCCATATTTTCGAAATCATATTGATGTTTTTTCTTTAGTAAGTAATAATCTACTGCCAAAACAGCACCTATTGGAGGTAAAAATGTTCCTAACGCAGACAAGAACCCTACAAAATGGTTTTGGATGCCAGTAACAGCCAAAGCAGTAAAAATGACACCGCATACGGCTGAAACGATATGCTTGTTAATCCCTGGCTTAATATTGATAATTGCCAAAGCTGCGGAATACAAATTATTATCATTACTTGTCCACTGACCTAATACAACAATCAGTAAGCCCAAAACACCCATGCCTAAAATACTGAGGCCTTCCATGATATTAGCGCTATTTGTCGCTTTTGCCACAACAAAACCACCCCAGTTTGCTGCAGCAAAAACAAACATTGCTACAATAACACCCACGGAATTATCCATTTTGCTTCTCGCATATCTGGAAATATCCGGCTGTAAAACTGCCCCAGTAATCCAACCACCTACTACAATTGTAATACCAGTTCCGATGGTAGCAGGATTATCTGGCATATGTGCAATGATAGGACTCAGACCCGTTGTGCTGATTGCCATAATGGCACAGTAAAGACAAAGTCCCAAAAGTAACGGTGCTGCTACCATACTTAAATAAGTCATCCCTTTATAGCCAACAATGGCAGTTGACATCATGAGCAATCCACCCCAAATTGTAGCAACAACTGGGGATGTCAAAAAATGCCCTGGCAGCATCAGCGCGATAGTTTCACCAAAATACCCACATTGGTATGAAAACCACCCCAACATTGATATTCCCAAAACCAGACCAACAATATTGGAACCTTTTCTACCGAAAGGAACTCTAGATAACATTGATGTAGAAATGCCTTGATTTGCTCCGATTCCCCCAGTTAGCGAAGCAAGTATGGCCAAAATCACACTGCCTACAACAATTGCAATCGTGCCTTCTTTAAAATTCATAACTTCCGCCAGTGCTGATCCTGTATATAAAGTTGACATAGCAACTGCCATCCCAGTTGTAACTACAGCAATATTAATTGGACTTTTCCGTTTGTCATGTGGTACAGGTCTATCAGGATAATCATAATATTTATCCTCTGGCGTATAAACATTTTGATCCATAACAATTCTCCTTTCAGACTCCTTAAGGTTTATACGTCAACATATACAATCTTATTTATTTCATACGTTCTTCTACTGGAACATAGGAAATATCTTCGAAACCAAAATATTGAGGGTCTAATACCTTTTTGATTTTGTCTTGTCTCAATCTCTCATCACAAGGCAAAACAATGATTGCCACTTCCTGCGCCTGACGCATCTTCGGATTTGGAATTGGTTCACCTGTATGACGATCAACAACACAAATCAAATCCGGACTGGAAACAAATGGTTCTCCATTTTTCCAGCATACATGGTTTTCATTTTTAAACCAGATTTTGTATTCATCTCCAGCATCGCTCTGAATGGTTGTCGTTCCCCAGTAGTATCCGATTCGATCTTCATCTTCAAAGTCTGTTCTTTTTCCTTCTGCCAACACCCAACCGCCAACTTTTTCTGCAATTTTCTGAGGAATATGATCCAGATGTGCTTCCTGAGCTTCACGAATAAACTTACCAAGTTCATAAGATTTGGAGAGAGTTCCAGCAATTACGGTTTCTTTCAATTCTTTCCCACTCATAATAAAACCTGCCTGACCGGCCAAACCATATGCACCAGCGCTAATAAGCTTACCAATTCTTTCAACTACACGAAGATTGGTTGCCTTTTTGATAATACAAACATTATCCCATTCATCAACAGAAGCGACAGGAAGCCATTTTCTGTCATACAAATATGGTGTAATCTGCAAAATTTCCGGAATAGCACGTCCACAATAATCTCCATCAACTGCCATCATACCCAAAGAACTGCCTGCAGAAATGGGGCCAGAAGTATTCGCACCTGCCAGTTCAATAGGAACAACTACTGTTGTTTTTACCCCTGTATATGCTTCCAGTTCCTGAATTGCTTTTGCCAGTCTGGCTTTTTCTTTATTTACGCCATCAATAAAACCAAAACCTGCCATTTCCTTAAGAGTTGCTTCATCATGCGGTGCAATAGAACCCATCAAAAACGGGCATACAGCAACAGCATCATCGGGAATCTCTGAAATATCTGTTATTTGTACAAAGCCTTTTTCATTAATTTCGCTCATCAAAGACTCAATCCCATTTTCAGGAAGTCCGCCCCCGCCAGTTGCATAAAATGTACAACCTCTTACAAAATCTGTTGCTTCCTGAATGTTTGTCAATTTTTTTGTTGCCATAATTACCACTCTCCTGTTTTGTATTTTTCTTTAATTATACAAATCCATAATTCTGAAACAATTGTCAAAAAAACAAAAATGCAAACCAAATTTTATAAAAAAAACAAACCAAGTTATGGTTTATTTTTTTACACTTTATTCACTTTTCTTTCATCTTCATAAACAAAGCCAATGTATATAATGTATCCATATCTGACGGCCTTTTTAAGTTGATCTGCAGGAGTTCCTCAATTTTCTTCATTCGATATTGCACTGTGTTATAGTGGATAAATTCTGCCTTTGCCATCTCTTTCAAATTCATTTTATATTCTAAACAACAGTCAACAATCATTTTTTTCAAATTGCTTTTATTCTTCTTATCGTATATATCCAGCCTATTTTGCATGCTTTGATACAGTATCCGCATTGGTGAATGGAGAAGAAACTGCATTTGAAGAATTGATTGAATTTCACTTCGATCATATATTCTACTGTTTTTTATTTCTTTTAGACAAGCAAAAACCTCAATTACTTTAGGCAGAAATAAGAATAAATCTTCCTTTCCATATACTGTTGCTACAATTGTATGATACGGGAAATTAGATATATTCTCAATGGAATTCTTCACATCCAAAAATTTATTTTCTTCATGCCCAAATAATAGATAAACAAATTTTTGTTGAACTTCTGTGTGTACAACTCTAAATCCTTCTTGCTTTATAATAGAATCCATGAGTATCTTTATATTTCTATTTTTCTCAAAATCTCCTTGCTTCGCAATACAAATAACACCTACAGCTTTTTCCAGATCAATTTTCTGCTTTTCTGCAACAGCAAATGCCTGCGACCTATTATCACCCAGAATTGACAAAATCAATTCATGCTGACTCTTGTGAAGAATATCTTTTTCCCATATATCTATAATCATCTCGAAACTTTGCATAATAAAACTTACATTATGCAATTGCTGTGTTCTTGAAAACATGCCCAACCATAAATACGTATTATTATGCCATATCTTTTTCCAAACACACCGATTTCCATCATCAATGAAAAAAAAGACATTATCCTTTCTATCATCAAACAAATCCTGTTTTTTCAACAGCTCCTTCATCTGCAAGATATCTAAACCGCAGGAACAAATCTCTTCCATACTATTTTCCAATAGCATCAGTGTAATATCATATGAATCACTTAAAAATTTTAATCCTTCCGAAAAAGATCTTTGTTTCTGATTTAGTTCCATTATCCCCTTTAGAATAATTCTCTCTTTCTTTGATTCATGTTCACTTTTCCTCATTAAAAGACCCATTATATCATTCATCACAGAAGCATAAGATATTTGGGGATCATTAGGTGGGCAAATTAATGGAAGATCCAGCTTATCACATAACGCAATCACACTATAATCCAAACTTTTTATAACATAGCCTATATAAAATAAAACAATACCTGCTATTTTTCTTTGTTTTAACGCATAAATTAACTGAAGCTGCTTTTCAACATTTTCTTTGATATCATTACAAGACGTAATTACAATTTCTCCTTGCTTCAGATTTAATAAAGAACTCCCCTCTTCATTTAGATCAGACATTTCTAAGACAGTAACACCAGATATCTTATTATTCAAACCTCTGCTTCCCGCTAAAATAGTTGCATTTCTTAATGAATTTGTATTATGTAATAAAGCATTGATGGTATCCATAACACACCTCTTTCCTTTGCTATATAGGATTGTAATAATTGTTCGTTTCACAACTGCATGATGTTCTTTTTTTCAAAACACATATATAAATCAATCCCACATAGTTAATCCACAATTATTCTAGTTCCTTTTTATATTTAAACCCCCTAATAGACAAAGATCCACATTTATAAAAAAGTATATCACAAAGATTCTAGTACAACAACCTCTGCTAATTTACCAATATTGGCAAATATAGGTTTAAAATTCTTTCATGTTCTTCCATAAACATTTCATCCTTGTAGGTAGCACTTTATGTAAAACTTAAGATTTATAAAAATAAATCATTTCCTCTGTATTCAATTTTTTAAAGACTTCAGGATGTTCATACAACTTTACTTTTGGCACTTTAATAACATTTTCCTTCAAAATTTGTCGAAAAAATTTTTTCAAAAAATGGTTATATTTTTGGAAACCACTTTTTTGTAGATTTTCAGAAACGAAAAAAGGCAGCGAGATTTTTTCTATCTCACTGCCCGAAAAGCGTTTTTTGACTCCAAAACGCTATGTCATCTATAAAATTGGATTTTTTGGAGCTTTGAAAATCGCCCTCAAAAACCGCTGGAAGCCTTGATTTTACTGTCTTTGCGGCTATGTCATCTATTTTGATCACTCATCCCAGTTATGATATACATTCTGTACATCATCGTCATCATCCAGCATATCCAGCAATTTATTCATTTTCTTGATATCTTCATCAGATTTCAGTTCTGTATATGTCTGAGGAATCATTGTCACTTCTGCGCTTGCCATAGGAATGCCTGCTGCTTCCATAGCTTCACGTACTGCAGAGAAGTCATCAGGAGAAGTTGTGATTTCGTAGCTGTCTTCTTCTGCTGCGAAGTCTTCTGCGCCTGCATCCAGAGCTGCCATCATCAGTTCTTCTTCATCCATTTCTACTTCTTCTTTATCAATCACGATCAGACCTTTCTGGTCAAACATGAAAGATACGCAGCCGTTGGTACCCATGTTACCGCCGCCTTTTGTAAATGCATTTCTTACATTTGCAGCTGCACGGTTTCTGTTATCTGTCAGCGCTTCTACGATAACTGCTACACCACTGGGGCCATAACCTTCATATGTTACCAATTCGTATTCTACGCCTTCTTCGTTACCAGCTGCTTTTTTGATACTTCTTTCGATAGTATCATTGGGCATATTGTTAGATTTACATTTTGCGATTACATCACGCAGTTTACCGTTTACAGCGGGATCGGGGCCGCCAGCTTTTACTGCAACCTGAATTTCTCTGCCCAACATGGTAAATACTTTACCTTTGGCAGCATCATTTTTTTCCTTTTTATGTTTAATATTCGCAAACTTAGAATGTCCAGACATTCATAACCCTCCTCGATTAAAATTCACCAAAATATTTTATCATTTTTTCATCGAAAAAACAAGATAAAACTACGATTCTGTCAACTGAAGTTCGCCATTTTGCCAAACACCAAAGACTTCATCCACCTTTTCGGCAGCCTGTTTGCCTTTCATAATATCCAGCATCTTCTTTTCGAAGGCTTCGGACTGTTCCGATTCTACCAGCACACAAAACTGCACCTGATCCGTATATTGGGTATCATGGAGCACATGTCCATCCTGCAAAATTTCATATTGTACTTTTCCAGAATCTGTGTAATCCACAGTCACAAAATAACGACTATACAGAACCAATTCTGCAATTCCAGCTGTCAGCAATCCTTCTTTTGCGGCTTTTCCATAGGCACGCACCAGACCGCCAGTACCAAGAAGCGTACCGCCAAAATATCTTGTTACCACAATAGCGGTATCTTTCACATCTTCCCCTTTGAGAACATTTAACACCGGCATACCTGCTGTTCCCTGTGGTTCCCCATCGTCACTGAAACGCTGAATTTCATTTCTTTCGCCAATCTGATAAGCGAAAACATTATGGGTTGCATCCCAATATTTCTTTTTCAATTCTTCGATAAAACTTCTGGCTTCTTCCTCTGTTTTTACAGGGCGAACAGTAGCGATAAAACGGGATTTCTTTTCCACAATTTCCGCTTCCGCCTGCGCCAGAATGGTTTTATATTTTTTCAACATAAGCAATCACCTTGCTTTAGTATACCAAAAAGCAGCAATCCACTCAAGAAAGAAACTGCATAAAAGCCATATTTTTTGCGCAGAATAATGCTGACAAACAAAAAGGAGGCATACAGACATGGCTGGACAAAAATATCAAGATCTTGCGGATTTACTGCTGCACAACGAACGTGCGAAACATTTTTATAAAGGCTTACCCGACACCACACAGATTGCATTATCCAACAACAGCAGCTCCATCTGCTCCATGGAAGACCTGAGAAATTTTGTAAGTACCGTGGAACAGAAAAAGAAATAAGTTTTCCCTACAAAACAATAACCCCATGGAACGACAGTTTTCTGTCATTCCATGGGGTTTCTCTATTCTTTTGAGGTCATTGCAAAGAACAGATTTTATTTCGCTGTAACGCTGTATTCGCCATTTTCTACATCTACTACCAAGGTTGTGCCCTGATCAATATCACCGGCAATAATCTTCCGTGCCAGCAGTGTTTCGATGTCACGCTGTACCAGACGTTTCAAAGGTCTTGCACCAAAGGCAGGATCATACCCAGTTTCTACGATATAATCTTTCGCACGTTCTGTCAGTTCACATTTCAGCTGTTTATCTGCCAGACGTTTGTTCAGATCTTTCATGATCAGGTCAATGATATGGGTGATGTTATCCTTTGTCAGAGGTTTGTAGAATACGATTTCATCCAGTCTGTTCAGGAATTCAGGACGGAAGGAATGATGCAGCAGTTCTTCTACCTGATTTCTTGCTTCCTGGGTAATTTCGCCGTTTGCATCAATGCCTTCCAGCAGATAATTGGAGCCCAAGTTACTTGTCAGGATGATAACGGTATTCTTGAAGTCAACAGTTCTGCCCTGAGAGTCTGTGATTCGGCCATCATCCAATACCTGAAGCAGAATATTGAACACATCAGGATGTGCTTTTTCCACTTCATCGAACAGGATTACGGAATAAGGTTTTCTCCGAACAGCCTCTGTCAGCTGACCGCCTTCTTCATAACCTACATATCCGGGAGGCGCACCAATCAGACGAGACACACTGAATTTTTCCATATATTCAGTCATATCGATTCTGACCATATTCTTTTCATCATCAAACAGGCATTCTGCCAATGTTTTTGCCAGTTCTGTTTTACCAACACCTGTGGGGCCCAAGAACATGAAGGAACCAATAGGTCTGTTAGGACTCTGGATACCTGCACGGCTTCTCAGGATTGCTTCCGCAACTTTCTGAACAGCTTCATCCTGTCCTACCACTCTTTCGTGAAGGATATCTTCCAGATGGAGCAGTTTTTCACGTTCGCCTTCCATCAATTTCGCAACAGGAATACCTGTCCATCGTTCGATGATACGAGCAATTTCTTCCTCGGTTACTTTATCACGCAGCAATGTATTCTTGTTGCCGTTTTCTTCAGCTTCCCGTTCTTTTTCTTCCAGTTCTTTCTGGAGCTGAGGCAGTTTGCCATATTTCAGTTCCGCTGCTTTGTTCAGATCATATTTCCGTTCAGCAGCTTCAATTTCCGCATTGACATCTTCGATCTGTTCACGGAGTTTCTGAACAACGCCAATGGCATCTTTTTCGTTTTCCCATTTTGCTTTCAAAGTTGCAAACTGGTCACGCATTTCTGCCAGTTCTTTCTGGATTTCTTCCAGATGTTCTTTGGAAAGTTTATCGTCCTCTTTTTTCAGTGCCGCTTCTTCGATTTCATGCTGGATGATCTTTCTCTGGATAATATCCAGTTCTGTGGGCATGGAATCCATTTCTGTACGAATCATAGCACAAGCTTCATCCACTAGGTCAATGGCTTTATCTGGCAGAAATCTGTCAGAGATATAACGGTTGGACAATGTCGCAGCCGCAATCATTGCCTGATCCTGAATTTTAACACCATGATATACTTCATACCGTTCTTTCAGACCACGCAGAATTGCGATGGTATCTTCCACCGTAGGTTCGTTTACCATAACAGGCTGGAAACGACGCTCCAGAGCAGGGTCTTTTTCGATATACTGTTTATATTCATTCAGTGTGGTTGCACCGATGCAATGCAGTTCCCCTCTTGCCAGCATAGGTTTTAACAGGTTCCCTGCATCCATGGCACCATCTGATTTCCCTGCACCAACAATGGTATGCAGTTCATCAATGAACAAAATGATTTTACCTTCGCTCTTTTTGACTTCATTCAAAACGGCTTTCAGACGTTCTTCAAATTCACCTCTGAATTTTGCGCCAGCAATGAGGGCGCCCATATCCAGAGAGAAAATGGTTTTGTCTTTCAGACTGTTGGGAACATCTTCTTTGACAATACGCTGTGCCAGACCTTCTGCGATGGCTGTTTTACCGACACCGGGTTCACCGATGAGCACAGGGTTATTTTTGGTTTTTCTGGACAGAATACGGATGACGTTACGGATTTCATCGTCACGGCCAATAACTGGATCCAGTTTTTTGCTTCTTGCTTTTTCCACCAGGTCAGTACCATATTTCTTCAAAGCATCATAAGTTGCTTCGGGAGAATCGCTGGTCACACGAGTATTGCCCCGTACTGTTGCCAGGATTTTCATAAAGCCTTCTTTGGTGATGTTATACTGACGGAAAATATCTTTCAGCGCCGCATTAGGGCTGTTTACCATTGCCATGAAAATATGTTCTACGGATACATATTCATCTGTCATATTTTCTGCCAGCTTTTCTGCTGCTGTCAGTGTTTTTTCCAAGTCAGAAGAAACATATGTCTGTCCGCCTGTTGCACGAGGCAGTTTTTTCACTTCATTTTCCGCTGCCTGCAGCAAACCGTTTACATTCACATTCACTTTCTGCATCAGCTGGGGGATCAAACCTTCATCCTGCGTCAGTAATGTAACCAGCAGATGCTGTTGATCCATCTGGGGGTTACCATATTCCACTGCCATAGATTGGGCGTTCTGAATGGCCTCCAGAGATTTCTGTGTAAATTTTTGTAAGTTCATAACCATTCCACCTTTCTCCATTTAGAATCTATTCAAAATTTAGGTTATTTCCTTTTGAATACGATCTTATTATACATTGTTAGCACTCACTTGTAAAGAGTGCTAACAAAACTTTTTGCACAAACTTTCCCAAGCACAAAGGATATTATTATGCATTTTTTCATCATTTGCACAAACACAACGGATTTTATAAGGTTCCTTTCTCTTTGATTTCCATCTCAGCCGAAAATTTTTAAAATAAAAAAACCGCTGACCTTTTCGCATATAAATGAGTGTCAACAGTTTTTTTGATATTTATGTAGTCCCGTCTTTTATTCCATTCAACTTACCGGAAATTTCTTGAAAGGCTTTTTGAAATTGCGGTGTATCATATATTTGTTTTGCTTTTTCCAGCAGATCTTCCGCTTCTTGGTATTGTTTGCGGATCACCATAGCCAACACATCCAGTATAGCAATATTGGCACCATAGCTTTTACTATATCGAAATTTCTCAATGAGCCGAGAATTCTCATGATATAATGCGATGGCTTTTTCATACTGATTGGTTTCGAAATAGCAAATGAAAAGATTGATACAATAAACCACATTTACAATGGCACCTTTTCTTTGTCTGTCTGACAGTTCTTCCAATATCTGCATTGCTTCCTCAAATCGTTTTTGCTCCATATATCCTGCTGTCAAGTTTAGGCGCAGGATATTCTGCAAATATCGTCCCTTGGCAGTTTTCAGCAATGCCTGTATCCCATCAATATACTCCTGTGGTTTCTCCTCAAGGAATTGTTCCGACAACGCTCTTACCTTTTTGAAGTAATATCGATTATACAGCATGTTAAATAACACAGCACCAATTACAATAACAATCGCAGCAATGCAATAGCCACGCATGAATACATCCTCATTAATATGAAATGATTTTTGAATAATCAATGCTGCGATGCCGATACAAACGCCAAAGATAAAAATCTTCATGATGCGCTTCATTCGTACTCCCCCTTTATTTCATTATCTATGCCCTTTTATTTTGTCAATCTTACCATAAAGGCTGAAAGGAAGCTATTTCAAAATTCTTAATTATGGAAGGATCATTTTTTATAATAAAAAGGTTCTTCTATGATATTTGATCGCGAAGAACCTTTCTTATTTTATCGTTTCAGTTATACAAATCGGAGCAAAACAAAATCCTCTTCTGTTTTTATTTCCACTTTGTAGTCTGTATTGCGTTTCAATTCCTTTAGGGAAGCGCCTTCTCCCGGTTCAAGAGTCTGCTCATCTATGACGATATTCCCATCTGTATCACTGATTCTAAAAGTAACTGCCGATGCACTATCAATGTGGACAACCATCTTCTTTTTACAGATCAAGCGATCATAATTCAAATATTCATCCCCCTCAATATAGAGTGGTTCCCATGTATCTCCTGTATGAATATCTCGCAATATAACTGTGTTGTCTTCCGTGAAAAAATTATGTACAGCCCCGACATTTGTGTATACCAAATAACCTGATATAACAACAGCCACAGTCACAAAAACCGCAACAACCGCAGTCAATATTCTCTTAATTTTTAGCTGACGCTTCAGTTCTTTTAATATTCTTTCATTTTCCTCCTGAATTTTGGGCGCAGACGGAAAAGCAAACTCCTGACGCATGGTTTCAAAATCTTTTTTGCAGCTCTTACAGGTCTGCAAATGCATCTCAACAACTTGCGCTGTTTCTTCACTCAAAATTCCTTCTATATATAACGGCAATAAATCCCTTGCAATATTACAACTGATTTTTTCCATTCTCTATCCCCTCCATATATTCGATAATTTCTTTTTTCGCACGATAAAATGTCACACGGGCCCAATTGGGTGTTTTTCCAAATAACACCGCAATCTTTTCAAAAGGAAGCTCGCCAAAGACGCGCAAAGTAAAAACCTCTTTATATGGTTCTCTCATATGATGAAGAAAACGATGAACAAGCAGCGCACTTTCTTCGTCTATGATTTTACTGGTAAAAGCCTCCTGATTAACCAGATGCATATTCTCTATATCTTCTTCAACATATATTTTCTGGCGTTTACAATGAGTATAGTATGTATTCCTCGCAATGGTAAACAGCCACGCACGTATATCTTTCCTGCCGTCAAAAGTGTCGATTGCCTTCAGTGCTTTTGTAAAAGTTTCCTGTGTGATTTCCTCTGCCATATCCTCGCTGGCTGATATGCTTCGTAAAAACAAAAAAACAGCTTTGAAATATCGTTGATATACACTTTCAAAGTCCACCCATCTTCACCACCTTTCACTATAATAACAATCGAAATCTTAAAACATTACAAGTTTTTTTTAAATTTTCTCAAACAAAACGGCAGGAAATTCAGCCGTAAGAACATACCAAATTTTCTGCTTCTGTTTTCTTTTTAAACAGACAATGGGTTTTGCCAGAATCGAGCGAAGAATGTTCATATAATCTGTTCTTATTCCTTCATTAACAATAAATCTCGAATCTTCCTTTAAATCCTCTAATTCCAGTACATCACAGAACTTTTTTGAAATTATCTTTTCTTTTATGTACTTCTCTCACAGTAGAAAAAACTTCCGGCGCTGCTTCGATATAGGAATAGATGGAATCCAGCAGTGCAATATCTACTTTCTGACTAATTCCTCTGCTATTCCAATCAATAAGATCCATAACAATTCGCGTGGCAAAATATGCGGCACTGTCATGCTCTGCAATGGACGGCGCAGATTGAACGGAGTATGCGTTATGGACACCAGTCATATCCATGGCAACACCTTTTGCCTGTGCTGTAAGAGAGTTGACTGGCTTATTCTTATAAGATCCTGTTTCCCCATAATAGGAATAAGAAGCATAAATAATATCAGGTTTGCCATAACCAAGTCCCAAAGACTCCATATAACCCGCTTCTTCACCTACACAAATGACGTCATAAAAAGGAATCAATTTTTCCAAAATTTCTGTCCCTTCTGCTGTGGTAATGTCCAAAATGATGCTCTTTTTCCCACGATTCAGGTAATTGAAATACAAGCTATCACCTTTTTGAGCGGTGCCCAACTTCTCGCTTTGTCCCCGCCATCCGGCCGCTCAACTTTTGTCACTTCCGTACCATAGGATGAAAGGTAAAACGTTGCTAAACTGATGGTTTGCTTTTCGGATAAATCCAGAATCTTGGTGTTTTCTAGAGCATTCATGGTCACAACTCCTTTTGATTTCTTTGTCCATTTATAAAACAAAATTTGTGCCAAATCGAGGAATGCTGAAAATCAGAAAATTTGCCATAAAAAAACAAGATTATTCAGATTCAAATAATCTTGTTTTTGATTATTATTTAATTCAGAATAATTTATTCATAAAAGAATAATTTAATTTTTGCAATCTTTTATGAAAGAATAGGAAGCATATCTTGAATACTCCTTCTAAGAAAAAATAGCTATGGAAAAACGGCTGAAACGCGACTTGAATACGCGACCGCTGGTCGCGGATAAGGACTGATAGTTATTTTATTTTCTATATGTCTATTTTATCATAAACTCAGTATATTGTAAAATATAAATAAAAAAATGCTAGCGAATTTTCCTCTTCGGTTTCTATTATATAGTCCTTGAAAAAATGACTTATAAATCTTTTCACTATGTTTTCCTATGAAAAACAGAACATAATAAAATCAAACATGATTATTTGTATTAACTTTTCTTTTAGAAAACACCTAAACAATTTGAAAAATCATTGAGATTACCATAAAATCACACTCTTATAAATGCCAACTTACAAGAAATAATTTCTTTATGTAACAACATAGGAAAAAAGCGTTTGCATATGATTCAGAGAAAAAGAATAGCACTAGAAGCTTAAATAAACTAAATATTGGTCAAATTTTTGCAAAACTACGAAGCAGCAAATCGTAAATCATTTTATATATTACATTTAGAAAAATAAAAATGCAGTAAGAAATAAATCTTACTGCTTATTTTTCATGATAAAAACTTTAATATCCAAGAAACTCAGAAATTTCCATAGCTGCTTCTTTTAATGAATTAACAATCTCCTTAGATTTTTTTTCGGTATATCGACTTTCAGGTACACTGATACTTAAAGCTGCAACAATCCTATTTTCATAATTATAAATTGGTGCTGCTGTACAAATCAAATCTTCACTATACTCTTGATTATCTATAGAAACTCCATTCATTCTGACTTTTTTTAATTCCTCATACATTTTATCCAAATCTACAATCGTATTCTCTGTCAGTTTCTTTAATTGGACTGTTTCAAAATACTCCCTTACTTTATCTTTAGTAAATTCTGAAAGAAATTGTTTTCCTAACGCTGTTGCATACAATGGTTCTCTTTCACCAACCTCAATATTAGAACGAACTCTTCGATCAGGTTCAACTTTACAAATAATCACCACTTCACCATTATTATAAATCCCAAGATTTACAGTTTCTTGAAATTCATTGCATAGCTTCTCCATAATTTTCCGGTACACATCTTCATTCAAACTATGATGCAACGGTATCGTTTGAGCAATCTCATAAATCCCCCAGCCTAAACGATAAGCTCCATTTTTGTCCGTCTTTTCCACAAAACGATACGCATACAGTGTATCTAAAATTCTATGAACAACACTTTTTCCCATATCCAGCTTTTCACTCAGCTCTGCAATTGTAAGTCCATCTGAAGATCCATTTTCTTTGATGTACATTAGTATTTCGATAGCTTTTTGAAGTGTCTGTACTGGATATTTAGGTGTATAATTAAATTCCATAAAAATTCCCCTCTTCTTACTGCATACAATCATTTCTGATTCACAATCTATGTATTTTATAATATTCATCATACTAATACTTCGCATACTTGTCAATCTGTTCATATAAACATTTACTAAAATAAAATATTAAAATACTTCATAATTTCGCCATTTCATTCAGTTACCATCTTCTTTTCTGAAATGTATAATTGGAGATGAATACGGCAAGTAAAATTGCAATCATAGAACAAATTGTTATCATGTTTAATGGTTCATGATATAAAATTATACCCGCAAACACCGCTGTAAACAGCTCAAATGTTGATACAATTGCCGCAATACCTGCATCAATTTTAGATAATGCCCAAACATATAAAATATAAGGTAATCCTGAAACGACAATACCATAAAGTATTACAATCAGGAATAAATCATTCTGCATAATTACCTGTAAAATCTCAAGCGGATGTACGATAAATCCAACTACAATAGAGGCAATAAAAAATGTATAAAATGTTACGGTTTCTGAAGTATTTTTATCTAAAACCTTTTTACTCATAACATCATAAATTGCAAATCCAACACCTGATAAAAATCCAAACAACAACCCTTTTGCTGTAATCTGTTCAAAAGCTCCTGAAAACAATCCTGCAATACCCATACAGCCTGTAATTGTCAGTAACACTGTAAAAAATTTTTTAGATGTAATCTTTTTTTGAAAAATCCATCTTTCCAATATAATAACAAAAGCACATTTTGTATAGAGCATAGCCCCACCAATACCTACACCCATTTCATTTACCGTTAGAACGAACATAGCCCCGTAAAAAACATACCCCATTAAACTTACAATTGTTAAATATTTCAAATCCGCAAATTCGTTGATACGAAATAATTTTGTTCCTTTTCGGATATTAACCAACACTAAAAAAAACAGAGCCACTACTGACTTTATAAACACCATATCTGTTGAGCTAAATCCAAATGGGACAATCATTTTCGTAAATACACCACCTGTACCCCAACAAAAAGCAGCTAGCATAACCATAAAAATAGGTATCCATTTTCCCATATCCGCTCATATCCTTTCACTAATCTCATTACTTTGTGATTCTTGGCAGGCTTTACCGTCAAATCATAAAACGAAAAAACAAAGAGGGAGTTTGACTATTTCATCAAACCCCCAAAATCTTTATATAGGTTTTACGCTATCTTGAACATCATAATCTTTTTTAGGAAAATTCACATAAAAGTAAACTTGTATTATTCTTCATCCAAAATTGCTACAGCATCCAATTCCAGATGTGCCCCTCCTAACAAGCCTGCAACCCCCATAGCAATTCTTGCCGGTCGATAATCCGGGAAATATGTCATGTATACTTCATTAAAATCAGCAGCCTGCTCCAGATCCGTAAATACAACTTTCACTTTTACAATGTCTGTCATCTTGCCGCCGGCAGCTTCCAATGTGTTTTTCAGGTTTTCCATGGCATATTTCGCTTCTACCTTCATATCACCGCCACCCATGATTTCACCTGTTACAGGGTTATCCCCACAAACACCTGCCAGATAAACAGTTTTGTCTACTTTAATCGCCTGAGAATAAGGACCAGTAGGACTTGTTGCTTTGTTTGTAAAAATAACTTCTTTCATAATATTTTCTCCTTTTCTTATTTATCTTCCATCTAATGTTTTTCCTGCTAATACAAGATCTAACCACTCTCTGCTAATACCACAACCAGTTGTCACGATAACAACATTAGAGCCCTCCTCAATAGTACCAGGCTGTAATGCATAAGCAATCCCTGTTGCACTTGCACCTTCAATCAACATTCTGTGTTTTTCCAATACAAACTCAATGCCTTTTGCAATTTCTTCTTCTGCAATCTGATGGATTTCATCTACATAATCTTTTACAATATCAAATGTATATTGATTATCCAAACCAATTCCACCCAATAGGCTATCTGCAAACGTTGTATCTTCTGGAATTTCGATAGGCTTTCCGACCTTCAGACTTTCTACCATAGCAGCGCCGCCAAACATACAAGTACCGATTACTTTTATATCAGGCACGCTCATTTTGGAAGAAAGAGAAATACCAGACAACAGACCGCCACCAGACAAAGGCGCAATAATGGTATCTACTTCAGGCAGATCTTCAATGATTTCCAAACCAATGGTTCCCTGTCCACACAAAATATATTTGTCATCAAAAGGAGGAATAATCATTACACCTTCTTTTTCTTGCAGTTCTTCACAATATTTTTGCGCTTCATCCTGTGTTTCCCAGTCCTGCTTGATTGTAGGATTCCACTGTCCAATTGCGTCTACTTTTACCTGAGGTACATATCTGGACATACAAATCTGAGCGGAAATTCCCAATCTATTTGCCATATAAGCAACTGCCATACCGTGGTTACCTGTAGAGAATGTGGACACACCGATTGCTTTCTGTTCTTCAGAAATACTCAGGAGCTTGTTTGCTGCGCCACGTACTTTAAAAGCACCAATGGCCTGTAAATTTTCTGCTTTGATATATACATTTGCTTTTGTAATGTCAGAAAGCGCCTTGGAATAGATCAGAGGTGTTCTTGTTACATAAGGTTTGATCCGTTTTTTTGCTGCCCAAAAATCCCTTGCTGTAATATCTTTTACGCGTCCTTCAATCTGCATCGTTTATTCCTCCAATTTTATTTTTCAAATAAAGAGCCGAATCCTTTTACTTCATTTGTGTCAATACCCAGTGTTTTCAGAGAATACCACATGGATGCCTGAATTGCAGAAATGACAGGTTTTTTCAGATCTTTTTCCAGCATTTCAATAATAGGTACGCTGCGTACGCCTGTACATAAAATCAGCACTGCATCTGCTTCTGGAACATCAACAGATTTAGCTAATTCATAAATCTTTTCCAGAGGTGTAGCATCCATATCCTTGTCATACAGCAGACCAAGACCTTTGGTATTCAGTACTTCAATTCCACAGCTTTCCAGATATGCTTTTGCCAGAACATTCAAGTCTTCAATATAAGGTGTTGCGAAAGCAACTTTCTTCGCACCTACCGCCTTTACCGCCTCTGCAACAGCTGTAGAAGTCGTGACAAAAGGCAGACCAAACTCTTTTTCCATTTCCGCAATCATATTTTTTTCATACTCTACGCCATTGCAGAAACTTGCGCTGGTGCAGCCAAACATCAGAATATCTGTTGGAATAGCCGCAAGCAAACTGGCAGCCTGTTTGGTACCGGCAATGATTAAGTCGTTCAGACCTTCTTTATCTGTGCTGCCATTCATCACTCTGGTTGTTTGAATGGAAACACCCTTAGGTGCCATTGCAGTAAATTCAGGCTCCATCACCCATCCCATTGCAGGATAAATCAAACCAATCTTGGCTCTTCCGCCATAATCCAGATCATCCATTAGCATTCTTCTCCTTCCATTTTATCAAAGTACGCAAAACAAATATTTTTGAACAATTCTACACCAATCTTCAAACAATCTTCATCAATATTGAATGTAGAACTATGGTGAGGTCTATCTGTTTTCTTTTCTTCGTTCCCCACACCAATAAACAGGAATGCACCAGGTATATTGTTGTGGTTGGAATATTCGGAGAAATCTTCGCCTCCCAGACACTGATATGCCTGTATTTCGTTATGAGTGATTTCCATTTTGGGAACCACATCGGAATTGATGAAATCAATAATTTTTTCATCGTTGATCAGAATATAATTACTAACTTCAAATTCAATTTTGCCATCGATTCTATGGGCTTCGCATACACTCTTTACAATACGTTCCATACGTTTTCTGGGATTTTCTTCGCTGTTTTCCCCTCCATCGTATAGATATCGTAAAGAACCTTCCATTTCCAGCTTTTGTGGAATAATATTTGAAGATGTTCCAGCCTGAATCTTGCCAAACATGATATTCGTTGGCTTTAAGCTGCTAATTTCTCTTGTTTGTACTGTCTGAAAAGACTGTATGATGTTGGCAGCACAGATGATGGGATCAATGCTTGCTTCTGGAGCCGATGTATGCCCATCTTTACCTACCAGCGTGATTTTAAAGTTATACATTTCTGCCATAACAGAACCGGATTTGATACCGATCACACCGCTTTTTATAGGCGACCACAAGTGCAGGCCAAAGGATGCGTCCACAGATGGATTCTGAAGAACACCGTCTCTTACCATCAAATGTGCAGCTCCTACTTCTTCATTGGGCTGGAATACAAATTTTACATTTCCTTTCAGCTCATCTTTTCTGGCACACAACACTTTTGCCGCTACCAACAGCATGGCTGTGTGACCATCATGACCACAAGCGTGCATCACACCTGGATTCACAGATTTGTAAGGAACTTCATTTTCTTCTTCAACGAAAAGTGCATCCATATCTGCACGCAGCAGAATTGTTTTACCATTGGGGCGATTACCATATAGGGTTGCCACAACACCAGTATCTGCCATTCTTTGCGTTTCCAGTTCCAAATCCTGTAAGTACTTTTCTACTATTTGTGATGTGCGAAATTCCTTCCCGCCAATTTCAGGATGTTGATGAAAATCTCGTCTCAGTGCAATCAACTCATCATTCAAACACAATACTTCTTCTGATATTTTCATTGATCTCACTCCAAAATTATCTAATAATCCACTAACACACAATAAACAAAAACGGGAAAACCGATGCCACCGAGAGAGAGTAATTCCATCCATTTTCCCGTTTATGAGTTGAACCATATTGGTTCAATCTATCGTTATATACTATTACAATTCTCTGATTTTTGCCGATTTATGGAGGTTGATTTCAAAATCAGAAATTTGTATTAACGATCTCTTTGATCTGTTCCATAGGAACACCACATCCTGTTACAATAATTGCAACATTGCTGCCAGGTTTGATGACACCTTCACGCATGCAATACGCAATACCAACGCAGCTTGCACCCTCTGCAATCACTTTGTGATTTTCCATAATATATGCCATGCCATTGGCAATTTCTTCTTCACTGACCTGTACAGTCTCGTCCACATAATCTTTTACAATATCGTATGTATACTGATTATCCAGACCAATGCCGCCCAGCAAGCTGTCAGCAAGGGTAGGTTCTTCTGGCATTTCGATGGGATGACCTGCTTTCAAGCTTTCAATCATAACAGCTGCTCTTTCCTGAGATACACCGATGATTTTCACATCAGGCACAGACATTTTCAGACCAAGTGTTACACCACTGATGAGGCCGCCGCCAGAAAGTGGTACAATAGCTGTGTCGATTTCAGGACAATCTTCCAGAATTTCCAAGGACATAGTACCCTGTCCACAAAGAATTTCTTTGTCATCGAAAGGAGGAATTACTTTCACGCCTTTTTCTTTTTCCAGTTCGTAGCAATATACACCAGCTGCGTCCTGACTATCCCAGTTCATTAAAATCTCAGGATTCCATCTGCTGATCGCTTTTACTTTCGCCTGAGGTACATTTCTAGACATACAAACTGTCGCTTTTACTCCCAATCTGCTTGCAATATGTGCAACTGCCATACCATGATTTCCTGTAGAGAATGTGGAAACACCATTTGCACGTTCCTCAGGTGTCAGGCTCAAAATTTTGTTTGCTGCACCTCTTACTTTAAATGCACCAATCGCCTGCAGGTTTTCTAATTTCAGATAAATGTTGGCACCTGTTTTTTCACTCAGCTCAGGAGAGTATACAAGGGGTGTTCTTGTAATATAAGGTGCAATTCTTTTTCTTGCAGCCCAAATATCTCTGGATGTAATATCCTTTACCTTCATTTTTCTTGCTCCTTTCGCACACTATGTGCTCTATACAATCATTCTGCTTCGATCGCTTCAATTTCGGCTCTCAGCGTATCCAGAATTTCTTTACCTTCTGGACCTACTACCTGTTCATAGACTTCATAACCGGCGATTGCTTTTTCCTCAAATGCAGCTCTCTGTTCATCTGTCAACTGAATAACTTCAATATCGCTTTCAGCCTGGATTTTTTCCAATGCGGCGCTATTGATTTCTTCCTGAATTTCAAAAGAACGAGGGATCATTTCTTCTGCTGTATCCAGAATAATCTGCTGAATATCTTCTGGCAAGCTATTAAAGAAGTCAGGGTTTACACATGTTGCTGTAATAAACAAATTGGAATTTGCCTCAATCAAATAATCCTGTACTTCGTGGAATTTAGAAGTATGAATTGCACTGATGGGGTTTTCCTGCCCTTCGATCATGTTCAGCTGCAAACCGGAATATACTTCTGTGTAGCTCATTGGTGTAGGATTCGCACCATAAGCTTCATAAGCAGCTAAGATCATTGGAGACTGCATAGTTCTAAATTTCAAGCCTTTAAAGTCATCGGGAGATGTCAAAGGTTTGTTTGCTGTCCACTGCATGGCGCCTTCTGTCCAGAAACTCAGAGGCATAATATTTTTTTCCAGATATTTTTCCGCCAGCATTTCATTCAGTGCTACACTTTCTTTCAAAACTTTTTGTGTTTTATCCATATCCTGAGGGAACAGAAAATGTAAAGAGAACAGCTGGTTTTCAGGTACTACAGTACCCGTATTACCAGGGCTAATCATGGCAAATTCCACGCCACCGTTCTGCAGGATTTCACAGCCCTGCAGCGCATTACCGATCTGCCCTACCTGATAAATCTGCAGGTTGATTCTGCCATCAGATTTTTCGTGCAGCAATTCTGCAAATTCTTTACAATATACGTCCTGCATATCGTTGGTGTATTCTTCGTGTACCATACGCCATTCATATACAGTATTTTCATCATGTACCATTTCACCGGTTCGAACACCTGCACAGCCGGTCGCACCAACAACCATGCAAAGTCCAGCCAGTGTTGCAACTAAGGCTTTCTTCTTCATAAGCCGCCTCCTTCTTTTCTATTGCGCAGTTCAATCCTGATTGAGATAGGATAATACGCTTCTTACCTGAAGTTCTACACCATATTTCATCATGCTTTCATCAATATCAAACTGGGCATGATGATGCGGGAAATTACTTTTCTTTTCCGGATCAGCAATACCTACCCATGTCATCACAGAAGGTACTCTCTGGCTGAATTCCGCAAAATCTTCGCCCGCCAGAGAACGGAAATCATCCACATTGTCTCTTGTTCCGAAAGTTTCTTCTGCGGCCGCTCTTACGATACTAACCATTTTTGCGTCATTGAAAAGAGATGGATTACTAGGAATATATTTGATTTTATATTCCAGCCCCTGCGCCATGCAAGTACCTGCAATCACTCTCTCAAACGCTGCCAACACTTTCGGTTTATTCACTTCTTCGTCGGGGAACAGGAAACGAATGGTACCACCCAATTTTACAGAATCAGTGATAATATTTCTTGCTGTGCCACCTTCGATATGACCAAACATAACTGCGATTGGCAACAGTGGATCAAATTCTCTGGTGCCAAGCACCTGCAGTGCCTGTACGACACTGCAAGCGCCCAAAATTGCATCTTTGGCTGTATGAGGAGTGGAAGTGTGCCCTGCTTTTCCGATGATCTCCAGTTCAAACTCTTCTGTTGTACCCAGAATAGGACCCTCAGACAAACCGATGTGACCTGTTTTGATAGGGCTCCACAGATGCAATGCTAAAGCAGCATCCACATGCGGATTTTCCAAAACACCAGCTTCTATCATATTCAAAGCACCAGCCTCTTCTTCATTAGGCTGGAAGACAAATTTGACTATACCAGAAAATTCATCTTTGTGTGCAGCCAGGATTTTTGCAACAATCAACTGGATTGCCATATGACTGTCATGACCACAAGCATGCATCACACCTTTATTTTGACTTGCAAAAGGAAGACCCGTCATTTCTTCAACAGGCAGAGCATCCATATCTGCTCTTAGCATAATGGTCTTTCCTTCTCCCTTTGTACCTCTCAAAATAGCCGTTACTCCAGTTTTGGTAATTGTCTGGATATCTTCCAAACCAAGTGCTGTTAGATATCCGCAAATCTTTTTAGAAGTCAAAAATTCTTGATACCCCAATTCTGGATGAGCATGAAAATCTCTTCTAAGTGTAATCAACTCATTTTCTAGAGCTGCAACTTCTTTTTTAATATCAAACATTTTTATTCCTCCATTACAGCATAAACAAGGACAGTTGAGGGAATGCAATGACAATAATCGTAATTAAAATCAACATTGCCATATATGCTGGTAACCCCTTCACAACAGTTGCATACGGCTTATTGAAGATCGCACATGCAGTAAAGATGTTACATCCGAACGGAGGAGATACAGAACCAATTGCTGCCTGCAGTGTAATCAGAATACCCAGGTGAATTGGATCGATGCCCGCCTGTACTGCCAGTGGATAGAAAATAGGAGACAGGATGATGATAACAACCAAGCTGTCTACAAACATACAACCAATAAAGAAGAAAATCGTTACTGTTACCAGGATACGCAGTGCGCTAGGATCTGTACCCAATACTGCGTCAGTCAGTAACTGAGGAATCTGCGCATAGGAAATAACCCAAGAGAACAGCTGACCACTTGCAACCAGAACGAATACAGCACTGGTAACCACAGCTGTGCTCAGAGCAATTCTATGCAAATCTTTCAGACCAACGGTACGATAAACAATCATTTCCAGAATCAGTGCATACAGTACTGCAATTGCAGCAGCTTCTGTAGGACTAAATTTACCACTGTAAATACCAGCAAAGATAATTACAGGGAAGAACAGAGGCAGGATAGCTTTTTTCAAGGCTACCACTCTTTCTTTACCAGTTGCCTTTCTCTGTGTGGGGATTTTTGCCCATTTTGCATAGAAGAAACAGTAAATAGAGAAAACGATCAGCATCAGGATACCAGGTCCAACACCTGCAATGAACAGGTCACCAACAGAAGAACCTGTTACAACGGAGTACATGATCATGGAAATACTGGGAGGAATCAACAGTGCGATAATAGCGGAGTTGATAATCAGTGAAGAGCTTTCACCATCGGAATAACCCAGTTTTGCCAGTCTCTGTCTCATAGGCTTGCCAACTGCTACTACAGTAGCCTGTGTAGAACCGGAAATCGCACCAAACAGAGTACATGTTGCTGCTGTTGTGATTGCCATACCACCACGAATATGACCAACAAATGTTTCAATCAAATCAAGCAGTCTTTTTGTTGTATGACCAGAACACATGATATCTGCAGCCAGAATGAACATGGGAACTGCAAGCAATACCTGTGCGGATACCCCTGCAATCAACTGCTGAATACAAATTGCAAGATTGACATTTGGGAAAAAGAAGAATATAATGGCAATCGGTGCAGCTACCATGGGAATTACCATGGGGAAGTTCAATGCCAAGAAGAAAAACATGATACATAACATCAATGCTACCATATTATTCAGACACCTCCTCTACGTCATTCAGACCTTCATCCATATTTTCTCCTAATTTCAATACACTGGAGATATAAATTTCATCTTTTTCACGGATATTTTTGATAAAAGTTCTTGTATATTCAACACCTGCCATCAGGAAGCCAATGGGAACACTCAGATAGAAAATCCACATAGGTAACTGCAGAGCAGGAGAAATATATTCCAATTTATATACGCTGTGCACATAGTAAATGGAAAGGTACAGCAGATAGAACATAATAATCGCTGTAAGCAAAGAGATTACGCATGTCATAATCTTTTTTACCTTCAAACTTGCGAAGTCATATATAACGGACATACTGATATGTCTTGCCTGTTTTGCACAATAACCAATCCCCAAAAAGGTGACTGCGATATTTAACCAGATTCCAACTTCTTCTGTAAATGTCAAACTGGAGTTTAATACAGTTCTAGCAAAAACCCCCGCAATCAGGATAAACGCCATCCCTAAGACTGAAAAACTCAGAAGAATTTCAAAAATTTTGTCTACAATAGTCTTTTGATTGTTCAAAATCCATTCCCCTCCTTTTTCTAATGTAAAAAAAGGTACTCGGAAGTATAGTGTCTAGAGTCTTTCTCCTCTATAATAATATAACTCCAGAGTACCTATTCTTCTAACTAAAGCTTATCTTCGCCTCATAATTATTTCACGAGCAATTCTCTTCTGAAGTTACAGAATGTTTCTGCACCTTTTTCTGTTACAACAAAGGATTCACTTGTATCTACACCACAGTCATCCAACCAAATACCAGGAATCATGTGGAATGTCATACCAGGCACCAGAACAGTTTTATCGCCAGGACGCAGACTTGCTGTATGTTCGCCCCAGTCGGGAGGGAAGTTCAAACCCATGGAGTAGCCAATACGAGAGTCTTTCACAAAACCGCTCTTTGCAATTGTTTTAGCCCAGATGCGTTCTACATCTTCACACAGCATACCAGGTTTGATACCTTCCAGTGCAGCTGTCAGACCCTCGGAAACTGTTGCGCCCAAATCACGTACTTTCTGAGAAGCATTGCCCAGAATCATGGTTCTTGCCAGAGGGCAATGATAATGACGATAGTTACCACTCAGTTCCAGAATAACTGTGTCACCATCTTTGTAAACATCGTCTGTCCAGCTCAGATGAGGTGTAGAAGTACGAATACCAGCAGGCATCAGAGGTGCAATAGAGGAATATTCGCCGCCGTATTCTTTTGTACCACTGATCTGTGCCTGATATACAGCTGCTGCGGCATCACACTGACGAACACCGATATCAATGAAGTCATAAGCTGTTGTCATTGCTTTTTCAGCAATTACAGCTGCTTTTTTCATGAATTCGATTTCTGTTGCGCTCTTTACAATTTTTACCCAGTTTACAATGTTATAACCATCTTTGAATGTTGCACTAGGCAGACATCTTTCGATTGTTTTCTGGCATTTTGCAGAGAAGTAATATGCATCCAATTCTGTTGCAATTACTTTTTTATCCAGTCCTCTTTCTTTCAGGATATCTGCAACATATTCATAGGGATGTTTTACTGTAGAGTTTACATAGTCATCAGTATAAGCATAGATATTTTTTTCTTCCAAATATGTTGTCAGTCTTGCAGCATTACCGTCCTGGCCACGACCAAACCACATGGGCTGTTCCTCATCCAGCGCAACGATAACACCCTGATGTACATAGAAGGACCAACCATCGAAACCTGTCAGGTAGTTCATGTTGGCAGGATCAGTTACAATCAGTACTTCAATACCTTTTTCTGACATGCTTTTTTTGGTTTTAGCAACACGTTCCATATATTCCGCTACGGAAAATACCAAATTTTTCATATCTCTCACTCCTTATATTTTTTATATTTGTAATTACATACAATCATTTACTTAAAGTTGTAGCCTACTTCCAGCGCTTTTTCATTTACAGGGATCAGCTTTTCTTTTCTGCCAGGGAATACACTCTTCAGTTCTGCTTTTACAGCGTCCAGACCAACAAAGTTCAGGTACTTCAAAGCTACGCCCAGAGCTACCATATTTGCTGTTTTTGCATTCCCCAGTTCTTGTGCCATATCGTTTACAGGAGCATAAACCACTTCGATGTCTGTTCTTTCAGGTTTTACTTCTACCAGGTTGCTATTGATGATCAGATAACCACCTTTTTTCACCTGATGTTCATAGTCATGCAGAGAACGTTCATCCATAACCAGCAGTACATCTGCTTCAGAAATGATAGGAGACCCCATCTCTTCAGATACTACCATTTGACACATGGTGCGTCCACCCCTTTTTTCCTGACCATAAGAGGGTGCAAATGTAACAGTATATCCTTCTTTCATAGCAGCTGTGCAAATCAATTCGCCAATGGAAATAACACCCTGACCACCAATACCGGAAAACATGAATTGACTTTTCATTATGCATTTACCTCCTCATCTTTGAATACACCCAGAGGGTAAATAGGAATCATATTTTCTTCCAGGAAATCCAGAGCCTGTACAGGTTTCATACTCCAACCTGTAGGACAGGGAGAAAGTACTTCTACAAAACCTAAGCCTTTGCCTGCTTTCTGCAGTTCCAGAGCTTTTTTGATGGCTCTTTTTGTTTTAGCAATATTTGCGGGAGTGTTAACAGCAACTCTTTCACTGTAAACGCAGCCTTTGATGTTAGAGATTAACTCTGCCATATTTACAGGGGCACCTTCTCTTTCTACAGACTTACCATAAGGTGTTGTAGATGTTTTCTGACCTTCTAATGTTGTAGGAGCCATCTGACCACCTGTCATACCATAAATTGCATTGTTTACGAAAATAACACTGAATTTTTCACCACGAATTGCAGCGTGGATAATTTCAGACATTCCTTCGGAAACCATATCGCCGTCACCCTGATATACAATAACCATATTTTCAGGTCTTGCGCGTTTGAGACCTGTCGCCAGAGCAGGCGCTCTACCATGCAGCGCACAGATAGAGTCTGTTTTGAAGTACTGATCTGCATACACAGAACAGCCAATAGGCCATACCATAACGGTTTCTTCCAGCCAATCCATTTCTTCGATAATTTCCGCAATCAGTTTATTGATGATAGCATGTCCGCAGCCGCCGCAGTATTTGAAATATGCATCCTGCAATACGGAAGGTCTTTTATATACAACCTGCATTCCGACACATCCTTTCTATTATTTCACGTACAATTCACGAATTTTTTCGTACAATTCTACAGGTGTTGGTGTAAAGCCACCCAATCTGCCGTAGAATTCTACCTGATCTTTATCTTTTACAGACAGTTTTACGTCTTCTACCATCTGACCAGCGTTCAATTCTACTACCAGGAATTTTTTATCATCCAAGCCTTCAAATGCTTTTTCAGGGAAAGGCCATACACGCTGAGGACGAATCATACCAACTTTCAAGCCGTTTTCTCTTGCAATTTTAATTGTATCCAGCGCTACTCTTGCTACAGAGCCAAATGCTACGATAACAATATCTGCATCTTCCACCTGAATGCTTTCCCATTTCTGTTCGTTTTCTCTGATCTTGCTGTATTTTTCCTGCAATCTCAAGTTGAATGCTTCCCACTGTGCAGGACCATCCCCACAAGTTGTGATAACATTGTGTTTTCTATTTCTTGCGCCTGTTACTGCACCGGCAAAAGAAATATCTTTGGGTGTCACTTCGTCAGGCAGGACAACACTTTCTCTCATTTTAGCCAGTGTTGCATCTGTCAGAACAATAACAGGATTCAAATATTTTTCAGCCAAATCGAAAGCTTCCTGAATCATATCAGCCTGTTCCTGTACAGAATAAGGTGTCATACAGATAACATTGTAGTCACCATGTCCACCACCTTTTACTGCCTGGAAATAGTCACCTTGAGAACCAAGGATTTCGCCATCTGCAGGACCGGGACGCATTACGTTTACTACAACCGCAGGAAGACCCGCTGCTGCCATATAGCTCATCGCTTCTTGTCCCAAACTAAAACCAGGACCTGCAGTACCTGTCATTGCTCTCTTACCAGCAGCTGCTGCGCCTGCAATCATGTTAAAAGCGGCAACTTCTGTTTCCGCCTGTACAAAAACTAAATCTCTTTTTGGAGCCTCTGCTGCATAATATTCTGGCATTTCACTAGAAGGTGTAATTGGATATCCAAAGAACATTTTACAGCCGGCACGAATTGCAGATTCAGATAATGCAGCATTTCCCTGCATAAAAACCTTTTCACCCATTTTTTTCACTCCTTATTCAGAAATATCTTTCACTACTTCAATTGCACCTTCAGGACATACTCTTCCACATGTACCACAACCAATACATTCTTCCATATCTGTCACAACGGGTGTGTAATAACCCTGTTTATTTATCTTATCCCCATTCACCAAAATTTTTTTTGGGCAATATTTTACACAATAATGGCACTCTTTGCATCTGTCAAAATCAATTTTGACCATATTCATCATCCTGGCACTCCTTTCTCTACAAAAGGCAGGCAAATTATGCCTGCCTTCATTTGTCTAAAATAATGAGATATGTTATGGATTGTAAATAAAATTATTTCTGTATGCTATAATCTACTACTTCTTATTCTTCACCAGGATGTTTTCTATCTTTGAAAGAAGATTCCTGAGGACCTCTCTGGTCTTTTTTTGCAATATACAGGCTACCTGTTGCTCTACCACACAGTACAGGAGGTTCACATGCTGTAGCTGCTGTACCAGGTGTTGCAACACCGCTAAGATCTGCATCAGTTCTATCCAGCTGAGTTGCAACTTTCCATGCTTCAAATTTGCATGTATAGGACTGGTTACCCACTTTTTCGATCCAGCCATGGTATTCCATGAAGTCACCTACATATACAGGTGCCAGGAATTCAATATTTTCATAGCCCAGGAACAGACTGATGTCACCATCTACATAAACCATCAGTTCTGTACCAACATCACCCCACTGATCTACAATTCTTGCACCATTTACAAGACCGCCAACATAGTGTGCATCTTTCGCACTCATCATCAGATGATGTACAACTTTTTTACCTACCATAATAAACTTCCTCCTTATAATTGCTTTTGCTTTAAATTTTTTGCTTTCATTTTTCAATGATGTTTATTACAGTTTTCATTATATAGAATGCCATTCTTTTTGTCAATACTATTCTATATATCAGAATATATATATTTTTATTCCTATATTTGTATATATTCTATAAATTTGCGAAACATTATAAAATAGTGGTCTTATTTATTGTTTTTTTATATTCATCCTTATATTACAGAAAAAACAATCCAATTCCAAAATAATAAATCAAACGTAAAAAGGCTCGTTCCTCAACCTGAGCACAAGCCTTTTGTTTATTATTTTTATTTTACTTCAAATAAACCATGCAACAGCACGAACAGGAGAACCATCTGCATTTTCTATTTTCAACGGAAAACAACTAAACCAGAATAATTCACTGCCACATAAATGCAAATTTTTTAAATTTTCTATATTAAGAATGTCTTTTTTTGCAAATAAAGCACGATGTCTCGTCAAATTTAAATCAGATACTGGATCCAGACCAATGGTATCAAAGCCAATACCTTTTAAGGAACTATTCATAATAAAAGAAAGAACCTCTTCGTCAATACAAGGATATTCTTCAAAATATTTTGAACTGCCCCAGTATTTATCCCAACCTAAATGAAAAAGAAGAAAATCTGCCTGTTCAACTTGATTTGCATATGGTAATAACTGTTCTTTTGTAATGTATTCTCCTTCTTGTAACATAGTACAGTCAATTACTAATGCTTTCCCAATAAATTGAGAAATAGGAAACTCATCCAAAGCAGTTCTATTAGGAAAGAGATGAACTGGTGGATCAACATGTGTACCTGTATGTGTATAAAAAGATATCTTAGTTTCTTTAAAACCATCCCTGTCATACGTATTAGCATCGACAAAATCAGGTGTTTCTGTTCCTGGATAAACAGGCATTTCAGGTGAGATAGCTTGCGTCAAATCGATAACTTTCATAAAAACCTCCAAATAGAATTTCTTATAATTTTACCATATATCAGAATGCAATTCTACTATTTAACATTTAATTGTTTTCATTTCAATAAAAGAATCTTCAGCAATACTTAAGCGATACAGATATGAAGTAAATTACAAACATAAAACGGTTAAAACATAAGTCTTAACCGTTTACTAAAAACCATATGATTATTTTACATATTTTGTATAGAGACCACTTGTCATGGATAAGTGCTGATATATATTTTATTTTCTATATGTCTATTTTGTAGTTGAATGGATATAGAATTAAGAGTGTTCCGCAAATTGATATACTGATCTTAGTGTAAATGAAATCAGCTAGCAAATGGAAGGTCCTCATTAGCAGGCTCCTCTATACCAAGGCACGTGCAGCTAACAATAAGTTTCACCCCATCCAAATCATAGTCTCGTAACAATTGGATGAAACCGACTCAGCAAATCCTGTCCTTCTTCATGCTCTTGGCTGCTAAAAAAACTCGCTGTATTTTCCTTGTTGACTACGATATCAACCGAGATAGCACTCTTTTTCCAAATGCTCTGCCCCAGTTATAATGCAAGTAGATTCTATACACATAGGCATACTAGTACCATACATCTTGTAAAAGGCGATAGCTTCACTCTTCAATATAGACATACTCTTTCTAATTCAGTTCACTAACAATGAGAAAGAAACCTTAAAACACTGATTACCATTGTCAAATAAGGATAGAAAATACTGATTAGGTATAGTATGTTAAAGAAAATCTACAACTTGAATTTTATTATTCAGAAAGGAGCGATGTAAATGAAAGCAAGTAGAATGAAAGACAAGGCTACTATCGGTGTGTGTTCTCCTTCGTTTCCAATTTCAGCAACAGAACCTATTCGTTATGAGAGAGGAATAAAATATTTAGAAAGTAAAGGTTTTCAAGTAAAAAATGGATTTTTGTATAAGAAAAATGACTTTTATCGTTCTGGAACAATAAAAGAACGAGCATCAGAATTTAATGATCTTTTATATGATGAGAACATTCAGATAATTATGACGGCAATAGGCGGCAATAATACAAATTCTATTCTGCCATATATAGATTATGAGTATATAAAAAACACCCTAAAATAATTATCGGATTTTCTGATATCACTGCTTTGTTACTGGCGATTTATGCAAAAACGGGTTTAGTCACTTTTTACGGTCCAGATGTAGCATCATCCTTTGGAGAATTACCACCCTTTGTAGACTGGACTTTTGAAAGTTTCAACACATTCGTGAACGGTATATCTGTACCATACAATTATGAAATGCCTATTGCGTGGACAGAGGAATTTATTGATTGGAGCAAACAAGATCGAGCAAAAAACAATATTCTAATCAATGGGTTTGTGTAAAACAAGGAACTTGTCAGGGCAGATTAATTGGAGGAAATCTGAATACAATGGAAGGCTTTTTTGGTACAGAATATATGCCGATAATAAACAAGGGAGATATTCTATTTATCGAAGACGCCGAAAAAGACGCATATACAATAGAGCGTTCTTTCTCTTTGCTTAAACTTGCTGGCGTATTTGACAAGGTGAGCGGAATAATTTTAGGAAAACACGAAAAATTTGACGATAATGGAACAGGTAGAAAACCTTATGAAATTCTTTTAGAAGTTATAGGAGATACTTCCATTCCCATTTTAGCAGAGTTTGATTGTTGTCATACTCACCCTATGCTCACAATTCCAATTGGATGTGAAGTACTTTTAGACGCAACAAACAAAAAAATCATCTTAATGGAAGATCCACTGAATTAAACGGAATTGAATTTTATTGAGTATATGACATCTAAATAATCACGATCCTCACAATAGAAACATTGAGCAGGAAATCCATAAACGGACTTCCTGCTTTTCTTATGCTCGAAATCAGAAAGTAAAAATGGAACATAAGAAACTGTATGTCATCAGGGAACAGAACGACAAAACCCACATCGATAAGCAAATCCACCTCTACGGTTATTCCACCAACCAGATGTTTGATATATGGAGCATCCTCAGCCACTACTGGATGATCAGTAACAAGAACAACCTTGTCCGATGTTACTGATACGCACCAGCATTGAAAATTTATTAAGTTCTTTTGGCTTGCCTCAAGGGGACATTGCCTTCGAATAAAGTGATTGCATATGCTTAGAAGGAACTTATTAGAAAAATCTCAAGAATTCTTTCTGAATTACGAGATAGCTTAGTGTACGAATATGCTTAGCTACATCTGTCGGATTATTTAACAGTGTAATAAATTATATTAGGAATACAGTTATTGCGAATTTGAAAACAAAAACAGAAAATTAGTGGTTGGGATATATTGCATAAGTTTTTAATTAAAGGCTTAAAAATGATAATTTCAACAATTTAAGGAATTCTGAACAGCTTGACCGCTGGTCGCGGATAAGTACTGATAGTTATTTTATTTTCTATATGTCTATTTTGTGATTGAATGGGTATAGAATTAAGAGTGTTCCACAAATTGATATACCGATTCGGGTGTAAATGAAGTCAGCCAGCAAATGAAATTGCCTCATTAACAGACTTCTCCACGCCAAGGTACATGTAGACAAGAATAAGTTTCACCCCATCCAAACCACAGTCTCACAGCCATAGGAAGAAGCTGACCCAGTTAGTCCTGTCCTTCTTCATGCTCTTGGCTTCCCAAAAAACTCGCTGTATTTTCCTTATTGACTACGATATCAACCAAGACAGCACTTTTCCAAATGCTCTGCCCCAGTTATGATACAGGTTATTACTTGATAAATTCTTCGTTTAACTATACGCATAGTTTGCCGTCTCCTTTCCGAATGATGTGGCATACCTTCGTTTTACCAGAGATCTGCAAACCATGTCTCTTTTTATTTTTTTAATTTGCGAAACTTATTGTACTTTATCCCGCTTCTACGAGGTAATGTAAACGAAGCCCAGAAAGCTTTACGAGGTAATACTTTCTGGGCTTCGTATGTACTAGAATAGCACTACAGTAAAAATTCCAGGAGATAAGTAGGTATTCAATCTGCCAATTCATTCGTATTTAAACTTTATAAGCAGTTATATCTCTATGCATTTCTCACCATTTTGACTATTTAATATAAACACTAATATTAGGCACTATTGAAATACCGTTGCAATGGCTGAAAAATTATTTTTTATGCAAAAGCTGAATCATTTTTTCGTACAATTGCATTGTTGCTTTCGCATCACCTAATGCAGTATGTCTTCCATCTACAATAATATCAAAAAATTTAAAAGCTTGAGTAGAACTATCAATTTTATCTGGTATTATACCTGCATCTTGTAAAAATTTTAATATTGAATAGGTATCAACAATTCTATGAAGAAAAATGTTGTCAAAACTTCTGCGATTATCCTTAAACATCTTCCTGATAAACTGCACATCGAACTGTGTATTATGCCCCGCTAAAGGAATAGAAACATAATCAGCAAAATATATTTCTTTAATCTCTTCAAATTTTTTTATTAAATCTTTAGGGATAATGGCATCCGCAAAATCAGAGTCCGTCAATTTATTGATCTTCTGTGCAGTTTTAGTAATATAATAGTTTTCATTTTTCAGATAATACTCTGCACTGTAATATTCTCCTACAATAGAGTCCCACACAACAAAACCGACAGACAAGAGAGAGTGTTTTTCAGGGTCTAATCCTCCGGTTTCAGTATCAATAAAGAGCAATCGAGCCATGTTTTATTTCTCCTTTATAATAATTTTATTTCCATTTTCGTCAATAGTAACAGATACACTTACCGAGGCAGATAAAATAGCATTTTTTTCTTCTTCAATATAATCATAAAAACTACCAGTTGATTCTGCCCTTATATAGGGAACAGTTGCTTTTCCTGGAGAGTGCTTAAAAAATGCCATCAAAGCAACATTATCCATCACATAATATGTGGCTTGTAAACTTTTATTATACAGATATACTTTTGCTCCTAATTCAGCATAATCAATTACAGCTTCATAAATTAATGATTTGGTTTTTCCAGATTTATAATTATACCTCCTATCAAATTCAGCCATAATATCATCGTTTTCATAATCAGGCATAATAACGATAAAATTGTTATTCTTATTTATGAAATTTTGTATTGCAACCCTATTGGAATTTCTCCAAGTCTGTGCATATGTAAAAATCGCTGTAAAATTATGTGTCTTTAATAATTCATTTTTCCAGTTAATACTTGAAAAGTCAGTATCAATATGATCAACGCCACTTTGCTGAATGTTTTTAGAGATTTTTGCCACCTCAAATATTGATTCAGCAAATCTCTTTTTGGCGAATATCTCCCACAAAAAATTAACAAGAAATGCTGCACCAATAGTAGACACAATTGTAGTAAGGAATAATTTAATTTGCTCATCACTAGTAATCATTGGAATAAAATAAACTACACTAAGAAAAGAAACACCTGTTACAATCAGGCTGATAATAATAGTAATTAAATTTCCTTTTGTTAATTCATTATACATTGCACTCTTTTCTCCTTTATATTTTTTGTAAAAAACTATTTTCCTACAAATAACTAACCATCAGCTTTTGCAATTTTCCATTAACAAATCGGCAAATCAACTCCAGCTTATATTGACACACGCAACTACCAATAATATTTACCTTGCTTGTCTTTGCCCAGACCAACCGCTCCATTACCAGTCCTAGGATGTACTGTAGAAGCGTGCCAAAATGCAGAACTTTCCCTCCGCTGCCCACCACACCCAAAAGACAGGCGTAGAAGACACGTAGTTCTTACACCAACTCCTATGTCATAATATCATAGTCAGCCAAAAGATTATTCACAGAACACAAATTGAGTTTATTCAGCCACTCATAAATCTAATAAACATTCTTGACTTCAGCAATATCTTTAGGTGGATTCAAAATATACTTGCTATACAGCATAGTTTCAAAAAAAAGATGTTATGCTCGATACCTAGAGAGTCATAAATATCTCTAACACATTCACTGCATCTCGGCATCAGATTCGCAGAAAAAGAAAACTTAACCAATCGTTTCCCACTAATTCCATAATTTCTGCCATATAGCCAATCATTTGATGGTAATTTCAAAAAAGATCTTTTGGCTTCTCGTGTAACATCTCGCTAATTCAAACGTTGTCTTTATTATATCATACATCACTTATTCCATAAATCAAAAATCGATGCTTTCCTTTTCAAAACATAAAATGCACGAATAATTTTCAAATAAGTGAAATTTGCAAGGTGAATTGTATTCTATATTTCAATGCTTCTTAAATTATTCTAGAGAACCTTAACCGCTTTGTTATTTATGCTCCTACATTATCCGTCCACATCTCACACTGACTCATCACCGTTTTCACAGCGTCTTCCATACCTTCCGGCGGATATTTATATCTCTTCAGCAAACGCTTTACTATTTTTCGCATCCCTGCTCTAGCACTTTCTTTCTTCTGCCAGTCAATGGTACGATTCTTACGCAGCATCTCGGTTAACTCTTTTGTAATCGCAATCAACTCATCGTTCTGATAGAAATCTTTGATTGCCTGCGGTTTTGTCAATGCATCATAAAACGCCAGTTCTTCCGCATTTAATCCCAACTTTTCGCCTTCTGCATTGGCATCTGCAATATCTTTTGCCAGCTTCATCAGTTCTTCGATAACTTCCTCATTGGTCAGCATACCGTTCAAATAACGATTCAAAGCACTTTGGATTCTTTCCGAAAATTTTTCTGATTTCACAACATTGGTACGGCGATACACCGATACTTGCTCCGCAATCAGCTTTTTTAGCAATTCTACCGCAAGATTTTTTTCTTTCATGTTTGCGATTTCTTCCAAAAACTTTGGATCAAACAGAGAAAACTCCGTCTGTACATCAGAAAAAAGATTGATTACACCTTCACTTTTGATGCTGTGTTTCAACAATTCGTTGATTCTTTCATTGATTTCTGGCAATGTCAGCTTCTTATTTTCTCCACCGGTACTAAGGCGTACCAGCATTGTTCGCACTGCTTCAAAATAAGCTGCTTCAAACCGGATTTTTTCCTCTATCAAACTGCTGCACAAAGATAACGCCTGTTTCAGAAGCAAAGCCTCTTTGATATACACATACTGCGTCCGTTCTTTTTCCGGCAGATCCGTTTCTTCCATATTCTTGCCCAACAAAAAGTTTGTACCGCCTGTAATAGCCTTGGCTTTCTCATAATCACTGCCTGTGAAAAATACAGAATAATCATACCCAAAGAAGAAATCTCTACAAACTTCCAATTTCTCCAAGAATTTTGGATACGCTGCATCTTTAATATCCGTATCCCCATAATTCTTTTGATCCCTTGCGGTGTAGTCCTTCATTGCCTGCTTCAATGCCGATGCAATCCCCACATAATCCACAACCAAACCGCCTTCTTTATCCCGAAAAACACGGTTTACTCTGGCGATTGCCTGCATAAGGTTATGTCCAGACATGGGTTTATAGACATACATAGTAGCCAACGAAGGTACATCAAACCCCGTCAGCCACATATCCACCACAATAGCAATTTTCATAGGAGAATCATTGTCTTTGAATTTTCTAGCTAACTCTTCTTTGTGGGCTTTGTTTCCAATGACTTTTCGCCATTCTTCGGGATCATTATTCCCTTGTGTCATCACAAGCCCTACTTTTTCTGTCCAATTCGGGCGCAATTCCAACAGTCTATTGTAAATCTTCATGGCAATAGGACGGGAATAAGCAACAATTATAGCTTTTCCTGTCAACAGATTCTCTCTGTAATTTTCGTAATGATCCAAAATATCCTTAACCAAAGAATCAATGGTTTCTTCCGCACCCAGCACAGCTTCCATCTGTCCCAGTTCCTTTTTGCTTTTCTCAATGATATAAGGATCTGTATTTTGTGCCATGATTTCATACTCTGTTTCAATGAGCCGCAGAATATGCTCGTCCAACTTCAAATGAATGACACGGCTTTCGTAATAAACCGGCTTTGTAGCGCCATCTTCCACCGCTTGTGTCATATCATAAACATCTATGTAATCCCCAAAAACTTCTGTGGTGCTTTTGTCTTTGGAAGAAATGGGCGTACCTGTAAAGCCAATATAGGTGGCGTTTGGCAGATTCTGGCGAATGATGCGTGCTGTACCCACAATGGTTTTGGCTTCGATTTCTCCCTGCTCGTTTTCCTTGATTACCACTTTTTCTGTCAAGCCATACTGCCCACGGTGCGCCTCGTCCGCCATGACCACGATATTTCTTCTTTCGGAAAGGGCTTTCTGGCTTTCCTCAAATTTCTGCATGGTCGTAAAAATAATGCCGTTTGCCTGACGGTTTGCCAAAAGCTCTTTTAAATGCTGTCTGCTTTCCACCTGCTGTGGTGTCTGGCGCAAAAAGTCCTTGCATCTTGCAAACTGCCCATAAAGCTGGTTGTCCAAATCGTTTCTGTCTGTAATGACAACAATGGTTGGGCTTTGCAATGCTTCCTGCAAATAGTGAGCATAAAACACCATGGAAAGAGACTTGCCGCTACCCTGTGTATGCCAAAATACGCCACCTTTGCCATCGGTTTTGGTAGCGTGTTTTGTAGAAGCAATAGCTTTTTTGACTGCGAAATACTGGTGATAGCCTGCCAAGATTTTGAATGTGTTTTGTCCATCTACATTGAAGCAGATAAAATTTTTTAGAATATCCAAAAATCTGTTTTGCTCAAAAATCCCCTCAAAGAATGTGGTAAAATCCGCAAACTGTGTATTTTCATAACTGCCGTCTGTGGTTTTCCATTCCATGAAGCGGTCTTCCCCAGAGGTAATGGTACCTGCTTTGGAAACGCTCATATCACTCATGACACAAATGGCGTTATAGATAAAAAGGGATGGGATTTCGTACATATAATTCCGTAGTTGGCGGTAGGCTGCCGAAGCGTCGGTTTCTTCTCTGGAGGGTGATTTCAGCTCCACCACTACCAAAGGCAAACCATTGACAAAGAGCACAATATCTGCCCGTTTTTCGGAATGTTCTACCACAGTCCATTGGTTGATGGCTCTAAAGTCGTTGTTTTCCAGCGTGTCATAATCCACTAGATAGACCAAGGCAGAGCGATCCTCACCCTTTTCCTCATACTTGACAGGAACGCCATTTTGCAGATAATCCATAAACACCATGTTTTTCTGCAACAGTGTCCCTGTTTCAAAGTTTTTCAGTTTGTAAATGGCTTCCTGTAACGCAGCTAAAGGCAAGCCCCGATTGATGCGCTCTAAAGACGGTAAAAGCACATCTTCGTATAAGGGGCTGTGGTAGTCACGGACAATATCGGGACCATATTGCCAGTGGTAGCCAAGATTTTGGAGCAGCTCAAGGACGGCGTTTTCGTAGTTGGATTCGGTAAAGGACATGGGATCACCTACTTTTATTAAAATTGATTTTTAAATCTTCTTCAAGAAATGGGAAATAGTCTTTTATAAATTTATTACATAATTCACAGTATTGATTTTTAAGAATGATAACTTCTTCTCTATCAGAAAGTATTTCTGATAATTTATTATTATCATTTTCACTTGATAACCTCACGAGATTTAATGATACACTTAAAATTTCCTGTAATAATTTTGCATCATATTTATTGAATAAAAACTCTCCCGAAATAAGAATACTTTCTTTTTGTTTTAGAAAAACTAAAAATGTCGTTAAGTTTATATTTTTAGTAATATCTTCTGCGTTTCCTAAATACATTCTAAAAGCTACTTGTATCGCTTTCTTAGTTTTTTCATTTTCAATTTGCTTTGCAACAACTAAAAATTTTTGTATTGTAGTATAGCAATCGTACCTTTTCTCAAACAATGAAATCCGATCTTGCCTATCTGCTATTTGTTTTGGTACTCTAATTGCAAAAATAATTGCAATAACAGATATTAAAACGCTCATTATTGTTGTTCCTAATTGTATGTAATCAAAGCAACCTTTTTGCCCCAAAGACTGAACAGCAACAATTAACTCTTCCATAAGTTCTCTTGATGAATAAAAACCATTACCTTCTAATCTGCCAATGACAATCATCTCTTGTAATATCCTCTCTTATATATTTAGTTTTAATGAGACCTTGTTTATAAAGATTGATAAGTATTTCTCTAACTTCATCTATTGGCATCTGCATATAATCCGCAACTTGCTTTGTCGTAGTTCCCATTGTAATTCCTATATAATTTAGAGCTCTTTTAGGATAGTTTATCTCATACTGTGACATTCTATCATTTGGCTGAACACGTTCATATTGTATATTACTCTTCCCTATTTCATCAAGCTGGTCAAGTATCTCATCATATAGTGCCCTTAATTCTTCGATGTCCTCTTTCATTATTTCAATTGAGGTAGTAACTTCATTTAACATACTTTCATTTGAAATCGCAATTTCTCTTTTATTGGAATCCAATTTATGTTGTAAAAATACAGCAACAATAGGAATCGCAATCGTAGCAAGGGCACTAACCCAACTAGCCACACCAGAAATCGCATCCCAATTATTATCTAAATAAGGTGCATAAGTAATTCGGAAACCTAATGAATATAAAAATATAATGAAAATTAAAAGCAAAATGACAATTATTATCCACTTAAACCATTTATGCTCTAGTATCCTCCTCAAGATTCATTACCTCCAAAACTAATCTCACCAGACATCAATTTAGGTAACAAACAATCCCTTATGTCAGTTAATCTCGCATTTTCTTTGCATAATAATTCCATTTTCTGAAATAATGGTAAAACAATCTTATGATATTTTTTAATTTTATCTGTATTGGAATGAACCATCAATTGCTTAATCACTAATTGGCTTATATTTTGTTGTGCTGAACCTATCGCTCTTGATTTTAACACTTCTTGAAAATGTTTCACAAATTCAAATAAATATGTGAATGGATAGTCGCAATTTTCTAATAATACGCATATTGCCTGATTGCAAGCCATTTCAGTTGTTATAATGCCATATTCTCCCACTGTAGCTCCATACATAGCTACTAATACACTATGACTGGGCAAAAGTTTTGCGGATGACTTATTCAATGCCAATTGATTAATTTTTTCTTCTGTATCTGTAATAAAATTACCACTCAATTCTTTTGATTTTACCCAAGGAATATTTGCATTTTCATAAAATACCAAATTCTTTCTTGAAGGTGTACCGCCCGATGTTGTCTTAATCGCTTTACCTAATTCTACTCGTTCCATGTCCTCCGCAAAAAAGCTCTGATAAATTAAATCAATTTGTTGCTCTAAATTATCATTTATCTGCTGAGTTAGTGCAATTTTTTTTTGCAAAGAATTAAGCACACTTACTATTTTTTTCTGAGTTTGAATATCTGGTAATTCAATCTCAAGTTGTTGAAAAGTAGTAGTCGGTCTTGCAAGTGCAGGAACCCCTACCTGTGAAGCATTGCTCAAAAGTTTATGTTGACCAATCGGTGTGTGTAAATAATAAACCAGATATTCTGGCAACACTTTATTATTACACTTAACACGAAACTGTGATTGTGAAATCACATATCTATCATATTTTGAGTTTTCTGGAATGTATGAAACCTGACCCAAAGTTCCTCTATGTGTTATAACAATATCTCCTCTGTATGCATTTGCTTTTTTTAAGGAGTTTGCTTTTTCTTCTGTTATATATCGAAAAGAATCTTCTTTTAAAACAAAATCATCTAAATTACTACCATTTAAAACAGGTATTCCTTCATCAACAAAACAAGATACCTTGATATTTGAACCAAAAGGTCCCATCGCAATTTCATCTATTAGTTCTGCTACACTATATGTTTTATATTTCATACCCAATCGCCCCCAGTTTCTCTCTGATCTCCTGTTCCAGCGCATGGGATTTTTGGAACAACTCCGCCAGCTCTCCTGTAAGGCGTTCCATTTTTTCCTCGAATGGTTCGCCATCGTCTTCCTGTTCCTCAATGCCTACATAGCGCCCAGGGGTGAGGATATAGCCTTGCTTTGCGATTTCTTCCGTATCTGCCACAGCGCAGAAGCCTTTCACATCTTCCAGCGTACCTGCTACGTACTGGTTGTAGGTATCCGCAATTTTCGCAATGTCTTCCTCTGTCAGTTCCCGCAGTTTGCGGCTGACCATGGTTCCCATTTTTCTTGCGTCAATGAAAAGTGTTTTGCCTTTCTGTCTTTTGTTCTTTGCCAAGAACCAAAGGGAAACGGGAATCTGTGTGGTATAAAAAAGCTGTGTGGGCATAGCAACGATACATTCCACCAAATCCGCCTCAATGATATTTTTTCTGATTTCGCCTTCACCACCGGACTGAGAAGAAAGAGAGCCATTGGCAAGAACCATACCAATTTCCCCATCAGGTGCCAAGTGCCAGATCATATGCTGAAGCCAAGCAAAGTTAGCGTTTCCTGCCGGTGGTGTGCCATACTGCCAGCGGACATCTTCCCCCAACTTGTCCGCACCCCAGCCGGAAAGATTAAAAGGAGGATTTGCCATAATAAAATCTGCCTTCAGCTGTGGATGGCAGTCATCAAAGAATGTATCGGCATTGTATTTCCCCAGGTCTGCCTCAATACCACGGATTGCAAGGTTCATCTGCGCCATTTTCCAAGTGGTCGGGTTGGAGTCCTGACCAAATACAGAAATGCGGTTGATGTTTCCGCCGTGGTTTTCAATAAATTTTGCGGACTGAACAAACATACCGCCACTGCCACAGCATGGGTCATAAACTCTGCCATTATAAGGCTGCAACACCTCAACCAAAGTACGCACCACGCAGGCAGGAGTATAGAATTCCCCAGCCAACTTGCCTTCCTGTTCCGCAAACTTAGAAAGACAATATTCGTATGTACGTCCTAAAATATCTTTGCTATTTCCATGCTCAATCATTTGAATATTGGTAAACAGGTCTACCACATCACCCAAACGACGTTTGTCCAATTCGGGACGGGCAAAGTTTTTTGGCAGAATATCTTTCAGTCTTTTATTTTCCTTCTCAATGCTTCGCATAGCGTCATCAATGACAGTACCGATTTCCGGCGTATGGGCTGCCGCCGCAATGACACGCCAACGGGCATTTTCCGGTACGAAAAAGATATTTTCAGAAATGTATTCGTCCATGTCTTCCTCGAAGCCGTCGCCCTCTTCCACCAATTCCTGATACTTCGCCTCGAAGCGATCAGAAATATATTTTAAGAAAATCAGTCCCAGAACCACTGACTTATATTCCGATGCGTCTATATTTCCACGGAGAACGCAAGCCGCCTCCCAAATTTGTTTTTCAAAACCAATGTTGCTGGTATTTACTTCAGCCATAATAACCTCCTGCAAATCTCGACATAATATTCTTTATTATATCACAGATTGAAAATGTCGTATAGAATCCATCACTCCATATTTTGGAAATGAATACATAAATGAACCGAATTGCAAAATTTCTTATTATAAAGCCATTATCCTTTCTCACAAAAAATCAGCTGACCGTTTTCCACGATCAGCTGATTCCATTTCATTCTTCTTTCACTCTACTGCAGTCCCCACGAACTTATAGTAAATCTCCACTTTCTGTGTCTTATTTCCATCCTCATCTACGACCTTTTCATGGACGACAATCCTTTCAATGAGCTCATTGAGTATGTAGGCGTTCAGTTCTTGTATATCCGTATATTTCTTGATGAGAGGAATAAACTTCTCTACATTTTGGAACGTTTCCTGGGTTTTCTCCCACTGCTCTTTCAGCGTTTCCTGCTTGCTTTTCAGTTCTCTCTCCTCTTGATCAAGCCCCTGATACATATCCTCATATCGTTCATCGCTGATTCTACCTAAGGCAAGGTCTTCATATAATCATTTGATGACTGCTGTGATTTCTGATAATCTTCTTTCAACTCGCTGCAATTCCACTTTGATTTTCGTCCCATCCTGTTTCTGCTGGTCTGTTTTCATCTTCACCAGCATTTCCAGATACTGTTCTTCCGCATTTTGTGCTCTACTTGCATGGCGACGGATATCCTCCAGAACGATTTGGTACAACGCCTTCCAGCTTATGTAATGGGAGGTACATCGATCCTTACCATAGTTTCTATATACCCAGCAGCTGAAGCCTGTATAGGTACCTCGTTTTGCATCATAGCTGACGTTCAGTGAGGAACCACAGTCAGCACACTTCACCAATCCTGCGAAGGGCTGCAATTCCCCTTTGGCATTTGGTCTTCTCTTGGCTTTCATCATCTGATGCACCGTGTCCCAAAGTTCTTCGGAAATGATAGCCTGATGTGCATTATTATATACGATCCAATCTTTTTCCGGCGTTTCCTCTCTCCTTTTATCGAAAAATCCCTTTGTTCTTGTCCTGCCAAACACTGCCTTTCCCAGATAGACCGGATTGTTCAGAATAGAGCGTATGGTTGATGCGTGCCAGTCAAAATCCTGTCTCCAGTAATCACTTTCATAATAATCGGGATGGTTCCGATTGAAATATGCCTGAGGATTCAAGATTTTTCGCTCCCGCAATATCTTTGTCATCTTCCCATATCCGATGCCATCGGCGAAAAGTCTGAATATCATTTGCACCACTTCAGCCGCCGGCGGATCGTCAATGAGTTTATGTCTATTCTGTGGATTTTTTTCGTAACCGAATGGTGCATGGGCACCTAGGTACATCCCTTCCTTTGCTCTGGCTCTATGGGCAGCTTTTGTTTTGGCTGACACCTGTCTGGTGTAATAGGAATTGATAACATTCGTGAACGGAAGGACTAAGTTATCCGAACCATTTTTTGAGTCATAATTTTCTGCGATGGAGATGAAGCGGACGCCCTTCTCCTCGAAGTAATGTTCGATATAAAGCCCCATCTGGGCATACTCTCTACCGAATCTGGAGAGGTCTTTGACGATGACCACATTGATTTTTCCAGCTTCAATGTCCGCCATCATCTGTTTGAACTGGGGTCTTTCAAAGTTTGTGCCGCTCCATCCATCATCACAATATACACCTGCAATGGGGATTCTGTTTTCCGCACAGTACTGTTTCAACAGTGCTTTCTGTGTCTGGATACTGTTGGATTCTCCGGCGTTGCCGTCATCCTGGCTGAGTCTGCAGTAAATTGCAGCAGCGATATTTTCCATAAAATCACCTTCTTTCAGCCAAACATCATATCCCTACATAGCCGGTGAATCCATATCCCAATCTACTGAATCTTCTTCCTCTGGTTCGTCATATGCACCAGATTCAAAATCTTTTTTGATCATATCCGCTACTTTTTCGGTGATATCTTTTTCTCCATTGAAGCAGCTTTCCACATGAAATTTGACCCCTCTGATTTCTTTGGTACTCATTACCCTTGATACCTTTCTCATAAAGCACCTCCTGCATTACCCCATTTTCATGCCATGGGCTTCTTTTTTCTCCTGAATTTTCTGTCTCAGTTTACGGTCAATAGTTTGGATGACCGCATCCTGTTTTTCATAATCTTCCACAACGATATTGCTGACTTCTTTCAATAGCCGTATCAAATGATTCCTGATGATTTCATTTTGTATCTGATTTTTCTTTTGGTACTGGCTTTCCATCTGCTTATTGCTGATTTCCAACGCCGTTTTCAGCACCAGATTTTTGATGTTCCGAAACTCCGGCTCCTCAGAGAAAGAATGTCTGGCGTAGCCTTTGCCGTCATAAAAAGATATGACCTCGTCTTTCAAATCCAGCCATGACTGGTAAAGGGAATCTATCTTTTTATCCTTACTGATTTCAGAAACGATTTCATCCACCAGCAATTTATTTTCTTTGGCAAGACGACCATAGACTTTTTTATGTTTTGCTGTCTGCAAGTTCTTTGCCAAGGTGAATAGCAACGCCTGTGCATAAGGATTTTCATTGTGTTCCAAAGACAAGGAACGCTCCAAAAAATTTCTGCATTCCTCCCGAATCCATTTCCGCATCTCATCTTTCTGCTCATAGAGATGGTAAAATTCATCATGGAAAATCTCATGAGCGAAGGCACTCCTCAAATTTTCAATGCCTTTTTTCGTCAGATAGCCCTCCTTTGGATCTTTGGAATAGCACATAATATGGATGTGCGGATGGTGACCTTCGTTATGAAAAGCACCATACCAAACCAGATTTTCCGGTTCGATCCGCATTTCTTTTGCCATTGCCAAAGATTTTTGCGTGACCAGATTTCTCCACACCTTTGCATTATCATAGCCCAATCGCTGGGCATCCTCTCGTTTCAGAGAAACCACAAAGTTCCAGATGCGTCCCTGATATTCCGCTGCTTCCTTCTGGACTTTACGCAAATCAATCTTTTCATCTTCGTTATTCCACAGGGCATGCCCCTGCTCTGTGAACTCTGCCCGAGGGCGTTTGGCTAAATAACCCACGTAATTTTTCATATCATTTCCATGATAAATTTGCACCTCTGCGATTTTATGAATGAGATCTTCCGCTGTTTGACAGCTAGGATTTTCTTCATACGCCTGATATTCTGCGGCACATTCTTCTTTCAGCTTTAAGGATTTTTTCATCTCTTTTGCGATCCATTCCCTTTGGAGTGCAGAAACTTCATCAGAAATCGGCTGGGAATATCTTTCCGCATTCGGTCTGGTGGCGATGTATTTCACATAGTTTTTCATTTGTCCTTTGGAAATGTTCTTCACATATCGTGCAGTGAAAATGATTTTTGCCATGCCTTCGCCACCATCCTTTCATCCATTTTTTCACTTTATCATGTCTTCCAGAGATAAAGTTCCGTTCATGCTTTTCACTTCCCGCTGGCATAGATTGTGGAGCTCGCTCAATGTTTCTTCATCCATTTGAAAATAATAAGCAATGATCCGCTGCAGTTTTGCCAACTCCACAGCCATACGAAAGCTCTGATTGGAGAGTCTGCCTTCAGAAGATTTCACTGATGACTCTACGACTTTCTGAATCTGCTCGCCCAACACCACTTTGTTTTTCTCTGCGGAAAGGTAACCAGCATAGTACCTGATGGCTTTTTCAATAAATTCATTCCGGCTCCGGCAGTCATCCATTGCCATACCAGCCACGCAAAGATTGGCTGTTTCCTCCGAAAGCCGGACAGTAAATATCTGTTTTGTATTCTCCTTTTGCAATCCTCAACTCCCCCTTCCATCTCTCCTTGATGTCGGTACCGACGTCAGGCACAAAGCCCGCAGTTTCTAAGGGAAAAGGCAGTTTTTCCCACTTCAAAGCGCCGCTTCCGACGTCTGTGCCTTCTTTCTGACACCAACTTTTCGGGGCAAACAATCTCCGCACTGCGGGGATTGGAGGGAATCGTGGCGGAACAAGACACCGCCGCTTTAACCAGCAATCTTTTTTCGCCCTTCCAATGGGCTTTACAACAGGGTCAAAGAAAGCCGTTCACTGCCAATTCTCAACATTTCCCCAAAAATCCCTCACGTTGCCCTTTTGTTCCTCTGGCGATTACATCCCCCAATCCTGTTTCTCATCGCCACACAGGCGGTCACGTTGCCAACAAACGCCTTCCTTCTCTCCGACAGGGGCAGCAGGGTCAGTTTTTTGCCAGCCCACCCAAAAACCGTCACTACCGTCACTTTTTTCATTTTTACATCTTTGGAAAACCCACATTTTCCCCGATTTCAAAGGCTTTGCCAATCTACTGTCTTTTTCTGCGGCAGGGGCAGTAGAAGGATTCTTCTGCCGACTACCGTCACTGATGAAATCTATTTTCATTTACCTTTTCTCCTTCCAGCCATGTGATTTTTGAAATTTCCATGATTCTTTTGCCATCGCTTCTTCTGGTATGGAAAGCATAACCCAAACGCAGAAGCTCCCCAGAGCTTTTCTTCAATCGTTTCAAGAGCGTCAGATGGGAAATAGTTTTTCCAGAAGCGTTACTGAACAGCTCTGCCAATGCACTTGGCTCGCCTGAAAGAAAAATATGTTTTTTCATGCACCCATCCACAATGGAAACGATTTCGTCGACGGGTTCTTTTTGTTTTTCCAGGGAATCCTCTTTTTTGATCCAGATACTGTTTTCATCCCGTTCCAGTTTCAGTTCCCGTGGCTCCACATCTCTGCCCAGAACAGATAGCTTCACAGAACCACTGCCCCTTTTATTTTCTGTCATCACCAGAATGGTATCGGCTGCTCCCTGCAACCCTGTCGTGCCGGAAATCATATGGAATGCATCTTTGCTTTCCTGTTTCCGCAAGTGATGAATCAAAAGTATGGTCAGCTGATATTCGTCAGCAATCTTTTTCAGAGATTGGATATCTTTATAGTCCGTCCCATAACTATAATCCAGACTTTGTTTTCTGATGCACTGCAATGTATCAATGACAATGAGCACTGTTTCTTTCTGCTCTGATAAAAACTTTCGAATCTGTTCTTCCAGCCCTTCTCCAAGGCAGGCAGCTTCCCAACAAAAAAACAGATTCGCAGGTGCGTCATCTGTTATGGTAAGGGTTCTGTTTTGCAGACGGGATTGATTGTCCTCCAAACAGAGATATAATACAGTTCCTTTTGCCGTTTCGCAGTCCCAGACAGGCTCCCCTTTCGCAACGCAAAGACAAAGCCACAGAGCGAAAAAAGATTTCCCTGTCTTAGGGGCACCAGCAAGTACGGCAAGTCCTTGAGGAAGAAATTCTCTGACTGCAAACTTGATGGGTTTGTAATCCATATCCATGAGTTCCTCGCCACTCATGACCTGAAGCGGTTTCGTCATAACACCATAACACCTCCTCTCCTATGAAATTTTTATGGGAATCTGATATGGGCATTGGAACACCACCTCCTCGTTCATATCTCAAAAATATTTAGACTTATCAAAAATATTATTTTTATAAGTCTATAACTAAAATTTAGCACGCCATTGCTTTTTTGTCAAGACACATTTATAATAACATTATAGTTCTGTCTAATTTTTATTTTGAAAGGAAAATGACCATGGCTGATGATCTGCAATATAAAGTCTATCTGTTAGAGGGACAGGAAAACTTCGTAACAGAAACAAAAGAATATGCGTTGAAAAAAGAATATCAGTTTCCTGATAGTCTGATTGATTTTCTGTATGTGGATTTCCAACCCCTTATGGGTGCATTTGAACAACTGGGACGGGATATTGAAAACCTCTACCAGAAAAAAGATGCCCAGTACACCAGAAGCGTTTTGGACTTTCTCCATGATATGGCAGCGGTACACCCCTATTTCGAAATCACTTACCATGTTTGGAAAAAGAGATTCCGTCAGGCAGAAGAACAGGAATTCAAAAACATCATTGACCTGCTGCCGAGAAAACAACTGACTTGGATTCCTTCGGAAGCAGTGGAGATACAGCGTCAGATCAGAGATATTTTCGACAACTGTTTGGACAGAGATTTATCTCAAGGGACTGTCAACGAACGGCTGACAAGTCATTTCAAGAAATATCAGGATGATTCTTTGAAGCTGTTCCGCTTCCAGAAATTGAATATCAAATATGAAATGGTGGAAGATCGTGCTTTTACAGATGTGCTTTATCCAGAAAGCATTTATGATGTCATTGATTATATCCTGCGGGAGTGCATCAAGAGAGAACAGCCCATCAGAAAATGCAAAAACTGCCAGAAATATTTTGCAATCCGCGGCAGAACCGATACGGAATACTGCTCCCGCCCCATTGATGACATGGGCAGGACATGCAGAGATTTGGGGGCGTCCTATCTTTGGGAAAGAAAGAAAAAGGATGATGAGATATTCAAAGTTTACAGACGGGAATATAAGAAGCGTTTCGCATGGATCAAGAGCAAAAAAATCTCTCAGGAGGATTTTTACGCATGGTCTGAGAAAGCAAGACAGCAGAAGGAATTGTGTGATCGTGGGGAGATGACACTAGAGGAATTTAAGGATTGGCTGAAGAAATAAAAATCCTTACCTACCAGTTTTAGAGGATTGCAAAGAGGATGGATGGTATATGAAAGACATCAATAAAATTCGTGGATGTTTGATAGGCGGTGCCGTTGGAGATGCCCTTGGTTACGCTGTTGAATTTATGAAAGACTCTGAAATTTTCAAGACTTACGGTTCTGCTGGTATCACGGAATTCACTCTCGTGAATGGTATTGCTGAAATTTCTGACGATACACAAATGACATTGTTTACGGCAAACGGTCTTTTGCTTGGAACAACAAGAAAGATGACAAGAGGTATCATGGCTCCCTATCCGCATTACATTTCCTTATGCTATAAGGACTGGCTGAAAACACAGTTGGCTGAAGATTTCAAGTTGGAAGCTCCTCAGTATGCATGGCTCAACAATATTCCAGAAATGAATCATAGTCGTGAACCTGGACGCACTTGTATTTCATATCTTTTAGAAAACAGATTGGGTTCTACATCCAATCCTCAAAACAACAGCAAAGGCTGTGGCGGTATTATGAGAGTTGCCCCTATTGGTCTTTACTTTGGAGATAATAGATACACTATCAAAGATATTGATATGATTGGCGCTGAAGCGGCAGCTCTGACCCATGGACATGAATTAGGCTATATCCCTGCGGCAATGTTTGTCCACATGATACATCTATTATCACACCATTCTGGAGTATCTGTTTTAGATGCCGTAAAAGATGCCAAAAGAATAATGTCCACCCTATTCCCCAAAGCGAAACATCTGCATCGCTTAACAGGATTAGTGGATCGAGCCATTACACTTTCCGCAGATTCTAAAATCAGAGATTTGGATGCCATCAAGGAACTTGGTGAAGGTTGGGTAGCAGAAGAAACACTAGCCATTGCCATTTACTGTTCTCTAAAATATGAGCACGATTTTGAAAAAGCCATCATCGCATCTGTTAACCATAGCGGAGACAGCGATTCTACTGGTTCTGTCACAGGAAACATCTTGGGGGCACATTTAGGAATAGACGCAATTCCTCAGAAATTCCTTGATAACCTAGAGTTAAAAGAAATTATCCTTGAAATTGCTGATGACCTTTTCAATGACTGCAAGATTTCAGAATACAGTAACACTACGGATATTGTTTGGGAACAAAAGTATATATATCATACTTATCCAAATAAAGTTTAATATTGTATTTATTTGGTAAAATCCATCAGAAATCGTTTTTATGATTGATAACACAATGAATAAAGGCAAGATAGCAAAAGAAATCATACGAGTGTAGAGAGATGACATGAAAAATGAAAGGGCTAGCAAAAACATCAAAGGAGGACTCTGTATGAAAAAGAAATTGAGCATTATCATTGTTGTTCTTTTGTTATTAGGCTGTGCCTATTACTTTGGAGTTGGTTTTTTGCCTGCCACAAACGTTGTTGTGACAGATTTTGAGGTTTCAGAACAACAGGATAGCATGACCATCCAAACTTCCATTGCTACCTCTGCTGGTTATACGAGAAGTGTAAAAAATGTATCTGATGATCCCGAAAAAATGATGTTAAAATTCTATTCTGCTTTTGGAGGCGTCAACGGTTCCATAGGGGCAAAAAGCGAATTTGATCTTCCCCTCTCTCCCGAATGCAAGGAAATCTATGTTCTGCTATATGATGATTACAAACTGCTGATTGCAAAAAATCCTGCTACGGGTGAATGGGAAATGGTCTAATAAATCACTTGACTTCTGATTCCATAAGAGTTTATATACCACAAAGCATATTACATTCTAAAAGGTGGTTATCTTATGGATATTTTCGATGCATATCTCTCCTCACCTGACGAAAGCACACCGACATTCTCAGCATTTTTCCAGTCAGCACAAGACCTAAAGGAAAGCCTTGGGATGAAGGGATACCTGCTGGATCATTATCTTTCTCTGTGCTTTCGTTTGATTGCACAGATTGATTTTGTCAGCTTACAGGATGAAGTTTCAGAAGCCATGGCTACCATAATGCGGAGCATTTCTGACGCAGAAGCAGAAAAAGCATTTGACTGTCAGGAAATTCATACACGACAAATGCTCTGGCTGACGTCCCATGCAGACGCCTTATTGGAGCAGGCATTCCAAGACTTCATACAGGAAAAGGCACATTCCTCTGAAACCAGTGTAGACATCATAGACCTCAGGCAAACAGAGGAAAAAATAAAAGTTCTCATTGGACAGGAGAAAATAGAATCCTTCCAGAGAATGTTTCTTCGTCGTTTTCTGTTTTCTTCTGTGGCACAGCTCTTTTTACAAGGCATGACCACAGAGTTCATCAGAAGGTTTCTGACCACCGATATAGAAACAGGGAGCGAGGTTTTCCGAATCCATCTGAAAATTTTGGACATGAAAAAAACGGCTAAAACCTAAGGTTTTAACCGTTTTTTTGCAAAGAGCCGGAAACGTGACTCGAACACGCGACTTACTGATTACGAATCAGTTACTCTACCGACTGAGTTATTCCGGCATATCTGATGGACTATCCTTATCTACAACCAGCGACCTGTTTCTTACGAATCATTTTTCATTTTATAAAACAGTATCATTGGGCAAATACCTATAATACTATATCACAATTTCTCATAAAACGCAATAAAAAACATCATGAGCAGAATCAAAATACGATGCTGTCCTATGCACTTCTTTCTCCAACATCTAACAAAATTTATCCTCATAACTTTTTCCTAAAAACATCCTATGTCACAACAGAAAATAAAATGTATGCTATCGTTCATTTTACATTTGATTTTCTTCCACCCTATTTTCAAAGAAACTCCATAAACAAAGAATCACAGAGGACGTCCAAAGTTCTCTGTGATTCTCCAATTCATTTACTGCTTTAGGCGCATTTAGTTATGCCCGTTTCTCTCTAATCAAACCAATGAGGAAAATCAGTGCAAAAATCAGGCACAAACTTCCCCAAACGATCAAATCCTGGAAAATGCCATGTGCAGTCAGTCCCAAAACACCTGCCAAAGCATAGGCAATGATACAGAATAAGCTGCCTCCGCGGCTATTTCTTGCCGCAATGGCTACAATACCTGCCACCAGCATCAGCAGTGCCACAGCCATTCCCACACCACCGCTGGTTCCTCCTTCATTTGCCAACGCATCCCCCACCGTGGCCGCGCAAGATTGGAATAAAACCACCATGGTCAGTACAATACTGAGGATCCCAATGACCAATTTTGCTGTTTTCATGTTACTTCCTCCCTTTTTCCATTTGTTTTCCGCAAATAACCTCTCACAAAAAGGAAGGCAAACTCATTCTTGATCGCCTCTTGGAACCACATATCTGGATAATTTCATTCCTTTACTGATTTCAGAAACATAACCGGACTGGATTCCAGAGAGCTCCACAATATGTTTGATGGTACAGCCACTGTTTTTCAGTTCTTCTGCATAAAGAATACCAAAAAGATTGACCTGGCACACCGCTTCATTCCGTCTGGCATTGTTGTACATACCGCGCAGAATTTCTGCCAATTCCATATCATTCATAGGCTCCCTCCTTTTGCTTTTTGCTATTCGCTATTTGCAAATTCAGTATAAAGGAAAAGCCTCTTGATTTTTCCCCCGATTTAGGGGAGTTTTAATCTGCGCTTCTGGTCAGTTCTGTTTCTCCATATTCCCGCAGCCAGCTATTGACCGTATCCACAGAGGAAATCCCCTCATTAAAAGCAATGATGAAAATAGCATCTCTCCGTTTTTTAGGATATAGCCCCGGCATTCCATATAATGCCAATGCACGCTGCACTTCCTTCAAGTTCATTCCCATGGCAATAAAAATCCGCAGCAATTTATCCCGATCTTTGGTATGACTTTCCCCATTGAGCAATTTATATCCATACTTCTGGGGCATATCCGCTTTTTGAAAAATATCCTGCCGCTTCAGATTCCTTTGCTCAATCAACCGATCCATATAGGTAATGAAGCTATGCGATTGCACCGTCAAATCATCTTGAAGTGCCGCCAATTCCGTTTTCTTGGTATGTTTCAAAATCTCCATCAACTTCGATGTACTTTTTTCTTCCATATTCCCACTCCTGTTTACAAAAGCCTGTCCATTGTAGTAAAATTATACTGCATTTCACATTTTGAAACAATAGTGATTCATTTTGAGGTGAACTTATGGAATTACAAACCCGCCTTCGTTTATCATTCTATAAAGAAATTGCTGAAATTGACACAGCACACAACATTCGTCTGGTACAGCACACGGTAACCGGGAAAATTTTTGTGAAAAAAGCGCTGTCCATATATGATCTTCAGGTTTTTCAGTATCTGATGACCCAAAAAATTCCGGGTACACCCAAGATTGAAGAGCTGATTGAAGAAAACACCACCTTATATGTGATTGAAGAATATATTTCCGGTAATTCTCTGGAAGAAATTCTTGCCAAAGAAGGTACATTTTCAGAAGAAAAAGCAGCAGATTATATTCTGCGCATCTGCCGGATTTTACAGCCGCTGCACCAGCAGCATCCTCCCATGATTCATCGTGATTTGAAACCATCCAATCTAATTTTGACTTATGATGGCAGACTGATTCTGGTGGATTTTAATTCCGCAAAAACTTATCACCCTGAGCGTTCCCAAGATACTGTCCTCTTTGGTACAGCCGGATACGCCGCACCGGAACAATATGGCTTTTCCCCTTCCGCACCGGCAGCTGATATTTATGCGTTGGGTGTGCTGTTCCACAAAATGCTGACTGGTGACCTACCGGGAGAAGGAAACTATTCAGGGAAATTTTCCGGTGTCATTGCCAAATGCATCAAAATCGATCCGAAAAACCGTTATGATTCTGTTGCTTCGCTCCAAAAAGCTATTGAAAAAATACAGAAGCCTCCCCTCACATTGGAACAACTGCAAATTCCTGAAAAATACCAAGGATATGCTCTGCCGGGTTTTCGCAGCAGAAAAAAGGGATATATGATTGCAGCTTCTATCTGGTATTTCTGTCTTGTAATTGGCTGCCTATTTATGGAATCGGACAATGTAGTTGGCATTCGATTGATTCCTTACCAAATCATCAGCTTTCTGATGCTATTTTCCCTGACGCTTTGGCTGGGGAATTACAGAGGCATTTGGTACTATTTCCCCCTTTGCCGCCATCGCAATCCGGTGATCCGTTTTATCGCCATTGGTTTTTTCGCTTATGTGTGGATTTTCCTGATGATGATGATTCTGGCATTTATTCTGGATGCCTTTCCGGCTTAAAGCACAGACTCTTGCCGCCTTTTGGCGGCTTTTTCTTTTGTAATGATTATATTTTACATCCAATGAAATAAATCCTAACAAAAAAACCAGAAATGGTAATTTTTTCTATATAATTACAGAAGTATATTGCACACCTTTGAATTAACATGTAAAATATATGTATATTCCATTTATATTTGTTATTTTTTCCAAGCAATGCAACAAAAAGCAAATATCCGACCATGGTCATTCTGTATAAAAATCCAGAAGCCATCACCATGACACCATCACCAATCTGATGCACATGATAAAGGAGAGAAACTATGCACTGCCCTTACTGTAAGCATGAAATTTCTGAAAATGCAAACTTCTGTGAGCAATGTGGGAAAAAAATTCCCAAGTGTCCTACCTGTGGACATATCATTTGGAAAAAAGAAAATTTCTGTCCCATGGACGGAACCCCTTTGCCGTCGAAATTTTTTGCTGACTGGCCATTGGAAGAAGTATCCCTTTCTGAAGAAATCACAGCACCGGAAGATCCTCAGCAGGAATCCTCTTACAGCGAGATGGACGCAGCAGAATCAGACATCACAGATGAGGACGATTATGATGAGGATTTTGATGAAGATTTTGATGACTTTGAAGATTACGATGATTACGATGAATCTGAAGAGTCTGAAAAAACCAATTGGAAACCAATTCTCATTGCAGCTGCCATTATTGGTGTGATCTGCGTCTTTGCCAGCTATATCGCGATTGTAACCGGGCCAGGCACTTTGAAAAAAGATCAGAACATCCATGTAGAAGCGTCCACAAAACAATCCGCATCACAAGAAGCAGATGCAGATGTGATTTTCAAGCATTCCAACTATACACTTTTGCTGCCTCAGAATGACACAATGCTCTGACAGCACAGAATTTATCTCTGAAAACGAACTGCCCCGTTTTGTAAAGACAATACAAATCGGGGCAGTAGTACTTTCTTCAGTTTTTTTCGCAGCTTATTACAATCAGCAACGCAGCCTATCAAGGCGCAGTTCCCTTTTCTCAGCCAGATGCAAAAACGCTCTTTAGACAAAGCCATTTGAGAAATAAATTTTATTGATACCAAATTCTTATTATACTCTTGTCTATTATGTTCTTACAATATCCTTTCCATTTCAAAGTCGAAATAAGCATGCTATCCATTTCCCCAGTGTATAAAAAATAACGAACAACCGTAAAAAATATTTTACATTTCTCTTGTACTTCCCCATATTTCGTTGTATAGTATAAGCAATAAAAGGAGGGAATTATCGTGCAAGCAAAACATAAAGTTTTTCTTCTAAGTTTTTGTACTGTATTGCTATGGGCATCCGCATTTCCTTTGACAAAGGTCGTGCAGGAGCAGTTTACATCCAATCCTCTGGGATTTCTGCGCTGCAGTATTGCCGCTATTTTCTTAATCATCATTGGCAAATGCAGCCATATCCGTATCCCGGCAAAAAAGGATATCCCCTACTTCATACTAGCCGGTGCCATGGGCTTCACAGGCTATATGATCTTTTTCAACACAGGTATTCAAACACTGACCTCTGCAACATCCAGTATCATTGTGGCCCTCACCCCCATTTTGACAGCAATTGGCTGTGCAAAGGTTTATCATGAAAAAATCAAAACCATCGGCTGGATCTCCATTGCCACTGCCTTTATCGGCGTTTTGGTGCTTTTGCTTTGGGATGGTGTTTTCTCTATCAATGTAGGTTTAATCTGGACAATGGGCGCTTCCCTCGTATTCTTTGGCTATAATATGATGAGCCGTTTGCTTACAACAAAAGGCTATACGGCGTTGGAAATCGTTACTTACAGCATGATTTTCGGTGCCCTGCTTTTGGGCTTTTGGTCTGTGCAGGGATTCCAGCAATTGGCTGCTTCAGACATGTCCCATATTCTGGCGCTTGTATATTTGGGTGCTTTTCCCAGTGCAGCAGCTTACTTCCTTTGGGGCAAAGCAATGTCTTTTGCCAACCGTACCAGTGAAGTAACCAATTTCATGTTCGTTACCCCACTGCTTTCTACCATTTTGGGATTCCTGATTCTGCGGGAAATTCCCAACCTCGGTACATTCCTTGGGGGTGCCATCATCATTTGCAGTATTATCGTATTTAATTTAAAAGGCAAATAAAGCTTAGTCAATATAATAAAAGCTGGAATCTTGAAAAAAGATTCCAGCTTTTTTGTTTTCTGCTGAACCAGCACCTACTGCTGCTCTGCTATTTTACATCAAGTCATCACTGTCCGATGGACGTTGCCGGCGGAAGCTGATCCAAAGTCTGGAATACATACCCTTTCGCCTTCAAATCTTTCAACATCTGATCCAGCGCTTCTGTATTGGATTGAGAAACTGCATGGAGCAGCATGATAGACCCATTGTGATAATTGTTCATGACCATATCATAGGCAGCCTTTGTCCCTGGCTGATTCTTCGGATCCCAATCATTATAGGCAAAACTCCAGAAAATGGTTTTATATCCTGCTGCTTTTGTCTGTTCCAAAGAGCGAATGCTATAAACACCTTCTGGCGGACGGAAATATTTCGGCATTTCCTGACCTGTCAGTTCTTTATAATAAGCTGCACAGCCATTCAGCTCCGCCAAAATTTGTTCATTGCTCAAGTCGGACATATTGGGATGAGACACAGAATGGTTTCCCACAATATGCCCTTCCGCAACCATTCGTTTCACTAATTCAGGCTGATCTTCCATATAACTTTTTGTAACAAAAAATGCAGCCTTCACATCATTGGCTTTCAAAATATCCAAGATTTTAGAAGTATACCCATTTTCGTATCCTTCATCAAAAGTCAGATAAATGACTTTATGCTGGGTATCACCTAAATAATAAGCATCATAATTTCCAATGGCAATTTCATCCTGGGCAGAAGGCGGCAAATGATCGGCATTTCTGCGGAACCACCAGGATTTTTTGTCATTGTAACCCACATTTGCCGCATTCACCGTAGGCTGTTTCGGTGTTGCAACAGGATCATAAATGAGCTGTACTTCCGGCACTGCCGGTTCCTGTGTTTCCTGTTCTGCTACAACAGCTGTCGGTTCCTGCTGCTGTACAGGCAAATCCGATGGTGGAACAGCACAAGTGGTCAAAGACGCATAAAGTGCTACGATAAAACTAAAAATTGAACCAGTATCCATAGAATTCCCCCTTATCGAATTCTCTTACGCTTCCATCTGCCATATCCATGGCAATTCCTTTCTGGCTTGATTATAGCATATCTTTCTGTTCAAAAAAAGGAAACAATTCCTGACAAAAATCTTATTTTTCTTTCTGGTAGTAATGATACAGTGCCTGCGTACCAAGGTTCGCCATACCGGATTCTGCCAGTTTTTCATACATTTCCAAAACAGAATTCAGCATCTTCAGATCCAGCTGTACCTGTTCACTTTCTTCCACCGCAATTCGCATATCTTTGATGTAATGCTTGATATAAAATCCGGGCGCATCATCGCCTTTTAAAATCCGTGGTGCCATATTGGTCATCTGCCAGCTGCCGGCAGCACCTGCGGAAATGCTGTCCAGCATGGTCTGCTGATCCAAACCAACTGCTTTCGCATAGGCCAACGCTTCGCATACACCAGAGATAGCACCGCCCAATGCAATCTGGTTTGCCATTTTGGTATGCTGACCACAGCTAGCCGGGCCTTCATAAATGATATTGGTGCCCATAGCGGCAAAAATATCGTGGCATGCATCGAAGGCTTCCCGATCACCACCAACCATAATAGACAAAGTACCATTTTTCGCACCAGTATCGCCGCCGCTGACAGGCGCATCCAATGCATACACATTTCTTTCCTTAGCCGCGTCATAAATCTTCTCAGACAGTTTGGGACTGGTTGTGGTCATATCAATGAGATATGTGCCCTGTTCCGCTGCCGCAAAAATCCCTGTTTCTCCAAAATAAACTTCTTCTACATCATTGGGGAATCCAACCATGGTAATCACAGCATCCTGCCCTTTGGCACAGGCCGCAGCAGTATCACACCATTTCGCGCCTTTTTCCAGCAAAACTTCCGCTTTCTGCTTTGTTCTGGTGTAAACAGACACTTCATATCCTTTTTTCATCAAATTTGCTGCCATGGCACATCCCATAACACCAATACCGATAAACCCAATTTTTTTCATAGAAAATCTCCTCCTATCAAATGCAAAAAGCGGCCTTCTATGCAGAAGACCGCTCCATCTCAATATTTTTTAATCAGTTCTTTGACTTTGCCGATAAAAGCTTCTCTGTCTACATTTGTTACAACAAAAGCATTATGATCATCAAACTGTTTATCGCTGTAAAGGTCTGTCACTGTTTTGCCAACAGTCAGGGGCCCCTTTGTTTCTACGCGGACACCAGCTTCTTCAGCTGTGAACATTTCGGGATAAACGGTATAAAGTACCGCCGCAGGATCGTGGAGTGCAGCACCGGATTTACCCCAGCCAACATATTTTTCCAAGCCTTTCTGCAGGACATCATGGAACAGTTTTGCCTGTGGTGTACCAAATGCCGCAATTTCTTCCAGTTCTTCCGGTGTTATGTAAGCCTTCATGGTCACATCCAGACCACACATATGTACAGGAATCCCGCAGCAGAACATCATATCTGCCGCTTCGGGATCTACATAAATGTTAAATTCGGCTGCGGGAGTCACATTGCCACCAATGGCAGCGCCGCCCATGATAACAATCTTTTTGATGAGCTTAGGCAGCTCTTTATATTTTGCCAAAGCGATACCCACATTGGTCATAGGGCCAACCGAAATGAGTACCAATTCCCCATTCAATTCTTTAGCAATGCGATAAATAGCATCCCATGCTTTTTCTTCCGGCAAAACATCGTCAGGAATGGGAAGTTCTACGCCGCCAAAACCATCTGCGCCATGGAATTCTGCTGCTGTATGTAGTTCACGGAACATGGGTTTATCTGCGCCGCAGTAAATAGGGAAATCCGCGCCGATGGCACGGCGTACACGTTTTGCGTTGGCTGTTGTTTTATCCAGTCCAACATTTCCGGCTACGGTTGTTACCGCACGAATATCCAATTCCGGCATCTGACATGCCAGCAGCAGTGCCGCGGTATCGTCCACGCCAGGATCACAGTCAATGATTACAGGTATCCGATTCATGCTTTTCCCTCCCCATAAGTCGCAATTGCTTCTACCAACAAGTCTACAAATGCCTGACGGTCAATACCCATCAATACTTTCGCATTGGGTGCTTTTCCAAGAGCACCGTTAAAGTCTGCCACAGTAGCGCCTTTACAGAAATCTCCGGCTGTTTCTACCTGCACATACAGATCCTGAGATTCCATGATTTCGGGATGCAGAAGGGCTGCTACTGCAACCGCATCATGTACGGGTGCGCCTTCGTAGCCCAGACTTCTATGGAACTGATAGAAGAATTCCAGCCAGTCTGCTACGATCACTGCCACACGATTGCCGAGGGCACGAATCCGTTCAAAGTCTTCCGGGAAGATCATTGCTTTTTCTGTAACATCCAGACCTGCCATAATGATAGGAATACCGGATTCAAACACAACAGCTGCTGCTTCGGGGTCAACCAGAATATTAAATTCTGCCGCAGGTGTCCAGTTACCATACTGCACGCCGCCGCCCATAAGGGAAATCCGTGCAATCTTTTCTTTCAGTTCGGGATATGCCATCAGCAACGCCGCAACGTTTGTCAAAGGGCCTGTGGGAACCAGTGTGATAGGTTCATCACTTTCCTGGATAAGTTTTACCATAAGGGAAACTGCATCCATGTCTTCCAGTTCAAAATCGGGTTCAGGCAATGCGGGGCCATCCAGACCGCTTTCCCCATGCACAGTAGGTGCGATAATGGGGTCAGAAATCAGGGGTCTGAGCCGTCCCATAGCAGTAGGCACATGCAAATCGATCAATGTGCAGATACGCTGCGCATTGTATGTTGTTTTTTCGATGGTCTGATTGCCGCATACAGATGTAACACCGCGGATATCCAGCATGGGGCTTCCTTTTGCAAGAACCCATGCAATTGCGTCATCATGTCCCGGATCGCCATCCAGAATAATGGGAATTCTTTTCATAATTTTTCCTCCACAAATATTTTTTTCTTTTGAAAAAGCCGGAGCGTAAAACGTTCCGACTTTTTCCAGAAACAATGTCATTTTAAATTATTTTGCTTCTGCATTTTTCTTTTTACCGTTATTCTTTACACGTTTTACACGTCTTACCTGTGTTGCCGCATAGAGGATCAAACCGATAATGGTCGCAAGGTAAGGAATTGCGGATACCAGGAAGGAAGAGAAGCCCTGCATACCTTCCATCTTATTGCCAAGGGCACTGGCAAAACCAAAGAACAGGGATGCGAACATGGTTCCCAGAGGTTCCCCCTGACCCATCGCCTGTGCAGCCAAAGCAATGAAGCCACGACCAGCAACGATACCTGTATTCCAGCTCTGAGAGTAGTACATGGACATGTAAGCACCGCCCAGACCAGACAGAGCACCGGAAATACCCAGTGCGATATACTGGATTTTCAATACGCTGATACCAACGCTGTCTGCCGCATGGGAGTTTTCACCTACGGCACGGATCTGCAAGCCAATAGCTGTTTTATACAGCAGGATCCAAACCAGCAGTACCAGAATAAATGCCACATAAGTCAAAACGGAGTGACCAGAGAAAATAGGCCCCAAAATAGGGATGCTTTCCAAAATAGGAATATCAATCTTAGGTGTCAGCATGCCAGGTGTTGTCAGGCTGGCTGTATTCCCCTTCAGACCTGTGAACAGATACAGAAGGAAAATGGTACCGCCTGAACCAACCAAGTTGATGGCGATCCCAGCAAGGATAATATCTGTTTTCAGTTTCAAAGCAAAGACACCGATGATCAATGCCAAGATGATACCTACTACAACGGCACCAATTACGCCTACCCACCAATAGCTTGTCCAATAAGCGAACAATACGCCGAACAGCGCGGAAATCATCATGATACCTTCCAAACCGATGTTAGTAACACCAGCTTTTTCTGCTACTACTGCCGCAAGAGCCGCAAACAGAATGGGAGATGTAATACGAATGATAGAGTAACCAAAGCTTGTTGTGAAAATCATGCTAAAAATCTGTTCCAACATTATGCGTTACCCCCTTCCACTGCTGCTTCCTGCTGTTTTTTCGCAAGTTCTTCTTTTGTTTCTTTAACAACCATTTTCTGTCTTGTCTTAGACATGAACTGTTCAGCTGCGAAGAACAGGAAGATTACTGCCTGAATGATATCGATCATTTCTGCGGGTACACCTGCATAAATGGACATCAATTCACAGCCACGGTTCAGATATGCAATGAACAATGCCGCAAAAGGAATTGCCAGCGGATTGTTCTTTGCCAGGATGGCAACAGTGATACCTGTCCAACCATAGCCAGGCAGATCTTTCCACAGGAATGTGTTGTATCTGCCCAATACTTCGATGGCACCGCCCATACCACTCAGTACACCCCCGATAACCTGAGAAAGGACGATTACGCCGCCTACTTTCATACCAGAGTATTTAGAGAAAGATTCGTTGATACCAATCATACGAATGGTGTAGCCCCAACGTGTACGATACATGAAGAAGCCTACCAGGATTGTTGCAATGATAGCAATTGCAAAACCCCATGTCAGTTCTGTACCGGGTACAATTTTTGCAACCTTTGCTGTTTCCAGGAAAGGATATGTCTGTGTGGAACCCTGGCTTCTGTCTGCAAATACATTGCTCAGGAAGTGCATGATTACATACAGTACCACATAGTTCAGCATCAGGGAGCAAACCATTTCACTGGCATTGAGTTTTACTTTGGCAATTGCGGGGATCAGCATCAGCAGACCACCTACAACAGCACCAACCAGAATACATACAACTGGATGCAGACCTGCTGCCATAGGTACATAAATTGCCAGCAGAGCTGCTACAAAGCCACCTGCCATAACAGTACCTTCACCAGCAAGGTTGAACTGGTTTGCAGAGAACATAACGCAAACCGCCAGACCGGTAAAGATAATGGGTGTCATACGTCCCAAAATAGTCAAAATAGAAGACATATTCAATGCGCCGTTGCTGATAATGGGACGAATCAGCAAACAGTTCAGCGCCTTTGCCGGATCATCCGCGCAAATGAAAATAAATATGAATGCAACGGCAATGGCGATAGCAATGGCCACAAAGCCGCGCATGAATTCAAACTTCAGCTTTTGTTTATTCCCCATGCTGAACCCTCCTTACTTCTTCATCGCTCTGCTGTTTCAAGCCCAGCATATATTCACCCATGACTGTGTCAGTCAAAGATGTTGTATCTTCAAAATATGCTGCGATGCCGCCGTTATACATGATGATCAAGCTATCGGACAATTCCATAACTTCATTCAGGTCGGCAGATACCAGCAATACTGCTGCGCCTGCACGGCTCAGTTCCACCAGTTTCTTACGAATGAACTCCGTAGCGCCAACGTCGATGCCTCGTGTAGGCTGGTCAGCAATGATCAGTACAGGTTCTGCGGAGAATTCCCTTGCTACAACTACTTTCTGAATATTACCGCCGGACAGCATACCTACCTGCTGGTTTCTGCTCTTGCAAAGGACTTTATAGTCTTTGATGAGCTGGTCACTGTCTTCATGCATTTTCTTCATGTTAAACAAGGGGCCATTATTGTATTTTTTGTCTGCACAGCGGTCACTCATCAGGTTTTCCTCGATGGTAGCTGTTCCCGCCATACCGAATGTCATACGGTCTTCTGGAATCAAAGAAACGCCCAAATCACGGATCTTACGCTGAGGCTGACCAATGACACTATGGCCATTTACAGTGGCACTGCCGCTGTCAGGAATATTCAGATTGAACAGCATGTCTACCAGTTCTCTCTGACCATTGCCTTCTACACCGGCAATCCCCAGAATCTCACCTTTGCGTACGTCAAAGGAAAGTTTGTTAAGCATTTTCTTATTCCATTCATTGGTATATTCCAAATCACGTACACGCAATACCACATCTGTGGGCTGTGCCTGATCTTTTTCTACTGTCAGAATAACATCACGACCAACCATCAGACGGGAGATTTCTTCTTTGGAAATATCCGCTGTCTGGTATACACCCATGGATTTCCCACTGCGCATGATAGTCAGGCGGTCTGTGATCTGCTTGATTTCATGCAGTTTATGAGAAATAAAGATCATGGTGTAGCCCTGTTCTTTTAAGTGAACCAATTCTTTAAACAGTTCTTCTGTTTCCTGAGTGGTCAGTACCGCTGTGGGTTCGTCCAAAATCAGGATTTTTGCACCACGCACCAGTGCTTTTAAGATTTCTACTTTCTGTTTCATCCCTACGGGGATATCTCTGACTTTCGCATTGGGATCTACATGCAGATTATATTTTTTCGCATATTCTTCTGTGATCTCAACAGCTTTTTTATAGTCCATAAACATACCTTTGTGTTTGGGTTCCATACCCAGGACCATATTTTCCGCTACTGTCAGATTGGGTACCAGCATAAAATGCTGATGTACCATACCGATTTCTTTAGAAATCGCCACAGTTGGTGATGTGAGAGAAACTTTTTCTCCGTTTACATAAATTTCACCTTCTGTGGGCTGTTCCAGACCGAACAGCATTTTCATCAGTGTGGATTTACCCGCACCGTTTTCGCCCATCAAAGCATGAATTTCTCCTCGTTTGACGTTAAAATCAACACCCTGATTGGCAGCAATACCATTGGGATAAACTTTGGTAATTCCCTTCATTTGCACAACATATTCATTGTCAGCCATTATCGGGTCCCCTCCTTCTATATCATTGGTAAAGATTCTGCACCTTCAAAAAGTCCTTTCTGCCCAAGCAACAAAAAGATTTTTTCAATCTGCAGAGGTACTATGAAAAAAAAAGGGGGCTGTTCAGCCCCCTTAGATTTGTGATTACATTTCAGCGAACTTATTGATTCGTATGAAATTAAGGTCTTACAGATTCTCTCAGTTCTACAACTGCGTTTGTTGTATCGCCGATAGCGCTGGGAACTTCAACTTCGCCGTTTGTAACAGCTGCAACAGCATTGTCAACTGTTTCTTTTACGCTGTCAGGAGAAATCTTGTCATAGTTCTTATCTGTTACCAGGCCAACGCCGCCTTCGTTGATACCGATCAGGATCTGCTGGCCCCAGTATTCGTTGCCTGCATCCCATTCATCGAAGAACCATACCAGAGAGTCGCCGATGTTTTTCAGACCGGATGTCAGAGTGATGCCTGCCATTTCAGCGGAGAATGTGGATTCCTGGTCGGAGTCAACACCGATGAAATATGCTTTGCCTGTTTCCAGACATGCTTCTGCGGCACCGTTACCAGCATTACCAGCTACGCCCCAGATGATATCACAGTTGTTGTCGTTGATCATGGATTCAGCCAATTCTTTGCCTTTTGCGGGGTCAATGTAGTTACCAATGTATCTTGTATCTACTTTGATGTCAGGATTTACGGACTGTGCACCCAGAATGTAACCATACAGGAAGTCGTTGATTACGGGGCTGTCTACGCCGCCAACGAAACCGATAACTGCATCTTCGTTGATTTTTTCAACGTCTGTTGCAGTTGTCATAGCTGCTGCATAAGCACCAACCATGTAGCCCAGGTCGTTCTGTGCATAGCTCAGGTTTACTACGTTAGGCAGTGTGTATGTTGTGTCATCATAAATCAGGTATTTCTGATCAGGGTATCTTTCGGATACGTTTTTCAGATATTCAGGCATCTGGAAAGTACCAACAACGATCAGGTCGTATTCGCCGGAAGCAGATACTTCTTCCAGATAGCTTTCCCATTTCGCTTCATCTTCGGTTGTACCGCCCATTTCAATGGTTGTGTAAGTAATTCTGCCGGCATCCTGCAGTTCTTTCAGGCCTGCTTCCGCAGAGTCAAAGAACGATTTGTCACCCAGGTTACCATTTACCAGGTTGCAGACATTGTAAACCTTTCCGTCACCAGTGTCTGCTGTTTCAGTGGTTGTTGTGTCGCCGCCGCTACCACAGCCTGCCAGCATAGTAACTGCCAGAGCGGAAGTCAGCAACAGAGAAAGCAATTTCTTCATAGTCGATCTCCCTTTCTTGTTATAAAATTGGACTAAACAGGAATAGTTGTGCCATGACATGGACAACATATCCGTTTTCAGTTTACAGTATCTATCCATTATTGTCAATAAAATAACCCGACTATACCCGCGTTTTGTCAACTATAAACAAAAAAATTGCATTATTTTTGAAAATTTGAATATTGTATTCATTCTGCAAAAACACAGATGTCGTCAGAACGCAAACAAAAAAGCAGATGTATCGCTTTTTCTTACAACACATCTGCTGATTTTTATTTTTCTGACTGTGCAAAAGCCATTAACCTCTTCTGAACAGACCCTTTTTCTTGGGCTTTTCTTCTTCAGGGGGAGCTTCGTTTGTCATGTTGGGTTCTCTCTTGCCATAAACTTCGCCTCTGGCAACAGGAACACGAACGCCTTTGTTCAGGCCAAATTCGATGATGAAGCAGTCATAAGTTGTGTCAACAACTTTGCCGTACATCCCTGCATTTGTTACAACCATATCGCCGATCTGAATTGCATTTCTCTGTTCTGCCAGAGCCTTTTCTCTTTTCTGAGTAGGTCTGAAAGACAGGAAATACATGATGATTACCAATGCTACGCAGTAGATGATAACCAATGTGAAACCATTCATGCCGCCAAACAGACCGCCGCCTGCTGCCTGCTGTGTACCCTGTGCTGCTGCCTCGCCGCTACCGGAAGAAACGGTAGTGCTGACGTCCAGCAAAAATGCTGTTAAGCTGTTCATTTCCTTCTCTCCTAACGTTGTTAAATTCTGAAAAACACAGTAAAAATATTATATCCGAGTTTTGAAAACACGTCAAGCCTTCTTACATACCGTTTCTGCGAAAGCCTTCCAGTTTTTCTTTTTTGTACTGAGGGAAACGGTCTTCGTCCATTGCCTGACGGATTTCTTCCATCATGGTGTTAAAGAAATGCAGATTATGCAGAACGCACAGACGCATTGCCAGCATTTCTTTTGCTTTGAACAAATGACGGATATAGGCTCTGGAGTATCTGGAACAAGCAGGACAAGTACATGTTTCGTCAATAGGTCTTTCATCCAGCTCATATTTTGCATTCATCAGATTGAGTTTACCTGCGTTTGTATAAACGTGTGCATGTCTGCCGTTTCTGGAAGGCAGTACACAGTCAAAGAAGTCCACACCACGTTCTACCGCTTCCAGAATGTTTTCCGGTGTGCCAACGCCCATCAGATAAGTAGGTTTGTTCTGAGGCAGATAAGGTACCACTTCTTCAATGATGCGATACATTTCCGCATGTGTTTCCCCAACAGCCAGACCGCCAATGGCATAGCCGTCCAGATCCATTTCCGCAATACGTTTTGCATGCTCAATACGAATATCTTCATAAGTCGCACCCTGGTTAATGCCGAACAGCATCTGCTGTTTATTGATGGTATCATCCAGACTATTCAGGCGTGCCATTTCTTTTTTGCAGCGTTCCAGCCAGCGTGTGGTACGGGCTACGGAATTTTCTACATAACTGCGTTCCGCAGGGATACCAATACATTCGTCGAATGCCATGGCAATGGTAGAACCCAGATTGGACTGAATACGCATACTTTCTTCGGGGCCCATGAAGATTTTTCTTCCATCCACATGAGAACTGAAATAAACGCCTTCTTCTGTAATCTTACGCAGTGTGGTCAGGGAAAACACCTGGAATCCGCCGGAGTCAGTCAGAATGGGCTTGTCCCAAACCATAAATTTATGAAGGCCACCCAGTTTTTTGATGATTTCATCACCGGGACGTACATGCAGATGATAAGTATTGGACAATTCCACCTGACATTTCACTCTTTCCAGATCTTCTGTGGAAAGAGCACCTTTGATGGCCGCAATGGTTCCTACGTTCATGAATACTGGTGTTTGAATAACACCATGAGGGGTATGGAACTCCCCTCTTTTGGCTCTGCCGCAAGTTTTCAATAATTTATACATATCTTACCTCATTTCCGCTCAAGTTTTGTCTGTACTATCATATCCTGTTTTTTATGGAAATTCAAGAATTTTTCCTGCAATCATACCTATTTTCACGGAAAAGCCCACAGAGCCGCCCTTGACACACCCCTTTCCTGTGCCTTATCATAATAAGGTAAGAATATAATCAGGTATGGAACGGAGAATCACTATGTCTATCAATTTGATCGCAACAACCACATTTGGTCTGGAAGCCGTTGTAAAACGGGAATGTCAGGCCCTTGGATTTGAAAATATCAAAACATCTGATGGGAAAGTAGAGTTTACCGGCACAGAAGCCGACATCGTCAAAGCCAACATGTGGCTGCGGTGTGCAGGGCGTGTCTGGGTAAAAATGGACACATTCAAAGCTGTTACCTTTACAGAGCTTTTCGATCAGACAAAAGCACTGCCCTGGGCCGACTGGATTCCTGAGGACGGCAAATTCACAGTCGTTGGCAAATCCGTAAAATCCACACTGTTCAGTGTATCCGACTGTCAGGCTATCGTCAAAAAAGCCGTTGTAGAAAAACTGAAACAGACTTATCACACTGACTGGTTTGATGAAACAGGCGCTTCCTACACCATCCAAGTAGGTATTTTGAAAGACGTTGTTACCCTTGCCATTGATACCAGCGGCTCCGGTCTGCACATGCGTGGATACCGTGCAAACGCACTGGATGCACCTTTGAAAGAAACACTGGCTTCTGCTATGATTCAGCTCAGCTATTGGCGGAAAAACCGTATTCTGCTGGATCCCTTCTGCGGTTCCGGTACCATTCCCATTGAAGCTGCCATGATCGCCCGGAACATTGCACCTGGCATTCACCGCAAATTTGCTTCTGAAGAATGGGAACGCATCGGCAAAGATCTCTGGAAAAAAGCCCGTGTGGAAGCATATCAGGCAATCAACTATGATGTCATGCCGGAAATCTACGGCAGCGATATTGATCCTGATGCCATTGAGCTGGCAAAAGCCAATGCAGAAAAAGCCGGTGTGGATGACTGCATCACCTTTGAAGTAAAACCTTGTCAGGAAATCGTATTGCCCGGGAAATATGGCGTCATGATTACCAATCCTCCTTACGGCGAACGTATCGGTGAACTGAAGGAAGTGGAAAACATGTACCGTGCTTTGGGCGGCATCATGAAGGAAAACCCTACTTGGTCTACTTACCTCATCACTTCCATGGAATATTTTGAATCTCTCTTTGGCAGAAAAGCCGACCGGAAACGGAAACTGTTCAATGGCCGTATCAAAACAGACTATTATCAGTTTGAAGGCCCTAGACCCCCGAAAGATCTGTAATATTCCTGCTATCCATATAACATAATGAATAAAGGCATTGTGATTTCTTTCCATAGAATCACAATGCCTTTTTGTTTTCAAAATGAAAAAGACCTCCGTTATATTCATGAGGTCTTTTTTCTTCATTATTATATTTCTTTATCCGTTACACAAATCAATGGTCAGATACAATACTTTGCCATCATTTGCAACACCAATCCCAGCTTGTGTCATGGTGCTGTCCATAATGCCATTGTGTTTTGCCGCTGTACGGAGCAGTTCCGTATAAAGCTGCACCACATCACCTCGTGTTGTTGCAATGACTTCTGAAGCAGTATGGAACTGCACATTGTTTTCCATCATACGCTGGAAAGGTGTCTTGCCGTCTTTGCTTTTGTAATCAAAATATTTTTCTTTGACCATTTCCGTACTATGGTCAGCCGCAGTCTGATCCAGACCTTGATTTTCTGTCAAAACTGCCAGGCCAGCTTCTTTTCTCTGGACATTGATGATTTCCAGCAGTTCTTTTTCAATATCAGTCTTTTGCGCACCGCTCAAAGAACCAGTCAACGCGTCTTTTGCAGCAAATTCCTTTGTCTGAAGCAGCAGACCACAAATCTGATTTTCATAATCCAGAGGAATTCTGGCGGAAGCATATTCTCCATTCAATACTGCACAATGATCCACATTGCTGATGCTGTCCACATGAGACGCATCATTCAGCACTCCTCCACCCTTGATTTCCTGATACTGGAACTTACTGGATGGTGTGAAAAATTCCACAGCAGCATCATTTTCAAATGTCACCCAGAAATATCCATCTCCTGTGTAAATATAGCGATCTAAGCCATATACTGTTTCGTCGATTCGTGTAGGAGCGCCGAATGTTCCTTTGACTTCTTCTGTTGTCTGTCCCAATGTCAGCTCCTTGCCGTTAATGGTAACTGTTTTTTCCATTACCGCGTCGCCTTTGGGTACAGAAGTGCCATTCTGCACGCCTTCATAAAATGTATAAGCGCTCAGAAACGCAGTGACTGCTTCCTGTACTTTCAATGTATTTTTGGGGGCAAATGTTCCGTTCTGATAACCGGAGATCAAACCAGCTCCATAAGCCTTATCAATGTAGGATACTGTCGTTGCGCTGATGTTTTTGGTGTCTGTAAATGGATTTTTCTTTGCATACAGAGACATATCAACGCCCACTTTTTCCAGTGTACGCACCAGCATGATTGCCATCTGTTCTCTTGTCAGAGGATTTTCCGGCGCGAATGTTCCCGGTTCCACACCAGCAATGATGCCCAATCCATATGCTTTCAGTGCTGCTTGTTCATTACAGTCGGAAAAAGGATTTTCTTCCGGCATAGGTGCTGTTGTTCCTGTTACTTTTTCATAAAAAGCCACCGCAATTTCGCTGAATTCCACTCTTGTCATGGTATCCTGAGCCTGCTGAAGCAAAGGTGCGGAAATAAGCTGCAAAGAATATGCCTGTTCCATATGAGGCACTGCCCAAGGGGAAGCATTGGTCGAAACTGCCCCGAAGGCTGTAAAACAAACACTGACAGACAGCAGTGCTGTTACGGCTACACCTACCAGCCGTTTCATACAATCATCTCCTTTACAAAATTGTGAAGAAATATTTACAAAATTATGAACCGTTTTATTATAACCATATTTCTGCCTTTTGGCAAGCAAAATCCCGAAAAAGGTGTTTTCTGAAGAAGATTTAACCTAAGAATACAGCGATTTTCTTTTTCAGTGGTTTCTGAAAGAGGAATTGTGATGGTGATTTTCAAAAAAACACCTACTATATATATTCCTAGTAAAATAAGAAAGCCGGAAACCTTTATTTATAAGGATTCCAGCTTTCACATTTTTGCTATGATTTATCCGATATTCTTTTCCATGCGTCTTTTCCATCACCTTGCCGCAATGGCATCCACCTTTTTTGTTCCTTCATATAAACGACTGCCTTCAAAAGAATGGGCGTTATCAAAGTAGTAACAATTACCACCAATACAATGGCAGGAAACAGTGTTGATGAAATCAATCCTGCCTGCTCCCCTTTCTGTGCCACAATCAGCGCAACCTCACCACGGGAAATCATGCCCACGCCAATGGCAAGGGAATCCATATTGGAAAAACCACAGATTTTTGCTCCCAAACCGCACCCAACGATTTTAGAAAGGATAGCTACGATCAATAAAGCAAGTGTAAATAATATCAGTTCCTGTGACATCCCCGTAATTACTGTCTTAATCCCAATGCTTGCAAAAAAGATGGGGGTAAAGAACATATAGGAAGTGATATTGATTTTAGATGCAATATAGGATTTCGTTTCTGTAACATTACAAAGAATCAATCCTGCGAAATAAGCCCCTGTAATATCCGCAACTCCGAAATAAACTTCCGAAATATAGGACAGAAGCAAACAAAATACAACGGCATAGATCGCTACTCTTCTTTTTGTTCCATATACGATTTCCAACTTGCGGAACAGTCGAAATACAAAAAAGCCGCAAACAGCAATAAATACAAAGAACAAAAAGATCTTCAGCAAAACCACCATAATTTCTACCCCAGGAACTGCGAAACTGGTTATCACTGTTAATGCAATAATCCCCAGAATGTCATCGATAATAGCTGCTCCCAAAATGGATGTTCCCATTTTCCCTTTTAATTTTCCCATCTCACGGAGCGTTTCCACAGTAATGCTTACAGATGTTGCTGTTAAAACGATGCCCACAAAAGTACTTTCCAAGAAAATCATGGTATCAGGTCTTTCACCATGGAAAAATAGGAAATATGTCAAAAACCCACTTCCCAGAGGGATCAAAACCCCAACAAAAGCAATGATTACCGCAGACTTCCCTGTTGCCTTCAGATCATCAAAATCTGTATCTAAGCCTGCCAAAAGCATCAAAAAGATTACGTCGATTTCTGCCGACTTTGTCAGAAAGTCCGTTTCATGCAATATATTCAGACAACTTGGCCCTAGTAACACCCCGACCAATAATGCGCCAACAACCTGCGGCATATTTACTTTTTGAGAGAGCAAGCTGAATATTTTAGTAGAAAGCAATATAATCGCAACAAATAACAAAAAATCATAAGATTCCATTACACAAACCTCCTCACTCTTTCAATTTCTTTGGACACACATGATAGGAAAAAGACTTTTGTATGAAACAAAAGTCTTTTTCTAAGTTGTATTCTATCAATAAATTCAATTTATTCTGCTTCTGCTACTGCACACACATTTTGCGCATTTTTCTTTTTGATATGCAGAATTTTCAGCGCTGCCAGTGCGCCAATCACCAGAACAACCGCCTGGAAGATGAACATATAAGTATATGCTTGTGTTCCTAAAGTATCCAGCCAATAGCCAAACAGTGTGAACTGGAACAGGTCAGGAGAAAAACCTACCGCTTCTGCAATACCGGTTGTAGAAGCAGTTAAGTTTCTAGATACGCCTGCTTCTGTAATGGTAGCGTAATAAGCCCCGCGCCCGATGTATACTGCTGCGGACATGATCAATGTCAGCGCAATCAGCAGCTGCGCTGCTACACCTGCATCCGCAACCAGCAGATAACCTAAGCCTAAAATACCAATTGTATATACACCCAACAGTACTTTGGAAGGAGACCCCACTTTATCAGTCAGGATACCACCAATGGGTGCCCCCAGCAGAGTCATACCATGCTGTCTTAAAATCGCAACACCGCCGGAGAATGTAACTGCAACACCCAATACATCTGTGAAGTATGGTGTGAAGTAAGTCAATGTTGTCAGGAAGGAATAAACTGCGAAGATGGAGATAGCAACCAGCCAAGTTGCGGGCTGTTTCATAATCATCAAGAAGTCAGCAACCACATTGGTTTTCTTTGCTGCTTTTTCTTTTGCTTCCGCTGCTTTTTTCGCACGTTCTGCCGCAATTTTTTCTTTAGGATTATCCAATACGATCATAGCGATTGCTGTCAATACGAAGGAAAGTACCGCAATACTGATCATAGCTGCTTTCAGACCTGCAACGCCTTCTATAAATTTCATGTAGAAAACCATCATTACTGCATTGAAAACAATGTTGAAAATACCGATACATGTTTCATTCATACCGAAGATTCTACCCTGGTTTTCGTCTGTTGTTAAATCACGGATCATCTTGATATGTGTGTGATAGTTCATCAGCAGGCTGGCGATGGCAAAGCCAATCCACATCAATACTGCCATGAAATATGTAGGATACATTACAAAAATAGGAGTAAAAATACCGTTCAAAAGTACTGAACCTACATAAATATACTTGTAGTTGAATCGGTCTGCAATCCAGCCGCCAATAGGTGCCCCAAATACATTACCGAACCCATAGATTGTAATCAACAGCCCCATTTGTGTATTGGTGGCATTCATAAATTGCTGAAAAGGATCATACCAGATGTACTGGATAAATGGAATGATATATACAATGGACCAACATGCTCCCAGCACCAACAGAGTAATTGGCAGCTTTAATGATTTCTTTTCCATACATACGCCTCCTCAAATCGTTTATTTTTCTTTTTTCACAGATAAATTGCTGCTTTTCAAAATCGTAATACCTGTAAAGCCAAAAATGATTGAAACCAATGGATTAATCAAATTCAAAAGACAGTAAGGTAAATAATCCAGTGTACTAACGCCTAAATACGTACTCATGGCTACTGCACAAGTACACCAAGGAATCAATGGAGAAGTCAACGTACCGCCATCTTCCAGTGCTCTGGAAAGGTTCTGCGGTGCCAAACCTCTTTTTTCATATTCTTCCTGAAACATTTTGCCTGTAATCAATAAAGACAGATATTGTTCACCAGATGCAAGGTTCATAAAAACGCAGGTGCAGATGGTAGAGAAAATCAGAGAACCAACGCTTTTTGCAAATCTCAAGATGTTCTTTGCGATGGTTTCCAGCATGCCTGTCACACTCATAACCCCACCAAAACTCAAAGAACACAAAATCAGTGATAATGTCCACATCATAGACTGAAGACCGCCGCGGGTCAGCAATTCGTCTACTATGGCATTTCCAGTCTCACTGACATATCCATACTGCAAAACATATCCTACGCTGCTGATGTCGTGTCCCTGTACAAAGATGGCACAGAACACACCCATAAATACACTCAGCATCAACCCTGGAATCGCGGGAATTTTAAAAATCACCATAAAAATAATGAATACCAAAGGCAAAATCAAAAGCGGAGAAATCACAAAGGACATATCCAACGCATCCAGCATATTTTGAATTTCTGCCGCATCCACTGTCTCAGCGGAATAATTTTTGTTTAAGATCATAAACCCAATCATAGCCAGTACATAACTTGTACCTGTTGTATATGCCATATGTCGAATATGATCAAACAATGTAGAGCCAGCAATGGCAGGTGCCAAATTTGTTGTTTCGGAAAATGGAGACATTTTATCCCCAAAGTAAGCACCGGAAATGACCGCACCCGCCACCATGGGTGCCGGAATCCCCAAACCGGTACCAACACCAACCAATGCCAGCCCGACAGTTCCTGCTGTTGTCCAGGAACTGCCGGTGGCTACACTTACCAAGGAACAAATCACCATGGAAGTAACCAGAAAGAAATCAGGTGATAACACTTTCAACCCATAATATACAATGGCTGGTACAATCCCGCCGGAAATCCAAGCACCAATGATAAAACCAATGATCCCTGTAATCAAAATCGGCTGCATTGCAGAGTAAATTGAATCGAAAATCCCCTTTTCAATTTCATGCCAAGGATATTTCAAATAAAACACACCAATAAGTGCCCCTACAATCGTTCCCAACAACAAAGGAAAATGGATTTCAATGTTTAAAAACAGCTGACAGCACACCAGCAAAACAATGACAGTTATCAAAGGTGCCAAGGCAACCATGATATTTGGTTGTTTTCTCTTTCTAGTGTCACCCAATTCCATCTTGATTCCTCCTTATTGTTAACCGTACCTCAAAAAGACACCAAGCGTGTTTTTTCAATACATCTGCCAGCAAAACAATCCCTTTACGGATCTGTTCTTCTGATACTGTTGTGAAATTCAGGCGCATTGTGTTTTTCGCACCATCATTTGCATAGAAGAACTCACCGGGAATATATGCCACACCTGCTTCCACAGCTTCATCCAAAATACCATCCGCGTCAAGACCTTCAGGCAGTTCTACCCAGATAAACATACCACCTTCGGGGCGTGTAAATTTCACGCTTGCAGGGAAGTTTTCTTCCATCAAGGACAGCATCAGATCACATTTTTCTTTATAGGCAGCCTGGATTTTACGAATATGTCCTTCCACATCGTAGTTTTTCATATATTCTACAACCTGAAGCTGTGCAAATTCGTTACACTGCAAGTCCAGACTTTCTTTCAGTCTTTCGTACATCACTGCGTGTTCCGGAGATGCGCAAATCCATGCTACGCGCAGACCGGGACAGAGAATTTTGGAGCAAGAACCAAGATAAATCACTTTACCCATGGTATCCATGGATTTCAGGCAAGGGATATGTTCCCCTTTGAAACGGATTTCACCATAAGGATTGTCTTCAACAACAACCACATCATAACAGTTGATAACTTCCATGAACTGTTTTCTTCTTTCCAGTGTCCATGCTCTGCCAGTAGGATTCTGGAAATTAGGGATGACATACAGCAGTTTTACTTTGGGATTTTCTGCCAGTACACGTTCCAAATCAGCAATCACGATACCATCTTCATCAGTATCTACGCCCAGGAAGCTGCATCCATAAGGACGGCAAGCATTGATACCACCCAGATAGCTGGGGTTTTCTGCTACAACGATGTCCCCTTCATCCAGGAACAGCATAGCTGTCATTGCCAGACCTTGCTGAGAACCAGTGGTCACAACAATGTTTTCAGGTTTCGCATCTACGCCTTCTTTTTTCTGCATTCTTTCTGCCAAAACCTGAAGCAGTTCCGGATTACCTTTGGAAAGACCATACTGGAAAGCCTGTTTACCTTTCTTTTCGATCATTTCCATTGTGGATTTTTTCAGATCGTCCATAGGGAACAGATCTGGATCCGACAGACCCGCTGCAAAAGAAATAACACCCTGTTTGCTTGCGATTCTTTTCTGCACGCTTCTGATTACGGAAGGTTTTACCCTGTCCATACGAATTGAATATCCCATAACATTACCTCCTAAATAAATGCTTTCCGCACAAAATTCTTCCTTATTATATACACGCAATATTATTTCGCAGCTGCCAGACATGCCAGCGCAATGGAATTGATCTTGATTTCCGGTGTATCGGAACGACTGCCCAAAATAACGGGTGCTGCTGCTCCCAGAACGATACCTGCCCATTTTGCACCATTAAACTGCAGCCAGGATTTCCCCACAATGTTGCCTGCTTCGATATTAGGGAAAATCAGCAGATCCACTTCTCCAGCGATCTTGCTGTCGATTCCTTTATGTTCTGCGGCATGTTTATCAAAAGCTACGTCAAAAGCAATGGGGCCTTCTGCGGTACATGCGGGAAGTTCACCATTCTTTACCATTTCTACCAAAGCCGCTGCGTCAACGGTAGAGATTACTTTTGGATCCACCATTTCGTTTGCTGTCAGAATCGCTACATTGGGATTTTCAAATCCAAGATTCTTCATGGCATTTAAAGCACTGCGCATGATCACTTTTTTCTGTTCCAAATCAGGTGCTACGTTGATGCCGCTATCAGAGCAGTAAATCAGTTTGTGATACTGAGGCAGTTCATACACTGCCAGCAGACTCAGCAGATTGCCTGTACGCAGACCGTATTCTTTGTTCAGTACACCGCGCATATATACTGCTGTATTGACAATCCCTTTCATCAGGACATCTGCTGTTTTGTTTCTTACCAGTTCCACTGCTGTTTTCATTGCTTCCGCTTCATCAGGGCAATCCACCAATTCATAATCCGTAAAACCGATCTTTTCTCCAATCTCACGGATTTTTGCGCCATCCCCTACCAAAACAGGTTTAATAAAGCCGATTTTTGCCGCGTCACGAACTGCGGACATAACCGCTTCGTCCTGAGCAACCGCTACACTGACCGTTCTGGGTTCGATGGATTTTACTCTTTCCAGCAGATCCGTAAAGTTTTTCAGCATATTTTTACCGCCTTTCTTCCTATATAATAGCAATCAAATCAGAGATACTCTTTTGCTTCTTCTTCGCCACTAAGAACACGCAGGGCACCCAGCGCCAATGCTTCCATTTCCATTTCACCGGGAACAACAGCTTTGGGAGCCAGATAAGCAACTTTTTCATATACGTCATGGACGATTTTTTCGGAATAAGCAATGCCGCCTGTAAAGATCACACGGTCAACTTTTCCTTTCAGAGAAGCGCCATAGAGAGCAATTTCTTTTGCAACCTGATAAATGAAAGCATCCAGAATCAGTTTTGCTTTTTCATCACCGTTTGCCGCTCTTTCTTCTACTTCTCTTGCATCTTTGGTGCCAAGGTAATCATACATACCGCCTTCTGCGCTTACTTTCCGAACCATCTGTTCTCTTGTATACTTGCCGGAATAGCAAAGTTCGATGAGCTGATATGCCAACAAGCCGCCGCTGCGTTCCGGGGAGAAAGGCCCATCGGTTCTGCCGCCGCTGCCGTCAATCATTTTGCCTTTTTCATGGGCAACGATGGAAATACCGGAACCAAGGTGTGCCACAATGAAATTGAAATCTTCGTATTTGCCCCCCATATCTTCCGCAACTTTTCTGGAAACAGCCTTATGGTTCAGCGCATGGAACCAGCTGAATTTTTCCAGATCAGAAATACCAGTGATTCTTGCTTCGGGAATCATTTCATCTACGGAAACCGGATCAACAACAAAGGATGGTACACCGATTTCATCACCGATATTTCTTGCAATGACTGCGCCAAGGTTAGAAGCGTGTTCGCCATTGATGGCATTTTTCAAATCTTCTACCATTCTGTCATTTACGCGATAAGTGCCGCCCGGAATGGCTTTCATCAGGCCGCCTCTGCCAACAACACAGTCGAACTGATCCAAAGAAAAGCCTTCTTCTTTCAGCACATCTACGATCATGTTCTTACGGTATTCATATTCATCAAATACATGGGGAAACTGTTTCAGATCTTCACCCGTATGTGTAATGTTCTTTTTCAAAACCTCTTTCTTATCTTCATAGACAGCAACTTTTGTTGATGTACCACCTGGATTGATCACCAGCAAATACATATCAGCACTTCCTTTCTTTGTTCTATTTTGTATGCGAATTGTATAACACTCACATTTTTTGCATATAAAAAATTGACAATTTATCCATAAATCTATCCGAATAACATGCAAATACCGGCTGTCTCATAGTTGTAAACTAGGCTTTTAACCCCGAAAATTCAAGGTTTTCATCTTGGGACAATAAAAAAGACTTCCCCAAAGGAAAGTCATTTTTATAAATAGATTCTCATTTTAACTTTTCAGATATTTCTCTTCCTACTTCCATCAATCGTTTGATTTTTGTTTCATAGGTACTGTCTTTGATTCTTGTTGTTGGCCCGGAAAGACTGATGGCTGCAATGGCCTGTTTTGTAGAACCCTTCATAATGGGAACCGCAATACAGGTCAAACCCAATTCTCGTTCTTCATCATCTACGGCATATCCCTGTCTGCGAACCTTTTCCAATTCTTTCTCCAAACCATCTATGGTGGTAATGGTTCTTTCTGTATATTGCTTCATGGGATGTTTTTCGTAAACGCTCAAATCAATCTGGTCTTTAAATGCCAGCAAGCATTTCCCTACCCCAGCGCAATAGCACTCATTTCTGGAGCCCAGATCAGAATTAAATCCAAGAATCTGCTTATTTTCTTCTTTGTAAATCATTACGCTATGATAAGCACCGCCATCACTGCGTTCCAATACAGATACATTGACTGCTTCATTGAACTCATCATGGAGACGCTGTGCATAGGGTTTGATGACCTTCTGCAAACCAATTTTCTCACCGATGCTGTTGCCGATGACAAAAAGCTTCATACCAAGGCCATACTTTTCGGTTTCCGGATTCTTTTCCACAAAATCCTTGCTTTCCAATGTTGCTAATGTCCGATAGACCGTACTCTTGTAAATATCCAAATCTTTGCTGATCTGTGTGATGGAAACTTCTTTTCCCTGTTCATAGAGATAATTCAAGATATCCAGCGCACGGTCTACGGAATTAATGATAACCGATGTCATGTAATCCCCCCTTCCTGTTCTATTGATTAGAACTTGTTTTTCACATTACCATAAAATTCCATGAAAAACAAGAGGCTTTCCAACGGATTTTTATAGATACATATTGTGCATGTCGCACACATTTGCAAAAAAATAAATATTGGGAGTTGACTTGTATAAATTCCAGTGCTATGATTTCGGCGAATTATAGAACATCGTTTTATCTAATAGAACGCAGGAGGTGCAATTCATGAAAGTATTGGTAAAACCGGAAAGATGCAAAGAATGTGGACTGTGTGATGCATTCTGTCCCAAAAAGGCAATCAGCCACGCTGATCATACCAACCTGGCTGGCTACCATCCGATCGTAATCGATGATGAAAAGTGCATCGGCTGTGGTATCTGCTATACCACATGTCCCGATGGCGTATTCCATGTATTGGGAAAATAAATAAGGAGGATTAGAAAATAGCTGAAATGATGAAAGGCAATATCGCAATTGCAGAAGCTGCCGTACGGGCAGGGGTTCGCCTGTATGCCGGTTACCCCATTACCCCGTCCAGCGAAATTATGGAATATCTGTCCTGGCGTCTGCCCGAAGTTGGCGGTGCTTTTGTTCAGGCAGAAAGTGAACTTGCAGGTATCAATACGGTTTATGGCGGTTCCAGCTGCGGCGTCAGAGTTCTGACTGCTTCTTCCGGCCCCGGGATCAGCCTGAAACAGGAAGGGATCTCCGTTCTTTCTGACGAAGAACTGCCCGCACTGGTAATCAACGTCGTTCGTTACGGCAACGGCCTTGGTACACTGTTCTCCTCTCAGTGCGACTATTTAAGAGAAACTCGCGGCGGCGGCAACGGTGATTATAGATGTATCGTTCTGTGCCCTTCCAGCATTCAGGAAGCTGTGGACATGGTTTCTACCGCTTATGAACTTGGCGAAAAATACAGAGTTGTTGTAGTGATGATGACAGAAGGCGCTCTGGGTCAGATGATGGAACCCGTTACACTGCCTGATTTCCAGGAACCCAAACGGAATTACTGGGGCTTTGACGGCAAATACTCCTACAAGAAAATCGGTATTTTCGACAGAGATTCCAAAAAAGAAGCTGTTGAACTGAACAAAAAATACGCTGAAATCAAAGCAAACGAACAGCGTTGGGAAGAAGAAGGCATTGAAGATGCTGACTATGTATTTGTTGCTTATGGTGTTCCCGGCAGAAGCACACTGGGTGCCATTCGTGAACTGCGGGCAGAAGGCCACAAAGTTGGCTTGATCAGACCCATCACTGCATGGCCCTTCCCTGAAAAAGCCTTTGAACACATCAATAAGAACGTAAAAGGCATCATCACTGTTGAAGCCAACGCTACCGGCCAGCTGGTAGACGACGCGGCTCTCTTTACCAAAAAAGTTCTGCGCGCAGATATTCCCGTTTACGCACTGCCTTTCGTTTACGGCGTGCCTCCCATCCGTGAAATCAAAGCCAAATTCGCGCAGATCCTTGCAGGCGAAATAAAGGAGGTATATTAAGATGGCTGTTGAAAGAAAAGTACCCGCAATTATCGACAATCCCATGTCCTTTTGCCCCGGCTGCGGTCACGGTATCATTATCCGTCTGATCTGTGAATGTCTGGAAGAACTGGGACAGAATCAAAATATCATTTTCCCTATCGGTGTTAGCTGCTCCTCCAACCTGGGCGGTGGCCTGGTTACAGACCGTCTGCACTGTCCTCACGGCAGAGCCGGCGCTGTTGCAACCGGTATGAAACGTGTAAATCCCGATAACATCATCATCACTTATCAGGGTGACGGCGATGCTTACAACATCGGTATTGCTGAATCCATCAATGCCGCTTACAGAAATGAAAACATCACTGTTATCACTGTAAACAATACCAACTTCGGTATGACAGGCGGTCAGATGAGCGTTACCACTATGGAAGGTCAGAAAACATCCACTTCCACTCATGGCCGTGACTGCTCCATCACTGGGTTCCCTATGCGTTTCCCTGAACTGGTTGCATCTCAATTCCACATTGCATACGCTGCACGTGGTACTGTCAGCAGCCCTGCGCACATCAACCAGCTGAAAGGTTACATCAAAAACGCAATCGAAGCGCAGATGAACAAAGAAGGTTACTCCGTTGTTGAAGTACTTTCTCCCTGCCCCATCAACTGGAATCTGACACCCATCAAAGCTATGGAACGCATTGACAACGAATTGATTTCCTATTTCCCTCTGGGAGAATTTAAACAAAGGAGCGTGAAAGAAGCATGAAAGAAATGGTTTTTGCTGGTTCCGGCGGTCAGGGTGTTCTGACCTGCGGCCTGATTATGTCTGATATCGCTGTTAGTAAAGGAATGAATGCCACATGGTCTCCTTCCTATGGTTCCGCAATGCGCGGCGGTACCGCTAACTGTACAGTAAAATATGGTAGTGATTACATCTACAACCCTCAGCAGGAACAGCCTGACGTACTGCTGGAATCTTTCCGTATGTTTATGCCAATCGTTGCACCCGGCGGTATTTGTGTCATCAGCGACATGGTTACCTGCGACACAAACATTCGTGACGATGTAACAGTTGTAAGAATCCCTTGCATGCAGATTGCAGATGAAATCGGCAATCCCAAAGGCGCAAACATTATTACGACAGGCGCTATCATTCATCTGGTAAAAGACTTTACCAAAGAAGAAGCCATTGAAGCTATGAACAATATGTTTGCGAAAAAAGGTAAAGCAAAATTTGCAGAATCCAATACCAGAGCACTGACTGCTGGCTATGATGCTGTAAAAGATTGATTCATATAACAACCATCCCCCAAATACACATTCCATAGAAAACACATCTCTCAAAAAAGACTCTCTAAACCACCAAACAGTGGTTCAGAGAGTCTTTTACAATTACACGTCAATATATAATCACAAAACCGTTTAAAAGTATTCCAGATTCATAAATGGTATAACCAGTTCTGTGATATTTTCATTTTGATCCATACCCCAATAGGCACTATAAATGCCATCGCCCATTCCGCTGGCAAACATCACCAGCCTTTTTCCGCTCTGGGGTAATTTCCATAACAGGAAATTGCCAGCGCCCACTTTTACAGCAAGATCACTCTTTGCGTTCTCCGCAAACAGGTAAGAAAAATAATCCTGATACAGATTTTCTTCCGGATGTTCCTGTTTCCATTCCTCCAGAAATACTTTGTATTCCTTTGCTGTGGACACATCCGCAAAACAAGCCAGGCCGGTATCTACCCCAAAAAAGGAAAACACACCTGGTTTTTGCAGATCTGTTGGTTCAAATCCTTTCGGCATGGCAATTTCATACCGCAAAGGAATCTCGTCAGTGATTTTGAGCCTTGCCGCCGCTACTCTTATACCTGCTAAAGCAGACCGCATAATAGAAAGCTCCACATCATAAGAGCCTTTCGGAATTTGTTTTTCCAAAACTGTCTGGTATTTCTCATTGCCCAAATAAGCCATCGGGTCTGCAAGAACCACACGACCTGTGGGCAAATCAACCTGTCCAACAGCCACTCTTTCTAACTTCTCCGTTTTACGAAACAGATTTTGGAAGAATACAGCATCATAGGTTTCTTGATTCAAAAACTTTAGATTTCTCTCAAAAGCTATTTGCAACGGATGTTTCACAGGTTCCCGAATTTCTTCACCTGTTCTGGTATCTACAAAATACTTTCCATCACTGATAAATTCCAAATCCGCACCTATGGGCATATAAAAAACATTACGCACCGCAGGTTCTATTTCCATCAACAAAGAAAAATCCACCACAGTCAGATTTTCCACCTGATTGATATATTCCTGGGTATCCGTATCCCCCAGAGCAACCCATCCTGTACCGATGCCGTTATTTTCCCGAAACATCCATTTCAGTCTGGATGTTCCGCTTAACAAAGATTTTGTGACGATACAGGCGCCCAATGGCTGATATGATTTCTGATTTGTTTTTTCTGTTTGTTTTTCCTGTTTTTCCGTATTGTTTTTCTTTTTGTCAAACAATCCCATAATGCCCTCCTTCCGCACTTCTGTGATACAGTATTTTAAAAAAGCCTGCAAATGCAGGCTAAAACATTTCTTATGAAACTGTATGGATATTCATTCTGCGATTTCTGTTTTTTATGACGCAATCAAAATTCCCTTTGCTTTCTGAATGAAATCCGCATCTTCCAGTATATACTCTGTTTGCTTCGATACAGGTTCATCCATCACCGCATCAAACATACTTTCCCTTCTTACTGCCGCAAACAGTTTTTCATCATAAAACACAAGAGAAATCTGACCTTCCACTGCATCAGCAAATTCCATGATTTTTTCCATACGCTGAGGTGTCAAGATATAATAAGCATTATGTTCATCATGAGGTTTCAGAAACCCCATGCCGGAACATCTATCAGGAGTTTTTTTACTCATTATTTTTGCCTATTGAAAGCCATTATTTTTTCAGCTCTGCCAATGCAGCTTTTCCTTCGTCGGTCAATCCATCCACAATATATTCCTCGCCGCAGCACATATCAATTTCATATGTAACCAGCCAGTTTTTCTCTTCCATTTCTTTTAACCGTTGCAGGATTTCTCCATGCTTCATACCTGTTTCCCAGGCCAAAGCAGCCGCATCTGTTTCACCATTTTTTTCTGTCAGTGCCACGATTTTTTCCATCAACAACAAATATGTTTCTTCCAACATGCTCATCCCCTTTTTTTGTATCAAGTATACCATGTATCACCTTTATGAACAATCATTAGTTTTATGCATAGCACCTGTATTCATATCCTTCAAAATCATTTATACAGGAAGAATCTCATTCATAAAAATAAACCCTCTCATTGTTTTTGACAATACAATCTATTAATTTTATGAATTAATTTTTGTCAAAAAATGCTCTTGAAAAATAAATTTATATATTTTTTTAATTATTTATTTTTCATCAATATAAATAAAACCCTTAAAAATCAACACTTTTTATATTACATTGAAAAATAAGTCATAAATCTATTCAATAAATCTATTTGACTTTTTTATAATTCATTGATATATTTAATAAATAAAAATACACTTAGAATTTGGAAAGACAAGAAAGGACATATGTCTTTATAAATTCATTTTTCGACGAAAGGGTGATTCTATTGCTTACTTACAACAAGAAGAAAAATCTGCTGGAACTGTATAAATATCAGTATAGCCTGCAAAATGTTCAAGAACCAAACCTGTACCGCGACAACTTCAATTACGACGAAGTACCAAAAGTTACATTCAACTATCGACTGGTTCCTATGAACTGCCCTGATGAAATCTGGATCACTGATACAACTTTCCGTGACGGGCAGCAGGCACGCGCACCCTACACTGTTGATCAGATCGTAACATTATATAAAATGTTAAGCCGACTGGGCGGCCCCAAAGGCAAAATCAGAACCTGCGAATTCTTCCTTTACAGCGAAAATGACCGCAAAGCCATTCGCGCCTGTCAGGAACAGGGACTGAAATTCCCTGAAATCACTGGTTGGATTCGTGCCACCAAAGAAGACTTTAAACTGGTAAAAGATATGGATCTGGAAGAATGCGGTATTCTGGTAAGCTGCTCCGACTACCATATTTTCAATAAGTTACATAAAACAAGAAAACAGGCTATGGACGGCTATCTGGAAGTAGTAAAAGCCGCTTTGGACATGGGCATTCGCCCTCGCTGCCACTTTGAAGATGTTACCAGAGCCGATTTCTACGGCTTTGTCGTTCCCTTCGCACAGGAACTGCGTCACCTCATGGAAGAATATCAGATTCCTGTAAAAATCCGTTTCTGTGACACCATGGGTTATGGTGTTCCCTATCCTGGCGCTACTCTGCCCCGCAGTGTTCCCGGTATCATTTATGGCATCAATCACTTCGGTCAGTTCCCCAGTGAACTTATCGAATGGCACGGACACAACGACTTCTACAAGGCTGTTGTAAATGCCACTACCGCTTGGCTCTACGGCGCATCTTCCGTAAACTGCTCTCTGCTGGGCATCGGTGAACGCACAGGCAACACACCTCTGGAAGCCATGGTCATGGAATACGCACAGATCCGCGGCACATTGGATGGTATGGATCCTACCGTTATCACAGAAATTGCCGAATATTATGAAAAAGAACTGGGCTACAATATCCCCGAAAGAACACCTTTCGTTGGTTCAGACTTCAACGTAACCCGTGCAGGTATCCACGCTGACGGCGTTGCAAAGGATGAAGAAATTTACAACATCTTTAATACAGCAAAAATCCTGAACCGCCCTCTGGGTGTAGAAATCAACAAAAACTCCGGCTCTGCGGGCATCGCTTATTGGCTGAACCATAATCTGCAATTAGAAGGTAAAGAAAAAATCGACAAAAACGCTCCGGAAGTCGCGCTGCTGAAAGATTGGGTAGATAAGCAGTACGAAGACGGCCGCGTTGCCTATATCAGTAAAGAAGAATTGATTTCTGCCATGCAGGAACTGACACCACACCTTATGGCATACGTCAAAGAATGAGAGACATTGAGGAGGCTTTCACATGAATATTACAGAAAAATTGATTAAATCTCATCTGGTCAGCGGCGAAATGATTCCCGGTAAGGAAATCGCCATCAAAATTGACCAGACCTTAACACAGGATTCCACTGGTACCATGGCTTATCTGCAGTTTGAAGCCATTGGCATTCCCAGAGTTAAAACAGAAAAATCTGTTGCATACATTGACCACAACACATTGCAGACAGGCTTCGAAAACGCCGACGACCACAAATACATCCAGACCGTAGCCAAAAAACACGGCATTTATTTCTCCAAACCTGGCAACGGCATCTGCCATCAGGTACATCTGGAACGTTTCGGCAAACCTGGCAAAACACTGCTGGGCTCTGACAGCCATACTCCTACCGGCGGCGGTATTGGTATGCTTGCCATCGGCGCAGGTGGGCTGGATGTAGCTGTTGCCATGGGTGGCGGTGCTTATTATCTGGCAATGCCCCGTGTTTGCCGTGTAGTACTGACTGGTAAACTGAGCCCTTGGGTAACTGCAAAAGACGTCATTCTGGAAGTGCTGCGCAGACTGTCCGTAAAAGGCGGCGTAGGCAAAGTTATGGAATACGCTGGTGAAGGTGTAAAAACACTGAGCGTTCCCCAGAGAGCAACCATCACAAACATGGGCGCGGAACTGGGTGCAACCACTTCCGTATTCCCCAGTGACGAAGTGACAAGAGCATTCCTGAAAGCACAGGGTCGTGAAGAAGACTGGATCGAACTGAAAGCCGACGATGACGCTATCTATGACGAAGAAATCACCATTGCTTTGGATGAAATCGAACCTCTGGTAGCATGTCCTCACAGCCCTGACAACATCAAAAAAGTAAGTGAAATCAAAGATCTGGCTGTGGATCAGGTTGCCATCGGCAGCTGCACAAACTCCTCTTACACAGATATGATGACAGTTGCTGCCCTGCTGAAAGGCAAAACCGTTGACCCTAACGTAAGCCTTGTTATTGCTCCCGGTTCCAAACAGGTTATGAATATGCTGGCTGCCAACGGCGCACTGGCTGATATCATTTCCGCCGGCGCACGTATTCTGGAATGCGGCTGCGGCCCTTGTATCGGTATGGGACAGGCACCTGCAACAAATGCGGTATCTCTGCGTACCATCAACAGAAACTTTGAAGGCAGAAGCGGCACAAAATCCGCTCAGGTTTACATCGTCAGCCCTGAAACAGCTGTTGCCAGCGCATTAAGCGGTAAACTGACAGACCCTCATACACTGGGTGAAGCACCTGTGATCTCCATGCCCGAAGAATTCATGGTAAATGATAACCTGATTATCCCTCCCGCTCCCGAAGGCGAATGTGTGAAAGTGGTAAGAGGCCCCAATATCCAGCCTTTCCCCAAAAACACAAAAGTGCCTAAAGAAATCAAAGGCGGTGCGCTGATCAAAGTGGATGACAACATCACCACAGACCACATCATGCCCTCTAACGCAAAACTCCTGCCCTTCCGCTCCAACGTGCCTTATCTGGCAGATTACTGCCTGACACCTTGCGATCCGGAATTCCCTGCAAGAGCGAAAAAAGCTGGCGGCGGTTTCATCATTGCCGGTCAGAACTATGGTCAGGGCAGCAGCCGTGAACATGCGGCACTGGCACCTCTGCAGTTGGGCGTAAAAGCAGTTATCGCAAAATCCTTCGCACGTATCCACATGGCAAACCTGATCAACAACGGTATCCTGCCTCTGGTATTCGTCAACGAATGGGACTACGACAACATCAAACTCGGCGATGAATTTGTCATCAAATACGCTGCCGACCAGATCAAAGGCGCTGCACAGGGTCAGATTGTCAATGTAACCTGTGTAAAAACCGGGGAAGAAATCCCTACTCGTCTGAACATCTCCGAACGTCAGAGAGATATTCTGCTGGCAGGCGGTCTGCTGAACTATACAAAAGAATCCAACTAATGAAATTTAAGGAGGAAAATTTCCATGTCATATAAAGTTACTTTGATCCCCGGTGACGGCAGCGGCCCGGAAGTCATTGCTGCCGCAAAAAGAGTTGTAGAAGCAACAGGCGTTGCCATCGAATGGGAACAGGCAGAAGCCGGTGCAGCCATGATCGAAAAATATGGCACCCCCCTGCCCGATGAAACCATCGAATCCATCCGCAGAAACGGCGTTGCGCTGAAAGGCCCTGTTACCACACCCGTTGGTACAGGCTTCCGCAGTGTGAACGTAGCTATGCGTAAAATTTTTGACCTTTATGCAAACGTACGTCCTGCCAAAACCTATCCCGGTGTTATCACACGATTCGAAAACATTGATCTGGTGGTAGTCAGAGAAAACACTGAAGACCTGTACGCAGGCATTGAACATATGGTTGGCGAAGATGCGGCAGAAAGCATCAAACTCATCACCAGAAAAGGCTGCGAAAGAATCATCCGTTATGCTTTCGATTTTGCCGTAAGAGAAGGCAGAAAGAAAGTAACTGCTGTACATAAAGCAAACATCATGAAATGCACCGACGGCATGTTCCTGGATATTGCAAGACAGATTGCAAAAGAATATCCTCAGATCGAATTCAACGACAGCATCGTAGACGCGATGTGCATGCGTCTGGTAATGCATCCCGAGGACTATGATGTGCTGGTATGCCCCAACCTTTACGGCGACATCGTTTCCGATCTGTGTGCAGGTCTGGTGGGCGGTCTGGGTTTGACACCCAGTGCAAACATCGGTGTCAGCGGCGCGATTTTCGAACCCATCCACGGTTCCGCTCCTGACATTGCCGGACAGCACAAAATCAACCCCACAGCGGCGATCCTCTCCGCTTCCCTGATGCTGGCGCATCTGGGCGAAGCAAAAGCTGCTGCGGACATTGAACAGGCTGTGACCAAAGTCATTTCCGAAGGTAAGACACTGACCCAGGATATGGGCGGCACCGCTTCCACAGAAGAATTTGCCGACGCAGTTATTGCGGCTCTGTAATATTGACGAAAAACACAAAAGCTGGAAATTCAAAAATTTGAACTTCCAGCTTTTCTTTTTATGCTTCTTTTTCTTTTTTACATGTTTTACAGCTTCCGCCGCATCCCAGTACAAAGCCGGCAGAAATGGCATCTGTATGGCACACACTCTTGCACTGCCCACAGCGGATACATTCGGGGCTATTGATATTTTTCGTTACTTCCACGCCCATGGGACAGATTTTCTCACAAGCACCGCAATGGTCACAGCGTGAGGCATCCACTTCCATGTGATAAAAACTAAATTTTTGGAACAATCCATAGAAAGCACCCAAGGGGCAGACATATTTACAAAAAGGTCTGCAAATCAATATGGAAGAAATGATGGTCAATATCAGCAGAAACATTTTCCAGCTGAACAGCCATCCGGTCATTTCCCGCAGGCTTTCATTTTTCAGCATCAGGGGAATACCGCCTTCCAGCGTCCCTGCCGGACAGATATATTGGCAGAAGTACGGCGGCGCAATACCGAAAGGATTGGCAAGGAATATGGGCAATAATATGACCGGCACAGCCAGCATCACATATTTCAGATACCGCAGTCCCTTGTCCAGCTTTACAGGAACTTTTATTTTCGGACTTTTAATCTTATAGAGTAAGTCCTGCAAAAATCCAAAAGGACAAAGGAAACCACAAACCACCCTGCCCAACAATACGCTGACAAAGAGTAAAAAACCAAATACATAATAACTGAATTGGAATTTCCGGTCACCCAGAACCGCCTGCAAAGCGCCAATGGGACATGCCCCTACTGCACCGGGGCAGGAATAGCAGTTCAACCCCGGTACGCAGACGAATTTTTGCCCACCGCTTTGTATTTTGCCCTGCATAAAGCCAACCAGATAGCCATTGGTCACAATTGTTGCGATCAACTGTATGATATGACGTCTTTTTTCTGTTTTTTTCATCAGCCTACTCCTATACATTCCAGGCAAATGGTGATTGCCTTTTTTAATACTGTCAGATGTTCCTGACGAATAAAACCAAAGGCCATCATGCCCATGGAAAAAAGAAGGAGCGGATATTTGATCCATCCGCCCCGATTATTATTCTGTTTACAATTCATCGAATCAACTCCAGACGCGCATTGATTTCTTCCAGATAAGCCGCCTTGATTTCTCCTGATTTTCCAGGTACACCTACAACAGGATTGCCAATGACATTCCCTTCTTTATCAATGAAGAATGTGGTAGGAACGCTGGAAATATACTGGATTACGTTTGTCCGAAGGCTATCACTGGGCATCAGCACCGGATATTTTACGCCACAGTAATCCAGAATTTCCTGTGTGAAAGCTGTATCATCACTGCCGTCAATGCAAAGGGAAATAAGATTTACATTTTCAGGCAAAGCTTCATCCAACTGTGCCAGTTCCGGCATTTCGGAAATGCACGGATTGCACCATGTTGCCCACACATTGACAACTGTCATGTCATAGTCTGCGAAAACATCCTGTGTAACGTTTTCCCCAGTCAGGAGTGTCGTTTCAAAGTTTGTGAAGCTTCCGGCAAAATTGCTTTCCGGCACTTCAGATGCAGGGAAAATAAAGATTTTGTTTTTGAAGTTTTCCCGATCTTCAATAATCGCATTCAAGTTGCTTTTTTCTTCATCTGTCAGCACCAGAGAACTGTAATCATCATTATATCCCAGATAGTAATCACTGTCAAAAGCTGTTGCGATTTTTTCTACATTACTATAAATGCTTGTAAATTCTGTGTAGACTTCTTCTGCCTTTTTATCATTTTTCGGCAAACGGCATACACCAGTGAAGAAGAAAATTTCATTGCTCAGTTCCGCAGACAGAGCTTCCTGCTCTTCTTCAGACAGGTTTTCCGCTTCCATCATTTTATTGGAAACATCTTTGGGGATATAGAATAATGTCACCGCATAAGGAGAAATGACACTTCCGCCTACTTCGCCGTTATTTAATCCCGCCAATACAGGCTCTGTATTGGTAATACCAAAGCCCATTTCAGACTGCGCGAACCAGTTATCATGATCACCCAAAAGAAATGTGGTGCCATCCAAGGTCGTCATAACCTCTGTGTTAAAGGCATCATTGACCTGTGCGCCATCATCCAAAGTAGAAACTGTATGTTCTGACGTACTCTGCACCTCATCCGAAGCACACCCACTGAAGGCTGCCGTGCAAAGTGACAATGTCAAAAATACGCAAAGTAATTTTTTCATGATGGTGTTCCTCCGTATTCTCTTGAAGTTTCCGTGTCTTTATGAATACTACAAGGAATCCCCATTGATGTCAAGAGAAAGAATGGCGAAAATTAGTAAGATTTTGTTAAGAAAAGAAGACAGGCATATAGATGTTTCAAATCTAATAATCAAACATCTATTATCTGTAATCCGCCAGACAAACGCCTAAATCCGTTATGATTTTCCGCAATTCCTCCATCTCTTTTTCAGTGGGTGCAGCAAAGGTATCGTCTGGTGTTTCCATTCCTAATGCTTCATACTTCCCAAATCCAAATTTATGGTACGGCAATAATTCCATTTTTGCCTGAGGCAAATGGGTATGGACATATTCCGCACTTGCCGCAATATTTTCCACATCTGCATTGACGCCTTTGATCACTGGAATGCGGATGACAATTTCCGCCGGCAATTCTTTCAGGCGTTTGATGTTTTCCAATATCTTTTCATTGCCAACGCCTGTAAAATAGGCATGTTTTTTGGAATCCATATGTTTCAGATCCATAAAGATCAAATCCATCCGCTGCAAAACAGGCTTCAGCGCGTCAAAATCGAAATAGCCGCAGGTTTCCATGGCTAAATGAAATCCCATATCATATAAGGTTTCCGAAAGTTCATTTAAAAATTCCCGCTGCATGGTGGTTTCCCCGCCGGAAAAAGTAATGCCGCCGCCGGACTGCATATAAAACAGGCGATGTTTTTTCACTTCTTCCACAATTTCAGAAACCTCTTTTTCCACAACCATGCGTTTTTTCGCATTCTTCGGACAGACATCGGCGCACTTGCCACATCCATCACATTTTTCCCGCTGTTTCGGGTCATTGAGATTGATTCCGTTATGAACATGACAAACGGTAGTACAAAATCCACAACCGATGCAAAGCTTTTCATAAAACGCCGTTTTGGGCTTTTGGTCAAAGCCCTCCGGATTGGAACACCATTTACACCGCAGAGGACAGCCTGCCATGAAAATGGTGGTTCGAATGCCTTCCCCATCATTAACGGAAAAAGGCTGTAACTGCATCACATATCCCTTCATTGATCCCATTCCTTTCTGCTATGAGAAGAACAGACCGGCAATGCCGGTCTGTCAGATTTCTTAGAATGTTTCGTGTGCGTTTCTGGCAATAATAGAATCCTGCATAGACTTGGACAGGTTGACAAACTGTGTGCTGTAACCTGCTACACGCACCAGCAGATCTTTATAGTCTTCTGGATGGGCCTGTGCCTTGCGGAGGGTTTCTGTGGAAACTGTATTGAACTGCACATGGAACGCACCCAGAGCAAAGTAAGACTGGATCATTGCGCCCAGATTTGCCTGACCACGTTTGGTTGCCACCAGATCCTGATTCAGACGGAGGTTCAGCAGCGTACCGCCGCTGTGGATATCCTGGTTCAGTTTGGCAGCGGAACGCATTGCAGCCAAAGGTGTGGAAGTATCTGTGCCTACATAAGGGGATACGCCTTCGGAAATGGGTTCTGTTGCCTTTCTGCCATCTGGTGTGGCACCCAATACCTTACCTGTGGGCAGATAGTTGGAAATGCCCATAAACGCGGACAGGAAGTGATTGCCATTGATGTCTTTATATTTATGAACTTCCTGATAGAAGAAGTTACCGATTTCTCTCGCAATATCATCTACATAGTCGTCGTCATTGCCGTATTTAGGAGCAGCCTGCACCCTTGCACGCAGTTCATCATAGCCTTCCCAGTTATTGTTGATGGCGTCGATGATTTCTGCCATGGTAACAGATTTTTCTTCAAATACCAGCTTTTTGATAGCTGCCAGGGAGTTTGCCACAACGGCAATACCGATACCTGTGATAACAGGGCCGATGTTGTATTTTGCGCCGCCTTTTGTCAGGTCTTTGCCGTTCTTCATGCAGTCCTCGATGCATGCGGACATGAAAGGTCTGGGAACCATTTCCACATGAAGGCGCTGGGCTGTAATCAAGCTGATAACAGCCTGTTTGATGAGGTAAGCAAACTGTTTATAGAAAGCTTCCTCCACTTCTTCATATGTAGAGAATGTTTTAGGATCTTTTTCATCCAAAGCGATTTTCTTGCCACTCAGACGGCTTTTGCCTTCATTTGTGGCAAATTCCAGAGCTGCCGCAAAGTTCAGGTTTGCTGCGGAAGTCCATTCCCCTGTTTTACGGAAATGAGGTACCACGCAGCCGCAGTTAGACCAGTCGCGGGCGTCTTCCGGGTCATAACCTGCATTCACCAGCATCTGATAACCTGCGTTATCGCTGTGGATTGCAGGGAAACCGGTGCCTTTGCTTACCAAATGGGTCACTGCTGCCATGAATTCATCAGGCGTATCAGGATGGATACGCACGCTCAAACCGGGCTGATGTGCCAGAGTATCTTCTGTTGCTTTCAAGCACATATAAGACAGTTCATTTGTAGCGTCTTTCCCATCTCTGGTTCTGCCGCCCACAGTCAAGTTCTGGAACTGGTTATAACCAGCGAAGAAATCAGCTGTGTTTGCAGAAATTGTCCAAACCCATTCTGAAAGTTTCAGCCACAGGCATTCGATCAGCTCCTGCGCTTCGTCTGCTGTGATGACGCCTGCTTCTTTGTCTGCTTTATAGTAAGGATACATATACTGGTCAAAACGGCCAGGGTTCCATGCCAGAGGGTTTTCGGACAGGATACCGCCCAGCTGTGTGAACCACATGAACTGCATGGCTTCCCGGAAGGATTTAGGAGGATTTTCGGGAACTACATCACAGATTTCCGCAATCTGAAGCAATTCTGCTTTTCTGGTTTCGTCAGCTTCTTCCGCTGCCATTTCTCTTGCTTTTTCCCCATAACGGTTTGCCAGACGAATGATACCGTCACATACCAGCACGATGGAGCGATAGAATTCCATCTTTTCCGCACCTTCCAAAGAAGTTGCATCTAATTCAGCCAGATAAGCTTCCGCTTCTTTTTTGATACCGCCGAAGCCTTTTTTGAACAGCACATCCTGATAGTCCGCAGTGATTTCCCCTACTGCTTGACGCCATTTGGAGTCTGTATCCACAAAGCCTGTATCAACAGCTACCCGTTTGGTTTCTTCGGAAATCTGTGCCAAAAATGCTTCTTCCAAAGATTTATGTTCCCAATAAGGGAAAATTTCTTTTCTGACAAAAGCACGCTGTTCGTCTGTCATTTCGTAAGGGTCCTGGGCGCGGGTTGCAAAGGTATCCATTTCACGATCCACCCATGTCCAGGAGAATTCAGGTGTCAGGATGCCGCATTTGCGAAATTCACCGGTACAGCCGACGATGAGTTCATCAGGGAAAATATTGACACACAGCTCATTACAGGTGTCATAAAATGCCTGGGCACGGCGAATGGCAACAGGCTGCCCTTCCGTTCTTTTATGGGATTCTGTCCAGATGCGTGCTCTTTCATAAGAAATAGCAGGCTTGCTGTTTACATAGTTTAAACGGATTCGTTCTACTCTGTCGGTAATGCTCATTGCGTTCATCCTCTCTTTTTATGTACTATTTTTGATAATAAATCAGCATGCAGATGCGTGTATTGCCGTCACAGCCATTTTCATAAACGTGGGGTCGGTCTGCCTGAAAATGGATGGCGTTGCCGGCTTCTACATAATGGCGTTTTCCGTCTGTTTCCAACACAAAACAGCCTTCATAGACCAATATGAATTCCTCCGTTCCCGGCTCATGGGCTTCGGAAATAGATCTGGAACCCGGATCCAGTTCAATATGCAGCATTTCAAATTTCCGTTCATGGTGATACGGAAAAAATGGGTACAAGCGGAAATGACCGCCGTCACTGAGAAGTGGATTCACTTCCTCCTTGGAAATGATTTCAGCTTCTTTTTCAGACTGCTCCAAAAGGCCTGTAAAAGAGATATGAAGTCCTGTGGCAATCTTCCACAGTGTTGAAATGGTCGGACTGGATTCCCCGCGTTCGATCTGTCCCAGCATACTTTTGCTGACACCTGTCATTTCCGATACAGCGTCCAGACTCCATTTATTCTCTTTTCGTATCCTTTTTAGGTTTTCAGCGATAATACCGCTCATTGCATCCATATATGTTCCTCCTCCCACGAACAAACGTCTTTATAATAGAATAGCATTGGAAAAGAAACACGTCAATGAATTGGTGATACAGTATTTCGCATATACTACCCTTATATTGTACGTTATAACGCATCTATAAAAGAAGCGTATCACGGTGCCTTTCATTTGTCAACATACTCGAGCGTTTTTTAGGAATATTTGGACGTTTTATTGAACAAAACCAACATCTTCTCCTACAACAAAAAAGTCAAACAATAAAAAAGAGCTGAAAATTCAGCAAATACACTAAATTTTCAGCTCTTTTATTTACAATCGGAAAGACTCAGCCTTTCAGTTTCAGAATTTCATCCAGAATTTTGTGTGCCACTTCTTCTTTTGTCAGAAGTTCCAGCTGGATTTCTTCCTGCTTGGAGATCATGGTAACCACGTTGGTATCTGTACCAAAGCCGCTGCCTGCTACTTTCAGGTTATTGGCAATGACCAGATCAATATTTTTCTTATCCAGTTTTACACGAGAGTTTTCCAGCATATTCTGGGTTTCCATGGAAAATCCGCAATAGAACTGACCTTCTCTGCGGTGTTCCCCCATGTATTTCAAAATATCATGGGTGCGATCCAGTTCAATGCTCATTTCACCGTCTTTTTTCTTCATTTTGTCATCAGCAACAGTTTTGGGTTTATAGTCCGCAACAGCCGCAGATTTGATGATGATATCATTATCCAGGAAACGTGCTTTCATTGCCTGGAACATATCTTCCGCGCTGACTACCTGCACATAATCCACAAACATGGGGCGTTCCAAAGCTGTGACACCACTAACCAGTGTAACTTCCGCACCACGGAGCATAGCTGCCTTTGCGATTTCATAACCCATTTTGCCTGTGGAATGATTTGTAATATAACGCACAGGGTCGATGCTTTCCTGAGTAGGCCCAGCAGTTACGATAACCTTCATGCCTTTCAGATCTTTTTCGTAAGCGATTTCCCGCAGGATATAACCTACCAGAACTTCTTCCTTAGGCATTTTGCCATCACCTACATCACGACAAGCCAGCATGCCGCTGTCAGGCTGAATCACTTCATAATCATATGCCTGCAATTTTTTCAAATTATCCTGCACAATGGGGTTATGATACATATTGGTATTCATGGCAGGAGCAATGATCTTTTTGCAGGTGCAAGCCATAACGGTGGTGGTCAGCATATCGTCTGCAATGCCATTTGCCAGTTTGCCGATCACATTGGCAGATGCAGGGGCAATGAGTACAACATCCGCTTTTTTCGCCAGGGAAACATGTGCCACATGGAACTGGAAATTCCGGTCAAAAGTATCCACCAGGCATTTATTTCCTGTCAGTGTTTCAAAGGTAATGGGTGTAATGAAATGGGTTGCGTTTTCTGTCATAATGACATGTACGTCACATTCCATTTTCACCAGCATACTTGCTACATTTGCCATTTTGTAAGCGGCAATGCTGCCTGTTACGCCCAAAATGACGGTTTTTCCCTTTAACATACATCAACATCCTTTTCTTTTGCTTTTTGTATGATTTGACAATTTATTCACAGTATTGTCATTATAGCAAACTTTTCTGCCTTCGTATAGACCAATCAGGAAAATTTTATTTAAAAAGCAAGATAAGAAGCGCCTTCCAACGGGATCACAACCTGCAAGCCCACACGGTCATTCATATCGCCCACAACATAAATGGTATAGGCTTTGCCGCCCTTCAATGTCACCACAGGGTCTTCTAGCAGAACGGCGCCACTGAAGTATTCCCGCAGCTTCAAGTTATGCTCACCGGGAACCACTGCCATATAACGGCTGACTTCCTTATAATTCAAATCAGACAATACCAGACTGTCGTCCAGGTATACATCCATTCTGGGCGCATTGGCGGAAAGCTGCACAAACCGTACATAAGCCATATTCCCCTGGAGGAAACGACGGTTATCATTAATTATTTCCAGAGAAACGTTGCCTTCTGTGCCCGTCAAAGCCGCTGTATAAATACGGTATCCAATGAGGTTGATATAACTTACCGTAAGGGGATTTTCCGTCGTTCCGGCACGGAATACCGCCACACGGTAATAACCGGGGAATGCTTTCATATACTCCGTAAAATTACGATACAGCAAGTTGGATGCTACTTTTCTGCCGTTGACATAAATGTCAACACTGCCGGCGCCGGGATAAGCATTGAAAAAGCGAATGTAACTGAACATGGTAATGCCAGGAACGATAGGCAGCACCGTAATTTTCAGATTGCCGGGCAGCTGCACGCCGGGATACATGCTCTCCGCCGCGCCGTCAGCCACTTCCTGGGTCAAACTTTCCAGCGGAAGCTGCCGGATTCCCTCCTGTGTCAGCGGCAGCGGCATAATCATATCCGCACTGGTTTCCACACCTGCTTGTTTCCAAATGTCCGTCATTTTGGTCACCTGTCTTTTCAAAAGTTCTGTTATTATGTTATGTCAGAATTTTGAGAATGTGCATGGGAAATCCGGCGAATGGGCAAAAACCAGAATCGGCCATACAAATAACGGTACATTTTCTCACACTGGTTCAAAGTAAGCTGTTTCTGATAGCACAATACCTCCATGGGAACACCATACATATCCCATAGGATGCCTGTTTCCTGAAAACCACAGCGCAGATAGAATTTTTTTCTTCGTATTCTCTGGAGGGCATTGGACGCTTTCTCATTTTCCGGCTCAATCTCCAGAAAAATATATTGTTCAGGATAAATTTCTGCAAGCAGCTTTAAAGCCTGGCTGCCCACGCCCCTCCCCCGTTTGGAGGGCATCACCGCAAAATAATCAATCAGCACTATCTCTTCATAAACAGCGCATACAAAAAACCCCAGAAACTCTGTGTCCTCTTTGATGCCCCACATTTCCATTTTTCCTTTTCGGCAATTCCTGCAGATTCTGGAAAAGGGCTTTCTCTCCGTCCATGGAAAAGCAGCGCAATATAGCTGGTAAATCCGTTTATAATCCTGCTGACAGGCTTTTTCTATTAACATCCTATTTCCTCCTGTAAAAAAACAGCCTGCAAAGCAGGCTGTTTTTCTTATTGTATTCCGAAATTCGGATCATCTACTGGATTGGTGGGCGTTGTGGTTTCTGTTGAACCACCGCTTGTTCCCGTAGCAGGATCGGTTGTATTACCTTCACCATCTGTTCCAGGAGTTGTTTCCTCCGGTGTCGTAGGTTCTACAATATGGTCAGAAGTGCATTCCTGACTCACATCAATATCCAGTTTACCTTCTGGAATTTCACTTGGCTTGCCAAGGATTTTTCCATCTTTCACTGCCACAACCACATTGATGGGGTTCGGGCAATTAGGCCCTGCCAGTTTGCCTGTTTCGGAGCAAACCGTATAGGACTTATGAAGGCTACATACAGAATTATCAGACTGGAAGTCCGCAGCCGCCAAGTCCGAACGAGCTGAGTATCCATAATAGTCCTGACTGCACAGGCTGGATGGCTGGCCGCCGCTTGCCGCACAGACGGACAAGGTTACGATGCCATCTGGTCTTGTAAATTCTTTATTGGGCAGATCCGCATGAGTCTGACTCATAACATGTTTCCATATCTTCAGATGGGCACTGCCGGAGACATTTTTCATCTCTTTGGAAGTATCATAACCCATCCAGATACCCGCTGTATAATAAGGCGTATATCCGTAGAAAGTCAAGTCCACATTATCACTGGTTGTACCAGTTTTACCAGCAACATTCATACCGCTGATTTGTGCCGCAGTACCTGTACCGCTGGTGATAACATCTTCCATCATATCTGTCAGAAGGTATGAGGTTGTTTCTTTCAGTACACGTTTACCTTCTTTTTCTCTCTTATCCAGCAGTACATTGCCATCATGGTCATATACCACTGTATAATAGCTAGGCTCATAATATGTGCCGCCATTTGCGATACAAGCATATGCGCCTGTCATTTCCAGAACAGAAACACCCTGTGTTAGACCACCAAGAGCGGTTGTTGCTGCTTTATCTTCTTCTACCAAGTGTTCCAGACCCATATTCTTCATATACTGGTAAGATGTTTCCGCACCGACCATCATAAATGCTTTAACAGCCAGTACGTTCATGGAATCTCGGATACCTTCTCTGACAGTCAAAGGCCCGAAGAAACGACCCTGCCAGTTTTTAGGTGACCAAGAACCATATGTTACAGGCTCGTCCACGATGATGGAACCAGGCATCAGCAGACCTGTATCAATAGCAGGTGCGTAAGAAGCCAGTATCTTCATAGCGGAACCCTGCTGACGAAGACCCTGTGTTGCACGGTTGAATACGGAGTCACCAGGTTTCTGACCGCGTCCGCCTACCAGTGCCTTTACCTCGCCGTTGCTCTGATCCATGATGACCATTGCAGACTGCAAGGATTTGGATACAGTTACTTTATCCAGAACCAGCTGATGGGTATCATCCAGCAGTTCGTCTTTAACAGACTGTACAAAGGCATCTACTTCTTCTTCACTGGTAACGGTTGTTCTCCGTTCATAGTGAGACTGATTGGAAGTATCGTTGGGATCGCTGACAGGCTTGGAAGTATCCGCAACAGAAATCAGATATGTTACATCCAGTGTACCATCACTGGGCGGGAACATACTGTCATCTGTGAATGTTTCATCCAACAACGCCTGCATTTCTGTATTCATGGTCGTATGAATTTCCAGACCATTGTTATAAATCATCTTATATGCCTGAGCGGATGTATACCCCAGTTCTTCCTGAAGGTCTACTGCCAACTGGTCAATCATAGCTTCCACAAAGTAGTTGTGGTTGGCAACACCAGTGGATTCTTTCTGATTGGTACATACCAGATTTGCGTATACATCTTCCGCCAGAGCTTCATCATGCTCTGCCTGGGTGATATATCCCAGTTCCAGCATCTTATCCAGAACCAATGTCTGTCTCTTTTTATTGTTTTCCGGCTGAGAATCCGGCGCATACAAGCTTGGATTGTTGGTAATGGAAGCAATACATGCGCTTTCCGCCAACGTTAAGTCACCGACATGTTTTCCGAAATAATACTGAGAAGCCGATTCAACACCATTCAGACCGTGGCTCAAAGCAATGGTATTCAGATATAATTCCAAGATATAATCTTTTGCTGCTTTTTTTGAACCAAGCTGTTTTTCCAGTGTATCCTCCAGATTCAGTGCAAGGAACTGTTCCTTGACCTTTCTGGCAATGCTCTTTTCATTGGTAAGCACTTCGTTTTTGATCAGCTGCTGTGTAATGGTGCTGGCACCCTGACTGAAACTCATGGTCTTGATATTTTCAATCATCGCACGGAAAATACCTCGCATATCAATGCCGCCATGTTCATAAAATCGTTCATCTTCAATGGCAACCACAGCTTGCTGCATGTGTAATGGGATTTCTTCCAGATTCACATATTCCCTGTTTTCGTTGCCATGCAGTTTGTCCACTTCCGTTCCAGCATCATCATAAACAATGGAAGTGTAGGACTGGGGCATGACATCCGATGTATTGAGCATATCTGTACTTTGCAATATGCCAAATACGGTGCCAAGGCCAGCGCCTGCAACTGCAAAACCAACTAAGACTACCAGCACAATCAATATTTTAGAGATTTTCTTGCCTGTATCCCGCTTTTTCCGCTTTCTGCCTCGTCTGGCATTGGGGTGCGGTCGGGTACTTCTGCGCCTGCCGCTGCTGCTGCCGTGGTCAGACTCAGGACGACTGTGTGGGCGTCTTCTTCGTTGAGAATCACTCATCTTAAACCCTCCTTTATCCGTTGATTATAACAGATTTCCCATCAGAGATAAAGTAAAATTATATAGAAATTCAAATGCAATTCCTAAAATTATATTAAAAACGCATGATTTTGGCGTGAAAAACCCATTTTTTCATTGTTTTCAGACTAAATTCCACGTAACGCCATACAATAGAATCAGGGGGTGAATTCCATGGGTGTCAGACGCAGAAAAAAGCATTCCATTCCATGGGCAACGCTGATGCTGGTTATCACCATCGGCATGGGACTTGGCCTTGGACTGCGTTTTTTTGACTTACGTTTAACAGAAATCGCGGAAGAAATGTCCAAGCTGGAGTCGAAAACAGCTGCAAACCGCGTCATTGATACTGCATTGGAACGTACCCTTGCAGAACTTTCCATGGAAGCGGAAGATTTCTATTTCGCAAATGAGAGCAATCCTGACGGCATCTCCGCTGACACCATTGCCATCAATCGCTTCTGCACCACCCTCAGCAGCGAAATCACAAAGGAACTGGAACTGCTCAACAACGAGAAAATCCATGTTCCTCTGGGCAGTATCAGCGGCGTGGAACTGTTTGCAAACTGGGGGCCTGACATTCCCTTTTCCATGCAGCCCAAAGGCGCCGCAGAGGTAGATTATGAAACAAAAATGGAAAGCAAAGGCATCAATCAAATGCATTTTCAAATCTGGATCAATATTTCTCTGGAGATCCGCATTGTCAATCCCCTTCATGAAGAAAGCATTCCCATGACACGGAAAATCATGCTTGTAGACACTGTATTTGGCGGCGATGTACCGGAGGAATATTTTCAATGGGAAACGGCAGATTTGCCTATTGACAGAACGATAAAAATGCTATTAAATGTATAGAGAAGATGTCAAATTTTTAACGGAGGTAAGGCATATGATTCGTACTCTTAGAGATTTTTTGGAAGAAGTTGGCGGTCTTTCTTTTGATAATGGTGATTTCTGGGCTGTAAGAGATAAATTCAGAGATCAGGAAATACAGGAATTTGTAAAATGCTTCCTGCCCGGCACACAGATCCTGCGTGACGGCAAAAACGGCGCACCTGTTGCCATGAAAGGTCTGGCAGATGACAATAAAGGCGCTACCGGTGATGAAGAACTGGATTTCCACGGTCTTCAGCTGTATGATTTCTCCGACACTACCGGTGAATGGGTTGTAGTAACCTTCCCCGACCTGGAAAGTCTGGAAAAACATCTGCTCAGCGAAGCTGGTTATCTGAACTTTTACAGCACACAGATGCTGGTATTTGAAGATGGCCAGTATAAACCCTTCGAAATCATGTTCAACGGCGACAATGATACTGTCATCGGCATTGACAAAGATCAGTTTGATGCTCCACTTGATATTCAGCGTCTGCAAGGCAGAATCTGGGTACGTTGGATGGATCTGTCTGAAGTACAGCCTTTGACTGACGAAGATGTAGAAGCCTACAAACGTTCCATCGGTAAATAAGAAAAACCCATAAAACACAGATCCCCATTTCTCAGGCAAGCAAAATGCCAAAGAAATGGGGATTTTTTATCTTAGAAATCGTTTCAAAAAGAAAAGACAGGGGATTCCCCTGCTTTTTTATATCATTATTTAGCGAATGACACGTCTTGCTGTCACATATGTATTTACACTGTAACTGCTGCTCATACTTGTAATGGTAACACCATATGCAGCGCCGTCTGTGGAGTGGATATAGTTTCCATCGCCCATGTAAATGCCAACGTGGCTGATGGTGCTGTCGCCGCCGGTATTGAAGAATACCAGATCCCCAGCCTGCAAATCAGACTTGGAAACAGCTACACCATTGTTTGCCATGGAAGCGGAATTTCTGTTCAGAGAAATACCGAAATCACGGAAAACAGCATATACAAAGCCGGAACAATCCACACCTGTATTCAGGTTTGTGCCGCCCCATACATAAGGGGTACCGATAAACTGTTCCGCATAAGCAACAATTTCTTCACCTTTTGCGGAAGATGCGGAAAATGCGGAAAATGCGGAAGAAGATCCACGGGAAGGTTCTTCACCGCTGCGAATAGAAACATAATCCGCACTGACATAGCCTTTCTGGCCATCTTCTATGATGACACGCACCCACTCTGTGCCCTGACGGTCTACGTCTACCACTGTGCCATAAGGCAGAACTGTCAGAACAATGGAATTGGTAGATGCTTCTTTACGCAGTTTCAAACCGCTTTCTGCTGTTACCACAGCATATTTCACTTCTGCTGCCGCAGGTGTGATCTGAGGATCGGTATTGCCAATTACAGTCAGAGAAGAAAGGTAATCACCGGAAAGATAGTCTTTGCTGATGTATGCCTGCTGACCGTTATATTCCACCTGATACCAGCCATCCACACGACCCACTGCTGTGAGTGTATCTCCTGCGTTCACACTGCCCAATACATTGGAATTGGTGCTTGCTTCTGCACGGATATTAACGCCGGAACCTGTTACAGTACCTTCTGTTTCTGTCAATTTAAAATAATCACTGGATACAAAACCATTCTGTCCATTATAAGAGATCTGATACCAGCTACCGCTTTTGCCTGTCACCTGATATTCTGATCCACTGCTGATCTGCCCCAGTACCGCCGCATTTGTTCCCGCTGCTTCACGGACATTGACATTGCTGCCAGTAGCCTGTCCCATATCTGCCGCAAAAACCGTTGCAGTACCGAGCATCACGCAGGCTGCTGTTACACAAACCTGGCGGATTGCTTTGGATAAATTCATACAAGCTTCCTCCATTTTGTCTTTTTCCCGAATTTATTACAAATCTGTTACAACTAGTATACGAAAGTTTAATAATCTTGTCAATGTTTTTTGCAGATAACTTTTCATAATCTTCCACATAATAACATAAAAAAGCCCTATTTTTCGCCACTTTTCGTGTTTACAAAAAAGAATGCCCTCGTTTTTGTCATGTTAAAAGAAAATATATATCCACGTAAACAATTTTTAAGATTTTTAAAAGAAATAAATGTCAAAAATCAAAATTTCCCATATTGTTTTTTCAGGAAAGACAAAATTTTCAATTGCTTTCAAAATACACCAAATTGCTGCCGCCGCATACCATACCCAGTTTTGCGCCCTCTTCCTTTCGCAGCACAAATTCCTGCACATCTCTTTGGATATGATGCTTCGGCATCTGAGAGCCGTAAATCATTGCCGCATGTTCCACAGCTCCGCCACCGATGGTACCAGCCAGAATCTCATTGTCCTTTACCGCCATTCTTGCCCCTGCTTCTCTGGGAGCGGAACCACTTTTCGCAACAATCAGCGCCATGGTTGATCCTGCATCTTCACACAAAGCATCCAGCACAGCATCTTCAATGGTTTCCACAGGCACCTTATTTTTCTCTTGAATGATTTCCGCCGCAATGCAAACAGCGATTTCTTCTGGTGTTACGGCACCGATCTTCAGCCCAATGGGCGCATGGATAGCTTCCACTTCCGCAGGCCGAAAGCCAGATTTATAAAGAGCTTCTTTTGTTTTGGCAACTTTATTCTTACTGCCGATCATGCCCACATAGGCGTACTTTCTCCGCAAAATCTGACGAACGCATTGTTCATCCGCCTGATGCCCTCTGGTGACCACCACATAATAATTGGCAGGCAAATCAGGAATTTCTTCAAAAACCTGCGCAAAATCGCCGCAAAGCACGCAGTCCGCTTCCGGAAACCGCTGGAGGTTGGCAAACTCTCCCCGATCATCCACAACGGTCACATGAAAACCCAACAGTTTCCCCAATTTCACTAAGGAAAGGGAAATATGACCGCCGCCAAGAATCACCAGTCTGGGACTCATGCCAAAATGCTCCACAAACACATGATTCTCGCCAATTTCACAAGTGGTGCGGCTTTTCATTTCTCCAATGGTCAACAGCATTTTTTTTGCTGTTTCCATCTCTCCTTCCGGTGCCCAAAGGACACCTTCCTCCTGCCACAAAAACTGAAAGCCCTGCAAAGGGCCTTCATAAACAAGGCCACTGCCTACCCAATCCAATTCCTGCAAGTAGTGCCGGAGTTGTTTATATGCTTCTCTCATGGGAATCTCCCTCTTTTCTATGGTATTGTTTCTGCCGTAAGCTTCCCCAAAGGCAGGGCACAGAGAAATCCGCAGCAATTCTCTCTGCTCTGTCCCAGCCAACGACATCTGCCTGATTCAAAAAAACACAGCCTTGTATCTTATCCCAAAGGGTACCATGGCCTGCCTGCAAAATGGGGAAAATATCCCCTTCCGTCACTGTTTTTCCAGAAAACATGGAAGAAACCAACGCAAAGCTATGGCATGCCTGCTCCCACGGCTGTTCCAAAGCAGAAAGCCCTGCCACAGTCACCAGAAAATCACATTCTTCCGGCAAAACAGGCTCGTCCTGTCTTGGCATTTTCAGCGGCATTCTTTTAGAACCATCCGCCTCCACCAGAACCACATCTGCAAACGAAAAAACTTCATCAAAAACAGCTTTGGGCAAAGAACCCATTTTTTCTTCAGAAAAAACGCTTCCCGCCGCCGCAAAACCATCTCTTTCCAGTTTTTCTTTGATTTCCTTTGCCGTTCCATCCAGTACGCCGTCTTTTTCCGGCAGGTACATTTTCGTGGTGGTCGTCAATAGCACACGTTTTCCTTCTTGGCGGTATTCTTCTGCCAGTTCATACAGCAGACTTGTCTTGCCCCCTGCGCCCACAGCACAGATACAACGTGCAGAAGGCGGAATCTGCAATGCTTCTGTAAGCAACATCTTTCCGCCTCCTTTCAAATCATCAGTTCATATATATTTTCGTATTTCAGGTCGCATTTTGTCAATAGGCTTTTCATTTTTTCTTTCTCGCCTATGGGCATCCGCCATGCCAGACCACATCCCGCTGTGATCTGGGTGGGTATGGGAATGAGCCTGCCGGGCACATCGGCACTTCTTGCGGCTTCTTCCAATGCCAGCGCCTCTGTGGTGGTATGAAATGCCACCAGAAAACAAAGTTCTTTTGGTCTCATGTCCATGCCTCCGCAATTTCTTTTACTGCCAAAATGGCTTTTTCCACTTCTTCTTCCGTTATAAAATAGCAAAAACTGAACCGCACTGCTCCCTGCTCTACTGTTCCCAGCTGTTCATGCATCAAAGGGGCGCAATGAGCGCCGCCGCGGGTAGCAATGCCGTAACCCACCGCCAATTCATCACAAACATCCTCAGAGGGGTTATCCCCGATATTGAGAGAAACAATGGGTGCTCGTTCCCATGTGGAAAAGTCACCATAGACCGTCACCTGCGGAATCTTTCTGACGCCTTCGTAAAACTGACGCATCCGCTTCTGTTCTGTTTCCCGAATGGCAGTCAATCCCGTTTTGTTGATCCAGTCCAAAGCTGCCGAAAGCCCCGCAATGCCATGTCCGTTCAGTGTTCCTGCTTCCAGATGCGTAGGCATTTGTGCCGGATGGGTCTTGCTGTAACTCTGGACACCACTGCCGCCTACACAAAAACTAGGGATTTCCAGTCCTTTTCGTAGACACACCCCCCCTGTGCCCTGAGGACCCAAAAGGGATTTATGTCCTGTAAAACACAAAACATCTATACCCATTTCTTCCATATGAATGGGAAATACCCCTGCTGTCTGGGAAGCGTCCACCACAAACAAAATGCCTTTTCCCCTGGAAAATGTGCCGATTCGCTTGATGTCCACCAGATTTCCCGTCAGATTAGAACCATGGGTGCAGACAATCCCCTTTGTGTTGGGTTTCACCGCCTGTTCCAGCAAATCATAGCGGACAGTGCCTTTTTCATCACAAGGAATGATAGTCAGTTCCATGCCTTCTGCCTCCTTGCGGTACAAGGGGCGAAGAACGCTGTTATGCTCCATGGCAGTGGTAATGACGTGGTCACCTTTTCCAAAAAGCCCGCTGATGGCAATATTCAAACTTTGGGTAGAATTTGCCGTAAAAACCACCCGTGCAGGGTCATCCATGCCAAAAAGTACTGCTAGTTTTTTTCTGGTGCCGAATATGACACGGGAAGAAGTCAGAGAAATCTCATGACCGCTTCTGCCACTGTTTCCCATGTGCAAAATAGCGTCATATACCGCTTCTGCCACTTCTTGTGGCTTGTGAAAGCTGGTCGCCGCGCTGTCCAGATAAATCATAAGCTCCCTCCCTGTATCAACAATCTGCCCTCCGCTGTCTTTGGATGGGCAAAAATTTCTTTTGTGTCCCCGATTTCCGCAATTTTCCCTCGCTCCATGACCATACATTTCTGGGTCAGGCGAAAAATTTCTTCCTTATTATGGGATACCAGAATGGATACGCCGCCGAAACTCTGGAGCACCTGCTGGACTTCCCGTTCCATCTCCTGCCGCAAAAAACTATCCAACGCGGAAAACGGCTCATCCAGCAAAATCACATCAGGTTTTGCCGCCAGCATCCTTGCCATGGCTGTTCGCTGCTGCTGACCGCCGGAAAGAACCGAGGGATACAGTTCTGCCACCTCTGTCAGATAGAACCGCTCCAAAAGTTCCTCCAGAAATTCCGTTTCTTTTTCTTTCCCAAAGGCAAAGGCGATATTCTCCCGCACCGTCATATTAGGAAACAGGGCATAATTCTGGAACAGATACCCGATTTTTCGTTTCTGGACTTTTTCGGAGATTTTTTTCTCGCTGTCGAACAGGATTTTATCATCCAACTGTATTTTTCCCTTGTCCGGCTGCAAAATTCCTGCCAGACACCGCAGAGTGACGCTTTTGCCGCAGCCGCTGCGTCCCAGAATGCCCAGCACTTCATTTTCCAAATCCAGAGAAATTTCGATGGTTTCTGTTTTTACTTTTTTTGTAAACTCTGCCTGTAATCTCAAAAACCCTCATCCTCTCCCTGATATTTTTTCTTTTCAAAGTAATTGATGCCCACAATGGCAAGGGCAGACAAAATCACAATGACCAGCGACCACAGATACGCCGTCTGCCGATTGCCGCTCTGGACTGCCGTATACACTGCCAGCGCCATGGTCTGGGTCTTGCCGGGGATATTGCCGGCAATCATAATCGTTGCGCCAAATTCCCCCATAGCACGGGCAAAGGCAAGAATCATCCCTGCCAAAAGCCCACTGCGGCAGTTAGGCAGAATGATGCGGAAAAAGATTTTCTTTTCACTTGCGCCCAATGTCCGTGCCGCGTAGAGAAGCTGTTTATCCATGGATTCCATAGCCCCCCTGACTGCCCGATACATCAGCGGAAACGACACCACAAATGCCGCTGCCACCGCCCCACGGAGGGAAAATATAAAAGGAAATCCGATTTCATTGAAAAACCGTCCCACAGGGCTGTTTTTACCCAACAATATGAGCAGGAAAAAACCTGTTACCGTCGGCGGCAGCACCAAAGGCAATGTCAGCACCGCATCGGCAAAGGGACGCAAACGACGCAGTTTCATAACGCCATAAGCTGCGAGGGTGCCCAGCACCACGGAAAAAAACGTGGCGCAGGCTGCCACCCAAACAGAAAGCAAAAGAGGCGAAACATCCATCACGGAATTCTCCTTCCTTTATTCTGCCAAAAATGTAAAGCCGTAAGAAGCGAATACTTCTCCTGCTTCTTCACTGGTGAGGAAATCCAGAAATGCCTGAGCGCCTTCGGGATTTGCGCAATCTTTGATGACAGCCGCAGGATAGAGCACCTGAGGGCCGCCTTCTGGTGCACTGCAAACAACCTGCACCGCATCGCTAGTCTTTGCGTCGGTAGCATATACTACGCCGCAGTCAGCTTCTCCAGCTTCTACCCAAGCCAAAACTTCCCGCACGTTAGATGCAAAAACGGCATGACTTTTCACCTCATCCCAGATACCGAGGTTTGTGAAAATTTCCTGAGCATATTTTCCAGCGGGAACGCTTTCCGCTTCTCCCAAAGCAATCTGGGGTTCGCTATCCAGAATGGTTTCAAAAGAAGTTACTGCTGTTTCTCCCTGAGGGGCAATGAGAACGATTTCATTTTGCAGCACATCTTTTCTGGTGGCTGCATCAATGAGCCCTTGCTCTTCCAAAGCGTCCATATTGCTTTCTGCCGCAGAGAAGAACAGATCCACAGGAGCGCCTTCCTCGATCTGTGTCTGCAAAGCACCGCTGCCACCGAAGGTAAAGGAAACTTCTGTACCAGGATATTCTTCCTGGAATGTCTGCGCCAGTTCATTGAGGACATCTGTCAGGCTCGCCGCCGCGGAAACGATGATCGCACCTGTCACTGTATCCTGTCCATCGCTGCTTTCCGCTGTCTGTTCACTGCCGCAGCCTGCCAGCATGCCTGCTGTCAAAATCATTGCCAATGCCATCATACCAAATTTCTTCTTCATATGATTTCCTCCTTACTGCCCGCATTCTCCCGCATTTGCCGTTAAAATATCCAGTCCGTGTCCCAGAGCCGGCAAAATCACTTCCAGATTTTCTCGCACCGCTTTGGGGCTGCCCGGCAGATTGACGATAAGGGTCTGTTTCCGAATGACAGAAACCCCTCTGCTGAGCATAGCTCTTGACGTGATTGCCAAAGACGCTGCCCGCATGGCTTCGCTAAAGCCCGGCACCTTACGTTCCGCAATATCCAGCGTAGCTTCCGGTGTCCAATCTCTGGGGGAAAAACCCGTGCCGCCAGTGGTCAGAATCAAGTCCGCCGTTCCCTTATCGCAGATTTCCTTCATAGTTTCCGAAAGCAGCTGTCTTTCATCTGGCAGAATCCGCATTTCTACCACAGTATAGCCTGCCTGTTCCATGATTTCTTTTGCCGCAGGGCCGCTTAAGTCTTCCCGTTTGCCTGCCGCCCCTTTATCACTTGCTGTCAGAATCGCTACTCGGTACAATTTCCATCACATCTCCAATCTGAATCATGCCGCCATGGAGCACTCTTGCAAACACACCTTCTCTGGGCATGATGCAGTCCCCCACCGCCTGATAAATCTCGCAATGGCTATGACATTCCTTGCCAATCTGGGTCATTTCCAGCAAAACTTCTCCGCAGCGGAATCTGGTTCCTATGGGCAGGGTTTTGAAATCAAAGCCTTCCACCAGCAGATTTTCACCAAAAGCGCCATCCTCTACGGAAATGCCCTTTTCTTCAAATGCCCGCACTTTCTCATAAGAAAGAAGGCTTACTTGCCGATGCCAATTGCCGCCATGGGCATCACCTTCCAGCCCGAAATTCTCAATCAAGCGTACTTTCTCAATATTTTTCTTCTGTGTACCCCGTTTTTCACTGATGCACACAGCCATAATCTTTCCCATACTATCCTCCTATTTTCCACATGGGACGGCTCTCGTCGGTGGTATGACCGTCCCTTGGTTTTTGCAGGATACGTTCCTGCAACACCTTCTGTATTTCCTCCGGCTCCGCGCCGCTGCGCACCAATTCTCGCAAGTCACAATCCACTGGATGATGAAGACAAAGCTTCAGTTTCCCTTCCGCTGTCACCCGGATACGGTTGCACTGGTGGCAGAAACTGCGGCTCACAGGGCTGATAAAGCCAATGCGTCCTTTGAAATGGGCATTGGTATAATACACCGCAGGGCCTTCCCGGTCATCCTGTTCTGTCTGAACAAATTCGCCATAAACTTCTTCCAGCCGTTTCCGAATGGTTTCATTCTTCACTGGCGGAAAAGCAGAACCTTCTCCAATGGGCATCATTTCGATAAAACGTACCTCCATGGGATATGCCTTCGCCAGTTCTGCCAGATGGAGCAGTTCTTTTTCATTTTCCCCTGCCACAGGCACACAGTTGACTTTCACAGGCAGTCCCACTTTGCCGCAAGATACAAGACCTGCCAAAGCGTCAGACAGTACATCCCGTCTAGTAAGTCTGCAATACTGCTCCGCATCCAGACTGTCAATGCTTACATTGACACCGGAAAGCCCTGCTTTTTTCAGTTTTTCCGCAAGGGGCGCCAGATGGACGGCATTGCTTGTCATAACTACTTTTTCGATGCCCGGAATATTGGAAATGGCTTCCACCAGTTCCACGATATCCTGCCGCATAAGGGGTTCGCCGCCTGTGATGCGGATTTTGCGGATGCCTGCCAAAGCGGCGCCTTTGCAAAGTCTGACCCATTCTTCCAGTGTCAGCAGTTCGCCGCTGGGCAGAAATTCCTGCTGTTCTTCTTTCATGCAGTAGACGCACCGCAGGTTACAGCGGTCGGTGACGGAAATCCGAAGATAGTCAATGGTTCTTCCAAATCCATCAATCATGCCGATACTCCCCACTCTTTCCGCCACTTTTTTCGCACAGGCGAATGTCCGTCATGACCATAGAACGGTCTAAGGCTTTACACATATCGTAAATAGTCAAAAGGGTGATCTGCACCCCTGTAAGAGCTTCCATTTCCACCCCTGTTTTCCCAACGGTTTTCACAGTGCATGCCGCTTCGATTTCACAGCTTTCTGGAAACAGTTCAAAATCCACACTGCATTTTGTCAGCGCCAGCAAATGACACAGGGGAATCAATTCCCAGGTGCGTTTTGCCGCCATGATGCCTGCCGTTCTGGCAATGCCCAGCACATCTCCCTTTGCCATGGTGCCTGCCTGAATCTTTTCAAAAACTTCCCGGCTCACGCGGATAATTCCCTTTGCTGTGGCTGTCCGTTCTGTTTCCGCTTTCTGGCTCACATCCACCATGACCGCGTTGCCTTCTTTATCAAAATGTGTCAACTCTCCCATAAAGCTCCTTCCCTCCTTTACTGTCCGAAACCGCAGTCGGGATAGGTGCAGGCAGGGCAGTTCTGGCATTGTCCGCCATGTGCCATAAGCACAAAATCCCGTCTGGTGAGTTTTTCTCCGGTCAGCAGACGAGGAACCGCCAGGTCAAATACTGTCCGTTTTGCGTACATAACGCATCCGGGCAGACCTACCACAGGTTTCCCCTGCACATATGCCAGCATGAACATAGCCCCCGGCAAAACAGGTGTGCCATATGTCACCACTTCATCAGCGCAGGCACCAATGGCGGAGGGTGTCATATCGTCCGGGTCTACGGACATACCCCCGGTCACCTGCACCATATCCGCTCCCTGTGCCAGAAAATCCAGAATTGCCTGTGTGATGGCTTCGGGCTCATCCCCGGGGAACACCTGTCCCATGATGGTTGCCCCTACTTCTGCCGCTTTTTTCTCCAGAACAGGTCCAAACGCATCGGCAATTCTGCCGGAAACGATTTCAGAGCCAGTGGTGACAACGCCGATTTTTGCGGGGCGGAAAGGTTTTACTTCCACCAAAGGGGTTTTGCTTTCCTTGCATGCTTTTTCAAAGCGTTCCAGCACTTCTTCCTTCACTGCCAGAGGGATAACTCTGGTAGCGGCAAGGAGTTTGCCTTTTGTCACCTGTTTGTTTCCATGGATGGTGGCAAAACAGATCTCATTATCGCTATTCACAGCGTACAGGGTATCCAGATTGATTTTCAGCACCCCGTCACAGGCTGCCCGCAGTTCGATTTTTCCTTCTTTTACCTCACTAAAAACGATGTTTTCCCCTGCTGCCGCCTGTACCATCCGCAAAGCTGCGTCATTTTCATGGACATAGCCCTTGGACAAATCCCAGACATAAATGTGGCGTTTGCCCAGATTTAGCAGTTTTTCAATATCTTCTTCCTGAATGACATGGCCTTTGGCAAAGGCTCTGCCTTTGAACGTACCGGGTACAATTTCTGTGATGTCGTGACACAGCACCATGCCAACGGCATCTTCCACTCTTACTTTTTCCATATAAAACTCCCTCTATTTCGCATCAAAATTCCTTCCAGCACGCCACCAGCAATGCACCGTGCTTTATCGGAAATGGTATAACAATTTTTCTGTTCACTTTCTCTGGGGTCGATATCGGCGATTTTAAACCCTTCTGTCACAGGATAGCCATCTCGGATAAGCCCGCGGAGAACCCCTGTCAATGTAGCAGTAACAGGCACGTCGCCGATCATGGCGATGGTTTGACCTTTTTCCACCAGATCGCCGATTTTGCTTTTGTTCTGCAAAATCCCTGCCACCGGAGCATGGATGACACGTTCTTTGCCATAACCGGCAATGACACCGGGAATGCCCGTATTGGGTGCCGCCGCACCTTCTGTCAGCACACGCCCAAGATTATGACCTCTCTGGGTTTCAATGACCAGATGGGCATCCACCCCTGCTGTAAAACCGGGGCCAAGGGCAATGACCGTTTCTGCCATATCCATGGTCGTTCCCAGATTCTTTTTAGCCAGAATGGCATCTACAAGCACTTGAGGCTGGATTTCCTCCAAAATCTTGCAATGAGGGTCAATGAGCACAGGGATTTTTCCATCCTCCAAAATTTCCTGAGCTTCCGCAAAATTCGCCGCCCAGACAGCAGTCACACCCTCCACCGTCCATTCACCTTCATAAACAGCTTCTGAAAAAGCCACATACCGCCGAATGGCAGAAGGATTGGCAGTTTCCAGAACCATAACAGGAAAACCTGTCTGATACAATTTATGGATGGTACCTGTTGCCAAGTCGCCGCCGCCACGGACAACAATGGGAAATGGTGTTTTCATGGACGAATCACCTTACCTGCTTTGGAAAGGACTTCGGCGATACGATACATATTGGTCACAGAACCAACTGCCAATTTTTCTGACAGACCATAGTGGTTCAGACAAGTGCCGCAAGTGAGGATTTCGACCCCTTGTGCTTCCATGAGCTTCAGGTCTGCCAGTGTTTCCGCACCTTCCACAGACAATTTTGCGCCGCCGTTATACAAAACGATGGTTTCCGGCAGCTGATCCTGTTCTGTCAGAGCATATACAAAACCTTTCATCAAAATTTTCCCAAGCACATCGTCGCCTGTGCCCATGGTTTCTGCTGTCAGGGCAACCACCGTTCCTGCGCTTCTGCCATCGGGCATACAAACCACCGGAGCCGAATCTGGCTGTGTCTGACTGCCTGCTTCCACAGTGATGGTCACCACATAGCAGTCCCCGCTCTGTTTTTCGCTGACTGCTTTCATTTTTTTCTGTTCTGCCATTTTGCAGAGATTCTGCACCGCAATGGCGTTGTCTACCAGCACTTCCACAGTGCCTTCTGTCATACTTTCCAATACTTTTTTTGTTTCAATAACCGGCAAAGGACAAGTTTTTCCACGTGCGTCTACTCTTTCCATTTGTGTTTCCTCCTATAATACCACAATCTTCTGTGTCTCTTTTTTCACGACTTTTCCAACAATGCCGCAGGGCAAACCTAATGCCGCAATTTCCCCTAACGCCTGTTCTGCGTCCTCTTTTGGCATGCTCACCAGCAAACCGCCGGAAGTCTGAGGGTCAAAAAGCAATTCTTCCACCGCAAAAGGCACACCGCAAAATTCCACTAAATCACCTACATGGTTCCGGTTCCTCTGAGCTGCCGCTGTGAGGAAAAATCCGTCGGCATAAGCCAAACTTTCTGGAATGTGGGGGATACGGATGGAATCAATCTCCGCACTGAGCCCTTTTGCCAGCATTTCCTTCAAATGTCCCAGAAAACCAAAGCCTGTCACGTCCGTACAGCCGTGAACATCATATTTTCGAATGATTTCCGAAGCGTATTTGTTCAAAGTTGTCATAGAACGCACAGCCATGTCCATAGCTTCCTGAGCAGCCTCTCCCATGCGATTTGCCGTGCAGACAATGCCAACGCCCAAGGGTTTTGTCAGCAAAAGCACATCCCCTTCCTGTGCGCCATCATTGGGAAAAATGCGGTCTGGATGAACGGTTCCCATGACAGACAGCCCATATTTCACATCCGCATCAGCAATAGAATGGCCGCCAGCGAGAGTTCCTCCTGCTTCGATGACTTTTTCACTGCCCCCCTGCATGATTTTCCCCAAAATGTTCAAATCCATTTTTTCCGGAAAACAAACGATATTCAGAGCTGTCCGCACATCGCCGCCCATGGCGTAAATGTCACTGAGAGCATTGGCTGCTGCAATCTGTCCAAAAATATAAGGGTCTTCCACCATTGGCGGAAAAAAATCCAATGTCTGCACAATGGCAGTATCTTCTGAAATCCGATAAACCGCCGCATCGTCGGAGCTTTCAAAGCCAATGAGCAGGTTTTCATCTTTTTTCTCCGGTTTTGGCAGACGGGAAAGGACCCGTTCCAATACGCCAGCCCCCAGTTTTGCCGTACATCCGCCGCCTTTGCAAAATACAATTTCTTCCGGCATCATTTCTCACCTTCCCTCTGAAAATAAAACGCAAACAAACGGTCTGCCTCTGTCTGCAAAGCAGAGAGGAAATTTCCATACCGCTGCATCATCTCTCTGCCTTCTTCCGTCACAACAGAACCGCCGCCGTCCTTGCCGCCGCTGCTGCGTTCCGTCAGGGCAAAGCCCAGTTCCTGTTCCGCCGTTTTCATCATTTTCCATGCTTTGCTGTAAGAAAGCCCCATTTTCTCCGCGGCTTTCTGCATGGAGCCCATTTCCTCTATGCCTTTCAAAAGCTGCGCCACACCTGGGCCAAAGGCTTTTTCCTCCCCCATGATGCGCACTTTCATATCATAATGTAAATCCTGTTTCATAAATCACCTCGTTATTCTTTTTAAAAAATAACGCTATCAAAAAGAAAAGCCTTTCGGCTCGATTCGTCTTATTATAGCAGTTTTTATTGCCTTTTGCCATATCCTTTTTGCATAATACTTTTGCGTATTTTTGCGTTTTCTGGTATGATAATAAAAACACCACTTGAAACCACTCATATTAAAGGAGGAATGGTATGGGACAATTTCTGTTTATCATCCTTTGTGTGACACTGGGTTATGTGGCTTATAAGCACGCTGGTGCCGTCCGCAGCGATGGCAGTGCCCTGTGCCGGAAAAATTGCGATGAATGTACAAGAAAATGCTGGATCATGAAAAAAACGGAAGACCAAAAATGATACGCACGCAAACGCGTGCGTATTTTTTATGAAAAAAAGCCGTGAACTCCCTTTTATGCTGAATCACAATATCTCCTGAAAATTTATTTTTTTCATTTACTGCATAGGGATTTTCCATAGTATCCCAATAAAAAAGTCCTGCGACATGCTGCCATTCAGACAGAAATTCACAGGACATATAAAACCATACAAAGTCAGCAATGATCTATTTCAAACATTTTCAGCCTTACAACATAAAAAAAGAAACCTTGATTTCTCAAGGTTTCTTCAGTGCGGCTGGTGGGACTCGAACCCACACGATATCACTACCGCCAGATTTTGAGTCTGGTGCGTCTGCCAGTTCCGCCACAGCCGCGAATCGAAACTGCTTGATAATAATATCATAGAAAAAATAAAAAAGCAAGTGTTTTTTTATAATTTTTTCTTATTTTTGTATAGATATCCATACAGCTTACAGAAATGGGCATATTCCGTAATTTTCAAATAATCATAAATATTTTCAGATTGAGGGCACCTTCAAATTTTTCATAACAGCGCGCTTCCCCTTTCTTCCATATATATGATTACCAGGTTATCGTCTTTCTGCATCTGGCACACGCTTTTTTATATAGTATCCTTAGATCATCCATTATGTATTTGCAATGGGTGCAGGCGCAAAATTCTGCTGGGTCGTCCAGACTTATGCATCAATTTTTCACTGATGACTTCACAATAACCCGCATCGCACAATTTCAGAATGATTCGATCCATGGTTCGTACACTTACCCCGCAGATTGCCGCCAATTCTCTGGATGTAAAATCAGCTTTTTCTTCCTTTACTATACCGCCAAATACTTTATAAATTGTATTGACACTCAAACCCGTTTCTGTCGCCGCACGATAGAATTTTTCATCAAAACTATCTTGTTTCTTGGCGCCTCTTCCTGTCTCCAAGGGTCCCATGACTTCGCCATTTTCAAAAACGATATAGACTGAATTCTGCCGTGAACGTTCCATCTTTTTCATGCTTTCATAGGCATTATACTTTGACTCATTTGCTGTTTTTCCATAACCTATCCCAATATAAACAGGAACCGCAGACACTTCCCGTAAAACATCCAGCAAATAGAAGTCTTTATACTGATTCGTTTCTGTTTCGATTATTTTTTTGGTGGTAAAGATCATACATTCGCTTTTACTCTGCTCCACCAGCACACCATCTATGCGATGATTGAAATGGTATAAGCGATCCATGATTTTAATGCGCTGTGACAAATAAGAGTATTCATCCTCTTTCATCAAAGAATATTCAGATGGAACATTTAATTTGATCGCAACAACGACAATTTGGTTTTCGCTGTTTTTTTTCGCAATATAACGTATCTGCAAATTTCTGACACTCTGTACCACAACATCTTCCGATGGCACCGCCAAAACAACGGGAATCCCTTCTGATTTCATTTCGCGATATGCTTCTTCCAATCCGGTAATACAGCAGCAAACATGATGTTCATAATAATTTTTCCTATGAAACGCAACAACATAGTCTTTATAATTTGGATCCATATATCTTTGCTCTGCAAAAAAAACGGAATCTTCTCTTAACTCAACATGAATTTCTTTATAGAGTTTTTGCATCATCTTCTTATCATAAGTATCCACACTTAATCTACAAATATCCCGTTTCAACAGATATGTGATTTCTAATAACACTCTATAAAGGGTTGTTTCATGTCTGGGTACATAATCCATTAAAATAGATTGGTTCATTTGATTTTCACAAATTTTATAAGGCGATTTACCAGAAAACAAAACTGCATCCACCTTTTTGTCATAATGCTCCAATAAATCAGGTGCGTCTGTATATCGCTCATAAGTAATATAATCAAACTCCAAATTAGGAAAAATTCTTTTGCTCATCGGCACCAGTTTATTGATCATCATCAATGGCCCTACATACAATATTTTCATAGTATGCCTCCTTTTCCTTCGCAGAAGTCCAGTCTGCTTATTTCAAAAAAGTCTTTTTGCCCTGTCCTGCGGATTACAACAAAGACCGGGCAAAAAGACCTATTTACGAATACGTTGCCAACACAACAAAATACAATATAGATTCTATATGTCAGCGGCTATTTACGCAATATGTTTTTATTTCTTTTGATCTCCAAATCTGTGAGGATTTCGAATCACACGACCTGCGCAGACATCTGTCTGTTTTCCATTTTCCAGCGCGATCTGACCATTGACCAATACATATTCCACACCAACAGTATACTGCTTCGGATCTTCATAAGTTGCTTTATCGCAGATCTGATCTGGATCAAACACTACAATGTCAGCATAATAATCCTTTTTGAGCAAACCACGTTCCTCATCGATACCCAAACGTTTTGCAGACAGATATGTCATTTTTCTTACCGCATCTTCAAAAGTCAGCATTCCTTTTTCTCTTACATAATAAGAGAAAACTTTGCCGAATGTACCAAACGCTCTGGGATGCGGTTTACCGATAGACAACAGCCCTTCTGTGGAAAGATCCATACTATCGGAACCAAAACATGTTTTAGGATGACACGCAACTTTATCGGTATCTTCCTGGCCCTGGGTATGTACAACAACCTGAATTTTACTTTTTTCTTCGATCAAAAGACGGAAAAAGGTATCAAATGGATCTTCGCCGCAGATTTTCGCAACTTCCGCAACTGTTTTGCCTTCTGTATATTTGTTTGCCTCTGTCATAACAGATGCCAGCACAACACCATCCCAGCCGCCTGCCATCCGATAGAAACACTGCCAGCCGGGAATGCCAGATTTCAGTTCTTCTACTATTCTATCTCTATTTTCCTGCACTTGCAAGCGTTCAATCATCTTTTCCACGCCGCCTTCAAAAGCCCATGGCGGCAGCAGTGCGCCCAAAGATGTCATACCAGCTGTATAAGGATAGCAGTCAAACGTTACCTCTAATCCATCTTTTTCCGCTGCATCCAGTTTTGCGAAAACTTCATCGATTTTACCAAAATTTCTGTGTCCCATTATTTTCAAGTGGGATACATGCAGTGGTACGCCGGCAGTTTTTGCAATATAAATTGCCTCATCCAACGCTTCCATTTCCTCGTCGCCTTCATTACGGATATGAGAGATATAATAACCATTGTATGGCTTTAATTCTTTACACAATTCAGCTAATTCTTCTTTTGTTGTATAAGCGCCGGGCAAATAAACCAACCCTGTTGAAAGAGCAATACAGCCTGTCTCCATTGCTTTTCTGACTTCAGCCTTCATATGTTTCATCTGTTCCTCGTCAGCCGGTTCCTTGGAAAAGCCCATTTCATCAATCCGAATGGCTCCATGCGCAACATAAGCCGCAACATTGACTGCTGGTGCATTCTCTTCCAAATATGTAAAATATTCTTCCATTGTATTCCATGGCAATTCCAGTTTTGCCGGAATTGTGCCAATGATTCTTGTGCCAAGATAATCAATCAATTCCTGTTTGCGTTCTTCACGGATAGGCGCTACACCAATTCCGCAGTTTGCAATGACATCCATGGTTACCCCTGTATAAATCCGGCTTCTTGTGTACTTATCATATACCAGTGATAAATCTGAATGTGTATGGAAATCAATGAAACCGGGAGAAACAAATTTTCCGGAAGCATCGATCACTTTCTTGGCATCCGCCGCGGAAAGATCACCAATTGCTGTGATTTTATCGCCTTCAATACCTACATCCGCTTTATAACGAAATGCACCACTGCCATCCAGAATTGTGCCGCCTACAATCTTTACATCAAACATAACTTTCACTCCTTATCCAAAACAACTTTATGCCTCTTTTTTCTGATCTTTTACAAAAAAGACTCTTGTAATCAAAATACCACTCAGTACGATCAGCAGTGTCAAAACACCACCAGGGATTCCAATTTTTCCGCCTAAAATCATAATGACCATAGCCGCAGCGATTGTACAGATTCCGGTTCTTAAGTCTTTTCTCGCAATATCCACATATATTGCACCGAAAAGCGCCGGCAAAATATAACTGAACGATTCCGTTACAAACGCAGGAAGAATAGGAATTACCTGAGAACCAATAACCGTAAATACAGTAATCATACCCGCGGAAACAAATACGGAACAGCAAGTACCGATTGTTGCAACAACTTCCCCCGCATGGGTACCTGATTCCACGCCTGCAATTTTTTGTGCCATAGATGCGGCAGGCATACGAATATCACCAACAGAACCTGCCAGCCAACCAATATAAGAACCCGGCGCACCCAATGTCGGATAGTATGCAATGGGCTGAATGATCCAGCTGATGCCATAGGTTGCCGCTACCAATGCCCAGATTTGTAAAATGGTAGCAATTCCTGGCATTTCTCCATATCGCAAGCCTACATAAATTGCCGGAATAAAGTTGGCAATAATGGCAAGCCCCATGGAAACGCGACCAATTTTGATCATTTTCTTATCATACATAGCTGTCACCTCGTTTTCGTCATTTCAAATTTATCCAAATACTATCTGAGTGGCAATCATCCCCACCAGCATGGATATACCAAGCGCCAATTCCTGGAGTCTTTGATATTTTTTCAACACTGTGGTCAACAGCAGCATAACCACCGCTGAAATAATTGCCGGTGTCAGTTTCGGCATTTGCAGATCCTGAATCTGGTTTGCCAGCAAATATGCAAATAACCCTACTGTTGCACCTGCAAGCAGTTTCTTAACCCATACGGGATTATATTTCGTATTCATCTTTTCTACGACGCCACTCATACGGTGGCCCAAAATGAATACCAGGAAAAGCCAGCCAAAGTTATTCAGTGCCATTCCCCAAAGAGCATAGGAAAATGCTTCTGTACCAAAGGAAGCGCTCCCTACTTCAGCGCCAGCCAATGTCGATGTCAGCGAAATAACACCCAATTCTGTTCGTGCCGCACCTACATCACATAGACGCATCCATGTGGTTGGAGCACCAACCACGGCTACCAATGACAGAAGTGTAATAACCGGAGACAGGGATGGCCCAATCGCCGTAATACAAGCAGAGCGTATGGCTGCTTTACGTTTCTTTTCATCAATGCCGAGAGCAGTTGCCTCCTTTAATGCTGCTCTCAAAAATACCACTGCCTGTGATACGGAAATAATAACCAGAAAACTGGATGCAATCCACATGCCAGGACTATTGATCATCGTTTGAAAATCCATAATAAACCCTCCTTCATTGTCATTTTATCCAAATAGCACCTCCGTCAAAAACATCCCTGCCAACATGGATATCCCCATCGAAAATTCCTGCAGCTTCTGATATCGCTTCAGCACTGTCCCAAATAACAGAGAACAAAGTCCTGAAATAATCGCTGCACAGTAATTGGCAGTTGTTTTTCCTACCAGCTGATTGCTCAGCAAATAAGCAAATAAGGCCAGGGCGGCGCCACCCAAAAGTTCCTTAATCCACTTCTCACTAAATCTGGAATACATGCGATGTACCATATGCTCCATCTTATGGTTCAGCAAAAACACAACTATCAACCATCCTGCACTGTTGAGCACACCAGCCCAAATGCCATACGTCCAGGCACGTATTCCAATATTGGCATCCATCACTTCTACACCAGCAACAGATGCCCCCATTGCAGCAGCTGCTAATTCTGTACGGGCAGCTCCCACATTATTTAATACAAACCATGTATACGGCGTCCCCAACACCGTACTCATGGCAAGCATCATAATAACCGGCGACATAGAGGGACCAATGGCGGTAATGCACGCTGCACGCATTGCCGCTTTTCTTTTTTCACCGGAAATACCAATGGTTTTTGCTTCTTTTATTGCTGTCTTTAAGAAAAAAGCTGACTGTAATACCACGATTAAAATCATGATGAATACAGATAACCAAATATCCCATCCATTGATTATTTCTTGAAAAGTATTTATATCCACAGCTAATCCCTCCTTTAGCTCTTATCTTTTGATTTGATGTTTCTATTTTAATACCAAGATTGTATCTTTAATAGTACATTAATTGTCTTAAACTGTTGTCTGAATCATTAGAAAAATACCAACATAATTATTCATCTCCAAACAAATCAAAGAGAAAAATTTTTTCCATTTTCTTTCTATTTTGCCCAGAAATATGCAAAAAGCGGTTTTCACGTTTTTTCTCGAACAGAAAAACCGTCACCGAAAAACAAATGCATTTATATTACGGACAAACCATTCTTTTCATAAACTCACGAAAATAGTTTAAGACAAATATTTTATACCATTATAGATTTTTTACAAAAAAACAACCTTGTCGCTTTATTCTCTGTCTTTTATACTGAATACATATTTCTGCCAATAAAAAAGAGTTCTTCCATGACATTGTCATAAAAGAACTCTCATCATAAATCCTACCACTGGGTCAAATCAATGAAATCCATTAATTTCTTTCAAGGCCTGTAAAACCTTAGGCATGTCCGCTTCTCCAGGGACACGCAGACGTACAGATTTTTTCCCCAGATTATGAAAATCTTTTCCCGAAATCACAAGAATCCGGCGTTTCGCAAATTCTTCCGCCAAATCCACCTGAGGATCGTCATATGTAAGGAGGCATATAGATACAGTATCCGCGGTTTCTGCCGCAGTAATATGCCGGAGCGGCAGCGACAGCAACTGTCTTTTGATCTCCCCTGTTTTTTCCATCAGAACTTCCAAAAAGGCTTCGTCTTTCATGGTCTGGGCTGCAACACTTCTGGATAACCCAGACATCGTATACGGATTGGAAATATTACCCACATAAGGAACAAGTTCCAACGGCAATACCAGATAGCCTCCTCGCAAACCAGCCAGACCAAAACCTTTGGAAAATGTTTTGACAACAATCAGGTTATCATACTTATCTACCAACTGCATTGCTGAATTTTGTTTTGGCATATAATCACCATATGCCTCATCCACAATTACAAATACATTCTGTTTTTGTGCCGCAGCCAGAATTTTTTCGATTTCCATCAAGGGAATGATCTGACCTGTTGGGTTATTGGGGTTATCCAAATAAACAAGCTTATGCTGTCCATTTAATGCCGCCAGAACATCCTCCACACAGAATTTGTAGTTTCTCTCTTTTTTCAATAAAACCTGATCATACTGACATCCGTACATTTCAACATCTGTTTCATATTCCGTAAATTGCGGTACATATCCCAGAACATGATCGCCTTTTTCCAGAAAAAGTCGATTCAGCAAATACAGACTGCTGATAGAACCGTCACAAAGGACAATTCTTCTATAATCCAAATCTGCATAACCCTTCCAATATGTAATAATGCTATCCTTTACAGATACAGAATGGGGATACGGCTGCAACATTTCAAATTTCAGATTTTGGAAAGCTTTCATTGCTTCCGGCGGTGCCATAACAATGTTAATCCCCTCTCCACAATCCACATCAAAAGGCAATGTCCCCGAAGATTCAATGGCATAACTCACCTTTGTATGTTCTTTGATCGCCTGATTAATTCTCAATTCCATAATGCTCCTCCTCTCAGTCTATTTTCCCGCTCAAGCTTCTTTTTCCTTTTTTGTCAGTACCTGCTTGACAAAAACACATATCATCAAAATCACACCAATATATCCGGTGTAAGGATATATGGTGCCTACCAAGGTGGTAAAAGGAAGCATACTCAAAATCAGCGCAGCTATAACCGTAACCACACACGTAAGATTATATTTTTTTGTTCTTTCTTCTCCGGCTTTTCTGCATACCATCCAAAGCATGGGAACAGCTGTTGAAAAAATCTCCATCAACACAATGATCGCAAAAATGCCTGCTAAAACAGGATGAAGTTGTTCTGCTAAAATCAGGGTTGGAATTTCCTGATCATACACTGCACCGATATTAGACAGCAGTCCAAGATTCATGACCAGAATTGCCAATACCAAGAAGAAACCACCGAAAACACCTCCTGAAACAGCTGTTTTCGTATTTTTCGCTGATTGCGAAAGCTGAAGCAAAAATGGAATGACTAAGATTGCCATATAACCTGTATACAACGCTCCAGAAAAAGCCCAATTGGAGCAAGAAGCCGAAACCTCAATCCCCTGAAGCACTTCATTGACTTGCATCAGTCCGTCTGCATTCAGGAAAATGGCTCCTAATCCAATGACAATAGAAAATACAATAATGACAGGCCCGATCAATCCAATAATATCAACCAATTTGTTTAGTCCCAGCATAACTGTACCAAGGCAAAGTACAGCCATCAGAATTCGCCCGATAACATTAGGAATGCCAAAATACTGATTCAAAGACGCGCCAGCACCACCGATCATAATAGAAAAACAACCGAACAGAAAAAAAGTAACAAAAACATTCAAAACGTGGCAGCAAACATTCCCACAATAATATCTCCATACTTCTGTGTCGGTCTTAAAGCATAATTTTCTGCCATCCCGCATCATAGTTGCGCCTAGCCAAACAAACAATACCATTGATATAATGACCGCACCTATACTTTTCCAGCCAAACGCAGAAAAGAACTGCATGATCTCCTGCCCTGTCGCATATCCTGAGCCAATGCAAAAGGCAATATACGCTCCACCTAATTTCATAATGTCCAGAATAGACTTTTCTTTCATTTCAGGTCACCCCCGACAAATCCTCTTTCACTCTCTTTTGTATTCAATTAAATTAATTTAATTTGGCTATATTATATATACATATTAATTTCAAGTCAATAGTATATCTAAATTTAATTTATTATAATTAAATAAAATAGGCTGGCAAAATCTATTTGCCAGCCTTCGCTTTCTTCTCTTATTTTCCTAATAATCGTTATGACTCCTTTTTCAAAAAGCATCATCATTTTAGAATCCAAGTATAAAAACAACTTCCATTGGTACCGACAAAGTCACCCATACCTAGTCCGTTTCTATACATTTTCAAGAGAGCCTTCCCTCAAAAGCAATATATTTTTAATTGTTAAGTCATTATAAATTTAATGAATTATAGTTTAACTGCATTATATTCCTGCACAACCATATCGTCAATCACTTTATAGAAATAACACCAGAACTTCTTTTCACAAGATGCAGAATACTGGCATTTGATATGCACATCATTTTTTTCAGGCCGCAAATCTTTTTTGCGCCAGAGCCAAAAAGCACTCTACACAAAAACCTCTTATCATACAAACTTTATTTTACAATCCTTCTGGTTAATAGTATAATAGAACAGAAGCACAAGAAAGAGAGGATAACTGAAATGATCGGCGAAAAAATAAAAGCTGCACGAATAGAAAAAGGACTTACAGCAAAAGAGCTGGCCATAAAATCAGAGGTCACTCCAGGATATATTTCACAAATTGAACGAGAATTAATCAGCCCTTCTCTTTCTGTCTTGATGCGGATTGCAAAAGTACTGGAAATCCCCATAGTATCTCTGTTTTCTCAGGAAGAACAAGAGCAGGTTACGGTAATTAAAAAAGACAATCGCACAAAAATCCGATTTGCTGATATCAATATGGAGTATCAATTTGTAACACCATTCAGCAGAACAAAAAACACCTGCACACAAATGGAAATCATCTGTTTTTGTTTGGGCCCCAAAAGCTGGGGCAGTTCCAAAGTGCAGTTCCACGAAGAAGCAGCGGAATGTGTACTTGTTACAAAGGGAACTTTAGAATATCACATCAATGATACTGTGCATGTTCTGCATGAAGGAGACAGCATTTATCTTCCACCCAAAACCTATCACCAGTTATACAACCCAACCGATGATGATACGGAAGCAATCGGTGTCATTTCACCAGCAGAATATTAAACGACCCAATAAAACATATTGCTGGTGCTTTGATAAAGAATTCAATAAGGGCAGAATCTGTTAAAACCAGATTCTGCCCTTATTTGCATAATTACTTCTAATACAACCAATTTTTCGTTATGTTACTGACTCGTAAAATTTTCTCTTTTCCATAAAAAAGCCGGAACTGTTCAAAACATGTTCCGGCTTTTTGATACAAATTACATTTTTTCAGGTTCGGGATATGTTTCACCAAATGTTTCCACAGTTACTTTTTCCATCACCTGATCTTCCAGAGGTCTGTCACCGCGACTTGTTTTTGTTTCTGCAATGCGGTTTACTACATCCATACCTTCAATGACTTTACCGAAAGCTGCATACTGACCATCCAGATGAGGTGCGTTTTCATGCATGATGAAGAACTGAGAACCTGCACTGTTGGGATGCATTGCGCGTGCCATGGACAGTACGCCTGCGGTATGTTTCAGGTCGTTTTTCATGCCATTGTAAGCAAATTCACCGCGAATGGTGTAGCCAGGGCCACCCATGCCAGTGCCGTCGGGGCAGCCGCCCTGAATCATGAAGCCTCTGATAACACGATGGAAAATCAGACCATCATAGAAATTATGATTTACCAAAGAGATAAAGTTGTTTACTGTGTTAGGCGCGATTTCGGGATACAGTTCCGCTTTGATCACACCGCCGTCTTTCATCTGAAATGTTACAACAGGATTTTTTGCCATGTCATTTTCCTTCTTTCTTATAAATTGATAGAATCATTTAACAGTATATCATACCGTTGTGGTTTCTGTATAGTCTGTTTCCCCTTTATGATACAGAGTGATCACAACCAATTCCGGACGGTTGAAGATACGGAAAGGGAATGTGCTGTTGCCTAAGCCGCGGCTGACCGCCATGGAAGTTTTCCCTGCCCGATGCATACCTTCTGTGTACTTGGGGAAAAAGCCCTGGTTCGGTGCAAATAAGCCGCCGATAAACGGCAGACGAATCTGTCCGCCATGGGCATGACCGCAGCATACCAGCGGAATTTCCCTTTCCACATAGTCCGCAAAAAGCTCCGGACGATGGCACAAAAGCAATTTGAAATCGTCCTCATGACCTTTGCACATCATTTCCAGAATTTTATCATAATGAGGATTTACTCTTTTATCTGCCAATCCCAGCAGTGTGATGGTATCACCGTCCCTTTCCAGAATGCTCTTGCCGTTGTCCAGCACCTTCACCCCTTCTGCTGTCAGAAGTTCCACCAAATCTTCATAATACCCGGACTGGTGCTCATGATTGCCGGAAACATAATAGACCGGTGCCAGTTTCACAATACCGCGGATCAAGTCCATTGCCGCATCCAGATCTGTTCTGTTCCGATCAATAAGATCCCCTGTAATGACGATGAGATCCGGTGCAGTACACTCTGCTTTATAGATGAGCCGCTCCTGATTTCTGCCGAACATTTTGTTCTGCAAATCAGAAATATGCAGAATCTTGTATCCATGAAATGCTTTTGGCACCATGGTGGTGCAAGTCATTTGTGTTACTGTTAGTGCATTGTCCTGCCAATATAAAAACGCACCTGCCGCCAAACCTGCCAGCAGCAGTTTTTTGCCATTGTTTTTCAATGTCATCACCTATTCTTTCTCTTGTGATTTGCCAATGCTCATACTACTATTATAAATGGAAGTGCCCTGTAAGACAATGAAAGTTTTTTTAAGTTTCCCCTCTCTTTTCTTTCTATGTTATAATAAAGTAAAAATCAAAGGAGGTGTTTCCCATGAGCAGAATCATATTTCATATCGATGTCAACAGTGCTTTTTTGAGCTGGTCTGCCGTCCAGCGGCTCAAAGACGGCGAAACCGTTGACCTGCGGGAAATCCCCTCTGCCGTAGCAGGTGACGGACAAAGCCGCCGAGGCATCATTCTTGCCAAAAGCACTCCCGCCAAAAAATATGGCATCCAGACTGGGGAACCCACAGGCATGGCACTGCAAAAATGTCCGGAGCTTGTCTGTATCCCTCCTGATTTTCCATTATATTCCCGTTCCTCAGAAAAAATGTTTCAACTTTTAGGAGAATATTCAGACCGCATCGAACAATTCAGCATTGACGAAGGTTTTTTGGAATATACAGGCATGGAAGCCCTCTTTGGGCCACCCCTGGAAGCCGCCAAAACTATCCAACAGCGCATCTTTACAGAACTTGGCTTTACAGTCAACATCGGCATCAGCTGCAATAAGCTGCTGGCAAAGATGGCAGGAGAATTGGAAAAACCCAATAAGATCATTACGCTCTTTCCTGATGAGCTGGAGAAAAAGTTATGGCCCCTGCCCGTTTCCGAGCTATTCATGGTAGGCAGACGCACAGCGCCAAAACTGCGAAAAATGGGTATCCGCACCATTGGCGATCTGGCAAAATATCCCACAGATCTGCTGGTGCTGGAATTTAAGAGTTTCGGCATGACCTTACACGCTTTTGCCAACGGTATGGACGACAGCCCCGTGGCGGCAGCAACAGAAGTACACGAAATAAAAAGCATCGGCAACAGCACCACCATTGCCTATGACGTAACAGACCGGGAAACCGCCCACAGAATCCTCCTGGCCCTTGCGGAAACCGTTGCCCTTCGTTTGCGAGGCAGCAAACTTTGCGCCCAGGAAATCGCTGTCACACTGAAAATATCCGATTTTCAGGTTTATTCTCATCAAAAACAACTGCTCAACGCCATCGACTGCACCAATGCCGTCTATGAAACTGCCATCGAAGTTTTCGACCATGCTTGGAAAGGCGAACCCCTGCGGCTCTTAGGCATTCGCGCAGGCAAACTCTGCGATGAGGGCTGTGTGCAGCTTTCCCTGCTGGAACCAGACTGGAGCAAGCAGAAAAAAGCGGACGCTGCCATGGATCAGATTCGCATGAAATACGGAAAGGACACTGTGAAACGCTCCACATTCGCAGGCAGCGAGGAAAAAGCCTACGAAGGCGGTAAGTTGAAAATCAATAATCGCATATTATAAAGCAAAAACAGGGAGGCACAAAATCCATCTCTTGAGATTTTGTACTTCCCTGTTCTTTTTAATTCTGTCTTGGAATGAGCCGCTGGCGCACCACTTCATAAAGGAGCACTGCCGCTGCCACAGAGGCATTCAGTGATTCTGCCTGTCCGGGCATGGGGATTTTCACATAACTGTCACAAAGGGCTGCCGCTTCTTCTGACAGTCCTCTGGCTTCATTGCCAATGAGGAAGGCGCATGCACGCCGCAGATTCAGACTATAAGGATACTGTCTGCCCTGTAAGTGGGCTGCATAAAGAGGAATGCCCTTTTCCCGCAATTTGGTTGCCATTTCATCCAGAGAAACGTTCTGGAATACGGGAATGTGGAACACAGAACCCATGGTTGCCCGCAGTGTTTTGGGGTTATACAAGTCTACACTGCCTTTGGAAAGGAAAATCGCATCCACCGCACAGGCGTCGGCGGTACGGATGACCGTCCCCAGATTGCCGGGGTCGTTCATTTCTTCTGCCATAAGGAAAAAGGCGTTTTTCTTTTCCAACATCTCTGCAAGGTCATATTCTTTTCTGCCGCAAATTGCCATAATGCCCTGGGGATTTTCCGTTTCTGCTGCGTCTGCAAATAAGTGATCTGTCAGAACATATACTTCCGCCCGTTTCTCCAGCTCTGTGATGTCGTGTTCTGCTGCGTAAGATGCGGACACCACATAGCATTCCACAGGCCAGTCCTTTGGAATTTCTCCCACAAAACGAATGCCTTCTGCCACAAAAACCTGTTCTTTTTCTCTATTTTTACGCAGTTTCAAGCCATGAAGCCGTTTCACCAGCCGATTCTGCGCGCTTTCGATATATTTTGCCATACTTCTTCTCCTTACTTCAAAACCTCAGTATCTCTATGATAAACCAGCACCTTCGGCTTTTGCAAGAAAAACAGATGACTTTTGGAAAAAAATAAAAAAAGCTATGCCTGTTTTCCTCTTTGTGCTAAAATAAAACTGTTTACAAAAGAATTTACATCTGGAAAGGAGTCTTGTTCCATGGCTACACCAAAGGAATTACGCAATGAATTATTAGGCAAAACACTGGTTGAAAATCTGGAAAAACGTCACTTTGAAGCATATTACTGTCCCACAGCGGCAGAAGCGCTGGAAAAAGCGGTATCTCTGATCCCCGAAAAAAGCTCCGTATCCTGGGGTGGTTCCACAACCATTCGTGAAATGGGTCTGACAAAAGCCCTCCATGAAGGCGATTACGAAGTCATCGACCGCGATCTGGGCAAAAACCCCGCTGAAATTGCTGAACTGCATCGGAAAGGCCTGTTGGTGGACTACTACCTGACCAGCACAAATGCTATTTCCGAAGATGGTATCATGGTCAACATCGACGGCACAGGCAACCGTGTTGCTGCCATCTGCTTTGGCCCCAAAAACGTCATCGTCATCTGCGGCATGAATAAAGTTGCCAAAGACGTAGACGCTGCCGTAAAACGTATCCGCGGTTATGCCGCACCTGTCAACAGCATGCGTTTTATGGGCAAAACACCCTGCGCGACCACAGGCAGATGCCACAACTGCACTTCCGAAGAATGTATCTGCAATGAAATCCTCATCACACGCCTTTGCCGCCCCGCTAAGAGAATCAAAGTGATTCTGGTAGGCGAAGACATGGGCTTCTGATTTTTCCATAAAAATAACGGAAATCTTCTTTTATGACAAAGCAGGCTCCCCTTAAGAAAACACTGGTTTTCCTTTTTCTTGGTTTCTTAAGGGAAATTGCGACGACTGTCTTCAGAAAAAAAATATCAAATAAAATCTTATAAAAATAAGCAAGCTGAACTCCTCTATGAACATAAGGATTTCAGCTTGTTTTGTTTTCTTATGAAGAAGTCCCCTAAGGAGATTTCCGTTTTTTTAACTGCGCAAAATCTGTTCCAAAACCTGATAGAACCGTTCTTCCGCAAATTTTTCGTCAAAAGGTGCATGTCCGCATTTTTGCAATATCTGCAAACGATAAGGAATACACAGACTGTCCAAAGGATTGATGATGCCCTCTAAAGGATGGGGGTCATAATCTCCATGGATGATATGTATGGGACAGGCAACGGACTGGATATACCGCATCAGATCTCCGCTGCGGCGCATGGCTATGGCCTCCGGCCAAACCCTTTCATACATTTGTCCATCCAAATGCACATAGGACGCTGCATTAGGTTTCTGGGCATGATGGTCTGCCTTTATCATCAGTTGACGCAGGTCTTCCCATCCATCTTCAGAAATAGCAGCCATATGGTTCATATACCATACAAAACGTTCCTGTTCTTCTTTGGACAGGCGTTTCATTCGCCGTTCATGGATATGGCCCGCATAGATTTCTTCTAATGGTGGACATCCTACCAGAATCACCCGCTCCACCAAAAAGGGATAACAAGATGCCACTAACAAAGACAGCCATGCGCCCCAAGAATGACCAATGAGAGTGATAGGTTCTTTGATGTGAAGACCCAGCTGCCGACGCAGTTCCATAACCAATGCAATGGTAGTATATTGCGACTGTATGGGTTCCATGACGCCAAACATCTTACCCAAATGCTCCGCAACGGGCTGCATACCACCAATATCCCCGGGGCCGCCATGGATCACTGCTGCTCTATATGGTTTTTCTCCATAAAACCGTACCACTTTCCTCACCTCTTAAAACAAATTCTCCGCCGCTACAATATCCACGCCCGTATCCGCTGCATCACAAAGCACCATTTCACCTTTGATCACAGGCGTTTCCAGCACGATGCCTTCCAGTGCCTTCAGACAGCGCAAACGGATGGCCTGAGATACTTTCTCTCTGGAAATGACCTGCACTTCTCTGCCGTCAACCGTAGGCAAAACCGTCTGCAAATAATTCCGAAGAAGCTGTTCTGTGGCGTAGCGTCGTCCGCCGTCACAACTATTTCCCGCCAATTCTATCAATGTATCTCCATCATGTACCGCTTCCAGAAAACATCCATTTCCACAGCCGCGGCAAATCAATTGTTCTTTTTTCATAAGCATGTTCCTTTCTGTCAAAAGTCTTTTGACGTACTCATTATACTTATCTTCCCTCCATTCGTAAAGTCCCATTCCATCTCTTGTGAAAAAACCGCCGCTATCATATAATAAAGAAAAATCGTTTTCAAAGGAGTTGTTCCCATGAAAATTACAGATGGTTTTATATATTTGACAGAAGTCAAAAATTTGATTCAAGCATATACCGACAGTCCGGGGCGAGATTCATCTTTTCAAAATCTCAACGCAGAACTGGCAGACCTTCAGAAAAAATATGGCTTTCCCGCAGGCAGGCTTCTGGCAGCGGTTGCGGATGATGGTGACGTTGTGGGCTGCGTAGCTTACTGCCGCCATTCCCCTTCCCGCTGTGAAATGAAGCGGTTGTATGTGCTGCCTGATTATCGCAAAGAATGCGTAGGACAGGCTTTGCTGACAGAAATCGTAAATCTGGCAGCAGCAGATGGATATGAAGAAATGGTTCTGGATACCCTCTTGCCTATGGAAAGCGCCATCCGCCTGTACCGCAGAAACGGATTTGAAGAAATTTCTGCCTATTACGAAAATCCCATGGATGATGTGCTCTATTTCCGGCGCGCACTGACATCTCCCCAGAAAGGAGAAGAAAAATGAAAATCCTTGTTGACGCAGACGCATGCCCCGTAAAAGAAATCATCGTCAGGGCTGCAAAAAAATATGAAAAAGAAGTACTGATGGTATGCGACGTTGCCCACCAGCTTTTCTATGAGGAACCTTTTGTCACCGTCAAAACCGTAGACAAAGGCGCAGACAGTGCCGATCTGGTGCTGGCAAATCTGGCGCAGAAACAAGATTTGTGCGTCACCTCCGACTATGGTCTTGCCACTCTGTTTCTCACAAAAGGTGCCGTAGTGCTCCATCCCAACGGTTTTTTCTACGGCAACGACACCATTGACCGTATGCTCTTTGAACGTCATATTTCCCGGGAAATGCGCCGCCAGAAAAAAAGCCGGGGCGGTCACATCAAAAAACGCACACCAGAGCAGGACGCAGCATTTCAAAAGTCTTTGGAAAGCTTTCTTTCCCAGTACCAAGAATGAGCTACAAACAACCCCCAAAAATACAATCCCTTAACGATAAAAAAGCTGGAATCCTTTTGCAAAGATTTCAGCTTTCTTTTTTATCAGGAATTTCTCTGCCATGTAATCTCCGGCTTTTTGTGCTTCAGCCACATGACGATATGTTTGATGTTTTGCTGCTGTCCTGCCGTAAATTCCAGCCGATATTTTTTCATGGTATCCGTTGTGATCCAAACGCCGCGGACAAAAGCGCTTTCTCCGCTGTATTTCATGGTCTTGATCACATCCACCTCCTCCGGCAGTATGAGCAGCAGTTTTGCACCGCTCCGGCAGACCATAGTATCGGAAAGCATATGAACTTCCCCGCCAAAGAGCCGATAAATGGTATGGGGCTGCAAATAATCCACAATGATTTGCTCCTGTCTGGGAGGATATAAGTCCGCAAAGGCATTGCGAAATTCTCTGCTGCCAATGGTCACCATCCGCAGCACTATAAGGACTGTAATTCCGATAGCAATGAGAAAAACTGCCATTTGTCCCGTACTTTTCGCCCATAAAATACTTACCACCATGCACATGACAAACATGAGAAAAATGCGCATAGATTCCCTGATGTAAAATTGCCGGAGTATCATTCGTTTTCCCGCTTCTATCCACGCTTCATCCCGCATATTGGTACCCCCTTCTGCCCTTTTTTTATTGTAGCATACTAGGATTCTGTTGGATATGCTGATTTCTCCAAAAACTAAAGCAGTGCTGCCGCAAAAAATATCCCCAGAATACAAATACCGCTGATTAGTCTATGGATTCTTGTGGGTGCAATATCCATAACATATCCTGCATCCTCTAATTCCTTCATGATTTTTGCGACACTCTGCACCGCAAAAGCATACACCACAAACAATGCAACAGGAAGCAGCAATCCTAAATAACCAAAAAACGTCCGCAGCAAATAAAACACCAGATACCACAGCATCAAAACCAGTACACCTTTGGCATGTGGTGGCAATCCTGCTTTTTGCTGCACCGTCCGCAGCCCCAGCCAAAAGAAAAGAAGAAAAACAAAAACACCATAGGTATAAAATCCGGCTGCAAAAAGAAAAACTGTCTTTGTATAAATCAATTCCAGAAAAACCTCTGCTGGGAGCCACAATTTCACCAGAAAAAACAGACCTCTCGCAGCAGCGATACCGCCGCAAATACGAAACCAGCGATTCTCCCGAAAAACTGCTGAAAAACCCCAGAAAAAAAACAGATAACCAACTGCCGGAAGGATTTTATCCAAGTAAAAAATATCCAGAGAAAGAGAAGTCATGACAAAACCTGTCAACACCTGTCCCATGGCTTTTTTCCACGGCGTGACCTGTTTTACGATTTCATCAGGCAGGATTTCCGGCACACTGGATTCCAACCAACTATCAAATCCATTTTCTTCTACTCTTTGTTTCATACCGTATCCCCTCCTAACAAATTCCGTAATTTCTTTTTCAAGCGATAAAGTTTTCCTTCCACAGCCCGTTCCGTCATGCCAAGTTCTCTGGCAATCTGCGCTGTGGATTGCAGATAGTAATACTTTCGGTAAAAAAGCAACCGTTCCTGGCGGGATACTTGCAGCAGCGCCTGTTCCAATGCTTTCTGCCGTTCTTTCCGTAGCAGAATATCTTCCGGCGCCATAGTATCTGCGGGTATTTCTTCCGATAACGGTTCCGTCTGTTTCCTGGTTCTGTTCCAATTCAGTGCTGTGTTCCTCGCAATGGCTGCCATCCAAGCTTTCCAAGAACCTTTTTCGGGGTCATATTGTGCCTGCTTCTGCCAGATACGGGCAATGACTTCCGAAAAGCATTCTTCCCGTTCACTGGCATTGAGTAGTACAGGCGTCAGAATATATCGCAAGAAAGGGCCGTACTGCTGCATCAGTGCTTCCATCGCTTGACTGTCCCCGTCTCTCAGCCTCGCAATGATATCCTCTTCTTTCATACCGTTCCCCCTTTCACTGTTCCTGATTGATCCTTCTATCTTATTCTACACACAACAGCATAAAAACCCACGGAATTTATACAAAAAGACCCCGCTTTCCACAGGAAAACGAGGTCTGATTTTTTATGTTTTATGCTTCACATTCCACAGGAATGAAGGAGAATGTGCCTACATCAAACAGACCCATGTCTGTCAGTTTGATTTCGGGGATAACCGCCAAAGACATGAAGCAAAGTGTCATAACAGGTTCTACGTCCCCTGCTACGCCCAATTCGCTGTATGCTTTGTCGTGAATGTCGATAAGTTTCTGTTTTACCCATTCGCCGCTCTGATCGCTCATGAGCCCTGCAATGGGCATAGGCATGCTTTCAATAACTTCGCCGTTTTTCACCAGAACAATACCGCCGTTCTGTTCTTTCAGTTTTTCTACGGCAAATGCCATTTCTTCATCGCTGACACCTGTCACGATGATGTTATGAGAATCATGGGCAATGGACAGCGCCACAGCACCTTCTTTGATGCCATAGCCTTTCAGGAAGCCACATGCCACATTACCTGTCATCTGGTGACGTTCCACAACAGCAACCTTCACGATGTCGTTGTCAGGAGAGAACACAAATTCACCGTTTTCCACGGGAATATGAGCTGTTTCTTTCTTTGTCACAACACCGCCGGGCTGAATAGCGATCACATGAACATGATCGGATTTCAGATGCATTTTGAATTTATCTACGGAGAAATCCTTCAAATGCACGCTGTTGCGTACGGTGGAAATATCGTGGGTTTTGAATTCCGGCAGATATTTGCCTTCTTCTGCCACCAGTTCCCCGCAAATCCAAACTTTATGGACATGGAACTGTTCCAGATCATCCAGCAACACAACGTCCGCACGATAGCCGGGAGCGATGGCACCTCTGTCGTACAGTCTGAAGCATTCTGCCGCATTCAGTGTTGCCATGCGGATGGCTGTCATGGCGTCAATGCCTTCTTCTACGCACATGCGCAGGTGGTTGTCCAAATGACCTTCCTGCAGGATGGTTTTGGGCTGTCTGTCGTCGGAGCACAGCAAACAACGACGGCTGTTTTCCGGTGTCACGCCTTTGAGCAGTCTGCGCAGGTCATGGCAGGCAGAGCCTTCACGCAGCAGGATATACATACCCAGGCTCAGACGTTCTTTCATATCTTCCACAGTTGCACATTCATGGTCGCCCTGGATTCTCGCGCTGGCATAAGCTGTCAGGTTTTTGCCTGTCAGACCGGGAGAATGACCGTCGATGAGTTTGCCTGCGTTTTTGGCAACCATCAGTTTATCCAGTGTATCATCATCGGCATTGAAAACGCCGGGGAAATTCATGAATTCGCCCAGGCCCAGGATATTTTCCCGTTCAATGGGTTCTTCCATTTTATCTGCGCCCAGTACCAGACCAGCATGTTCAAAAGGTGTGGCAGGCACGCAGGATGGCAGCATGTATTTCACGTCCATTTTGGTATTCTTTGCCGCTTCCATCATGTAGTCCAGTGCCTCAATACCCATAACGTTTACGATTTCATGAGGATCTGCGATGATGGTACAACCGCCATGAGGCACCAGCAGTCTGCCCAGTTCTTCGGGGCTTACATAAGAGGATTCAATGTGAATATGGCTGTCAATGAAGCCGGGAGCGGCATATCTGCCGCCGGCATCCACTTCCACTTTCCCCTGATACTGACCAACACCTGCGATCTGGTCGCCGGAAATGGCAATATCACCTTCCTGGATTTCACCAGTAAATACGTTTACCACTTTACAGTTCTTGATAACAACATCCGCTTCCACAGCGCCTTTTGCTGTGAGGATCAGTTTTCTCAGTTCTTCTTTCTTCATGGCAACCCCTTCTCTCATTCTTCTACCAGTTCCAAAACGGGATCATAGGTGGTCAAAGCGCAGTAATCCACAGGGCCAACGTCTGTCAAAGCGTAGTCAGGGATTGCTGTGATAGGCAGGAAGAACATGTACATCATAGGGTTAGGCAGATCGGAGCCGATTCTTCTTGCCGCTTCGTCGATTTTCTTTTCCAGTTCTGCGATTACTTCAGGTTCTTCGTCACTAACGATACCGCCCACAGGCAGAGGCAGGAATTCGATAACTTTGCCGTTTTCTACAACAACCTGACCGCCGCCCTGTTCAATCAGATGGTTCACGGCGATGGACATATCTTCTGCGCTGGAACCCATAACAACCAAGTTGTTGTCGTCAGGTGCGCAGGTAGAAGCCATGGCGCCGTTTTTCAGTTTCCAACCAGAGCAGAATGCCAGAGATTTGTTGCCGTTTTTGCCGAATCTTTCCAGAACGGAAACCATGATGGCATCCTGTTCTGTATCAGGCTGGATCACACCGTTTACAACTTTCAGTTCTACATCGCGTCTCTTACGAACGAAGGGGCCTTTTACATCCATAGACAGGACTTTTGCTTTGCCGTTCTGGATGGGCACTTTGTATTCGAAATCTTCTTTTGTTGTCATTTTGCATTTGAGCTGACCTTTGAAGATAGGGCTTCTTGCGGGTGCTTTCAGTTCATAGGAAATGTGATGGTTTTCCGCTACCATCTGACCATTTGTCATAACTTTTGCAACGGTGAATTCTTCCAGATTATCTACGAACAGGATATCCGCGATTCTGCCGGGGCAGATGGAACCTACCAGGTGGTCGATGCGGTATGCTTCCGCGCTGTTGATGGTAGCCATCTGGATAGCTGTCATGGGATCAACGCCAGCCTGGATTGCCAGACGTACTACATGATCCAGGTGACCTTTGCTCAGGATATCTGTTGCTGTCACGTCGTCTGTGCAGAAGCTTACACGACGAGCGAAAGCAGGGTTCACTTCTGTCACCGCACGGATGTTTTCTGCCAGGAAGTGTGTTACACAAGATTCACGAATGAGCATGTGCATACCTTTACGCATTTTTTCCACTACTTCTTCGTGGTCATAGCTTTCATGATCCAGACGCACACCGCTGCACAGGTAACCGTTCAGTTTTGTGCCTCTTGCCATAGGTGCGCAGCCAAATACGGGCAGATTGTTTTTGTATGCTTCTGCAATAGCGCCCAGTGTGTCTTCGTCTTCTTCCTGTACGAATTCAGTAACAGTTTCCCATACGCCGTAGCATTCAGGCCATTTCTGTACCATTTCATGAACATCTTTGTTGAAGTTGAAAGATACGGTAGACTGAGGAACAGTATAAGGTGTTTTATAAGGAGCGCCCCAGAACACTTTCAAAGGACTCTGTTTGATTTCCGCGAAAATTTCCTGCAAGCCTTCCAGGTTGGATACGGAAATGTATTCATCCAGACCGGAAATCATGCTGGTGGTACCGTGAGGCACAACTGCTTTTGCATAGCTTGTGATGCTCAGTTTGCTGCATTCGCTGTGGATATGACCGTCAATGAGACCGGGTACCAAATATTTGCCTGTTGCGTCGATGATTTCTGTATCAGGGCCTACATAAGGTTCCACATCGCCCACTGCTGCGATCATATCTTTATAAACGGCAATATCCGCGGGATAAATTTCGCTGGACATAACGTTTACCAGCATACCGCCGCGAATCACCTTTTCTGCGGGGATTTTTGCGCTGCCGGCACGAATTCTTTCCTTCAAAGTTGCCACTGTTCTTTCCATATTTGTCTCCTTTCTGCTGTTCACACCATCTTTGTCTTTTGGAATCATGCACATAAACAAAAAAAGCCTGGTTCCAATAACCAGGTTTCCCGTCCCGAATGCTTTTTAGAAGCCAGTATTGGAGTTATTTTATGACATCACCCCAATAGAATTTCGTTACACATGATTCACTTTGCAATCATCGTATCATAATTTGCCGAAATGTTCAAGACAAAGAATCAAATTCCCCTATGTTTTCCTTGACGTACAGAAAAAAACAGTATCCCCGCAAAAACAAGGCTTTCGCCTATTGTTTCCCCTTTCATTCTTTGCTAAAATAAAAAGATATGACATATGGAATCTATATTGTTTAAAGGATAGAGGCGTTTTTTTATGAATAAGATCAAACTCATCGCCTCCGATCTGGACGGCACATTACTGACAAGCCAAAAAGAAATCACACCACGTCTGCAAAAGGCGCTGACTTCCATTCATGAAATGGGCATTTTTTTTGTGCCCTCCACCGGCAGACCTTTTGCCGCACTGCCCACATGCGTCAAAGAGCTGCCCTTTCTGAAGTATGTCATCACCAGCAACGGCGCGGCAGTTTATGATGCGGAACAAAAACAGAATCTTTTCCAGAGCCTGCTTTCAGCGGAAGCCGTAGACAAGACTGTAAAAACCGTAAAGGGACTTCCCATACTGACGGAGTTTTTCATTGACGGAAAGGCGTATATTTCTCAGGATGCATACGACAACCTTTCCCGTTATCACCTGACGGATACCCACATGAAATATACCCGTGCCACCAGAATTCCTCTCTCTGACTTCTGGGGCGCGCTGGAAAAACAGAAGGATATTCTGGAAAACATCAATCTTGTTTTCAGCGATATGGAACTGAAAGACCATATCTGGCAGACATTAAAGGAAACGGGGCTGGCTTCCGTCACAGCTTCCTCCGAAAAGAACATTGAAGTCACCAGCCTCATGGCAACCAAAGCCCACGCCCTCTCCCATCTTTGCGGCATTCTGGACATCCCCCGGGAAAACGTCCTTGCTCTTGGGGACAGGGATAACGACCTGCCCATGCTGGAATTTGCCGGCACCGGCGTTGCCATGGAAAACGGCGAAGACCATATCAAAAAAGTCGCTGATTTCGTCACCAAAAGCTGTGATGATTTTGGCGCAGCCATTGTATTAGAACAGATTATCGAAAAAGGAGAACTTTCATGAGCATTTTGAATGTAGAAAAACTGAGCCATGGCTTCGGCGACAGAGCCATTTTCACAGACGTTTCTTTCCGCCTGCTCAAAGGGGAACATGTTGGCTTTGTAGGCGCCAACGGCGAAGGGAAATCCACATTTATGAATATCATCACCGGCAAACTTATGCCCGACGAAGGGAAGATCGAATGGTCCAAGAACGTCCGCGTAGGCTATCTGGATCAGCACGCCGTACTGGAAAAAGGTCAGACCATCCGTGACGTCCTCCAGTCCGCCTTTGCCTTCCTCTTCGATCTGGAAGCCCAGATGAACGGCTATTATGCGGAAATGGCAGAAGCCAACGAAGAACGGATGAATTTCCTGATGGAAGAAACAGGCAGCATTCAAGAACTGCTGGAACACCATGACTTCTATATCATTGATTCCAAAGTGGAAGAAATCGGCCGGGCATTGGGTCTGACAGACATCGGTCTAGACAAAGATGTCACAGAGCTTTCCGGCGGTCAGCGTACCAAAGTCCTCATGGGCAAACTGTTGTTGGAAAAACCGGACATCCTCCTGCTGGACGAACCTACCAACTATCTGGATGAAAACCACATCGAATGGCTGAAACGGTATCTCATTGACTACGAAAACGCCTTCATCCTCATTTCCCACGACATTCCCTTCCTCAACAGTGTAGTAAACCTCATTTACCATGTGGAAAACGCGGAACTGAACCGGTATGTAGGCAACTACGAAAAATTCCAGGAAGTTTATGAAATGAAAAAAGCTCAGCTGGAAGCGGCTTATCGCAAACAGCAGCAGGAAATCGAAGACCTGAAAGACTTCGTTGCCAGAAACAAAGCCCGTGTTGCCACCAGAAACATGGCAATGAGCCGCCAGAAAAAGCTGGATAAAATGGATGTCATCGAGCTGACAAAGGAAAAACCCAAGCCGGAATTCAACTTCAAAGAAGCCCGTGCTTCCGGCAGATATATTTTCCAGACAGAAGACCTTGTCATTGGTTATGACAAACCCCTTTCCCGCCCTCTGACCCTTTCCATGGAACGTGGACAGAAAATCGCGCTGGTAGGCGCCAACGGTATCGGGAAAACCACACTGCTCAAATCCATCATTGGAGAAATCCCTCCCATCAGCGGCAAAACCACACTGGGAGATTATCTCTATCCCGGTTATTTTGAGCAGGAAAAGAAATATACCGATAATGTGACCTGCATCGACGAAATCTGGAAGGAATTCCCCTCCTACACCCAGTATGAAGTACGTTCCGCACTGGCAAAATGCGGCTTGACCACCAAGCACATTGAAAGCATGGTGAAAGTCCTCAGCGGCGGCGAACAGGCAAAAGTCCGTCTGTGCAAACTCATCAACAACGAAACAAACGTATTGCTGCTGGACGAACCTACCAACCACTTAGACGTGGACGCAAAAGAAGAACTGAAACGTGCTCTCAAAGCATACAAAGGCAGTATTCTGCTGATCTGCCACGAACCGGAATTTTATCAGGACGTAGTGACAGAAGTCTGGAACTGCGAAGACTGGACAACGGTTCAGCTTTAATAGAAATTCTTTACTCCCTTGAAAAACTAAATTTTTTCAAGGGCGCGGAAGGGCTTGGGGAACAAAGGGGTCAACACATTTGCTTCGCAAATGCCAGCCATAAATGGCTGTCCGCATCTCTTGCGGTGTGAGATTCCCCAACTGGAATCCGCAGTCGGAATTCACTTCTGACGAGGAAAAGCCAAAGTTTCAAGGCTTTTAGCCGATGGAACTTTGGCTTTATACTTCTGTCTACTCGTCAAAGTCTTGAATGAAATGAGACTTTGACGACAGGGTGTCGACTTTTTCGACACCCTGAAGCCCCTTTCCAATTTCTTGGAAAGGGGCTTTTGTTATATAGAAAACCTTTTACATACTTTTTTTCAGAATTTCCATAATTTCATCTTCTGTCAGCACTTTATAACCGCCATCCAGAATGAAAGTACCTTTGACAATGCCGGGCAGCATGTCTTCTGTGACACCCAGTTTACGGATGTTCATGACCAGATCCAGTTCCTTCATCCAGCTTTCCATAGCTTTCAGACCTTCATCAGCGATTGCTTCATCGGTTTTGCCTTCTGGATTCACATTCCATACGTTCATGGCAAAACGTTTGAATTTCTGCAAACCATAAGGGCAGATAGCACGATAATAAGGAATGGAAACAGCGGACAATGTCATGCCATGGGTCGCATCTGTATAAGCGCCAATGGATTGTCCAATCATGTGCACCATCCAGTCGGTGGTTTTGCCCTTATCCAGCAGTGTATTCAACGCCCAAGTTGCTGTCCACATGATATTACTGCGGGCTTCGTAGTTTTCCGGATCTTTGACTGCAATGCGGCTGCTGTGAATCAAAGACCGCATCAGACCTTCGGCAATATAATCGGTAGTGTTGTCGTCATCGCCGGAGAAATACTGTTCTGTGATATGGTTCATAATATCGTAAATGCCGGACACCATCTGACGTTTGGGCAATGTATAAGTCAGTTTTGGATTCATGATAGAAAACTTGGGAAATACATTTTCTCCAAAAACATGACCGATTTTCAATTTCTGCTCATGGTTGGTGATAACAGAACCGCCGTTCATTTCAGAACCAGTTCCCACCATTGTCAGCACACATCCCACAGGAATGATGCGGTTATCCACATCTTCCATCCGCAGATAATACTTATCCCAAGGATCTTCTTCACACCATGTGGAAACGGAAACAGCTTTTGCGTAGTCGCAAACAGAACCGCCGCCCACAGCCAGAAGCAGGTCTACGTCATTTTCTTTTGCTTTTTGACAGCCGTCGTATACTTTTTCAATTGTGGGATTGGGCATGACGCCGCCGTCTTCCACAATGGTTTTTCCGCATGCAATGAGGATTTCAATGATCTGGTCATAGAGTCCGCTTTTTTTGATGGAACCGCCGCCATAGATCAGCTGTACGGTATCGCCGTATTTCTGCAATTCCGCTTCCAGATTCTGCAAAGCATCTTCCCCAAAATACAGCTTTGTTGGATTAGCATAATAGAAATTTCCTAACATCTTTCTGTCCCTCCTTATTTCTCTACATTTCCGATAACTTTTGCAGGCACACCGCCTACAATGGTATTTGCCGCCACATCTTTGGAAACCACTGCGCCTGCCGCTACAATGGCACCATCACCAATGGTCACTCCTGGCAGAACGGTTGCGTTGGCACCGATCCACACATTTTTTCCGATATGGATAGCAGCAGGATGCATATCGCCTCTTTTTTCTGGATTTTTGTCATGGTTCAGTGTTGCCAGAACCACGTTATGTCCTAACAGGGTACCATCGCCGATGGTGATGCCGCCCTGATCCTGCATTCTACATCCGCTGTTGAAAAATACGTTTTTCCCAATGGTCAGATTCTTCCCGCAGTCTGTATAGAAAGGCGGAAAGACTGCAAAATTTTCCCCAACGGTTTTACCTGTCAATTTGCAGAACAATTCTGTGATTTCTCCCGGCGTATGGTAAGCATTGTTGAGTTTTGCTGTGATTTTCAAGGCTTCCTGTGCCAGCACATGCATGCACTGATGCACGTCGGAACCAGCCACGACTTCTTTGCCACTGTCCATAACTGCCAGAAATGCTTCCAGTGACAAAGGCATATTTTCCAGAGAGCTGCCGAAAGCAAAGAGTTCTTTCCGCAGGGCTTCAGACTGATTTTGCAGGTCATAGGCTTTAAAAATCCCCATGTTTTCCAGTCCCAAATACTGAATAAAGGAATTTTCGTAAGCATAAATGGCGCCGTCGTATACGCTGTCGCTTCCGGAAGACAGGAACAATGCGGCTTTTCTCAATTTCTTGGGTTTATCCAGCGCATAAATCCGATTGATGGCACACTGTAACTGTCCACTAAATCCATGATAATACACTGGGGACGCCAATACAACCATTTCCGTTTCCTGCAATAAAGGATAAATTTCCTGCATGTCATCCTGCTGGATGCAGGCACCATTTCCTTTTGTATGACAGTATTCACAAGCCAAACAGCCATTGATGTTCTTTTCGCAAACAGAAATCACATCCACATGATGGCCCTGCTGTTTTGTCCCATCCAAAAAGGCTTCAATCATAAAGGCCGTATTCCCGTGTTTCCGCGGGCTGCCGTTCAATACCAAAATATTCATTGCTTATTCCACTCCCATCTGAAAAGTTACTTCCACTGCCTACGGCTTCCACTAAACCGGCAGGGTCATCCACCTTGCCCAAAGGCGTATAGCCATAGCTTGTGGCAAAATCTTCATAAAACAGCACCAAACAGTCTGAACCATAAAGCATCAGATCGCCTGTGTGAATCTGTCCCGGATACACCCTCGCTGTGGGCAGGGATTGAGAAAGATAAGTATATTTTTCATTGCCGTTGAGTTCTTCCATAGAAACTGTCATGGGCAACAGATTTTTCAGAGATTTTGTCGTTTCATTCTCATAAAGGGAAACGTTATAAGTTTTCTGTCCGATCACAATCTGCATCTTTTCCATCTGCACTTCCTCCTCCAAAACCGTTTGTTCCTGCACTTCTGCCGTTGTCCTTTCATCTGGAATATTCATGGAATCCATAGACTAGGCACAAGGGCACACATCAAAATAGCCGTAAAACAAAATACTTTTATGGTTCGCTTTCTTTTCATAGCTTTTCCCCCATTCATCGTACTTTTTGCAGCCTGCACTTCCTTAGCATCATTATATCTGCTTCCAGTTTAAAGAACAAATACTTATATCAAATACATTGTTATGCTTTTCAGGCATAGAAAAACATGTTATAATTCCAAGTAAAAAAAGGAGGTCTTGCCCATGGAACTTCGTGTACTGCAATATTTTCTCACCGTTGCCAGAGAACAGAGCATTTCTGCCGCCGCTCAGGCGCTCCATTTGTCCCAGCCCACACTTTCACGACAGCTGAAAGAAATGGAAGAAGAATTGGGAAAAACATTATTCCTGCGAGGCAATCGAAAAATCACTCTCACAGAAGAAGGGATGATCCTGCGGAAACGTGCCCAGGAAGTTATGGAGCTGCTGGAAAAAGCGCAGGAGGAAATCGCCTGTTCCACAGAAATCATTGCGGGCAACATCCACATAGGTGCCGGGGAAACAGAAGGCATCCGCCCTTTGATTCAAGCCGCCCATTCCCTGCAAAAACAATACCCGTTGGTACATTTCCACGTTGTCAGCGGCGACAAGACTACCGTTCTGGAAGAACTGGATCATGGGCTCATTGACTTTGCCCTGATATTCGGGGAAATCGATACATCCCGCTATGATTTTCTCCCCCTTCCCGCAGTGGACGCTTTCGGCGTACTGATGCCCAAAGATGCACCTCTTGCCCAAAAAGCAGTCATCGCCCCACAAGATCTTCTGCCCTATCCCCTCATCACTTCCAGACAGATGCTCCGGGACGATCATCTGGCGCATATCTTCGGAAATGATGCCAAAAATCTCACCATTGCTGGCACTTATAACCTGCTGTTCAATGGCTCCATCATGGTGGAAGAAGGCATGGGATACGCCATCTGTTTTGACAATATCATTCACATTAGCGAGGACAGTCCTCTTTGTTTCCGCCCTCTTTCCGTGCAGGTTTCGCCGCAAATGCAGCTGATCTGGAAAAAATATCAGACATTTACAAAGGCTTCACAAAAATTTCTGGAAACCCTGCGGACATTTCTGTCACAATGATCCTATCAGTCTCGCAGAATTTACAAGCCCTATGATAGAATACAAAGCAAAGGAGGCTACACTATGAACAGAAACTATGATCTGCCTACCCCTATCATTGATGGAAAAGAAGCAGAAGCACTGGATGTACTGACGAAGAAATACCTTCAACTGATGGAGCCGAGCAAAATTGCCAAAATAGGAACAAAAGCCAGTCAGCTGATACCGGAAAAAATGAAAAAAATGGGAAAAGATATTGGTCTTACCATATCTGAACAGGAATTATATTCTCAAATAATGACTTTATTAGGCAGTGGATTTCATACTCTTGAAGAACATGCTGCCAAGTATCTCATCAGCGAAAAACAGATCATCAAAAAAGTCAATCAAAATACTGATTTTGAAATCTGTCAATTAAACGAAATCTGTTTCTTGCGAAGCTATGACGTAGCAAAATCCGTTAATGCATATAAAAATCAGGATATCCTTGCCGCTACACTAGAAGGCGGCGGAACAGGTGCCTTAGGATTTGCAGGACTTCCCCTTAACATTGCACTGAGCACTTTCCTATATTTCCGTGCAGTACAGTCCATTGCCATGTTTTATGGGTATGATGTGAAAAATGACAGTGCTGAAATGGTCATCGCGAGCGAGGTATTCACCAACGCGTTAAGCCCCAAAACAAGTGATGCCAACAACGAAATGACAAACATCATTGCCAAAATCATGTTAATGAGCCAAGCCACAGCCATAAAGCAAACAGCGAAAAAAACATGGACTCATATGATAGAAAAAGGTGGAATTCCATTATTGTTGGCACAAATGAGAGCATTGGCAAACAAATCCGCCCAAAAAGCACTGCAAAATGCAGGTCAAAAAGGATTGGAAAATAGCGTCTTTAAAGAAACCTTTGAGCAAATCGGACGAAAACTGACGTTAAAAAATATTGGAAAAGCCGTTCCAATCGCTTCTGCAGTGGTGGGCGCATTGATGGATACTGCACAGATGAAACAAGTGCTTACATTCGCTGATTTGTTCTATCAGAAAAGGTTTATTCTTGAAAAAGAAAGTCGGATTGCCAATCTAATGGACAACAAAAAACTTTTCTCTGATGATGTAATCGATATCGAATTTACAGAAAAATGATGTTGCTTCTGGCAAATAGGAATACTTGCTAAAATCATCTAAAAAAGCACTAAAAAAGGCCTTCTGATAAACAGAAAGCCTTTTTCTTTTCTAATTATTTTTTGAAAGGTTTGTATTCCACATCCAGACCGAAATGTTTGGGGCCGAAGCATGCCAGACCTTCTGGTGTTGTCCAGATTTCAGGAGAAGGCAGTGCAAGAACTGTCATTTTCTGACCAATACCGAAATTGGGAGATGTGAGAGGATTGCCGTCTTCGCCGATCATGCAGATCAGATCAGGTGCAACCACATCCACTTCACCATTGCGGTAAGAAATGATATTTTCATTCTTCAGCCAGATTTTATACTGTTCACCAGCGTATTCTCCTTCACCTGCCAGATGGATTTCACCAAAGTTAAAACCATCTCTTGTTTCCCAAGGGAAATCTGTGACTGCACCTTTGAACAGGATTTTACCTTCTTTTGCATCAGCAATGGCCTGTGCCACATCTGCGCCTTTTTCTTTTGTTTCTCTCAGGATCTGACCGATTTCCTGTGCGTAAGTGATCATATCGGGAATCAGAGATTCTTTGATGACTTTGCCCACGTTCGCATGGTCTGCGACACCAACCATGTTGTCGCTGGCAACAGCAATGGCTCTGACGATATCTTCCGCTCTCAGGTCATTCTGTACGTTCTGGATAACGATCTTTTCACCGAAACGAGTAGCTACACCCATAGGATAAATGGGTACGCCTTTCACATAGTATGTAGAATGCTGCAATTCAGGTACAGATCTGCCGGCAGGGTCAGCATCCAGCAGAGGCACGCCTTTTTCCAGCGCCGCATGAAGAGCTTCCGCTGTGTTTGCGCCGCCCAGTTCTGTGGAACCTACGGCATAGATTTTTTTGCCCAATGCTTCTTCCAGGGCTTCCATTGCCAGAACAGAGGGAACCACTTCGGAAACTTCCAAATCTTTGAATTTGGGGTTCAAACCTGTTGCAGAAGGTGCGCCGCAGCCATAAGGTGTTACCACATATTCATCATCGGGCAGTTCATCCAGACTGATGAGCTGAAGCACTTCGTCATTGTCAAAATGCTTCTGCATCATTGCCAGACCTTCTTCCAGCGGGCCGCCGCCGCCAGTGCCCAGTACGGCACAGCCGTACAAAATATCTATCATATCCTGTTTTTTCAATTCTCTCATGTTACTACATCCTTTCTTTTTTTACTGTTCACAAATGCCGTCTCTTGAAGTGGAAGGCATGAATTTTTCTAAAATGAGATAAACGATTCCGCCGATGATAATACCGGAGAATTCAACTTTCACAAGGAAATATGCACAAAGTGCGCCAATGAACCAGGAAATTACACCGCACCAGTTCACGCCATCCACAGGTCTGAAATTCTGTTTTTTGCCCTTGCCTACAATCCAGTAATCGGCAATGATGACGCCGCCAATGGGGCAAACCACATAAGAAAGCAGGCTCAGCACCCCTTCAATATGGGACAGTACACCAATGTTACACAGTACGATCCCCAGAATACCAGCAATAAGGGTAGCTTCCCGTCTTTTATTATCTTTCAGATTGAACGCCATAACGATGTTCAGTCCTCCGCTGTAAGCATTGGTGGAGTTGGTTGTCCAGGTGGAAATAATCATAGCTGCAATGCCGAAGAGAGGCAGTCCAACGTCAATCAATACCATGCTGATGTCATATTCCCCGGAAATCTTTGTCAGCAGGATACCCATAATCAGTGTAATAACACCCATAGGGAATACACCGTAGAATACAGATTTCACTGTATCTTTTCTGCTCTTCTGGAATCTGGTATAGTCCGCTGCGTTAATGGTTCCCACTGCTGTAAAGTTAAAGGACAATGCTACACCACCCATAAAACTCATGGTCTGCACAGTTTCTGTTTCCAGACCCTGTCTGCCGTAAATCTTGAATGCCAGATACAAACCAAAAAGCATAATAATCATCAACAGTGGAATGGAAATCTTGTCCAATTTTTCCAGTGCTGTCATACCGAAAACAGCTGTTAACAGCATAATGAGACCCCAAACGGTATTGGATACCACAACGGGAACGTGAATCCCTGTCATTGCCTGCAAACCATTGGTAAAAGCTTCCCCACAGACACCATTTTGGATACCAAACCAGCCAATCAAATTCACGGCAAAAATGATGCTGACAATAAATCTTGCACCTTTTTTCCCGAAACCGGCTTCACATGCTGTGCAGGAAGGAACGCCAAGGTCACAGCCCATCATACCTGTGATAACCATACCGATGACAACCACCAAATAGCCCAAAGAGCCGGAAATGATGGCTGGCCAGATTGGCATAGCCTCTGCCAACATTGCACCCAGCAAAAACGCTGGTACGCAGACACAGATACCTGCCTGTACAAATGCCAGGGAAATCCAGTCTTTTCTTTCGTCAGCGGAAATCGCCTGCAATGCTGTGGTCTCTTTTTTATTTTCTTTTGTTAATTTGTCTTTTGTTATTTTTTCTTTTTCCATAGCCCTCTTTTGTCTAATTCCTTTCTTTGTTTTTCTATATGTTATCATGTTCTCATTCATTTGACTTTGTGCACGCAGGAAAAAACGACATATATTCTTTATGCACATGCACAAAAAAGGTTGTTCCTCTTGCTGTTATATAGTATAATAACAGAAGATTTTTGTGCAAGGAGTATTTTTTATGAGTATTACCATTCGAGATTGTCTGAACCTGCCCTCTTTCAGTTTTGGAAATGTTGTGGCAGGCAAAAACGGACTGGATAAAATCGTATCCTCCGTTTCCGTCATGGAGTTTTTCTCCCTTTCCGACTTTGATGTATTCACACCAAACGAATTGATTATTTCCGCTTTCTATGCCATCAAAGACGATGTGGAAAAGCAGTGTGAAGCCTTGAAAGAACTGGCGGACACCGGTGCCATCGCACTGGTATTATTTTACGTGGGTGCCGTTATACCGGAAATTGATGAAAAAGTCATCAATCTGGCGGATAAGCTGGAACTGCCTCTCATTGAGCTGCGTTCCGAAAATTATTCCATCAAATACAGCGACATCATCACCGATGTGATGACTGCCATCATACAAGACCAAAACGCCTCTCAGGACTTTATCGACACCACCAAAAAACGGCTGGAACAGCTGCCCTTTGAAGTCCGCACCATGGAAAACCTGCTGAACATCATTTCCAACCATTATAAATGCAATCTGCTGCTGACTGGCGCTTCACAACTTTATTTCCAGTCACAATATCGCCCCACCTATATCAGCGGCGATTCTGACTTTTTTTATGAGCAATTTCATAATGCGCCCACAGGCTATTGGGAGAAAACGTTGATGGTACAGGACAAAACGGTACATATCTACAAAATGGACTTTTCTTACGCCTCCAACATCCGCATGACAATGTATGCTTCCTGTCACAACACGGTTTTGGACGAAAATATCCTGCACAACATGTGTAACTGTACTCTCTTTTTCTCTACCCTCTGGGGATACTCTCTGGATTTATCATCGCCGGAAACACTGCTTTCTCTGATCTTCAAAACAGAAACCGGTGCCGCAAACCGTTATCTCAATGCGGCAGGCATCTCCTTTTCCCGCATTGCCAACCTTATCATCGTTTCTCCCGGCGGCGGCGATATCCAGAAACTGAAGGCACACCTGCTGGCATTTTTCTATGATTACAAAAAGTACTTTCTGGAAGATATCATTGATAACCAGATTGTCATTCTTTCGGCTTTTGACCTGACAAACAGCATGGATGCTGCGCTTTTTGAGGAATTGTGGCGTTATACAGATAAATTCGATCCCAAAGCCACATTCTTTATGAATGAAGGCAGCAAAGACATTGCCGCTTTGAAAAGAACCTATATGGATTTCCGCAAAAGCCTGCCAGCCTTATACAAAATCTTCCAAAACCGCAGAAACTGGGATACCCATGACATCATGCTCTCTCAGGAAATCATCGCACTGGCGGAAACGGAAAACAAGCGTACCAAATATCTTTCCAATCTGGCTGAAATACTGAAGCAGGACAGTGACGACCTGCTGACCACATTAGGGGTCTATATGATCGACTGTGACAGCAAACTGAATCTCACTGCCCAGACCCTTTTCCTCCATCGAAATACCGTCACATACCGCCTAAACAAAGTCCGGCAGCTAACCAATACCAACTTTACGCTGATGCCTGCCGCCTATGACTTTTATATGGCTTTGGCATTATGGCGGTATCAGAAAATGGATGGCTGACAAAGAAGAAAACACCTCAAGTTCCCCAATGAAAGGAAATCGTGAGGTGTTTTCTTTTCGCTCAATTTATGTAGTTTTACCGCAGAGGAAATTTCCTTGCCGCTTCCTGAATACCTTCTGCAATTGCCTGTGCCACCTGATCCTGATAAGCAGGATTGGAAATCTTCAAAGCATCCCCTGTATTGGTAATGAAAACCACTTCCACAATGGCTGACGGAACTGTGGTACGATTCAATATCAACAAATCTGTCCGCAGTTTTACACCACGGTTCGTATTGCCAGTGCTGGAAATCATGCTCGCCTGCAAGATTTCTGCCAGCTGTTTGCTGGTTAACCTGGAACTGCTGTCATTGGCATGAACCTGATACAGTGTTTCTGTACCGTTGGCTGTTTCCGGGCCGGAATTGATATGAATGGAAACCATCAAATCGGCAATGTCATTTGCTATTTTCGCTCTCGTGCTGTTTTCCGGGTAAACGTCCCTATCTCTGGTCATATAAACCTTGATGCCGCTGCCTCGTAATTCCTGCTCGATCTTCTGGGCAATTGTCAAGGTCAGATTCTTTTCCTGCATACCATTTCCGCTGGTACCTGGGTCTTTTCCGCCATGTCCCGCATCCAACAGCAAGACTTTGTCATAGACTTCTTTGGGATTTTTCACACGGATGGCATAGCTGTCCCCTTCATCAGTCACTTCATATGCGCTGATGCAGTTCTGCTTGAAGCGGAATGTGGTGCTGCCGCCTTTTGTGGACACTTCGATATTTTCCACCACAGTTCCTTTCACGTCATATGTGCCATAACCGTAAAGTTTTTCATAATCTCCTGGCAATGTCACATCAAAATATCCATCCAGATAGTGATCTTCAAACTTGACGCTTCCCGTATCTATTTTATCTTTTTTGTCCAGATAAAGCACATTGGCATTTTTATCGTAACGCATGTTTTTCAAAGTCGTCGGATAGATTTCCAGAATCAGGTTCTGGTTTTCTTCCCGATAGCTGTACTGCACCAAATCGTCTACACGAAATACCATTTCCACTGTATTCCCCTTGGATGTATCCACTTTTCCATCCAAAACATACTGAAGTTCATCCGTATTGATTTTGTCCTTCAAATTGGACTGGCAATTGGGGATGGTCACAACAATCTTCTGAGGGTCAGCCGTCATGGCAACGCTGGCTCCAAAAGAGCCTGTCCCTCCGATGGTGATGATGTCTTTATTCTGGCTGTGGACAGCGGAAATCTTATCCACCGTTGTTTTGCCGAAAGAAATGGTGATATTTTTCTTGTCTGCACTCTGTTTTACTTCATAGTCCTTTTTCCCACTCAGGTCAAATACCACACGCGTAAAGGAATCGCCATTATTTTCATGGGTTGCTGTGCGAATTCCTGTGACGATATCGCTGTTTGTTTTTGTGATTTCACCGGGAAGGCTGCTTTTTGCGCCATAAAAATCCAAAACGATCTTCTGGTCATCCACAAAAGTTTTTTCATACCGTCCCATTGGCCCATCGGCTTGAATGGTAAATGTCTGGTCTGCATCTTTTGCAGATGGTGTCTGGATACCCGTCAATGTGCCTGCCGTTGTCTGTCCGCTTTCCGGTTTTGTTGGTTCTTCTTTCGCATCCGTATCGCCGCTGTTGATGATAACCGTTCTGTTGGGGTCATCCCATTTGATGTTTAAATGCACAGCATCTGCCAATGCACGCACAGGCAGCATGGTTCTGTCATTGACGATGGTCGCCGGAACATCCATGGTAAATTCCTTCCCATTTTCATATCCCGCTTTGCTGTCTACGGTAAAAACAATGATGTCACTTCCCCGCATGACATAAATCTGTTTTGCCGCTTCGTTCCAAGTGACTTCACATCCCAGCTCCTGGGCAATCTGCCGCATGGGAAGCATGGTTCTGCCGTCAATAATGACCGCAGGCATGTCCTTTGGAACCATCGCTTTTCCATCAATACTGATTTTGACTTCCTTTGCCGCATAGGCATGGTGCTTGCCGTTATAAAACAAGTCCATCTTGACTTGTTCACCATAAACCGTTGTTGCGCTAAATAACCCCAGCGCAAGGGTTGTAAACAGAAGTTTTTTCCAATTCATTGTCGCACATCCTTTGCTTTTTCCTGCGTTTTCATAAATGCCCTATCTGCATTTTACCATCTTCCAGACACAGAAAAAACAAAAATGAAAATTGTTAAGAATATCTTCAAACTTTTTCTAAGATAAGGAAAAAAAGCGCTCCGGAACATCGAAAAAACAATGCTGAAAATACTGTAAATCCAGAAAATTTCTTGCATTTTTCTTAACTTTATATACACCCAAAACAAGTTGTGCTATGTTGAATAAAAAGTTGATATGTCAGACAATTCGTTTCGTCAAATCAATTGTTCCAGCATCATTTACACAAGGAATAAGGGGGGCATTTCCATGAAGAAAAAAAGAATTCGAATCTATTCCAGTCTGACGGCATTAACATTCCTTTGTGCATCAGCATTTTGTGCCTGTATCAACACGGATACATCTGTCGCAGCAAAAACAGATCAAAGCCGATTCTATTTTCATGGGGCAGAAAAGGCTGCAGCCAACAAAAGAACAAATTTTTATATTGATACCAACAACAATCTTTGGGCATGGGACTCTGTTTATCCAGAAACTCCTTATATTTACGACGCCTTTCTACCGCCGACGGAACCAGAACGCATCATGAAAAATATCAAGGAAGTTGTTCCCACCGGTATGTATAACGATTTATTTTATGTATTGGATACAGACAATTCCCTTTGGGAACTGCCTACGGACATGGATCCTTCTATCCCTAAGAAGAAACTGCTGGATGATGTAGCGGTACCAAATATGGAACATGCCATCACCGCCAATGGGGACTTATATGTCTGGGATATGCAAACCAGATATATTTCAGGAATGGTTGCTCTGACGAAAGAGGAAATGAAAACACCAAGGTGTATAGTGAAACAAGCCGTACATACAGATTTAGATAGCAGTACCAATTTTGCCATAGATCAGGATGGTTATTTGTGGTCTTGGGGTGAATGCAAGTATGGAGAATTAGGTCAGGGAGAATCATACATCAAAAGTTCATCGCCAACGATCATTGCTGATCGTGTGGCGAAATTCTATCGCAGCCATGACCGCGGCGAGCCTACCATGTACGCACTGAAAACAGACGGGACTTTATGGGCATGGGGATACAACCAATACGGCGCTGTGGGAAATGGCACAACGGAAACGGTATCAATCCCCACCAAAGTTCTGGATCATGTGAAAACATTTACCTGCACCGCTTGCCCTAGCAATGGTGCTTTCGATACATATACCAACGCCTTTGCTCTGCGGGAGGATGACAGTCTTTGGGCATGGGGATACAATGACGAGGGTAATCTAGGAAATGGTACCACCGAATCTGTGCTATCTCCCGTAAAAATCTTGGATGATGTAGCAGAAATTGAAACAAATGTACAAATGCATACAAATCTTTCTTTCGCAATCAAAAAAGACGGCAGTTTATGGGGCTGGGGCTATAACCTATATGGACAGCTTTGCACCGGAAATACAGAACCTGTACTTCTTCCCGTAAAAATTACAGACGATGTCAAAGATTATAGCTCCGTTTATGCAACACTGTATTTTGTGAAACAGGACAACACCCTTTGGGGCAGCGGATTCAACAATTCTTCTTTTTCCAACGATCAGCCAGAACTTACGCCGCCTGTCCTTTTACAAGAGAATATTGACCACATACAAATCATTGACAATACGGTCTTTTCCTTCGGCACAGATGGCAGTCTGTCTATCTGCGGCTATAATGATGTCGTTCAAATCAATGACGGGTTTGATTCTCCCTATGAAATCGATCGCAGAAAAATCCTTGACAACGTCGCATGGATCGACGGCGAGTGCGGAGATATCTTTGCCATGACAAATGACGGAAAACTCATGAATTTCTCTATTGTGGCCATCTATGACGGCAAAGTCCAGCCAACAGAACCAGCGGAAATTCCGCTGCCACTGACATAAAAAGAAATCCCCTTCCTGCTTGATTGGAAGGGGATTTTTTTCATTTCATTTTCTTATGCCAAACAAAACAAATTCCAATAAATTTGTTTCTGTTTCTTGCCTGCATTGCAGACTGCAAGGACTTTTATTTTTTCTTATGGACATTCCGAATGGTTTTCTTTTTGGCTGGCGCCTGTTTTCCACCTGTTCTTCCCATGGGTTTTCCACTGGACTTGCCTGCTGCGGCTTTTTTCGCGTTTTGTTTCTGAGCAATCTGTCTGGGGCGAATCAGGCACTGTGGGCCAAAACCGATGAGATCCTCACGATGGGCCAATTTCAAAGCTTCATAAACCAGATCATAATTCTGTGGCAGACGATACTGCATCAGCGCTCTTTGCATGGCTTTTTCATGGGGTGTTTTGGGCACATATACCTTTTCTTTTGTGCGGGGGTCAATGCCCGTATAGTACATTGCTGTGGAAAGCGTACCCGGTGTAGGATAAAAATCCTGTACCTGTTCCGGCATATGATGGATGTCCCGCAGGTATTCCGCCAACTCTATGGCAGCATGGAGGTCGCTTCCTGGATGACTGCTCATCAGATATGGCACCAGATACTGATCCATACCCAATCGCTCATTGATCTCCTTATATCTCTTGACGAATCTCTGGTATACGTCGCCGCCGGGTTTGCCCATTTTCGCCAAAACTTTATCAGAAACATGTTCCGGTGCTACCTTTAACTGTCCACTGATATGATATTTGCAAAGCTCCTTGAAAAATGTTTCATCTTTATCGTAAATCAGATAGTCATACCGAATCCCGGAACGAATGAAAACCTTTTTCACCTTTGGAATTTCGCGGATCTTCCGAAGCAATTTCACATAATCCCGATGGTCTACATCCAAATTTTCGCATTTTGTAGGCCACAAGCACTGTTTGTTCCGACAAGCGCCATGCTCTAACTGTTTTTTGCACGCCGGCTGGCGGAAGTTTGCTGTCGGCCCGCCTACGTCATGAATATATCCTTTGAATCCTTGGTCATGGGTAATCTTCTCCGCTTCTGTCACCAAAGACTGGTGGCTTCTCGCTGTAACTACGCGCCCCTGATGGAATGCCAATGCGCAGAAATTGCAGTTCCCAAAACAGCCGCGATTGCTTACCAAACTGAATTTTACTTCTTCAATGGCAGGAATGCCGCCTTTTTCTTCATACATAGGATGATAAGTACGCTCAAAATTCAATGCGTACACACGATCCAACTCATTTGTCCGCAGTGGCGGAGATGGAGGATTCTGCACCACAGTCCACTCATCATATTCCTCAATCAATGTTTTGCCAATAACCGCGTCTGTATTTTGATATTGGATCAAAAAACTTTCCGCATACTTCATTTTGTCCTGTTTGATTTCGTTATACTTCGGCAAAACGATATAGTCATATGCTCTGGAAATATCTTTTGTCTTATATACAGAACCGCGGAGGAACGTCAATTCTTCCACAGGCAGCCCGCTGGCCAAAGCATCTGCCATTTCAATAATCTGGTGTTCTCCCATGCCATAGAGCAAAAGGTCTGCACCACTGTCCAGCAAAATGGAGCGGCGCACCTTATTATCCCAGTAATCATAATGACTCAAGCGACGCAGGCTGGCTTCGATTCCTCCAATGATGATGGGGGTCTTTTTATAGACTTCCCGCAGTTTATTACAATAAACAATGGTAGCACGATCCGGACGAAGCCCCATTTCTCCGCCGGGAGAATAGGAATCTTTTTTTCTTCTTTTTTTGGCCACTGTGTAATGGTTTACCATGGAATCAATATTGCCGGCACTGACCAAAAAACCCAGCCTTGGCTCCCCAAAACGGGTGAAATCTTCCGTTGTCCTCCAATTGGGCTGCGGAATAAAACAAACCTTATAACCATGGCTTTCCAATACACGACAGATAATTGCCGCACCAAAAGAAGGATGATCCACATAGGCGTCCCCGCTGATATATACAAAATCCGGTCTTTCCCATCCTCTTTCTAACATTTCCTTTTTTGTTACAGGTAAAAATGCCATAAAACTCTCTCCTCATTCAAAACGGTGTGCCAAAAATCTCTGACTCTGTTCTGCTTTTTACAGCAATACTTTTATTTATTTTACCATATGAAGACAGGTCATGTCTGCCTTTTCTTTCATGATACGCCATTCCAATACTTCCATTTTCTGTTTTTCGTTTTCTGATTCTGTTTAAAATGCCCCAAACTTCATGAAAACGGCACCCCAAAAATCATAGTCCCTTTATGAAAATTCCACGAAATTTACTTTGTGCAAATCTATTTTACTTTCCCAACAAAACAAATTTTTTCCATAAAAAATCCCCCTTTTCTATAAATCGAAAAGGAGGATTTCCATTCTTTCCATATTAAACTGACTACGCACCAAAACACTCATTCACCGCTTGGAATCTGTCTGCCTTCATGATCCACCGTATATTCTCCAGTATGTATGAGTTCAGAAACAGGTACAATGTCATATCCTTTTTCTTTCAAGCCTTTCAAAATGGTATCCAGCGCTTGGGGGGTGTATTTTGCATCGTTATGAAATAAAAGGATAGAGCCATTGCCTAAATGCTTATGATTCAAAACCTGGTTGATTTCCGCTTCTACGCCCTGTTCTTTCCAGTCTAGACTATCCACACCTGAAACAAAAATACTCCCCGAATTTCCGGCATTTCAAAAGTTTTAATATGGCTCTGGAATCAATGTATATTTGGTGCTGGAAAGCTTTATGGTATCCGAACCAATCTGATCCCCAATTTCACGAATTGCTTTTAAGTAAGCATCCGTTTCAGTCGCATCTGAGTATTTATTTACACAATCAAGCATAACTTCCATGGCTGCCATTTTTTTTCGTATCTTCTGAAATCCATTTTGAAACTTTTTATTTTGTGGAATATCCACTACCTTTCTTCTGACTAAATTTTCATCAATGTTTTTTACTCCCTTTATAAAATAATGATTTACCAATTCTCTCTGCACTGTCCATGCCAAATCGTCTGTAAAAGATTTTACCAACATTAAATATCCAGTTTCTGTTAAAAGTGTTATACCACGAGGTGGTATTTCAAATGTCCGCTTTTCGGACATATCAATTTTTTTAGGTGTTACAAAATAATAATCTACCCCTTCAATAAATCTTTCTTTATTATCAGCAAATCTTTTTCTTGCAGTTCCTTCTATCCTTTCATGTATCAAGTCAATATCCTTAAATGTCACAACTCTCTTTCCATTGAACTCCTTTGGTGATAAAACAAGATTATTAACATTGACAATATAATCCATAATATGACCTCCAAATTAACAAATAAATTATACATTTGTCAAAATAAAGATACAGTGCTATAATATTTATACCTCTATTTTGGGGTTGGAGTTTCGTTTTGCTTTCCACGGCTGTTGCGAAACTCCTTTTTCAATTTATCTTCCAACATTTCAACTCCTTTCTATATTTCCATTATACGACAGTTAACAGTGTATTTCAACACTTTTTGCACAAATAAATTGTGGATAACTTTATTTTTGTTTGTGTATATTGGCACTGTTAACCGCTTTAAATGATATGGTATACTATTATCACGAAAGGAGTGAAATATATGAATTCTCCCAAAACACCAAGATCAAAACGACAAGCCAATGATCGATGGGATTACGAAAACATGATTACGCTTGGCTGTAAAGTAAAAAGAGATATTGCATTATTATTCAAAGAATATGCACAAATGCAAAATACAACTGCCAATGCTTTACTGAAAGAATATGTTGAAAAATGCGTATCCGAATATCTTAATTCTACCGAAACTGACGAGGATAACGAATAATTAGAGATTTTTTCTATAAAAATAAGGGGCGGTTCTTCCGCCCCTGTTTTTCTTATCTTTTTGTCAATACCGCAATACTGCCTTTGCTGGTCACTTCATACCCCAGCACATCCGCAATATCCCTGATCTTGATATAGTTTGTGCCATCCTTCAAAATCCGTTCCACGGTATATTCCTTACCATTTACAATCAGTTTCGCCTGTTCAACCACTTCATCAACCTCCTGTTTCACTGTATAGTCAATATCTTTCAGCCGCAGCCAATGGGTAAAGCTTGCTTTGCTCAGCTTATTTTTCCGGCAGCCATAAGCACTGCCATCCTCGGCAATATATTCTCCATTGCCGATATAGATACCGATATGTCCTTTCTGCCACACGGCTGCACCGATGGGCGCCTTGCTGATGGTCGAAATGGGCTGCACCTCCAGAGCCGTGTCATGGTATCCCTGGGAATTGCGAACGATACCCGTTGCCCAACTGATCAGACCGGAACAGTCACAGCAGACCTTTCCGACCTTATTTTTGTCACTGTTCCACACCAAATCCCCATACATAGATTTCAGTTGGTTGTACTTGGCAAGGGTCATCACTTCCCCCTTCATGCCATACACATACGGTACGCCCAATTTACTTTTGGCAAACGCCACCAATTCTTCTCCTGTCATAAACTTTCCCCCTTTGTCCCAGTATATGAAAAAGCAGGGGCTTTTGCCCCTGCCTCATTCTTGCAGAAAATAACTCTCAATGCATCCCAACATACTTCTGGATATTCTGATTCTCTTCCAGCATTTCCCGCATCTGCTTCAGTGCTTCATCCACCCATGAAGAAAAGGTATCAAATGAAATGAACATAGCAGCAGCAGGGAATTTTCCAACAAACATATCATATACATTTCTCAGCTTCAACTGACCGGTACCTCCGCCCATTTGTCTCTCCGCTTCCATGACTGCAAACAGCAGCCATTTTTTAATTGCATTTACCTGCTCTTTAGAAGGGCGAGAGAAAAAATTGAACACGACCGCTCCAGCCATTCCTACCATCACCAATGCTGTCAGAATAAAATACCAGTTTTCGATAATCCAATTTACTTTTCCTGTCATACTTTCTTCCTCCTTTTTTCACTCACAAAAATACGCCAGTTTTCACTCACTCATCTACCCCAAGTGAAAACTGACGTGTGCGTTCCTCATAAAACCCTGAAATATCAATGAATTTGCTGTTTCATCATATGTAAAAAATGCCCTTTTCAAAAAAGAGCAAATTTTCCATACTTTTTTATTTTCCTCGTTACACAATAAAAGCAAAATCAGGTATGAGCTGCCTTGTTCATATGTTTTTCTAACGATCTATGTGCGTTCGTCACATTGCCATTGGCACCCAACTGCTTCAATCCATCCAGTGTTGCAAGGGCAGCATAGCATAATTCTTTCTGTTCCTCTTTTATTTCACGGATATCCTGATCATGTTTTTTCTTCAGGTCCTCGATATCTTTGTCCTGCTGATTTTGCCGATCAAACCACTTGAAACTCTTAAACATAATCGTACCACATGCTACAATGGCACTTAATGCCGATGCCAGCAGCAGAAATGATTCTATATCAATCTTCATCCTCTGTTTCACCCTCCATTTTCTCTCCTTCCATAATTTTCAGCAAATTTTTCAGTGCCTTATCTTTGATGCGGAACATGGTAGATCTGCCAATGCATAACCTCATACAAATCGTATTGATAGATGCTTCTCGACCATAATACATACGGATGAGCATTTCTTCTTCTGGATCCAACTGCCCTACAATTCTTTCCATTCTATTGGCAAACCAATTCAGCTCCTCGATATTTCTTACCATGTTTTGGATACTGCTTTTATAAGATTTTTCGATTCTCTCCTTTTCTTCCGCTCCCATTTTACATTTATACTGTTGCAGACGCTCCAGCAGTCGATTGTATTGAACGATTCTGACCTGATGTTCTCCGCAAATTTGCTGCACTCTCCCCCACTTCCGCAGGTACTGTTTAACTTTGAGCAGTTCATCTGCATCATTTTTTTCAATGACCGTCTGTTTAACATCTGATAATACATTTCCCATCATACAAGCTCCTTCTCTCTCAGCTCCCAATGCCGATATTTACTTAGCTGTCCATAGGTGTATCGGCTCAGATCTCCATATGTATTGTATTTGAATATAATCTCAAAAGTCAGGTGTGCCGGTTTGATTTCTTCGATACTTCTTTTCAAGTCTTCCACATTTGGTGGAATGCCGATAATGGTTTCCATGATGATTTGGAATTTATATGCACTGTTCTGCTCTACCACTCGCACTTCTCCGCCCAGAAAACTTTCCGCTACGTTTTTAATCAGTTCTACTGTGGTGGTACCCGTTCCCATCATCTTTGCACGAACTGCCGCCCGTCGGAATTCATAGGACTTTGACAGATCTGTTTTGACATCAAACATCTTTTCCCATAATGACAGCCCCCATGTGGCTGTTCCCAGGAAAAGCTGATTGCACAAATCATCAATATCAACTTCCATCTCTGTTCCTGCCCACTCTATGGCTTTCTGCAGCTCTACCATCGCCGGACTACGCAGATAGTCTTGTGGAAGCAAACTCATAAGGTTCATCCAACCGCCCCCTCAATATCTATGCTGCCTGTGACCTGAATCTCTTTTTCACCAATGCTAATGCTCTCTGTTCCTCCGTTGATCGTAAATGTTTTGACAGATACCACACCTTCAATATCGTAGAACATAGACAGACACTTGAAATAATCTACTGTGCTCAATTTGAACACGCTGCTTTTGATATACTCCTCCAACAGCTTTCCATAGGCTTCTTTTACCGTTTCCGCAGTCACTGCTGTCGTGATCTCCACAGACGCAGCTACATTGATCATTTTTTCTGCGGGTGCCATGACCGTCACTGTCGCACCAATGGGACGCTGTTCTTCTATGTATTCCTCCACTCGTTGGATGATTTCTTCATCTGGACTTCTTCCGCTGCTGGTGATCGGCATGACTGTCACTGTACCAGGACCATTATCCAGTGGAAAGACCTTTACTTTTCCAACGCCTTCCACATTCATTGCCCACAGCTTATAGTGATACACATTTCCGCTGGTTGCCGGGGATTGTAATTTCAGCAAAATACGTTCCACCAGTTCCGCATCCGTTTCTCTCTCTGATCCTCCCAGCATCTTTTCATCATTCGTTACAGCCGTCACACCAAATATGGATGTCGGCAGAACTCTCACACTGCCGGTCAGCACATTATACTTATCTCCCGGTTCCTGCGCTTCTACCGGCAGGGTAATGGTGCCGCCTTCTGGGATCACACCGCCTTCCAGCACTTCAAACATCAAGCCACCCACTGTTGCACATAATGTGCCTGCCGGAATCTCCACATCCTTTTCTCCTGTGAATGTCACTTCGCCCTTGGCATACGTTCCCTCTTTGCGGATGATTCCATATTCCTTCCCCCTATCATCGATGTATGTCCCTGCGGATGTATCCAGAAACATGATTCCCAGCATACGGTCAAATTGGTTATACGTCTTTTCCATCTCATAGGAAATCGGACTTACCACATCGCTGGCAAAGGAACCTTCCCTCGTATCCGTCAATGTCACTTTGGACAGGATTTCGTCTCTTATATTCTCATAGGTTTTCTCTTCATACATTTACACACACACCTCCACTTCTGTTTCCCCATAAATTGTTTCCAGTGTGCCAGAAACCGTAAGATGCCCCTCCGAAAAAGATACTTCCACTTCGGACACTGCCTTGATATAGGGATTGATCAGCAATGCCTCCTCAATATACCGGATGCACTCTGCCTTTGTGAGATTTGGCGTGTAGCTCTGTCCAATGATACTGTCAATTTCGCTCCCATAATTCCAACTGTAAATCAAATGCTGGAATCTCTCTGTTTTCAGCGCCTTATACGCCCAAGTCTTTACAGCTTCATTCTCTGTTACAATTTCATATTCCCCATTTTTCAGTTTGGGGATATTGTTTTGAAAATCCCATGCCACCTCCTTATATAACGGCAGATTGGTTCCCGCTGCGACTTCTGTAACAGTATCACCGAAAAATGGAAATAGGCTCATATCATTTCCTCCATTCTTTATAGCAATGTGCAGACGACGATGTACTGCTGCTTATCCGCACTTACCAAAATCAACACCTCATCCCCAACGGCAAAGTCATCCAATGTGGTATATGTGCCGGCTGGTATCCCAATGGTGTTCTGATCATGGGCATGTGAAGCAAATGCGTCATCACCGCCGCCCCCACTTTTTGTCTTTGTCACACCTGTTGCTCCAGTGGTTGCCAAATTTAATTTGCGCTGATAATTTTTCAGCAAAAAGCTGTTGATTTTCAAATCTTTTCTCTCCAGCACGAAGTCCCCTATGGCTACTGTCAAAGGATTTGCCGTTTTGACTTCTCCAATCAAAAAGGGAACGGGGTTGTTTATCTCTCCCTGTTCCCTCATAATTCCTAAAAAATTGTTGTATGGGTTATCATTTTCGTTATACATAGCCCACCTCACTTATTTTCGCTGCCACTGTCTTTATCGTCCATCATATTTTCGAAATTCAGCGTCAGCTTATTTGTGTAAATTCCATTCTTCCAGTTATGCTCATCACCATCAATATAGAATATCCCTGTTAATCCTGTATACGGCTCTGTCACATTGACTTTCTTTCCTGTAATGTATTCTGATGTCCCGAAATTTGTCACGCTGATTTTCCGCTCCACACCTTCCAGCATGTCCTTTGCCTTCTTGGTATAGTCTTCATCATTGCTGGAAATTCGGATGATTTCCGTCAAATATCCATACAACTTGGCATCCGCTTCTTCTGTGAATTCTTTAAGCAGTTTATCTTCTTTGCTGTAAACCCTTACCCGATTGACCATATTGTTCAAGCTCTCACTGACACTGGCTGTCAACAGGTTCACATCACTCTCCAGCGGTGTGCACTCCTTTTTGCCTTTTTCCAGCATATACATCAATTCACCCTCGAAGATGCAATAGTATTTCTTGTCATTCACCAGCGAGTATGCCGTCATAATGATATCGTATAAGCTGACATTGAAAAATTTCCTGCTGATCAGTACCCCAGTAATAGACAGACTGCCAATCTTGATACCAAAATCACCACATACCTTTTTCGCAATGGCTTCCGGCGTCATTTTATTGAATACATAGCTGGCTTTGTTCTTTTTCAGATAAATCCCATAATCATTGCAGGTATAGTCAATCTCATTCGTCTCTGTGGCTTTACTTTTTGTCCAAACGGGACCTTGGAACATTACTTTATCCACATCTATCACTTTGATGATATCCCCCACATCTATGCGGATCAGCCACGTTCTTTCGTCCCCAGCAGCATGGACGATGCCAAATTGACACATCCTCGCACAGCTTCTGTATTCTCCGCTGATGGTCAAACTGGTGATGATTTCTGTAATCTCCGTCTTATTTCCTTCCTTGGAAATATGAAATGCTCTCATGCTCATATGGATTCCCCCTTATGGAATTGTGTAGGTCTGACCAGGGAAAATAAGATTTGGATTACCTCCGATGATAGACTTATTGGCTTCGTATATCTTTTTCCATTGACTTGCGTCCCCATATATCTGCCTTGCAATGGCACTCAGGCAATCTCCGCTTTTGACTGTATAGGTTTTCGCCTTTTTCGGTGCTGCTGTTGTTGTATCCGTTCTTGGCGTGTTTGCCGCAGGCGCCTGTGCAACGGCAGAAACTTTCATAGGTGTGTACTGCCGCAAGTTGATCGTATATGTGATATCACCGTTATCCTCTTTCCTTTCGCCGGAAGTAATATCTTCGATGTAAAACTGCTCATTGACACGTGCACCGCCATTGTCAGCGATAACCAGTCGGATGATATCTTTTGCATCCTTCCATTGTTCCAGCTTTTTCACATATTCCGCAGCATTTCCCAGCAAGATGCCGCCTTTTCTGACAAACGGATAATCTCTTGCCGGAAAAAAACTGCTTATTGTGATGCTCTTTGGCTTACGCCGGCCGGCAACATTGATATCACCAAGATTTGTTGCCCGTACTGTTTCAATTTCCATGCCTGTGCTGATCTCATAGCCTTCAGGAGTAACGGGCAGAAGAATATCTTCGCTTTTCGTTTCATTCTTGAGCCAAAATTCAAACAAACTTCATTCCCCCTTTTAGCCCGCATAACATTCCGCAGCAGCCATGATTTTTCTTGCGAATGCCGTAGCAAATTTATCGATGTCCGCTTCTTCCCGCACGATGATGCTGTCTGCCAATTTTGCAACATGCACACCGCCGGTACCATTCTTTTGTTTATCCGCCTCTACACGTGTCAATACCTGCTCACCTTCATGGAGGATTGCCGGGTACCCATCATACGGAACCCTTGGCAGCCCCGTTGCATGACCTGTCGGTGTGCCGTATTTTAACGCAGTTCGTGCAAAAAGACCGTTCAAAAAACTGCCGCCGCCCAATGACTTGATGTCATTGACAGCATTATTGGTTCTGATAGAGCTCCATCCTTTGGAAAATTCATTCGCCATTGCCGATCCAAAGCTGACGTAATCTCCGCTTTCCACCAATGCGCCTTGGATGCTTTGTACCAGGTCTTTTTCTGCCTGCAGTTTTTTCTGGTATTCCTCACCGTTTTTATATTCGATCTCGGCTTCCGTGTATGCTTCCCACATACGCTTTTGTGCATCCAAGCCTTCCAGACCTTTGCTTTCGATGTCTTGGTTTGCCTGTTCCAGAGCGTTCAGGATGGACTGTTGATGCTGATTTTCCATTTCCGCTTCATACGCACCTATCATTCTGTATGCTTCTTTCATCTGTTCGCCCATTTGACCGTTATAGGCTTCGATTTCCCTCGCCATACCTTCTTTTCTTGCGGCATTGTAACCTTCACCCATGGCAATCTCAATATTCTTTTTGGCACTTTCCAACTGTCCCTGCAAGCCAGAAAATGTATCACTCATAGCATTGACAGCATCATGGAAACGTTCTCCTTCGCTGGTAGCAGTACGCATTGCATCTTCCAGCATCTCTGCCGTGATCTTGCCGTCACTCATCAAATCCTTTGCCGCCGCTTTTGTGATGCCTTCATTTTTTGCCACATATTCCAACGGATCAAAACCCCAGCCAACCATCTGATTACGATCCTGACCGTTGAGCACGCCAGCACCCATTGATTGCGCAATGGCATAAGACAGACCTGAAAATTTATTGGCATTGCCCATGGCAATATTCCCAATCATGTCTGTGTAATCCATGATTTTTTCTTTCTCGATGCCATAAGACAGCATTTCCATGCCCTTTGCAAGCATCACAGAAGTATCATACGGTGTTTTATCCCCGTATTCTTTGATTGCCTGATATAATTTGGCTCCGGTAGCATCATCTGTCATACTGGCATAGTTGCGTTGGTAATCTTCTCTTTCAGATGCATAAACGCTGCTTCTTTCCAGTGCGGAATTCATCTCATTTATGGCACTGCTGTGCAAACTCTGCACCTCGCTTCGGAAATAATCATCCTCTCGGCTGTTTTTATCAGCCAGTGCGTTAATGGCACCCGTCAGCCCACCGACCGCTGCACCAACTGCTGTCCCGATGGGGCCCGCAATGCTGCCGATGGCTGCACCTTGAATACCTCCGCCAATGACACCGCTGACCATTCCGCCAGTGTTCTGTCCAAAAACGGATGTGATTGTCGTATTCATATAATTCTGTGCCGCCGATCCAATCATACTTCCCAATCCTGCAGAGGCAAGACCGTTCATGAATCCGCTTAAAGACGAAGAAAAGCCTCTCCCTGCATTGGCATTGCTGGTACGGCTCATATCCGCTGCCAAATCCCGTTCTGCTTTCCCTGCCTCTTTTGCAACCTGTGACAGACGCTTGTATTCTTCATTCAGCTTTTCTAACGCAAGCTGTTTGTCCATGAAGGCTTCCTTTGCTCCATCCACATTATCCTGCACGGCTTTTGTCAGGTCTTTCAGGTCTTTTTTGGCTTGGACAATGTCAAATTTTATTTCGGTTTTTTTCTGGAATGCCTGATCCTGTATTTTTCTGTATTCTGTCACATCATTGGAAAGGCTGTTTACATTCTTCCTCATTTGCTTCAGGCTCTCAGATAGCCCGTCAGATGCTTTGAATACAATGCTGACATCTTTTGACAAGTCTTCACCCCCTTTTCCATAAAAAAAGCACCCTTTTCAGAGTGCTTTTTCTCTTATTCCTCAGCATAACACAATGCTATTAAAATTGAATTTGCAAACCCGCCGCTTGCTTTTTCATAACTGCTATTTCCTAATACAACTCCATATGATGTAGATAGGGTATCCCCTTCATACACATCTGGTAATTCGCCTAACATACACATTTCATAGATGTTCCAGTCTTGGTCAATAGCCAAAACTTCTGTCCATTTCTGACTTTCTGCATCAGCACTTATCTGTCCTGTGAAAATTTGTATGACAGCTAGGTCATCTATACGAATGAACTTTTCACCATATGCAGAAGGTTCTTTTGTAATCATTTTATAAGAGATTCCTGCTTCAGATTTTTGCTGTAATAAATCAACGTCTTTCTCCTGAAATAATGCTTCATTTTCGTTAATAAAATTTAACGTCTTTTCAGGAATTTTTATGCCAGCTTGTTCCGAAAAACTTTTCAACCATTCCCCATATGTGGGCGTCCACAATCCATTACTGTATGTTCCCTCCTGTATCTGTCCATTTTCCCATGTCGTTTTTCCAATTCCATCAAAAGACCCATTTACGAACTCTCCCTCATAAGTCCATTGTATGCCCTCATCATTCACGCTTTCAAATATTCCAAGCCCATTTGGAATACCATCAACCAGCGTTCCTGTATAACTTCCTTGTCTTTCGCCAGAAGGAAGAGTAATAGACAACTCTTTTGCCGTTACTTCCTTCTCCCCTCCACTACAGCCAGATAAGATAAAAACCGACATCAAAGTACATAATAAAATACAAATATACTTTTTCATACTTCTGAACCCCCTTTTTCTCCATCCTATCACAGTCCATGAAGTTGGTCAATCTATCTCATCCTGTTTTCCGCTTCAAAATCCATGAAAGCCATGAGTGTGATCAATTCTCCATCTGTCATAGCATAACTTTGGGAGGGCAGAATGCCAAACTTTAGCCACGCTCGGTACATAATAGTAGCTCTGGCATCTCCATCCCGAATCAGTTTTTTACTTCTTCCACCACATCGCTTCCATATCCGGACATTTTATTGATAATCCTGTAAAGCTCCCAAACCTCGCCTGCACGCAGCAGTTTTTCAACAACCTCCTTGCCAGAAGGTGTCCCCAACTTGGATGTAAATACATCATGACTGAAAGATTTCCCTTCGACTTCGCATCCTTCCAAAATGGTGTTCAAACGAATATCCGTTTCATCCTTACTGATTTCCCCTACATGGGCTACCTGTTCATGCCCCAACGGCTTACAGGTAACCAGAAATGGTTCTCCCACGATTTCAGACAAGCGTTTGACCTCATAGGTTTTCTTTTCCTTGTTCTGCAGTTTTTTCAAATCTGTTTCCAGCAGTTTATCTAAAATACTCATATATTTTCTTCCTCCTTTAGTCTGCATCAATAACATCCAGCAGATCCCAGTCTGTAAATGTAAACGGCTGACTTACCACACCAAGTTTTTGTGCTTCCCAGTCTGCCAATGTCAGCGTCGAAAACTGAACGCCTTTCAAAACAACTCGCTCCGCTCCCCAAGAATCTGGATCAGCCAATTTACTCATAATGGTAAATACAGGTGTTTTTCCGGCTTTGATCATGTCAGAAATCAAAATCGCCATACGGCTGTTGATTTTTGTCATGGTAATATTGCCGTTGCACTCCATGCCGCTGAATTTCTGGTGTTTTGCCAGATCCCCACACATAGGCACGTCCATGAACTGCATCTGCACCTCTGCCTTCAGTGCAGTCGCCTCTCTTACCAGCTGACCTTCCAGATAAACTTTGCCAAATGTGCCGTTTATCGCACGCCGTTCATCAAACTGTCCCATACTTCTCCCCCCTTAAATATAGAATTTCACGGAAATATCCTCGATTGCGTTCAAAATCTTATAGGATGCGGATAAGAATACGTTTGTGCCCGTATTTGCCCCTTTGATCTCCTGTTCTGTCATTTCAGACGTATCAATCCCCTGCCCTTTCAAATAGTTTGTCTGGGCTTCCATGTCAACACCTGTTACGATGTTCTGATCCAGCAGTTCCTCATCCCGCAGCCCTTCCAGATATGCCTGAATGGAAATGATCAGCAAACATTTATTATCATAGCTGTTTGCGAATTTGCCGATATAGACATCCTCGCAGGTGGTTTTGATATCGGTATAGATCATATCCATGATGTCCACAATTTTGATGGACTTGTAATCTGCGCTTTTGGTCTGACCTACTGTCACCAGGCTGTTGACTGCACGACCAACCTTTACTTTCTCCCCATCATGGAAGATCACAAGCTCACCGGCATCGATTTTGGCGTCCAATTCTGATTTCGTGAATTTTGGAACATCTTCCACTTCAGACAAAGGATAGTATGTCGCACTGACGGAAAGTGGAGTACCTGCCAGCAGGCTTGCCATACGAGAGCAATATTCCGCCGCACTGTATGTTTTTTCTCCAACTTTGATATCAGCCGTTGTAAAATTGATGATCCCTTCATGATCCGCTTTCGCATTTGGCAGCACTGCCTTTACACGAATCCCTTTGTTATCCCGTAAGGTTTTGATAAAAGTGATAATGCTGGTTACTTCTTCCGGCGTTACAGTTGGAGGCGCCACAAAATAATCAAACTTTGTCACTTCCAAAAATTTCAGACCGTTTGCTACCGTATCCGTCAGAATCACCTGCACATACTTTACAGGCATACTGCCGCCATAAAAGGCACGTTCCAAGTATGCTTTATTGTCTTCCGTCAATCCCTCCGGAATCTGCGTAACGTCTTCGACCTTCGTTACACCGGCGTCCTTCTCCGCCTCGATCAGCATCACAGCCACGATGCCACGCTCACCACGCTTAATGGCTGTAGATGCTTTGCTTTTAAATTCAATCAAAATATTGGGTAATCCCATTTACTTCACCCTTTCTGTAAAATGCACATTCTCCGCTGCATCCATATTTTCTTCTTCCTCGAACATGGCAAATGGTGCATCCTCCTTATATTCAAATCGAATATAGAAAGAAAGCTGTTCATCCGCATCATTTGTTTCATACGTAAAAAGAAGCGTTCGATTTCCTACCGTCAAAAGAAATGTGTTCAAAAAAGCAGTCACCTTTTCTTCAATTTCCAGTTTTTCATCAAAATCCGTCGTGCCATAACCATCTGTTCTGCCGAAGTAAATAATTTGTATTTCTCTGTTCGTGTCCTGGAAAAATGCGTTGTGCCTGCTTTCCTCATTGAAGCTAGGCAAATAAAGGAAAGCAGGAGGGGAATATCCTTCCCCTATCTTTCCAAAATAATGCTCCGCTTCCGGAACGCATTTTGCAAATTCATTTTTCAATGCCTGAAGAATCTCTTTCTTTCCTGTCAAAACAGATCACCCACCAACTTTTCCACCATTTCCTCTGCGTCACTAATCAACTCGTCTTCCAAGTCATTCATGGCGTTTCGATACATATGTTTCCCTGGTACCCAGCCTACTACGGCACCTGCGCTTCTTGGATTGGTGCTTTGCAGCTCTTTTTTCGGTACTTTCAGAGGGCCGCCCCGAACCAGTTTGTGTCCATTTTCTACAAGATGTGCATGTGGTGCAATTTTTGCATTATTACGCACAGCCGCATATCCGCCGCCGCTGCCAATATCCAGTGTTACACCTTCCAGCAAATGTCCTGTAACCTCTTTTGTTGTGGTGGATATATTCTGCAGCACCTTCCGCTGCATTTTCTCACCAGCATTTTCTACGACTTCACGCCTTGCGTCCGGAAATTTTTTTAACATTGCTTCAAATGCCTTGTCCAAGTCTTTCAAGCTTTGTTCCATCCTGATTTCCCCTTTCCGTAATATCCGCAACAGCTTTGATTTTCAAATACTCATTTCGGTACATCACATTGTCAATGAAGAAATGTTATAGAGATTCCCTCGAAACAAGATTCTGTCTTTTTCCGTCAGGTCACGGCAAGCGGAATACCGGATCACAAATTCAACAGTCCTTTCCACGCCGTATTCCTTTGCTTCCCAGTATTCCTTTCCATGCAGACCGTTTACCTTCGCCCACACTTTTTTAAGGGGCAGAAAAGAAATTTTTGTATCCCCGTAAATCCCCTGCGTTTTTGTCAGGCGCTGGATTTCGATACGGTTTCTCAATTCTCCTGGCTGCATTCAGCTCCCCCCTTACAGAATGATGCGGCAGTATTGGTTGATGATTGCCGATGCCGCCGGATTGATATTTGGTGTTTTCCCGGATGTCAGAATGGTATAGGTGCGATTTTCGTACATATCCGCCGCAAGCATTAAAAAAGCAAGGGTGAGATCTGCTTTTGTATCGATCTCCTCCTCGCTCATACCTGTTTGGCTTTGAATAAACTGTTTGCCTGCATCCATGATGGCTGCAAAGAGGATATCTTCCTCCTCTTCACCTTCTGCACGGCAAAACAATTTCACTTCCTCTATGGTCAGGTCACTGATCTTCACAGGCGTCACCCTCTACCTCTGCTCCAATTTCCACTTCGACCTCTGCAATCCGCTGAATGATTTCTTTTTTTGTTCCGGCTGTAGAAACTCCCATTTCTTTTGCCAGTTTTTTCAGGTCTGCGGCTGACATTTCTTCCAGATCCGCTTCATCCAGATAACCAACTTGCAGTTCCGCTTCGTCCGCACTGTGATCTGTGCTGTCTTCTGCATTGGAATTCTGATTTTCTGTAGTTTCTTCCTGTGCCTTATCAGGTTCGGACGGTTCCTGACCATTCACCATGATTTTTGTTACATATCCCGCTTCCAGCAGATCTTGCAACGTATCATTTTCTTCCAGTTCCATTTCCTGTCCCTGTCCCATAGATACTTTCCCTCCAAAACTTTTTAACGCTTTTACCCACATATGCATATCCCCCCTTCTGCTCAGGCAGATTTCATTTTCAGTACAGCCAGTTTCTGGTGGTGAGAAACTTTACTGTCAAATTCCAACCAGGAAATAATACCGATTGCGTGCAGTTCCGCATATTTTTCACGTAAAACCTTGATTTCGATGTTTTCCCGCATATTTACGGACAAACCGCTGTAATCGCCATAGAGAATAGCCGCAGCATCTGCCGCAATCTGTGGCATATTATCGGAAAGATAAACAGGTTTCCCAAGCAATTTATAAGGGAATTCGCCGGAAAGGTCATCCTGCAGAAGATATCTGCCGTTTCCGTCCTTCAACTGCTTCAGCACCACAAAAGTATCCGGATGCATGGTCCAACAAGCATTTTTCTGAAATTTCTGCTTTACTCTTGCCTGAAGCGCAATCAGTTCATCTGTTGTAATGGCTGTTGCCGCTGCCGCAACCAATACATTATTGGTTGCCAGTGCGCCTTCATTTTTTCCGCTTTCACCATTGAGCAGCTTTCCTTCCAAGAAAATAGCAATTTCTTCTGCCATCTGGCTGATGACGAAATCTACCACACTGAAAGAACCGTTATTTTCCAAAGATTCTCCGATCAATGTCAATGCACCTGCCAGGAAGCCATCCAGATCGACAGAAGTAAATTTACCGGAATCTGCGGTCAAAGCAGTAAATTCTTCGCTGAACGCCACTTTAATATCATGTTCATCATTTTTTCCCCATACGGGAATTTTCAATTTTCCTTTTACATGATACATAGTTGCTTTTTCCAGAATCGGGCATCTGTCTTTTACTTCCTTGATGATGCGGTTTGCAATGGTTGTGGGGATGATGGCGCCGTTATCTCCCATAGTCAGGTTCTTTTCGCCTGCACGTTCTTCCACCTTATTCAGGATATAATTACAAAACGCTCTTTCTTCCAGTTCTTCGGTGGTAGGCTCTTTTTCTTCCCCTTTCGGCTTGAACCCTTTTTCTTTTCTGGCTCTTTCTTCTGCCGCAATGGTGCTGTCAATCTGTTCAATCTCTTTTTCCAGATTTTTAAACTTTTCCAGTTCTTCCTGAGCCATAGCTCTTTCTTCTGTTTTTGCGGTATTTACCAGTGTTTCCATTTCCTGAACCTTTTCTGCTCTGTTCTCCTGTAATTTTTTCAAAAAACTCATGTTCATTCTCCTTTCAGCTTTTTCAGTCTTTCTTCCAGTTTGGTGTAGTCCGGTTTCTTCTTTTCCGCTTCAACCTGCATCGTAATTTCACCTGGCATAGATCTTTCTTCGATTTCTTCCTCTCCTTCTGCCCGAACCTCTACGCTGGTTGCGCTGTAACAAGGGTTTTGGTGGATGACCAATGTGACATGATCCAGTGTGATTCCTCTGATATGACGCAAGGGCAATTTCCCCTCACGTTCTTCCAAAGAATCAATCACATTTTTCATGCCAAAGCTCCATCCTTTGATCAGTTTTTCACGGGCTGCCTTTACCACTTCCGCATCGGATGTAACGGTTTCAGCCTTCAGACCAATGGCATCTTCTTTCAGTGTCAATGATCCGTCACCTGTTCTTGTAATGACCCGCTTCCGGTTATGATCGATGGTCATTGGGATATCTGTTCCAGATTCCAATGCCTTGCGAAATACGCCGCTTTCCACCCTTTCAATCACTTTCCCTCTAGGTGTAATCACCGGGCGGCTCTCACGCTCTACCACATTGACATATCCTTCAATCCGTACTGTGTTATCTGCTCTGACTTCAATCCTCATGCTTCTCACCTCCCTTCATATTTGAAAAATCCATAACCTTATTGGTGTTTGGCGTATAGATTGTTCCTGTTTTTGGTTCGACCAGCACATCATTCAAACCGATCTTGATCCAGTTAAAACCAAGTGGCGGCATATCTTCTCTGGCTCGTACTTCGTCGATCTGCATGATATTGTGTTCCACCGCAATGCCATAGGCCTCATAGCGTTCCTTCAAATCCCCTCTGGTGATTTCTTTTGTATCGAAGGCAAAATAAAAGGACCCTTTCTCCCGTTCCAGAAGAAGGTCCCTGTCCAGAGCCGTTTCGATGGTATTCAACAATCCCATCACTACGTCGATATATTCTTTTCTGTCGTTGTCAGTTGCCCCGCCAGTCAAAATACTGGAAGGAAAACCAAAAATTTTACAAATCTCATCACCATTCGTTTCCTTGTTTTCGTTGAGCTGCATTTCCACAGAGGTATTAGAGCTTTCTTTGAATTTTGCCCCTTTGTTCAGCACCACGACGTTTTCCGTGTCATTGCTGTACACTTTCCTCCATGCGTTTCTGATGGCGTCTATGGAATCCTTATCGAGCCTGTTTTCTGACTCAATAAACCCTTTCTTGTTGCCGCCTTTTTTCACCAGATTTTCTTCAAATACCAAAGAATTATAAGCCACTCCAAAAATCAGCGGATTTTCCTGCCAGATAGGCAGAGAAGAAGCACCATCTCTGGCTCTGCGGTGAATCTTGAAGAATTCATGGGGCAGATATGTCCGTCCATTGACCATAATGTCATAATCCTTAAAAATTGGATCTGAATTTATCACAATGGAAACATCTTCTTCTTTCACATAATGCAGGCTTTTGATTTCCAGCCCTTCTCTGTTGATATAGACATATCCGCCTTTTCCCATATAGTAATCCTCAATGAGCGCACGCCAAAATTCATCACTGTTGAGCGTGTCCCCCGGATCAGCGTTGAGCAGCCGCAGCCGATAATCGTCTTTGATTTCCCGCACCTCTCCATCTACCACCTGATACATGCGTATGGGCAATCGGCAGACGGTACCAGCAATCTTTTCAATACAGCCTTTTACCGTTGGAATCTGGAGCACTGTTTTTTTATTGATGTTTGATTCTCCGATCAGTGCCTGCAAAAGGCTTTCTTCCGCAGTTACCATTTGGCTTTCCTCTGCCCTGTCCTCTGTGATTCCAAAAAAATCTTTCATACGTTCCAAAAATCCCAATTTCTCACCCCCTCCTTATATGATTTGTGCGCCCCAACTATCCTCACCGAGCAGCACCGCATCCTGCAGAAGGTAGATGGCGTTAATCAGTGATACGACCATGTCCACTTTCCCGGATGATCGTTTTTTGTTGACATACTTGTTCAAATTGGTATCCTCGGTGCATCTGGCGTTCTGGAAATTGATTTCCAGCATCAGGTTTTGTTCGTAACAAAACAATTTGTTGAGGATATACTCCCGCAGCAGTTTTGTAGGTCTGTGCAGTGTTTTGCTGTGCTGGATGATCTCCACGCACTCCAACGGGTTTTTATCATCGTTTTCCAGCTTCTGTACGGTCGATAGAGCGTTGTATCGGTCATACCCTACCTGTTCCACTGTGACACCGTATTCCTCCGGCAGGGACAGGATAAAGCGTTCCACAAAGCTGTAATCAATGACCTCCTCACCGCAGGCGAAACACTCGCCGGCAGCAATGAGTTTTTTATAATTGACACCTTCTTTTTTGCTTTTGATGACGATTCTTTCTTTGGGGATAAATCCCCACACTTTTGCATAGATTTTCCCAGTTTTTTCGTCATAGGTCACCATTGCCACAGATGTATTATCGTCTGTCTGTGATAGATCCAGTCCGACCCAAACTCTACGCCCCTTCCAAAATGCTTTATCCCCCTCCACACAGCACTGTCTGACCTTTGTGATATCAATATACCCTTCTGTCCCCAGTCCTTTGTAGCGGATGTTATTGTGCTTACAGAGGTAGTTCTCCCGCTTATTCTCATAAAGAATTGCGTATTCCCGCTTCTCAAGCAGATTTTCAAAAACATCTTCGTTGTTTACAGCTACAGGATTGCTCTGGTAAATGACCAGACCTTCCGTCTGCCATAAATCATTTTGCAGAAATTCATCGTTTGGCTCATAGAGCAAAGAAAAACGCCTTTTTCTGTTATGCAGACCATCCAGCACCTTTTTTGATATGTCAATTTCGTCAATCATGACGTTATCTTCGTTGGGGTACTGGGTACTGATGATAATGCCCAGCTTATTGATCAGCGTGATCTGGGAAGACCTCATTGCTTCCACTGGATAGCTGTCCATGGCTCCCGCTTCATCTGCCAGAAAAGCATTTGCCAGTTTACCATCCATCCTGTCTTCCGAATATGCCAAAGGGGTATACTCGCTGTCCGTCAATTTACAGCGGATCTCACTGCGCAGGATTTTGAAAACACTCTCATCCGCAATGGCAGGACTGCACTTTATGATTTTCCTGATACTCAGCTTCAGTTCTGACGACAGTTTCAAATCTGGCGCAACGGAAAAGAATCTGGAAAAAGGCGGTTCTGTCAGCATCAGCAGTATGAAAATAACTGCCGAATAAAACGTTTTGAAATTTTTTCTGCAGATTTCAAGCACTGCCGTTGTGTAATATCGGATATCTCGCCCTTTGCTGTCATACTTTTTCGTGCAGAGCACAGCAATAATCAAAAACCAGGCGTAATCCTCCATGCCGTTTGCCATTGGGCAAAGCAAATCCGGGTGAATCATAATCTTGAGCAGATTCGATATCTTTTCCACTGTCTTTTCATCCACAAATGCTTCTTTGCTCTTTCCGTCAGCTATTTCCAGCCATTGTTCCGCCTGTTTTTTGATATAACGCCCCACTTTTCTGTTTTCTGGCTGTATGCACCATAATGCGTATTGATACGCCTTTGTTTTTTCAACCACCTTTCAATACCTCCAACAGCGGGTTCGTTGGTGTTTCTTCTTTATTTGGGCACATTCCGCAGGGCAGACGCAATGGTCATAATATTTTCTTTCTCAATATCCATCAGCATCTTTCTTTTTGCCTGAACCTGTTTGTCCAAGTCAATGATGTTTTTCTGCATCTGATTTTTCAGTTTGTAAAATGCGCTGACGGACATCCCGCTGTCAATCAGTTCTTCCTTTTCTTCATCCAGACTGCATAGATCCCGAAAGAACTGCTCCCGTTTTCCTTCAAACTCAAAACACTCCGCATAAAGGAGGCAGTAGCGGTTGATCACATTCTCGTAGATGGCATCCCATTTGTTGATGCTCATCAATATTTTTTTCAATCTAAGAAATTCCTTATGGGCAGTCAGATTCTGCCTGGTCTCTGATTTCTCTTTCAACGTTTCACCAGTGGCAAACGCAGCTTCACCCTTTTTTCGAGCGTCCATTTCTGATTTTGTACGATGGCTTTTTTTCTCTTGTGCCAACACCGCATACGGTTTTGATGGTCTGCCCATGTTACCCCCTCCTTTCTGCCATTTTCATTTCGTTTTCATTTTGGGAATATTTTGTGAAGAAAGGAGGCCTCGTGGTCTTGGAAGTTTCTGATTTTTCAGACCTTACCCCTAGGGGGGTATCTCCACCAAGGCTTGGCATCCATTCTCCTCATTTTCTTTGGCAATCTCCAGTAACAAAGATGCAGGAATTATCCCGTCGTCAGCCATTTTATGGTGCCGTACACAAAGGGTAATCAGGTTCTCATTTTCCAGACGCAAATCATAGTCTTCTGCCAATGGAACAATGTGGTGCACCTCCAACTCTTGGCTGTTAAATTGCCGGACTGTTTCAAATAGTTTTTTCATGCAAATTTGGCACAAAAACCCATCTCTTTCTTTTATTTCTTTCGCCTTTTTCGTCCAGACATTCTTAGATCGAAAACGGTTTTGTTCTGTTCCGTATTTCTTTCGAATTGGTTTTTTGGAACAGATATGTTTTTTGTCATGGATCCGACCGCAATAAGGACATGACCTTAACATTACTATCTCCTTTCTTGCAAATAAAAAATCCCGATAAATTTAATTTATCGAGATTTTTTCATTTTATAAAACAACATTTACTTCTTAATTTTTTTAACAATCTCTTCGATATCACTTTGAATTATTGCCATTTTCTTTACAATGTCTCTCTTCCATCTATTTTCTTCATCAATTTCTTTGTCCATATTTTGAACATTAAATTTAAATATGACAAACAAAACAAAAAAGAAGTAAATTAAATGCAAAATTGCCCAGATTGAAACAGCGAAAAGGATAATATTTTCCCCTTGCATTTCTGGAATAAAGCCCAAAGCCAATACCACAAATATACTACTAATCAATCCCCACATCATAATCTGGAGAAGCTGTTGCTCTATTTTCTTTTTCAAAAGTGCTTCCATGATTTTTGTAGCTGAAATAGCAAGAATAGAAAGCATTGTAATATAAATACCAGTAGTAATAGAAAAAAATTCTATTAATAATGCCTTTCTTTCGTAAGAAAAATATGTTTCCAAACTTGTATTGATTGAAACAAAAAAATTATTTTTTCTAAAAAAAACAGTAAATATCCCAAGTGCGAACAAAAAGATTATATTTAGGATAAATCCTTTTCTCATAAACTTTTTATCCATTAGTCGCCTTCTTTCCAATCCAAATTTAGTTCATAATCTTCATCTGTTTCTTTTCCTATTCCATTTAGAAATTCTTGAACACTAGTGGTGAAATACTCTCTTTGTTTTAAATAGACATCTGCTGAATGGTTCAGTAAGAATTCTGGAGACAATTTAGATTCAGTACTTGTAAATGTCCCTCTTAAAAATGAATCTACATTCTTTAATTTAAATGTTTCTATCTTTTCTGTTCTATTGTCCTCATATTTCAATTCAATTTCTTTGATAAAACGGGAATTTAAATTTAATTGTTCTAATAAAGTCATTATAGAATCCTTATTTAATCTTTCTGTCTTTTTACTTCTTCCTAAGCCAATACTAAATGACAAATACTTGCCGTCAGCATTTTCTTTGCTTGCAGTCGCCATATTCCATAACGCAGATGTTAAACTACTAGTTTGATCCATTTCACTTTTAAAATAATTATTGATATCGTCTCCAAGATCGACCGAAACTAGTATGGCTGTCACTTTATTAGAATTTCTAATATTCACCAAAGATCTTTCAAAAGTCACATGCTTCATTTTTAATACACAATCATCTTCTTCAAATAAATAAGAATTCAAATACGTACAAAACTCTTGTTGGGAAGGTCCTCTGCTATTTGTTGTATACATTGCCAAACAATGTCGTTTACTATATACAAGACAGTTAATATCAAACATATCTGATTCTAATTCAATTAGTTTTCCAGGATCTTCACTGTCTACCGCATAAGGTTTATTTTTTGTAATAGGTTTACCAAAAGGAACTACTAAAATATCATCATCCTTTGAATTGCGTGAATACAAAAAAATCCTAAAAACATCTCCGTTTATCGAACGAACCACCCTAGGATCCTTCTCCCGTAACTTTGCTTCAATCTTATCTAAAAATGCAACTATGTCCCTCTTAATACCATTTCCATCTTTATCGTAAAAACCAATTGTATAAAAATATGTGTGTTTGCCCAAATTAAGCACCTCCCTGTTTGTATATTTCGACAAAAAAGCTAAAAATCCTGCTGCTGTCAAATATACAAAAGGAAATTGTACCTTAATAAGACTTCAAAAGAAGGTTTTCTGTTCTTAAAATTCATGATACCATTAAACTACAAAAACACGTCCCTTCAGTTACCCTTTTTTTATCGAAAGAATATTAAAAAATTTTCTTCTGCTCTGATAGAACTGTCTTCTTCCTGCTGGCACGCTCAAATATTCATAAGGAATCCCATCAACCACATTACTAATAATATAAGAATAAAGTGCACTATCAGCTTCTATGGCAGCTGTTTCAATCATCTGTATATCATTTTCCAACTGCAAGCGTTGCATAGCAATATCCGCAGTACGATCAGAAGTTTTATTTCCGCCCTTAGACCTTTCCATGCTTGATACAGAAAGTTCAGTAATTGCACGTAATCTAGACTTCTTCTCTCTATACTGCATGCAGAAATATTTCAATTCACGATAACGATTTGTCGAAATCTTATATTTTTCCATCCGCAAATCCCTTTTATTCGGCATTACTTATACTCCCTCCTAGTATGCTTATGTCTGATCTGCACCCTTTCAATCAATTCAAAATCACAAATCCGTAACAAGTCTTTGATCAGCCCGATCAGCCGCATTGCCTGATAATCAATTTCCATTTCTCTTTTATATATCGCCTGTAAAACTGGTGAAGCAGTTGGATCTCTATAGCCGCTGCCATTACATTCAAGTTCCTTATCCGAATTCCTCATAACCTCTTCGTCCTCCTTCCTGTTTTTCTTGTGTAAATGACTACGCATAACCTGTCAAAAATTCTTCCGATTTTTTTTAGTGAAAAATAGAGGTTAAAACCCCACTTTTTTATAGGCGGATTTTTAAAATTTGTGGAAACCCGTAAAAAACATTGATTTTCCAACAAAAACAGCCTATCAAAAAATGCCAAATGCGTGCCATTTGGACACTTATCTTTTTGGCACGCCAAAAATAGCTTTTTCAATCATAAAATCAGTGGCTTTTTCGTAATTTTTTGTTCCATATCCTGTTCATATCAATGCTCATTTTTTCTACTTTTTCAAAATCAAACAATCAAAATACCTCCTCTTTTTTGTGCTTTAATTTCAAAAATCATTCATGAATTCCATCCATTTTGGCACCACAAAACAAACAAAAATTGGGATTTTCCACCGCTCTTTTTAGCCTTACATCATCCTTATTAGGGTTGTATGGTTGCTTGCAAGCAGTGCAGATCATAATCTTTCCAGTGCTATTTTCTGCCACGTATTCCCATCTGGCATGAACAATTTCCATGACATCTGCCGCCGGAAAACCATCTACCATTGCTTCCAAATCTGCACTTGTATAGTCCATGTTTTGGGCAATGATTGTGCAGCCATCACTACCATCATTCTCTGGATCAATTGAGTATAATGCATCCATAAATGCTTCTGCATCAATGTATTTTTTCATAGTTGTTCACCTACTTTTTTATCGCAAAATATTACAACTCAACAACAAATTCATCCACTTCAATCACAGTATCAATCTGCTTTTCTGAATAGATTTCTTCCACCTCATCAAAAACTTTTTCCTCCGCTTCTTCGGCTGTATCAGCTTCAACATAAACGAAACCTCTGTAAGAAACTTTGTATTTTGCCATTATTCCTCACCCCACCAAAATGTTCAGCACCCAAACACAGCAGTTACAGTTGCATCCTCAACTTCTGGGATATAACCCAACTTTGTTACAGCTTTAAGTTTTGCATGTTCTACATTTTCCGCTTCAACCACCATAGTCACATGTAATTCAACGATATAATCATCCATGTGAATTTCTCCTTTCATTTCGTATCCTTCTTCAACACATCATCCGCCACTTCTCTGATCTTCTGGCAAATGATTTCAAACCATTCCCGATCACCGTTAAGGATTGTCCGTGCCAAATCCCGCATCAGTCCTTTTTCCTCTGCCCGTAGCCAGATAGCAATGAGATTGGGTTCATTGGGCATCTGGTTATCAAATATCCCATAAAACAGATACGCCAGCAGATGTTTCCGAATCTGCAAATTGATTTCATCAAATGTTTTCTGATAATTGACGATTGCATCTCGTCCCTGCTTTAACGCTTTTCCTCTGCGTCCAATGAGAACCAGAAACTTTTCTACCTGTTCTTTCGTTTCTATCTGTACCATGCTGTCCTCCCTTCATGGAATTGTGTGACATTTTGTTTTTTGTGTGAATTTGTGTGACCAAAAGTCACACCGCCGAAACCATTGATTTTACTGGATTTTCTAACTGTTTTTTCCTATTGTGTGAAATGTGTGAAGGTTTTTACATACCTCGCATACGTAGAAACGTGTATATAACCATCTTGTATATATACTCCTATATATAAGGTGTGTGTAAATCGTCACACAAGTCACACATTCACACATCTGCAAAATCAAAACGGGCAAAAACGTTGATTTTACAAGGAAAACGCCATTTTTTCATTTTTCACACACTGCCTGTCCTTCATTCTGAAAAGTCACACATTTTCAAAAGGGGCATTCCTCACTGTCTGGAACATCCTCCAGCTGCATCTGCCCGTTGGGGTCTTTGATGATCCAAACGCAGGAAACCGCCTCGCCATTGATTCGTTTTGTCTTGGTATATCCCTTGCTGACCTCGATTTTCCCTGTCTGTTTCATCCAGCTGAGCAATGATTTTGCACTGTATC